>Ga0209507_1000042_pt1 | contig 240455 bp, 163 predicted proteins | sample AD_UKC028_MetaG_FD_184414 | JGI IMG/M metagenome (GOLD analysis project Ga0209507, IMG submission 184414) | Active sludge microbial communities of municipal wastewater-treating anaerobic digesters from USA - AD_UKC028_MetaG (SPAdes) (version 2) | ecosystem: Engineered > Bioreactor > Anaerobic...
AACAAAAAAAGACCGCTCTGGTCGCCTGCATGAGAAAGCTGCTTCTCATCCTCAACAACATGCTCAGAAACAACTCTAAATGGAACCAATTCCTCCCCCAAAACCCTTGACAGCCAAGACAGTAGCTACGTGCCGTCGGACGCGTCCATTATGTGCGACGAAAATCACAGGGTGGGTGGCTTGCGCCCACGCGGCATTGATTCGGTGGATTCGCGCTTCGCTAAGAACCCTACGCATGAGATTCCGCACGTCGCACACCCGTGATCTCTGAACCTTGCTTTTTGACCGCGCCTTACGTCATCCTCGTGACCCAACGGACGCCGTTGACGAGGATTTTGCGGAAGTTTTCGTCTTGGTCAAAGATGTGGTAGGTCTCATGCCCGGGGCGCCAGTAGAAGACGCGGCCCTTGTCGCACGTGAAGGCGCAACCGGAGCGGAAGACCTCGCCCTTGTCCCACTTCGAGCAGAAGATGAGCGTTTCGGGTTCGGGTATGTCGAACGGCTCTCTGTACATCTCGGTCTGCGGGATCGAGAACTTCGCGGGGATGCCCCTGGCGATGGGGTGATTGGGGGCTTTGACCTCGATGTGCTCCGGCTCCCCATCCTCGCGCCATCCGCCGATGCGTCCGGTCGTGCCCATCAGCCGGGTGAAGGGTTTGCTCATGTGGGCGGAGTGGACGGGCAGGAATCCCATGCCGGTCTCTCTGACGAGTTTCACCACCTTGTCAGCCAGTTCGTCCCTGACCTCGTGGTGCCTCACGTGGCCCCACCAGACGACGGCGTCAACGCCCTTGAGGTTGGCGTCGCTGAGACCCTGTTCCTCGTCGAGGCGGGTGGCCGTCCTTACCGTGAAGTCTCCGCATTTCCGGAGGGGGTCGGCGAGGGCTTCATGGATGCCCTGCGGGTAGACCTTGCGGACTTCATCGTGGACGCGCTCGTGTTCGTACTCGTTCCAGACAAGAATCGTTTTCATGAGAATGTCTCCTTTGGCGTGTTCTTTTGCGCTAATTCAGATCGAATGTTTCGCGCGCGGGTGGAACAAGAGGCGGACCAGTCACCACTTTCCTTCGTTCTTCGGGTCGAAATTCGGGTTTCGTTCGGGGATTTTGGCTCCGGTCGCTTCGCGCCAGTGTTTCAGCTTATTGTGAAGCTCGCGCGCCTTGTCCGGTTCGGCAGCGGCAAGGTCGTTGCGCTCGCCGATGTCGTTCTTCAGGTTGTAAAGCTCCAGATGGCCGTCTTCGAAGAACTCGATGAGCTTGTAGTCGCCGGAGCGGATCGCGTTGGCCGGGGCCTGGCGTCCGGGCAGGTAGCCGGGCATCCACCAGAATATGTCTTCCCGCGGCAGGCGTTCCGCCCCCTTCATGAGTGGGATCATGCTTTCGCCGTCGAGAATCTGCCCTGCGGGCGGCTTTGCCCCCGTAACCTCCAGGAATGTCGGGTAGAAATCCACTCCGATGACGGGAGTATCGCAGACTGAGCCAGGCTCGATCACGCCCGGCCAGCGGGCGATCAGCGGCACGCGGATGCCGCCTTCGTAGAGCATTCCCTTCGTTCCGCGCAGGGGGTGGTTGGACGTAACCTCGCCGCCTTCGTTCAGACCGCGATTATCGGCGCTCGCGACGCCGCCGTTGTCGGAAAAGAACATGACCAGCGTGTTTTCCGACAGCCCGAACCGGTCGAGGGCGTCAAGCACCCGCCCGAAGCTTTGGTCCAGACATTCAATCATTGCGGCGTAGACGGGATTGTGATGCCTGCCGGCGGGCTTCTTCGCCTTGTATTTGGCGATGATGTCCTTCTTGCTTTCGTGCGGCGAATGGACGAGGAAATTCGGAAAGTAGAGGAACATGGGATTGCCCTTGTTCCGCTCGACGAAGCCGACGGCCTGTTCCGCGAGAAAGTCGGACAGGTAGTCGTCCTTTCCCGGTTTTTTCGGGGGCGGCGGGGAGGTCATGAAGTTGAAATGGCTGTGGGAAGTCATGAGGACCGAGGACGGGAAGCCCTGCGCGGTCGGCAATTGTCCCTTGCCCTCGCCGACGTGCCACTTGCCGAACTGCCCGCAGGAGTAACCTGACTGGGAGAGAGCTTCCGCAACCGTTACCTTGTCCGGCAAAATGCCATCGGCGTTCTCAGGGGCCAGCAGCTTGCGTTCACTCCACTTCAGGCATTTCTTATCGTCGTCGAAGCGATTCTTGCCGCCGACGGTGTAGACACCGTGGCGGGGGACGTATTGCCCGGTCAGGAGCGAGGCCCGGGAGGGCGAGCAGTTGGCGGCGCAGGAGTAGGCGTTCGTGAACTTCATCCCCTGGGAGCAGAGCCTGTCGAGATTCGGAGTTTCGTAGTAACCGCTCCCGAAGCAGGCCAGATCCGTCCAGCCGAGATCGTCGGCGTAAAGGAGGACAATGTTGGGCCTGCGTGCATCGGATGCGGCAGCTCTCAGCAGGCCGGACGCCGCCGAAAATCCGATAGAACCGAAGGCCATGCGCTGGAGCAGATCGCGCCGCGTAAGGTTTACTGATGCCATGTCATGTTCCTCCGGGCGGGCGCGTTCCTGCGCCTGCACTTCGTGACCGAACGACCGGGATTGAGGATATTGACTTCTGACCGGATTATACAGCGGAGAGTGGATGAAAGCAGGCTTGAGCTTTTCAGAACACGGGGCATGACGTCGAATCTGGAAATGCGCGATGGAAGTGGAGTCATCCGCCAGAATCATTCCATTTGCGCGGCGCGACTGAACGAGTTGTATTCACTTCCTGTCCTTCGGCCTTTTGATTTGGCGGGCGGGCGGCGTCCTTTTATAATGCCGCCGATCAGGGGCGCGTTGCGCCCCACCTTTTCCGACATCTCAATGGAGCAGAAGTTGAATTACCTAGTCACCGGCGGCGCCGGATTCATAGGCTCGCACCTCTGCGAGGCCCTGTTGCAGCAGGGGCATGAGGTCGTCGCGCTGGACGATCTTTCCACCGGGCGATATGAGAACATTGCCGGCTTGGAAAGCAATCCGGGATTCTCCCTTATTGTCGAGTCCGATACGCGGGTTGAGACACTGGATCCACTTGTCCGCAAGGCGGATGGGGTCTTCCATCTTGCGTCCGCCGTTGGTGTGAGGCTGATAATTGATAAGCCGGTGTACACGGTCAGAAGCATGATCCGCGGCGTGGACGCCGTTCTGGGCCATTGCGCGCGCTATCGCAAGCCGTTACTGATCACGTCAAGCTCCGAGGTCTACGGCAAGAGTGAGAACGTGCCGTTTTCAGAGGACGACGACCGCCTGATGGGGCCGACGACGATGCGGCGATGGAGCTACGCCTCGGCCAAGGCGGTGGGAGAGTTTCTGGCGCTGGCGTACTGGCATGAGTCGCGGCTGCCGGTTGTGGTGGCGAGGCTTTTCAACGTGGTGGGGCCGAGGCAGACCGGGCAGTACGGAATGGTCGTGCCGCGATTTGCGCGGCAGGGGCTGAAGGGCGAGCCGATAACCGTGTTCGGGGACGGAAAGCAGACCCGCTGTTTCGCGCACGTGAAGGACACAGTAGGGGCGCTGGCGCAGTTGATCGAGCATCCCGGCGCCCCGGGGCGCGTGTTCAACGTCGGCAACGATGAGGAGATAACGATACTTGATCTGGCGGAGAAGGTGCGGTCCAAGACCGGGAACCGATCCGAGATCAGGATGATACCGTACAGCGAGGCATACGTGAGCGGATTCGAGGACATGCGGCGTCGCGTGCCGGACCTGAGCAAGCTGAGGGCGTTGATAGAGTTCAAGCCCCAGTATGATCTGGACGCGATCCTTGACGACGTCATCAGGCACGAGCGGGCCGCCATGAAGGGCAGCGGATGCGGAAAGAGCGAGGGCGACTAATTCCCCGCCAGTTGATGCGCGCCGGAGACATATGCAAATGAACCCGCCAGACGCCGCAAAGAAAGCCCCTGTCAGCGTCATCGTGTCCGTGAAGAACGAGGAGAAGAACATCCGCCGCTGTCTGGAGCACCTCGCGTGGGCGGATGAAGTTTTCGTGGTGGACTCCGCCAGCGAGGACAAGACCTGCGAAATCGCAGCGGAGATGGGGGCGAAGGTCGTCCAGTTCGGGGCGCAGAAGAGCCTTGAGGATTTCTCGCGGAAGAAGAACTGGGCATTCGCCAACTGCGGAATGAGCCACGAGTGGGCGCTTATTGTTGACGCGGACGAGGTGGTCACGCCGGAACTGCGCGACGAGATAATTTCCGTTCTGGCGAAGCCTGATTGCGACGGTTACTTCATCAATTTCCGCTACATGTTCCTGGGGCGATGGATCAAGCACTGCGGCTATTACCCCGTCTGGGTGCTGAGGCTGTTCCGGCGCGACAAGGGCGGTTACGGCAATTCCCCCGTGCATGAGCACCTGAGCATCAAGGGGAAGATCGGATACCTGAAGAACGACATGGAACATTACGCTTATCCGACCCTCACCCGCTGGGTGCAGAAGCACGACCTTTACTCCAGCATCGAGGCCGAGAACTTCGAGAAGGTTCTTGCCGGGCCGGACAGGGAGCAGGCCGAGGCGGAGAAGCTCATCGGTTTCCGCCCGCGATTCAAGCGCAAGCTCAAGCGGATTTACTACAGGCTCCCGTTCCGGTATCTCGTCCGATTTTTCTACGCCTACGTTTTCAGGCTTGGATTTCTGGACGGGATGCCGGGGTTCATTCTGTGCGTTCTGCTCACGTTCTACGATTTTCTGATTTACGCGAAGGTCTACGAGAAGCAGATTTCAGCCCCGGGGAAATGAGAAGCCCGGGCGGAGCCGCCGGCGCATACTGATGAGAATCCTGTTCCTCAACCAGTTTTATCTGCCCGACAAGGCCGCGACGGCCATATATCTCTCCTCGCTGGCTGAGGAGCTTGTCAGGCGCGGGGCTGAGGTTCATGTCATCTCCGGCAGCTCGAGTTACGACGAATCGGCGAAATCAGGGGTTGCGCGGCAGGCGGACCTGCGGGAGGAGACCATCGCCGGCGTGCGCGCGCATCGTATGTGGAACACCGGCTTCGGGCGGGCGACGGCCCTTGGGCGCATAACGGACTACGCGACGTTCTACATGGGGGCGGCGATCAAGGCCCTTTGGCTGGGTCGCTTCGACGCGGTGGTATCGCTCACGACGCCGCCGTTTCTTTATCTGCTTGCGCTTGTGTGCAAGTGGCTGACGGGGACGCGGGCCGTTTTGTGGAGCATGGATTGCTACCCGGAGGCTCAGGTCGCGCTGGGACAGATACGCGAGAATGGATTGCTACATCGCATTCTGGCCGGTATCAACAGGTTCGGGTATCCGAGGCTTGGAGGGGCGATCGCGCTTGACGCGGACATGAAGGAAATCCTCGAACGCGCGGGGGCGCGGGACGTGACGATCATCGAGAACTGGGAAAACATCGAGATGTTCGAGCGCTCGCCGATTGATCCCGCGCAGTGGCGCACTGAGCTTGGCGTTCCTGAATCCGACCTGCTTGTGTCATACCTGGGCAACATGTCGCGGGGACACGAGTTCAAGACGGTTCTCGACGCGGCGGCGATCCTTAAGGGGCGCGGCGCCCCGGTTTCGATCATATTCCGGGGGGGGGGGCAGAAGCACGCCGACGTCGCCGAAGAGGCGGGCGCGCGCGGGCTGGACAACATAAAGGTTGCAGGTTACGTCGGAAAGCGCGACAACGTGGTGGCAACGCTTCACGCCTCCGATTTCGGGCTGATAACCCTGATGGAGGAGGTTAAGGGGCTGCTGGCGCCGAGCAAGTTATACGGGATTCTGGCGTCTGGGACGGGCGTTCTTTTTGTTGGGCCGGGGGATTGCGAGATAGCGCGAGTGATACGGGACGGCGATTGCGGGGGGGCTTTCCAGATAGGAGAGGCGGAGAAACTTGCCGGTTTTCTGGAGGGAATGGCGCGGGATCGCGCGTCCGCCAGGGCGATGGGAGACAGAGCGCAGAAGCTGTTCCTGGAACGATACGAGGCGTCTATAACATTCGGGAAGTTCTGGAGCTTTTTCACGGGATGAGCGACTGAGGGACCTTCTAAACCGTTCGCTTCCGGATTTGATTTGACGGGCCTGATTAAGTAAAATCCCGCTTCACGCTTTTTCCGGATTCCCGGCTATGTGACGGCGGTAGTGGTAATCAGCCCGGCATGATGCTTGACAACGAGACAACTGATCGCGCGCGCCGGTCGCTTGAGGCGCAGCAGAAGATTCTCCGCTACATTCGACAGATCAAGGAGATAGCGATATCTCCAGAATTGAACGATGCGCTGGAACCGGTTGAGGAGATGCTGCGCGAACACTTGCGTGTCTTCGTGCAGACCGGGACTGGCAATGAGCCGCTGCCCCCCACCGTGGTCGGCAATCGGAATCCGGAATACCTGGGGTGGGTCGGTCCGCTGACTGGCAGGATGAAGGCGACCTTGGCCAAACATCACAGACTGGACGAGATAGGCGGGTTGATGGCCAAGATTGTTCTGGCGCAGCGCAAACAGCGGGAACATTGCCGCTTCATATATCACAACATTTCAGACAAGAGCGAACACGCGCATCTTTTCCTGAAGATTAGCATGGAGCAGGTGGCGTTAATGGAGTTCTTCAAAAATGCGAGGGCGCTCCTGATGGGCATTGCTCCGAAGGAAGAGGATTGAGCGGCGGGGGGGGGATAGATCGTAACGGGACGAGAGCGGCGAGCGTATGGATATGAAGTCCGCGTGGGTTCAAAGAACCCACCCTACATGCCCGTCCTACTCGCGGGGGCGCAGTTCTTCCAGACTGGGGAGGTCTTTGAGCGACGCCAGGCCGAACTGCTCAAGAAACTTGTCCGTGGTACCATATAGGAGCGGGCGGCCAAGCTGCTCGTCATGTCCCACGACCTTGACCAGCCCCTTTTCGATCAGCGTCCGAAGCATCGGGCCGCACTGGACGCCCCTGACGGCTTCGATGTCGGCGCGCAGGATAGGTTGACGGTAGGCGACTATTGCAAGTGTTTCGATTGCCGCCTGGCTCAGCCGGGCCTCGCTGACCGTCTTCTTCAGCCGGGCGACCCAGGGGTGATATTCCGGCAGGGTCATCATCTTGTACCCGCCGGCGATTTCCTCGATCTGGAAGGCGTGTCCCCCCGCGGCGTATTCCTCCTGCAAGACCTTGATTATGCCGCGTATCTGCCGGGTGTCCGCGCAGCCGATTATGTCGCGTATCTTTTTGGGATGGATCGGATCGTCGCAGACGAATAGAATCGCCTCAACGACTGCTTTCATTGCGGAGGCGGAAAGCTGTTCCGCCGGCATTGTTTCCGTCTCAACGCCCTCTTCTGGCTCCTCTTCGGATTCCTTCTCATCCTGAGCGTCTTCAGGGACTGATTCGGGGCCGGCGGCGTCCTCTTGAGATGGCTTTGCCGTTTCTTCCGGGGCTTCGGGGAAAGGTTGTTCAGCAAGTTTAGCCGATTTGTCCGGTTCAGGTTCGGCTTGGTCGGTCCGTGCAGACGGTTCCTGATTATGTTTGATTTCTTCTTCGGTCATGGCCCACTATTTTACGCCGGACTGGGCATCGCCGCCAGTGGCGCTTTTTACTTTGTTTGTCAGATTATGGACCATTCGGATTTTGTTCATTGCGTCCTTCACGGCCTCAGTCATTCCTCTGCTTGAAATAGTGGCTCCTGTGATGCCGGTTATCTTTTCGGGATCAGCGGTCTTCACGAGGACAAGCTGCTCATAAGCCTTGCCGGTGAACTGCTGCCAGAATTTCGGGATTTCTTCGCCTTGGGACGTTTTGGCTTCGCCGCCGCGCAGCAGGGACCAGATCGTGCGGGTGGAAGCCTTTTCCTTGACCTTGGTGCCCAGCCCCGGGGTTTCCTCGAATCCGGCGTCCAGCAGGAACAGGCCTGCAATTTTCAATCCGCCTTCCTTTGAAGGCGCGGCGCCGACGATCACCTGTAATCGGCTCTTGTAGCCCTGTCCAACCCCCATTGCCGCGTAGCCGATTTCCTTGCCGTCCGCCTTAGCAATGTACACGCGATCAAGTTCGACTATATCGGATGGCATTTCAGATCCGGAGGCTTTGCGGTAGCCCTTGAGTTTCCTGCTTTCATCGTATTCCGGGACGATGGACAGCGCCTTGTCAATCGCTTCGAACTGAGGCTTCTGTCCGGGGAATACGGTGGACTTCGCGGCTTCGACCTCCTCGGCCTTTCTGATTTCGATGCGTTCGCGCGTAATGACGTAGACGCCGCCGACGCCCAGCGCGGCGCCGCCGCAGATGAGCATGAGCACCACCGCGAAGCGGATCATCTTGGATGTCAGTCCGGGTTCGCTCATTTATCCTTCTTTGGGGGCTTGACGTATCCGAACACCTTCGGCCTTGTGAACCTGTCAATCAGCGGCGTGGCGGTGTTCATGAGCAGGATGGCATAGCAGACGCCTTCGGGGAATGCCGTGTAGAAGCGGATGAGCACAGTAAGAAGGCCGCAGCCCGCCGCAAAGATCATGCGTCCCTTGCGCGTTATCGGGGTAGTCACCATGTCGGTGGCCATGAAGAACGCCCCGATCATCAGGCCGCCGGTGAGGCAGTGATAGATCGGATCGGAGAGCCATGAGTTTGATTTCGCAGCTTCCGGCGGTGGCAGGAGCGCGACGAGCACGAAGACGGTCAGGATATAGAAGACCGGAACGCGCCAGTCCACGATTTTCAGACAGATTAGTATGATGCCGCCGACCAGGATGAGCAACCGGCACGTTTCCCCCATGGAGCCGGGAAGGCCTCCTACCAGCAGGCCGGCGTAGGTGTCCATCCGGTCAATGAACTTGTCCATCATCTTCTGCAGCATTTCCTTGGCCAGCGGGGACGCCTGGCTTGTCGCGTCGGGGGAGGCTCCGCTTATGGCGTGCACCGCCGGCAGGCGCAATCCGGGCTGAGGCCAGCCGGAAAGATTCATGCGGGATGGATAGGCAAGCTGAAGGACGGCGCGTGCGATGAGGGCGGGATTCCAGATGTTATAGCCAAGACCGCCGAAAACGTGCTTGCCCAGCCCCATCGCCACGAGCGAACCGACGACGGGGAAATACCATGGGGAACTGGCGGGCATGATAAGCGCAAGTAGAACGCCTGTGACCGCTGCGCTGCCGTCAAACGCGTCACGCGGATTCTGACGGCGGAAGGCCAGGATTGCAGCCTCGAAGCCCATGCAGCAGGCTACCGTCATCAGGATCAGCGTCAGCGCTCCGGCGCCATAGTAGAAAATTGCGGCAGCGCAGGCCGGGATCAGGGCCGCAGCCACTGTCCACATGATCCTGTTGACCGAATCGTCTCCGCGAATATGCGGGGACGAACTGACCAGAAGATGCGTTTCCATGACTACTTCTTGGGCTTCTCCTGCGCGCGGCGTTTTCTGGCCAGCTCGCTCTTGCCGAACTTGACCAGTTGCACTATGGGCCGTTTTGACGGGCAGACGTAGGTGCAGCAGCCGCATTCCTTGCATTCCATGATGTTTGCGACGGCGGCCGCGTCCCAGTCTTCGCGCTCTCCGAGGATGCTCAACTCGCTGGGTATCAGGCGGTACGGGCAGGCGTCAACGCACCGTCCGCACCTTATGCAGGGCCTGCGCTGCCACCTTGCGGCGTTGCGCAGGACGAGGATTCCGTTGACGCCCTTCATCGTCGGCGTGTCCAGCGATGCCTGTGCCAAGCCCATCATGGGACCGCCGAAAAGGACCTTGTTCGCGCCGTCATGCAGTCCCTGCTGCTCAAGTATCGCGCTGATCGGCGTTCCGATCCTGACGGACAGGTTGGCCGGGATCTTGACGCCCTCGCCCGTGACGCAGACCAGCCGTTCGATCAGGGGACGCTGGAATTCAACCGCGTCCAGGATGGCGATTGCGGTTGCCGCGTTGTGGACCAGACATCCGACTGCGGAGGGCAGGCCGCCTTTCCAAGGGATTTCGCGCCCTTCCAGGGCCTTTATGAGCATATGCTCGGCCCCTTGCGGGTATTTCACCTGGAGCAGATGGACCTGGACATCCGAAGAGCCTTTTGCGGCAAGCGACAAGGCTTGGAATGCGTCCGGTTTGTTGGCTTCCACGCCGATATGTCCGCGTGGCGCGCCGACTGTTTTCATGATCAGCCTCAGGGCCGTCACGATCCTGTCCGGCTGGTCAAGCATCAGACGATAGTCGGAGGTTAGATACGGCTCGCATTCGACACCGTTGATTATTACGTGTTCTATTTTCGCGTTTGGCGGGGGGGAGAGCTTGACGTGAGTTGGGAATGTCGCGCCGCCCATGCCGACCACGCCGGCCTTCTGGACGAGTTCGACCACGCGCTTCGGTTCGACGGACATCGGGTCCTGCCGCACGTTCACGCCTTCGGCCCATGCGTCCTCCCCGTCGCTTTCGATTACGACTGAAGCGACAGGGCGTCCGGTAACAGGCGAGGGGAAATCCTCAACGTCTTTGACAATGCCGCTGATGGGTGAATGTACGCAGGCGGAAACGAATCCGGCGGCTTCTCCCACGACCTGGCCGCGCTTGACGGCGTCCTTTTTCTTCACGACCGGCTTGGCGGGCGCTCCGATGTGCTGAGCCATCAGCACGCGCACAAGCGCGGGCGGGAGGAAGGGCTGGACCTGGGCGGATTTGCTCAGTTCCTTGCTGTCCGGGGGATGTATACCGCCGGGAAAGGATTTCAATCCTGAGAGTAGATTGCCGAGTGAACTCATGCCGGTGTTGCCAGTTGCGTTTTCGCGTTCGCCTTACCAGATCGCTTTGAGTGTAGGACAAAGCTTCAATAAAAGGCGAAATAGTAGCGTTCAACCCCCCAAAAATCAAGGGATTTCCGGTTGTTTTTCCTGCCGTCCGGGGGCGAGTTTAAGGCAGTAGCCGATCTGCCTTACGGCCTGTTTGAGACGTAATTCATTCTCGACCAGCGCGAATCGGACGTATTCATCCCCCCCCTGGCCGAATGAACTCCCCGGCGAGACCGCGACATTTGCCTCGTTGAGCAGCTTCAGCGCGAATTCGAACGATCCGATGTTGCGATATTGTTCCGGAATACGCGCCCAGAGGAACATCGTCGCCTTCGGCCAGTCCACCGGCCAACCGATTCTCTCGAGGCCACGGCAAAGAGTGTCCCGGCGTCCCTGATAAACCTGGGCAAGCTCTCTGCTGTGCTCCCGGCAGTGCCGAAGAGCGATGATGGAGGCGATCTGAACCGGCTGGAAGATGCCGTAATCGTAATAACCCTTTATCTGTGCGAGGGCTTTGACCATCTTGCGGTTGCCGACGCAAAAGCCGACGCGCCATCCGGCCATGCTGAAGGCCTTTGACATGGTGCTGAACTCGACCCCGACGTTTTTAGCGCCGGGAACGCTCAGGAAGCTGGGAGCCTCGTAACCGTCGAAGACCGTATCGGCATAGGCGTAATCGTGGACGATCATTACGCCGTGCTTGTTCGCCAGGCCGACCATTTCGGAGAAGAAGTCCCTGTCGGCCACGGCAGTAGTGGGATTGTGCGGGAAGTTCAGGAGGATGAATTTCGGCTTGGGCCGAACCATCTCCAGCACATTGGCTATCGAAGATGCCAGCTTGTCTGTGGCGGCCATGGGGACGGACAGCACGCTGCCGCCGGCCAGCGTGACGCTGTGGATGTGGATTGGAAAGGCGGGGGTTGCCACAACTGCCGTGTCGCCGGAGTCCATCAGCGCGAGGGCCATGTGCGAAAGTCCCTCCTTGCTGCCGATTGTGCAGACGATTTCATCCTCCGGATTGAGCGCCACGCCGCGAACTTTCTCATAATGAACCGCCAGCTCCCTTTTCAGGCTCATTATGCCTTCGGCGGAAACGCTATAGCGATGGTTCTTCGGCTTCTGAACGGCTTCGCAAAGCTTGTCAACTACCTCCTGAGGCGGGGGATCGTTAGGGTTGCCCATGCCGAGGTCAATAACGTCGTCGCCGTCGCGTCGCTTCTGGTGACGCAGGGCGTTGAGCCTGGCGAAGAGGTAGGGCGGCAGCCTGTCAAGTCGCCGCGAAAGAGTCACCGGACTTTTATCGGACATCGAGTTTTTCCTCTATATGAACCTTTCCACTTTCGCGCTTTCCCTCAGGACTTTAAGCCATGCTTCGATGCGGTTCCTGATTCTCTCCTCTTTCAACACCTCGCGGATTCTTTCCTTTATTTCCTCGTAAGGTTTGGCGTCCTCAGGAATGCTTCGTTTCATCACTTTCACGAAGCAGTGGCCTTCTTCAGTCGTGAAGACCTTTGAAACCTCGCCGATCTTAAGGTCCTTTACCGCCTCCCAGTTATCCCAATCGGCGGACACCGGGGGCATCTGCCCCCCCTTTGGCGCCGAAAGGTCCACTGATTCGGAGCGCGCAGTGTTGGCGAAGTCAGCCCCCTGTTCAACCATTTTCTTGAGCCTGAAGGCGTCGTTTCGGGTGCGCGCCGTTATGCGGAGCAACTCTACCTTCTCCCCGAAGTTGCGCTGGTAGAATCTCTGAACCTCTTCATCGGAGATGACCACCTCTTTTCCGACGATCTTCTCGGCCTGAATCGTTGAGATCACGTCGCCGCGGCAGATGGTCTGGATGATGACCTGCGTTTCAAGTTCTTCGGGGGACATTCCATTCTTTTCGATCTTGTCCAGGAACTCGGCATAGGTCATCCCCTGATCCCTGGCCTTGTTCTCGATTTTGACGCGGGCAGCATCCTTTATCCGTTGGTTAACCTCCTGATCACTTGCCGTAACGTCTTCCTTGCGGGCCTGCTGATCAATCAGCACGCGGTCAATCATTGCGTCAATCAGTTCTGAGCCGAATTCCTGGATGAGAATATTTCCGAACTGTTCGCGCGTCACGCTCTGGCCCCCGACCATGAGTATTGCGTCCGGTGGTAGCAGCGCGGCAGCGGTTTTATCCGTCCCAAGCGCGTGCAGCACAGTGGCGGTATCCTGCAGGCTCAGCAACCACTCCTGGATGCAGTTATCCATTTTCTCGCGGAAAACCTCTTCGCGAATTATAGGTTTCAGTTCTTCGAATGGTCTGGGATCGGCTGGTTCGATCCTGTCCTTTTTCATCACATGCCAGCCGATTTCAGTATGATGAAGGATAATCTTGTCCGGCGGGGCATTTTTGAGCACGTCTCCCATCGAACTGGCCGCAGGGAGCGGATTCATGCGCCCCTGGCGTTCGGAGCCGGCCCTGTCCATTGAGTATTTCGTCGCGTAATCAGTGAAACGCTCCGGGTGCTGATCGAGTTGTTTCTTGATTTCTTTGGCGTCTTCCTCTGTTTTGACAACAATCTGTTTGGCTATTATCAGTTCGCCGTATCGCTCGTCATAACGCTTGCGGATTTCCTCGTCGGAGACTGTAACCTTTTCCTGCAGGAGTTTGACCGCGCTGAGGCGCAGCTCGACGGAGCGGGGGGAGACGGTGGAGCGGATGCGGGCCATGACGTCTTCGATGGTCTTGCCGGCCTTGAGCGAGGCCTTGAAGTCGGCGTCGCTCACGCGGTAATCGCGCAGCATGGCCTTATAGCGAAACTCGGTTTCCTCATTTATCCCCTGCCGCACGTCCTCTTCGGGGATTTCAATGCCCGCCTTTTCGAACTCACGCGCCGCCAACATGCGACGGATAATGTCGTCAACCGCGCGAGCGCCCATGTAATCGGTCAACGCCTCGCCGTATTGAACGCGTGTCACGTCCTGACCGTTGACCCTGAGTACCACGTCCGGGATGGGTTTGCGAAAATCAGTCTTTGGATCCCATGCCCCATCCGGAACCTTGCCTGCCGCCGGCGCTTTCTCAGCGGCGTCCGGGGCGGGGGCTGGCTGAGTTTCAGCGGCTGTCTGCGCGGCGCAGACGCGGGCCGATATCACGATCAAAACTATGTACGCGAAAAACGACCGGAGATGTTTCATCTGGTTTTCCGTCGCATGGGGCTTTCCGCGCCCGGAGATGTTTCGGTCCGGGGGAGACCTGCGTCAACTCCGGCGTGAAAATCGCGGGGCAGCCCCTCCGCAAGTGATTTTATCCTGAATTGCGGCGGGCGTCCAATTCCCGACCGGAAAACCGGGCATCAAGCGTGAATGTAGAAAACAATGCGGCATCAACGCCGCCGATCAATCAATGCGGGTTGGCTACTATGCGGTTCCCTTCACAAGCGCCTCAACCGCGTCCATGCCCTTACGGATTGTTTCCATGCCTGTGGCGTATGAGAAGCGGATGCATTCATCCGCGCCGAACGGCCCGCCCTGGACGCAGCCGACGCCGGCCTTGTCGAGGAGCGCCTCGCAGAGGGCGGTGGAGTTCTCGACCATGACGCCACCGATACGTTTACCGTAGAGCGCGTCGCAGCGCGGGAAGCAGTAGAATGCCCCGGCCGGCGGATCGCAGGAGAAGACCTTCATGGCGTTCAGGCGTTCGGTCATATAGATGCGCCGCTTATCAAATTCGGCGACCATGTTTGCGACGCAGGTCTGATCGCCCAGAATGGCCGCCTGCGCGGCGCGCTGTGAGATGCTGCATGGGCAGCCCGTCGCGTTGCTCTGCGCGAATCCGGCCTGGCGTATCACGTTGACGGGGCCTGCGGCGTAGCCGATGCGCCATCCTGTCATGGCGTATGTCTTCGATACTCCATTGACTGTGATCACGGCGTCCTTGTAAGCCGGGCCGAACGCCGCCGGGCTGACGGCTTTCTGGCCGCCGTAGATGAAATGCTCGTATATCTCATCGCTTACGATATAAATGCCCCTGCTGACTGCAAGTTCGCAGATATCACGCAATTCCTGTTCCGTGTATACGGCGCCGGTAGGGTTGCTTGGGCTGTTGACGAGCAGCGCCTTGGTTCTGTTCGTAATGGCTGCCTCGATCTGGGCGGCAGTAACCCTGAATCCCTGTTCGCTCCCCGCTTTGACGAGCACGGACGTTCCGCCGGCCATCTGTACCTGCTCGGAATATGAGACCCAGTAGGGAGCGGGGATAATGACTTCGTCGCCTGGACCGGCAAGCATCTGGAATACGTGGTAGAGGGTATGCTTGGCCCCGTTGGAGACGAAAATCTGATCGGGGGAGTAATCAATCCCGTTTTCTTTTTTGAATTTTGCGGCAATTGCCTTCTTCAGGTCAGGCATGCCTGCGGCCGGTGTATAACCGGTCTCGCCTTTTTTCAGAGCTTCAATTGCCGCCTGCTTGATGTGCTCAGGGGTGTCGAAATCGGGCTGACCGACCGTGAAATCGTAGACGGTTTTGCCCTCGGACTTCAATTTCTTGAGCCGCGCCCCCATTGCCAGCGTGGGGGAATCAGCGACCAGTCTGCCGGTTTCCGAAAGGGGTTTCATCCTTGAATCTCCTGGGTGCAGCCTTGAAGCGGGTGTAAGCGGCAATCCTCTGCCGCATTGCGGGCGGGATTGTATAAAAACATTTCCGAGACCGCCAGAGAAAAGCGAAAAGGATTTCAAGATGCCGATATCCGGTATCCGCGGGCGGGCATGTGACAGGTTAAAGAAAAAGCCGGCGACAAAAGTCGCCGGCTCTGATTTGCAGGCGGGCCGCTAAAAGTGCAGCCCGCCCGAGAGTGAGGCGTTGTGGGCATGGGGTATGCCCGAATAAGATAATCGCAGAACTGGATATGAAAGTCAAGCGAAAATAAAAAAATCTCGTACGGCGTCAGTCACGGGCGCGTGGCAGCGTAGGGGCGGGTTTCAAACCCGCCCCTACGAGTGGCTGGCATATAAACGCTCCCTTCACTGACCGGATACAAAATCTCGCCGCCGACGCTCGCACTGTCATTCTCATCGCTTATCGGAGTACTCGAATTGCCGAATGGCCGACTCGAATCTTGTCGCCGTCCTTCAGGACCGCGTTGTTTGTCTTCCGCCTGTTGACGTATGTTCCGTTTCTGCTGCCGAGGTCGGTGAGCCGAAGTTCTCCGTCCTTCAGGGAGATGCGGCAGTGCGGCTGGCTGACCGACGGATCGTTCAAGCCAATGATACCTTCGCGCGATAGCCTTCCGAACATGATGCCGTCCCCCTCGGCCAGTTCATGGAAGCTTCCTTTTTCAGGTCCATCCACGACTTGCAGCAGCATGCTGCCCTTCGAGGTCCGGGGCAATTCTTCAGCGGACAAATCAGTGATTGATGATGCCGGTTCGCCGTCGTCGCGGGCGGCGGGCAGTTCCTGAGTCAGGAAAGCGGTTGTTCGCGTGTTTGTCATCGGCAAGGGGGCGGTGAGAGTGCTGGAAGACTGGGAGGAATCGGTGTCGTCATCCGATACAACCCCGGCTCCGTCAGTGGCCGTATCCGCCGATGCGCCGCGCGCCTCTGCGAAAAGCCATTTTGCGGCGTCGCGCGCGGCGTCGGCCAGACCGTCCGCCGTGCGGATTCTGGATTTCGGATTCCGGGCGGTCATGAATCTGAGGAGTGGACCAAGCGCCGGCGTAGCCCCGGCCAGGGGGTCCATTTCCCCCGGCCCAAGCGGTTCACGCGATCGGGTCAGTTCGTAAATCGTTATCCCAAGCGAGTATATGTCTGATGAAATGGACGGCGTAGAATTCGGTTGCGCCAGTTCGGGGGCGAAGTATTGCGGGTTTTTATGGAGCGGCGAAAGTTCCAGGTTCCTGGCTTCGGCATGGAGGGCGGCCCAGATTCCGGCATGGGTCAGCCACGGCTGGCCCTTATCGTCAATAAAGATGTTGGACGGCGTCAGCGAGCCATGTGCCAAACCGGTCTCTTCAATGGCTTTGAGGCTTTTTGATAGCGCATGGACAAGTTTTAGCGCTGCCATGTCCTCCATGCGAAAGTCGAGTATCGGTTTGCCCTCGATAAAGTCGGTAACGACATAAACTCCGCCGGACCACTGGCCGACCTCATGAATGCGGGCAACGCCGGGGGAGCGCAGGCGTCCGATTTTTCTAACCATTTCAACCAGACGCCTGACCGTTGCCGGTTCTTTCATGCACTGGGCGTTGATGATCTTAACAGTGACCCGCGAATCCAGACCTACGTGGCAGGCGGCGAGTGTGGAACCTGTCGAATCATCCCTCATGATGCCCGTAAGCCGGTAGCCGTTCAGAACCGGAACGCGAACGGCCAGTTTATGATGTCGGGATATGGCTTCCAGATCAGCGGCGAATATGCCTGCGGTGCGATAACGTTCATTCGGGTCTTTGCTCAGGGCTTTCTGGAGGACGGCGCACATGGCGGCGGAGACGTCCGGCTTGAATTCGCGCGGGTCGGGCGCGGTATGGGACATGTGCTTGACCAGCAGTTCCGTGAAGTTGCCGGAGAATGGGGGCTTGCCGCAGACCATGTGATAGAGCGTCGCGCCGAGGGAGTAGACATCCGCCCGCCCGTCAATTTCATTCGTGAATTCAATCTGCTCCGGTGCGATATAGACCGCCGTGCCGACGATGTCGCCCTGGACGGTAAGCTGTTCGCTGACCGGCTGTTTCCACCGGGCAAGGCCCATGTCCGCCAGTTTCACCTCGGCAAACGGCCCGATTTGTTTCGTCGCGGGATCCTTCACGCTGAGGATATTGGCAGGTTTCACGTCACGGTGAATAATCCCGCTGTTGTGCGCGTGTTCGAGCGCGCGGGCTATTCGGCTGCCGATGCTTGCCACCTCGTCTTCGGGGAGGGGGCCTTCTCGTTTGAGGCGGGTGAGGATATCCTCGCCCTCGACATATTCCATGGCGAGATAGTAGAAACCGTTGGACTCGCCGACGGTAAAGCCGCGCACGATGTTCGGGTGATCCAGGCGGGCCATGGCCCGCGCTTCAGACAGGAATCGCTGCACAAGCGCCGGTTCAAGGCACATTTCCGGCTTGAGGAGTTTCAGCGCGACTATCCGGTTCAGGCTTTCCTGGCGCGCCTTGTAGACGCTGGCCATCCCGCCGGAACCGAGCGGTTCCAACAGTTCGAATCCGGCGATTGATTTCGACGGAAGTCCGCTTCCCTTGATATCGGCTTCGGTGATCATTCTACGGTGGCGTCCCGTTTCTCATCGGCTTTTGCGTCGGCGCTTGTGCGCAGCCTTAACCAGAATCTGCTCCCCTTGCCGGGTTCGCTTTCGACTCCGATAGAGCCGTCAAGTTGTTCAATGATGGACTTGCAGATGGCCAGACCCAGTCCCGAACCTGGGATTTTTCTTGATCCCGGTGTCTGCAGCCGCCGGAACTTTTCAAAGATGACCTCCTGAGAATCTATTGGTATGCCCTCGCCGTGGTCTAAAACGCTGATTTCCACAGACTCCGGTTTTGCAGTAGTCCGGATTTCGACCTGGGAACCGTCCGGTGAGAACTTGATCGCGTTGCTCAACAGGTTCACCAGCGCCTGTGCCAGGCGATCCTCATCGGCGATTACCGTCATGTCCTTCCCTGATGTAAGAATTGTAATGCCGCACTGGCGCGCCATGCCGCTTACAACCTCAATGGCTCGCGTTATCGCCGTCTTTGTTAAAACGGGGCCGATGGACATTGTCATGCGCCCTGACTGAAGACTTTCCAGGTCAAGGATGTCGCTGATGAGGGCCGCCAGACGCAGGGAATTACGTTCCGCGACGGCGACGAGGTCGCGGGCTTTCGGCGGTAGTTCGGCAAGTTGGCCGGACGCAAGCAGTTCCAGTGAGCCGTGGATGGAGGTCAGCGGGACGCGCAGTTCGTGGCTGATCGTCGCCAGGAATTCGCTCATAGCGCGGGTGGCTGCTTCAGCGGACTCCTTGGCGTCGAGCAGTGCCGCCTGAGTTTTCTTAAGCTCGGTAACGTCCTCTTTGACGGCAATGTAGTGAGTAATGTTTCCGCCGGCGTCTCTGATGGCGGAGATTGAGGCGAATTCCCAATAGGTCTCGCCGTTTTTCTTTTTGTTGTGAAATTCGCCTCTCCATTCTTTGCCGGAGGAGATTGTCTGCCACATTGCGCGATAGAATTCGTGAGATTGCTCCCCGGACTTCAGCACTCTCGGATTCTGGCCAATGGCTTCTTCCGCCGAATAGCCCGTCAACCGCGTGAATTTGGGATTTACATATTCAATGTTGCCGTCTTTGTCTGTGATGACCACGGAGCTTGAGCTTTGCTCGACGGCCCGCGAGAGCTTGCGCAAGTGGTCCAGTGTCTTGCGAGTGGCGGTCATGTCCGTCACGGACATGACCGCGCCGGAATACGCGCCGCTGGAGTTCATGATGGGGCAGGCGCTGATCTGCGCCGACAGCCTGTCTCCGTCGCTGCGCATGAACTCGAAATCGCGCCTGACCTCCGCGCCGCCGCGTAGACGCGCCAGAAGGTCTTCCAGGTCCTTGCTCTTATTCTCATAGACATAGCACAGAAGGTCTGTCCCCATCATTTCGTCAACGTTGTAAAGAAGCATGTCGGCCATGCGCTTATTGACGAAAGAGGTCCTGCCGGCGCCGTTAAAGGACCATATGCCTTCGCTCAGGTGTTCGAGGATGTTATCGCTGATTTCGCGCAATTGGCCGGGGGCGTCCGGCGAGCCATTGTCAGGCATTTTTTTTGCGTTCTCCATTTGACATTCCTGTGCGCCGGACGGTTATGGCGGCGATGGAACCGGGAACGACATCGAAGGGCATTCAAGTCGGTTGGGCATGAGTTACGCCTCAACAGTATCGGAATAATAACGGCCCGCGGGATTTTCAGCAACGCTGAAGCAATGGTTGTGCGTTCAGATCGCGCATTGTGTAAAATATGTCTGTGTTGAATCAGTCAAGCATTGGTACAAGTCATAATGCGGGAGCGGAAAAGATGCCGAAACCGCGCCGTAAAAATGCCGGTGTTCCTGTTCTTATTATCTGTTGTTTGTTCTCTTCAGCCTCGATCAGGGCTGACGGGATTGAGTCGGTCGGCAACGCGGACGGTGTTCTGACCTGGGAACTCGGTTCGCTTGAACCGGGGGGCAAGGCGACCGTATCGGTTTTTCTTGCCTATTCAGCCTCATATAAGGTTCTGGTGGAACTGAAAGAAGGTCTTCTGAAGGAGGCTGCGGCGTTTCAGAAAATCGGCAATGACACGCAGGATGCAGAACCGGCGCCGATAGTCTGGATAAGCAACGCCGCGACGGATTTCGCGCTGCATTCGGACGGATCGTTTTTCTGGGAAGGAAACAGGCAGTCGTTGCGTTGCGAGCGCGGGGGGCAACTGAGCCGCTTCGGTTATTCTCTGAATTATGATGATGGCAGCGCGAGGCGCGCCGGGGTATCCGTCACGAAGCAGGGGGCAAGGGAGAACATGGAGATTGTCCGTCCGATGGGGAAGGCCAGTGATTGTGCGGCGTCCGGTGTTCTGCAAACGCAGGATGGTTGTCTTCGGGTTAATATCAGTTCCTTTATGACTGCGAAAACTGCTGCCGTTGTCCGGTTCGAGATCGAGAACTCAGGAGGGAGAACGCTGAAGGGGGCGCGCCTGAGCACATATGCGAATCTGGAGGCGGCACATGATCACGAGAACGATTTTGCGACACTGGATTCCAGGGCTGAGGCACTTCTGACTCTTGATCCGGGAACCGGCATGTGCGCAGCGATGTTCGGCGACCTCCGCCCAGTTTCCGGCTACTGCGGGACGTGGCCTTCTGAGAAACAGTTACAGGAGGGAAGCGGGATTGCCTTCGCGCAATGGAAGCCTTTTAACGGACTTGATCCGGCTCTGATCAGCCGCATGGGAAGGTCGCTGATCCCGCATCCGCCCGCGCCTTACGTCGTTCCGGATGAGCCGGCGACGAAGGACCTTTCCGACGGTGAAGCGAAAGCTCAGATCGAGAGCGACTGGCTCTTCCAGGCCGGCGGCGAGCCATTGCACAAGCGCGCAATGAAGGAGATTGCATGGTCGCGGGAACTCGCTGATCGCATCGGCAGGATACCCGACTGCGCGGACATGTCCGGCGAGATCAAGCGACTGAATGAGCTTGAGGATCAGGTTCTGACAATCTCCGCAACGCAGCCGGACGCAAATGTCGCGCGGGAGGCATATTTCTCTGTGCGGCGCGTGAAGCGCGACATCGCTTTCAAGAATCCGGCGCTCGATTTCAAGCAAGTCCTGTTTATTGATAATCCATATACGCAGGGCGCCGAGTGGCCTCACGAGGCCCGACATCGCAACGGCATGATGGCCGTTCCGGGCGGGAGGTTGCTCGTTCTTGACGGACTCCATCCCGGCGGGAAGCTGCGCAAGCTGGCCCCAGAGAAGCCGGGAAGCTTCTGGCGCCCCGATCTTTCGTTCGGCGCGGACAAGGTTCTTTTCTGTTTCAAACCGCACGACGAAAAGTCCTTCCACCTTTATGAAACCGGACTTGATGGCGGCGGGCTGAAGCAGTTGACGTCCGGAGATTATGACGATCTTGATCCGATCTATCTACCGGACGGCCGCATCATGTTCAGCACAACCCGCTGCAACACCTACATCCGATGCATGCCGTATACATATGCCTATGTGCTGGCGAGATGCGCTGGAGACGGATCTGAAATCTACCTGCTGAGCCAGGGCAACGAGCCGGATTACCTTCCGGCGCTATTGGATGATGGGCGGGTCATCTACACGCGATGGGAGTATACTGACAAGGCGCTGTGGCGCATTCAGAGCCTCTGGACAGTCAATCCGGACGGGACGAATGTCTCGGTCTACTGGGGCAATCAGAGCGTCTGGCCGGACATGCTTATCGAGCCGCGCCAGATACCCGGAACTAAGAAGATCATGTTCACGGGATCAGCCCATCACAACTGGTACGACGGCAGCGTGGGGATCATTGATCCGGACAGGGGATTCAATTTCCCGCACGGACTGACCAAGGTTACGGCGGACGTTCCCTGGCCGGAGTGCGGGGAGCCGCCGATTGACCCGGTCGAGTCGCCGCGCTATCACGTTTCCGGCGCGTATGACGCCTACAAGACGCCGTATCCGATAGGCGAGCGCGATTTCCTCGTCTCGGCCCGAAGCGGCGGCAAGTTTCGCCTTTACCTGATGGATATTGACGGCAACCGTGAATTGATCTACGAGGGCGCGCATCACGTGCTTCATGCGCTGCCGGTCAAGCCGAGGAATAGACCGATTGTCCAGCCGGACACTGTCGCGTGGCCGGGAACCGGTTCGGACAGAAAGGAAACACAGCCCGGCGTCATGTACAGCGCGGACGTCTGCCAGGGCGTGCCGGACATGCCGAGATCAGCGGTAAAATATCTCCGAGTCTTCCAGATGGACCCGCGCACCTACTCGACCTGGACGCGCGACATCGAGCCGAACCAGTTCTGCGGGCCGGTGGTTTCTATACTTCAGGCGGACGGTGTTAAGCGGATTCTTGGAACTGTTCCGGTCGAGGCGGATGGATCGGTGTCCTTCAAGGTTCCGGCGGGCAAGGCGCTGCACTTCCAGTTGCTTGACGAGAATCAGCGGGCGATTCACACGATGCGGTCCTTCACGGGGGTTATGCCGGGGGAGAAGCGCGGCTGCGTCGGATGCCACGAGATGCACAGCGTCGCGCCGGTCAACAAACCCGCGCAGGCGGCAAAGGACGCGCCGCGCGATCTTGAAATACCGCCATGGGGAACGGCCAGCATTCGGTATGAAACGTTTGTTCAACCCGCGCTGGACAAACATTGCGCAGCCTGCCACCAGGGAAACGGCAAGGCGCGGAAGAAGCTCGATCTCACACTGCGTCCCGGAGCAGGGGTTTTCAAAGAGCCGTACGTAACGCTCGTCACGAAGGGCATCGCCGGCGCGATCATGGTTGAAAGTTACGCTCAGAGCGATCCCAAGAGCTACGCCACTTTCCGTCCGATGAAGTATCTTTCCTCCGACAGCATGCTTATCCGCAACGCATCAAGCGGCAAGCATAACGGCGTGAAGGTCGGGGGGGAGGAACTGATGAGGCTTATCGCGTGGGTGGACGCGAACTGTCCATATCGCGGGGAGGAAGACATACGCGCAATACCCGACCCGCAGTTCGCCGGGATTGAATGGTTGCCGGTGCGCCCCTTGTGCAAGAGCGCGCCGGAGATTCCGCGGCCCTGAAATGCAAAGCGCAAGGAAACACAAAATCAGGCGCATCCTGACAGTCGGATTGGTTGTTGCGGCGGCAGTCGCATGGCTGGCGGTTGCGTCCGCAGACCAGCATGAGGACATGATCAGCGCGGACTGGATAGCTCAGGATGGGCAGTTCTCCTCCGGGCGCAAAACGGTTTTCTCGCTTGAACATACCCGCGAAGTCCTTCGGCGCGTCAGGGCGCTGGCAGGGCGATTTCATGTCGAATCGGGTTGGGAAATCCCCGAAGGATTTATCACCGAACTTGAAGGGATCGAGACACAGGCGGATAAACTGTTCAAGGAGGCGGAACAGTCTGAGAACGCCCGGAAGGATTTGTATTTTAAGGCCAGACGAATACTGCGCCGGATTGCTTTTTCGAATCCGCTGCTTGATTTCGACTCGATCCTTTTCATCAAGCGCCACAGGCCCAAGGGCGTTTATCACATGTGCGATCAGTTCTATGGTTTCAACGCCGTGCCCGGCGGGGGGCTGTTTGCGCTTAGGGACGCTTTCGGGCCAAAGCCGCAACTTGTCAATCTTCTGGCTGGATCCGTTGTAGAGAACGGGCGGCTTGCGGGGCAGAAGCTTGATTCAGGATCGTTCCTGTCACCAGAGCTTTCTTTTGACGGAAAGACGATATTCTTCGCTTATTCCGAGGCGAAGGGAAAAGACCTCGAATGGTCGAAGACTACCTGTTTCCATATATTCAAGGTTAACAGCGACGGCTCGGGACTCAGGCAACTGACGGACGGCGAATGGGATGATTTCGATCCTTGCCTTCTGCCCGATGGGCGGATCGTCTTCACGACCGAGCGCAGGGGGGGATACCTGCGTTGCGGACGGGTCTGCCCCGTCTACGCCCTTTTTTCCATGAATCAGGACGGGGGGGATATCGCGCCCTTCAGCATGCACGAGACGCACGAATGGCAGCCCAGCGTTGCCAATGACGGCATGGTTGTCTACACCCGGTGGGATTACGTGGATCGGGACACCAACATCGCGCACCACATCTGGAACTGTTTTCCCGACGGGCGCGATCCGCGCTCGCCGCACGGCAACTACCCGAAGGCCCGTGAAAAGAGGCCGTGGATGGAGATGGACATACGCGCGATTCCCGGCTCGCACAAGTTCGTCGCCACCACCGGCGCGCACCACGGCAACGCCTTCGGATCGCTCGTCATCATTGATCCGCGCAAGGAGGATGACGGGGCGATGTCGCAACTGACCCGCCTGACGCCGGAGGTTCCATTCCCGGAGGCGGAGGGCAGGCCGATAGAAAACTACTCCGCTTACGCGACGGCATGGCCGCTGGGGGAGAGGGATTTTCTTTGCGTTTATGACGCGAAATGCCGGACTCACGGGATTTACTGGATTGACGATTCAGGCAACAGGGAGCTTATTTACCGCGATCCGGAGATTCCATGCCTCAGCCCGATTCCGTTCCGGCCCCGCCCGGTTCCGCCCCGCATAGCCGATATGACCTCGCGAGCGGGAGGGGGGACAAGCGGAACGCCTTTGGTCTCAGCGCAGGCGGGCTTGAAACCCGCTTCAACAGACGCGGAACCAACCACGGAAACCGTCCATGAAGGGAAAGGGCAGACGGAGACGATATCGGTCATGAATGTTTATGATTCCGATTTTGCATGGCCCCGGGACACGAAGATTAAAGCCCTGCGAATTATCCAGGTTCTGCCGAAGACGACCGCGCCGCCCAATGTGCCGCGAATCGGCGTTGCCGATCAGACGAACGCGCGGGCCGCGCTTGGGACCGTTCCGGTTGAGGAGGACGGCAGCGCTCACTTCCTGGCGCCGGTGAACAAGCTGATTTACTTCCAGGCGCTTGATGAGCATGGGATGGCCGTGATGTCCATGCGATCCGCAACGTACGTCCATCCCGGAGAGAACCTTTCATGCCGGGGCTGCCATGAGAACAAGCACAACGCCCCGACCACGAGCAGGCGCGCGGGGCGGGGCGTTGTAGGTTCGCCGATGGCGCTGCACAGGCCGCCGTCGGAGATCATCGCCGAGACTGACGGATCAAATCCGTTCAATTACACGCGGCTTGTGCAGCCGGCGCTGGATCGCAATTGCGTCACATGTCACCGGGAGAAGAAGGCGGTTGACCTCGGGGGGGATATCGCAGGTCCGAACGGATGGACGAAGTCATACGCGTCGCTGGCGGCCAAGCACGGATTTTATTTCCACGTCCGCAACGGCTCTATCGGGGACGGGGTTCACGGCGGTTCGCGCACGATTCCCGGCGCGTTCGGCGCGCGAGCGGCTAAACTGCTTGATTACATGGACGAGCGGCATTACGGCGTGAAACTTTCGGATGAGGATTTTCGGCGGCTGGTCGTCTGGCTTGATTGCAATTCGGAGTTTTACGGCGCGTATGAGAATATCGAGGCGCAGGCGCGGGGGGAGGTCGTCGTACCGGCGCTGGAGTAGGTCATAGGAGAGAAGGTGGGTCATCGCGTCGCTGATTGCGCCGCTAACGACCCACACTACGACTCCAAATTAGTTGGCGGGTGAGTTCCTTGTGATGCGATTCATTAGGTTCTGGAAGAGTGCTTCTCCTGCAACCTTCTTAAAATCAGCAGCACACAAAAAATGAGATTTTACTTGTTCGGCTCTGCAATCAGCATTCCATCTCTTCTTACAATACCACGAAAGGAGGGCAGCAAAATCGTGAAAACGCACTTTGCATTTCCAATTATTATCGAGCTTGCTTACGAGTTGATTTATCGTTTCGCTGACTGTGTCCTGTAATTCTCTCCTATTCGCAACGTATCGTCTGAGGAACTCCGTTTGGTCGAAATTCAGGTTCCCGTTCCCCTTCTTGTCGACACTACAACATTTCGTGAAGTCTTTCCAAGTCAATCCTAATGCAAGATGTTCGTTCGCAAGTCTTATTAGAAAGAGCGATTCCAAGACGGGGAGAATAGTCTTAAGAAGATCATCACTGGCAATTCTCGTCAAACGGAATGCAAAATCCATCACTTTCTGAACAGATTCCGGATCGACACAGTACATTTCCATGCTAGTGTAGTCGGTTGATAGCAGAAGGTCGCATTCATAGCATTTTTCCAAATATCGGTCGAAATCGGTATCCACTATGCATGTGACCTGCAGCGTGTTCTTCCCCAGACGCGCCTGAAAATACTCAGCCAAGCTGATCACACCATTCTTATTGTTGGCTCCATTCGTCACGACTTCTGTCGCCACAATGTCGGCAGCATCCCGCACGTTTACGACGGTCAAGTGCAAACATTTGAGTATGTTCCGTACTATACGAATGTCTGTCATACCCTCAACCACAATGTCCCGTATTGATGGTTCCAGTTCGTACAGAGTAACGAGTTCCTTTAGTGTGATCTTTGGCATGTCGCCCATAGCTTCGCCCTCACTTCTTGTTCTCAAGATGCACGACATGTTCCTTGTGCCCTGTTACAAGCTCGATAGAGTGAGTTGCCATGACAAAGACAACTTGGCTCCTTTTCATGCAATCCAGTATCGCTTGTATTAGGTTTCTTGTCCATTTGACATTAAGCGAGATTTCAGGTTCATCAATCAGAAAGATACTTGGCATCTCGCGTGCACACAATGTATTGGTCAATATGAGGAGAAGGTGTCGTTCTCCCGAAGAGAGTCCATCGAGACGCAAATGTTTTCCATCATCTGTACATACCTGGAACCCCCCGGAAAGCGTGTATTGGAGCTGTTTGTCGTGATAGAAAAGGTTAATCCTTTCTACCATAGTTGAGACGACATCTCGTATTTCCTGGAGCGCGTTTAGGCGTGCCTCAATCCCGTCAACATAAGGCTCGAGAATGTTGCCCAACAGTTCACTAGCCTCCCCTCTTGCTCCCTTGACAGCAGTCAAGATGGGGTTAATATTCAGATCACCAGTGAACCCAAACTTGGAAAATGTTCCGTTGCGTTCAGCGAGTTCTTTAAGCCTTTCTTCATAGTTATGATTGGTAGAACTGGAAGAAAGGGTACTTTGCGACTTCGCGCCTGCGACTCTCGCTACTATGTCTGCATAGATGGCATGTAAGTCGATGTCACCTCTGCTACTGGAACTGAAAACTTGGTTCTCAATCCATCTCGTAGCTCTATATACGGCGTCCTCCAACATTGCACTCATAATGCTCTCATAATCGTCATCTCGCTCCATGGAGATACTTAACTCGTGGAGCCTAACACGCTGCCTTCTGTGATAGAGTCTATGGGTGTGCCACTGGTCACAGGCGATTTGACGATTATCCATAAGAAAATACAATATCATTTTACGCGATTGCAGGAATTCCCTATATTGTTCATACTTCAGGAGAGTCTCCTTGTCCATATTTGCCGACTTGACTGCATTCTCCGAATCGGCAGGTACACTGACTTCAATGGGTTTCTCGCCCTTTGCGTGTGCCGAGAGTATGTAGCCACCAGTAATATTGTTGTTGGACCTAGTCGCTGACACTTCTGTACCATCCGTCATCCGGATGGCGAATCTGCGAAAAGGCGTCTTTGCGATGTATGAGCGATGACCTCTATTGTCCGCAGGCGATAGAATGTGGTGCAGTAGTTTTAGGATGGTGGTCTTGCCGCACCCATTGTCTCCGTAGAGGATCAGAAGCTCTTTGAAGCCTTTCACACCTGTCAAGGACTCATCTATATCATAGTCATAGCGCCCAAAAAGCCCCCTTACCTCTATCTTTTCCAGACCTAGGTCACGGACACGTTTTCCTTCCGGCCTCGTTTTCCTGACAGAAGCCATTCTACCTCCGTTTATGAAAAGACGTCACACCCAGAAATCCACCTTGCTATCTTTCCAGACACCGAGGCAAGGAAGGAGAGCGCCATTGCTCGTACGCAAAGTGCCATGTGCGGGGCGGATTCTTAGCGAAGCTAACCCACCGAGGTAAACAAGTAACAGTGCGTGCGAAACCGAAGGTTACCCCGCCTTTGGCGGGTTCTGCACACGCGGCGGAAGCTACCTCCACCATCGCATGTGCAAAGCCAGACGGCTTCGCATACCCTCGCTAAAGCGGCGTCAAGCCGCCGCATTCCACATGCGCCAAGCAACTGCCTGTGGGCTAGAACTTCACCTTTACCGGCCTGCGGGTTGACATGCTGACGTTGGCCGCATCGCACAGGATGAGGCTTTTCAGTCCATCCTCGTAGTCGGACATGACGCCGTTCAGCTTGCCGGCCTTGACGGCGTTGATCCACGCGCGGTCTTCGATCTCGAAGATGTTGGTCTCGCCCTTGATATCCTCGACGTGCAACCCGTCCGCGTGGTAAATCTTCACGTCGTGGTTCCAGCCGGAGAAGTCAATCCGGTAATTGGGGGAGAAGAGAGAGAGGAAGACGCCGCCGCCGGCGCGGCAGACCCACGCGCTCATGATGTTGGCGACCGCGCCGCTCTTCATCCTGACGGCGACGGTCGAGGCGCAGTCGGCCTTGAAGGTCTTCGCCTCGCTGACGAACTTGTTCGATGCGGCATAGCAGGCAACGGCCTCGGCTTCGCCGCAAAGGTAGCGCAGCAGGTCAACTGTGTGCGTGCTCTGTTCGAGAAGCTGCCCGCCGGACTTCTTCTTGTCGAAGAGCCAGGGGTGAGTGCCGGGGTAGCCGCCGATCCACCCGCCGTAGATGATGGCGGGCGGGTCCTTGGCCAGTAACTGCTTCGCGCGCGCGACGCTTGCGCGATAGCGGTTCATATAGCCCACCGCCGCCATCAGCTTCGTCCGCTTGACCGCCGCGGCGATCTTCTTCGCAGTCTTGACATTGACGGAGATCGGCTTCTCGACGAAGAAGGGGACCTTGTGTTTCACGCAGGCCATCTCGGCAGGGCCGTGCGCATAGGGCGGAAGGCAGATGTAGCAGGCGTCGGCCTTGACGGCCTTGAGCATCTGGTCGGGATTGGTGAAAGCCTCGCCGCCGAATTCCTTCTGGCGGGCTTCGAGGCGGGCCTTGTCAATGTCGCAAAGGCCGACGATTTCCGCGTCCGGCATCTTTTTCACGGACGCCAGATGATAGCCCGCGATGTTTCCGACTGCAATGTAAGCCACTCTTACTGCCATGTTCGTCCTCCCGTGTTTTGGATTCTGCGCCGAGTGATTGGTCAAGGCGCGTTCTCGCGTCGGGCTACATCCGCCGCATGGGACGCACCTTTGTATCGTCTTGATCTTACCACGCCCGTCTCAGAAGAAGAATCCCTTTTCTCTGGGGAACAGGGCGGAGATTATCGCCCGGTTTTTCGGGGTGTCGGGGCCGATTTCACAGCGGGGAAGTTCGGAAATCGTTCTGAATCCCAGCAGAAGCCGGGTGAAATCGGCCTGCGACAACCGGATTCGGATTCTGTCTCCTCTGTCTTTATCATCCCCGGCGGTATTGAATGAGGCGTCCATTTCCCTGTCCGTCAGGGTAAGTGATATCCCACCATTCCATTCCGGGAAAGGGCCGACTGCATGGCGTCGCGACAGTGTTGGTGCAATTCTTTCGAGTATCCCGGCAAGGTTGAGGATGCTGACGTGGGTGGATACGGTGGCGCTGCTCGTCTCGACGCGCTCGACGGGCGCGCCGCTCATCTCCATCGCGCGGAGCAGATCGGGATCGTCAGGAAGCTTGGCCTCCAAGCAGCGTCCGCCCCATCTTGCGGTCCTGCGCGCGAAGTCTGCCCAGAGCATTCCGAGCGCCTCCGCCCCGGACGCTGCGTTGGCGTCGTAGCAGAGGTCGTGCGCGAGTCCGTCAGCCGTCGTCGCGCACATGCATGCTAGGACGCGGCCGGCGGGGTCCGCGCAGAGCGTTCTGTTGCGGTCGGCCTTGAGCGCCTGGAGGGAATCCGGCGGCAGGTCGTCTGCGATGTTGCCGGCGCGGTCCTTCAGAAAGGTTTCGCGGATGGCGAGAAACTGTCTGACGTCGGATTCGGTTTCGAAATGTCGGACAGTCAGATAGGGGCGTTCGGCATGCGCGGTGGCCGCCTTGATCTCGATTTTCTTCACCCCGCCCCAGACCGGACCGAGCGGGCTGCGATAGCGGACCTTCTGGACCGGGGAATAGCCGAAACGCGTATAGAACCGTGTCATGCCCCCGAGTCTGGCGATGTGCATGCCGCGCTCGATAAGGAGTTCCTGGTTGCGCGTCATCATCGCGCTGCCGATGCCACACCCTTGGATGGAGGGGCGGATGGCCACCTCACCGACGTCAGCCTTGCTGATCGTGTCGGAGCCGACCTGGAGCAGTTCTAGGCGATTCTTTACTGCGCCTACAATTTTGCCGCGGCTGACGGCGACGAGGATGAAGCATCTGCCGTCGCGCATCTCCCGAGCGGCGCGGTCCCCCTTGGCCTGGGAGTCGCGGTGGCGGCGCTTGAAGGCTTCGCGCCAGACGGCGACCACCGCAGGCATGTCGCTTTCCACGGCTATCCTGAATTCCGCGTCCATTTGCCCTTTCCGTGTCTTTCCAAGCGTCAGGAAAGATTGAATCTTACATGACTGGAAGCATTCTGCAAGGGCGGAAAATGAATGCGCGGAGCGGCGGCGCTGGATTATGATGTCATCGGAAGTTCATAACGAATCGGGAGGATGCGATGGCAGACAAGAATTTCACGACAGACGAGGCCTTCATGCGGGAGGCGCTGGAGCTTGCCGAACGCGGCAGGGGGAGGGTGGAGCCTAATCCGGCGGTGGGAGCCGTCATTGTGAAGGACGGCCGGGTTGTCGGACAGGGATTTCATGAGCGTTACGGCGCCGAACATGCCGAGGTGAACGCGATCCGCGACGCCGGCGGATCATGCGCGGGTTGTGCGCTCTACGTGACGCTTGAGCCGTGCTGCACGCAGGGCAAGCAGCCTCCATGCGTGGCGGCAGTGCTGTCGGCGGGGATATCGAGGGTTGTGGTCGGGTGTATTGACCAGAACCCGAAGCATGCGGGGGAGGGGATCAGGCAGCTTCGCGACAATGGCGTCCAGGTTGACATCGGCGTTTGCGAGGACGAATGCCTGATAGCCCACGCGCCGTTCTTCAAGTGGATAGGAACGCAGTTGCCGTTTGTGACGGCGAAGTGGGCGATGTCCGCCGACGGACGCACCGCGACAGGCACGGGCGACAGCCACTGGATTTCCGGCGAGGCTTCGCGGCGCCGGGTTCATGAACTGCGCGGGAGGGTTGACGGCGTGGTCATCGGGGTGGGGACGGCCATAGCAGATGATCCGACGCTCACGTGCCGGGACGCGGAGGTCCGGCGCGTTGCGGCGCGAATCATCGTTGATTCCGAAGCGCGGCTGAGGCCGGAGTCGAAACTGGCCCGAACCGCGAAGGAGATTCCCGTAATTGTCATGACGACCACGGCCGCGCCGGAGAAGAACGTCAAGGCCCTTTCGCGCGCGGGCTGCCGCATCATACAGTGCGGGACCGGGGGGAGCGTTGACCTGAAGCAGATGGTCAGGAAACTCGGCGAGGATGGGTTCTGCAACCTGCTGGTTGAGGGGGGGGCCACGCTTCTGGGCGGCATGTTCGACGACCGTCTGGTTGACCGAGCGATGGTTTTCGTGGCGCCGATCATTCTTGGGGGGGAGACGTCGCCCGGGGGTATATCGGGGATGGGCGCGCCGGTGGTCAGCGAAGGCATGCGTCTGCTGAAGCCGCGCATTGAGAGGATTGAGGATGATGTTCTGCTGACGGGGGAGGTTGTTTATCCGCGCATGCGCCGCGGGAGATAATGCGAAATCATTAAATGAGAACGGGAAGGACTTTCATCCTTCCCGTTCGTTCAAGCCCGATATCTGCCGTTATTAGTGCATGTGGCCGTGGGCATGCGCATGGCCGGCTTCCTCTTCCTTGTCGGGAAGTTCTGAAACCAGCGCATCGGTTGTCAGAAGTAGTCCTGCGACGCTTGCGCCGTTGACGAGGGCTGCCCGCACAACTTTCAGCGGGTCAATGATGTTGGCCTTCATCATGTCTGTGTACTCGAGTTTCGCGGCGTCGAAACCTTCGTTGCCCTTCATTTCCCTGACCTTCTGCACGACGATGTTGCCGTCCATTCCGGTGTTGGCCGCGATGTTGCGCATCGGCGCTTCAAGCGCTTTCTGGACGATCTTCACGCCGATCTTCTCCTCGCCCTTGACCTTTGTCTTCTCAAGGACTTCGGAGGCGCGAAGCAGCGCGACCCCGCCGCCCGGCAGGATGCCTTCCTCGACGGCGGCGCGCGTCGCGTGAACGGCGTCCTCGACGCGCCCCTTCTTCTGCTTCATCTCGCTTTCCGTCGCGGCGCCGCAGTTGATCTGCGCCACCCCGCCGGCCAGCTTCGCAAGGCGCTCTTCGAGTTTCTCGCGGTCGTAATCGGAGGTCGTGATTTCGATCTCCTTCTTGATCTGCTCGATACGTCCCTGGATGGCGTTCTGCGCTCCGGCCCCGTCAATGATCGTCGTGTTTTCCTTCTCGATGATCACCTTGCGGGCCGAGCCGAGATCGGCCACCTGGAGATTTTCCAGCTTGATGCCGAGGTCTTCGAAGACCGCCTTGCCCTTGGTCAGTATGGCGATATCTTCAAGCATGGCCTTGCGCCTGTCGCCGAAGCCTGGGGCCTTGACCGCCGCGCACTGGATGATGCCGCGCAGTTTGTTGACGACCATCAGCGCCAACGCTTCGCCTTCAATGTCTTCCGCGATGACGACCAGCGGACGGCGGGACTGGACGACCTTTTCCAGTATAGGGACGAAATCCTTGGCCGACGCGATTTTTTTCTCGTGAATGAGAATCAGAGGGTTCTCGAATTCGACCTTCATCCCCTCCGGATTCGTGACGAAATAGGGCGAAAGGTAGCCTCGGTCGAACTGCATGCCTTCGACGAGGTCAACGGTCGTTTCGATGCCCTTGCCCTCTTCGACGGTGATTACGCCATTTTTACCGACCTTCTCCATCGCGTCGGCGATCTTTTCGCCGATGTCGTCATCGCCGTTGGCCGAGATCGCGGCAACGTGGCGGATGTCATCGCGCCCTTTGACGGCTATGGCCATTTTCCCAAGTTCTGCGCTGACCGCCTCTACGGCCTTGTCAACTCCGCGCTTGAGGGCCATGGCGTCCGCTCCGGCGGCCAGGTTTTTCAAGGCTTCTTCGAAAATGGCTCTGGCCAGCACTGTGGCTGTCGTTGTGCCATCGCCGGCAACGTCACTGGTCTTGCTGGCGGCCTGCTTGACAAGCTGAGCGCCCATGTTCTCGTAAGGGTCTTCCAGCTCGACTTCCTTGGCAACGGTCACACCGTCCTTGGTGACGGTCGGCGCGCCAAAGCTTTTCTCGATGATCACGTTCCTGCCGCGCGGGCCAAGCGTTACGGTAACGGCATCGGCCAGTTTGATGACGCCTTTACGGATCGCTTCACGCGCTTCAATTTCAAAGGCAATCTGTTTTGCTGCCATCACTTACCTCCAGGATTATCCCCAGGCGGATGAAACGACGCCGTTCCAGGGGTGGCTCTTGCTGATCGGGATATTCCCGATTGCCTAGCCCTCGATGACGGCGAGAACGTCGTCCTCGCTCATCAACAGGTATTCCTCTCCGTCAACCTTGATCTCGGTTCCGGCAAAGGATGAGAAAATTATGCGATCGTTCTTCTTGACCTGGAAAGCGGCCCGCTTGCCGTCGTCCAGCAGCTTTCCGTCGCCCAGAGCGATAACGCGCCCTTCCTTCGGTTTTTCCTTTGCGGTATCCGGCAACACAATGCCGCCGGCGGTCTTTTCTTCTGCTTCCAACCGCTTCACGAGTATCTTGTCACCTAGTGGTTTGATCGCCATGCCTCCAGATCCTCCTTTTCAAGGCAGACTCAAGTCAATGCCTTCCGGAAGTCCTTTTCCCGGAAAGCCGCCGGCACGAGGGGGCTTTAACTTGCGCCCTGACCTGAAAACGTCCCGGCGTCAGACAAATCAAAGGAATTCCATCGGCAAAGAGCCTTGCCGACGGCCAGTTTTACCGATCCTTCACGCAACGGCTTGGGCAGGAAGGCGAATGCGTCATGAGCGAGCGCCCAACGCCTTACGCTCAAACCGCGTTCCCACGAGGTTAGTATCGCAGGAGCCGAAGGTTGACACAACTTCCATGCATCCATGAGCATTTCTATCCCGTCATCGGCCGAAATCTGCATGTCCGCTATCAAAAGATCGCAATGTTCCGATTTGGTGATCATCAACGCTTCTTGTTCAGTGGGCGCCTCAAGAGCCTTGAGATACCCTGCTTCCAGCGCTGATACAATTCTCCCTCGCGATTCCTCATCGCGGTCGGAAACCAGTATGCAGAGTCTCCGTTCGGGCTTGTGAATGTGAGCGTTCATTGCTCTTCCCGATGAAAACATAATCAGGCAAAAGCAAAAGGCGTGCCATCTTGCGCAAAGACCATATTCGCAGTTGTGGCATGCAACGGCATGATTATCGCGCAGATAATCGTGACTGCGATAGTAATTTTATGTCATTGACATGCAATGTGATATGACATAATTTCGCAAGGTTATTCCTTGTGTTTCTCCGCCTGCCTTCCAAATGGGAGTAGCGCCATCCCGACTGTTGATTGAGTTATTAACTGGCAGTCCGCATTTTTCTGCGGCTGTCAGAGTGACAGGATTATCTCTTCGGGGGCGGCCTGCTGAAACCCCCGTCTCCGTCCGCATCCAGCCAGACAGGATTAGTGAATGCCATGGGTATTACTGCCGCCTCTCCCTTACCCTGTATAACCGGGTGCATTCCTCGCTTGCCGCGGACAACTGCAACAACCCACGAATCCCGATCTACGGGTATTGTGAATATTGAATCAAAACGCTTCAATTCAGGGCCGTCCGATAGAATAGCTGTTGTCGCAACAGCACCGTTTATAACGAGTTCCAACGTTGCAGTGCTCACCCATGGGGCGGCTTCGACGGTAACGCGGATTTTTGTAACACCTCCCCGCGCATTGATTAATGATCCCATTAGCCCATCTTTATTGGCGGAAATTCTTATCATTGGGCCATTTGTGACAATCCCCATACGGTCTTTGATGATCCTGTTACAGATTGCTTCTGCCGTGGCTATTCCGCCCGTTCCGGATGGCATCGGAATGCTGGTCCGGAAGCAACCAGGCTCTCGCCTGCTTCGGATATCGCTTTCGGATGCTCCCACGGCGGCAACCTGCGATCCTGTATTAAGAAGTTGAAACCACTCATGTAAAAGAGCATCTGTGTCGCCGGGATTTTTCTCGCGTGAGAACTCAATTGCGTCGAATTCCGATTGAGCCTCCGCGATGCCTTCCAGGTTTCCAGTCGTGTCTAGCCCGGTAAGATTGAAGTAGCCATAGCGTCTTTCCAGCGGGGAGGTTATGACGATATTTGGCCGCAAGGCAATTCGGCGGATGGTTTGATTACATTCAGATGGCAAAGCCGTGTTTAGGTCAGGGCGGATCAATTCCGGCGGCACGGGCATGAGGTTGAAGACTCCACATCCGGCATTCCAGACCTGAATTCCGGGAATGAATGTGAATCCGGAGGTCTTTGCAGGGGTGGATGTTGAGGCAACTCGGACGACGTCGTTTTCGACCACTGCCGCATCCAATCCCTCAGCCATGCAGATTGAGGCAAGTTCCGACGCGGTGAGGGGGCCTCCAAATCCGGCAGCAGAATGCAGGTTCATGTCAATGTTGAGGTATTCATCCCTGCTGAAGAGCCTTCGAATGCGGAATGTCTCGGACTGTTCCGCGCGATCATTGGTCTGGATAGCGCGGCTGTCAATTGTGAACGCAGGTCCCCGCGACGCGGTAACAACGTATTTTCCAGGATCAAGATAAATCGTTTGTGGCATGTGTGATACGACAATAGTGTTATTGCGGAATGGCGATCCTGGAAGGATGCTCAATTCGGGATTCTCACCGTGAACAGATTCAATCGTAACTTTGGCGATAGCAGGCGTGTCTCCGCCGGTGGTTTCATCGGCTACGGAAATCGTCAGCGGTTTACGAGGTGGAAGTCGAACCTGGCTGGCGAATGGGATATCCGGTTTGACTTCAATCGGCATCTCCGCGAGTGTGGAATATCTGTCGGATATGATTTTTACGTGCCAGGTTCCAGCGGGAAGAAGACATCCGCCCTTGCCTTCTTCATCGGTTACAACAAGTGTTGACGCAATACCGTCAGAGTTTGAATACACGATTTCAGCAGATTTGACAGGTTCCCCGTCATTATTGGAAAGGACGGTGAATTCCACGGGGACGAGTTGGGAGTCCGGCGTTTTCGCGGTTTGTGTCTGCCATGTGTCAGAGACCAGCGATGGGCCGCCTTCCCCGGCAATGAAAGCCCGTTCGTAGATGATGGGGCGCAGGGGCGGGAGAGAGACACGCTTTGACAATATCTCCGTCCAGTACCGTTCCCTGCGCATGGAGAAGACACCTTCCATGCTGAAGAGTCCCCATACAGAGCGTTCGCGATCAGCCGCAACCCAGTTTGCTTGCGTATTCTCGCCGGTCAACGAACGTCCCGCGCCAGGCGCAAAAAGTGAGGCCGCGCCCCATATAGCCATATCCCCCATATGGATATTCTCAAGCTTTGCGCCGGTATTGAGCGCCTTCGTTATTATGATCAGACAGTTTGAATCGGGTTCAAGAGTGTATTCGGTTTCAACTTGAATTTGAGGATTATCGGCACAAGCTCCCTGCAGGAATATCTGCCCGGCCTTGCCACTGGAGCGAGGCGGGCGCATTTCCAGGAGACGATATCGCACCGGGAGAAGGCGGCCCTGTCCAATGGCCGTCGCCAGTTGTCCAAAGGCTTCTTTATCGCTGCTCCGCGGAATTGCGTCCAGGATGTCACCGCCATTGACAGAAACGCCCTCTCTGTGTCCCATGCCGGCTATGACGAAACGAACTGCCGCATTTTCCAGAAGGATATCATTGGCGCGCAGGGCGGCAGCCGGGCCATCTGGACGATCCGATTCTTCAGCCTGAAGGACGCGGACCGAGCCGCGCTCAGGGGGCGGGAGCGAGAGACTTGAACTTGAGGAGCGGCAGGCTGAAAGCAGCAGAGATGCGTATGCAATATATGTGAATGCCTGTATGAAAATGGCGACAACCGGCAGGATATATTCTCCGAGCCAGCGCGGGCCATGCCCGGATTTTCTTTCACGCATGGGTTCGCTTCGGCGCGCCGAACTCATAATACCCCATTTTGCGGGCGCTTTGAGAACTGAACTCGAGATGTTTTGCGGCTGCAATGCAGGGGGCGCGTTTTGCAAATGGGTCGTTTGTGAGAAGGCGTTCACTGGGAATATCCGGAAGTTGAATGAAGCGGCGGAACGTCGCACGATAGCGGCCATGCCGCCAAAACGCGTTGACCTTCGCGTGGGGGATTGGCATAATCCCCTGTATTCGGGCGCGGTTAGCTCAATCGGCCAGAGCGCCTGCCTTACAAGCAGGAGGCTTCGGGTTCGAGTCCCGGACCGCGCACCATTATACGAGAGCGAGACATAGCCCGGCAATGACGGACAACTGTATGAAGAACGCCGATCCGGCGCACGGCAGCCCAGCCTTTATCTTCACATGACGATCTCAGAATCACGGCATGTGTTTCTCGATGATCGCGCTTCCGCTGCTCTGGATTCCGCCCTTGCCCCGGACAACGGCCCTTAACTTGAGCGGAACATTGACGCCGCCGATTGTTACGAAGTATGCATTTGGCTTGTCCGCCTTCTGGACGAACTCCGGCGTTTCCCGATTATCGAAAAACAACGTCAGGGACTTGACCTCAATGTCGTCCTGCCCGGCGTCCTTGCGGAAGGTGACAAGGTATTGCGCCGCATCCACGCAGAAAGGGGTTATATCAATGTCAATCGTCGTCCACTCCTTATTGATGGTTTCCGGGGACCACTTCCATGCCGCGCCGGTGGCCCCGGCGGAAGGCATTTCGCCCTTCGAGAGCGCTGTGACTTCCGCAGGTTTCAGTGGACGATTGAAGACTGTAACGTCGTCAATAAGCCCGTTAAAAACCTGGATGAAGTTGCCGGATGTATCGTACTCTCCGCCGATCTTCGCCGAGACTTCCTTGTAGTGGCGGATGACGGCGGACGAATCCCGCCGCGCAACCTCTCTACCGTTCAGGTAGAGAATGAAACAGACGCCGGAACGCGTCACGGCAATGTTGGACCACTCGTTGACCGGCGCGACGGCCTCGGACTCGAACGGCCAGATTCCCACGTCCCAACTGTCGCTCAGCATGAAACCAAGCCTGTTGTCGTCGGCAAGGTAGAACCTGCACTGGTTCGAAGCGTCGCAGCTTGTCTCCTTTGACATGACGAGCCTGACGCCCTTCGCGGACGCCGGCTTGACCCAGGCAGAGATCGTGAAGTCTGACCGGAAGAAACCGACTTCGCCAATGTCAATGAAGCCTTCACGCCCGCTGAGCTTCGCGGCTTTTCCGCCTCGTCCGTCGGCAAGTTCGACGCTCTTTGCCGTTCCATGTCGTTGCCTTCCGGAATCGTCGGCGAATCTGCCGGCCTCAATCTTGTCGAATCTCCACAGTCCGACGGGCGAATGTGACGGAGGCTCCATCTGTGCGCCGGCCTCCTCGACACAGAAGACCGCGAATCTGCGGATCATGGGCGTGGTCGCCGCATTGATGCAGCGGAAACGAATCTTGCTTGTGACAACCGGGCGGAAACGGTCAATCTTTTTGTGTCCGATGGCTGTTCCCTTGCAGAGCAGACGCCAGTCGCCGTCAACAAAACCTTCTATTGCATATTCCCTGACGCGCTCGCCGTGCTCTATGCGCTCCATCGTTATCGCATGGTTGATCTCAGTCGGTTCCGGGAAGGCGATTTCAAGTAGTCCGCCCCTGCCTTCGGTTTCGGCAATGCTCTTGCCGAAGCGACGATTGATTTCCGCAGCGAATTCTGCGCCGCGCTTGACGTCGGCTTCCGGGATGGCGCCGGTGGGGTCGGGCGTGTGATTGAGCAGCAGAACGCAGCCGTAGCCCACAGACCTGTAATACATATCCATCAGGTGAGAGACGGTTTTGAGCGTCGGCGCGTTCGTCGTGTTCCAGAACCACGTGTTACGCATTCGCGCGTCGCACTCGTTTGGCAACCATTCCTCGCCGTCCGGATTGCCGTGGCGACCTGTGGCGACGCCGGATTTGAGATCGGCAGTCGTCAGTGAGTTCCATGCCGGATAAGGCGCGGTTCCATCTTCGTTGCCGACCCACCTGATTGTGGCGTGAGGTCCCTGGAAGATCATTGCTTTCGGGGCGTGTTTCTTCAGGATGTCGCCCACGTCCACTATGTTGCTTCCGTCGAACCAGACCTCGTACATCTCGCCGTAGCGGTTGAGAACCTCGGTGAGTTGTTGACGGTAGAGCTTGTCGTATTCCTTCTGCGCTGCTTCGGAGTTGCAGCGCCCACCGACCCCGGCCCCGTGCTTGCGGTCGCAGGGGGAAAGATAGACGCCGAGTTTCATCACGCGTTTGCGGCAGGATTCGGACAGGTCGGCCAGAACGTCGCCCTTGCCGCCGCGCCATGGAGTATTCATGATGCCATAGTCGGTAGTGTCCGTGCGCCACATGCAGAATCCGCCGACGTGTTTGGCGACGAAGACGATGTATTTCGCGCCCATCGCCTCGGCTGCGTCAACCCATTGCTCGGTATCCAGCGCCGTCGGGTTCATCTTCTCAAGCGGCAGCGAGAGATCATCGCCCTCGTTGTCGGTCCAGGTGTTCGGGGCGAAATGGATGAACATGCCGATTTCGCAATCGTGCCAGTCGGCCTGCTGCGGGGTTGGTTTGGCAAGGCGTTTGACGATGGCGGGGTCTTCCTTCCACGTGTCGAAGACGGCGAAGTTGCGGATGATTGGTTTGGCGGCTGATTTTGTGAATCGGATCCGGATTTTTGACACCTGCGCGGCGGGGAAACGATCAATACGCTTGTGGCCGATTGCCGTTCCAGAGCAAAGCGCCTTCCATTTGCCGTCGCCGAAGCCTTCGATGACGTATTCTCTCACGCGCTCGCCCTTCGCGATATCCTCCATTGTTATCGCGTGGTCTACCCATTTCGCTTCGCCGAGGTCAAGCTCGACTGCGTCGCTTTCGCCTTTTGTCTGGGAGAGGGGAGAACCGAGCCGGCGGCGAATCTCCGCGCCGAATTCGGCGGAGCGTTTCACGTCTGCCTCCGGGATCAGGCCTGAGGTATCGGGCGTGTTGTTCAGGAGGAGAACCGCGCCGCGCCCGACGGATGCGTAATACATTTCCATAAGCTCGTCAACGCTTTTGAGCGTGTCAGCGTTCTTCGTGTTCCAGAACCACGTGTTGCGGATGCGCGCGTCGCACTCAAGCGGCATCCACGCGCGCCCGTCCGGATTGCCGTTCAGCGCCGTCGCTCCGCCGGACTTCGAGTCGGCCACGGAAACGGAGTTCCATCCGGGGTAGGGGGCGACGCCAAGTTCGTTGCCGACCCAGCGGATGTTTGCGCGCGGCCCCTGAAAGACAATCGCTCTCGGCGCGAATTTGTCCAGGATGTCCCCGACCTCGATGACGTTGCTTCCGTCGAACCAGACCTCCGCGATTTCACCGTATCGCGAGAGCAGTTCGGTCAGTTGCTTGCGATAAACGTCGTTATAGATTTTCTGCTTGTCCTCTGTTTTGCAGCGCCCGCCCACGCCCGCGCCGAAGACGTCATCTGCGGGGCTGAGGTAGATGCCGAGCTTGAGGTTGCGCTTGCGGCATGATTCCGCAAGGTCTTTTACAACGTCGCCCTTGCCGCCGCGCCAGGGGGTGTTGCGAACGCCGTAGTCGCTGGTTTCCGTCTGCCACCAGCAGAAACCGCCGACGTGCTTGGCGACGAAGACGATCTGCTTCGCGCCCATTGATACGGCGACGTCGGCCCACTGGTCCGTGTCCAGCTTCTCCGGATTTATCTTCTCAAGCGGGGTGGAGTGGTCGTCGTATTCCTTGTCCTGCCAAGTGCAGGGATCGAGGCAGAGGAACATCTCGATTTCCATGTCGTGCCAGGCGACCTGCTCGGCGGTGGGGCGGGCCAGTTCAGCTTCGGGGATTCCCTGGCATGGGGCTGAAACGCTCATGGCGACGAGGCAGGCAATGCCGGCGCTAATGGCTGCGGTTCTCATTTGGAAAATCCTTTCCTGACACGTTGTTGTTACAAATGCAAAGACTAAACAATCCTGCTTTTGTACGTTCTCGGCGTCGTCTTGCTTTGCCGTCGAACTCACCCTACAATCTAGAACCCCCTCATCCGTCGCGTCGCCTCGCGACGGCCACCTTCTCCCGGTGGGAGAAGGAAGCTAAAGAAAGCATGGCACGATGCGTTGCTAAACAATGAGACTGGAGCGACGTTACTTATACCACGCCGGCAATTCGATGGCGGCGGATTTTTTCCAGGCGGAGTACCAGGCCGTGGCAGTTAATTCCGCGCCCTGGAGCATGCAGTCGCGGCACAGTTCGCGCACTGCCGCCGGGGCGTTGACCGGCGCTTGCTGATCCGCTTTCGGCAACTCCGATTCCAGCTTGTAGACCGCATCAATCCTTCCGTTCGACTTCCGGATTGCCGAGACGGTCAACTCAAAGACGTTGGCAGCGGGATCGCACTTCCGACCCTGAACGATATCGGCAGCCTTCATGCCGAGTTTTCCCGGCAGGTCATCCATTCTCAAATGAATGCCTGACTTGGGAGATGAGCCGTCCGGTTTGGCGCGCCCGTCGTGATGAAGGGTGCAATGAAGCGGCTGGGCTGAGTCGGCGGTGTAGTGCGAGAGGATTCCGGCGATGTAAATAATTTTCGCCCTGATGATGGGATTGTCCGGACGCTTCCGGTATTGAGCAAAGGCCAGCGCGAGGCGGTCGTGCCATTCGCTGATGGAGTATGGCAGGTAGCCCGCGAAGTCCGGGGATATTTTCAGTTTCGCGCAGAGGGCGTGGTATTCCGCCCGCGTCGGCGGGATGGGGTTGTCGCCCAGCAGTTCGAGATCGAGAAAGTGCTCCGGCCTTTCCGTCGGGGTCAGGTTGGGAAGAAGCGGGCTTTTGTGCAGGTCGGGATCGGCGGCGCAGTCGTTGATCTGCGCGCGGGAGTCCATGAAGAAAGCGGGCATATCGTCGGGCAACAGGGCGAATGCGGCATCGTTGACGCACAGATGGCCTTCCACCCACCATGCCAACGCGGTATTCGCGCAGACCGTATAGATAAAGACGGCTGTGATGTTCGCAGATTTTCGCATCAGTCTCTTGCCCATGCAATTGCTCCGGCAGGATTGTCCAGATCGTTGAACGATGCTCGCTGATTCTTCATACATTATCGTATCAGCCCTCTACTGATGTTCGCACAATAAAGTGAAGGATTTCTCGCTCTGGACATGTCCGAAAGGATGCTTCCCGGGCAGATTCGGTGTCGCCATATTGTGCGCGAATCAGTAAGCAACATGGAATCGCCCTTCCGGCATGAATTCGGGATGGGCATGGAAAGACGCGACAAAACCGGCTATTGTGGAAACAAGGCATATGATTCAGGAGGTTCGGAATGGACAGGAGAACGTTCTTGCGAAACGCGGCGTCGTCAGTTGCGGCATTAGGGACGATGCGCGGCTTCCCGGTCGGCGATCTTCAAGCGGACGCGGGGAAAAACGGCGAAAGACCAAACATCCTCTACATAATGACCGACCAGCAGTACGCCGGGGCGATGAGTTGCGCCGGCAACACCCATCTGAAGACGCCGGCGATGGACAGCCTTGCCGCCGACGGCGTAGCATTCGAGAGAAGCTACTGCGCCTTCCCGCTCTGCGTTCCGTCACGCGCGGCGATGGTGACAGGGAGAATGCCGCACGAGTTCGGCATCGAAGTCAACGTCGGGCAGAGGGACGTGAAGGTGGAAGCGCCGACGATGGGCGCGTTGCTCGGCGCGGCGGGGTATGAATGCGTCTACTTCGGCAAGTGGCATCTGCCAATACCAACCGGGGACGTGAAGACGCACGGATTCCGGATCCTCTCCGATAAGGGTGACGGCAATTGTGCCGAAGCTTGCGCCGCGTTCCTAAAACAGAAGCATGAGAAGCCATTCCTGGCATTTGCGTCCTTCGTCAATCCTCACGACATCTGTCAGCACGCGCGGGGGGAGAAGTTCCCGCAGGGGCCGATCCCGGAGCCGCCGCCGCCGGACCAATGCCCGCCGTTGCCCGACAATCTCGGAATTCCTGAGGGAGAGCCGCAGGCCCTGCGGAAGATTCAGGCGCTGTGCTCGAAGAAGATATACCCGACGGATGGCTGGCCGCCGGAGCGATGGCGGCAGTATCGCTGGGCATACTACCGGTTGACCGAGAAGGTTGACGCGCAGGTTGGGATCATCCTGAACGCTCTGCGCGAGTCGGGGCTTGAGGGCAATACGGTTGTCATCTTCTCAAGCGACCACGGAGACGGGCACGGGGCGCATCGCTGGAACCAGAAACAGATTCTTTACGAGGAAGTCGCGCGCGTCCCCTTCATCGTCAGTTGGAAAGGCGTCACGAAGGCTGGCTTGAAGGATCGCGGGCATCTCGTTTCGTCGGGGCTTGACCTGCTGCCGACGATGTGCGACTACGCCGGAATCAGCACGCCGGAGGGCCTGACGGGAGCAAGCGTCAGGGAGATTGCGGAGGGCGGCAGATCGGCGAAATGGCGCGATTATGTGGTCACGGAGACGGCGTTCAGCGAAGGCGGGGACTTCTTCGGAGTCCGCGGGCGCATGGTCCGAAGCGGAAGGTTCAAGTACATCGCCTACTCATGCGACGGCAAGCGGGTCAAGGTTGACGAAGGCTGGAAGCGTGAACAGCTTTTCGATCTTGAAAAAGATCCGGGGGAGATGAAGGACCTGGCTTCATATCCAGCGCACAGCAATACCCTTGCCGAACATCGGAAGATGCTTGCGGAATGGATCAGGAGAACCGGGGATCAGTTTCACATGCCGGAGGGGACATAGCGTTCTTACGGGTTCTGACCGCCGTAACCCACTTCAGTTTGGCGCAATTACAATCCGCAACCTCGACAGCACGCAGTTCGCTCCCTCGACCTTGTGAACAGCAATCTTCAGGACGCCGCCGGCGGAGTCCTCTTTCGTGAACGGGTATTCCACCCACATCCCCTTCGTCATGTCGTCAAGGGCGTCCGGCTGGCGGTTGCAGAAGGCCACGGTCTGGCGTCGCTGTCCGTCCGGGGCGTAGGCGTAGACGGAGACCTTGCCGGACGAACCTTTGGGAACTGTTATCTCAATTCCCCAGTCGTTTTCCGAGAAAAGGCAATGGTGCGGCTCGTTGCCGGACATTGACCATCCGGAGTATTGCTTCGGCTCGCCCGTGATCTTCACCTCCACTCCCTTCAACTCGACGGGCGGTAGCGGCAGACCGAGCAGGAGCGTCTGAGAGAGCAGTCCGTTTGCGGTTTTCGTCACGGCAGGCGGCGGAGCGAAATCCCTGTCATCCAGCGCGAATTTCGGTTTTGTTGTCTTCCATTTTCCCCGGGTGAAGTCCGGAAATTCGATGGGTTTGCTGGCTGCGGCGATTGATTCGCCGGACAGACCGACGACGGCGCTCATGGTCACGGAATCGTAAACGTCAATCGGCAGCGGCTGTTTATTGCGAACCGCCTCCAGGAAATTGCGCAGCATGATCCCGTCCACTCCGCCGTGATCGCCCACGCCGCCCTTCGCCCACCACTTGTGCGTATATTGTTTCTCGTAGGGCGGGAAAGGCTCCCACTGGTGGTATTGCGGGCTTTTGCCGACGACGTAGAGCGCGTTGCGCTGCTCGCTGTAGACGCCGCGCGTGCCCTGGAGCATCCAGCGATTATCGTACGGGCGCGGAAGCTGAAGATCGTAGTTGACGACGACCGTCTTGCCCATTTCGGTTCTTATCACGGATGTCACTATGTCGCCCTGAGCATAGGTTCGCTTCGCGCCGGGGTGATCGGGGCCGAAACGCCTGATGAACATGTCCCGGATGCCGAACTCGTCCGTAGCCGTCGAGGTAATGCTCTTGAAGCGGTCCCCGCAGTTGATGTCGCACCAGCTCAGCACGGGGCCGAGGCTGTGGGTGGGATACTGGTCGCGGTTGTACTTGAGGAGGAACTGCGCGGGCCAGCGGTCCGCGCCGGTCTGCGCGTCAAAGAACCAGTGGTCAATGCAGTCATGGCTGTGCGCGCAATGGACGTGGACGATCTGCCCGAAAATCCCCTTGCGAACCATGTTCAGCAGGGCCAGGTTGTCCGAGCGGAACGACCAGTTCTCCATCATCATGCACTGGATGCCCGTCTTCTCGCTTGTGTCCACCAACTGCCAACACTCCTCGACGGAGAGCGAGCAGGGAACCTCGATGCCGGGGATGACGCCGGCCTTCATGGCTCCCACGCCCATCGGCGTATGCCAATGCCAGGGCGTGGCGATGAGGACCGCGTCCAGGTCGCCGCGCTTGAGCATGTTCTGCCAGTCGAGTTCGCCATTCGTGTAGAGTGTCGGTTCCGGCAGGCCCTTCCCGGTGACCAAACCGGCGGCTCGTTTGGCTGACGCCTCAACGATGTCGCATATCGCAAGAACGACAATGTTCGGCACGATCGCAAGCGTGTTGCCCAGCAGGCCTGTTCCGCGCCCGCCCGCGCCGATGAGTCCGAGCCTTAACGTCCCCGCCGCCTTCGCGGGCTGATCCTGGGCTGAGGTTGCAGAACGAGCCGCGATGGCCAGCGCTGATGCGGCGGCCAGACGATGAAACTCCCTTCGCGTCACTTCAGTATCCATAGTAAAGCCTCCTGAACTGGTGGATGATGACGTTTCGACTGACCTGTGTGGGCGGACAGGCAGCGAGGTCATATTGTAGCGGATGCAGTCAGGTTTCCAAATCTTCGACGAACATATTCAAAAGGGAATTTCAACACAAAAGCACAAAGACACGGCGAATACCATGAGATTGGAAAAAGGGCTGATATGAAAGGAAAACCTGGTTTTGAGGTATCCGGTCAGTGAAGGGAGCGTTTATATGCCAGCCACTTGATAGGGGCGGGTTTGAAACCCGCCCCTACGCTGCCACGCGCCCGTGACTGACGCCGTACGTTTTGAGATAAAAAGCTTGAGTGTACGTGTGGTGATGAAAGACGGGTTTCATGCGATGTTTTGGGGGAACTTTTCTGATAAGATTGCGTCTAAGGTTCATGTCCGGGGACACGATCCTATTTTCAACGGCATGAAGATAGGTCATGTCTCCGCGCGACGCATGTTTTCGCACGGGAGGTCGGGCATAATCAGCGGAGGATTGAGATGATAAGGAAAAGGATTCTCTTGTCGGCCATTGCGCTGTTTTGCGCGACGGCTGCGTATCGGGCCGAGGCGCGCATCAAGCTGGTCGCGTTGCCGCCCAGGCAGACGACGGTCGTGCGGCTTGACAATCCGCAGTTCACGCTCGTGGAGGAGGAGCGCGCTCTGGCCCTCCAGAAGGGGGAGAACCAGGTGGATTTCTCCTGGAAGGGCGTGAGCATTGATCCTGATTCCATCCGGTTGCGCATATTGGGGCATGAGAAGGAGGTCAGGCTAATCAGCGTCAGTTATCCCCCCGGCGAGGCGGCGCTGGTGTGGCAGATCTACTCCGACATCGCGGTGGAGGAGCCGGTGCGGATCAGCTATCTGCTCTCGAACATTGACCGGCTGGTGACCTACAAGGCCGTCGCCGAACAGGATGAGAGCAAGATGGATCTGTCCAGCTACCTCATCCTGCGCAATTTCTCCGGTGAAGACTTCGAGAACGCGAAGGTCCTGCTGGATTACGGTCAGGCCTACGACCGTTCGATTGACCATGAAGAAACAAAACAGTTGCTGTTCTTCACGGCGCGCGGCCTGCCCATTGAGAAGACGTTCACGTGGGACTCCGAGACGATGCCGTGGGACCCGGACAAGACGGCGCAGAACGTCGGCATTCCGGTCTACTACGCGATAGAGAATTCGGCGAAGAATCCCGACCTGGGGAAGAACGCGCTATGGGGCGGCAAGGCGCGCGTCTACCAGAAGGACACTCAAGGCTCTACGATCTTCGCAGGGGAGGACAACGCGGCCTATACGCCGGTGGGCGAGAAGGTGAAACTCTACATCGGGCAGAGCCGCGACGTGGTCGTTACCCGCAAGAAGATGCGCGAGAACCAGATAGAGGTCAAGCGCAACAAGCAGAACCAGGTCATCATGTACGACACGGATGAGCTGGTTGAAATAGAGATTGAGAACTTCAAGGACAAGCCGGCGGTGCTGGTTCTGACGGAGCACATTCCGGAGCAGGGGCCGTTCGCAGCGACACGCTACGGGCGCGGGGAGCCGGTCTGCCAGTGGGACATGGAGGAATGCTCTCACAAGTATGAGGTCAAGGACGCGGGAACGCTGGAGTTCAGGATCGAGCTGACGCCGCGCTCAAAGCAGAAGCTCGTCATGCACTATCACAGGAGGAACCTGAGATGATGACGAGAAAATTCCTCGCGCTCGTCGCGGTTCTTCTTTCGGCGGCGGGCGTTACGTTTGCGGAGGTTGACCTTGTCACGCTGCCGACAAGGCAGGGCGTTCAGTTGACGATCTACAATTCGGCGGACCTGACGCTGGTTCGCGATACGCGGAATCTGACTCTGAAAACCGGGGCGAACCGTCTCTCTTTCAGCTGGGCGAACACGCTGATTGATCCTACGTCGCTGGACCTCCGGGCGCTTCAGAACGCGGCGGACGTTGATCTGCTGGATGTCTCTTATCCGCCCAGGTTGCAGCAGATAGCCATCTGGAACGTGATGTCGCGCATAGCCGGGGAGGTTCCGACCGAGATCACGTTCTTCACGAGCGGGATTTCGTGGCGATCGTTCTACATGGCGACGCTCTCGCCGGACGAGGCGAAGATGCGCCTCCAGGGATACGTGCGCGTGACGAACAACTCCGGCGAGGATTACGAGAACGCGCAGACGCGTCTGATCGTCGGCAAAATCAACATCCTCGATCAGATTGCGATGCTTTCCCAGCGATATCCTCCTTACGGCCAGCCGGGGTTGGTTCCCCCCGGGGAGGCAATGCCCGCGGTTGCGGAGCGCAAACAGGCTCTTCGTCGCGCCAAGGACGAAATCGCCGAGGCCGAGGGCGTGGTCATGGCGCAGAAAGCCGCTATGCCTTCAAAACCGAAGCAGATAATCAAGGAAGGTCTCTCGGAATATTTCATCTACACGATAGAGGGCACTGAGACCATCCCGAACACGTGGTCGAAGCGCCTGCCGTCCTTCCAGCAGGACGAGATACCGATCGAGAATCTGTTCAAGTACGACGAGAACCGCTGGGGCAACAGCGTCGTGCGCTTCCTCTTTTTCAAAAATGACAAGGATCACAAGCTTGGCGAGACGCCACTGCCGGACGGGATGGTTAAGGTTTTCAGAACAGTGGACGAGGCCGGCGGACTGAGCTACGAGGGCGCTTGCGACACAAAATACATCCCCGTGGATCAGAAGGCGGAACTCTGCCTCGGCAATGCGACGAACGTCAGCGTCGAGCCGAAGCTGATGGCGTACAAGCTGGACAACTTCACCTACAACAATGACCGCAACATTGACGGATGGGATGAAATCCAAACCTGGCAGATAGAGGTGAAGAACCAGCGCGACGTGAACGCGCGGATCGAAATCCTGCGCCATTTCAAGCACCAGCACTGGGACATCGAGCGGGATCAGACGGTCGAGTTCGCCAAGGACGATCTGGATACCGTGAAGTTCACGCTCGTTATGCCCCCGCACAGCGCAAAGAAATTCGGCTACACGGTCACGTTCCGCGAGGGAAGGCGTCAGGCGCAATAGCCGGGTGTGCGCGGCGAACCCCCGCACACGCGCAATCGCCACCGCGGACATCGAAAGCGCGTGTGCAAAAGCCTTGTGGCTTTCGCACACCGCTTTCGCACAGCCTACCGTTTCACGTTCCGCGAACGACGTGTTGAGGACATAAAGATGAAAAAGCTGACGGCGATTGTTGTCGTCGTTCTGGCGTTATGCGTTCAGGCGATGGCCGAAGTGGACCTTGTGACGCTGCCCAGCCGGGAGGGCGTGCAGTTAACGATTTACAATTCGGCTGACCTGACACTCGTGCGGGACGTGAGGAACCTGACGCTCAAGGAGGGGATCAACAGGCTTTCCTTCAGTTGGGCCAATACGCTGATTGATCCCACGTCGCTTGATCTTCGTGCCCTTAAAAACGAGGCCGACGTTGACCTGCTGGGCGTTTCATACCCGCCCAGGTTACAGCAGATCGCCGTCTGGGACGTTCAATCCCGCATAGCAGGGGAGGTCCCGGTCGAAATTACGTTCTTCACGAGCGGGATTTCGTGGCGGGCGTTCTACATGGCGACGCTTTCGCCGGACGAAGCGACGATGCTTCTGAAGGGCTACGTCCGCGTGACCAATAATTCCGGCGAGGATTATGAGAAAGCGCAGACGAGATTGATCGTCGGCAAAATCAATCTTCTGGATGAGATAGCGATGCTCTCCCAGCGTTATCCGCCGTATGGAAGTCCTGCCGATGGCGGGTATGGCGGCGGAGCTGAGCGAGACGACAACACGGTTGGGGGAAAGCGGCGGGAATTGATGAAGAAGGCCAAGGGCGCGATGGATATGCCGGCGGCGGCCCCCGCGCCGACCATGGTTGCCGATTCGATGGAGCGGCCCAAAGAGATCAAGAAGGAAGGGCTGGCCGAATACTTCATCTACACCATTGAAGGGACCGAGACGATCCCGAATACATGGTCCAAGAGGCTCCCGTCTTTCGATCAGGGAGACATCCCGGTCGAGAATCTTTACAAGTATGACGAGAACCGCTGGGGGAACGAGGTCATACGGTTCCTCTACTTCAAGAACGATAAAAAGCACAAGCTGGGCGAGACGCCGTTGCCGGACGGGCTGGTGAAGGTCTACCGGACGGCGGACGAGGCCGGCGGTCTGAGCTACGAGGGCGCGTGCGATACGAAATATATCCCGGTGGACCAGAAGGCGGAATTGGATCTCGGCCCGGCCCGACAGGTGAGCGTCGAGCCGAAGCTGATGGCGGTCAAGAAGGAGAATTTCACCTACGATAATGACAAGAACATTGACGGCTGGGACGATATCGAGACATGGCAGATCGAGGTGAAGAACCAGAGGCCGGTCGCAGCGCGGCTGGAAATTACGATGCACCTCAGACACCAGCACTGCGACGTGAAGAACGAGGGCGACTGCGGGGAATACAAGAAGGATGACCTTGTGACGACGAAGTACACGTTGAATCTGGAACCGAGGAGCGCCAGGAAGTTTGGATACACTTTGACGTACCGCGAAGGTCGCAGGCAGCAGTAGACGTTGTCCGTACTATTCGCCGGGCGGGATGCGTATTGACGGCGGCGCGGTTATGGAATAGTCGGGTCGGCTGTATACTCGCAAAGCATCGCTCTGGCGTCCGAGCGCCACGCGTCAAAGGGCGACGCGGCGATGACGCTCAATTTCAGGTGTCGAGCCGCTTCCTCGCGGTTTCCCAGACGGAATTGAATCGCCCCCCAGTGATAGGAGATGACGGGCGACTTCCATAGAACATCGCGATACGGGGCGAGGGTCTGGGCGGCTTCCGGATAACGCCCGGCTTTGAATAACACCCAGGCAAGAGCATCGCAGCAAAAGAGATCGTCAGGAGCGGCGGCGACAGCGCGCTGCGCCAGTTCGATCGGCTCATCCATGCTGAGATTTGTCTCGGCGAGATAGCGCGCCTTGTGGGCCAGGGCGGTAGGATTGCCCGGATTTCTTGCCTCCGCTCGTTCACAGAGGTCGAGCAGTTCGGACTGGCCGGGGTTCATGTCGCGCATCTGCTCCAGCAGCAGAAGCAGTTCCTCGTCTTTCCCATCAAGCGCAGCAACCTTCTTCAATATGACGGCTGCGTCGCTCCATCTGCCCATTCGTTCGTAGCAGGTCGCAAGAAGCCGCATCGCGCGCGTATTCTCGGGATCGGCGGCAATGACATGTTCGAGCGCGGCAATGGCGTCCTTGAGGCTTCCGGCCCTGTTTCCCTCGCCGGATCGCGCGAGTTCGATAAAGGATTCCGCCTTGATTATGGCCGTCTGATTAAGGAGAGAGTCGGAGGATGGGAACAGGATTGCGCATTCGTTCGCGAGTTCAACAGCTTTTGCATGGAGACCGATATATCCGCACGTTCTGGCCATTCGCAGCGTGTAATCATCGTAGGATTCAGGTATGGCAGCTCCGCCTTTGAGCCTCCGGCGCATGAAGGCGACTGCTTTCTTTTCAAGCCCCATGCCCGCCAGGCAGGCTGCGTATGAATCCATGTCTAGCGAGCGCCCGTTGTTCAGCCACAAGGTCATCCGCCCGGCCCGTTCACCCGCGGCGAAATAACCCAGACGGCAATTCATCCTGCATGACCTCGCCCAGCGATCAGCGCTCCATGGCTCGATGGTAAGCATTGCGTCATTCAGCTTCAGCGAAATGTCTGTTCTGCGGCGCGAGGATGATTGTTCCGCGAGCGTGTCCAGCGCGGAAGTGGCCAGGTTCCACGTTTCGAAACTCCACAGGGCGGAGCCGATGACAGGCCAGAGGTTGCCATGCCTGGCCTCGGTCTGGATTAAGATCAAACATTTGAATATGCGCGCGGCAGGCGTAATGACAACTGTTGCCGTCCGGTTGAGCGAATTGCAAAGGACTGGTTCCTCATCCTGGAGCAGAGGCCCGTCGGCTGTTTTCAGCACGATCTCGCCGCCGGCAATGTTGCGGGAGATCATGCCCATGAAAGGTGTAAATGGTTCGCGGACCGGAGTCAGCCAGTTCGTAAATCCGGCTGGCGCGGGGAGATTGTCCGGCTCAGGCTGCCTGAGCGTAAGAATCCCCCCTATGCGCAGCTCCTCTTCGTCAGCCAGCGAGATGGCGTGTCTGAACTCGCCGATGACGAGCGGAAGGCGGAATGCGATTGTTTCCCTGACCCATGCAAGCTGAAGCGGGATGTCGGTGAAAGTCAGTTTGCCGTCAATCTTTTCGTATGGGTCTTCATGTTTATCCTGATCCAGCAGGATCGGGGCTGGGGCGCTGCGCCTGAGGACGACCTGGAAGGGCGGTTCTCCGCCATCCGTTAGCGCTCCGGGAATCGAACAGCGCCACATGTTCCAGAGGATCAGGAGGGCGTAGGTAGTCCAGATGATGAAAGGCCGCTTCCATTCATGGATGAGCCAGCGGTCGCTGTCCGGGCCTTCGGTAGCGAAGACGGCTTCGGTCGCGCTTTCGATCCAGTGGACAATCTGGCGAGCGGCAGCCATTGCAGCCAGAGGAGCGAGCGCGCAGAACGCGCCGGGCGGGGGCGCCCCGAAAATTGAAACGCAGGAGAAGCACAGCCCGGCAATCACGACGGCCAGGTGGAAACGCCATGAGTCGCCCTTGCGCAGGATGGAGCTTGTGACGTAAGGCGCTGCCAGGATGAGCGGAACCGGGCCGATGTCAAGCGCGGCCCCTCGAATGACTGCATCGGCGGCGTTAAACGCCTTTCCGGGGAGCAGGAGCCATGTCCGCAAAAGGAGTCCGCCAATGCCGCCGCCGGGAATGAGGCCGGTTCGTTCTATCAGCCTGTCCCACGGCGAAATACCCGACCAGAGAGGGAGCAGCGAGAGCGGACCTGTCGGGCTGCCGCCGACAATAAGATTACGGATCATCCAGGGGACAAGCGGAAGGGCGAAGCCGGCAACTGCAATCGCTTTCTGACGCCTGTTGGCGTTGCCGAAAGTCATGGCGCAGGCAAGCAGCGGGACGACCAGGAAGAACGTGGAATAACTTGTAAGCACGCAGACAGACGCCGCAAGCGCCATGAAGAAGAAGAGATGCGATTGGGGTTGCGGCCTGGTCTGGATGACTTCCCCGGGCAGACTGCCCGGGATGCTTCTCGGCACAATGTCGGCCATAAGGTTGACCATGAGCATGAACAACGCGGCTGAAATCGCCGCGGGCGCGCCCTGCAAGGCGCAACAGAGTATCTGGGGGCTGGAGATTGCAAGCCCGACGGACAGCGGGAGCAACCCTGGTTTCTTCCATTTCCTGACGAGCGCGACCAGCAGCCACATGCTCATGATCCATGCCGCGCATGTGACCGCTGCGGCTGACCTGTCGCTTGCGCCGAGAGCCATGAACGCCGTGGAAAATAGCATGGGGCAGACTGGTGCCTGACTCAAGTCGGGGTGATTTGCCAAATCCTGGGAGTAGAGCAGCGAGAGCGGGGTCACGACGGATGTCTTGAACCCGTCGCCGTCAGCCAGCCTTTGTGCCGACTGCGCGGCATTCAGCGCTTCCGGAGAAGCGAGATAAACCTCTCCCTGTGGTCTGTAATATTTGGCGTAAGCGAAAGCAAGAAATGCGATCGGCACTGTAAGGGAAAAGAACCATTCGAAGGCCCGCTGGACGGTCTGAATTGTGCTTGGCGGTTCCTGAAACTCCAGGTTTTCCTCGTCATCAATCGCGACCGGCAAGACAGGCGGAGAGGATTTTGGGACATTCTGCGCCATGCGGAATCACGGAATAAATCCCGCTCCCCTCGCCCCGGACAGAAGGTCCATCGGACCTCTTCCCCCCCCGATATCCAGTCCGTTCCTGACCGATTCCATAATGAATCTCTTCGCGTTCTTTACAGCTTCTTCAATTGTCATGCCCCGGGCCAGGAAGGTTGCGATTGCCGCCGAGAAGCAGCAGCCGGTTCCGTGAGTATTCTTTCCCGGCAATCGTTTGGATGCGAATTCGGTGGTTTCCTTGCCGTTGCTCAGGACGTCAACGGCCGGGCCATCCAGATGCCCGCCCTTGATGAGAGCATAGCGACAACCCATCCCGGCGATGTCCTGCGCCGCCGCGCGCATGGCGTCCAGATCGCCGATCTTGCGATCCAGCAATGCGGAGGCTTCAGGAAGGTTGGGGCATATGATTGTCGCGAGGGGGAGTAGATTCTCGCGCAGCGCTTGAACCGCGTCCGGGGCAAGCAGGCTGGAGCCTGACTTGCTGACCATGACCGGGTCAACTACCAGAAAGGGGACCGGGCGTTCCCGAAGGCAATCGCATACGGTTCTGATGATTCCGGCGTCTGCGAGCATGCCGGTCTTGGCCGCATCGGTCCCGATGTCGTCCATTACAATTTTGAACTGGAGCCTGATGAAGTCGTCCGGGAGTTTATAAGCGGCGGCGACCGTCTGAGTATTCTGGGCGGTCAGAGCCGTCAGGACGGATGTGGCAAATCCGCCAAGCAGAGTTATTGTTTTAATATCGGCCTGAATGCCCGCTCCGCCCCCGGAGTCGGAGCCTGCGATGGTCATGACTTTCGGCAAGGAATGCTGCTGATCCAAACGCTCATCCTCCTTAGCTGCTGGAAAGCCCGCGCAGTATGACCGTGACGGCGGCCATTCGGAGGACTTCTGCCGCAGTCGGATCGGCGGGAAGGCTGACGACGACGCCGATCAGCAGCGCCCAGACGATGTCGGAAAGGCGTTGCGCATCGGAGCCTATGAGGCTTCCTGCCTTGATGCCTTTGTCAAGCGCGGCGGTGATCGTTTGCTTGCAGACAACTCGCAGTGATTCGAGTTCAGCCAGTTGATCTTCAGCAATGCGATGGTGTTTGAGGTTGTGGGCGCTCAGCGAGTCCGGGATAAGCGCGGGGCGATATTCGGGATGCTCCCCCAGGAAGCGCAGCATGGTCAGGGACATGGCCTGCGCGTCTTCCACGGGGTCCTGACCGCCTGCGGCGGCGGACATGGCTTCCGCCAGTTGGCGGAGGCCGTCGGCGAGGAAGGTTGCGTAGAGGTCTTCCTTACAGGGGAAATAAAGGTAGAGCGTGCCGATGCTCAGTTCCGTTTTGGCGGCGATGGCCGGCATGGTCGCCGCCTCAAATCCCTTCTCGATGAATTCCGCCGCGGCGGCTGAAAGGATGTGACGCCTGCGAACTTCCTTTTCCTTCTGCCTTCTCTCTTTCGTGCCCATCGGGACCTCATTCTGACGGTTCAGACCGTCAGTTTCAAGTTCAAACGAGAATGAAAGGGGCCGTTTCAGGCTCAGATGCCTGCGCGGGTTGAAGCCGCCGTCAGGGCGGCGCCCAGAGCGCCCACGAATTGCGCCTCCGGCAGAACCGTAGCCGGGACGCATAGATGTTTTCCCAGAAGTTTTACCAGACCTGCGTTCCTGGCGCCGCCGCCGCTCATGTGGATGGCGGACGGACGACCAAGACGCATTACCAGGGAGCCGACGCGTTCGGCAAATGCGGCGTGAACAGCGTAGACGATCTCCTCCACTGGCACGCCGCGCGCCAGCAGGGAGATGATCTCGGATTCGGCAAAGACAGTGCACGTGTTGGAGATGGAAACGCTGCCGGAGGCGCGGTCAAGCATCGGCTCGACCTGATCGTATCCTATCTCCAGCCTGTGAAGAATGACTTCAAGAAATCGCCCGGTTCCCGCCGCGCATTTGTCGTTCATCGCAAAGTCTTCAACGTTTCCACTCGCGGCAATACGGATGACCTTGGAGTCCTGACCCCCGACGTCCACAAGAGTGAGGGCTTTTCCTGCCAGGAAGAACGCTCCGCGCCCGTGGGCGGTGATTTCGGTGATTACCTTCCCGGCGTTCCTGACCATCTTGCGTCCGTATCCGGTGGCGGAGACGGTGGTATCAGGTCCGGAACCGGTTTCAGAGCGAAGACCTTCAATGAGCCGTTCGGCCTGTGATGAAATGTCGGGTTTTGTGTTCTCAATGACACGGGCCGCGATTTGGCCTTCGGGGTTGATCGCAACCGCTTTCACCGTAGTCGAACCTGCATCCAGACCTATCGAGGCGATTGTCACTGGAACGTCTCCATGAATGCTTTGACCCTCAGTTCCCCTTGTTCCGGGGAATAGGATCGGGGGTCGCCGTGATCCGCCTCGAGGATCATTGTCTTGATGCCGTGCTCGCGGTTCAGAATGTCCGCAAGATTGTACTGGCCTACGGAGTAGGGCTTGCAACTGCGGTCGGAGTGCAGTACAGCGCCGTCGCACTGGAAGTCGCGGCAGAGCTTGAGAATCAGGTCCGCCTTGTTCCTCAGGTCGCGGTTCAGGATTATGCGCGAATAGAGCTTGGCGGACGATCTGTAGACGTCGTTCGGGTCGAAATGATGCGCCGTCTCAGCCCATGCGTTGGTGTATGTGCTGCAAACGAAGTTGAAGCCGCCCTGGGCGAAAGCGGTGGAGAGGTCGCGTATTGCGAACCAGATCGGAAGGTTATCCCAGAGGAGGCGGTAGCGCTCGTTCTGAATCGCTCCGATTCCGCGTGAGACCCGGTCCTGAAGCTCGTCGTGCAGGAACTTGTAGAACGAAAGGCATTCCGGCAGTCCGCGCATGGCGACTATTGGACCGATATAGATGAACGCGTCGAAGGTGGTCATCGGCGCGGGGCGGTTTCTGCACAGATCCAACACCTTTCCCCACGCTTTGGAGCATTCGCAGCCTAGCTGAGTGTGATACGTCAGTTGCTTCTGGTCGAGTTTCCGCCCCGTCACCTTTTCGCACATTTCGATGAGTTCGTGGAACTGCGCTACGATGTAGTCAACGTCATGCTCTTCGCCCTCGCCGTAGATGAACGGGGTGTCGAATACGTAAAGGGGGACGTTGAACTTGCGGGCAAGTACCTTGTACCAAGCCAGCGCGGTCTGGCAGATATTCGTGCATGTGACCAGCAGGTCGGGCTTGGGAACCCGCCCGACCGGGGTCTGCCCGCTCATCACGCTCCCGAAGTCGGTGCGGGCGTAGGAACAGAGGTCGCGGCAGAAGCCTTCGTTTTCAGCGTGGACGCAGAGGTCCTTTGCCCTGCGCCTGACGGCGCAGAGCGCCGCATGATTTTCCGGGTAGACGATATGGAAGCCGAATGGTCTGAGCAGTTCCACCGGGCTGCCGCTGGTGATCCATGCCACCGGGACCGCGCCGTCCGCGTATCGGCCCGTGAAATAATGCTCAAGCATCAGTTCCTTGAGCTTGATATAGCTCTCAAGGCGGGGGCCGAAAGGCGGGTTGGGTTTGTCCTTCTTCGCCCGGAAGCTCCTTGCGGATTTCCATGCGTCGGTCTTCACAAGGAGGGGAGCGGCGACGTTCTTTATCAGGGCGTATTGCAGTTGTCTGGAGATGGTCATGAAGGCTGCTCCAGCATTTCGATGAAGGCTTCGAGGCGCGTGGACGCCTGCCCGCTAAACTCGGCCTCAAGCTCCGTCTCCATGTAGAGCGACGGGATGCCGGCTTTCTTGAAGATATCCTGAGTGTCCGGGACATAGAACGCCTCAGGCTCGCAAAACTTGACGTTGTAGATGAGCAGACCGCGACAATCCCTGGATTTGGCCAGTTTCAGCAGCAGGTTGGCGCGCTCCTCTAGTTCGGTTCCAAGTGTCGTGCAGCCGCGTCGCGCGAAGAACATGTCCGTAAGGGCGTCAAGCGGGTCGCTGTCCGGATTAGGGCGTTTCATGGCGATGCGTCGGGAGATTGCCGCAAAGTCGTCAGCGGCGGCGAATGCCCCGGCGTTATTGATGGCATCCAGTATGTCCATCGGTTCCGGCACAATGCCGCTGACCATGATGGGTTTGCGCTTCTCGACCGGTTCGGGGGATTTCGATTCGAGGAGCTTCTTCATCATGGCGATATGGTCTTCCACCCAGAGATATTCCCCTGCGCGGAGGACCTCGTAGAAAGCGCGGTCGTTGGTTGTGAAATAGGCGCGCTGGTCGAGAAGTTTGAGCTTGAGTTCGTCGGCTTCGAGGTGAAGTCCGATGGCTTTTTGGAGTTCAGCTTCGCTCGGTCTGCCGAAAAACGGCTCGAGTTTATCGAGAAGCCCTTTCAGTTCCGCTTTATAGAAGCCGCGCGCGGATTTGGAGTCCGGAGACTTGCCCTTTGGGTGTCTGAACCGGAAGCATGGTTTATCGGTCAGTTTGAAATCCGGCAGCAGTGATGCCAGCATCTGCAGAGAGTCGCAGGTGTGCGGGCAAAGGATGCCGTCCACGACGTCGGCCTTGCCCGCCATGATGAAGGCGAGGATGTTATGCGCGATGCCGCATATGAAAGGCTGAAGATGGGTTGATGCCGGCGCGCGGGGGAATCCCGGCGGCCCCCAGATTTCGACACCGAGGACGTTGAGGGCGGTGAGGACCTCGCGCGGGTAGTGAATCGGAAAGACGAGGACGGTCTTGCGCCCGCGCTTTTCTTTTTGCTCTGCGATGTATGCTTTGCGATCCATGATCGGCTCCATCCGCCGCGTTCCGGCGGGACGGCGTATGATAGCAGGCGCGGGCGGTGAGAATCAAACAAATGGATTGGCGAATTGGCACGTTTGAAGGATTGACGATCGGGCGATCATGCCATGCCGCGCGTTTTTCTGAGCAGCCATTCAGCCAGGAGGCAGACCGAGAAGATCCAGAAGACAGCGGCGTGGTCCCAAAGTTCAACGCGTTCGATCCGGTAGACTGAAGATTGCGTCTCCTTTTCGAGGAGTTTCTTCATTAATTCATCCATTCCGGAAAGCTCGAAGAACTCCCCGCCGACGGAAGATGTCAGCGCCGCAAGGTCCTTCAGGAGCGCATGATCGGCCACCGGGTTATCCAGTTCGGAGTCCGCCGGATTCGTGAAAAAGCGCGCTTCATCTCTGCCTAGTTCCGTTGATTCAAGTTCGGCGCTTGCTTCAACCATGTAGTCGCCAGGCTCTTTTGGGACGAATTTGCCGATGAAGCAGGCTTCGGCGGGATCATATGTCGTCTGAATCGGATTTCGCGTCTTGTCGCGGTTGCGCATGACGGCAACGGTCAATCGAGCCTTATCGGCGTTTGCGCCCTGTTTGTCCTTGACGTGGATTCGGATGTCAACGGGGCGCTGCGCAGTCGCCTCCGACGGAAGCAGGTCAATCCAGACCAGCTTGTCTTCAGAATCCTCCCTGCCTCCCACCCACATTACGAGTTGACGCCAGAAACGGGCGTGGGCAGTCGGGTCCGCGTCGGTTCCGAAGGCCCATGCGGCAGTCGTATCGGCAAGCAGGGCGGCTGCGCGTCCCTTTCCGTATCTTTGAACGACGAGAAGCGGATATTTCTGCTCGTCGGCCTCGCCCAGCACGGTAGCGCCCGGTTTGATTTCGCGCGCGACCATGCAACCTTCCAGCAGCGGGAGGGAACGCCAGATGCTTGCGGCATCCGTCCCCGGCATTCGCAGGATGCTGTGGCCAAGCCCGTCCGCAGTCGGCAGGAATCTTACGCGTTGGGTCCACTGCTGATTCGCGCCGGAGATCCTGACGGGCAGGAGTCTGCCCAGCGCGCTGTCCGGCGGAAGGACGCCCGACATGTTGCGCCATCCGGCGATGAAGAGTACGCCGGCCGCGTCGTCGGCAACCTTCTTCTCCAGCAATGGCAGGCACTGTTCAGGCATGTTGGCGACGTCCACGTCGCCGATTACGGCAACGTCATATTCATTCCACTCTTCGGCGGTCAACGGATAGTCAAGCCGGCGCGGGGCGAGTCTGGCCTTGACGCTCATCTGCGGCGCGCCGCGGAGGGCCAGCCTCATGAACTTGAATTCCGGCCTGAAGCGATCGAATATGATGACGCGAAGCCCGGACTTCAACACTTTGACAAAACGAGTTCTGGAGTTGTTTTCCGTCAGGAGTTCGTCAGCCAGCGGTTCGATGGACGCGGTGATGGGGAATTCGCCCTCAACGGTCGGTTTGACGTCGAAGTCGAAGATTTGCGAGTATGTATGGCTGTTGAAATCAAGTTTGCGTTTCTCCGGGGGTTGATCGCCGAAGCGGAAGACAAGCTCCGCGCTTCTGTCCCGGCAGGCGCGGGCGATTACCTTGACTTCGACGCGGAAAGGCGCGTTTGCAAAGGCGACCGGCGGGCATCGCAGGGATTCGATCATGACATCGGACGGGAGCGCAGCCTCAGTGGTTGTCCCGACTGCGACCGTGAACAACGGGACTTGAGCATTTGCGGCAAGCCGGGCCTGCGCGCGGGGATCGGGTCCGGAGTTATTGCGCCCGTCGCCGATGAGGATGATTCCGGCGCCGCGAGCCGATCCCATTTCCTCCATCGCTCCGGCAATTGCCGCGCCGTATGAGGTGGAGGCAAGGGAGTTTTGAGCCATCACAGCGTCTGCGGGGCTGACGCCGCCGGCGAATAGGAACCTTAGCAGGCGATAACGTTTGTCGAGCAGATCAAGGAGCGAGGCGTTTGCCGACATGGTTTCAGTGATTGCGTCGGATCGGCTTCTGCCCGATGGAGAATCCTTCACGGCCCCCATGCTTTCCGAGATGTCGGTCATCAGGACCAGGAAGGGGCGGTCGGTTATCAGCGTCTTGTGCTGAAGCCCCGGACGAAGAATACATGCGCAAAGCATCAGGAATGCCGCAATCCGCGCTGACAGCAGGAGGACGAAGCGTTTTCCGGAATCTTTTGCGTAAGGCAGGTACAGGGAGATTGTAAAGCAGCCAAGCGCCGCGCATAAGGGCAACGCAAGCCACCACGGCATCAGTGGATTGAAGACCAGTCGCGGTTCCGCCAATCGTCCCGCCTTCCATACTCAGATGGCTGATGACTCCGTCTCGATCAAGTCCCTGTATTCTTTGCGTAATCTTGCGGTCAGAAGTCCCGGAGCAGGCTTTTCCCAGACTGTCCCCGGGCCGGCCATGATTTTTCTTACCGGCATTATTTCCATAAGCGAGTTTGTAATAAAGCACTCATCCCATTTTTCAGTTGAATTGATGGTGAGGGATGTCTCTTCACAATCCATCCCGCAGCGCCGGGCAATTGTCATGACAACGGCCCTTGTCACGCCGGGAAGAAGACGGTCCGAAACCGGCGGAGTGATGATGCGATCATGGGCGCAGATAAAAAAGTTTGCTGTCGAGCATTCGGTTATTGCGCTGTCGGTACTCAGAATGAGGGCTTCGTCTGCGACAGGTTCGCGGGCGCATTCCATACGGGCCAGCAGAAGAGGCAGGTATGAGGTGGTTTTATGCGCGGCCAGCGGATCGGAGGAACTGCGGCGCCAGGATGCGATCTTCAGGACAGCGCCATTTTCGAAGAGGCGCCCGGGATATCCGGCGAAGGGACGGACTATTATGTTCAAGGTTGGGACAAGACCATCAGCGGGAAGAAGCCCCCATGCGCCGGTTCCACGGCTGACCGTGATGCGGATATAGGCCTCCGGGCAGGAGTTAGCTTCGATCAGATCGGAAATGATTTTTCGACATCCGGCAAGATCGCTGGGCAGGGGAATGCCCAGGATGCTGGCGGAGGACTTCATTCGGTTCAGATGTTCCGGAAGCATGAGCGGCCTGCCGCGATAAGCCCTCAAGGTCTCGAAGATGCCGTCCCCATAAAGGAAACCTCTGTCGGTCGGCTTGATGATTGCCGCGTCAAGCGGGACGATTTCACCGTTGACGAAAGCTTTCAACTCACTCATGAACGCCTCCCTTTCTGATTTGCGCCCATTCGTTCGCGAGGGAGACGGCTTCGAGCATGCCGCGCGCCTTGTGAAGGCTTTCCTCATATTCCAGTGCGGGGTCTGAATCCGCGACAATGCCGCCGCCGACGCCGAAGATGGCCTGCCCGTTCATGACGACGGCTGTGCGAATGGCGATGTTGAGATCGCTGCATCCGTTGAAGCCGAGATAACCGATTGCTCCGGTGTAGACGCTCCGGCGATGATGCTCAAGCTCTTCGATTATTTCCATGGCGCGGACTTTCGGCGCCCCGGTGATGCTTCCGCCGGGAAAACATGCGCGGAGAAGATGAATGACGTCGTACCGGGGATGCACTTCTCCCTCTATTGTCGCGACCAGATGATGTACCGTCGGGTATTGCTCGATGACGAGCGGCTCGGTAACACGCACGCTGCCATAGGAGCAGACCCGGCCCATGTCGTTCCTCTCAAGGTCAACTATCATTGCCAGTTCCGCCCTGTCCTTGTCTGAGGATAACAACTCATTACGCAGCGCCTCGTCTTCCGCAGCGGTTTTGCCGCGGGGGCGCGTGCCCTTGATGGGGCGGGTAAGGACGCGGCTTCCCTTTGCGCGGAGGAACAGTTCCGGGCTTGAACTGCATACGGCGAAGTCTCCGCAATCCAGATATGCCGCGAACGGGGCGGGATTGCGCTTCCTCAGGCAAAGATAGAATTCCTGCGGGCTGACGGAAACCGGGGCTTGCAGGCGTTGTGTCATATTGGCCTGAAAAATGTCGCCGGAAGAGATGTAGTCGAGGACTTTTTTGACTGCACGCTCATATTCCCGTCTGTCCATATTGGACTTGTATTGAGGGGGGGGAAGGTTCTGCATGGCCGGGGGAGGTTCTATAACGGGTTTGACCTGGAGGGCGCTAACAAGTCTGTAAAGACGTTCTACAATAGGTGGAAGGGAATTGTCGCATGGTTCTATGGCCGTGGCTTCCCATTGTCCGTTCGCGTGGTCGAAACTCAATATCTCCGAGTAGAATCCGACGCATAGTTCCGGAAGCCGAAGATCATCCTGTGCGAATTCCGGGACGCGTTCGACGAAACGCCCCAGGTCGTAAGCCCAATAGCCTGCAATACCGCCGCCGGCTAATGCCGTCGGTTCTGCAAGGGCATATTGTTCATACGGTTTGCGGAGTTCGCGGAGAATTGACCACGGATTGCCGAAGCGCGTTTCAGTCCGTCCATCCGGAAGCATGATATCAACGCGAATTCCCCGGCTTCTAACCTGCATGAAGGGGGAGAATCCGAAGAACGAATGCGAGGCGAACCGTCCGGCCGGTCCGGCGCTGTCCAGAAAAAAGAAACCAGGCTTGTAGCTGAGTCTTCTGAAAGCGTCCTCTGGCGAACCGCTGAAACTGATTGGTTTCCTGGCGATTATTCCCTTTATGACGGTTGACCGGCTCAATGCGAAGCCCCCCGGTTCTCTGTAATATCAGTGGCGGGAATTTGTCATCGAGGGACTTCCACGGCGTTGGCGGCCCTTTCGGCAAGCTGGTCGGCAGTCAATCCCTCGATTTCGGCCTCGGGCTTCAAGATGAGTCGGTGGCGCAGGATCGGAAGGACCATGCGTCTGACATCGTCCGGAGTGGCGTAATCGCGCCCATCGGCTGCAGCAGCCGCTTTGCTTGTCAGTAGCAGGCCGACAGCAGCCCGCGGGCTTGCCCCCAGGCTGAGTTCCGGCATCAGACGTGTCGTTGCAATGATGCGCACTATGTAGCGCAGAACCTCCTCCCGGACGTTGACTGCCCTGATTTCGCGCCGGACCTGCCGGACTGTTTCCTTGTCCGCGACTTTCTCAAGGCCGCTTGCTTTCAGGTCAAATGGATCCATTCCCTGCTGACGCCGCGAGAGCATCTCGATTTCCTTCGCTTCCGGCGGATAGGAGATTGCGAGTTTCATCAGGAACCTGTCCGCCTGAGCCTCCGGAAGCGGGTATGTTCCCTCGTATTCGACGGGATTCTGCGTGGCAATGACGAAGAAGCAGTCGTCAAGGCGATAGGTTGTTCCGTCTATGGATACCTGGCGTTCCTCCATTGCCTCAAGAAGCGCGGCCTGGGTCTTCGGAGGCGTGCGGTTGATCTCATCGGCGAGGAGGACGTCTGTAAAGACCGGTCCGCGGTTGAGATTGAACTCGCCGGACGCAATGTTATAGACATTCGTCCCGATGATGTCGGAAGGCATCAGGTCGGGCGTGAACTGGATGCGTTTGAAATCGGCGTCGAGGCAGTGCGCCAGCGATCGGGCCATCAATGTTTTTGCGGTACCCGGAACCCCTTCAAGCAGGACGTGGCCTCCCGCCAGCAACCCGATGACAAGGTTTTCCAGGATTTCCTCCTGGCCGACGATGATCCTGGCAATGCCGTCCCGCAGGGCGCTGAAAAGTTTAATTGTCTGATCCATGCGGTCCGCCGTGTTCAATCGCGTGGAGGGTTTGCGCCAGTTTCAGAAGAAGGCCGCGTCTTTGCCTGACCGAGGGGGCGGAGGAGATCGCATCGCTCCATTCCAGGATTGTTTCAATGCCGCCGGGAACATCCCAGGAGCGATCCACCTGCCCCGGTTGAATGGTATGAGTTCCGGCGCGGAGCCGCAATAGAATTTCAGCGGCGTATGCCTCCGAACCGGCCTCACGATGCAAGCGGGCCGTTGCTCGAATATGATCCGCGCTCGTCCTGGGATTGAGGTCAAGGGGCAGTCGCGGAACGCCGAAGCGCGGCAACCCGCGCCATGCGAACGCCGCGCCGATTACAGCTAATTGAATCAGACACCAGACAAAGCCCTTTGTGACGGTTGCTCCCAAAGGGGCGGGGGAAAAGCCGAAGCCGTTGTGATATTCATCGAACGTAACCGCGCCGCCGGGTTCCAGATTGGAACATGTCAGGTTGACGGCAAGACGGGCGTTGTCATCGCGCCCTATCAGGCGATTTGAGATCATGGAGGGCGAGCAGACGAGGAGGACTCTGCCTTCGCCGAGTCCTTTTTCGAGTACGAAAACAGAATCCGTTCCCTTTACCACAGGCTGCCATCCCAGTGCGCCGAAGTCTTCAACGCCACCCGGTTCTGCGGTGAGTTTCAGTGGCGGGTCGGAGACAGAAACCTCTTCGATTTCAGAGGCATATCCGTTTGTCCCTGATGCGCGCACAGTCCTGACGCGATGCCTTTCCAGCCTTTCAATGAGAGGCACGACGCCTTCCGGAGAAGGCAGGAGATATGCGCCAAGTTCCCCCCGCAGATAAAGCCCGCTATCATCCCCGCGCGGCGCTCCGGAATCCTTGTCCATTATGATGAGAGTATTGCCGTTTTTAACCCAGTCGCATATGGATCGGGCTTCGGTCCTGCTTATGGGACGGACGCAGGGCAGAAAGAGGAACATCACGCCCTTGCCTGGGATGTCAACGTTCTGGCTTGAGAGCGCTCTGTCTACCGTGATGCCTCTCTCCTGAAGCAGGATGAAAAGAGCCTTGCATCCCTGCGGGCCGCAGCCATAACTGCCGCCTAAACGGCTTGATGTGGCCGACTTCCTGCCGGTAACTGCCGCGAGAACCACAACGGCGATGGCGGCAAGAACCGCGCAGATTGTCAGAATTCGTCTTCTCATACGTCGGAAATGATCCTTGCGGTCATGTCCCGCAGCATTGAAGCCGTTTCGATTGCGCACGGTCTGCCAGCGTAGAATGCAAGCTCGAACTGCCTCCATGCCTCGGCGATGTCCTGAAGACGCGGGTTGTCGCGCAGATTCCGGCGCGCCTGCCTGAGACATTCTCCGTTTGTCAAAGTCCGTCCGGGTCGGATGACGTTGCGGCGTTCCAGGTGCGCCAGAATCGCGCGGTGGAAGAATCTGATCGCGTCCTGAAAATCACCCCGGCCAATGGCGCCATCTCCCTGGGATGCAAGCAACGCAGGATCGCCGAGGAAAGGTTTTTCGGGGAGCCGGACTTTATTTCCCGGGAATGCATTGCGATTCCTGCGTTTTACGGCAATGCGCGCTATCAACAAGGCCATTGCGAAGATGGAGGCGATCAGCAGGGCATTGATCGCAAAATCGCTGGCGGCTTTCATTGAGCCGAAGACCTGCGATTGGGACAGCCACGCGAAGAATTCGCGGAGGTAGCTTTCCATGAGAGCGCTGAAGTCCTGCTCCGCCGCGCCTGCGAACTCTTTTCGGGAGAGGATTTCTTTTATATGCTCTTTCAACGGGGGAGTCGCCGGTGTTTCGTCAGACAACACTTTGAAGATCATGGCAGTCGGGATGACAAGCAATGCCTGCCACGCCGAACGCCGTATGAATGAAAATCTCACGAGTTTCATTTTGGAGCATCGCCAAACTGTTGTGCGGGGGATGCCGCGCCCATTTCCTTCGCCAGAAGATCGAGATCGAAGCCTTCGGTTCGCACGCGGAGATCATAGTAGAAGAGCACCGTCGCGGCGATTCCGAGCGGCTGGACCAGCGCGCTGCCAAGCATTCCCAGCAGGCTGATCGCCAGGTTGAAAGACCCGACTGTCTCCGTGAAGGCGCGAAATCCGCCTCCCTGGGTTATTGCCACGTAAGCTCCGTATGCGGAGAAGGGGAGTCGCGATATCAGCAACGCCATCACATTCAGAATAAAAAACATCAGAAGCAAAATGCCGAGCCGGAGCGAATGATTGGCGGGGTTAAGCCATCCCTTGGGGCTTTTCTTAACCACAAGTTCATAACTCCTGACCATGGATTCCCATGCCCCCAGCCGCTCCAGCATAACCGCTTCGGACACCAGAAAAAGCGGGAGCGATACAAGGAGGCATACTCCGATGCAGACGATTGTTCCAATCATGATTATGATAATCATGACAACCTGTCCCGATGTCGAAAGCCCGATGACGACGGCTATCGCGATAAAGGGAATCGCGGCTATAACCCCCGCGACAAGCGTGACCAGAAGCGTCATCATAACCGTCGCAAGCAGCGTTGGAAGTCTTCGGAGGCTTTGCCTGACGATATCGCTCATCAGGAAAGGACGCCCGAGGTAACTGTTTGACACCATGAGGGTTATCATGGCTTCGGAGAAGCGATAGAAGAGAACCTGTGTGACAAGGGTCGCGGGGAGAAGCAGCAGCATGCGCAGCAGGGGGGCGAAATCGGCCTCGCTGGCGCCGGGGGCGGAGCTTTGCGAATTCATGGCCTCAGCCACGATCCACGGCGGCAGGCTGCAGACGGCCAGGGCGGAGAAGAAGATGGCGAAATGGCGGCGGTAAATCCCCACCGATTTGTCAATGATATCCCCTATTGTGCGGGGCTCGAGTCTCTCCGGGTTATCCATGGCTCGGAGGGGAAAGGTCAGCGCGCGTCTTCGACCTGCCGGCTGATGATGAAGGTTGTTTTGCCGACTCTGATTTCGTCCCCTTCCCTCAGAGTGCAGTTCTGTACCTTGTGCCCGTTGACGAAGGTTCCATTATGACTGCGTTGATCCTGGAGTATCAATGCGCCCTGGCGGCAACTGAAGTGGCAGTGATAGCGGCTGACGCGAGGGTCGTCAAGGACAAGATCGCTCCAGCGCTTGTCTCTCCCCAGCACAATTTCTTCGCCCTCCGCGACTGTGAATTTCTGCCCGGCATGAAGCCCGCGAACGGCTTCGACGGTATATGCTTCCCTTGCAACCGCCGGCTGCGCCGGTTCGCCTTCCAGGGATTCGAACTCATCCATGAAATCATGGGCCGACCGCGCGCCTGATCCGCCGCCTGTGTCGGGGGTGTATAGCTTGCTTTCGTCGAAGGCGAAATCATCGTCATCTTCCAGCGACTTGCTGAGCGGTTGTTGCCGTTGCCTATCGGGGGATTGGATTCGAGAAGGGGGGCGTTGCGCTGATGGGGCGCGACGGGCTTCAGGGATCGGAGTCCGCGGTTGAACGGCTGAAGCAGGACGCCTGACAGGCGCGGCGGCCCGCGGTTGCTGCCCTGGACCAGGCTGTTGCTGAAGGGGGCGGAACGGTTTCGGCTGCGTGAAGGTTCTGCGCGAAGGCGGTTCTTCGACGACGGGCTTTGTATCATCCGCCTTCAATCCCGCAATGAGATCAGAAATGCCGGTTCCGGAGTCCGAATCATCGAGTGAATGTTCATTAGCCTTCTTGCGGGGGACGGTATTTGGGTCCTGAGTGATGTCAATGGCCGGCATGTCTTCGGGGCGCAACTGGTCCATGACACCGGAGAAACCGCCGATTGCGGATGAGAATTCCGATTCGTCGGATTCGTCTGCCGGGTTGTTGGAACCGGGGGCGTCCGGCTGGATTACTCTTGGCCCCTTCGCTTGGCCGTATGGTGTTGCCGCTGGGGCTTCGGATTCGATATCAGCGAAAAGGTCGTCCAATTGAGTGTCAAGACCGTCGGTTCGGGATTCTGTCGCCGTATTTTCAGCATCGTGGTCAGGAAACTCCTCGGGGGAGTGTATTGTGGCGCTTTCGTCAGGCTCTATCATCAGGTCGGCGTCTGCGGCTTCAGCCTGATGTGGGGGCGCCGGGGCGTCAGGAATTGATTGAGCAATGTTGCTTTGATGCTCGGGGCGGCGCTTGGTTCCGAGTTCATCAAAGTCTTCCGGGCGTTCCACGACGGGGTCCTGTTGCTCCACATTGAATTCTGCGTCGGCCCCTTCTTCATATACGGCAAAGTCTGTTCCTCGGACGACGTTTGTGTCCTCAAAAATACCGACGAGTGGCTCAGGAAATCCGTTCTGATCCTCAAGCCAGAAGGGCCTGGCGCGGTCCTGTGAGACAGCCTCAAGGGCTTCCATCAGGTCGCCGACCAGTTCATGGGGTGTCTGGTAGCGTTTCTCAGGCATTTTAACGGTCATTTTTTTCACAATGCTGTTTGTCCGTTCGGATACTGAGGGGACGATGCTCTTGATGGATGGGACGGGTTCTGTGATCTGCTTCGCGATGACCTCCATTGGGGGGCCGTCGAATGGGAATGCTCCGCTTAGCATTGTGAAGAGCGTGATGCCGAGGGAATATATGTCGGCGCGTGTGTCAATATTTTCAAGCCCCTTGGCCTGTTCCGGGGAAATGTATTGCGGGGTTCCGACGGCCACCATCGCATCGGTCAGGGACGTTGCGTCTCCTTCCTGGTCGCTTCGGGTTTCAATCTTCTTCGCCAGGCCGAGGTCCGCCAGTTTGACCACGCCGTTTTTGGTTATGAGGATGTTTCCGGGCTTGATGTCGCGGTGGATCAGCCCGTGCTGCCTGGCGTGTTCGAGTGCGCGGGCCACCTGCGCCGTGATGTAAAGGGCGGCTTTCTCTTTGAGGCGTCCTTTGCGGCGGATGATGGAACTGACAGCCTCGCCGTCAACGAATTCCATCACGAAATAATAGTTGATGCCGGCGCGCCCGTAGTCTATGGCCATGACTATGTTCGGGTGGTTCAAACCTGCCGCCAGGCGCGCTTCCTTGGCGAAACGCTGCACGAAACCTTCGGCCTTGACCCTGTCCTCCTCCAATATTTTCAATGCTACAATCCGGTCCATGCTCAACTGCCGGGCTTTGTAGACGGTGCTCATGCCGCCCTTGCCGATGGCTTCCATAATCTCATAGCCGGGCACGACCGGCGGGCCGGAGTCAGTCTTGGGGACGTCAACCTGGGCAGTATCCGTGTCAAGGACTGAGCGATCCTGCTTCTTGGTCGGGATAATGAACCCCTTGGCTTCAGCGATGTCCCAGAGCGATTTGTCAATTCCGAATCTAGCCAGGGCCAGTTGCGCGGTAAGGGCCTCGGCAAGCTGGTCTTTTGTAAGTTTGCGGCTCAGGCTGGTTATAGCTTCGCCGGCCTCGGTTGCGGGGTCCTCGGAGCTGGAGGGCAGGGCGGTAAGCTCCATGTCAATCTGCTGCTTGTTGACATATCCTTTCTCTACGGCCAGATCCCACAGCGCCGCTTTCTGCGAGGCGGCTACGCGATCAAGCGTGGCATTAACACAATCCTGTATCTGTGCCGTGGTCAGCAGGCGGGACAATACGACTCGCAAACCCCTGCGCGGGAAGGCCTGGACGAGGGCCTGTATGACCGCCGGATTATCAGTCCAGCCGTCTATTGGTGGTTTAGGAGGCATCTCTTTTCCCGTACATTGGAAAGAGCCGGCGGCAGGCGCGACAGGTGAAACCGTCGGGGGATCAGCGCCGGCACAATCTCACGTCACATTGTAGAACCGCAAGCGAGGCATTTCAAGACGCATGGGCATCAACATTCGCTGGAATATTCCTCCATCAGCGATATAATCCGCTCAATGAGTCAACGCCGGGTTGCCGCAGACGACGCCCGGAAATCGGAGGGGGCCGATTTCTCCGTTCGCGCGGAGGTTGCGATTTCCCCCCAAGTTTGGTTTTTCTTCGAGGATACGCAATTGGCAGCGGCAAGGAAAATAAACCGCAAGGTCTCATCAGGCAGTCTCAAGGATGAACTGCAGGGCAAACTGGTCGGCAGGAAAGCGTCCGTCGGCGTTATCGGGCTTGGCTATGTCGGACTGCCTCTGGCCATGGAGTTCTGCTCCGCCGGATACTCCGTCACGGGGTTCGATATTGACCCTGAAAAGCCAAAGGCTCTGATCGCAGGCAGAAGCTACATCGAGCACATTCCTTCTGAACGCATCAGGAAGGCGCTTGAGACAAAAAGGTTCGGGGCGACCAGCGATTTCACTCAGCTTACAGGGATGGACGCAATAGTCATATGCGTGCCGACTCCCTTGACCCGGCACCGCGAGCCGGACATGACCTACATCGAGCAGACCACCGCCACAGTGGCGAAATATCTACGGGCAGGACAGATCATTGTGCTGGAATCCACGACCTATCCCGGCACAACTGAGGAGGTTATGCGCCCGATGCTTGAGGCGCGCGGATTGAAGGTCGGAAAAGACTTCTTCCTGGCATTCTCTCCCGAGCGCGAAGACCCGGCAAACAAGGATTTCGGCACCGGCAACATTCCCAAAGTCGTGGGGGGCACAACAAAGAACTGCCTGGCGCTGGCAAGGCTTCTCTATGACGGGGTGGTAAAGGCGACCGTTCCGGTATCCAGCACGCAGACGGCAGAAGCCGTCAAGCTCACAGAGAACATTTTCCGTTGCGTCAACATCGCGTTGGTCAACGAGCTGAAGGTCGTCTTCGACCGGATGGGCATTGACGTTTGGGAGGTGATCGAAGCGGCAAAGACGAAACCGTTTGGTTACATGCCCTTCTATCCGGGGCCTGGCCTGGGCGGGCACTGCATACCGATAGATCCCTTCTACCTGACGTGGAAGGCGCGGGAGTATGACTCCTCAACGAAGTTCATCGAACTGGCCGGAGAGGTCAACACGGCCATGCCAGAATATGTCATCACGAGGATGACCGAGGCGCTGAACCTTGCAGGCAAGAGTCTGAAAGGCGCAAAGGTCCTGGTGCTCGGGCTGGCTTACAAGAAGAATGTTGACGATACACGGGAAAGCCCGTCGCTGAAACTCATGGAGCTGATCGAGAAGAAGCACGCCAGGGCTGATTACTGCGATCCACACGTGAGGGTCATCCCCCCGACGCGGGAGCATCCGGACCTTGCCGGGCGCAAGAGCGTCACGTTGACGCCCGCGAGTCTGAAACGATATGATGTCGTTTTAGTGGCGACGGATCATTCCTGTTTTGACTACGACTTCATCTGCCGGCATGCGCGGATGGTTCTTGACACGCGCAACGCCACGGCGGGCGTAAAGCAGAACAGGAAGAAGATCGTGAAGGCATAACCGTTCCGCGAGCGCGGAGCGCCGGCGTTGCGCGCTGCCCGCGCGATGCGAAAAACTTTTTCCAAAGAGGGCGAAAAATGGCAGAGGATAGCGGGATTAAAGCCCTTGTTGAGAAGGTGGAGGCGCTCGAGCAGAAGCTGGACGCCTACGAATCCGCCAAGATTGCCGGCGTGCGAATTCGCATGACTGTGATGATCGCGCTGCTGGTAGCCGTAGGATTCCACATCTGGCTCTTTTACAGGGAAGTGACCAACTTCGACCGGCAAAAGTTCCTGGCTGAGCTTGGAGCCAGACAGGTCGAGATGCTGCCGGAGGTGGGCAATTACGCGTGGCAGGCCGTGAAGAACGCCTATCCGCTGCACAGGGAAGCCATGTCCGCGGAGATTGACCGGAATTGGGAAACCCTGGTCAAAACGGTGGAGGCTGAAAGAGACGCATACGTGACCGGAGTGAGCAATCATCTCGAGGGTGCTGTAAAGGCGCGGATTGAGAAGGCGCTGGCTGACCAGGGGGTTAAGCTGCAGAACGAGTTCCCCGAATTGAAGGAGGAGGGGAAGATGGAGAAACTCGTCCTGAATCTTCACGCCGCGGTTGACGGCGCGTTCCAGAACGTAATCGAGGCGAAGCTGAACGAATGCGTCTTCGCCATGGGCGACGTCTACGACGAGTTCATGAAACTGGTTCCCGAAGGCGCAGACATGGAGAGCTATAAAGCCGATCCCGCCAGATGGCAGGACGTACTCAACTCGTTCGTCCAAAAGGAAATAGGGGCCGAGTAGGCGCGTTCAGTCTGCGGGATAGGGAGGTGAATGTCATGACCGAACAGAATAATACTCAGCAGCCAGACGTAAAACAGCCGGTCGAAGTCCCGGAACAACTGAAGAATCTGGAGAAGAGCGTCCAGGATGTCGGCGCGCGGGTGGACGGCATGTTGTCGGCGGTCACGTCAAGCAATAGAACAGTCATATTGCTGGGCGTTGTGGCCTTTGTTGTGGTTTTTGGATACCTGCACTGGCTTTTCAGGAACTACCAGCAGAAGGTCTTCAATCCCAAGTGGATTGCCAGCACTGCCGATGAGATCGCTCAGGCGCAGTTGCCGGCCTTGGCCGGGGAGCTTGAGGAGAGATTAAAAGAAGCCGCCCCGGACGTTGCGAAGTCAGTCGTGAAAAACGCCATCGAGGGCGTGCCGGTTCTGCGCCAGGAACTACAGAAGGCCACCGAGGAACAACTTGACAAGGCCGTCGGTCAGATCATGAACGATCTGGACGCCATGATATCGCAGGTCATTGAGGAGCATAAGGCGGACATACGCGAGGCCGTGAAGTCTCTGGACGATCCGGAGAAGACGAAGAAACTTCAAGCCGACATCGAGGCTTCAATGCGAAAGCTGATTGAGGAAGATTTCCGCCAGGAATTGACGGAATACCTTCGCATCATGAAGGCGCTGCAGAAGAAGCTGCGCCGTCTGAGGGAGAGCGAAAAACTCAATCCGGAGGAGCAATTCGAGAAGGAGGCGCTGACGACCTTCGCGATCTTCCTGCGGCAGAGCATGGTGGAATCGGGGGTTGATCCCAACCTGGGGGCGGAGAAGAAGTAGAAACCACAGTACCGCGCGCGACGCGAAACGCGGGGAAACCGGCGCGCGGGCCGGGAGTGCGCAATCACGCCTGGTCCCGACATGGGACAACGCGCCAAACACATCCCATCCCATTCCGCGTGCATAACCGGATTTCTTTGCTAATTGACTCCCCCCCCCCTTATATCATCCCCCCGCATTACACACGCCCAAGACCTGCGATCATGGCCGTCGGGCGGGTCGAATGCAGACGTAAATGGACGAGCATGGCGGACCTTGAGCGGTCGAACATCGCGCTGCCGGTTTGCTTGTATGCGACGTCCGGACGCTTTGCGTTGCCGGATATCGCTCCGGTTGTTATCCTATGAGGAGTAACGCCCATTTCAAGCAATACTCGGCGACGGCGGACAGGAAGCGAGGAGTTACAAACATGCCTTCAATAACCCGGAACATTTGCGCGGGGCTGTGCGTGATCCGCGTCATAACCGTCGCATTCGCCGCCGCGTCAATCGCCGTGGGAGTATACGCTGAGGAAAAGGAAACCATGAAGGAACTGACCGTCGGAAATGGAATCAGGGACGCGAGGGCCGCGGAGAAGCGCGACACGAACTGGCCGGTCAAAATGCCGAAATACTCGTCGAAGGAAGAATGGCTGGCCCGCCGGGCGTTTCTGCGGGATCAGATACTCATGAGCGCCGGGCTGCTGCCAATGCCGGAGAAATGCCCTCTGAACGCCGAGGTCTTCGGCAAGATCGAGCGGCAGGGCTATACGATTGAGAAGGTCCACTTCGAAAGTCATCCTGGTTTTCTGGCCACGGGAAACCTGTATCGTCCGACCGGGAAGAAGGGGCCTTTCCCGGGATTGCTCTGCCCGCACGGGCACTGGGGCGCGGGGCGCTTCGGGCACGAGGAGAACGGAAGCGTGCCGGGGCGGTGCATCAACTTCGCGCGGCAGGGATACGTTGTTTTCTCGTATGACATGGTCGGCTACAACGACAGCCGTCAGGTTCCGCACCATTTCGATTCGGAGCGCGGACAACTCTGGGGCATAACCGTATTCGGGCTTCAGACGTGGAACAGTGTGAGGGCGCTTGACTTCCTGCTTTCCCTCCCGGACGTTGACCCGGAGAGGGTCGGCTGCACCGGCGCTTCCGGCGGCGGGACGCAGACGTTCATTCTGTATGCAATTGACGACCGCCTGAAGGCGAACGCGCCGGTATGCATGATTTCGTCCACGATGCAAGGCGGGTGTATCTGCGAGAACGGCCCGGGTTTGCGGGTCGGGACGAACAACATGGAGATCGGGGCAATGGCCGCGCCGCGCCCGCTGCTGATGGTCGCGGCGACGGGGGACTGGACGAAGAACACGCGGGAGGTCGAGTTTCCGGCGGTGAAGTCCGTCTACTCGTTATTCGGCGCCGAGGACAAGATCACGTGCGCTTATTTCGACGCGCCTCATAATTATAATAAGAACAGCCGCGAGGCGGCGTACGCGTTCTTCGGAAAGTGGTTGCTGGGGGTTGACGATCCGGATGCGCTCAAGGAGCAACCATTTGAGGTTGAGAAGAAGGAGGACGCGCTGGTTTTCCCGGACGGGAAACTTCCGGCAAAGGCGATCACGCCGGATCAGTTGACGAAGAATCTCATGCAGTCCGGCGGGGACCGGCTTGAAAACAGCCGCCCGCGAAAGGCATCAGACCTGGCAGCGTTCAGGAACGAGTGGTATGCGGCGTTCAGACATAGCGTCGGCGCCGAGACGCCGGCCTTCGACAGGATCGAGGCCAGGCAGGCGTGGACTGCCGTGGTCGGCGATTGCATGGCTGAGGCGCTGATATTGTCGCGAAATGGCGTCGGGGATGCGATTCCGGCCCTTATTTTCACGCCGAAAGGGCAGGCTCCGACATCATGCGCCCTGCTGGTTGACGGCATTGGCAAGCGCGCGTTTCTGAATGCCGACGCAACCGGACCGGGGGAATTGATTACAGCGCTTCTTCAGAAGGGCGTCGCCGTTATGGCGATAGACTGCTTCAGAACGGGCGAGGCTGCGGCGGAAAGACGCACTGACACGCAGTATTTCACAACCTACCTGGCGACGGACACTTCATGCCGGATTCAGGACATCCTGACATCCCTGAGTTACCTTCGCGGAAAGCATCCCGGGGTTCAGGCCGGCATGGTCGGGCAGGGCGACGCCGGGGCATGGGTTCTGCTGGCGCTCGGGCTGGCCGAGGGAGTCGGCAAGACGGCGGCGGATTGCGCCGGATTCGACAATGGTTCAGACGCGGAATTTGCGCGAAGGATCTTCCTGCCCTGCCTGAGGCGTGTTGGCGACTTCCGGACAGCCGTTGCGCTTGCCGCGCCGTCCGGACTTATGCTTCACAACACGGCGGCGCGTTTTAAAACGGGTTGGATAGAGCAGCTTTACAAGGATGTTGGCGCGCCGGGGAGTCTGTGCCTGGACGCTCAAGTGGCTAATTACGCTGAAATTGCTGCTTGGCTGACGACGAAATGATCCGTGAGGCGATCAGCCAAAGCTTCGAGCGCGTCAGCGCGCATGCTCTGAGAGGAAATCCTTTGCGTTGAAATGATTCATGGGTTCGCTGCATAATAGTTTATCACAAACCGGCTGGATGCCGGCCGGCCTGACATTCTTGTTTGTGCGGGAAGCTGAGAAAGGAAGGCAAAATGCCTCTGAAATTCAGAAAACTGCTGATTTCCGACGAGCGTTTCGAATCGGCGGGCGTTTTCGACGTCAACAATGATGGCGTGCCGGACATTGTTTCCGGCGAGTTCTGGTATGAAGGACCTGACTTCAAGAAGAAGCATCGCATCGGCTCGATCCGGGCAGAGGGCGAATACTTCGATGATTTCTCGACAATTCCGATGGACATTAATGGCGATGGCCTGATGGATTTCGTTACGGGCGGGTGGTGGGGCAACACGTTGCGTTGGCGCGAGAATCCCGGCGACCCGTCCAAAGATTGGCCGGAGCACATTATTGCCGAGACTGGCAACGTCGAGACGACCCGTGCATGGGACGTTGACGGCTGCGGGATTCCAGAACTGATACCGAACTGCCCCGGCATGCCCGTCGTCATTTTCAAGCTGAAGACGGACAAGTCCGGCAAGGGCACAGGCGAATTCCAGAGGATTCAGATCACCGACAGCGCCCAGGGGCACGGGCTTGGCGCGGGAGACATTGCAGGCAACAGGCGAGTGGATATCGTTCTGAATCGCGGGTGGCTGGAAGCGCCGAAGAAGCCGCTTGAGCAGAAGTGGAAGTGGCATCAGGAGTTGGAGCTTCCGGGTTCTTCATGCGTTCCGATTCTCGTGGCCGACGTCAATGGCGACGGAAGAAACGACCTTATCGCGGGCGGTGGGCATGAATACGGACTGTTCTGGTATGAGCAGATTGCTGACGCGAAGGGTAAAAGGGCATGGAAGAAGCACGTCATTGACCCGGACAACTCGCAGTATCATGACATGAAGTGGATTGACATTGACGGGGACGGGCAATGCGAGCTTCTGACCGGCAAGCGATATCGCGCCCACTGCGGCCATGATTCGGGCGCAAACGATCCGTACGGCATCTACTACTTCAAGTGGAACGGCGAGTGTTTCACAAAACAGGTGGTCTGCTACGGCCCATTAAGGGAGACGAAGGGGCTGGGCATACATTTCGCGGCGGCGGATCTGACGGGCAACGGCCTGCCGGACATAATCGCGCCGGGCAAAGACGGCCTGTGCGTGTTCTATACCGAGAAGTAAATCCCGCGCGTTCTGGTATACTGCATCGGAATAGTGACGAGAAGAAAAACGCAATAACCGGCGGGCGTGACGGACTGCGTCGCTCCCGCTGGTTTCTGATGTGCGAAACGCCTCCGGAAATAAGGAAAAAAAACGCTTGGAAAACGCCCCGATTTGTGTAACATGATCGGTTGGAAGCGATTGTCGAAATCGGGCGTCCCATCGTTGTGATCGTTGACACTTGGCGACGGGTATGTTACATTTTAAGTGGAAAAGTACGACGCGTTTTCCGAGCAGGCAACATGCGACAGGGCGCGTGACCTCGCGGGGGCACAATGCCACACGTTTGTCCGGAATGTAAAAGGGAGTTTGAGCAACCCATCCGGGATGAGCTGGGGAGTTCCTGCCCGCATTGCGGGAGCCAGATAGAGGAGCCGGGGACGACTCCTGCGGCGCCTTCCCAAGAAGCGGGTTCTGAATCAGGCGGGCAGGGGACTGTCATGGAAGCCGAGTCCGTGATGAAGCCCAAGCTGGGGGGGAAGCGTCCGATAGCCCGCAAGCCGCCGTCCAGCGCCGTCAAGCCGAAACCGCCAAGCACTGCGCCCCCTAGGGCGCCTAGTTCAGGCGTCAAAGGTTCGGGTGACAGAGGTTCAGGCGGTTCGGGAAGAGCCAGCGAATTTGGGACTGACATAAGCGCTTCCGGCATATTCTTCGATCGAACGCGCTATGTCAGGATCAATCCGGGCGATGTGGTGGCCGGATTCCGCATTGAGGAGATATTGGGCGCCGGGGCGATGGCGGTCGTGTATCGCGCTGTTCAGTTATCCTTGAATCGTTCTGTAGCGTTGAAGGTTCTGCCGGAGAGATTTGCGAAGAATCCGTCATTCGTTGAGAGATTTGACAAGGAGTCCGGGGCGTTGGCCGCCCTCAACCATCCGAACATCATCAGCGTTATTGACCGCGGGCACGACGGGGAGAAATACTTCTTTGCAATGGAATACGTCGAAGGCACTTCGCTTCGGCATCTCATTCAAAGCGGCAATATTCCATCGGAAACCTTCTGTCGGATAGTCCAGCAGATATGCGACGGTCTGGACTACGCCCACAAGCGCGGAGTCATTCACCGCGACATCAAGCCCTCAAACATAATGTTGAATTCCGAAGGTAACGTGAAGATCGCGGACTTCGGACTGGCGGGCATCGTTGCGGAAGAGGGCACCAGCAACGGCGGCGGCAGACCTCGAAAACGCATTGTAATGGGCACGAAGGGCTACATGTCGCCGGAGCAGGAGGAGAACGCGCTCACCTGCGACGGCAGGTCGGACATATTCTCGCTGGGCATAGTGCTTTACGAGATGTTGACGGATGAGTTGCCTGATCCGATGAACCTGGTCGTTCCCAGCGAGGTCAATCACAATGTTGATCCGCGGCTGGACCCGATTGTCACCAAATGCCTCCAGATACGCCCGGAGGACAGGTATCAGCGGGCCAGTCAGGTTGCGGAGGCAATCGCCGCATACTACAGGGAATTGACAGCAACGGGCGAACTATGCCCGAAATGCAAGAATGAAAACCCGGTAAGGGCGAAGAAGTGTGTGCGTTGCGGTCATGACCTGTCCGAGCTTTTTGAGATATGCCCGCAATGCAAGTCGGAGAATCGCCGGGACGTGAAATTGTGCTTCAGTTGCGGCGCCAACCTGAACGCCTTGCGCGAGAAGATTTCGTATGAGATTTCTCACATACAGGACGAGGCGGAGCACCTTCAGGAGCTTAATCACTTTGACGAGGCGATAGCGAAGTATCAGGAGATTCTGGCCTTCCAGGGCAAGATGTTCGAGTTTGCCCGCAACAAGGCGCGCAAGAACATCGCCGCCGTACAGCAGGCCAGGGCGAAGCTAACAGAAAAGTTGCAGAAGGGCGTTCAGAAGTGCATAGCAAAGGGGATGCTTGACGACGCCGAGAAGTATTTTGATAAACTGAAAATGCTGGGCGTTGACTGCTCTGAGCACAAGAAGGTTGTTGAAGCCCGCAAGCAGGAGTTCCAGCAGTATATCGTAAAGGTTAAGGAGCGCATGGCGGCATATGACGTGAAAGGGGCGGCGCAGGAGTTCGCGGAGGCCGCAAAAATATGGCCGAAATCCGCAGAATTGGAGAAGGTCGGCGCGGATATCAAGAAGCTGTCGGAAGAGGAAGACATCATCAATTTCCAGATCAAGAACGCTGACGAATTACTGGCGAAGCATGATTTCAAAGCCGCCAAGGCGACCTTTGATTTCATGACGGAGAACTATCCAAATCACCCCCGGATAGGGCCGAAGATCAAAGAGATCGAGATCGCCGAGAAGAAGTTCAATATTGACAGCAACTACGAAACCGCGTTGACGTTCCTGGCCGGGAAGCGATACAGCGAAGCGATATACAAAATGCAACATGCGTTGGAGGTGATGCCTCAGGATGACGCAAGACACAAGAAAGCGGAGGAGACCATCGCCGAAGCGCGGGCGCACCTGAGCGATCTTGACGCTGTGGCCCCGGCGATCGTACTGGCCGGGATGGAACTGCCGCCACCGCCGAAAAAGAAATGGTATCAGAACAGGAACCTATGGATCGGCGTCGGATCGGGCATCGGCGCTCTTGTCCTGATTCTTGGCGTGGTGATTGCTGTTACCATGATTAAAAAGCGGGGCGGCGGGGGCGGTTCGACATCTGCTCAGAGATACGTGGTGAACTGGGACAGCCATGCTCTGCCTTCAGGCGATGGAGTCACGTCGTTTGACATGGCCGCCGGCAAAGCGGAACAGTGGGAACTGAAGGGTTGGAAATTTGCGGGACAGACCTTGCAGGGCGGCGGCGGGTATGCGGCGGGCGTAGCCCTGTGCAAGGAACTTAATGCCAGGGAAGGGGTTCTGGAGGCTGTGTTCCGTCCGGTTGCGCGCGATAAGAAAGAGTCCCTGCCGAAACTGGACCTTGGGCTGATAGCCAGACATAAAAACGGCGAGTATCTTCTGTTCTCCGTCAAGACTACGGAAGGCGCGACAGCGCAGGGCACCCTTGAGACGATAAGCTCAGACGCGTCGCGGCAATCCAAAAAACCGGGCATGACATTTACCTACGACGGTGAAGTCATCAAGCTGGAGCTAAGGTTGGAGGGCAATAACGCCAAAGGGCTGGTCAATGGCAAGGAGGTTATTTCGAACAACGATATTACGACCATGCCTGAAGACGGCCTGATGGGGATATATGCGAAACGGACGGATCTGGAATGCAAGTATCTGGCGTTGAAACCGCTTGAGAAGGTTGCTGTAGTGACCCCGCCGCCAGACGCATGGGTTGAGCCTGCGAATAATAAAGGTCCTGAAAACCCACCTGTGACGACCACGGGCCAGCAATCCACTGGAACTCAGCAAACGCCAACGCCGCCCACTAATCCGCCGCCGGATACGCCGGTTGATCCGACTGTCGCGCAGGCAAAATGCGACATCGTTGTCTATTTCGAAAAAGAAATGAAACTGGGATTTCTCCACAGAGTTGCAGAACATTATTATGGCAACTCGTCTGACTGGAGAAAGTTGATTGCCCAGAACAAGATTTCTCCGATTGACTCGTGGTTGCGGTACAAGGTTGAAAAAGATCCTGTTTTTGTGGCAAATGCCCTAAAAGACACCGCTCCTGATTGGGCTAAGTATCCACCCAAGGTTTTCCCGCTTGGCACTTTCAAGGATAAAACTCTCGAAGACTGCCTGGAGATTCTCAAGAAAGCTGAAGGCAGGGCTGGGACGACTGCGCCTGTGACCGCGCCCGACACGCCGACGCCCGTAACCGGCGGCGCGACAACCACGCCTGACAAGCCGATCGAGCCTGTGGCGACAACCACGCTGTCCTATTCGGTTGACGAATCCCCAGTGGAAGTCCCTCCCCCGCCGCTTGTCGCCTGGAAAGGGGCCAACTTCCGAAACATCCAGGAAGGCAAGTGGATTCCGCGAGGCATAGGCTCAAACAGCGTGAGCGAGGATGGAACGGTTTGTTCCTTCAAGAGGAACGACAAGGCCTTCCTTTTCCTTTCAGATCTGCAGAACGGGGCGATAGCCGCGCGGCTGAAAATCGAAAAGCCGGACTCCATAAGCAAGGGCGGGCGTATCGGCATCGTGTTGAACTACCGGGAGCCGGAGAACAAGCGCCTGTTTTTCGGGATGGAACGCATCAACGAAGGGCTTGTAGCGAGGGCTTGGGAGGCGACCCCGGACAACAGGCGTGACGGCATTGCAAAGCTCAAGCACATTGAAGTTGGCGAGGACCAGCTTGATCTGGAGTTTGTGGCTTACATGGCGGGCGGCAGGCTTTACGGATTCCTTAATCGCAAGCTTGCAGCTGTTCTTGAAGGCGTGGGAGATGTGGCCGGATTCGGTGGGATAGAGTCCGAGGGCGTGGAGGCGGCCTGCTTCGCGCCTTCGTTCGGCGTGCCTTCTGAGAACATGGGCGACGTCTTCGAAGTTCCCCCGGGCGATGAAGGCAAGGTGACCAAGGATATTGCGGCGGGCGCAATCGAGACAGACAGCATGTCCAGGCAGATCATGATTGCCGGCCTTGAGGATGTGGTAGACGCGGATTTCTCATTTGTATTTATGCCCGTGGCCGAGAAAAGCCAGGTTCGCAGAGCGACGATTGCCATGCGTTACGATGCGAAAACCAAGGACGGTGTTTTCTTGAACATTGACGGGATAGGCAAAGGCAGGGCATCCTTCAATATCAGTTCCAAATCCGGAGACGCGCGAGCGAAGAGCAAGTCCGGCGAGCGGGGTCTTGAGTTCGGAAAATCGTGCCATATAAGGTTCTCAATTCGCGGCAAGACGCTTGTCGCATATGTTGACGGAGATGAAGTCTGCCGTCTGACGGAGGGTGATATTCTGGAAAAAGGCGGTATGATAGGTTTCTCGGCTTACGGTTGCACGGCGCGGTGGAGTCAATTCGAGATTCCGTAATGCCAATGCTGCCGGCTCCGGAAACGGACTCAATCAGAGATACGCGCGGGTCTCCCGCCTTGAACGAGCGTCACTGAATTGCCATCCGAAGATCCCCCAGAAGTTGACAGGAAGCTACCCCTCGGAGAGCACTTCGCGGAACTCCGCGTCCGCGTCATGCGTTCCCTGGCCGTACTGATAGTCGGCTTCATGCTCGGCATGGCGCGATGGAACTGGGTGTTTGCCATCGTTTCTTATCCGCATGAGCGCGCAATGCGCAGGCTGGGGCTGCCCGTCGGTCTGATCCAGACGGGATATTTCGAGAACGTGCTGGCGATGATGAAGTCCTGCTTTATCGTGGCGGCGATGATAGGTTCGCCGTTCATTGCTTATGAGGTTTGGGCATTCGTTTCGGCTGGATTGTATCAGCGCGAACGCTCCTACGTGCGTAAGGCCGCGCCGTTCGTCTTCGGGAGTTTCCTGGTCGGCGCGCTCTTCGGCTACTTCGTAATGCTGCCATACGGTTTCGAGTTCGTGTTGCGCCTCAGCCCTGCGACTGTAACCCCGCAGATAAAGGTCGGGGAGTATGTGACCTTGTTCTTCACGATGACTTTCATGCTGGGCCTGGTCTTCCAGACTCCCCTGGTGATGCTGGTCATCGAACGCATAAACATTGTCAAGGCTGAGGACTATATTGCGCAACGCAAATACGCGATCATAGGAGCGTTCGTCCTCGGCGCAGTCCTGACGCCAAGTCCTGACGTTTTCAGCCAGGCTCTCGTGGCGGTGCCGATAATACTTCTTTATGAGGTCGGCATCCTGCTGGTCGCCCCGACGCGAAGGAACATCTATGTTTTTGCGCGCGGCGTGACGCTGGCTGTCCTTTTGGTCGTCGGCGGGATCGTAATGATGAAACGATGGCCGGTGGCGGACGCGCAGGTTATATCCATGGCGGAGGACCCGACAACGACCGCAGGGGGAAACGTCATCCGCGTGCCGCGGGAGAAGGAGCTTGAAACCGGCCCTACCGAACGGATGCGAATCACTTCAGGCGGCAAGAACGGTTGGACCCTTGTTCTCGGCCCGGGGACTTCCCTCATCGTTGACGGCAAGGACAAGGCCCGACTGAATCGCGGCGAACTGCTCATTCTCAGGTCTGCAAAGAGCAAGGAGGTCTTCGCGGTCGGGCTCATCGCCGAGGCAAAGGTTGATTGCGAGGGCGACGGGGAGATTTTATTCGACGAGAGAACCTCAGAACTGACGTTGACGGCAATGAAGGGCAATCTTCGATTAAGCCTCCGAAAGCAGGAACACGTTGTCGAGGAAGGGCGGAGCCTGACCGTCAACCTGGCGGGCAGACCAGCCGATATCGAACAGCTCAAACGGAAATGGCATCTGCCGGGCGGCGCGCCGGAGCCTTCTGAGAAATCGCCGGAGGCGCAAAATGGCAAGTGAGAAATCGGCGCACGAGGCGTCCCGCGATCGCGTCAGAATGGCTGTCAGAGAAAGGCTGGAGATGGAGCGCGCCTTCGGGGCTGATGACATATTTCTTTCGCCTCGCAAGGGGCAATCCGAATCGCCCCGCGTGGACTCAGCGGCGGAGTCGAGAGATCATGTCATCGCGCCAGATCAAGCAATCGTCAATACGGGAAGCGCGGGGATGGACTTGAAACCTGCCCCAACGAGCGTCGGTCGAGCCGATGCGATAATCGCGGAGGAGATGGACAGGCTCCTTGACCGGCAGGTGATACGCCTCGACCGGGATCTTCTGAGCGACGCGGCCCGGGATGAGACGCTTGAGAAGATCATGGAAGACCTCGGGGACTGCCGGCGATGTAGTCTGTGGCAGACGCGGGGCAAGCTTGTCTTCGGCGAGGGCAATCCAAAGGCCGAAATAATGTTTGTCGGCGAGGCCCCGGGGGCTGATGAAGACGCGCAGGGTAGGCCATTCGTGGGGAGGGCCGGGAAACTGCTGGACAAGATGATCCGGGCGATGGGGCGCAAACGCGAAGACGTGTTCATCGCCAATGTGCTGAAGAGCCGTCCGCCGGAGAATCGAGCGCCGATGCCTGACGAGGTGGCTGCGTGCGGGCCGTTCCTGAAACGGCAGATATCGGCCATTAAACCGAAGGTGATAATCGCGCTGGGGCTGCCGGCGTGCCATTTCCTGACGGGCGGCAGCGAGAGCATGAGCATGATGCGGGGCCGGATTTTCATCTACGAGGGATTTCCCCTCGTCCCGACGTATCATCCGGCCTATTTGCTGCGAAGCCCGGGAGCGAAGGATGCATCATGGCAGGACTTGAAGGTTGCCCTTGCGGTCTTGACCCGTGGGCTGTGAAAGTGAACATTGCAGCGGGGGATGAAGAGATGAAGGTCGGAGAACTGAGCGAGTGGATTCAGAATCTTGGATGTGGTTGGGCATCGGAGAACGGTGTCCGATTCGGCAATCCCGAAGCAGAGGTGACGGGGGTTCTGGTCTGCTGGATGTGTGCTTGTGAATCAATCCGGGAAGCTGTACGGCGCGGACTGAACGTTGTTCTTTGCCACGAGGACGCGCTGTTTCCGCCTTCGTATGCTGGGGGAAATGTTGATCAACTTGCCGGGCCGGTGAATGCCGCGCGGCTTGGGCTGCTGGGTCGTAGCGGAGTTTCCGTAATCCGCGCGCACGGCCCCCTGGACAAATTCTGCATCCTCGACGATTTCGGCGCGCGGCTAGGTTTGGCTAATCCGAGCGTGAAGGAAGTTGACGGATACGTCAGAATCTACGATATCAACCCGACTCCGTTTGTGGAATTTTTTGACGCCGTCAAACATGCGATGGGTTTGAAGGCCGCGAGACATTGGGCGTCGGAAGGTCACATCGTCAGGCGGGTAGGGTTGCCGTGGGGCGGACTGGGGCTGAGCATCAACGCAGGATTCATCCAGAAAATGCTTGGCTACATGCCTGATACGCTTATTGCCGGGGAGACGGACGAGTATTCATTCTACGCTGCGCAGGATGCGGGAGTCGCCCTGATCGAGACGGGTCATGCAGCGAGCGAGAATCCCGGGTTGGAGCATTTTGTCGCGCATATGCGCGAAAAACTGCCTGACCTGCCGGTTGTTTTTTATATGAACCGTCCGGCGTATGCGGTTGGGTAAGGAACAGAAGAGTCGGCGAACGGATAGGTTTTTTCAAAAAGGGCTTGACAAATCGTGTCGGAATGATGATAATGACGATAGACATAGTGATAAAGGATTTCCGCGATGTTGATTACACACAAATGTCAATACGCGCTGAAGGCTGTTCTTGAGCTTTCCAGACGATATGGGCAAGGGCCGGTGAAGTCGCCGGTCATTGCCCGGAAGCAGGGGGTTCCGGTGCGGTTCCTGGAGGTCATCCTCAACCAACTCAAACAGGGGCGGTTTGTGGAGGCCAAGAGGGGAGTTTCCGGTGGTTACTACCTGGCGCGACGGCCTGAGGAGATTTCAGTCGGCGACATTATCTGTTTCGTGCAGGGGCCGCCACAGGTTATCACTCCGTCACCGGTAGACTCGGAAGAATCCGGGAATGGGCATGCCGAGGGCGCATTTGATCCGATCTGGCGTGAAATCGAGGCCGGGATTGATACGGTCTATCGCGGGACGACGTTCAAGGACCTGTTGGACCGGCAAGTCCAGGCAATGGCCAACCAGGCTTCAACATACATCATTTGACTTTTTTTTGTGAACAATACATCAGTAAGACGGTCGGAATACTAAGATGAAGCACAAGAAAACAGATTCACACACCCGCAGCATTGTAAAAACATTCAGTTACAGACTGATCGGGGCCTTCGTCACGGCAACAGTAGCGGGGGTATTGACCGGTCAGATTCACACAGCATTGTCAGTAGGAGCGATTGATACGCTTGTCAAGATTGGAGTCTACTACGGGCATGAAAGGCTCTGGAATCGCCTGTCATTCGGATTGGCGAAAGAGCCGGAGTACAACATCTGAGGAAAGGAGAAAGCAATGTCGCAAGAAGTGGCGCAAGCGGACGTAAAAACTCTGGTTGACGGTTTAAACTTTGCGCAGAAGGTCGAGAGATCCCTGGATCTAATCCGCGAGGCTCATCGTCTCTATGGCGATTTTCTCGTTGTGGCGCACAGCCTCGGGAAGGATTCCTGCGTGGTCTGGGACCTGGCCAAGCGTGTAAGCCCGGATATTCGCGGTTTCATCGTCACGACCCGCTACAAGCCGGTTGAGACCAGGGAGTTCATGAGGAAGACTGTCGCCCGATACCCCGAATTGAGGATTTTCAACAACGACGCGGAGATACCGGATGAGTTGTACCTTACCGAGCCGGATCGCTGCTGCGACATACTTAAGGTCGAGCCGACCCGGAGGGCGGTCAGGGAGATGAATGTGGCTTGCTGGGTGACCGGTCTGCGTTGCACCGAAGGCCGGACCAGGACCGACTTCCAGGAGCTTGAGGAGCGGGACAAGGGTCTGTTGAAGCTCAATCCCATCCTGATCTGGCACGAAAGGGAGATATGGCAATATCTGGCTGTTTTCGGCGTTCCCGTGAATCCTCTTTACGCCGAGGGGTATCGCTCGCTAGGCTGCGCTCCATGCACAAAGATCAGCCTCGGCGCTGACGAAAGGGCCGGCAGATGGATCGGGACCAGCAAGTGCGGCGGGGAGTGCGGGATACACACCAGACCACTGAAAACCGACTACCAGATTTAATCTATCGGCGGGACGGTTGAGCCGCGTCTGCGCGCGGCTGTCGAAAGGAAACAGAAGATGGGCACATCAGAAGAAAGAGTGGTAAGGATTTTTTCGGCGCGGGCGTGCGCGGCGCCGCTGGAGAAGGCGGCGCGCCTGTTCCAGGAGAGGACGGGCGTTCGCGTTGACATCAGCGTCTGCGCAAGACATTGCGCGAAACCTGTTGCCGAGGAGGCCGTCGGCGAAACCGGCGGGGACGATTTCCTGCTTGAGATCGCCGACGCCGGGATTCACGATCTGGCCATCGGAGGCGCGGAGTACCTGCTTGATGACGGGGAGGTGCGCGGCATCGTCCGCAAGGGACAGCGGCGCACGATTGCGTTCCGGAGGTCGGCGATCGTCGTGCCGGCGGGTAATCCGGCGAGAATAACCGGTCTTGAGGACCTCGCGCGCCCGGGCGTCAGGGTGGCGATCTCAATGATTGACTGCCTGAAGGGGCTTTGGGAGGACGTCACGGCGCGGACGGGTCTGCTTGACGCCGTGAGGCGGAACATCACGTTCCGCGCTAACGGATGCGTCGCCATCGTCGAGGCGGTTGCGGACCGGCAGGTTGACGCGGCGTTCGGGTGGACGGCGTTCGGGCATCTTGCGCCCGGCCGGATCGAGATAGTCCGGATGCGCGAATCGCAGGAGGTCTGGCGCGGGACGGGCGTTGCCCTGCTGTCGTTCTCGAAGAATCCCCAGGACGCGACGCGATTCATGGACTTCCTGACGACGGACGATGCGCGGGCGTTCTATGCGGAACTCGGCTGGGCGGTCGCGTGACTTGTTTCGGACGGCCATGAGAGTGCGATTCGCGGGGTTGGATGGACGAACATGGAAGGCGGAATGATGGAATGCGAACTGCCGTTGCCGCCGGGACTACGCGGCGACATTGATAAGCTGGGCCTTGCGGCGGAGCGTTTCAAGTCGGGCCTGCTTTCAGCGGAGGAGTTCCGGCGCGCGCGTGTTCCGATGGGCGTATACGAGCAGCGGACCGACGGAACTTACATGCTCCGCGTTCGTCTGCCCGGCGGGGCGCTCGCCGCGAAACACATGCGCGCGATAGCCGCTGCGGCGGAAAGATTCGGTTCCGGAGCCGCCCATGCGACCACGCGCCAGGACATGCAGATTCACTGCGTAATCGCGGAGAACATCGCTCCGGCGCTGCGCGCGCTCCTCGAAGGCTGTCTCAGCACAAAGGGCGGCTGCGGGGACACGGTGAGGAACATTACGGCGTGCTGTCTGTCCGGCGTCTGTCCGAAGGAGTGTTTCGACCTCGGTCCGCATTGCCGCAATCTGACACAGGCGCTTCTCGGAGACGGGCAGTCCTATGAGCTTCCACGCAAGTTCAAGATCGCATTCTCCGGTTGCTCCGAGGATTGCGCCGGGGCATGCGTAAATGATGTTGGTTTGATTGCGAAGACGCGAGACGGAGTCGAGGGTTTCGCCGTCTGCGCCGGTGGCGGGATGGGAGCCAGGAGCCGTATTGCTGAAATGCTTGAGGAGTTCGTTCCGGCTGACGGCATTTATCGCGTCGTCCGCGCTGTAAGGGCCGTGTTTCACGCCCGCGGCAACCGCGAAAATCGCAAGGAGGCCCGGCTGCGTTTTCTTGTGGACAAGATCGGTTTCGGCAAATTCGCGTCGCTTTACAAATCCGAGCTTGCCGCAGCCGAAAATGCCGCCCCGTGTCCAGGCACGGAGCGAAGGCGCGAAATCGGATGTTCAGACAGCGTCGTACCTGCCGGATGTAAGACTCCATCAGATTTCAGAACTTGGCGCGCTTGCGCAACCGAGCCGCAGAAACAGCCCGGTTATCGCATGGCGCACATCAGCCTGCCGCTTGGCGACATTGGCGCCGAAGCATTACGCGGTCTTGCCGGCGCGATTGAGGCGTTTCCGGGGGTTGAGGCTCGCGTCACGCCGCAGCAGAACCTTGTGCTGTTATGGATTCCGGAGCGAGAAACTGCGGGGCTTTACGCGGCGCTTGATGGGATCGGCCTGGCTGGGAGCGTTCTCCCGCTGTTGCGGAACATGGTTTCATGCGCCGGGGCGTCAACCTGCCGGATGGGCGTCTGTGCGTCCCGCGGTCTGGCGCGCGCCATGTATGACCACCTGAAAGGCGACGCGCCCGGCCTGAGCGGGAATTGTGATCTCCAAATCGGGATAAGCGGATGCCCGAACGCCTGCGGACGGCATCTTATTGCTGATATCGGGTTCTCCGGCGGCGTCAGGACGATAGACGGCAGGAAGGTTCCGCATTACAGACTGCTTCTCGGCGGGCGTCAGGGGGAGGGCAGAACAGCATTCGCGCTGCCTTCCGGAATGGTTCCCGCCCGGAATGTTCCCGCGCTGACCGCCGAACTGCTCTCAGCCTTCAGCGCATCTGCTTCTTATCCTGACTTCGATTCTTTTCTGGCAAACGGGGGAATGGATATCGCGTCCGCATTATGCGAACGGTATCAGGGGTTGCCGTCTTATGAGGCGGAGCCTATGATGTATGAAGACTTTGACGCGCCGGGCATAGGCGCGCCAAACAAGCAATGAAGGGAGTCCCGATGTCCGCCGCCAGAGGGGGCGAGACGACGGAAAAGGCCGCAAGGGGCGTCTACGAACTGCCGATGGAGGAGCATTTTCCCGGCGGGTCGGAGGAGCGCCTGTCTCTGTCGCGCGAACTGCTTGTGTCGAACGCAAAGTGGTTCTGCAGGCTGCGGGCGCTCGTCGTGATATCCTTATGGGCGCTGGGCGCGGCGAGTTATATTCCATCCCTGTTTTCGGAACTCGGGTTGAGGTCGAGGCTGGCGTGGCCGTTCGCCGTCGCTGCGCTGCTTGCGCTTGCCAATGTCGTGTTTCTCCGCCAGACCCGGTCGCTTGCGACATCGCCCGGGGCGCGGCGTCCGAAGGTAATGCTCTGGTATCAGATCGTATTCGACCTTGTGATCCTGACGTGCGTCGTGCATTTTATGGGCAGCGTCGAGACGAACGCTCCATTCGCATATCTGTTCCACATAGCGTTGGCGTGCATATTCTTCTCGCGGCGGGCCAGCTTTTCCGTGACGCTTGTGGCGGCGGGGTTGTATTGCGCCTGCGTCGGGGCGGAGCATTTCGGGATTCTGAAACCGGATGGGATATTCCTGGGACACGACGCGCGATCCGAGGAGATGAGGGAGTGGCAACTGGCGTTGCAAGTCCTGTCGGCGCTGGGGATATGGTTTGTGGTGTGGTCCCTGGTATCGCGCCTGTCCGAGACAGTCAGGCAGCGGGAGAACGACCTTGCTGCGGCTAACGAGCGCCTTCTGCGCTCCCAGGAGGAGAAGGCTCGGCAGATGGCGTTCACGACGCATGAACTGAAGGCCCCGCTTGCCGCGTTGCAGACGAATCTCCAACTGGTTCTCAATGGTTATTGTGGAGAGCTTCCGCCGAAGGCGCGGGAGGTTCTGGCGCGCACGGATGAGAGGGGGACGCGGCTTGCCGGACAGATCAAGGACATGCTCCTGTTGGCGCAACTGCGGGTAACGAAGCACGAGAGCGACCAGAAGGATGTTGACCTAGGCGAGGTCATCGAGTGGTGCGTCGGAAACCTGATGCCGCTTGCCGATGAGAAGAAAGTGGTTGTTGAAAAACGCATTGGACACGCGATGACACGGGGGGCGGAGGAGCAGTTGAGGATGATGTTCACGAACCTGATCGCAAACGCGATCATATATTCCAAAGATGGAGGCAGGGTGGAGATTGCGCTGGCGCGGGAGGGCGACGGCGTTGAGGCGATGATCAAGGATTCGGGGATCGGGATACAAACCGGCAAATTGTCTCGGATATTTGACGAGTATTTCCGAACCGAGGAGGCCGTAGCTCACAACAAGGTGTCAACTGGGCTGGGGCTTGCGATTGTGGCGCAGGTGGCCCGCAATCACGCCATCAAGGTGCGCGTGGAGAGCGCTCCAGGGGAGGGGACGACGTTCCGGCTGCGGTTACCGGGGTGATGAAGCATTTTCGCGTTTATAACATCCGGGAGCGAACCATAAAGACTCAAAGTCGCAAAGAACGGCAGGAATTTCTGTTACGGCAAGACGCCGCGCGAGAAAAGCCTCAGACCTTCGGTCTTTCGGTTTCGCACACCCTACATTTTGCTTCCATCAACGAAACAGGCGGTCCCGCAATGATGCGGAACCGCCTGTATTTTCGTTATCTCTCGCAGGATCGTTACACGTCGTCGTCAATGATGTAATCATCCCCGAGGTATTCGGGGTCGAACTTATCTGCGCTCCACAGTCCCTTGTCCTTCGTGGCTATGGCCCATTGGTTGGGCGGAGCGCCAACGCTGCCGGTCATGTCGTCAATCCAGCCGTTGACGATCTTTGCCGTGCCGGCAAAGCCGGCCGGTATGTAAGGAGTCGCATCTTCGCCGCCGTCGCTGAAGTAGTCATTCGGACCTGATGGGTTAGGCTCGTTGCGACATCCGGCAAGCACGTTGCTGCGGGTGAGCGATCCGGCGACATAAACGTAGCCAAGTTCGACCGTCTTGCCTGCGGCAAGGCTCTTGACTCCGACGCCGATATCGCATCCGTCCACGTCGCCCATGACGAACAGATTCTTAATCCCGTCGTTTCCGATGATCTGAGAACGCTGCCCGCCGTTCATGCCGACGCCCTTCGCGATGAAGGTTCCGATCTTCACCGCGTCAATGCGGCCGCGGAAGACGTTGTTCGTCGCGCCGATCATCCCAAGCGTTCCGCCGACGTTGACCGTAGCCAGAATGTCGCCCGCGGAAGAGATGATGGTGGAGGCGTCGCCTGTGATGTCAAGCTGCCCGTCCAGAGCGCCCTTCTGAACTACGAGAGTTCCAAGCTTCGCAGCCTGGACGTTCGTGTCCATGCCGTTGCCGACAACCATCGTGCCGATGTTGCCGCCAGCGATGACGGAACCTGTTCCCGTCAGGCTGCCTTTTGTGAACAGCGTGGCGATGTCCTTCGCGCTCTCGACGTGTCCGCTGGCGTTGCCGGCCACGTAGTAGAGCTTGATGTTGCCGCCCGCATTCAGGTCGCCGGTGGCATTGGCGGTCGTGTAGTAGAGTCCCACCACGCCGCCGATGTCCATGTCGCCACTGATGTTGCCGGTGGCGTAGATAAGTTCAGCGCCGCCGGTTGTCGTCACGTCGCCGGTAACAGGCCCTTTCGAGTAGAAGGTTCCGATGGACGCCGCGCTCACGTCGCCGTCAAGCGAGGCTGCGCCCTTGTATCCGGTGTAGATCAGCCCGGCCTTGCCGGTCAGCGTTATGTCTCCGCTGAATCCTCCGCCGGTGATGAACGTGGTCAGGTCCTTGGCAATGACGTTGCCGGGCATGGAGTCGCCCGCGCCGTAGACAATGACCGTGCCGATGTTCTGTCCGGGGGCGTAAAGCGCCGCGCCTTCCGGAATTACCATCCCGTTGGGCACGTCAATGCTCCCGCCGACCATGCCGGCGAGGTGAGAATTGACGATGGCCGTCCCGATGCCGGTCTTGGCGGACAGGAAACTGATATCGCCGGTTCCCATTCTCTGGTCTGCGAAGACGCCCAGCTTTCCGTCAACCACCACGCCCAGAGCGCTGAAGTCGGCGGGTTGCCACGTCGTCCCGTTCTTCACACGGGCATTGGCGACGATGATGACGCCGTTCGGCGTGCCGATGATCAGCAGGTCGTTGGCCGAGTCGTACGGGTTATACTTCGACCCGTCGGTTTCGTCGTAGTCGCCGTTGATCGGGATTCCGTTCGTCGTGCCGTCGGTGTCGTAAATGTAGACATTCCCGGCGCTGGTATTGACCACGCCGAGCAGGTCCCAAGCCTGACCGACTCTGACGGTTATGACGCCCGTATCATGCAGCGGCTGCAAGTCGCTTGCGCCGAACGTGAACGTGTCGGCGCCCGTGTAGCCCGGATTGGGCGTGTAGTGCGCCACGTTGCCGGTAAGCGTCACGGTTCCGTGGGCGGGGGGTATGGTGATTGAGTAGGTCAGGTCGCCCGGCGCGTTGTCAATGTCCGTAGCAACGAGATTCACGTCAACCGCAGTGTCAAGCGGCGTATTCGTGAGTCCGTCGCTTGCCACAGGCGCGTCGTTGACCGGATTCACAGTGACGGTGATCGTTGCGACATTGCTGTCTGCCTCGCCGTCGTTGGCCTTGAACGTGAAGGTGTCGGTTCCGAACCAGTTGGCGGCGGGGATATACGTCAGCGTGTTGTCGTTGGCGGGGGAGCCAAGATCAAGCGTCCCGTGCCCCGGATTGGCGACGATGGCGTAGGTCATCGGATCGCCGTTGGCATCCGTGGCGTTGAGATTGACGACTACAGTGCCGTCCTCGGCGACGGTAGCGTTGCCGTTGGATGCCACTGGAGGGGTATTGGGGGCGTTGACCGTGACGGTGACGATGGCCGGGGTCGGGTCAACCGTGAGATCGTCATCGGTGACGGTGAGCGTCACGGTGTAGATGCCCGGTGTGTTGAGTGTCAGGTTGCCGGGGTCCTGCACCACGTAGGCCTGAGAGAAACTGCTCGGACCTACAACGAGCCATGCCCATGCGATGATTGTTCCGTCATCGTCGGTTCCACTTCCCTGGAGGTTGATGGCCTGACCGGGGTCAATGGTTGTGCCGCCTAGAGGGGAGTCAATGATGCCGTTGGGAGGATGGTTGCCGGGGGTGTTAACCGTTACTGTGGCAACGGCCGGTGTCGGATCTGGCGCGAAGTCATCATCCGTTACCGTGAGAGTGACGGTGTAGGTTCCTGGGGTATTGAGGGTCAGATTGCCGGGGTCCTCGACCGCGTAGACCTGGTTGAAGCCACTTGGGCCCGTCACAAGCCATGCCCAAGCCACGATGGTTCCGTCGGAATCGGTTCCGCTTCCCTGGAGGTTGATGGCCTGGCCGGGGTCAATCGTCGTGCCGCCGGACGGGGAGTCAATCGTGCCGTTCGGGGGATTGTTTGCGCCGCGCACGATCACGTTGATGACTGCCGGGCTGGGGTCGTCCGCGCCGTCGTCGTCGGTCGTGACAAACGTGATGGTGTAAGTTCCCGGCGTGTTGAGGGTCAGGTTGCCGGGATCTTCTACCGTGTATGCCTGTGAGAAACCGCCGGGGCCGGTGACGAGCCATGCCCATTCGGCGATGGTTCCGTCACTGTCGGTTCCGGTTCCGGTGAGATTAATTGACTGACCCGGGTCAATCGTAGTTCCGTCCGTCGGGGTGTTGATGGCGCTGTTGGGCGGATTGTTTACGCCGCGCACGGTGACGGTTGCCGTGTCAGGGCTTGCGTCAGGCGCGCCGTCATCGTCGGTGACAGTGAAGGTTATGGTGTATGTTCCGGGCGTGTTGAGGACAAGATTGCCCGGGTCTTCAGTGGTGTATGAGAAATTCTGAGGTCCGGTGATCGCCCACGCCCATGCCGCTATCGTTCCGTCGGTGTCGGTCCCGGTTCCGGTGAGGTTGATGGACTGGCCGGGATCAATAGTTGTGCCGTCGGTGGGGGTGTCAATCGTTCCGTTCGGGGCCTGGTTGACCGGGGCGCCGACCGTGATGGTGATGGTTCCGGTGTCGGTTGCGTCACCGTCATTGACAGTGAAGGTGAAGGATGTAGTTCCTTCCCAGTCCGTCGGCGGGGTGTAGGTGTAGGATGTGCCGCTTCCTGAAAGCGAACCCTGACTGGGCGTTGAGGGGGAACCGAAGGTTAGAACATCCCACCAATCGAGGTCAACGGCTTCAAGAGTGATTCCAACAGGCGTGTTGGCGGGGGTTGTGACGTTCTCGTCGGTTGCGACTGGGGGGCGGTTCTCGCCGATGTGAATAAGAACCTGTTTTTCGGCGCTTTCAAGCCCTTGTGGGTCGCGGACCTTGTATTTAAATGTATCGTCACCGAGTGTTGTTCCGGCGGCATAAAGGAAGTCGCCTCCCGGAAGCCCTGGAGTCAGAGTGCCGAGGTCCGGCGGATCGGTGATGATGAAGGTCAGGAAGATGACTTCCGACTCCTCGTCGAATGCCGGAAGGACGACGTGGACGGTTTCGCTGGGATTGACGCTGCGACCAATGGGACCGTCCGGAACCCACGGCGCTTCATTTACGTCGGTGACGGTGATGTTGACGGTTGCGTCATCGGTCAGGCCGTCATCGTCCGTGACGCGATAGGTGAAGCTGTCCGGGCCGTCGTAATGATCCAGCGGATCGTAGGTCACAATTCCTTCGTCCAGCCTGTCGAGTATGAGATTGCCGTTTTCAGGTTCGACGAGAATCTGGAAGGTCAGCGGATCGAGGTCAACGTCACTGGCGTCAAGGGTGATCTCTTTGTTCGTGCTTTCCGTGACCGTCACGTTCATGTCGTTGGCGACGGGGGGATGATTGATGATGGCGTTGAACTCGCGAAGATAGATTTCGGCGTCTTCCTCAGCCGCTGCGGCCAGGACAATTTCCGAGCTGCCGCCGCCGACCGCGCCGCCGAGTTCGGCAAGGATGGCCTTCACGTCAATGTCCACCGGGCTGCTGGTCCATGCAACAACCGGCTGTCCGTCCGGTTTGATGTCCATTGCGGGGAAGGCGCTGAACTTGCCGGGGGTCATGCTCAGTCCACCCGGGGAGGCTGACTGATCCAGTTCCTCCCAAGCCGTTGCGCTGGGGTCCCAGACCTTGCCGAAGATCGAGTTGTTGCCGACCTGGTGCCAGACGACTATGGGATTGCCGGCGCTGTCATAACCTGTGGATGGAGTCAGAGCGTCGGCCAGCCCGTCCTTGCTCAGTCCGCCGAGTGCGTCGGAGTCGGCCAGGCCGTCCCACCAGTAAGTTGAATCTTCCTTGAAGAGGGATTTTGCGTAGACAGCGAAGAAGTCGCCCTCAAGGACCATGAACGAGACTGTGATGTCATCGGCGGTTTTGCCCACGGCAACGCTTGGATAAGCCGTTCCGCCCGCGCTGCTCAGCCCGCGCCCGCTGGCGCTGCCGGCAATCTCAACCCATGCGCTTCCGGACCACTTCTTCAGATATACCTCAGGGAAGCCGCCGGAGGTGTCCTGCCATGCGACGACCGGGTTGCCGTCCGGAAGCTTCGCAAGGCTCGGCGCCCTGGAGGTACCAAGGTTGCCGCTAATTCCGCCGCCGGAAGCGGAGCCTCCGAGTTCCTTCCACGAGCCGGCGTCCCAGTATTTGGCGAATATCTCGTATGGCGTGGTCGGAGTGCCGGAATTAACATTTGCCCACGCGACCATCGGTTTTCCGTTGTAGGAGCCGAACTCCGGCATTTCGGCGTATTTAATTTTTCCCAAGCCGCTTATCGGGCTGATGCCTTCGCCGGTGGCTGAACCTGCCGCCTGTTCCCAGGAATCGCCGTCCCAATACTTTACGTAGATTCGGGACTCCTGAATCGTGCCGCTCTGCCATGTGACCCACGGGTTGCCGCTGCCGTCAACCCAGATGCTGGGCAGCACCGATGCGACATCGTCATTGCTGATGCCGCCGCCGGTGGCCGAGCCGCCAAGCTCGCCCCATGACGCTCCATCCCAGACCTTGACGTATATTTCCGAGTCGCCGGTCTCCGGAACGTCGTTCCATGCGACGAAGACCTTCGAGCCTGACACAGCCACGTCAGGCACGTATGAGTTGTTGACATCGTTGCTGATGCCGCCGCCCTCGACGGAGGTTCCGAGCGGATCCCAGGAACCTGCGCCTAGAAGGACGCGCTGTTCCAAACGCTCGATTGACTTAATGGACTTTCGTGATGCTCCGGATTTGCGTGACATTTCCTCATTTACCTCCCAGTAAGTTCACCCGCCGCCAAGCGCAACGACATCACGCCGGACGGCTGAAATAAAGCCGCTGCAGTACCCCGAAATCAACGATGCATTAAGGATAAATAAACCCGTCTGTATGTCAAGTTGAAAAGTGATATCGCGGTAATAGGTCAGCACGGGTTAAGGACTGTGCGGAGCACATCAAATGGGCGGCGCAGCGATTCACTGTGTTCACATTGTGGGATGTCGAATCGCAGCCGCTTCCGGTGTCTGGTGACAGTCTTGTGCGCACCAGGGGACTGAGCCGATTGTGACCAGCAATTCCGTAAAGCGGGCATTGGCGGTCTGAATGGCATCAAGCGCCAATGTAATCTTGCGTCGCATGTGGATTATCAAATCTGTCGCGGTATGGCGTGATCGTGTATCATTGGACGTTGCTGATTGGAGAGCGCGGTTGGAAACCCTTTGACATTTGATTCTGCATTAGAACAGCGAGATTGAAAGCCGTGTCTGATATCAAACAGAACAACTACGATTTGGAGCCATCCCTGAGATGGGGGGATGGTCATAACGGGTCAATGACCGGCGCGAGTGTCGAGAGGGCTTTTACGGCCAGAAGTGTCGGACTGGGGCTGACTGCCGTGGTCTTCCTGACGATAATTCATTACATAAGCACCTGCGTCATGCAGAACAGCCCGATCGTGGGCACTCAGTTAGGGCCTGCGGTCATTCTGTTCATGATCGCCCTTGCAATGTTCAATGTCATCGCGGGACTGGTTATGCCTTCCGCCCGGCTGAATCCGGGGGAGACGCTTGTCTGCGTCGCCATATTCTGGTCAGGGTGCGGAATCGGCGGGTGGGCGACGGTGCAGGTGCTGCTTCCATGCCTGATAACGCCGGTATATGCCGCCGCTCATATGGAACCGGTATGGGGAGAGCCTTTGAAAAACATCCCGGAATGGATGCTGCCGACCAAAGAATTTGAAAGCCGCGTCGTCTCTGATTTTATGGCTGGGGCGCAGAGCGAATGGTGGTGGCCGTGGACTCATCCCGATGTCTGGATGGCGTGGATTGGCCCGCTTGTGAAATGGGGGATTGCTTTTGCGGCATTTTATGGGCTGCTCATGTGCGTAGGATCGCTGGTGATGCGGCAATGGGCGGTGTCCGAGCATCTTCAGTTCCCCGTTGCGCAAATACCTCTGGCCATACTCGAGGAGCCGGGAAAAGGGAGTCGCTGGAATGAAACGTTCCGCAGTCGCCACTTCAGGCTTGCGGCGGCGACGGTGTTCGGAATAGGGATTCTTGAGGGGCTGAACGCCTACTACCCGCAGGTTCCCAAGTTCCCGCGAGAATGGCATCTGAACGGAGTCCAGGTGACATATCCGCTCAGTTTCTGCACGTCGCTGATATTCCACAATTACTTCGTGTATTCGATCTTTGGAATCACGCTCTTTCTATCGCTCGACATTTCGTTCAGCATCTGGATATGCGTATTTCTGATTCAGATTTTCAGGATCGTGATGGGCGTCTCCGGGCTTCCGCTGACCGAGGGGGAGACATGGGCCGTGCCGTATGCCGGATACGTTGTTTATTGTGTCGCTTTCCTCTGGATTGGCCGGAGTTATTACATCCGAATATTCAAGCTGGCAGCAAAGTTCGGGAAACTTGTGGGCGAGTTGCGCGATCTTGCTCGCGAACGCCGCCTGGCAAGGGCTGCGGCAGTCTGCGCCATCATCCTCTTTGCCTGGTTGTTGGCTGCCGGGTTGCCCCTGTGGTACGCCGCGCTTCTGATGTTCGCAATGGTTTTCATCATGCTGTCCCTTACGCGGATGATGGCCGAAGCCGGTTTGATCTATCTTCAGGCAGACTTCCGCCCGGCGGGGTATCTGCCGGAACTGTTAGGCCCCGGCGCGCTGAGCCGGCAGTCGCTTGCCGCGAGCGCCGCCGTTGCGCCGCTCCTAATCGAGGAGCGCGACAGCGCGCCGATGATGGCGCATTCCTCGATGCGGATTAACATGGGCGATGATGGACGAGCGCGAAGCGGACTGCTCAGCGCCATGTGTATATCCATGATTGTTGCATACGTGGTTGCCTGCGCAGTCGGACTTCTGGTGACATATCGGTACGGAATCGGCGCGCTTGGGGACTGGCCGCCCGTGGCGGAGCGGGCTGTAGGTGGAGAGGCCTTGAACGCATGGCGTTCCACCAACCAGTTGCGATTCATGATCGGTAACATCATTGCGGGGCTGTCGGTGGCGTTTCTCGCCTTCATGCGCCTGCATTTTCCATGGTGGCCGCTGCATCCGGTGGGATTGCTTGTGGCGGCCAGTTGGCCGGGTCTGAGAATGTGGGCCAGCGTCATGGCCGGATGGTTTTTTAAATGGGCGTGCGTGCGATACGGCGGGACGCGGATGACGCGCGTGGCGCGTATGATCGGGCTTGGCGTGATTGTCGGCGAGGCTGCGGCCATGATGCTCTGGGTTGCAGTCGGTGCGATTGTCTGGACAATGGGCTATCAGCCGCAACCGGTCAGGTTCAGTTGTTCGAATTGATGCCGGATGTCCGGCTTGGAGCTAACATGGCGACCAGTTTCAACCGGCGGGATTTCCTGGGCATGCTGGCGGGTGGCGCGGCCGCTATGGCAACAACCAGCCCTGTCGAACCGGGCCAGGTTCAGAAGCCCAATCTGCTTCTCATTACGGCCGACGACATGGATTATAACTCGGTCGGTGTTTGTGGTTGCCAGGTTCCTGACATTACGCCGAATATTGACAGACTGGCATCAGAGGGCATGAGATTCGAGCACGCCCATGTAACGATTGCCGTCTGCCAGCCCTGCCGCCAGAGCTTGATGACCGGGCGGTATCCCCACAACTACGGTTCCCTGGGATTCGAGCCGATCAACCCGACTTGCCCGACGCTTCAGGAGCAGTTACGCGAAGCCGGTTACCTGAACGGCATCATGGGCAAGGTGGCCCATTGCAGTCCGCAATCAAAATTCTGCTGGGATTTTGTCATTGACGCGCCGGAACTGGGGGAGGGAAGAGATCCAAAGCTCTACTATGCGGGACTGACTGCCTTCCTTTCCAAAGCAAGAACCGAGGGAAAGCCGTTTTTCCTGATGGTCAATTCGCATGATCCGCATCGTCCGTTTCCCGGAAGCGAGCAGGAGCGCGAGGCTGAGAGTAATGGGCGGAAATCGGCGAAGTTTCCAAAGGCCTCGCGGTACTACAAACCGGCTGAAGCGGAAGTTCCGGGTTTTCTGCCTGATATTCCTGACGTTCGCAAAGAGGTCGCCCAGTATTTCACGGCTGTGCACAGGTGCGATGAGACTGTCGGGCAGGTTTTGAGAGCGCTTGGGGAGTCAGGATTTGCAGGCAATACGTTGGTCTTTTTCCTGAGCGATAATGGCATGTCCTTCCCGTTTGCAAAGACTAATTGCTATCGCGCAAGCACCCGGACGCCGCTGATAATCCGCTGGCCCGGTCGGATTGAGCCGGGCAGAATCGAATCGGACCAGATGGTTTGCGGGATTGACTTCATGCCGACTGTTCTTGACGCGCTTGGTCTAAAGCAGGTCAAGGATATGGATGGACGTTCGTATCTGCCGGTTCTGGAGGGGGGGAAACAGGACGGGCGGGATTCAGTCTTTACGGTATTCTACAGGACGTCGGCAAACCGTGATTACTTCATGCGCGCAATCGAAAACAAGCGATACATGTATATTTACAATCCTTGGTCGGACGGAAAGGAAGTATTCAAGAACGAGCCACAATCCGGGCTTTCCTTCTCGGCGATGAAACGGGCCGCTCAGACAGACAAGGAAATCGCGGAGCGTATAAAACTCTTTCTGTGCCGTGTGAAGGAGGAATTCTACGATTACGAGCAGGATCCGTTTGCTTTGAAGAACCTGATAGCCTCGCCAGAACACGAGGAGCGTATTGTCGAGATGCGCATGATGATGCGGTCTGCGATGATCCACGTCAAAGATCCTGTGTTGCTTGAGTTTGAAAATTTTATCGGGACCATGTCGCATTAATTCATGGGCAGGCATAACAAGCGAATTTTGACATCGGATGGATTTGATCGTCGAGAAACCGGCTATTATTCCACTCCGGAATTCGTCGCCGAGTTTATTGCTGCCGAGATGCTACGCGCCAATCCGGGCGGCAGGACAGTTCTTGACCCATGCGTCGGGCGGGAGGAATTGTCATCGCCGTTTGCGCGGAAGGGGAAGATTATTGACGGGTTTGATATTCGCGACTGGGGCAAGCATGAGATGGCTCGATTCAAGCAGCGCGATTTCCTGTCATATTATGCCGATTGGAAATCACAGAGAAAACCTGTGCATCCCGACTACGATTTCTATGTTGCCAACCCGCCGTTCAACTGCCATGAGGTTGACTACATCAGGATGAACAAGGCCCGGCTCAGAAAGGTATTTTGTGACACCGGGGTCTGGAACATGTATTCGATGTTTCTGTATGCCATGATTGACATGGCAAAGGAGGGGGCTGTAATCGGAGTTATTACAAACGACAGTTTCATGACGGCGCGCAATCACTGCAACCTGCGCCTGAAAATCCTGAATGAATGTTCGTTGCTCGTATTGGCGCTCTGTCCGACCGATCAGTTTCACTCGCAGGGAGCGGATGTTCGCACTTGCGTGATGATTCTGCGCAAAGGCAGCAATAAGGGATCGGGATATTGCGGCGAGGAATGGCATTTGCGCGCAATGAATCGCAGCGCATCAACTCCAGATTTTCACAGAGCGATTATAGACGGCAAATTCCATACGCAAAGAATGAGCGAGACCGTTCTTACGGATCACCGCGATTATTCGGAACTGGTAGTTGAATGCCCGAGGGAGATCATGCTTCTGTTCAAGGGGCGGAGGCTTGGCGAGGTGTTCCGGTGCGTTACAGGCGTTTCGACCGGCAACGATCGCGAATTCCTGTCGGACACTAAAAAACCGACCCATATGATTCCATTTTATAAGAATCCCGGCTCAAGGCGTTTCTATTGCAAGCCGGACGCATTTCTCAGAACTGATTATCTGAAGTTGGACGAGGAAATGCCAAACTTCATCGTTCGCAGTAAGAAACTGATAACCGAGCATGGGCTGATATGCTCGTCAATGGGGGTTCCGTTCGGAGCATGCCTGAAGCCGGCCATGGCAGTATTCGGCGTAAATGCGGGGATATTTGGGGATTCGGAGGAATTGTTGTGGCTTCTTGGCTATCTTAATAGCAGTCTTGTTACATACATGGTCAGGGGGATAATGCTGAGGACGAACATGATAACGCCGGGTTATGTCGCCCGGATTCCAATCATCCCTTTACGGGAAAATGAGAAGATGAAATTGAAGGAAATTGCCGCCCGATGCGTTGAAAAAGAATGTGCCGCAAGCGAAACCGCCTCGGCGATATCACGAATTGACGCTTTAATGTATAAAGCGCTGAATATGTCGGCTCAATCACAGAACATTATCGGGCGTTTCTGCTCCGATTTATTGCGTCTGACGTGACACGGGAAATCGCATGAGTTTTGGAACTCATGCCACGCGCAACATTTCGGTGAATCTGGCGAACAGATGCGTGGCATCGTGCGGTCCCGGGCCGGCTTCGGGATGATACTGCACGGCGAATACCGGCAATTCCTCGTGTTCGACACCTTCGATAGTGCGATCGTTCAGGTTGATCTCCGTCACCCGTAATCCTGTTCCTTCAAGGCTTTCGGGGCGGACGGCGAAACCGTGGTTCTGCGCAGTTATGCCGATGTGTTTTGTCTTAACGTCCTGTACCGGTTGGTTGCCGCCACGGTGGCCGAATTTCAACTTGAAAGTCTCCGCCCCCAGCGCCAAGGATAGAATCTGATGTCCGAGGCAAATACCGAATATCGGTTTGCGCTCGAGCAGTCCTTTCACCGCAGCTATTACATCATGAACGACGGCGGGGTCTCCGGGGCCATTGGACAGGAAAACGCCATGCGGATTCATGGCCAGGATTTCTTCAGCCGTAGTCCCGGCTGGGACTACCGTCAAGTCGCAACCGGATTCAACCAGCCATCGCAGGATGCTCTGCTTGGCGCCGCAGTCAATAACGACGACCTTGACGATTGCGTTGGTCTTTTTTACGGGATGCGGCGAGAAGACGGATTCCATTCCAGCTCGCCACTCGTAGCTTTTCTTGCAAGTGACCTTGGGGACAAGGTTCTGCCCGCCCATTCCAGGCAGGGATGCCGCCTTTGCCCTCAGTTCTGCGTCGCTTTCGTCGGTTGTGGTTATCAGGCCCGGCATTGCGCCCGTTATCCTGATCTTGCGCGTCAACGCCCGTGTGTCCACCTCCTCAATTCCGATGATGCCCGCGTTACGCAGGTAGTCGTTCAGGGACTGCTCCGATCGGAAATTGCTGCTCAATTTACTGTATTCCCTCACGACGAAACCGGCAACATTCGGACGAGCCGACTCGATGTCCTCCCGGTTGACTCCATAATTCCCGATGTGGGGGTAGGTCATGGTGACGATCTGACCGCAGTAGGACGGGTCCGTGAGGATTTCCTGGTAGCCGGTCATCGAGGTGTTGAAGACGACTTCGCCGTCGGTCGTTCCTTCGGCGCCGAAGGAGCGTCCCACGTAGACTGTTCCATCCTGAAGGACCAGACGAGCGCGCATTGATGACTCTTTCGACTTGTGAAAAAGCATCTCTCGCGAGCTACCGAATGCCGCTTATTGCCCGGCTTTCGGCCACCGCTGAGATAAAAAGCGCAGGGACTATGAACGTCGCATAGACCTTTGCGCGAACCAACCAGATATCCGTCAGACTGCCGACTGATGTATCTGTGCTCAGAGAGATGCCCATTGCGATGCTGAACCAGAAGCAGGGCAGCTCAAGCGACAACGTAAGCAGGAAACAAAGAACCGCAATGGCCATGCCTGCGGCGGACTGCTCAACCTTGTGATCCGCCGGATGGCCGGGATACGCGAATGCGTCAAGGTCCGATGCTCTTGCCATCACGACGCCGATGTTCAGCCCGGTCCAGAATGCCACGATCCAGGGCAGTCCCCTGATTATTCCCGCCGACATGTAGACGAACATGGCCACGCTGTTGAATCCGAAGATGAACAACGCCATCTTCGGCAAGCTCGGATCATTTCCCAGAACCACGCGAATCCACGTCAGGAAGGCGACGGGGAAGGTTGAAAGGAACCTTACCCGAAACTTCATAACGGGCCAAGCCGCCGTCATTCCGGCAAAGAATACGATCGCGGCGTATCCGGCGACGCCCCTGTGATTCCAGAGGAAGCCAAGTCCGTCCATGCGCGGCCACGTTAGCACATGGCGCGTTTCCGTGTCAAGGAATGGCAGACGCTTTGCGGGTTGACGGGCTGAAATCGCAAGTCGTTGCGCAATCGGCATTATTGTGGCGGCGCCGATGGGATGGTATTAAACTATTTCGTGTCGGTTGTGGGTTGTGCGGTCGGGCGAACGGGAAAGGGTTGTCAGGGAGGACGATCCAACCGGATACGATTCAGGAGGAACAAGGTCATGCCGCCGATTGAACGGATAGCAATCTCGCTGGAGGGGGACCTGCTGAAGAAGTTTGAAGAACTCAGCGGTACCAAGGGTTACACAAACAGGTCGGAAGCCGTGCGCGATCTGATTCGCGAGGCGCTGGTGCAGGAGGAGTGGAAGGCTGGCGCTGCGGATATAACCGCCATTGTAACCGTAGTCTACAATCACGAAGGGATGGAACTGGCGCAGCGATTGGCGGACGTTCAACACGACAACTTCAAACTTATCGTATCAACAATGCACGTTCATATGGACGAGCACTTATGCCTTGAGGTGATTGTTCTCCGCGGCGGCGCATCCAAGGTGAAGAAACTGGGCGAGAGCCTGATAAGCATCCGAGGTGTTGTGTACGGGAGGATGATCCCGATGACGCGCGGAGTGGGGTTGTAGGATCGGTTCTGTCCAGCCGCGCAGGGACTGCATAGATTTCAAGAAAACGTCAACTCCGATTCCCTTTTCCTCTCATGCTGAGATGAAAGACGAAGGCTCCGGCGGCTGGAATGCCTATTGTTACAACTAAGAATGCAATGCGATCAATCCATGTGGAGAAATAAGGGAATACTCTCCCGTGTCCCAGAATGAAAGTCAGCCCGATAAAAGAGGCGACAGGCAGAAGGCAAATAAACACGATCAGCGTCAGGATTGCGCGCATGATTTTCACTCCTGAGCCGAGCGCCGAGCTTCTGATCCAGGGCGCCGATCTCTGCGCAATGACGCCGACGGATTAGCGTCCCATCTTCCGTATGTTCTGCAGGCACATCTCAATGCACTTCAGCGGGGGATGGGCATAGCTCTCCTGCTCGACGATGTACCATTCCGTTCCGCCGGTGGTTTCGCACAATTCAAAGACGCGCTGCCAGTTCACGTCGCCTTCCCCGAGCACGGCCTTGTCATTGGTCTTTGACGCTTCTTTTAGGTGGATAGTTGCGCAGCGACCGGGATATTTCTCAAGGAAGGAGACGGGATCGGCGCCGCCGTGAATGGCGTTGCCGGTGTCAAGTTGCATGACGACTTCCTTGTTGGTTCCGCCAAAGAACGTATCCCAGGGCAGTTCGCCGTCAATAGCCTTGAACTCGATGGAATGATTATGATAACCCACGCGCATGCCCTGTTCTATTGCTTTGGCGCTGATTTCATTGAAGAGTTTGGCGGTTTCCTGCCATGACTTGCGGGATTCAGTGTTCTTGGATGGAAGTCCAGGGACGATCAGGAACTTATTTCCGATGTTCTTGTTGAATTCGATGGTCTGCTTCAAAGCGTCGCCCATGATTGTGCCGAGGCCGGTGTGCGTGCCGGCGACCTTCAGGCCAAGATCGTCCAGCATTTTGCGAAGCTGGCTTGAACCGCGCATGTAGTAACCGGCGAATTCGACGCCCTCATAACCCATGGCGGCAATGGCCTTCAACGTGGCAGGCAGGTCTTTACTGCAATCGTCGCGGACGGAGTAGAGTTGCACCGCAACCGGGATCTTTTTCTGGGGTTTATCGGTTCCCGTCTCCTGCGCGAATGCGCGCGACGCTCCGGCGATTCCGGATGCCACCTGGGCGCTGGCCGCCCCGCCGCAAACACTCAAAGCTCTGCGAAGAAGATCACGCCTGCTTGTATTGGAACCAGCCATTATTATGTCTCTCCATGAATTGAGGAGGGATACGCCTCGGATCAGGTGTTTGTCACAATTTTCCGGACTTTGCCCGGGTAAATGAAAGGCTTTTTGGGGGCCATCCGGATGAACAACCTGGAACAACCAGGAATTATATGGCAAGGAGCCATTGATGTCACGCGCTAGTGTGTAATGTCGTGGGCAATATCGTAAACGCAACTGCGGTGTAAGCATGCCTGAGCGATGATGGGATTCGAATTACTCGGCCGCGTGGGTTGCGGGATGTCGGGCATGCTTTGCCAGTTCCGCCTCGATCTTGCGATTCACGTCTGAACTGACGAACTTCAGCGATTCCCTAATGGCGCTGGTGATTGCCTTCGCATTGGAACTTCCGTGGGAGACGATGATGACCCCGTCAATTCCCAGCAGCGGGGCGCCGCCATATTCAGAAAAGTCAATACGGTCCTTTATTGAACGCAAGGCGGGTTTGCTGAGGGCAAGCCCCAGTTGCGTCCAAGGCCCTTTTGTGCATTCCTCGCCGATGGTTTTCATAAGGCTCATCGCAAGACCCTCGCTGAGTTTCAGGATAATATTCCCGACAAAACCTTCGCAGACACAGATATCCGCCGCCCCTGTGGCGATATCTCTCCCTTCCATATTCCCGATAAAATTGAGCGATGAATCCTTGAGCAGGTTATAGGCTTCCTTGACGAGATCGGTCCCTTTGCCTTCCTCGGTTCCAACATTGAGCAGGCCGATACTTGGGTCTTCCACCTCCAGGACATTCGCGGCAAAAACCCTTGCCATGACGCCGTATTGAAAAAGGTGGATCGGCTTGGCGGCGATATTCGCGCCGGCGTCACAGATGACGATGAACCGATCTTCGAGCGTCGGCAGGCAGACTGCTATTCCCGGACGCACACACCCTTTCAGCCTTTTTAATCCCAGACAGGCTGCGGCGACTGTCGCGCCCGTGTGTCCTGCGCTTACGACGGCGTCAGCCTCGCCTTTGGCAATGGTTTCGATGGCGACGGCTATGGAGGTTCCCTGTTTGCTGCGCAGGGCCTTGACCGGGGACTCCTCCATGCCCACCATTTCCGGGGCATGTATGATCCTCAGGTTGCGTTTTCTGGCCCCGGCTGCGCCCAGTTCCAATTTGATGGCGGTTTCATCTCCGACGAGAATGAACTCATCGCGTGGATAAACCTTTGCGGCGTCAATGGTTCCCTTGACAACTTCGCAGGGCGCCCGGTCGCCGCCCATCGCGTCAACGGCGATCCGCATCCCTAGCGCTTCTCCAGCGTGGCTGCCATACGTCCCCTGTAATAACCACAGTTAGGGCACATGGCGTGAGATGGTTTGACCTGCTTGCAGTTCGGGCAGAAGAACTTGGCGGACTGCGCTCCGCTGCGCTTTTTGGCAGACTTCGGGATCGAGCGAACGTGCAACTTCTGGTGCGTTCTCCTCTTGCGTCCGCGCGAAGAGGATATCTTCCTTTTCGGAAGGGCCATTTCCTTTTTCCCTTCAGTTCACAAAAGACCAACCATTAAAAAACGTCAAGCCGCCATGTGGATGCGGTTCGGCGTTTCATGCTTCGCTGTTCTGGCCGGCGCATTACAATGCGCCAAGACTAATCCAAACTACATGCCTAATGGACTGGTGTCAACGGAAAACTCAGTGGAGAAACCATAAATAACATGATTGCAGGCATGTGATGCGGACGCTTTTATGATTAAAGATTTCTGCGCCGGCACGCTGCGCGATACGCGCGAAGAGTTCCTTCAAGCATGCGTTTTGGTGTGAACTGCTCTAGGCGCGCCCGCCCGCGCGAAACCAGTTGCCTGCGAATATCTTCTGATTTCAACGCGGCAATGATTGCCCCGGCGATTTCAGGCTCCGACTCAGGATTGAAGCCGATGAAGGCGTCCCCGCCGACTTCCGGGAGGGGGCCGACGTTGGATGCCGCAACCGGCACACCGGCGGCAAACGCTTCCAGCAGGGGAAGCCCGAATCCTTCCATGAGGGAGGGAAAGACGAAAAGCCGGGCGTTTCTGTAGCATGCCGCCAGTTCATCCTCCGATACATGGCCCAGAATATGGACGCAATCACCCAGTTCCGCGCGGGAAATCTCAGTTTCAAGTTCAGGCGTGTTTCTGCCTTTTCTGCCAACCAGCGCAAGACGGCAATCCGGCAGCATATCGCGCACAAGCGCAAACGCCCGAATAAGCCGGGGGAGATTCTTATGCGGCAGATGGTTGCCGACATACAGGATGTAACCGGGCGGTTTATCCAACGGCGGCGGCGGTTTTCCAGGCGGGAGCGAGGTTAGCATTTCCTGAAAATCGCATACCGTGAGCGGGCTTGTGATTATTCTGTCGGGCGGGAGACCAAGATTCTGAATCACGTCATTGGTGGCATGATCGGTGGTTGTCAAAACAACCTTCGCGCTTCCTGCCGCGTGACCTAATAACGCAGCGGCATACATGGCCATCAGGCGCGAGGGAGCAACTTCAGGGAAACGGATATACGTGATGTCATGTATCGTCACAACCTTAGGCAACGGGCATGTCCACGGCCCGGCAAAATGGGGAAAATGGACGATATCCGCGCCGGTTCTCTTCAGTTCACCCGGCATGATTATATGCTCTGCTGGGCGATATATTTCAATATGACGTCTGTATCGGAAGACCGATACGGAGTCGCTTTCGGGGATGAAATCCGCATCCTGTTCCGGATTCAGAGCGACGACCATTCGGAATTCGCTTACGCCGCTATCGGCAAAAGCTTTCACAAGGGTGCGTATGTATCGTCCGATGCCCGTGTGAGAGGCCATCCTGGCGTCAAGAGCGACTGTAATGACTCGATCCTTAGGGGGCATCTCATTCCTTTGAATAATCGGGCGGGTTGGCTCTGAGCCAGACAGGATCGCGATTCGCGGACTCAGCGATAATGTCCAAAGCCCACTTCTTGCGCTCTTTCCATGACGTGTTCGGACCCAGGAGGATTTTCAGGAAACGCAGACGTTCGACGGGCGAGCATGCAGAAGGAATTCCGGCATGAAGTTGAGCCAGATTCCTTATCCTGTGTCTTCGCTCCTGGTTGACCCCGAAGCGAACTGATTCCGCGTCAAGCAGAACCATGCGGATGCCGTCAGACACTTCCTGAATGAATATATTACTTGCCTTGGCATCGCTGTGGAAAACATGATTCCGTTCCATCAGAAGGAACAATCCGGCAAGTTTTGCGCTGATTTCAATCATGGCCTTTCTGCGTTGCGCAGGTGGCCAGCATTCCGGGAATTCGGGCATTAACCTGTGGGCAAGGTATCGGTCAAAAGCCCTCGCATTTGCCACCTCGCGCGTCACAAGGTAACTCGGTTCCGCCAGGGAAGGGGATGTCGGCTCGATGATGGCAACCGGCAGGGCGGCAGGGATATGGCGATGAAAAAGCCCCTGAAATCGTTTCCATGAGCGGCGCGCTCGCGACGACAGGGCGGCGCGTTTGGCGCGATCAACCGGATTAGAGCAATCATATTGCTTTACACACAGACCCAATCCTTCACTCTCGCGATAAAGGGTCACAACGTTTTCGCCAGACCGTTTCAGGATACGGGAGATGGGACGAGACTCAGCTTGACCTGATACAAGCTGCTTGTGATTTTCAAGCGCCCGCATAACAAGTTCTTCCGGAATGTCTCTGGAGATCAGTATGCGGCGTCCAAATTGGTTTTTGAGCGCCGCGTATGGCGAGGAACGCATGGATCGTCTGGTTCGGGCACGATATTCGCGTTGGCAAATGTCATCTGCCGCCTCTGCGATTTCGGTGGAGACTTCGGCGGCAAGCGCCCTGTAATCGCGGCCCAGGTAGACTTTCAAGAAGCGCAGCAGATCGAAGCGGCTCAGGCCGGCATCGCCCAGCGAAACCCGCAGGAGAGCCAGAGAACGTCGGGCAAAACGGGGGGGAAGTGGGATGGAGCAGAACGTCTCATCCAGATCAATCAACCAGATCAAGGAAGACCCGTCCGGCGCCGGTTGAACGAGAATGTTTCCAGCGTGCAGATCATCATGGCCGTAACCGCTGTCATGCATATGGGAGAGAGCACGCGCAAGAAGGGTGATCAGGCTGATTCTTTGAAGACCTGAGCATTGAAATGACGCCGAGGCGCGACACAATTCCGCGCGCCGCCTGAGTGAGACGGCTGCTGGGACAGCCGCCTGAAGAATTATCGAGCCTACCCATTCCGGCGAATTGACAAGGCCATAGGCAAGAGTGGGGGGCACAGGGAGTCCGGATTTCTGGAACTGGCCGGACATGCGGAATTCGCGCTGGGATTTCTCAGCCCCGGCGGCGCGTTTAAACGCGTCAGCGGCGCCGCCGAATCGGTATTGTTTTGCAATAAGCGCTGACGGCCATTCGGCGCGTTTACTGATAAGGAACACATATCTCCCGCCGGAACGCTTAAGCAGACGAATTCCGGGGGCATCATGAGACCCGGTCAGATGTTCCGTTGAGATATCTGAGAGGATATCCCGCGCTGCCGGATGAACGCGCCATGAAATCAGATCATCATGTTGTGTCGCCCACGGTCTGGCGTCCGTTACGAGCGATGTTCGCCAGTCAAGCCACTCCGTAACCTCGGTCATGGGAACCGGATCGGGCGCGGCGGGTGCAAGCGATGCACGGCATCTCATGCAGCGTCCGTGTAGGTCGGCAAGGACAAGCGCCCTGCATGAACCGCAGAACTCAAATTTGTGCTCCGGGGCCATGTGCTGTCAGCGCCGACCTCCCGTGACATTCATACGGCGAAAAGGATGCCTGCGCATTACCCGGAAAGGTTAGAGTTGCTTCATTTTCTTGAGCGCGCTCAAACCTTTCCTGGCGTTGCTGACGCGCAGGATGAGCGTTCCCGTATTGAGCGCCGAATCGGCGGTGCAATACGCGTATTCAATATTGACTTTCGCCCTGGAGAGAACGTCCGCCACTTTGCCGAGAATGCCGGGCTTGTTTGGTATGTTCGCTATGATCACCTCGCGCTCGATCACGATCAAACCACGTTCGCCGAGTATGTGCATGGCTTTTGCCGTCTCATCAACCACCAGACGAATGACCGCATGGTCAACGGTGTCGGATACCGACATGGCCAGGATGTTGATTTTCGCTTTGGCCAGTTCGTTGCAGACTTTGGCGAGGGTTCCGGGGCGGTTTTCGAGGAAGATTCCAAGCTGCGTGGCAATCTGCATTGCACAACCTCCTGAAAAGTCCGTCTGATTTTGTTGATCGCGGGGGCGCACCGCCGCGAATCCGTTCAGTTACGGTTGGGATGATATGTCGTCGCCGATCTTGCGTCGGCGTATCACCCTCCAAGAATTCAGGTTACAAGCGCGCTTGCCGGATGTCCAGCGGATTGTTGAAGCGACTGCCGGAGACATTTTACGAGGCGTTGGCATCCTTTTTATCGGCATCAGGCATTTTGTTTCTGATCGCCTCCTGAGCAAAATGGGCCATCTCGGGAGTCAGACGGCTGCGCTCGCTGTATTGGAGCTTGTCAAGTTCGAGCGCGCGGCTGAAGCAACCGGCCGATTCGACGCTAATTGCGCGCTCTGCCCGAATCAGAGCCTGTCCCAGTATCCAGTGCGACTTTGGGGATGCCGGGCGTAAACGAACCAGCGCCCGGCAGCTCTCGACCGCTTTAATGAAATCGCCGGATTCCGAGAGCGCGGCGGCCTCAAGTTGCCGCGCGGATGCGTCAAGTGGGTTGAGGCGGATTGCCTTCCGCGCGCCTGCCAATACGGCAGGAAGCGTATCCGTGTCTTCAAGCCGCCTTACCCCGAAGGAATGGAGGAGGAAATAAATAGCGGCCCTGTTGCAATAGATTCGGTCGTCTTCAGGGGCTACGGTTCGGACGGCCTCCAGTTCAGTCAGGGAATCCAGAAGAATCTGGCGAGACTGTTGTGGATCATGTCGCGCAAGCGACGCGGCTTCGCTTCGCGCGTCAACTGCCGCTCGTATCGCAGTCTCGGTTCTAATTGGCGGGACAATCTCCCAAGAAACGAACATGACAAGGCCCAGCCCCGCCGCCACAAGAACCAGCGCCCGCTTTCCCTGGGAAAGTTTTATATCGAGGAGTCGTTTCTGCCGGATGCCGGCTGAAACGATGCCGCCCATCGCCAGCCATGCGGTCAAGGTCAGGGCTGGAACATAGAAGTCGAAATCCCCGGCGCTGTGAACCAGGAACCCAAGGATGCCGATGCCAAGAGCGAGCGCAAAGGGCAGGGGAGGGCGTAGATTTCGTGCTTCCTCCGCTGCGATTACGGCATTCACCGCAAAGTAAGCGGCAATCCATATGGCAACCAGCCCGGCTGCAAGAAGGGGGTAGAGTCTTCTAAGCATCACAAGCGAGGGACCAAGAGGCGGATAATAAATTCTGAGAATAAAGATATCAACGAAGAAGAAAACTCCTGCGGCCACCGGCCCGGCGAGGAGCAAACTGTTATCATCGTTCTTATTGTGAATGACGTCCGATTCTGATTCCGGCAAGACCTTAGCCGGGTTTTTGGCTGTTCGCCACAATGCTGTGCCGACGGCGAACAACGCGGCGAGCAAAGCAAGCGCGCCTGCCGGTCCGGTCTCAGCCCAGATTTGCAGGAAACAGTTGTGCGCCATCGTGGTTTCCTGATCCTGCGGGAGCATGAATTGCGGATAGTATGAGCCGAAGTTTCCGGGGCCGACGCCCAGGATCGGATGTGCGAGGATCATTCTTACAGTGGCGCGCCAGTAACCGGTCCGCACGCTTCCGCTGCCCGCGTAATCGCCCAGTTTGGGATGAGCCGCGAAGATCGTAAAGGCCAACAGGAACCCCACAATCGCGATCTTACGCCAGTGCAACCGAATAAATGCGCGTCCGGATAACGCGGCGGCAACGACCATTATTGCCAGCGTTGAGGCGAATGCTCCTTTTGATCTGGTCAGTAAGAAGCAGGCAAGAATAATTGTGGAAGTCGCGACGGATGCGAACACGATTGCGCGGGTTACAGCCGGATTCTTCTCGCGCCGCATCCTGATCGCTGAATATGCCGCAAACACGACGACCGGCAGGGGCAGGAGGAGATAGCCCGCCAGCGTATTGGGCAGAACCAGGGTGGCAAAAGTTCGTTGGGCGTCAAGTCGCCCCTTAAGTTCGCCGATGGCTTCCGGCGGAAGGTTCATGATTGTCAGGAGAGCGCTTGGATCGTTACGAAAGAGTTCTCTCATTGCGGGCAGATAGAAGAAATATTGAATAAGACCGAACGCGCTGATCATCAAGCCGGTGGCCGCAAGCGCCGAGATCAGCAAACGCGAAGCGAGCCTGTTTTCGCATATGTTTCCAGCAAGGCGATAAAGCGCGAAAGCCGCCGCGAAGAGCCAGAATACATATATACCGGGACGGCCATTTTCCGATGCGGACATTGATATCAGGATCACGGCAAGCAACGCTAGGTGAGAAGAGTCGCCGGGGCGGACGGTTATGCCAAGCCGGTTGGTCTGCAATTGCCGCGCAAGAGCCGCAAAGATTGCCGCGGCAGTCAGCAACAGTGAAATATGAAAGGCTGGTCCGGCCTCAGGCGCGCCGCATGTTGCGGGCAGGATGATCAGCAGCAGGCATAGCGTCAACGTGGGGAAGAATCCTGGCCGTGAATCGCATGAATTTCCTTGATGCTGCGCGTCCTGCATTGTGCGGGCTTTCCCGGAAAGAAATCGCCGGCTATCAGGTCCGTGCCTGTTCTGACGGCGGATCATTATCCTGATCGTTCCTGAGTCTTGCCGCCAGTTCAAGAAGGACGATGACTCCAAGAACAGCCATGACTTGCGCCGGAACAACAAGGAGGCTCCAGCGGCTGCTTTGGTAAAAGATGGTCGCGCCGGCTCCGGTGCAGAAAGTGGCGAGATAGATTGTCAGCAGGACCTGCCGCGGCGTCATCCCCAATGCGAGAAGCCTGTGCGAGAAGTGCGATCGGTCGCCTTTGAAGACAGGGCGCTTCTGATGGAGGCGTATGAGGATCACGCTTACCGTGTCGTACAGCGGGATTGCGAAAATGCATAACGGGACGGCTATCGGGAAGATCGGGCTTGCCACGGCTGATTCCTCCAGGGGAATGCCGGAGGAAAAGCTCCCGCTGGGGATCGCAAGAAATGTTGTCAGCGCCGTTACAACGGCAAGAAAGTAGCCAACAAAGAGGCTGCCGCAATCACCCATGAATATGCTCGCGGGCGGGAAATTGAAGAGCAGGAATCCCGCGAGCGCTCCTATGAAGGCGCACAGCAGGGCGCAGATGAAAACCTGGCCGGTCTGATAAGCGACCACGAAAATCATGGCGGAGGTTATGCATGCGATCCCGCCAGTCAAGCCGTCCATGTTGTCGAGAAGGTTGAAGGAGTTGGTCATGAAAGCGATCCAGAGGATCGTCAGGAACAGGCGGATGATATGGCTGTCCATGAAGACGCTGACAGAGACCCCGCAACCCAGAAAAAGAACGAGACCGGCCAGAATCTGCGCGGCCAGTTTCTTCATTGGTCCGATGTCGAGGCGATCATCAACAAGGCCGACGATTGCGAGAAACAGCCCGCAGCCGCCTATCCACGCAAGCCTGCCTGCGTTGGCCATGACGCCGCCCGCGTGAAGACGCAAAGCCTCATTGGAGAATGGGAGGATTGATCCTTTTGTTGCCAGGAAACACGCCGCCAGCCCGGCTGCGACGGGCAGGCATGTGCCGGCGAAAATCGCTACTCCACCGCCGAGGGGGGTTGGCTTCTTGTGCGCCTTGCGTCCTGCAGGCTGATCAATCAGGCCGAATTTCGGCGCTGCATGGCGTATAAACAGCGCGAAAGCTGCGGAACACGCAGTTGCGGACAAAAGGATTGCCAGGTAAGCGATGTGCATTTTTGTGATTATATGCCGAAGAATATCACTCGCAATCCCGGTCCGGCGATAATGTCGGCTTCATTTTCAGCAAGGATCAGGGATTGTTTGTAACAAGAGAACGCAACGTATCCGCGATAAGTTCCGACATGTTGCGCCTGTAGCCAAGAATAACCTGTTTGATGGCTCCGTCAGGGGCAACGATGAAAACCGTCGGCAGTCCCTGTGTCATATAAGCCATCTGAACCTTGCGATCAGGATCAGGAAAGGTCGGGAATCCGCCTGCTTGCGCCTCTTCCTGAACGATCTTTGCCTTCTCCGCCGGTTCGCTGTTGATCCCAATGAAGACAACCTGGGGGAAGCGTTCTGACAATCCTGAGAGGGTTTCAAGCGCCTTGCCGCTTGGCAGTTCTCCGCTGCGCCAGAAGCATATCGCGAGGGGTTTTCCGGCTGTGTCGGAGAGTTTGAAGACCTTGCCGTCAAATCCCGTTAATTCAAAATTTGGGGCGGGCTTGCCGATCAGTTGATGCGACGGTTCCTCCTGAAGGCGGACGTCGTTGATTTCCCGCGCTCCAGGTAGCGGTTTGAATGCGAATGCGTCGTCAGATAATGCCTGATTCAATTCAACGTTCTTGTGTGTGATGACCGCCCGCGCCGATGCTAGCTCAAACAGCGAGTCATCCCGTATCGTTTTTCGCAAACCGCCGGTCAAATCCAGTTCGACGCGGTAAATGATCGAGTCTTCGGTTCCGACCCATGCCTTAACCCGGCCTTCCTGAGCGCGGTTTATCAGGAGTACGGAACAGGCTTTGCCGGCGACTTCCTCCGCGCCCTCGACGGAAGCGGACTTGACGCCTTCCGTCACGTAAGCCAGCGGTTTGGGCTGAACAAGCATGACAGGGACGTTCGCCGCCCCGCTTAAAGTGACAAACTGCTCATCAATATCCGCCAGCATCCCGGGATCAAGAATGGCAGGGGCATCCTGTTTCGTGAACTGATTCAGCGGCGCTATGTACTTCCAGCGCCATTGTGAATCGGAGACGACCCAGACTATTCCGCCGGTCACGGAAATCCTGTCCGGACGCGAGAACGCCACCTTCCAGGTGGAAGTTTGGGCAATGGTCACGAAGGGGAGCTTCGTTTCAGTGTAGAGTTCAGTGAAGTCGGAATAGGAATTCAGCGCGCCGTAGACGTCCGCTATGCGCTTGAGCAGGATCATGCCCTGCGAATCCGGCGCCGGCGCCTGGTTCTGGGCATATGCAACCTTACTTATGAAAAACAGGATGAGCGCAGTCAACGACAGGCGCACAAAAAAGGCGCGGACAGGATGAATCGTGAAACGCGCTGTCTGCATGGCGACTGTTTCCATTGGTTGTCTTTTCCGCGGGCGGGTTAATTTGCCGAACATGAAGAACAATCATTATGCGCGACGAGGGTCGGGCATTGCAATCGAAGGAGTCAGCATGTCAGTGGTCCACGGATGTTCTTGAAATTGGTTGTATTTTCCCCCGAAATGTCGTGGAGGCGATCTTGACACGTCCAGTTTGATGGTGTACAAGCAACATTTCAATTGTTTTTTAAGGAAAGCTCCCTTTGCGGGGCGACTGACTCCAGGAGAATCAATGGGAAGACGAAAGAAAGAGTGCAAAATGATGCACAGCAGGCGCAGAGCACGCGCCCGCGCTCAGATTATGAAGATGAAAGCTGGCGAACTTAAGTACGAGGAAATGGGCTTGATGGCTAAAAGAGCCTTGTCCAAGGGATTGAAGCACAATCCCGCCGCTATAAAGAGCAAGAGCGGGGCTGCTGAAGACAAGAATAAGGCTAAGGAAGCCGAGAAACCGGCTGAATAATAGCCTGCCGATAAATTCTTTATTATTATTGACGGACGGAGCGCTCAGAGCATCCCGTCAATAATCCCTGGAGCGGCGGGGCGATACGCCAGCGGTTCCATCGTGAAGCTGCCGCGCCCCTGCGTCTGACTCCGGAGGACGGTTGCGTATCCGAACATTTCGAGCAGGGGAACCTCGACCTTGATGGTTTGCAGGTAACCTTTATGTTCGATCCCCTGTATTAATGCCCTGCGCGCATTCAGGTTTCCAAGAACGTCGCCCAGATACTCCTCCGGCGTCACCACCTCCAGGCGCATTATTGGCTCCAGGATGACGCTTCCGGCTTCCTCCACCGCCTCTTTCAACGCCAGTGATGCACATGAGCTGAATGCTATATCGTTGGAGTCAACGGGATGCGCGCTTCCGCCGAGAAGCGTAACCTTGACGTCAATTAAAGGGAAACCTATGCTCACCCCGCCAGTCGCAGTTTCTTTGATGCTCTGCTCGATAACCTTGATGAATTGTCTTGGTATATCGTCACCCTTGAGCGATGCTTCAAATGTGACAGGTTCGGTTCCCTTGAATGGTTCGAGCTTAAGAATGACATGCGCATATTGTCCGCGTCCGCCGGTCTGTCTGATGAACTTGGTTTCGACCGTAGCTTCGCCTCTCGCCGTCTCGCGATATGCTACGCGCGGATTTCCGACATTGGCCTGAAGGTTGTATTCGCGGACCAGCCTGTCATGGATGATTTCGAGGTGCAGTTCGCCCATGCCGGAGACGATTGTCTGGCCTGTTTCCGGATTGATGAGCACTTTGAAGGTCGGATCCTCCTTGGCAAGACGACCAAGCGCCAACGCCAGTTTCTCGCGTTCAGCCTGGGTCTTCGGCTCGATGGCCATGCTGATGACCGTATCAGGAAAGCGGATCTGCTCAAGGATGATGGGTTTATGCTTTTCGCAAAGAGTGTCGCCGGTGACAGTCCATTTGAAACCCAGGACGGCGACTATCTCGCCTGCCGAAGCGGTTTCGACAATGTCCCTGCCGTTGGCGTGCATTAAAAAGAGCCTGCTGACAAGCTCCGGTTTGTCTCTTTCAACGTTATAAACGCGTTGTCCGGCCTTGATCGTGCCGCTGTATATCCTGATATATGTCAGGTCGCCGTGTTTGTCGGCCTGAATTTTGAAGGCAAGCGCTGCCAGCGGTTCATCCGGGGATGCTTCGCGCTTGATCTTCGCGTCAGGGTCTTTCGGTGAAATTCCCTCGACCGGTGGAACATCCAGCGGGCTGGGCAGATAATCGCACACAGCATCCAGCAGTTTCTGTATGCCCTTGTTTTTGAAGGCGGAACCGCACATAACGGGAAATATGGCGGTGGCGATGGTCGCCTCCCTGATGGCGCGCTTGATATCTGCGGTTGAAATTCCGTTCTCGGCAAGGAACACGTCTGCAAACCAGTCAAGTTCTTCTGCGAGCGTCTCCAGGAGCAATTCCCGCTGATGGTCGGCCATCTCTCTGCATTCCTGAGGGATTTCAATACGTTCGATCCGGCTTCCGAGACTGTCTTCGTCGAAGCGATAAGCGCATTGCTCAACTATATCTATGACGCCGATCAACCCGTCCTCTTTGCCGAACGGTATCTGAATTGGCACAGCCTTCGCCAATAATTTCTTCGAGATATCGTCAACGACGCGGAACATGTCCGCGCCGGGGCGATCCAGCTTGTTTATAAAGCATATTCTGGGGACCCGGTAACGGTCAGCCTGACGCCATACCGTTTCGCTCTGTGCCTCGACCCCGCCGACCCCGCAGAACACAACTATGCATCCGTCAAGTACCCGCAGACTGCGCTCCACTTCGGCGGTGAAGTCAACATGGCCGGGCGTATCAATGATATTGATGCGGTGCTTGAAATCAGGATTTCCGGATTCGCGCGATTCCGGCCCGTTCCAGTAGCATGTTGTGGCGGCGGCGGTGATCGTAATGCCGCGCTCCTGCTCCTGCGGCATCCAGTCCATGATGGCGGTTCCTTCATGGACTTCACCGAGCTTGTGCGAACGGCCGGAGTAGTAAATGATGCGTTCGGTCGTAGTGGTCTTGCCGGCGTCTATGTGGGCGACGATGCCGATGTTTCTGATTCTGTCAAGCGGGACTTTTGGGGAATCCATGAAGTCAAGGTCCTGTATTTGCGGTCGCCCGGGGGGGAGCTGATTCGGACGACATTATGTCAAGCGTGCCGTCGGTCAAAGGAAAAACCCGGAATCGCGGTAGCGATACCGGGTTTTCTTGTTTACCGAACTCGGTAAAGTTCGGCGATCAAACTTGGTTTATCGCGCAAAGTGGGCGAATGCTTTGTTTGCGTCCGCCATCTTGTGCGTATTTTCCTTTTGCGTAATCGCGGTGCCCTGTCTCTTGTAGGCGTCAATCAATTCATCGGCAAGCCGTTGCGGGAAGGGGCGTCCCTTGCGTCCGCGCGTGGCCGTCAGAATCCACCGGAAGGCGAGGGCCGTCTGACGGTCCGACCTGACTGGTGTCGGTACCTGGTAGGTAGCGCCGCCGATACGTTTCGAACGGACTTCAACGGATGGACGGACATTGTCCACGGCCTTCTCAAAAAGCTCAAGCGGTTCAACGTCCGGTTCACGTTCGTGGCATATGGCCATGGCTTCATAGAATGTGCGTTCAGCGACGCTCTTCTTGCCCTGAACCATTATGTAGTTGATGAACTTCGAAACAAGTCGGCTCTTGAAGCTCACGTCCGGCTTGAGGAATACGTTAGTGCTTCTGAACTTGAGCGCCATTTGCGTTATGGTTCCTTCAATTACGCCTTCGGGGACTTCGTTCCGTACTTGGAACGGCTGCGGTGCCTGCCTTCAACCCCGGCAGCGTCAAGCTTGCCGCGGATGATATGATACCGGACTCCCGGCAGGTCTCTGACACGGCCCCCGCGCACGAGGACCACGCTCGGTTCCTGCAGGTTGTGCCCTTCGCCGGGGATGTACGCAGTCACAACCTTACCGTTGGACAACCTCACCCTTGCGACCTTGCGCAGGGCGGAGTTCGGCTTCTTGGGCGTGCGCGTCATTACCTGCACGCAAACGCCGCGCTTCTGCGGGCACGATTCCAGATCGGGGCGCTTCGAGCGGTTCTTAACCTTCTGGCGTCCCTTGCGGACCAACTGATTGATCGTCGGCATCTACTTCTCCAAAAAGACTTATCCCGGTTCCATTGAAATCAAACCGGCAATTCCTTTTTTGCGGCGGTCTCTTCTCCCTCGGTGTTCGTAAGCTGCTTATGCTTCAATTCCGCCGAATAGTAAAGTCTAAATCCCGTTCCGGCTGGAACCAAATGCCCGAGGATCACATTTTCCTTGAGACCTTCAAGACCATCAATCTTACCTGCGAGAGCCGCCTGAGTCAAGACCTTCGTGGTTTCCTGGAAGGACGCCGCTGAAATGAAGCTGTCTGACTGCAATGCCGCTTTCGTTATGCCCTGAAGGGTCGGTCTGCCGGTTGCCGGACGCCCGCCCTGGGCTATGATGGCCTCGTTGGTGTCACGGAATTTGAATTTGTCTATGAGCTGGCCCGGCAGCAGGTTTGTGTCGCCGGGGTCTTCGACTTCCACCTTGCGCGTCATGCGCGAGATGATTATCTCAATGTGCTTGTCGTCAATATGGACGTTCTGGCTGCGGTAGACGTTCTGGACTTCACGGAGCATGTACTGCTGAAGCTCTTCTTCGCCGCTGATTCGCAGGATGTCCTGGGGCACAAGTGGCCCCTCAACCAGTGCTTCGCCCGCGCGAACGTAATCGCCAAGCTTTACCAGCAGATGCTTTCCGGACGGGACCATGTGCTCCTGTTCGATTCCCGTGTCGCTTTTGACGAGAATGCGCATCCTGCCGCGCCTCTTCTCGATGGCGGAAATTCTACCGTCCAACTCGCTCATAACGGCTGGATCCTTTGGCTTTCGCGCCTCGAAGATTTCCGTCACGCGGGGCAGCCCGCCCGTGATGTCCTGTGTGCGGCGGACTTCCATCGGCGTCCTGGCAAGGTGAGCTCCGGCCTTGACTTTCTGGCCTTCCTCAACTTGGATGTGAGCTTTTTCAGGAACGGGGTAAATGGCCAGGATGTTTCCATCATTGTCCTCAAGGATGATCTGCGGATGCATGTCGCCCTTGTGTTCAATGATGGTTTTGCGCGTGGTTCCGGTCTGGTCAGTCTCAAGGCGCATCGTCTTGCCTTCGACGATGTCCTCGTAGCGCACGCGCCCGCCGACTTCGGAGATGATGGGCGTAACGTGCGGGTCCCAGTCCGCGATGACCTGGCCGGCTTCAGTCTTGGCGCCTTCCTTCACGCGGACGATGGCGCCCAGCGGGACTTGGTATTTGTCAATTTCGCGCCCCCTGTCATCCACCAGGGCCACTTCGCCGTTGCGTTTCAGCGCGATGGCTTCGCCGTCGTCATTTTCCACGACCTTCAGGTCAAGGAATTTGACGGTGCCCGCGCGTCGGGTGACGATTGCCGCCTCTTCGGCGCTCAACCGGCCCACGCCGCCTATGTGGAACGTGCGCATCGTCAATTGCGTGCCCGGCTCGCCAATGCTCTGCGCGGCGACAATGCCCACTGCGAGGCCTTCCTCGACATCTCTCTTCGTCGCGAGGTCCATTCCGTAGCACTTGGCGCAGAGGCCGGTCCTGCTTTCGCATGTCAGGGGGCTGCGAACCCTCATTTTCATGAGGGGGTCCATTTCCTCAATGGCGGCCGCCTTTTTGGGCGTTATGAGTTCGTTTTCGCGGACGATGACTTCGTCATCAATCAAGCGGACAATATTGTCTCTTGCGATTCGTCCGACAATGATTCGCGAGAGTGGCACTTCAATCTTGTCGCCGCGGATTATCGGGCCTTTTGTCACGCCGTTTGTCGTGCCGCAGTCATCCTCGCAGATGACGACATTCTGCGCCACGTCGGCCAGTTTACGCGTCAGGTATCCCGAGTCTGCCGTCTTTAGCGCCGTATCGGCCAGACCCTTGCGCGCTCCGTGCGTTGAGGAGAAATACTCCAGCACGTTTAGCCCCTCGCGGAAGTTGCTTCTGATCGGCGTTTCGATGATGCGCCCGCTGGGCTTTGCCATCAGGCCGCGCATGCCGGCCAACTGGCGAATCTGCTGGGAGCTTCCGCGCGCGCCGCTCTCCATCATCAGGAACACGGGATTCAGGTAAGGCTTGTCATTGATGCGGTGGCTGCGCAAAGCCTCAAGCATTTCTTTTGCTACCTGTTCGCTGGCGCTGTTCCACTCATCAATGACGCGGTTGTAACGCTCGCCTTCCGTGATCGCGCCGCGCTTGAAATTGCGCTGAATCTTGTCAACCGTCGCCTGCGTCTTTTCAAGAATGCCGACTTTCTTTTCAGGCGTTCTGAGGTCAACCAGCGAGAAGGAAAGCCCGGCGCGTGTCGAGTATTTGAATCCGGTCGCTTTCATCGAGTCCAGAAGGTTGATCGTGGCCTGCCTTCCGAGTCGCGCGAACGATTCGGCGATAATGCGATTCAACGCCTTCTGATTCAGGGGGAAGTTGTAGAATGGCAGTTCGGTCGGGATGATTTCATGGAAGATGATCCGCCCCAGCGTTGTCTTCAGCATGCGGGGCGCCGGTTTGATCTCTCCCTTGAGGTCCTCGACGACTTCCTTCCGCAGCGTTCTGAGCAGGAGCCAGTCGTGTGTCTTAAGGAATCCGTGCGACTGGGCCATGAAGATTTCGGTTACGTTGGAGAAGGCGGGCAGCTTTCGTATCTCTGCCTCATCCTTCGGCTCAGGATTGAGAACGGCGGAAAGGTAGTAACATCCAAGAACGATGTCCTGGGACGGGGTGATAATCGGGTCTCCGGATTGCGGGCTGAAAATATTGTGCGGCGCCAGCATCAGCGTCTTGGCTTCAATCTGCGCCTCGACGGAGAGCGGCAGATGGACGGCCATCTGGTCTCCGTCGAAGTCGGCGTTGAAGCCTTTGCACACCAGCGGATGCAGCCTGATTGCGTTGCCTTCGACAAGAATCGGATCAAAGGCCTGGATGCCCATCCTGTGAAGGGTGGGGGCGCGGTTGAGCAGGACGGGATGGTTGCTGATGACCTCCTCGAGGATGTCCCAGACTTCCTCGTCCTTGCGCTCGAGCATCCGCTTGGCGCTTTTGATGCTGTCAGCCAGGCCGCGTTCGCGCAGCCGCCTGATGATGAACGGTTGATAAAGCTCAAGAGCGATGCTCTTGGGAAGTCCGCATTCGTGAAGCTCAAGTTCGGGGCCTACGACGATGACCGAACGAGCCGAGTAGTCAACGCGCTTGCCCAGCAGGTTTTCGCGGAAGCGCCCCTGCTTGCCCTTGATCATGTCCGTCAGTGATTTCAACGGACGGTTGCCGCTGCCCAGAACCGGCCGCTTGCAGCGGGCGTTGTCAAACAAGGCGTCAACGCTCTGCTGGAGCATGCGCTTTTCATTGCGGATGATGACCTCTGGCGCGTTCAACTCGATGAGTTTCTTCAGTCGGTTGTTGCGGTTGATGATGCGGCGATAGAGATCATTCAAATCGCTGGTGGCGAAGTTGCCGGAATCCAGCAGGATCAGCGGGCGCAGGTCCGGCGGAATGACGGGTATCGCATCAAGAACGATCCATTCGGGATTGTTGCCGGAGTCGCGAATTGCCTCGGCAAGCTCAATCTGTTTGCAGAGTTCCTTCTTCCGCTGCATGGATCTGCTGGAGCGCAGTTCCTCGCGGAGGTTAACGGTAATTTCTTCGAGGTTCATGCGCCGGAGCAGTTCCTTGACGGCTTCCGCGCCCATGCCTGCCTGGAATCCGTGTTCGCCGTATTGTTCCAGCGCGGCGCGAAACTGCTCTTCGGACAGGACCTGGCGCTGTTTCAGCGGGGTGTCCTTCGGGTCATATACAACGTAATCCTGGAAGTAAATAACCCGCTCAAGGTCCGACACCTTCATGCCCAGAAGCGTTCCGAGGCGGGAAGGCATGGCTTTGAAGAACCAGATGTGGACGACAGGCGCGGCGAGATTTATGTGGCCCATGCGCTTGCGCCGGGCGCGGCTGTGCGCGACCTTGACTCCGCAGCGATCGCACACGATGCCCTTGTGCTTCATGCCTTTGTATTTGCCGCAGGAGCACTCCCAGTCCTTTTCAGGGCCGAAGATGCGCTCGCAGAACAACCCGTCCTTTTCCGGTTTGTAGGTCCGGTAGTTTATGGTTTCGGGCTTCTTGACCTCTCCGTAGGACCAGCTTCTGATGTCATCCGGGGAGGCAAGCGCGATGCGAACGCTGTTGTAATCATTGATCCGTTCTGTGATATCCGCCATTTGCATGTTCTCCAGACGTTTCGGAACATTGAACCGGCTAGGGCATGCCCGCCGGCTCCATCAATTGCGCATTTTAGAGTTTGCGCTTGATCGGCTCGATGTTCAACCCGAGCCCGCGGATTTCGCTGCAGAGCACTTCGAAGGAAACGGGCGTGCAGGCGTCCAGCGCGTTTTCCCCCTTAATCATGGATTCATAAATCTTGTTTCTGCCCTCTACGTCGTCGCTCTTTACGGTGAGCAGTTCCTGCAGGACGTAGGCCGCGCCGTATGCCTCCAGCGCCCAGACCTCCATTTCGCCGAACCTCTGGCCGCCGAATCGGGCCTTCCCGCCCAAGGGTTGCTGCGTTATCAGGCTGTATGGGCCGGTGGCGCGCGCGTGTACCTTGTCCTCCACCAGGTGATGGAGTTTCATCATGTACATGTAGCCTACCGTAACTTCCTGCTCGAACGGCTCGCCGGTTCGCCCGTCAAGTAGCGCCGTCTTGCCGCTGTCCGGCAAACCGGCGTTTTTCAGGGCGCCCCGAATCTCGGTTTCAGTCGCGCCGTCAAAAACAGGCGTCACAGCTATGAAGTCCTGCTTGCTGGCCGCCCAGCCCAGGTGCGTTTCCATTATCTGGCCGATATTCATTCTGGATGGCACGCCCAGGGGATTCAGGACGATCTCGACGGTTGTCCCGTCGGGCAGGAAGGGCATGTCCTCCTCCGGCACGATCCGCGCTATTACGCCCTTGTTTCCATGCCGTCCGGCCATCTTGTCGCCTACGGAGAGGACGCGCTTGGTGGCAATGTAGACTTTCACCAGCTCCAGGACTCCGCTCGGGAGTTCGTCGCCCAGGCGCAGATCGTTCAAGCGTTGTTCGCGCTCCTCTTTCAGAGTTTGAATGTCGCGATATGCCTTGGAGTAGATTTCCGCAGCCTGTTCCTCGCGTTTCTTGATGCTGAATTCGAAGTTGTCGAACTGGAAGCGGCTTTCCATCTCGGCAAGTTCCTTCACGGTCATGGCTTCTATGACGTGGAAAACCTCGCCTGTCTGTGGGTCGGTGATGGGGCCGCGATTGATCTTTTCCAATTCCAGCAGCGCGGACTTGAAGATTTCTGCTATCCGAGTGTCGAATTCGGCTTCAATCCCTTCCGTCTGGCGATTCAGCTCCTTGCGCTTGTCTTCGCCTAACTGAGAGCGCCGGGCGAAGCGTTGAACGCCGATTACTACTCCCTCCACGCCGCTCGGAACGGTCAGTGAGTCGTTTTTTACGTCCTCGCCGGCTTTGCCGAAGATGGCATAAAGCAGCTTCTCTTCCGGTGAGAGTTCGGTTCTGCTCTTTGGGGATACTTTCCCGACAAGAATGTCGTCAGGCTTGACGTGAGTTCCGACTAGGATCACTCCGCTCTCGTCGAGATGCCGCAGCATCTTTTCTGAGACGTTCGGGATGTCGCGGGTCAGTTCTTCGCGCCCCAGCTTTGTCTCGCGCACCTCCGCGTCGAAAACGTCAATATGGATTGACGTATAGCGGTCCTCGCGGACAAGCTTCTCGCTGACTACTATCGCGTCCTCATAGTTGTAACCGTCCCAGGTCATGAAGGCGACAAGCGCGTTTCGCCCCAGCGCCAGCCGGCCCATATGGGTTCCGGCGCCGTCGGCAATGATCTGGCCGCGTTTTACCTTCTGACCAACGGAAACTATGGGATGTTGATTCAGGCATGTTCCTTCATTCAGCGACGCGAACTTCCTGAGTTTATATTCCCGTTCTCCCGCGCCGCCGTGTTCTTTTATGCGGATCGTGACGGCATCAACGAAACTCACCGTGCCGTCGGCTTCTGCTTTGGCGACCATGCTGGAGTTTTCTGCAACGGCCTGCTCCATGCCTGTCAGGACGACGGGGGTTTCGGTGCGCAGCAGCGGCACGGCCTGACGCTGCATGTTTGAACCCATCAATGCGCGGTTGGCGTCCGAATGCTCCAGGAAGGGGATAAGGCTGGCGCTGACCCCGACGATCTGCTTCGGGGCGATGTCCATATACTCGACTTCCTTCGGATCAATCTCGAAGAACTCGCCGTTCTTGCGGGCCAGAACCTGGGCCTTGCCTTCGCCGCGCGAAATGGCCGCGTCTGCAGGCATGATGAAGTGGTTGTCCTCTTCATCCGCGCGGAGATACTTGACCTTGCCGGACGCTTTGCCGCCCTTCATTTCCATGTATGGCGTTGTGAGGAAGCCATACTGGTCAACCGCCGAGTAAATGCCCAGCGATGCGATCAAGCCGATGTTGGTTCCTTCTGGCGTCTCGATGGGGCAGATGCGTCCGTAGTGCGAAATGTGAACGTCGCGAACTTCGAATCCGGCGCGCTTTCGGTTCAGGCCGCCAGGTCCGAGGGCGCTCAGCCGCCGTTCATGAGTCAATTGCGAAAGGGGGTTGGTCTGGTCAACAACCTGGGACAACTCGCCTCGTCCAAAGAAGTAGTCCACGGCGCTGCTGATGGTCTTGGAATTGACCAGCGTGCGTGGCGTGGCTTGTTCCGGGTCTTTCAGGCTCATGCGTTCCTGAACGGTGCGCTTCAACTTCAGGAAGCCTTTGCGAAGTTCTTCCGACGCCAGTTCTCCTATTGTGCGCAGTCGCCTGTTGCCCAGGTGGTCAATGTCGTCAAGCTGGCCATCTCCCTTGCGCAGTTTAACAAGGTAACGCACGCAGTTGACGACGTCTTCCGGGCGCAGCGTCATCTCGTCCATCGGGATATCTTGTTCGAATTTTCGATTCAGCCGGAATCTCCCAACCGTTCCCAGGCGATACCTGCTTGGATCAAAGAATTTTTCTTTGAACAGCTGGCGGGCGCGATCGAGGTCCTGCGGGTTGCCTGGGCGCAGCCTGGCATAAAGCCTCATCAACGCTTCAGGATGCGTTGCGCTGCGGTCTTCGGCCAGAGTGTTCAGCACAAGAAGATCGTCCGGTTTCCTTATGACCTCGACTTCCTTCACATCCGCGTCAGCGATGGTCCTGGCAACCTCCGGCGTAATGCGAACTCCCGAATCAACAAGCGTCTTTTCGGTTCCCTTGTCAACGATCGGTTCGACTAGGAAGCAGTCTCGCAGTCGCGCTTCTGCGGTTGCCGCGGAGATTTTAACCTGCTCGGTCTCGTAGAACAGGCGCAGAATCGAAGCGTTGCTTGAGTATTCCTTCGCCAGCGCCCGGATGAACTGTGTAGCGACAATTTTGCCGCTCTGGTCAATGCGCACGGTGAGGACGTCGCGCTTGTTGACGTTCATCTCGATCCAGCTTCCACGTTCCGGAATGATCCGGCAGGAGTGGAGTCTGCGGTCTGCGGAATGCGCTTCTTCAATGAAGTCCACGCCGGGGCTGCGGTGAAGCTGCGTTACAATGACGCGCTCCGCGCCGTTGATTATGAACTCGCCGCCTCCCATCATTATCGGGAGGTCGCCGAGATAGACATCCTCCTCGACCGGCTGGTCTTTGAAGAGCCTAAGGTAGACTCTGAAAGGCCGACCATAGGTCAGGCGCAATTGCCTGCACTTGTCGGGGGAGTAGCGCGGTTTTCCAAGTTCATACCGGATGAACTCAAGCTTTAGTTCACCCTGTGGGCTGTTGATCGGGAAAGTTTCTTCCAGAATTGCCTGAAGTCCTTCAGACTTGCGTTTGCCGGGCGCGACGTCCGTCTGAAGGAATGCCTCGTAGGAAACCCTTTGAATCGCCACAAGGTCGGGAATGGGCATTTGTTCGCCGACCCTGCTGTAGCTCTTTAGTTCCATCTTCAGGTCCTGTATGAAAGGATCGTCCGGAAGACAAGATGCGCAGCCGGGTACGCGCAAATCGCGTCTCACGCGGACTGCGCCCGGCGCATGCGGACTTGCATCTGCGGCGGCCGATACCGGGCGTAACTGCGCAGAACGCTCTTCAGAAAAACCGCGTTCCGCATATGCGGCCGCTACCTGGGCTTCAGTTCGACTTCGCCGCCGGCTTCTTTCAGCGCTGCGGCAAGCTTTTCAGCGTCTTCCTTGGAGAGGTCTTCCTTCACGGGCTGTGGGGCGCTGTCAACGAGGGCCTTGGCTTCCTTTAGCCCGAGACCGGTCTCTGCGCGGACGACCTTGATTACCGGTATCTTCGCGTTACCGGCGGTCTTCAGGATCACGTCAAAGGTCGAAGCCTCGGCGGGGGCAGCCTCAGCCGCCGCCGCAGCAGGTGCTCCGGCGGCCGCAGCGGGGCCGGCGGCAACGATCGCCGTGCTGACGCCGAAAGTCTCTTCCATCGCCTTGACGAGCTGGCTGGCTTCCATCAGAGTCAGCTCTTTTATCTTCTCGAGTATTTCCGCTACCTTGGGGGAGAGTTGGTCCATCTTTGTGCTCCTTGAATTTTCTCAGTCTTTACTGTTGTCGGCAGCCCTTGCGGGCCTGGAAAAATCGGGGCCTGTAAAAGGCCGCCTGGTCGTCAGCATCTCCGCGCGGAGAGAAGCGCTCCGCATCGGCGAAACGGCCTTTTCGAGAGGCGATAAGGCGTTTGGCCGCCTCCGGGCGAGACGCAACCGGCCCGGAGCAAAAAAGAAAAAAACGCCTATGCCGGCGCCGTCTCAGGCGCAGGTTGGCGCTTATCATTCCAGGCATTAATCCCAATGGCGATTTTCTGAATGACGCATCTCATCGCCGTTGCTATGCCCCGCGCCGGACCGTTAATCCCGATTCCAATCTGGGTGATTAACTCCTTCTTGCCGGGCATTGCAGCTAGACGATCAAACTCGCCTGCGCGGAAGAGAGCGCCTTCCATGTAGGCGCCGTAGACCTTGAGCCGTTCGTGCTTTTTCGTCAGTTCCTTGACCGTTCTGGCAACCGTCGGGGCCTCATCGCTGCCTAGAAGCACAGCGGCAGGTCCTTCGAAAAGTTCGCTTACCTCTTCCGCGCCAAGTTGCTTCAGGGCGATGCCCGCAAGGTTCTTGCGTATGACTTTCAGCTTCAGGCCCTGGCGGCGCAGTTCCCTGCGTAGCGCGACGTTTCCCTCGCCGTCCAACTCCTGGTAACTGATCACGACGCATCCGCGGGCGGGCACATCCTTCAACTGATCCGCAAGTTCGCTGACTATGAGTTCATTGAGTTTACTGGGCATGTTTTAACGCTCCGCATCAGACGGCAAGAATCAGCCCTGGCCCCATGGAGGATGACAGAACAATTTTCTGTATGAAAGTGCCTTTGGCTCCGGGGGGCTGGCTGGCCCTAATGTGGTTGATGAAGGCTTCGACGTTTTCTTGAAGTTTCTCAAGCGGCTGGGATATCTTGCCGACGATTGCGTGCAGGTTCCCGCCGTTGTCATTGCGGTATTCGATGCGCCCGGCGGAGAATTCCTTGACCGCTCTGGCGACGTTTTCATTGACCGTTCCGCTCTTGGGAGACGGCATTTTTCCCTGCGGGCCGAGGACGCGCCCGAGGCGGCCCACAAAGCGCATCATGTCAGGGCTTGCCACTGCCACGTCGAAGTCTGTCCAGCCGGCCTGTATTTTCTCAACAAGGTCCTGCCCGCCGACTTCAATCGCGCCTGCGGCTTTTGCGTCATCCGCCGCCTGGCCTTCCGCGAAGGCAATGACGCGCTTGGTCTTGCCTAGCGAGTTTGGCAGCGCAACGGAGCCGCGGATCTGCTGTTCCGAGTGCTTCGGGTCAATGCCGAGCTTCATGGATACCTCCAGGCTCTCCTCGAACTTAGCCTTGGGGAGCTTCTGGATGATCTCAATAGCCTCGACTATGGTGTAGCGCTTTTCCCTGTCAATCAGACTTAGCGCTGTTTCGTATCGTTTGCTGTGTTTGGCCATCTTGTCGTCCTCTGCTGCGAGGGCATTCAGGCTGAACGGCAGGTTTTAATCGGTAACCGTAATTCCGATGGACCTGGCGGTGCCTTCGATGATTCTCATTGCGTGATCAACGTTGTCGGCGTTGAGGTCTTTGATTTTTTTCTGAGCGATCTCCCTGACTTGCGCGCGGGTGACCGTTCCGACCATTTCCTTGCCGGGCGTGGCTGCTCCGGCGGCGACTCCAGCAGCCTGCTTCAGGAGAACTGAGGCAGGAGGGCTTTTCAACGTGATCTCAAAACGCCTGTCGCCGTAAACAGTTACTATGCAGGGAGTTATGATTCCCTGGGCGTCAGCCGTCTTGGAGTTGAATTCCTGGATGAACTGCCCTATGTTGACTCCGTGGGGGCTTAGCGCCGGCCCAACGGGCGGGGCGGCGGTAGCCTGTCCGCCCGGGCATTGAAGCTTAACCTTGGCGACTACTTCTTTGCTCTTAGCCATTTCCGATTCCGGTCTTTGTTGTTATTGTGAAATCAGACCTTTTCCAACTGCCAGTATTCAACATCAACGGGCACTGCGCGACTGAACAGGGTGACAATCACCTTCACTCGTCCCGTGGCGTGCTGGACTTCTTCGACCACGCCTTCGCGGTTTTCAAGCGTGCCGTCCTTTATCCGCACCCGGTCGCCCTCGGCAAACTGAATGTCAAGCCTCGGGCGCTCATCCTTCTGCTTTTCCTCATGTCCCTTAATGCGGAGGACTTCAGCTTCCGGTATCGGCCAGGGTTTTTGGTGCGGTCCAATGAAGTCGCCTACTCCGGAGGTTTCCCGGATCAGAAACCAGATGCCGTCCGGAATCTTTCCAACTTCATCAGTTTCGACCTGGCAGAAGATGTAGCCGGGGAAAAGCTTCTTTTCCGTGACTTTCCGCTTGCCGCCCTTGATTTCAGTGACGGGTTCGGTTGGCACGAGAACCTCGGGCATGAGGCTCTCTTTGCTTTCCGCCCGCAAGTGCCTGACTAGGGCGTCGCGGACCTGCTCCTCGCGATTGCTCTGGACTCTCAGTGCAAACCAGCTTAGGGACACTGTTGCTGACTCCGAGAATTACCCGATTTCAGGCCTCATCATGCGGCCCCGTCCATCAACAAACGGCTTCGCGCCCGGTCAGCCGGGCAGGACTCCCGTTAATCTCATAATGGCGGATATCGTAATGTCGGCGGAGGCGATGAACACGCCAAGAATGAGCATGAATGCGACAACCACCGCCGTGGAGGAGTAAAGCTCTTCCCGCGAGGGCCAGGCCACTTTCTGCATCTCGGCCTGGGTATCCACCATCAGATCATTAAAAGCCCTTGTTCTTTTGTCAATCGCCCCTATGCCGGTTGTCCAGCCACAGCAGAAGAGGGCGACCACGAATCCGAGGATCAACAAGCATGCCACCGCGCCGCAGAGGGCGGGGGTAATGTTCAGCCCTCCAAGATCGCGCCACGCCTCGTTGGACAGAAGCCCGTTATTGTAAGTTCTCACTGCCGCAAAGAGCGCAAGTATCCCAAGCGCCGTTGCTGCTACAGTTCGACCTGCTACGCCCTGACCGGGCCGGTAGATCTCGAATTTCATTGAACTCGCTGCGTTTGTCCGTCTGATCCGGCCGCTTTTACACCCGCCGGGTTCTGGCAGGGCCGGAGGGACTCGAACCCCCAACAGCCGGTTTTGGAAACCGGTGCTCTGCCAAATTGAGCTACGGCCCTTCTGATTTCCTTACCCCGGTCCGCTCCGCCGGGGGTTAATCAGAATCCCCGTCCGGCCTGCCGTTACTTCCGTTTCTCTTTGTGAACGGTGTGCTTGCGGCAGGCGCGACAGTATTTCTTCAGAGACAGCTTTTCAGTGCCTCGGGTGTCCCGGCTGATTCGGTAATTCTGGTTCGAGCAATCCGAACAGACAAGGTGTACCCACTCGCGCATTTGAGCCGCCTTCCTTTACTCGAGAATCTTGCTTACGACGCCGGCGCCGACCGTCTTGCCGCCCTCGCGGATGGCGAAGCGCAGTTCTTCTTCCATGGCGACCGGATAGATCAACTCGCCCTGAATCTTGACGTTGTCGCCGGGCATTATCATTTCCCACGGCCTGTCGGTCGTCGGGGAGACCGTTCCGGTGACATCGGTCGTCCTGAGGTAGAACTGCGGTCTGTAGCCGGGGAAGAACGGGGTGTGACGTCCGCCTTCCTCTTTGTTCAGCACGTAGACTTCCGCTTCGAACTTCGTGTGCGGGGTGATGCTGCCGGGGGCGGCGACGACCTGCCCGCGGCTGAGTTCGTCCTTGTCAACGCCACGGAGCAGGATGCCGATGTTGTCGCCGGCGCGCCCTGAATCCAGCGTCTTGTTGAACATTTCGACGCCCGTGCAGACCGTCTTGCGGGTCTCACGGGACAGGCCGATGATCTCGCACTCGTCCCCGACGCGGATGGTTCCGCGCTCGACGCGCCCGGTTCCGACCGTGCCGCGCCCCTTGATTGAGAATACGTCTTCGATGCTCATCAGGAAGGGCTTGTCCTCTTCGCGGGCGGGGGTTGGGATGAAGCTGTCAACGGCGGCCATCAGCTCATCAATGCATTTGCATGCCTCGTCATCCTTGCCGAGGCTTTGCATCGCCTTCAGCGCGCTTCCACGGATGATGGGGGTCTTTTCGCCCGGGAATTCGTACTTGTCCAGGAGTTCGCGGATTTCAAGCTCGCTGACTTCCAGCAGGTCGGGGTCGTCAACGAGATCGGCCTTGTTGAGGAACACGACAACTGCCGGAACGTTGACCTGCCTGGCCAGTAGGATGTGTTCGCGGGTCTGAAGCATCGGGCCGTCGTCGGCTCCGACGACGAGGATCGCGCCGTCCATCTGCGCGGCGCCGATGATCATGTTCTTGATATAGTCCTGGTGGCCGGGGCAGTCAATGTGCGCGTAGTGCCTGGTGTCCGTAGAGTATTCGACGTGCGCTACGGCGATCGTGACGATCTTGCTGGAATCGCGAACGGTGCCGCCTTTTGCGATATCAGCGTATTCGTGGATGCTTGCAAGACCTTTGTGCGCCATACGGTAGGTAATGGCCGCTGTCAGCGTAGTCTTGCCGTGGTCAACGTGCCCGATCGTTCCAACGTTTACATGAGGTTTGGTTCTCTGGAATACTTCCTTAGCCATCGGTTACCTCCGACCTCCTTTGTCAGAATCTTTTTTCTTCGATTCGACGCTCTGAATGAACATCATCATTGGCTGGAAAAGCCCTCAAAATGGAGCTGCAGATGGGATTTGAACCCATGACCTCGTCCTTACCAAGGACGCGCTCTGCCGGCTGAGCTACTGCAGCGCCGCGCAACGCGGCATCCGCGCCGGCTGCGCCTTGTTGTTCAGACGAAATCTTCCAACAGAATCCCCACGCTTCGCGGTTGCGGCGCGCGGCTGACCGGTGAGAACGGGCGGAGATTTCGCTGGAAGGAACAAAATATAGCGAAGGTGGCGCAACGATGTCAAGCAATATTTTAGAAAAACACTGCGAACATGGAGCGGGCGATGGGAATCGAACCCACACTGCCAGCTTGGAAGGCTGGAGCTCTACCATTGAGCAACGCCCGCTTCCTTGCGCCGCCGACCTGAAACACCCTGGCGGACCCTCCGTCAACCCGGGCGCCTGCGCTGCGGAATGCGGTGGTGGGCAGGAGAGGATTCGAACCTCTGTAGGCAAATAGCCGGCAGATTTACAGTCTGCTCCCTTTGGCCGCTCGGGCACCTACCCACGGCGCGATCTTGTGCGCTTTCGCTTCGTCTGGAGCTAGCGAGGGGACTTGAACCCCTAACCACCGGTTTACAAAACCGGTGCTCTGCCGTTGAGCTACGCTAGCAGAGACTCACATATCATATTCGGCGCGGCTTAAATGTCAAACCCCTTTTCACGAGGGGTAATGATGATGTTGAATGCGTCGCAGTCTTCGCTTATTTGATTGCGCTTCCGTCCGCTCTTCGGACGCGACGGCAAGGCTTTGTCAGGGGGGATTCGGATTCGCCGCGAATTCTGATTCGGCGGCCAGGCTTGACTCGGGTGTTATGCGCGCTTCGCAAGCCGAAGCGCGGTAAACGTGGCGCATTCAGCGTTTCATGCGCATTTTCTGCACTATCTCGTCATAATACATAATATTGTCCAGTGGAATGTTCGGCGGTATGTGATTGCCCGTCGCCATCATGAAACCGGGACAATTCCGTCCCAGGTTAAAGCATCGTTCAACTTCCCGGCGGATGTCCTCTCTGTCCCCGAACGTCAGTATGCGGCAATCTGCGTTGCCGATAATGACCTTCGTTTTTCCGTAGCGTTTGCATATATATTCAAGATCGGTTAAAGGTTCAAAGATGAAACCATCCGCCCCTGCTTCGGCAAGGTCGTCCACGAATTCCGTGAAATTGCCGTCCGAACAGAAAAGAACTGGGATGCCGGCCTCGTGCAACGGTTCCCAGAGTTTCCTGAATCGGGGGAAGACGTTCCGGCGGTACCAGTCGGGATGGAATATGGCGCCGCTGCTCCAGACCATGTCGTCATGACAGATAAAGGCCGGTATGCTTGTTCGGGCCTGAGCGCGGATATCTGCCATTGAGCGCTCAAAGAACCCGTCAAGTACTCTTTCAAATCGCTTCGGGTCGGAGCCGAGCGCGGACAGGAACATCTCCCATCCGAATGCGTCAATGCAGGCGCTGATCAATGTGTGGTATCGTCCGCCTGTGAATACGCTGTGCGGGTAAGCGGCCTGGGAGTTCTGATAAGCGCGCTCAAAATACGCGGTCATCTCTGCATACGATGCTATTCCGAACTCGGCCGCGGGGTCGAAGTTCAGGACATCTTCTTCGCTTTTGAATGGGCAGAAGCGCTCGTCGGGGCGCCACTCACGGTCATACCAGGAGGCATGTCCCATGTTGGTTCGCCGTCCGCGGAAGGGATATTCGAACACGCTCCAGATCAGTCCATAATCAAGCAGGCGGGCGAGTTCGGGGCCGCAGAGATGGCCGCGCTCAGGATCCTCGGGGTCAATTCCGGTTACTCGCAGCGTAAAGGCGCGATGGGAGCAATATTCAGTCCGCGGGATGACGGGCGGGGCTTGCAGTCTTATCGCCATCATCCCGTGGGCATAGCTCATGTCTTCCTCCCGCTCAGCGCGGCGGACGACGCCTTACGGTTGAAACGAATACTATTTCTGCTCTCCGCGTTTCTCGACGGATCCCAGCTTCAGCTTGCCCAGGACGCCTTTAAGCCCATCCTTGTCCCTCTGCTGGTCGTCCTTGTTCTCTGTTTCCTGCACATCGGGTTTGGACATGAGGATGGTCTGATCTGTCTTGCTTAAGGGGCGCATCAACGCGGCTCTTTGAACGCGCCGGCTGCCTGTTCCGAGAGTGCTTTGGGGGCGCTGATACGCGGGTTGCTCCTTCGAAGCGTCCGATTCGGGATTGGCGGACTTTTCAGGGGATGCCGGCGTTGCCTGTTTTTCAGCTTGCGGATCAGATTCCCTATCCTGTTGATCTCGCCTGAATGGGCGTCCGCGCCGGGGTTTCTTCGGGGCGGGTTTCCTCATGCTCAGAGCGATTCGGTTTCTGTCCGTGTCAATTCTGATGATTCGAACCTCAACAACCTCGCCTATGGTCACGACGTCAAGGGCCGAACGAACGTAACCATCGGAGAGTTCGCTGACGTGGACAAATCCGTCCTCTTCCACCCCTATGTCAACGAAGGCGCCGTAGTCTACGACGTTGCGGACCGTACCCATGCACGTATCGCCGGTGTGCAGGTCCTCAATCTTCAGAAGCTTGTTGCGGAAGATCGGTTTTGGCAGGTTATCTCTTGGGTCGGCAGACGGGTTTTTGAGGTCTTCCAATATGCTCTGAAGAGTCAGAGCGCCGACGCCGGACTTGGCGGCAAGTTTGTCAAGGTCTGCGCTCTTGATCTTTTCGATCAGTGCAGGGCGCTTCTCGTCGTTCAGCACATCTTCAGGCGTGAAGCCGATTTCTTCAAGGCAGGCGCGCGCAGCGTCATAGTTCTGAGGATGGATTCCCGTGGCGTCCAGCGGGTTGGTCCCGCCGTAGATACGCAGGAAACCGGAGCATTGAGCGAGTATGTCATCGCCTATGCCGGGGACTTCCTTGAGCTGATCCCGGCTGGTGAATTTTCCTATCTCCTGCCGTCTCTGGGCGATGCTCTTGGATGTCGTCATGTTCAGGCCGGAAACGTAGCGCAGGAGCGATGATGAAGCGGTGTTGACATCAACGCCAACTTGATTTACGCATGATTCAACGACTTCGCGCAGGGCCTCCCGGAGCTTTTTCGGGGGTATGTCGTGCGTGTTCGAACGCGTGTCCAGACTTTTCGGATCTATTTTAACAAGTTCTTTAAGAGGATCCTGAACCCGCCGCCCAAGGCTTATCGTGGCGCGCAGCGCAGTGTCCTTGCCGGGCAATTCTTCTTTTGCCAGTTTGCTGGTGGAGTAGGCGTTGGCTCCGGCTGAACTGGTCACGCAATATTCCAGCCCTTCGCAACCCTCCTCGATCATCTTTGCGATCAGCCCCTCAGTCTCACGCGCCGCCGTGGCATCGCCTATGACGACGAGCTTGACATCATTTTTCACAAAAAGATCCTTGAGGATTTTCTTCGCTTCGTCAACCTGCAGGAGCGGTTCATGCGGATAAACTATTGCGCTTTCAAGCACTGAGCCTTCCGCTGACAGAACCACAATCTTGCACCCCTGACGATAACCCGAGCTTATGGCCATGACCGCCTTGCCTTTCGTCGGGGCGCCCATGAGCATTGAACGGACGTTGCGGCAGGATAGTTCAAGCGCGTGCGCTTCGGCATCGTTGGTCAGGTCGCGGCGGATTTCACGGGCCAGCGGCGGCAGCAGCAACCTGCGTATGGAATCGTAAATAGCTGATACCATGAATTCGAAAACGGTGCGCGGACGGAATGGGGCAAGTTCCTCGGTTCCCTCTTTCTTCGTCCCATCCGTCGCCATCAGATCGGGCGGGACGGATTTGATCGCGGCGTCAAGGTCTTCGGCGGAGAGATAAAGCTCGCCTATCTGCCTGGCCAGCTCAAGGAGCGGCAATTCGATGCGAACCCTTAGTATTTTGGTCCTTTCGCCTCGATTCAGGGCGAGAACCTGGTGGTGCGAAATGGACTTGACCTGCTGTGAAAAATCGAAGTACGGACTGAAATCCCTGACCGAGTCGGATGATCCGCCGCTGGGATTGCGCGAACTGACAATCCGGCCTTCGCGTCTGATCAGGTTGCGGACGCGTTCCCTCACCGGGACTGATTCCGCTATCTGCTCTGCGACTATGTGCCTTGCGCCGGCAATCGCGTCGTCAACGTCTTTGACTTCCTTTTCAGGATTGACGAATTCCTGCGCTGCGACAGCGGGATCTGAGACTTCAGGAGGGCGAGCCATGATCTTAACAGCGAGAGGATCAAGCCCGATATTCTTGGCCTGCGTGGCCTGGGTGCGGCGCTTCGGTCTGTATGGCAGGTAAAGATCATCAACAACCTTGGCTACGGTGGCGGCCTGTATCTGGGCTTCCAGCTCCGGCGCGGCGATATTCTGCTCCTTGAGCCGGTCCAGGACGGTCTGCTTGCGCTCAGCCAGCGCCTGGCATGACTCCAGCTTCTGCCTGATTCCGGCAATTTGATCTTCAGTTATTCCGCCTGTCTGGTCCCTTCGATAACGGGCGATGAAGGGGGGCGTGGAGCCTTTCTCCAGCATTTCAAGGACGGCGCCGATTTGCGCGGCTTGCAGGGATGTTTCCTGCGCGATCTGCTCGATGATCTTTTCAAGCATTTTGGCCTACCTGCGCTCCGCCGTACGGTAGCGTCGGCGGCGCATTTGATGAAAGGGGAATCCGTGTGTCGCAAAAAGTGTGGATGAGAGACAGACAAGACCGTCTCAGGTTGGCTACCATCTGAAGGCGGGACGTCTGGGCATTCCTCCCCAAAGCGGGGTCTTCGTTTATCGAAAAGTTCCTGTCTTTATTGAAAGCAGGGACGCGGATTATAATTGCGCGGTCATGGGTCGTCAAGCCGATAAAATCATCATTGCTTGTGTTCTTACCCCGGCGGGGCAGGGAGGCATTGGCGTTGTGGCGCTGGCCGGGGACCTGGATGTTCTGTTGGGAAAAGTTTTTCTGCCGGCGGACGGCGGGGGCATGGTTGGCGGGGATGGAACAGGTCGGATTCAATACGGTTTCGTCGTAAGAGGCAACGACCGGCTGGACGAGGCGCTGCTTGTCCGGTTGGGCGGGAGGCCGGATAGGGCTGAGCTGCATTGCCACGGCGGATCAACAGCGGTCAGAAATGTGGTCATGCGCCTTGCGGAATTGGGCGTGAAGGAAGTCGAGCCTGAATATTTCAATAAAGTGGCGTCATGCGGGAGGATGCCTTCCAGACTGGAGACTGAAGCCCGGAAGGCTTTGATGTCAGCCGGAACCCGCCATGCCGCTCGAGTTCTGGCTTATCAGTGGCGCGGGGCATTGGGCCGCGAATTGGCAGTAATCGCCGATGGATTACGGCGATGTTCGACTGAGATAGGGCAGAAACAGCCTGAAATCATAGACTTAAGGAAATCCGTGGAGAAGTTATTGCGGACGGCTCCATTCGGTATTTCGTTATGTTCGCCACGGACGGTAGCCATTGTTGGCCGGGTCAATGTCGGGAAATCAACACTCCTGAATGCCCTCCTGGGGTGGGAAAGGATCATTGTCCATCACGAACCGGGCACAACCAGGGATATAATTGAGGAATTGCTTGACGTGGAGGGGATTCCGCTGCGCCTTATGGATACGGCTGGAATCCGCCATACCGATCACCGGGCGGAGGCGGAAGGAGTCCGGCGGAGCAGGCGCGTAATAGCAAATTGCGATCTGGCATTGGTGGTTCTGGATGCTTCGATTCCGTTGACTAATGACGATCTGGAGATTCTTTGTTCATGCCGGCGGGGTCGAGCAATCATTCTTCTGAACAAATGCGATCTGTCGCGAGTTATATGTCAAGGAAGCGCTTCACAGGCAGGTTCAGCTTCTCTGCATCCTGATTATCCCGTGATAGAGATTTCCGCGAAAATCGGGTTCGGGCTTGATGTCCTCCGCGCCGAGCTTGTCCGCAGATTTGATTATCCCCCGTCGCGGGAAGATCCTTCGCTGCCCGTGGTTTTCATCCCTGAGGTGGCGGACCTTCTCGACAAGACTCAGTCCGAGCTTGAAAGGCGCCTTACTTCAGATCATGTTATTATTGATACCGATTCATGCGCGTTAACGAATCTTTCAGATCAGCTTGACGCCTGGATTCGCACAGAATGAGGCTTGGTTGTCCTGATTGAACATCAACAACGCTATCGTATTTGAATATCGCCGATTTCATACCAGGCATCGGTTCCATTTCCCCCGCCGCCCAGCAACAACCAGCCCGTATTTGACAGGTTGCCAAGCATCATATCGCTGACAAACGGATGTTTGATTCCGGGAATGGCGGTCTTCAACGATTGCAGAAGGTCAACGGATATGTTCTTCCAGCCTTCGGATTCACTAATGATTGCAGCGGTTCTGAGATCGCTCACGCCAGGGGGGGGGGCCTCAGGGCCGGTCAGCCTGATTCGGAAAGACCGCCCGAAACTGTTGAAGTAGATATCAATCCTGGCGCTGTCCGAGGCGCGGAATCTCATGGTCAGGAAGCGCCTTATCTCCGCGCTGAAGATATCCGGGCGAAGCCTGACGGACATGGTTCCGCCTGCCATATCCATATTCATAATGCGGTAATATCCCTTGCCGATTTCTTCAACGCGTGATGAGATGGCTCCTTCGACGAAATTGGATAGAGTGGAATCGGCAAAACGCTTCAGGACAAGCAATCGTTGAGGTCCGATTCCGCGCTTGGAGAAACGAAGGTCGGCGCGGGCAAGGAGAAGTCCGTTGTTGAACGCCGCAAGCCCGACGCGCGCGGTCGGAACAGGATCAGGATCGTGGTAGACCATGCATGGCGCGTCATTGACCGAAAATGTGATATCCCCCTCTTTTCGCGCCATCGTGAACTTCTGCCATGAACGATGAATGTACTGGCTTGAGGGGGAGGATGGCGGGAAGAAGGCCCGGTCATCGCGGCCTGCCGCAACACATACGCCCTTTCGCCAAAGTTCCACAACCCTCCTTCCATCCGGACGATAGACGACCATGTATCCGTCCAGCGGGGCAGCCATGTCATTCGGCATGATTAGCGCGATGTCCTGCATTTTCTCAAAGGGCGGGAGAACGTCGGTCATCATCGGCGCAAGGTGGAATGATGCCTCGCCGTCGCCGCTCCAGATGTCTTTATGCCAGATTGATGTAATCGCTCCTGATATCGAGCCGAGATGGGACCAGCTTGGATCGCATATCCAGCGATTTGTCAGTTCCCACGGCGCTCCGAATGTCCACCAATCAACGGGAACGCGGTTGAAAACTGATGCCGCGCAGTTCAGATCATCCGGCGGGGATGATACAGTTCCGGCCCATTCTCCCATCCGCGAATCATCGCGGAATGACGATCCGGCGGTTTCTATCGGGATATCCTCGATAAAGGCGTCGCGCATGGTGAAGTCGTCGAAGCAAACTTCGCCGTCACCCGCCGCCAGAAGGCCTGCCATGCCGGCGAATGCGTCAACATCTTCGACCGACATGATCTCATGCCCGTCGAGCGATGCCGTAATGCGCGAGCCAAGGATCGCCGCGCCAAGCCGATAATACTGTCCGGGAAGGGGCGGCAATTCGTAACTCCCCAGGGAGCTTTCGATTCCCGAAGTGACTTTAATCAATCTCAGTGACGGGGAATTGGAGTCCGAATCCCAGCGGAGGGCATGGTAGTCTTTCGGGCCTTTTGCGTAGAAGACCAGACCGCCGGCAGCGCCGCTGTCAATGCGCGTTGACACGTCAACACGATAGTCTGCCATATAATCGCGACCCGTGAGCGCCATGCGGAGGTCTCCATGCTCGGAAAGAGATGGCAGTCGGGAACAGGAAGCAAGGTTTGCCGGATCGGCCCATAAACCGGGTCTGGAATTCAGTTTGACGCGGATCGTCTTGCCCGTGGAAGGACGGTGCAGCGACAGGTCAAGTTTAGCGGGCGGGCGCGGGATTATGGTCCTCAGGTCATAATCTGAATCTGCGGAAAGAACGCTCTTGCCATTGACCGTTGTAAGTATGTCTCCCACTCGAATGCCTGCTGACGCGGCGGGGCAGTCGCCGGAGACGCGCAGCACGACGGGCCGGGCAGTCATGAAACTGAAGTTGACGCCAAGCCCGAATGAGTCTATCGCAACACGCCTCATGCCTGCCGGGGCAGGTTCTTGCGGTTTCCCGGCCGCGCAGAGCATTCCGGGATTGATTGCGCGGTTCTCGTCGCTTCTGGATGCGAACCACCATGAATTTCCATGGAATGTCCATTGAGACGGCGTCGGCGCGGCTGCGAAATCATCATCGTTTTGAATAATGTCAAGGCTGATTCGCCGCGCGATTTCCAGCGATAAACCATCCGAAGTAATCTCAGTCATCAATCCTGCTTTGCCGGATACGCGGATTCTCGCCATGCAGGTCTGATTCAAAAAAACTCTGAGAAGCCCAAGGTCTTCCCGAATGCTGAGTGCATCGCCGCTTTTCCATTCAGGGAGCGCCCGCAGATATACTCCTTCCTTTTTCAGGGGTTCCTCATATTCTTTGTCGTTGGCGTTGAGAACATCGTCAAAGCCGGGACAAGTCAGCGATATCGTGCCGGGTTTGAGAATAAGCGTCGAAAATTCAGTTTCCCCGATACGATCGAAAAAAACGCATACTGACGTTGAATCATCGGGCTTAGACTTTATACGGTATTCGATAATGTGTTCCCTGAACGGTTCCGGGTTTGACGGCGCATGCTTGACGGCATCTGCGGCGTCTACCGGACTCGGTGGTTCGGCGGCGCTGATGCGAACCGCGGGATAGCAGAGAAGCGCAAAGGCTCCCGTTGCCCATGCCATCACACAGCGCAACAGCAGAATCCTGCCTTTGAATGCTAACCATAAGTTTGCATGTTGAGTCTGTTTCATACAAAACGCGCAAATCGAATGCGCAATCCGGAGCATGCCGGCGGGAGTTCACTCGTCGCCCTGTTCCTGATTCTTGTGTGCCGCCTTCTGTCGGGACAACGCCTTGACCTGGCTTCGCAGCGCATTCACCTCGGCGCGCAGCATTTCGACGCTTTCACGCATGGCGAAGTGTTCGATCCGCCGCCGCGCGGCCTCGGAATAGCGTTGCCTGATGCCTGCAATGACTACCTGTGCCTTCATAGGCGTTCCGTATCGAAGGTATTCTATCTCTACGTCCGTGTCCGGTTTGATTTCAGCAACGGCGCGCTCAAGTCCCGGCGAATCCGGTATCAGCCTGCCGCCAACCTTTAGAATGATGTCTCCCTTCTGAAATCCGGCTTTTTCGGCGGGTGAGCCTTCCTCAACGTCCAGGACAAGCGCTCCGACCAGTTCCGGTCCCTGCAAAGCCACAGCCACGTCAGGCTCCATGTTTGCAGCGCTTACGCCCAGATAGCCCTTGTCGCCTTTGCGGATGGCGTCAAACGCCTCCTCGACCATTCGCTGCTGCTCGATCCGGCGGGACTGGGGGATGGCCATGTTGATGGCATCGTGAATTCTTTGGTCAAGGTCTTCGCGGTTGGACGCGACGGCAAGGCGCATTTCCGACTCAAGGTCGGCCAGGCGCGATTCGATTGCATCAAGCCTGCCTATGATGTCATCGGACGGGATGAATTCTGACGGTGCGGCGCCTGCCTCAGTGGGCGGTTCATCGGCGGACTTTTTATGGATGTTGCGGTGCTCGCGCCCGCCTTCGGCAAGGCGTTGCGCCGCGGTTGCCCGCGTCAGCGCATAACCGGAAAAGAGCAGGGCGATCAGCGCGAGGATCGAAATCCATAGCAGACCGAGCGTCCAGATTATCTGGGGGCGTTTTGTCATTGCGCAAAGCGTCGGCGTCGCATGGAATGTTGTTCTTCCGGGCATCCGGCTTGCCGGCCGGTCTCTATTAAATTTCATTGTATCGCGGCGGCAATACTCCAGGCAACTTCAGAATGATCGTTTGCCCGGTGCGCAACATATAATGGAGTCTGGCACGGGATCATATGCAGATCGCCACAACATGGAGAAATCATGTTGATTCCGTAAACCATCGTCCCAAGCCGCAGCGCCCGGTAGGGTAGCCATGCGTATTCCAGATCAGGCGCGAGCGCCGTATCGCACTGGACACGGGACAAGGAAGATTATGCCGTCCGCAAGGGTTGCAACAATTTTTCTGGTTATGAGAGTGTATATGTTGAACTACTTGTCCGGAGTGCGCAGTCAGTATAATGAATCAAATTCGATTGACATTATCACATAATGACGACTATACTGAAACGAAATGGTTTCGATTCATCAGTTCTGGAAGGCTCACGAAATGAATAAGACTGTGTCATTGATAGCGTTTTTTCTGTGTCTCGCGATAGCCGGGATGGTTCAGGCTTTCACATACCGGATTGTGGACGACGCGTATCCTACAGCAGTCACCCATCCGACAAGTTATCTTGGCCAGACCGGTCCGATCTCTATTACGGTTGGCGCTCTTCAAGGGGATTTTACGTATCAAGCTTTGGGAGATATCCAGATTGCTCTGAACACGTGGAATAATCAGATTACCACGACAGGAAATATTGACATGTTCGGCATTTTACCCACACAGGCGGACTTCCAGTCCACAGTTCTTCATGAGCTTGGCCACGCCTTGGGGTTGGGCCACTCGAACCTCGGCGACAGTTACCCCGCCGGACCAAGATACACTTTCAGCGGCAATGGCGCTAATAATGTATTTGAAACAGGGCTGGGCGCGGACGGCATCCCAGGCACGAACGACGACGTTCGCGGGGATGACGTGAACTTCTTCTGGAAGGAAATTGGCGACGACAACCCGTTTGACGCCAATCCGGCGACGATTGACAGCACAACCTTCTCCCTGCCCGGAAGCTTCCCGAATTCCGCCACCCGCGAATCCGCCGCCGCCCTTGGCTACGGCGTAAACAGCACGGAATCTGTAATGACTCAGTTAGCCTACTTCGGCGAGATACAGAGGACGCTTACGGCGGACGACGTGGCGGGGGTGCGTTACGCTCAGTCCGGTCTGGACAGGACAGCCGGCACGGCGGACGATTATAATTGGACGCTGACATGGATGGGGGAGCGGGCGGTTGACGACGTTGACATTTTCCTTTACTTCGACAACGCGACAGGTTTTGCGGCAACGCAGAGCAATGCTGGATGGCTGATACTGAATCAACACGCGACGCTTGGTTATTCGAACATCATCTTCAACGACACAATCAACTGGTTCTACACGCCTGAACCGGGAACGGCAGGACTGATACTATGCGGGCTGGCCGCGACGGTTGTTTTGCGCAGGCGCGGGCGGAAATAGGCAATAGCAAGGTTGATTCTGAGTCGGCGTACTCCCCCTGTGTTTATTACTTCGGGCGGGGGCTGTTATTTTTTATCTGACATCCACAATCCGGCAGCCGCATTCTTCAAGCTTGCCGAGCAGGTCATCCATATCGCCTGTCTCAATTCGCAGAACAACTGATATGCGGTTCTCCGCGCCTGTCACGGGGACTGCTGCGGCCAGACTGTTTGTGATCGCCCCATGGCTTTCGATGACGTGGAGCAACCGGGGGATGTCCTCTCCGGATTCCACGGTGAGCGTCAAACGTTTGCCGGGGACGCCGCTTCCAAGCATCCGGCAGAAGGCGAGCATCATATCCGCCTGCGTTATTATCCCGACCAGGTTGCCGAAGGAATCCACCACGGGAAGGCTGCCGACCTTGGTTTCCCGCATCATCTGCGCCGCATCCTCAAGCGTAGCGTCCGGGGATATCTGATATGGTTTGCTTGACATTATGCGGCTGACGGGCATCGTGGCCGTTTCATCCATTGAGTCCCAGTCCACGAATGACGATTTGCCGCCCTCTGCCTCCCGTATGTCCCCAAGCGTTATGAAGCCGAGTAACTCCCGGTCCCTTACGACGGGGAGGCGCCGTATGCCCTTGTAGAGCATAAGTTCAAGCGCCTCGCTGACCTCGGTCTCCGGGGCGACGGTGACGAGTTCGCGTGTCATCCAGTCCGATACGAGCATTATCCACCTTCTTTACTGGCTGGAGTTTTATTTTTGCTTCCATGTCAAGGATGACAGGACGGGGGCGTTCTGTCAAGCGTAGGCGGCATTTAGCAACATTCCGGAAGCGGTCGCGTCATCTGCGGCGAGCGCGGGGCCTTCGTTGGAATGAGTCGCGCCATTACTTGAAACAAGCCGGTTGAATCCGGTAAAGTTTGTGCCGGCGCGAGGATCGAGGGGCTGCCATGAGCGAAACGACCGCAAACAGGAGCGAACCGGCGTACATTGAACGCGGATGGTACGCCGTTCTGGAATTTCCCGATAAACGGGCAAGGAAGATGCCTGAGGCTCTGGAGGTGGCATCCCGGAATCCAACCCTCCAGAAGATGCTTGACGACGAGGGCAACTTCTTTTACCGGACAATCTTCTACAAGGACGACGCGCAGACATTGGCGGATCTTATTCATGCGGTTCGCGGATGGCCGAAAGTCCGGCTTTACATCCGCGGAATTGGGGCGGACGTCGCCGCAGCTTCAGGATTGAAGTGTTATTGCAGGCAGATTGAAATCCGGAGCAACCGGTATTCCCCATGCTGTCCTCTGGTGGAGGATGGGGATTCCGAGGTTCCCGGTTTCATCGGGTGCGGGCACGGCAAGGTCTGGATCGCCTGGACGGAGGCCGACTACTTCGCCTCATACAGGAAGCATTGGTTCGCTTACGGTTCAATTCAGGGGAGTGTTTTCAGCCTGGACAGAAAGGCGTTGGATAAAGACGTGGCAACATCTGCGCAATTTGCCGCGCTTTGCCCCGCATTCGACGCGGCGTCGTTTGCGACATTGGCGGCCAGGCTTCCGGACACGATGCCGATCGGCAGGAGACACGGCTGGCTACCGACGGTCGGCTCCTCAGCCACGGCGGCTTATTATTCGCTGAACCGGGAGACGGCGCTGATACGCCCCGTCAGCCAGGAATTTTACTGGGATTACATGGCCCAACTATTCCGAGGCTGGCGGGCGGCGTTGAGCAGGCAAAAGACTCAAAACGTTCTACAACCGGAATCAGAGGAGAAAAATAATGCAGACTGACATTGTGCTTACGGTTTCCGAGTCGAAAAGGTTGATAGCAAAAGGCGTCAGGGAGTTGCCGCAGGTGAAGGCCGCGCTGGAAGGCGGCGTTGTGGCCGTCGCCAAGGGCACGACGAACGCTTATCTTGTTGAGGAATTCACGGGCGAGACGATTGACCGGAGGCTTTACTGCACCGGCACGACCAATCCCAAGAAACCGTCCAAACCGGCAGGAACTGCAAACAAGCTTCCCGATCTGGTTCTGGTCAAGGGGAAAAAGACAGAAGGCGAGACGGCAGTCGAATATCTTGCAAAGATGAAGGCCGGGGACGTCTTTATAAAGGGAGCGAATGCCCTCAACTACGAGAGGAACCAGGCCGGGATACTGATAGGCCATCCGACGGGGGGGACCATCGGCGCGGCGATAGGGACGTGCGTCGCCCGGCGGATACACCTTGTGATACCGGTCGGGCTTGAGAAGAGCGTGCCTGTGGACATAAATGCCGCGTCCGCTGAGATTGCGGCTGCGGGGCCTGACGGCAGGGGCGCGACGCTCTGGCCGGTCAACGGAATCATTGTGACGGAGATCGAGGCGTTGCGGTTGCTGGCGGGGGTAAGGGCGCTGCCGTGCGGGGCGGGCGGCATCAACGGGGCTGAAGGCTCGATACGCCTGGCGCTGATCGGCGAGCGGGGGCAGATTGAAGCGGCGGAGGCGCTGCTTGACGGCATTTGCGGAGAGCCGCCTTTCATTGCATAACGCGCAGTGATGGCGCATCCGGAGAGGAGAAGTGAACTTGAGAGGAATGAGCCATGACTGAAGACAAACCGGAAGCACAGCAGAAGGAAACTGATACGAGCAGACCCGCAGAGGACGAAAGCTGGAAGGATGCGGTTGCCAGAGAAAAGGAACGCGAAGCCGGCGGAGGGCGGAATGACGCCCGGCGCTCTCCGCCACCCCCTCCCACCTTCCCCACCTTTGTCGCGGGATTGTCCACGCAGGTTCTCGTTTATCTCGGAATGCTGACGCATCCTGCGACCGGTAAATCGGGGAAGGACCTCTTCGAGGCAAAATACATAATTGACCTGCTGGGAATGTTGCAGGATAAAACCAGGGGCAACCTGACCCCGGAGGAGCAGAAATTTCTTGAAGAAACACTCTTCGAGCTGAGAATGCTCTACGTTCGGGAGTCTCAGACGACGTCCGGACCTGAGGATGCGGAGATGGTCGGGCCGGGAGAACAGACTTGACGCAGCAAACAAGAAGCGGAAAGTGGGAACTTTATTACGTCGGACACGTGTGTTTCCGCGTCACGGCGCCGGACGGGACGGTTCTATTCATTGATCCCATGCTTGACGGCGGATTTGAATGGGAGGGCGCGCGGGAAAAGCGGCTCGATCCCCCGGCGTTCCAGTTGCCTTTGATCGAGAAGTGTGACGCGGTACTGGTCACTCACGCGCACGGCGACCATTACGAGGCAACGACGGTATCGCATCTTGCGCGGGATCACGGTTCGAAGGTTCTCGGTCCGCCGGACGTGATCGCGGACCTGGCGGGGCGAGGGGTTCCCGGAGAACGCCTGATTACGGCGTCATCCGGGCAGGAGTTTGATTTCGGGCCGATGAAAGTGACGGCATGGCCCAACCGGGACAGCGAGAACGCGCAGCCCTGCAACAGGTTCAGCTACTCTATCCGCTGCGGCGATCACGTGATCTTCCACGGCGGGGATTCGCACGGCCCGTCGCCGACGTGGGAGCCTCTGATCGGAAAGACGGATATCGCGATGCTCTGGCCCTCAAAGGTCATTGACGTGACTCGCTGGCTGCGCCCGGCGCGCATTGTTCTGATGCACTACGGCCAGTTTCGGCCCGGCAAGTTCCTTTGCAACATGGACCCGAACTACATTGCGGGGGAGATAAGGACGGCCTGCCCTGACGCGAACGTCCAGATCATGTCCGTGCGCGAGACGATCTTCCTTGATTGAAATCTGTGCCGGCGGGGACATGCTCATTTTACGCTCTTGCTAAAATGAGATCGTGCTCCCGGACACCATGGAAACGCAACTGCTTACAGCCCACAATGTCCAGCGTGACGCGGAAAACATACGAGCCGCAGCGATGTCGCTGCTTGAGGGGCAGGTTATTGCGTTCCCGACGGAGACGGTATACGGGTTGGGGGCGCGGGCTGATTCTCAGGAAGCCGTTGAACTTCTGAAAAGAATCAAGGGGAGGCCGGAGGGGAAGCCGTTTGCAATCCTTGTTCCTTCTGTGAATGAGGCCGGGCGGCTTGTCGGAAGGATTTCGGAGCGATTCGAGAGGCTTGCCGCGAGATTCTGGCCGGGGCCGCTCACGATCGTTGTTCCGGACGGCAAGGGCGGGACCATCGGCATGAGATGCCCGGCGCATCCGGTTGCGCTGGAGTTGCTTCGCGTCGCAGGTGTCGGCATTTCAGCGCCAAGCGCGAACCGTTCCGGGAAGGAGCCTGCGAAGCGCGCTCAGGAGATTTATGATGAATTCGCGGGGGAGATCGCGGTAGTGCTCGACGGGGGGCCGTCGCAGATCGGGCAGGCCTCGACGGTCGTCAGGTTGTGGGATGAAGGTTATTCCAACATAGAAAAAGCGCGAAACCCAGCCGGTGAAGGATGGGAAATCGTGAGGCAGGGAGTTGTGACGGCCGATGAAATACGGGCGATTATCGGGAGCGGGTGAAGACTGATAATATTGCGCCGGTTTCACTGCGGACCACCGCCGCTATTTACCAACTGCCACAAACTTCACTGCGTCCGCCAGCACGTTGCCTTCCGGGCAGTTTGTGACCACCACCGCGCCTTTGCGTCCTGCCGGGAAGTTGAATTCGCCAAGCTTTACCCACATGCCGTGGTCCTCCTTCAGCTTCACCGTGTGTTTGGATTCTCCGTCGGCGTGGATGACCGTGACTGGTCCGTTCGGCGCGTGGTCGTTGTTCGGGTCGAGTCCGAACCAGATATAGACCGCGTATTTTCCGGCCTTAGGCAGTTCGGGGCGGAAGGTCGCCGAGCAATTCCCGTCGCCCTTCAGCGCGAAGAGACTGTCATCAATATAATCCTCCCCGGCTGTAGTGCGGGTCCATTCTCCCGTAGTCTCGAAGCCGTCCTTGCTGCGGGTTGTGACGACTATGGCGTCCATGTCCTGAGGATGCTTCATCCGCCGGGCTGTCTGCCGCGCGACGCTGTTGACGACGTTGAAGCCGACCTGCACGTCAACACCCGACGGCCAGCGTATGTCCTGCGGGCCTGAGAATCGGTTGCCGGTCATGATTGCCGATCCAGCTTCGGGGCCGCAGACCAGTTGCGGGGCGATACGGTTGAACTGCGACGCGGAGACGATAAGGTTCCCGCCCAGCAGCTCCAACGCGGGGCGTCCGGTTTTCGCGCAGTCGTAATCCATGAAGTTGCAATTCTGGAATGTGACGTTGCCTCGCCCTTCGATGCGGGCGATCTGCTGCGACGGTCCCCAGAAGGCGCAGTTCTGCAACTGCATCGTGCCTTTGTTGTTCGGACCGACGACGATCGAGACCGGGTCCTTGCCCGCAAATGCCACGAATTCGCCGTTCGTTATCAGCAGTCCGTATGGCCAGCACTGGTCCACAACGACGGCATTACCGGAGGCGTCCGACCCGATGCCAAGGAAGTTGCCGTTGCACGCGCCGTCCTTTGACTCGATGAAGCGATAACCGATCTTATAGCCGAAGACGAACGTGTTGCAGACGTACTCCCAGTCCGTGCGGGCGAAGACGAACGCCTCGCCGTTATCCCAAATCCACTTCTGAATCCCGGATTTTTCGTCCCACTGCCAGAACGGCCAGAAGTGGACGTTCTCGATGCGGCCAACGTCGTAGCACTTGTCAATGAAGATGCCGCGCTTGAGGGGCTGGCCGTAGAGGTTGCGGATGTAGTGCCGTCCGGACGGGCGCGTGCCGAAGTCAACCGCGTAGTAGGGGTTCACGAGCAGGCAGTCCACGATGGAGCAGTTGTCCCCGCCCGCGCCGGCGACGCATGGCGGGTATGCTTTGATGGCTTCCGCTTTTTGATCGGGGTAGAAGATCGTCAACCCTTTAACGACGGAGTTGGGATTGAGCATGATGAAAGGCGGGCCGTCTTCTTTGCCTTGGCCTTCAACGGCCAGGAGCGTGGAGCCTTTGTTCTGCGTCCATGCCGTTGGAATGCGCCAGACGCCTTCCAGCGTTACGTTGGCCGGGATGACAAGGTGGGTCTTTATTAGGAAGTTGCCGTTCGGGACCTTCACGGTTCCGGCGGCGGGCTTTCCGGCCTCGTCGAGGGCTTTCTGGAATGCCGCGGTGTCGTCGGTCTTGCCGTCGCCGACCGCTCCGAAGTCCATGACGTTGAGTTCCAGGAGGTTGGCGGGTTTGGGCGCAGGTTGCAGCGTGGCTGCGCCGGCATTATTGGCTTGAGCCGGCTTGTCCGGGGGTTGAGCCTGTTGCGCTTCGGCGCATGAGAAGAGAACGGCGCACATGCTGACGAGCAGGCCGGTCTGAAGGCGCATGTTTATCATCTCCGAGAAAAGGGTTCGATTTTCAGCGAACTACACATAATAAGAGTATCATCCCGAATGATGGAAGCCAATAGCTGAAGCGCGTTTGGCGGGGGGGAAATCATTCAAGCATCACAGCGGCGGACGGACTGGCGGTTCGGCGTTCTGTGCGTGATAAATCTCAACAAGCTCCGCCAGCGCTTTTCGCGCCTCATCGGATTTTTGATCGGGGCGGGCGTAATGTTCGCGGTCAAGAAGCGCGCGGAGATAGAGAATGCGCCATCGCCACGCGGTTCTGGCCTGCCGGGTCAATCCGGCATCCACCTTTTGCGCCAGATCGAATGCGGCTTGGGAGCCTGAATCCTGTGATGGTCTGGTGTGGTTCTTTTCGAGAATCTCGATCATCCTCAGGACGTCGTCCGCCGCGTCGGGCGAATATTCATATGACGCATATTCACGCAGTGTTTCCGACGCCTTTTTTCCCGAGCGCCAATAGAACTGGCTGTAGACGGCCTTGTTGATGTCCTCGAAAATCCCCTCCGAATACGGGAATCCGCCTGACAGTTTGCAGCCTGCGGAATCCCAGAGCGCCTGGAATCTTTGTGGAAGGGGGTTGGCTCCGTAGCCGCCCCACGGTCCCATGCCCCACATGCTTATCTCCGGGAAGTTCACAAGCGGAAGGCCGCCGGGGGCGGGGTTTTTCAGCAGGTAGGATGGGAAGGTTGTGTGCGAATCGGCAAGGATGTAATCCACCCATTCAGGGCGCTTTTCAAAGGCGCGAGCCAGTCCCTCCCATTCGCCTTCGTTCTCGACGGGGTCGAAAAGCCAGGTTGAAAGGACTATCCTGATACCTGGGAACATGCGTTTGCCAAGTTCCGCAACCGGCTGCGCCATCATCAGAAATCCGTTGCAACCCCATGGACGACACTTCGCGCAGCCGCAACCGCCCTGATCGTAGGGCCAGATGGACAGGTAGTCCAGCCCGATGTCCGAGAACGCGCCGAAGACCGCCTCAAAGTTATGCAGAACGACTTCCTTCGCGCCGGGCTTGCTCGGACAAAGCTCCACGCCGTACATTCCCCGGATTTTAATCTGTGTCGGCGGGGTGATGCGGAGTTCGGCAGGACTGTTGGCGTAACCCTCGTTGGCCAGCAGAGTCAACCCTACGCCCATTCCCACGCGCTTCGCCGCTCCAAGAATCGAGCGGAGCCGTTTCACCATTTTCTGCGCTTCGGGATCGGCGAATCCGTTGAAGTGGTGCATGTCGAACCACACGATGACGGCGTTATAACCCCACAGGGCAAGTTCCTCGACGTATTGCTCGATCTCCTCCACCGGCGCGTCGTGGTAGAAGTTGTGGAAATGAGTGGCGAAGTAGATGGCACGGAATTCCTTCTCCGGCGCATCAATCCCCCGCCATGCGCCCGGCATGAATCCGCCGCGGTCATAACGCCCCGAGCGGAGGAATTTTCCGACACCGTATAACAATCCCAACCCATCACCTCCCGTTATTCTGACTCCGCCGGGCGCATTGCTGATTTCAAACCCCTGTCGCCCGGGGCCGGGGGTTATGGCGAGTTCAAGCGTAAAGTCGGCGTCGCCTTCTGTTATGAACCGAGCGTCGCAACGTTTCCGCAACTGCCGCTCGAAGATGGATGCAACGCGCTGGAGCATCGGATTCGCGTCCGCCGGCGCGATACGAATTGTTTGGGCCGGCTTCACCTGCGCTGCGGCATCCTGCGCGGAGAGCGCGGTTCCGAACGCAATCGCTCCCCCAAGGCATATGGCATTGAACATGCTATTTCCCATGAATCCGCTCCATGGTCCTGACTGCCCCGAGAATGCATTACATGAGTGACGCAAACGTCCGGCAGCTTCAGCCCTTGTACAAAATGCTCCGGATGCAGTCAATCGCATTCCGCATCCCAATGTCATGAAGGGTGTGGCAACGTAGACGGGTATGGTTCCAGTTCCCGATACTCTGTTACATGCGTTTATAGACTCTCCCTCTGAATGTGCAGTATTAGCCGCTTGCGGCGTCTGGCGGTAGCCTCGGGTGCAACCCGCGGACTAAGCCGTTTACAACCAACAAGCACGTGAAACGGGCGACTGAAGGCATTCATACAGTCAATCGCCCCTGTCGGGGCTTTGGAAATACGCTTGATTTTTTCCACGGGCTTGCGCCGCGAGGCCACCTTAAAATGCCCTTCGGGCTGGGAAAACGACACGCTAAAGACATCCGAAGGCATGTCAACATATTGCCCGGTTGCCACCTGAAAATGGGCTTCTTTCATGCCCGGATAAATTGGCGCACCCAGTCATGAAACGGTTCCAACAGATTGTTCAAACCGGAATTTTCGCGTAGACTTGTAAGAGTCAGACATTTCGGTTCCTGATTCGAAAGGGGCGCATGCCTTGAAACTGAGAATTGCCGGAGCGCAACTGCCGGTCACGACGGATATTGACGCAAATCTCGAAGCGATCCTTCGTGCGGTGGATTTTGCGGTTGACCAGGATGCCGACGTCCTTCTGACGCCGGAGGGATCGTTGAGCGGATATACTGCGCTTTTTGATCATAATGCGGTGGCGGAAGCGCTTGACGTGGTCACCGGCTGCGCAGCGGACAAAAGCATCGGGCTGGCGCTAGGGACGTGTTTCGTCGAATCAGACGGCAAGTGCTACAACCAGATACGCTTTTATGACCCGGATGGGACCTTCCTTGGGTTCCACAGCAAGATTCTGCGCTGCGGTAGCATGGACGAGCCGCCGAAGGGCGAGATAAACGATTATGCGGTTGTTCCATTGCGAACCTTCGATTTATGCGGCGTCAAAGTCGGGGGGCTTATCTGCAACGATATGTGGGCGAATCCCGGTTGTACGCCGGTTCCCGATCCGCACCTGAGCCAGCATCTTTCGCGCATGGGCGCGCGCGTCATTTTCCAGGCTGTCAACGGCGGGCGCGGGCCGGGCGAGTGGAGCAAGGTCGCATGGAACTACCATGAGTCCAATCTTCGGATGCGGGCTAATGCGGGGCGCGTCTGGGTCGTCGTAGCGGATAATTGCCATCCCATGGAGCTGCCATGCTCATGCCCGTCAGGGGTTATTAATCCGGAGGGAAGCTGGGTGTGCCAGGCGCTGCCGCAGGGAGAACAGCTATTCATTCATGATCTTATAATGTAACACTTCCCCCCGTTATTCGGGAACAACGAAAAACGGGGGGAAGACTAAGCGCAATCACGAGACGCTTTCAGCGGATCAGCGCCTGACCGGCATGGCCCAATTCCTTCCATTCAGCGATTCATGTCATCCCTGCGCCAGAATCGGTTCGGATGGTTCGCGTTCCCTCTGGCGCATACGGGAGACCAGCTTATTAGCGGCGTGCATGTAGGCGTTGGCGCTGGCTTCGATGATGTCCGGACTGCTGGCCTTGCCGCGTTCAATGAATCCGTTAGTCTGAAGTTCGACGATGACTTCGCCAAGCGCGTCTTTGCCGCTGGTGACTGCGCGGATGCCGTAATCCTTCAACGTGGCGTTCAGTTCCAGGACTCGGTCAATCGCCTGGTAGAGCGCGTCCACGGGGCCGTCGCCGGTGGCCGTGCCGATTCTTTCCTTGCCTTCCTGATCGCGGATGCGGACAGCGGCTGTCGGGATTACACCGGTCCCGCTGACGGTGTTGTAGCTCTTCAGCGCGTAGAGGCGCGGAATTGATGCGTCAATCTCCCAGAGGATTGCCTCAATGTCTTCGTCCCATACGTTCTTCTTTCTGTCGGCGAGTTCCTTGAAACGCTTGAACGCCACGAGGACTTTTTCATTATCCATCGTGAAGCCAAGCTGTTCGCATCGCGTTCGGAAGGCATGTTTGCCGGAGTGTTTGCCCAGGACGAGGCGCGAGCGATCCCATCCGACGTCCTCCGGCTTCATGATCTCGTAGGTGCTGCGTTCCTTGAGGATGCCGTCCTGATGAATGCCAGCCTCGTGCGAGAAGGCGTTTTCCCCGACGATGGCCTTATTGCGCTGGACGGCTGAGCCGGTAATTCCGCTGACGAGGCGGCTGGCCGGGACGATCTGGCGCGTTTCAATGCCGGTCGTTATGCCGAATGAGTCGCGGCGGGTGTGGAGAGCCATCACGACCTCCTCCATGGAGCAATTTCCCGCCCGCTCACCGATGCCGTTGACGGTGCATTCCACCTGGCGCGCGCCGGAGCGCACGGCCGCGAGGCTGTTGGCCACGGCTAGTCCGAGGTCATTGTGGCAATGGACGCTGATTATCGCCTTTTCAATGTTAGGCACATCCCGGAAAAGCCCGGCGATCAGCCTGCCGAATTCGTCCGGCACGGAATAGCCCACGGTGTCCGGGATGTTGACGGTTGACGCGCCGGCGGCGATGACGGCCTCCACAACGCGGGCGAGGAAATCCGGCTCGGTTCGTGATGCGTCTTCCGGCGAGAATTCGATGTCCTCGCAGAGTGTCCGCGCATAAACGACCATCTCGGCGGCCTGCTTCAGGATTTCGTCCTGGGCCTTCTTTAGTTTGAACTGGCGATGGATTTCGCTGGTGGCAAGGAAAACGTGGATGCGGGGTTTGGCGCAGTTTTTCAGCGCCGCTGCCGCGCAGTCAATGTCTTCCTTCAGCGCGCGGGCAAGGCCGGCCACGCGGACATCCTTGATCTCCTCGGCAACGGCTTTCACTGCTTCAAAGTCTCCGGGGGATGCGATGGGGAAGCCGGCTTCGATCACGTCCACGCGCATGGCCTGGAGTTGGCGGGCGACGTGGAGCTTTTCTGTCTGGGTCATGCTGCAGCCCGGGCTTTGCTCCCCGTCTCGGAGCGTTGTATCAAAAATTACAATCCTGTCTTGCGGCATTGTCTATTCTCCGGATTTAAGTATGTCAGGAATGCTGGTTGAGTTTCCGACGCGAAGATCGGGAAAGTGGAAGGCGACCGCCATGCTCAGAAATCAACCAGCATCCTGGCGGGCGCTGGACTGCCGATCCCGCCCGCCGTTCGACTTCCTCCGCGCGATGCGCGACTGGAATTTCCGTTTTGAAATGCTTTCATGCTCATTGGAATCAATCCACCAACAAAAAAAGCCCTGAACCTTTCGATTCAGGGCCGGGTCATCTGATTTTCGTAAAACGCGCTTAAAGACCTAGCCCTGACCGACTGCCCCTGATAGGAGCAGTAGTCCCCGGCTAAGGCGCAAAAGGCTGGCGCGTCTGACGAAAACAGGCATTCCACTTACCTCTGTAAATAATACTAACGCGCCTTCTAAGGGCGTCAAGCAAATTTTCTGCTTCGATTTCCCGTTTCGAGGCGAGTAATCCGTAGCCGGCGTGCTTGCTGCGCCGCAGTCGTCCCGGCCGCATTAAAAGCGGGCGGGCGGCGCTATCCTGAGTTACCTTAACCATGGCGCCTGCCAGCTACTCGCCGTGTATGAGTGAAGCTCGATTCGGTTGCCCTCCGGATCGGATAGCCAGGCTTGCCAGGATTGGTCCTTTCCCAGCGTCGGCTCGCTGACCTGTACACCGTTGGCTCTGAGGGCGGCCACCGTGGCCGGGAGATCGTCAACCTCAAGGCACATGTGTTGGTACCCGGCCTCATTTCCAGCGGCGGTTTCGCCTGGCTTTTGGGGGGGCGCTTTAAAGAGTTCCAGGAAGTTTCGCCCGCCGAATCGGATGTAGATTCCAAAGCGCTCGCCATTCTCATTTATAAAGTCGAAGGCAGGTTTCAGTCCGAGTTTATCGCAGTAAAATGCGATTGCTGAGTCAAGGTTTCTTACACGAAAACAGATGTGAGCAAAGCCTTTGATCATTTGAGTTCTCCCTGACTATGGTTATGAGGTGATTTCACGCCGGCACTGTACGGCGCGGGACTGCCGAATGTCAATTCCTTGAAAGCGGATAAGACCGTATGATATTGTCTCAGGCTGCATTACTGATTCATTCCGGGCATCACACATTGATGGCTTTGGTCACTCATGCTAAGTCGGATAGCGACATTCTACCTGCTGGTCTTGGCGTTGTGTATCCTGCTTACTCCGTGCCGCGCCAAAGCGGATGGAGAGGTCGTATTCTGGTCACAGACGGGAATGGAAGATGTTTTTTCTCTTTATTGCCGACGGTTCGAGAAGCTTCATCCCGGATTGCGCGTGAGGGATGAATACATTCCCTGGGGTCAATTTGATTACAAACTGCTGACCGCAATGGCCGCCCGGAGCGGCGTTCCAGATGTTGTAATGGCGGATCGTTACTGGGTGGGACGCATCTTGCACGCGGGTGGCATCAGATATCTGGACAATGATTTTGACGAACAGTTCCTCTCGCGTTTCCTGCCGGTGTGCCGGAAGACGTTCACATTCAAGGGGAAGCTGTTTGCTATACCTTTCGAGACAGATTACAGCGTAATGTTCTATCGAAGGGATATTGTCGAACCGGCTCTGACGAAACTCGGAATGGCGCAATTCCCCGACAACTATGAAGATTTCGTGGCGCTATGCCGCGAGGTTTCCGTACGGGACGAGAGTGGAGAAACGACACGTTATGCGATGGAGCTGGCCGAGGACAGTTCCGAGTCGTTCGTTTATCACTGGGTTCTTCCGGCGGGCGGGCGACTGATGAGCGAGGATTACTCGAAGATCACGTTCGGCGAATCTCCGGCGCGCGAGGCGTTTCATCGCTACGTCGCAATGATCAGGGATTATAAGGTCGCCTGCCAGTTCCGCGGGCAGCGCGGCAACAACGATATCGAGGCCTACAGGGAAGGCTTCTTCGCCATGCGACACGACGGTATTTGGTGGGCAAATGATTTGCGTATAACTGCGCCGGGATTGAGCGGGAGGTGGGCTATTTTCAACCGCAATCCTTTCAACCCGAAGGGGAAGCCATCTCTCAACAGCATGGGCGGTTTCTGCACTGTGATTCCCAGCATGGCCCCGAATCCGCAGGGGGCGAAGGCATTCATAAAGTACTTTTTTTCTGAAAGTCTTCTGCGGCATTACACGTGCAGTGTGAATTTCACATCCGATCCGGCAAGCTGGCCGGATCTGTTTCTTGATCGTCCGATTTCGTATTTCGGCGGTCAGACAATATACCGGGCATACGCCGACGGGGCGGAATATACAACGCCCAGCGAGTTCTGCCCCAGGATGGAGGGACTGTTTGAAATTCTTGGCCGAGCGCTCTCCCGATCCTGCAATCCGGATTCCGGCTATACGCCTGATCAGGCTCTTGACAAGGCGGTGAAGGAAGCCGAAGAGATGATGCGTCGCGATGAGCGCGCCGGGGACCAGGCGACGGAGACCGGGCGGATGCCCGGCTACGGATGGAACTACATCGCGGGTGTTTTTGCCTTTCTGGGCTTTGCGGCGATATGCGTCTGGGGATTGGCGCGGGCCGGGATTGCCCCGGCGCAGCGGGTCTGGCGAGCCAGGATTTCCTATCTCTATGTCGCTCCCTTCTACATCATTTTTCTGGTTTTCGGCGTATTCACCCACGTCTTTTCGGCATATCTCAGCCTCTGCGACTGGAACGGCATATCTGGCATGCGTTTCATCGGGCTGGGCAACTATCGGGAACTTCTCAGCGATACTGAGTTCGCCACGTCTATCATCACGACTTTGAAATATACGGTTGTGTTTGTCAGCGCTTCGACGTCAACCGGATTGCTTCTGGCAGTCGCGCTGAATCAGAAAATTCCTGCCAGGGGGTTCTTCAGGCTGTTTTTCTACCTGCCTTCGCTGACGACAATCGTGGCTATCGTCTTCGTTTTTCAGCAGTTGTACAATCCGGATTTCGGGACTATCAATCAGTTTCTGCGATGGATTGGAGTCCGCAATCCGCCTGAATGGCTGCAGGATCGCGACACTGTGCTTTGGGCAGTGCTTGGCATGACGGTCTGGGCCAGCGTGGGGTGGTCAAGCATATTCTACCTGGCCGGGCTTCAGAGCATTCCGGAGACGCTGTACGAAGCGGCCTATGTTGACGGCGCGAATTTCTGGCAGCGTTTCCGCTACGTTACTGTTCCAATGCTGACGCCGATAACGCTTTTCGTTGTGACGACCAGTTCGCTCGGCGCTTTCAACGTTTTCTCCGAGATATGGCTGGTTACCGGCGGAACGGGAGGCCCGGAACAGGCGGCGCAGACGGCATACTTCTACCTATACCGTCAGGGATTCGTGCATCTGCGGATGGGTTATGCTTCATCCGTGAGCTTCGCGATGTTCTTCATCACGCTGGGATTGACGCTGTATCTGACCGTCCGCACAATCAGGCAATACTCGCCTGGAAAAAGGAGGCCGGGATGAAGAAGGATACCCCGCTTCCATTCCGTGGGCTGGCATGGACGCTGCTTCTGGCCGGGGCGTTCACGATGCTTTATCCCTACTTGTGGATGGTCGGAGCATCCCTCAAGCCAATGTCGGAGCTGAACACTCCTAACCTGCTACCGAAAAATATCGTCATGGAGCAGTACGGCAAGCTCTGGGCGATGGTTCCGATAGCGACGTATTTCAAGAACAGCGTAATCGTCACGCTGAGTACCGTTGCCGTGAAGCTGATACTGTGCTCGCTGGCGGGTTATGCCTTTGCGAAACATCGCTTTCCGGGGCGGGACGGTCTTTTCCTTGTCCTGCTGGTCACGATGATGATTCCTGCCGGGGTGTCCATCATCCCGAATTTTATCATCATGTCGCGCCTGGGTTGGACGAACACATACTGGGCGCTGATTGTGCCGAACGCGGCAGACGCATTCAGCATCTTCCTGGCGCGGCAGTACATGCTTGGCATTCCGGATGACATTCTTGAGGCGGCGCGGATTGATGGAGCCTCGGAAACCTATGTTTTCTGGAGGATCGTTCTGCCGCTGGCCACGCCTGTGCTCGGGGCGCTGGGCATCATCACGTTCCTGGGCGCGTGGAACGATTTCTTCGGCCCGTTCATCTACTTCAACGAAGAATCCGTTTTCACGCTGCCGGTCGGGCTGGCGAAGATCAGTGTTCCGCGCGGTGACCTCGTCCAGGGCATTCAGATGGCTGGCTCATTCCTGATAACGCTGCCGGTAGTGGGCGTTTTCCTGCTCTTGCAACGATATTTCGTGGCCGGCATGACGGCGGGCGCGTTGAAGGAGTAATGAATGAGAATCTACCGTGCAATACGGGGCTTTCTTCAGGTCGGCCTGCGGCGTATCATCACTTCGGTTACTTCCGAAGTCTGTTTGCATTACGTGTAACTCGAATGGAGGTTGATGCGATGCCTGCCATGACGTTAAGAACCGGAGCCGCGGCGGCGATTGCCGCGATGTTGATTCCATCGGTGATTTCCGCCGCCGAATCGGAGAATCCCAGAACCGACTGGTTCCGGGAGGCCGGATACGGCGTTTTTGTGCATTATCTGGCGGGATTGCAGAACAATCGGGAACAGTTGAACAGCCTGGGGCGCGAAACCTCGTGGGACGAATGCGTCCGGGAATTCGACACGGAGCTTTTCGCGCGGCAGATGGAGGAGGCCGGGGCGCGATACGTCATTTTCACGGTCATGCAGATATCGCGTTTCATGATCGCCCCGAATGCGACCTTCGACCGAATCTCCGGATATAAGCCGGGCGAGGCGTGCGCCACGCGCGATCTGATCTCCGACCTTTACGACTCCCTCGCAAGGCGCGACATCCGACTGATGCTCTATTGGACTGGAGACGGCCCCCGCGGGGACGCGAAGGCCGGTCCGGCATTCAGTTGGAAGGAGCCGGTCACAAAGGAATTCGTCACAAAATGGGCAAGCGTCGCGCGTGAATACGGCGAGCGATACGGAGAGAAGGTTTGCGGGTGGTGGGTTGACGGCTCGTACCCTTTCATCGGGTACGACGACGAGAAACTTGGGATCATGGCCAATGCGTTGCGTGCCGGCAATCCCAACCGGATTGTCGCGCTCAACCCCGGCGTAGAGGCAAAAGTGAGCGCCTACTCGAAGCATGAGGATTACACGTGCGGAGAGCAGAATGTCTTTCATGACATGCCGGTCGCTCGATTCATCAAGGGCGAACAGTGGCATATCCTGTCCTACCTGGGGACGTGGTGGGGGGCGCCGGGATGCAAGTACGCCAAGCGCGAGATCGGGGAATACGTCTTCGACGTCAACAGGCGCGGCGGGGTGGTTTCGATTGATGTTATGCTTTATCGCGACGGAAGCCTGGATCGTTCGCAGTTGGAATTGTTGAAGGCCGTGAAGTCGGAACGCGAGAACGGACGCAACCGCGATCCGATTCCGCCCGGGAACGTCGCTTTCAGAAAACCCGCGAAACTTCTGAGCCTCGATTGCACGCATGAACTGGTCGTCAACAGCGGGGTTCATTTCGCCCGCAACGGCGTGGACGGGCGCATGGATACCGTCGCGCAGGGGGCGGAGGAATGGCCGTGGACGTATGAGGTTGATCTTCTTGATACGGTCAAGGCGCGGCGCGTGAAGGCAACCTTCAGTTCGGGATATCCGACCAGGCTTGAAATACGTCTGTCGGCAGACGGGAAGGAATGGAAGACGGTAGCGGCGGCGGATAACCATGACGGCAAGCCGTTTGAAGCGCAGTTTGATGCAATGCCGACTCGGTATGTGCGCGTTCTTTCCATAAAGCCGGACGGCCCGGGACAACCCGGGATACAGATGGCCGTTTCGGAACTGGAGGTTTATGAATAGGGCAGGTTTTCATGCCGGCGCTTTAAGGCGCCCAGCCGCCGTCCTGCAAATTGTCTTGACGCCGCGCGGAGCGTCATTACTATAATTCAATGGAAGATGGCAAGGTTGCCGGAGTTGCAACGCGCGCGCTTGATGCGCAACGTTGCGTTGTTCGTAAGGCGTACCGGGCATTTTAATGATGATTCGGCGCGTTCACGTTTCGCTTTGAACGCACCCTACATGCGGCAGGGACTGACTCGATAAGGACGCCACATGCGCGCATCGCTATTCGGTCTCAAGGGCGTAATGTCCAACAAGAACATCCCTCTTGAGGAGGGAAAACCCCTGATTATCGGTAGGGGCGAGAACGCCACATTACGCCTGCCTGACACGGGGATATCAAGAATGCACGCGATTATCGAGATTGACAAGGGCGTGCCGACCGTAGAGGACATGGGCAGCCGCAACGGGACCTGGGTCAACGGGAAAAAGATCGCGCGAGTCAGGCTTTCACATTATGACACCATTTGCCTCGGCGAGCAGGAACTGCGTTTCGAGACGGACCACGAACCGCCGACGAAACTGGTTGAGATGCAGGACGATCAAGAACCGGCGGTTGACGAGAGGATCAAGCTCCCGACTGATGAAATTCTTTACCTCGCCCCGACCGAGCGCACGGACGAGAACTTTCGCCGGTTGCAGGAAAACCTCAGCACAATCTATCGCGTAGGCAACCTTGTCAACGCGGAGGAGGACCTGGACGCGCTGCTGGAGTTGATAATGGACGCCGTAATGGAGGTCATCAAGGCTGATCGCGGCGATCTCCTGCTGGCGGAGCGTGAAACGAGAGAACTCAGGCAGCGGGTGAGCCGGCACAGGCGGACGGTTCCCTCGGACATGCGCAGCGCATACAGCACGACGGTCGTGAAGCAGTGTTTCGAGGAGGGTTATTCGATTGTGTGCGCGGACACAAGCAAGGACGATCAGATTTCTGTTTCGGAGAGCGTGGGCGCCCAGAACATCCGCTCGATAGTCTGTGTTCCGCTTCAGGCCGGCAAGGAAGTGCTTGGCGTCATATACGCGGACAGCGTGCTTGGCAGCCGCAGGTTCACGAAGCACGATCTGGAGATACTTACGGCAATCGGCAATCAGGCGGGGGTGGCCGTTCGCCGCGCGCAGATGAAGGAAGAGATGGAGCGGATGTTCTACGACTTCATCAAGGTCCTGATTTCCACACTGGAAACGCGCGATCCGGCCACGATGGGGCACGCGCAGAGGGTGGCCGAGGTTGCCGGATTGATCGCGCACAAAATGGCTCTGACACCTGCGGAATTCAGAACGGTGCAACTGGCCGCGATACTGCACGATCTGGGCAAGCTGGGTGTCACGCTGGAGATTCTCAACAAGCCCTCCAGTCTCAGCCCGGAGGAATACGACAACGTAAAGGAACATGCCGCGCTGGGCGCAAAGATCATTGATAAGATTCCACATGCGGCAGAGATTGCGCAGGCTGTGCGCCACCACCACGAGCGATGGGACGGGACAGGCTATCCCGACCGTCTTGCGGGGCAGAACATACCCCTTGCGGCAAGAATTCTAGCTGTGGCGGACGCTTTTGACTCGCTTGTGGCGTCAAGACCTTACAAAGATCCCATAAGCGTGGAGGAAGCTGTGCGCGAGGTAAGGCGCTCGGCGGAGACACACTTCGATCCTCAGGTTGTGGCGGCGTTCCTGGATCTGGATTCATCCGGCAAGCTTGCCGGATTCGCCGCTTCAAACCACGCTGCTGAAATTGACAGCAGTTCGACGATCCTGGAAGACCTTTCAACCCGGAAGTATCTTGATCCGAAAAAGCCGCCGGCAGAGGAAACAGATGAAAGTCCCGCTTCTTGATCTGACCCGCCAGTACCGGACGATAAAAGACGAAATTGACTCCGCCATCGCAAAGGTGGTTGAGAGCCAGTTATTCATCCTTGGCAGGACGGTGGCTGATTTCGAGGAAACGGTAAAGCAATACACAGCCGCCTCTCATGCCGTCAGTTGCGCCAGCGGCACGGACGCGCTGCTGCTGAGCCTAATGGCGTTAGGGATCGGCCCGGGGGATGAGGTGATCACGACGCCGTTCACATTCTTCGCGACTGCGGGGGCCATACACAGGGCCGGCGCAAAACCCGTATTTGTTGACATTCTGCCGGACAGCTTCAACATTGACCCTGAGCTTGCCGCTGTCGCGGTGACTCCCGCCACGAAGGCAATCATGCCCGTGCATCTATACGGCCAATGCGCGGACATGGAAGCCATCATGAATACTGCTGAGGATAACGGTCTGAGTGTCATTGAGGACGCGGCCCAGGCCCTCGGCGCGAAGTACCTTGGAAGGATGGCAGGAACGATCGGGACGACGGGTTGCTACTCGTTCTTCCCCAGCAAGAACCTGGGCGGATTCGGCGACGGTGGAATGATAGTCACCAACGACGACGCGATCGCGGGCCGGCTCAGGAGTCTGCGCGTGCACGGGCAGGTGGCCGGGCAGTACGTCCATGCGGCGGTCGGGCTGAACAGCCGGCTGGACGCGATTCAGGCCGCAGCGTTGACGGTTAAGCTGGCGCATCTGGACGAGTGGTGCGCGGCGCGAGCGGTCAAGGCGGCCTATTACGATCAGGCTCTCGATCATCAGAGGATCACCGTTCCGGCCCGTTCTGATTTCTCGACCCACATATATCATCAGTACGTCATCCGGATTGAGGGCGCGCGCGAGGCGGTTAAGGCGAAACTGAAGGAGGCGGATATCGGCCATTCTGTATACTACCCGGTGCCTCTTCATCTTCAGGAATGTTTCAAAGGACTCGGTTACATGCCGGGAGACCTTCCGGTGGCGGAAAAGGCGGCTGAGGAGGTGCTTGCGCTGCCGGTATTCCCGGAACTGACGGAGCAGGAGCAGGAGTTCGTCTGCAAGACAATTCTCAGCGCGTTGGCGTAGGCCGGTTCTGTCCAGGAACGGTCTTCATCGCGGGGCGATGCGCCGACGGCGGGAAACGCCGTTGCGATTCGGTTTACGCGGCTCATCCTGAGCCGGATACCGCCGGAGGGAAGTGAACATGGATCAGAAGGGGGATGAAAACGGCAATCGTGTCTTTCCTCCGCCGTTAAAAATGTCTGAGGAAGATGCCAGAATGGCAGTCCGCCGGGCTTTTTTACCTCTTCTGGTCGGTTTGTTCTACCTGATATGGCCGGTTGATTTTCCCACACCGATTGACGACCTTCTTATCTTGGCGCTGACGTTCGCATTCAGTCTGGTCAGGTACTGGAGCGTGAAACGGAGGATAAAGAATGCGACGGTGGTAAGTGTAAGAAACGCCTCGGAAAATACTCCGCGTCTGAATGATGAGCCGCCCGGGGGGGGCGGAGACGGCAAGCGGAGCTGAAAAATCACTCTCTGGGAATGACACAAATGCAGGACGGAAAATCCGGCCATGATGAATCCATGCGGACAAATACGCGGATATCATCACCTTTAAAGATCGCTCTGGCGTCGCTGTTCTTCGCCGCGGCGTTATGGCTGTTCATCAAAACGCTGGCCGGCAATCATAAAATTCCATCTCCCGGCGCGATAAGCGGGGCGCTGTCGCGCGCGCCTCTTGATCGCTTCGATCTGGCGGACTGGCTGCGGGTTCTGACCGAGAAGCGGGATACCGCGCGAGCCAGGGCAATGCTTGAGCCGTTGAAGGATGAGAAGGAGGCTTATGATTACCTTTCGGGGATCACGCGAGGCGTCGTCTTCCTTGAGTCGAAATGCTCCGACGGTCAAACGCGCGATCTGGCGACATATTTGTTGAAAGACCCGACGGGAGGAATGGCGCTCAATTTCGAGTCGCTTTATGGCGGTCTGCCGCCTGAGGCAAGGAAGCACCCGAAGCTTTGCGGCGCGACAGCGGCATGGCTGCGTTTTCTCTATCGCCATGCCGCTATGAAAGAAATATGCAGCGGCACGTTCAAACCATATGGGGATTCCGCGCGGATGTATCAGGGATGGGCTAGAACTGTCATCATCTCCACCGAGGACGCCCCGGCAGCGATTGACGACGAGTACATGCGATTCTATTGTAATTATCTCAGGCTGCGAGGATATGAACTCAGCGCGGAGCTTGTTAACCCTAAGGAGCAATTCAGAGCCTTGCTGGCCGAGACGAAGGAATTGTTGAATGAAGGGGGGGCTGAAAGGGCCGGTGTGAAATCACTTGACTCCAAGCGGAGCGCGCTGGCCCGGAGCAACGAGTTGAAGGGATGGCTGGAGCAGTTCCGGCAGGAATTGGAGCATGCAATGTCCAAACTGCGAGTATTCAACCCTCGAGAGGTTCCGGGATATGAGCATGAAATCAGGTGAACCCGCCGGAGCGCACATCAGCGCGGCAAAATGCCTCACGTTTTCCGGCGTCGGGTTGGTTGTGTGCCTGCTGGGGCTTGCGGACTTGGATTCGGCGTCGGAACTTTTGTTCCGTCCGACGGCGACGGCGGCGGTTGCCGTTGTTGTGGCTTTTGTAATTGCGGCGGGGGCCGCAGAACAGAGATTGATTGTTGTTCGATTGCGGCTGAGCGCGCTGGAGAACCTGTGCCGGGGATGCATTTTTCTGGGATTGGCGGGGGCGATTAACGCGGCGCTCCTTCAGGGATTTGCGGGGCTGATCGAGGCGCTGCTACTGCTGCTCGCGCTGCGATCCGGCAGGCCGGGGGGGAAGACGGGTGGACGTTCGGGATTCTGGGCGGCGCTGGCGACGGCGGGCATTCTTTTCGCCCTCAAGCTGGCGATGCCGCAGGAGATCAAGCTGAGGTTTAACGTGCTGCCCTGGCCGGGAAGACCCCTTCTTTACGACGTCACCGCCGAGGCCGCGCTCTGCTGGGCGATTTCTATTGCGGGGTGCGGGGCGCTGATAGCGGAATGGCGAAGGGAACTGAACGCCGCCGCGCTGTCGTTGCTGGAGGCGAATCTTGCCGCGCTTGCGGCGGAAGGGGTATGGAGCGCATCTCTTCAGGAGTGGCTGGGCATTGAGCGCGGTGTCATTCTCGGACTGGAGCTGGATGAAATGCGTCCGATATTTCGAGAGCGGACGGAGACCCGCGTTCAGGCATGCCTGAGCGACGTTGTCCAGTTGCCGAGGATAGCGTCTGAACTGCCGTCCGTGCGCGGACAACTTACCACGCCCCGGCTTGAGGAAGCGAGCCGCGCCCTGAAGGAATTGCCTGGCAGAGATGACAAGGGTTAAAACCACACGCAATCATTTCCCGCCTCCAATTCTTTTGCGACAGCAAAGGACGGCGGACGGACAATTCGGAGATTGCCTTTCTTCCGTGATTGGCCTAAACTCTCCTCCTGTGAAGTAACCGGAGATTTCATGATGCAGGAACGCAAAGCGATAACGCGGCGGGGATTTCTGAAATCGGCGGCGGCGTTTGCCGGCGCGCCGTATTTCATCAGTTCCAACGCGCTGGGCGCGCCGGGGCGCGCTCCGGCCAGCGACCGGCTGGTCATAGGCTTCATCGGCGTGGGCAAGATGGGCAAGGGCGTGATGGGCAACGCGCTCGGCCAGCCGGACACGCAGATAGTCGCCGTCTGCGACGTCTGGAAGGTTCGCCAGGAATGGGGCAAAGAGCATGCCGAGAGCCATTACGCCGACCTGATGAGCAAGGGGAGTTATCGCGGATGCGATATGTACGGCGACTTTCGCGACATTACGACTCGCGAAGACATTGACGCCGTCATGATCTGCTCGCCGCCGCACTGGCACGCTCTGCAGGCGATCAGCGCGGCGCAGCACGGCAAGGACATTTTCTGCGAGAAGCCGCTTGCCCGGACAATACCCCAGGCAAGGGCGATAGTGAACGCGGTGCGGAGACACGGGCGTGTCTTGCAGACGAATACCTGGCAGCGAGCTGATTACAACTTCAGGTTCGCGTGTGAGATGGTCCGCAGCGGACGGGTTGGCCGGGTTCATACGGTTCATGTCAACGTCGGCGGGCCGTCCGTGGTCTGCGACCTGCCCCCGCAGCCGACTCCGGAGGGGCTTGACTGGGACATGTGGCTTGGGCCTTGCCCGTGGCGCCCATACAATGACATAATCTGCCCGCCGGACACCGAAGGCGGATGGCCGCAGTGGCGCAATTACCGTGATTACGACGGCGGCGGCATGACTGACATCGGCGCGCACCACTTCGACATCGCGCAGTGGGGAATGGGCACCGAATTGACGGGGCCGGTCGAGATCATCCCCCCGAACGGCAAGGACGTGAAACTCCTGACCTATATCTACGCGGATGGAACAATCCTTTACCACGGTGGAGGCCGTTCCGGAATTGATTTCATAGGCCCGAAGGGCAGGGTCATGGTAAATCGCGGGGAACTGAGCACCGATCCGCCGGAGATAATGAAAGAAGAAACTCGACCTGACGAGGTCCATCTTTACAAGAGCGATAACCACCTCAGGGACTGGATAGACTGCATCAGGAAACGTTCGCGCCCGCTCTGCCATGAGGAGATCGGCTGCCGGTCGGTGTCCATCTGCCATCTGGGTAATTGGGCGTATTGGCTGAAACGTCCGCTGAAGTGGGACCCCGACAAGGAGGTCTTCATCGGGGACGAACACGCCAACAGACTGCTTGAGGATTCGATGCGCAGCCCGTGGAGGCTGTAAATCTGGCGTTAAACGCGACATGGCGGCTGTTGGAAACCCGCCGAGTCTCTGGAAGAAAAAAGCGCATATTGTCAGGAATATCGCTTGAAGTCCGGGGCGGATTCTGGCAAAAGATAATAGTGTGGGACATGGTTGGAGCATTCGACACGTCTTGCAAGTGTTCAAATAAAGTGTTTTCAGCGATTCACCCGGTCTCGTCCGGTAAGGTCCGCACGAAGATTCGATCCATGCAAGGGGGTACCGGGTGATCCCTTGCTTCGAGACCCCACATTAGCAAAGGAATAGACAGTGGGTTCGAAACTTTACGTCGGCAACCTGAGTTTTCAGGTAACAACGGAGCAGCTCAGGGAGCTTTTCGTGCAGCATGGCGAGGTTGTGGACGCCATCGTTCTGTCAGACCGCGACACGGGCCGCAGCCGCGGGTTCGGCTTTGTCACAATGGCAACCAACGCCGAAGCGCAGGCGGCCATTCAGGCGCTTAACGGCACTGATTTCCAGGGTCGCGCGCTGACCGTCAATGAAGCCAGGGAACGCCAGGACGGCGACAGGCGCGGCGGTGGCGGCGGCGGCAGGGGCGGCCCCCGCGGTGGTGGCGGCGGCGGACGCGGCGGAGATCGCGGCGGACGCGAGCGCAGGGACCGCTGGTAAGCGGACCTCTTAAGCCAGAAAACGACGGGCAGGCGGTCGCAAAAATGCGATCGCCTGCCCGTATCGGCCCTGACCGCGCGGAAGTTGTGTTACACCCCGGGGATTCGACACGGGCGAGTCCGAGGGGTTTTTCTGTTTAAACAATTACGCCTCGGAATGCGGTTTGGCGTCTGACCATGAATTCGCAGTGCATGGCGCGCCGTTCATCTGTTATATTTGCGGCATAATCTGAGCGGCTTCGCAATGGCGATATTGAACCAGTCGCCGCTTTAAGTTAGAAAAGAACCGGAGACAGAACTTCAATGCAACCATGAACCTGTTGTTTATCAGGAGCGAGCGACATGAGAATAACTGCGCCTTTGCCAATCCTGCTCATATGCGCATTGCTTATCACGATTGGCGTTGATGCGCAGGAGAAGACACCGCCGCCCGGCGCTGAACTGGCCGCGCTAATGAAGGAGATCAGCCAGGCAGGCACTCAATTAAAAGATCCATACAGCGAGGCGCAGATCATCCTGAAACTCGCCGGACGCGACGATCCTGCGATTGTTTCTTTCCTATGCGCAAACTGTCTGGAACCGGCCCGGAAACGCTCCGATTTCATAATCAGGCTTGCGGCTGCGGAAATACTCAGCGGGATGAAAAATCCGGACTGCGTGAAAGCGATTGCCGCCGAGCTTGGGAAAAGCCAGAACCCGGTGGTCAAGCGCGCTTGCGCCGAGTCGCTGGGCAGGATCGGAAATCCGGTCGCCGCTCCAGCGTTGATAAAGGAGCTTGGCGGGAAGAATTCCGACGTGACCGCCGCATGCGCCGCCGCGCTGGGAATGCTGAAGGTCAAAGAGGCCGTGGCTCCGCTGATTGAAGCCCTGAATCCAAGGAATCGAGAGATAGAGACTTACATATGCGAGGCGCTGGTCAATACGACCGGGGCTGACTTCGGGCGGGATCGCAAGGCGTGGGAGCAGTGGTGGAAGGCGAACAAAGATAAGATCGGTGAACCATCCGCATCCGCGATTTCCGCGTCCGCCGACGTTGAATATCCTATAACGATGGACTTCCATTTCGAGGGGCGCTCAAACGCAACGAAGAAGAAGGCCCTCCTCAAGAATTTTGGTGGAAACGAATTTACCGAGGCCATCAAGAACAATGCGCTGGACTGGCTGGCAAGGCATCAGGACGATGACGGGCGATGGTCCGCGAAGGATTTTCACAAGCATTGCCCGACGCATCCGGGCGAGGGGGATGCGCCAATCATTGACCCGAAATGGGCGACCGGCTCAAACGAGAATCCGTGGGGATGCTCGGATGGGGACTATGATATTGGCGTCACGGGGCTGGCTTTGATGGCTTTTCTGGGGGACGGTCGCACGCACAGGCACGGCGATTCGAAAGAGGTCATCAGAAAGGGTTTGGACTACCTCATGCGTTCGCAGGGGGAGGACGGGCGGTTTCCCGGCGGGATGTATCATCAGGGTATCGCAACGCACGCGCTGATAGAGGCTTACGGGCTTACGCGCGATCCCGCGATCGGCAGGGTGGCGCAGAAGAGCGTCAATTTCATATGCTGGGCGCAGCAGCCGGACGCGGCATGGCGATACGAGCCGCGCTCGCCAGTGAGCGATATGTCCGTGACCTCATGGCAGTGCATGGCGCTTCAGTCCGCCCATCGCGCCGCCCTGGTTGTCCCCGCGCAAAACCTCATATGGGCCAAGCGTTGGATTGATTTCCAGACGGCATATATGAAGGCGGAGGATATAACGCAGTACATCGTGAAGAAGGACGACATGCCCGCCGCGGCAGCAGAGAAGCGCAGAAGGCGGGAGCAGGATGTCGAGGCGAAGGAATACGGGGAGGTCTACTACAGCGACGAGATGGAGAACGGACAGAGGAAAAATCCCTCCGGAACCCCGGCCAATACGGCGGCAGCCGTGCTGGTCAGGATTTTCCAGGGCGCGACGCCGAAGGACAGGCTCATTCTTGCCGGGTCGGCTTACGTCGTAAGACCCCAGAATCTTCCCAGCTTCGGCAGTCCGAACGTCTATGCATGGCTTTACGGTTCGCAGGCGATGTTTCAGGTCGGCGGGGCGCATTGGGCGCTCTGGAACGAGGCGCTTGTCCGGGCGATGGCGGACATGGCCGACGTTGACGCGCGCAAACTCATGCCGACCCGCACGGATTGCGAGCGGGGGAGCATCTACCATCCCGGCGACGGCTGGGTGAAGCGCGGCGGGCGCGTGATGAACACAGCGCTGGGCGCATTGTGCCTTGAGAGTTATTACTTCTATCCCGTAATCAAGAACGAATGACCGGCGGACGCGCCCCGCCGGACGGAGGAACGAAAAATGAGAAAGGCGAAAGTCCTGAAAACGATCAACAGCGTCGCCCCGATACGCATCTGCGACAACGGGGGCTGGACCGACACATGGTTTTCCGGCCACGGCAAGATTTTCAACATCGGCGTCTACCCATACGCCGAGGTCCAGATGCACGTGATGGAATACACCGGTCAGAAGGACCGCATCATCATCCATGCCGAGAACTACGGCGAACGCTACGTCGTCAATCCGCAGGCCGGAAGCTATGACAAGCATCCCTTGCTTGAGGCGGCCATCGAATACATGCGCGTGCCGGATAACGTCGCCTTCGAGGTGAATATCTACTCGGAAGCCCCAAGCGGCTGCTCGACCGGAACGTCGGCGGCGGTGACGGTCGCGCTGGTAGGCGCGCTGGATACGCTCACGCCAGGCCGGATGACGCCGCACGAGATCGCCCGCACGGCGCACGCCATCGAGACGGACATGCTCAAGCAGCAGTGCGGCATTCAGGACCAGTTCTGTTCAGCATACGGCGGGATCAACTACATCGAAATGCCGTCCTATCCGCAGGCCGTTGTCAGCCAGATTCAGGTGTCGAACAACATATGGTGGGAGTTGGAAAGACGTCTTGCGCTGATATTTCTGGGCCAGACGCACAGTTCGTCGTCCGTACATGAAATGGTAATCAAGGACCTGGAGGGCGCCGGGCCGGACTGCGCGAAGCTTGAGGACTTGAGGGGAACCGCCGAACGTTCCAAGAACGCTGTCTACGCCGGGGATTTCATTGCGCTCGGCCGTGCCATGATTGACAACGCGGCGGCGCAGAAGCGGCTGCACCCGAAGCTCGTCAGCGACGACGCGGCGGCGATCATAGAGATAGCGAAGGGGCACGGCGCAATAGGGTGGAAGATCAATGGCGCGGGCGGGGAGGGCGGTTCGGTTACGTTGCTTTGCGGCCCGGACCTGAGTCAGAAGCGCAGCATGATAAAGGCCATCGAGGCGTCAAACCCGATTTTCAGAAACATCCCGATCTATCTGAGCCGATATGGTGTGCGGGTCTGGGAGGCGTGAGGCGGGGGTATACGGATTGGCCAAGCGAACTATCCAATATCCGATCAATCGGCTTGCCAGATAATCACGTTTCGTTGTAAATTCATGGAGCAGATCGGGGCGCAGGAGCAAGCCGCGCCCGCGACGGTAGCGTCCTGTTCACGACGGATCGTTCCCCGGGGGGAACCTGACAATGCCCAAGCCATCGTTGACAAGAGACTTCTGGGATTTTCTGAAAGAGAACAAGAAGTGGTGGCTCATTCCCATCGTGGTGGTGCTGCTATTCATGGCGCTTCTGATCATCCTGGGGTCAGGCGCGGGGCCGACCTACATCTACCCCATCTTCTGATCCTGCGGAGCCTCCATGCTGGAGAAGGTCAACTGGAATCCTGATCTCGCGGAGCTGCTCAAGTTCGGACGCCGGATGCCGATCGTATTCCTGATCGCGGCCTTTTATCTCTGGAAGGCCGGGGCCGTGCAGGAGGGATTGCCGCATCATCCCTTTGCCGGACACTGGTGGACGGCATGGGAACATACCGGGCACTGGCGCCAGATGCTGGCGATGGTTTTCGCGTCAGTCGCGGCGTTCGGATTCCTGACGACACACCTGACGCCGAAGATCGGACTCATCGTCTACCGGATTTTCACCGCGCAGGGATGGTTCATCGGCATGGTCCTGGCGCGGACGGCCATGACCGTTGCCTACCTCTTTGTCTTCACGCCGGTGGCGATCTTCTTCCGGCTCATCGGACGGGACGCGATGAAGCGCAAGTTCACGCATAATCCGGAGGGCACATACTGGGAGCCGCACGGCCCGCCTCCGGACAGGGAGAGATACAAGCGGATGTTCTGACACCGCACATGCGCACTGTAGAGGCGGGTTTTAACCCGCTCCTGCGGTCATGACGCATAAAGCAAGAACGTGGCAACTAACGATGGAGAATCTGATGGGCAAGAAAACAAAGACGGTACTCTCGATCATGGCGCACCCGGATGACGCGGAGTTCACGTGCGCCGGAACCATGGCAAGGCTGCACAAGGAACACGGCTGGCAGGTTGCGGTGGCTACGATGACCCCCGGCGACTGCGGATCGGCAACGGACAGGCCGCAGGAGATTTCCCGCATCCGCACGGCGGAGGCTCGAAAGGCAGTGGAAATCCTTGATGGCCGCTATTTCTGCGCGGGATCGCAGGACCTATTCATCTTCTATGACCGCCTGCACATGATGCGCGTGACGGAGATCATCCGGGAAGTCAAGCCGGACATCGTCATAACGCACAGTCCGCAGGACTACATGCTCGACCACGAGGTTACGAGCACGCTTGTCCGCGCGGCGACGTTCGGGGCGCCGATCCCGAATTTTCCGACCGAAGCGCCAAGCCCCGCGCCGCCGCTGGCGCACATCCCGCATCTCTATTATGCCGATCCGATGGAGGGGCACGACATCTTCGGCAATGAGATCAAGCCGGACCTGATCGTTGACATCTCCGGAGAGATTGACGCGAAGGAGCGGATGCTCTGCTGCCACGCCAGCCAGCGCGAATGGCTGCGCGCGCACCACGGCATGGACGAATACGTGCGCATGATGAAGGCGTGGTCCCAGAAACGCGGCGGGGAGGCCGGATTCGCGTTCGGAGAGGGCTTCAGGAAGCACAAAGGCCACGCCTACCCGACTGACGACATCCTGCGCAATTTGCTTTGTTGAGCCGGGCGTTGCGCGCCGGGGCTGGACCTTGGAGCGCGCTCGTCCGTTGCGGACGCGCTTGATTGCGGAGATTCCATAAAAACAGTTGTCACATAGCATATGGTTCAGGAGCCGATCTCATGCGTTTTCTGATTCTCCCGCTGCTGATGAGCGCGCCTGTCGCGGCGCTGGCATACGATGCCGATTTCGCAAACCAGCCGGTCGAGAAGAGACCGAAGCTGGAAGTCCGTTACGTTGACGGTTCCCGCAGCGCCTTTCTGATCATCGCCGAGGCCTATCGCCTGACCGGCGAAATGCGCAAGCCGCACCGCCTGTTTGACTCAGCGACGGGAACGGAATGGCTCTCCATATCCGTCGAGGACGCCGCCGGCAAGGTCTATTCCTCAAAGAACTGCGAAGCTCCGTCTCGCATCAACCTTTATCGCCGGGGGCCGTATTTCTGCGAGATTCACTGGCTTGATTATCAAGTCGCCGACGCCGATGGGAAGCTCGCGCCCTTGAAGGGCGACCTCGCGCTCTACTGCTACCCGGAGAAGATACTGGCCTCGATAACGTGGCACGCGATCGGGAATTTTGACGCGAAATCCGTCCGGATTGAAGGCATCGCGGAGAACCGGTTCATCCCGGAACAATTCAAAAAAGGGACGAAGCAATGCTTCTCTTTCCCGATTTTCGGAGAGACGCCGCCGCTACCGGATTCGGCATTCGTGAACCATGAGGCGAAGGTTCCGATGCGCTACGACGCGGTACGGGGATGCTACACAATCGGTTCCCTGAGCGAGGGCGGCTTCCAGGGTCATTTCTACCATCATCCCAACCGCTACGAGACCGCGCGATTCACGGTCATAAATCCGGCTGAGCCACGCAAAATCTACGTTTGCCATGAAAATATCGGCGGGGACAAGGGGTCGGTCGAGGGCGGGATCCTGTTAGACGCGGATGGACACCCGCTTCCGATCGTAGTCCAGATATCCAAGAACTTCGCCGGGGAGAAGGAGGAGAAATTCTACAACCCCGACGACACGCCATTCAGCGAGACTTATTTTCCGCTTTACCTTGAAACCGGAGAGAAGAGAACAATAACGTCCCTGAAGCTCTACCAGAACTGGGGACGCCACATGGTCAAGCAGTTCTCCTCCCTGGGGGCGTGGATGGACTACTTCCACAGTTCGACCGGCGTAACTGAAACGACCTGCTATGTCCCGTTCAAATTTGCCGGGCTTCCGGGGGTTGATATCGCAGACTTCCGCGCAATGAGCCAGGACTCCTTCTGGAGCGGGCAGCCGCAGCACGACAACGTCGCGGGGCACAGCTTCCTCTCATACAAGGCCGGAGACGCCTGGACCTACCTCGAATACGGCGGGACGACATATCACAGCACGGGGCCTAACTGGATGGACATCGGGCTGGACTACTTCTCGACCGACGGGAAGATCAAGGCGACCGTCCGCACGTTCGAACTCCCCCAGGCCGACGAGCTTCGTAACTTCATCCGCGTCAGATACGACGTTCAGGAGCCTGTCACGATTGAGAACGCGAAGGAGAACTTCCGCCTGCTTACCGTGGCGACGTGGGTGCAGAGCCTGAGGTACAAGCGATTCGCCGCGACGGGAATCCCGGACGCCGATCTGGATTTCACGAAGGACAACTTCAGCGTCCGGGGACAGGGGATTCCCCCGGAGGACTCGTTCATTGCCGTTTATGGCGAGGAGAAAGGCTCCAATGCAATCGTCCTGAGGTCGTGGGATGCGAAGGTCGGCGGGAAGGACATGGGCCCTGCGGCGAGCGTCTTGTGCGAGAAGAAGGGCAATCTTCGGATGTTGCTCGTCCCTGATGCGGAGACGTTGGAGTTGAAACCGGGGGATTACTTCTACTTCGACGCGTTCTGGCTTCCCTACGGCGAGGTTGCCGGGGCGAAGACGCCCGGTCGGGAAAGCGATGTTTTCGGCGCCAACGCCCCGCGCGTGACGGCCATGTCGCGCGGCGCGAAGGTCTGCGACTTCCCGACGATTGTCTCAGCGGATTCCAACGAGGCGGAATTTGTCCTTGAGGGCGGACGCGACCTGATCCCAGTCATCATCACCGGTCTGACGGACTACCGCTGGCCCAGAATCTGGCGCAGGGAATCGCGCGGGTGGCGGATGCTTTCGCATGGGCGCGTGAGTGACAATGACGGAACGCAGGTTTTCGCTGAACCGGACGGCAGCTTCGGCGCGGTCTTCCTCGTTCCATCGGACAATTCGCCCCAGAGGTTTAAGGTCACGGCCGGACAATCGCATCAGACGCTGCCGCGCATCAGCGTAAAGCCGCTCCAGGTCGGTCCGGACGGCGTTGCGCACATCGCCCTCATACAGGCGCACTGGATGAAGACTCCGATACAACTTCGCTTCCCGGAAACGCTGCAGACGGACAAGCTCGACTTCATTGACCATCATCGCGACGACATGCCACCGCGTGTCCCATCTGCGCCGCTTGCGCAGGTCTGGCAGGAGAGCGAGGGCGGCTCGATCTGGTTTGAGTGGGAATTCGACAACCAGGTTGCCGGCGGGCGTCTTTCGCCCAACGAGGACGACGTTGACCTGGAGTTCTGGCTCCAGAACAACCGTTCGGAACCGGTGAAAATGTCGTTGCAGTTCTGCCCGATTCTAACGAATACGCTTTTCGACGACAGGACGCTGGAGCGGACGTGGGTACACATCGGCGGGGCATGGAAAAGGATGTCGGAAACCGAACGGGGAAGCGGCAGGCACGAGCTTTGCCACTACCCGATATTCGGCGGCCCGCCGGTGAACGACGGGATGGAATGGGGCGGGTCGAAGGAGGTTGCGGACGTCGGCCTTCCGGCGGTTATCTCGGAGGATGGGAAATACATCTTTGCAATTGCATGGCCCAATGCGCGTTCGATTCTGAGCAACGCCCTCTCGCCGTGCATCCACGCCGATCCCGACGCGATAAACTGCCCGCCGGGGAAGCGGGTTCACCTGAGAGGCAAGGTCTACCTCATGGAGGGGGGACTGGAGGATCTACTGGATCGGACGCAGCGGGAGATGGGATTGCCGGGTTGTGCGACCATTCAATCCGATGTCCGGTAAGCAGGAGGTGAAGAGTGATGATGAAGAACGCAAAGTACTTTGTAATGACGATTCTCGTTGTATCGGTGGTATTCGGCAGCAATGTCCCTGCTCAAGTGGAAACGCAAGGTGAATCCACGAAACCGCAACAGGGGTATGCTAAGTCTTTTCCCGGCAAACCGTGTGGCTTTTACTCTTCCATAGCAGATGTCTTCATCCGCCACAAGGAACCGGGGGAAGCGGAGCGGTGGGTGCGCATGGGTTTGGAGAGTTCCAGCGATCCGCAGAACAGGGACAAACTACTTCTGTCCCTTGCCGAAGCGATAGAAAAGCAGGGGAAGATCGAGGAGACAATTGAGATACTCAAGAAGCTTTGCGATTCGCCGGATGCCCGATTACAAGAGATGGCGTGCCAACAGCTTGCAAGCGTTTATCTGCGCGCAAAACGTTACGACGATGCCGAACCTTTGCTACAGTTGGATATTGAGAAGGCCACGACATCCTTGGAGAAAGATCGCCGCCGTAATTCTTTATTTAATACATACATCATGCACAATCGGATTCCGCAGGCCATCAAGACATACGAGGACCGTCTGTCGAAGAATAAGGACGATATGGAGGCGATTCATATGCTTGCTGACTTGTACATGCGCAAGGAGGAGAGTTCAAAGGCTGTACCGCTGTTGGAGCGTCTGACAGCCTCATCGCCAGATGACTCCCACCTCAAATCGAACCTTGCGCAAGCATATGTGTCTTCTGGCCGGATAGAACCTGCAATCAGGATCTATGAGGAACTGCTTAGAGCGAATCCGGGCCAGAAGGAACACTGGGTATGGCGCATGTCTGTGGCTTACCAGCAGATGGGGATGAGAGAAGAGGCATCTGAGTGCGGAAGGAGACTTCTGCGAGAAGCCGGAGAGGATATAAACATGATAATCGGCGGCGGCAAAATTCTGTCCGACTGTCGCAAGCCTCTTGATGCGGCTCAAGCCTACATGAAAGCTGCCGACATGACTGACGACAAAGAAGGGGGGAAGGGCAGGTTATTGCTGATAGCAGCCAAGCAATATGTGGAGGGCCGCCAGTTTGACAAGGCAGAGAAACTCGCCCGAGAACTGATCGAATCGGGTCACGAGATAGATGTTAATGCGGCGAAAAGACTATTGGCTGACATTCTCGAAGCGCAAGGGCGAACAGAGGAATTGGACAAGCTGAAGTGAATGCGGCATGAGTAGAAGTCGGACCATGCGCGTCCCAATGCACTTCGCGCCCTATGAAAACCACAGGGAGAACCGTTACTTTCCGGTCGCTGTCAGTCCCGCTGCATATGCTTTCCTGGATTCGGGGCTCTGCAACTCTTCCAGCTTGGGGGCTTTCTGGCCTCTCGCCTCAAAGCACTCATTCAGGAATCCCTGGAATTCGAGTCGGAAAAGCGCCTCGTGGCGTTCCTCCTCTCTTAATCTGTTCCCAGGCATCTTCCTCGGCGACTCAGCCCATAGGTAGTAGAAGTGGTCGCTGCTCAGCAATTCCGAACACATTCTGATCCGCTCTCTCTCCGGGAGGCTTTCGATCTGTTTCAGTGAATATCGCTTCCTGCTCCACCAAGCCCGTTCAACAGCGAATTTCAACAATTCCACGCTTCCCAAATCAGCGAATAGCCTTATGCCGTCATTCGCGATCAGGCTATCTTCTTGGAAAAGGTCGTATTTTGCCTTCACTATCAACTTGCCAAGTTCTGCCTTTCGTCCGGACTCTTCAAAAATTCTGACGATATCTTCGTAGTCAATCTTCTCTCTTTTCAGCAGGTCGGGATTTATCTCCCCAATCAGTAGATTGAGTTGCTGGCTCGACATCGGACCAAGCATCTCCTCCGGCGCATATGCGATCACTCCGGCGCCTGGGATAGGATGTAATCCTGATGGCCATTCTATGTGCCAAATCTTCTCCCATTCCTCATCTGTTGCGCGGTGCAATGTTATCGCTTTTTCTATTTTGATTTTATATTCTATGAGTGAGAAGTCACATGTGAACAGCCAAGAGGTTCCGATCATAAACCGATCCATCTCTCCTCTTGTCAAGCGGCAGAGAACGCCGACCCTCTGCATCTTTTCGCCTGCCTCAAACATGTGGCCGTCGCAGTATGAGAGGCCGTAGTTAGCGACAATGGCCGGTATGTACCGCGGATACTTCGACTCAAGTTCAGAGAAATATGCCACCATCTCCTTGAATTTCTTTTCCTTCCACATTTCGTCGAACTGCCTTGCGATCTCGGAAGCCTTTGGCGGGGCGTCGGCTAACGCATTTAACTCAATAGCCAGTATCGCGAGAATAACCAAGACAGAAGCCGACAACCTGCCTGTAAGCACTACTCGTTTTCTATAGCGAGTCATCAGAAAATCTTTCTCACGATTACTTTCTCCCCTTCACCCAATCCGGCGAAAGCTGGAAATGTCCGATGGATTTCCGCAGGTGGGTGTAGGTGACGTGGACGGTTCCGTCCGACGCCTGGATTATTGCTGGGTACGAAAACTCGCCGGGTTCGGTTATCAGGTCGCGCTTCCACGGCCATGTGCGCCCCTCGTCCTCGCTCAGCGCGAGGGTGAAGGGCGAGCGCTCCTTGGGGGAGTTATTGAAGGCCAGAACGACGCGCCCGTCGCGCAGCTTTACCATGTCAATGGAGACATACGGGTTCGGCAGGCCGGTGAACCCCGCGAAGCTCCACGTCCTGCCGCGATCCTTCGATTCCGTCTGAAGGATGAAGGAATCGAAACTTGGCCTGACCATGGCGAAGAGGGATCCGTCGCCGCGCTGGATGATGCTGGGTTGCTCATTCAGGATGCCCATCAGCGGCCCCGTCCGCTGCCAGGTTTTTCCGCAGTCGGGCGTTATCCAGAAGCGGCTGTGGCTGTCCTTGTATTCGACGCCGAAAATGACCTCCCCGTTGTCCATCACGATGGGCTTGGTCCTCACGACGTTGCCGAGTTCCCTGTCCAGCCAGCGGATTTCGGACCACGTGATCCCGCAGTCGGTTGAGGTCCTGTAGCGAAGGTCGCAGGTTTCCCATCGTACGCCGGGGCCGGCCGGGCCGTCCAGCTTGCCCATCATCGTGCCGTAGATGAGCCAGAGAACGCCGTCAGGCATGATGAAGAATATGCAGTTGCCCTCGGGCTTGCCCGGCTCGTCGGCAAGGACGACCGGCTCGGACCACTTGGCGGCGTCCTTTGGCTTGCGGGAGGCGACGACAGCGACGTCGGGCCGGGCTTCCCCGCTGCCGGAGTACCAGCAGGCCATCAGGTCGCCGCCGGGCAGCTCGACGATGCTGGAACAGTGGCAGGAGGGGAATCTTTCGGTCGGATGTGAGATCAGTTCGTGCAGGAATACCATTTCATTACTCCTGGTGACGCTTGTTTGTTCCTGCCCTGGGACGGCAGGCTTGTTTCCTGCGGCGCAACCGGCAATCCCGAGGGCCAAAGCCGCGATCAAGGCCGGATTCATCATCGTTTGCCCTTTGTCGTCCTGGTTGCTTATGATTGACTGCGGCGCATTTGTCACCGTGGATGCGCATACGCGCCGCATGATTACGCCAAAGACTGCGAATTGGTTTGTAACCGGTCGGGCCTCAGGAATCAAGCGGGGGAGGGACGCGCATTCCGGGGAGGAAGAAAAATGATTTTGTAGTCCGATTATTGCATTGCGTTTTGAAACATTTCGGGTATGATATTTCGCTTGTCGGGGCGGCGGGTTGATGCCCGTCATGTCGCCCCGGCTCTTTGCGGTGGTCTATCTCATTGCGGGGATTCTGTAGCAGAAACGGGGGTTCTGCCCTCGACTGACTGAGCGCGATTTGTTGCGTCTCATCCCCTTTGAGAATGGCTGCCGCCGTTTTTGAGAGGTTGTCTTAGATGGCAAAAGGACGAGTAAAGTGGTTCAGTGATCAGAAGGGCTTCGGGTTCATCGAGCAGGACAACGGCCCGGACGTGTTCGTTCATCACGCAAGCATTCTGGGAACGGGATTCAAAACGCTCAGCGAAGGCCAGGAGGTTGAGTTCGAGATCGAGCAAAGCCCGAAAGGCCCCCGCGCCAAGGACGTGAAGAAGATGGCGTAGTCCCGCCCGGTTCTTCTTCGCAATTCAGATCGGCCCCGATCACTAAATGACCGGGGCCGATTGGTTTAATGTGATCAAGTTCGGTTCTTGCCGCCATGATCTTTTGTCAGCAGATAGTCCTGTCAGTCGCCGCGGGATTATTCGGCAGCGAGTTTTAGTTAGGCAATGGCGCGGTGTTCCTGCCGCATGATTTCTCGGTATGGATAGCTCCGGCATTTCCAAACAAAGCTTGACCGCCGGATAATCTGGCGTAGTATTAGCGGCATTTACGTTTCTCGCTGGCACCGAGAAAAGGAAATGACAAGCGACCACACCCGGCAATGCGATGCCGCTTGCTCCGCAGGCGGCAAACTCCAACAACGCCACCTGAGTCACGGCGGCGGGTTCCCAACGCTCGCCTCTCAGCGGGCGCATATTGCTCTGTATCCGCCTACCGGAAAGTCGCGCGCGTTTCTCCATCACGGCTGACAGCGGAAATTACTTTTCCCAAACCGATTCAGACAAGCCGCTGCTCAGAAAGGCGACAGAGAAAATGCCGAAGCGCGACGACATTAAGAGAGTCATGATCATCGGGTCCGGTCCCATTGTCATCGGGCAGGCCTGCGAGTTCGATTACTCCGGCACTCAGGCGTGCAAGGCCCTCAGACAATTGGGATATGAGATCATCTTGGCAAATTCCAATCCCGCGACGATCATGACCGACCCCGGCATGGCAGACAGAACGTATATCGAGCCTCTGACGCTTGAGGCGATGGCGGAGATCATCGAGAGGGAGAGGCCAGACGCGCTGCTGCCGAACCTGGGCGGGCAGTCGGGGTTGAATCTCTCCTCGGAGCTTGCGCGGGCGGGCGTTTTGTCCAAGTTCGGCGTGAAGGTCATCGGCGTTCAGGTTGACGCCATCAAGCGCGGCGAGGACAGGCAGGCTTTCAAGGACACAATGAACAGTCTGGGCATTGACATGCCGCGCAGCGCGATCGCCGTCACGCTTGAGGAAGCTGAAAAGATCGTGGCAGACATCGGTCTGCCATGCGTCATCCGCCCGGCCTACACGATGGGCGGGACGGGCGGCGGGCTTGTCTTCAACATGGAAGAGTTCCGAACGATAGCGGCCAGGGGGCTTCAGGCAAGTCTTGTCGGCCAGATTCTGGTTGAAGAGTCGGTTCTTGGCTGGGAGGAGTTGGAGCTTGAGGTAGTTCGCGACGCCAAGAACCAGATGATAACGGTCTGTTTCATCGAGAACGTGGACGCGATGGGCGTTCACACGGGGGACAGCTACTGCACCGCGCCGATGCTGACGATTGCCCCGGAACTGCAGAAGAAACTACAGAAGTGGTCGTATGACATAGTCGAGGCCATTGAGATCATCGGGGGCACGAACATTCAGTTCGCGCATGATCCGAAGACCGGGCGCGTAGTGGTGATTGAGATCAACCCGCGCACGTCGCGCTCCTCGGCGCTGGCGTCGAAGGCGACGGGATTCCCGATAGCCTATGTGTCGTCCCTGCTTGCCGGCGGGCTGACGATGGATGAGATACCCTACTGGCGGGACGGAACGCTGGAGAAGTATACGCCTTCGGGGGATTACGTGGTCGTGAAGTTCTCGCGCTGGGCTTTTGAGAAATTTGAGGGGCTGGAGGATAAGCTTGGGACTCAGATGCGGGCCGTCGGCGAGGTCATGAGCATCGGCAAGACCTACAAGGAAGCGTTCCAGAAGTCCATACGTTCCAGGGAGGACGGGCGATATGGGCTGGGATTTGCAAAGAACTACAACAAGAAGAGCCTGGATGAATTGATGCAGATGCTCAGTTACGCAACCAGCGAGCGGCAATTCGTCATGTATGAGGCTATCCGCAAAGGAGCTGGAGTTCAGGAACTGTATGAGAAGACTTACATCAAGCCCTATTTCATTCAGCAGATGAAGGAACTGGTCGAGCTTGAGGAGGAGATTCTGAAGCACAAGGGCAGGGAGTTGCCGGATTCCCTCCTTGTCAGAGCCAAAAAGGACGGTTTTGCCGACCGTTACTTGTCCAAGCTACTGGGCGCGGCGGAAACGAAGATACGCGAACAGCGCAAGAGGCTGGGACTTGTGGAAGGCTGGCATCCGGTTCCGGTGAGCGGTGTCGAGAACGCGGCCTACTATTATTCATCTTATAACGTGCCCGATCAGACAACGGTTTCCCCCAACCGCAAGATAATGGTCCTGGGCGGCGGGCCGAACAGGATAGGGCAGGGCATCGAGTTTGATTACTGCTGCGTCCATGCGGCGTTTGCGCTGCGCGACGCGGGGATCGAGTCCATCATGGTCAACTGTAATCCGGAGACCGTCTCAACGGATTACGACACGTCCAACAAGCTCTACTTCGAGCCTCTGACTGTCGAGGATGTGCTGAGTATTTACGAGAAGGAGAAGCCGGATGGCATCATCTGCCAGTTTGGCGGGCAGACGCCCCTGAACATCGCGGCGGAACTCGAAGCGGCAGGCGCGAAGATAGTCGGAACGACGCCCGAGACGATTGACCTTGCGGAGGACAGGGACAGATTCCGGCAGGTCATGGCCCGGCTGGGCATTCCGATGCCGGAGAGTGGCATGGCAAGCACGCTTGAGGAAGCCCGTGCCGTGGCCGCCCGCATCGGGTACCCCTTGATGGTAAGGCCGTCCTTCGTCCTTGGCGGGCGGGCGATGCAGGTGGTCCATGACGACGGGATGCTGGCGCGTTACATGATGGCGGCGGTGGACGTCTCGCCGGAGCGTCCCATACTGATTGACAAGTTCCTTGAGAATGCCATCGAGGCTGAGGCTGACGCCATATCAGACGGGGTGGACGCATTTGTTCCTGCCGTCATGGAGCATATCGAGGAAGCGGGAATCCACTCCGGCGATTCCGCCTGTGTAATTCCGCCGGTGAGCATCCCGGCAAAGCATCTGGAAACCATCGAGGAATACACGAAGATCATCGCGGTTCAACTCCGCGTAGTCGGATTGATGAACATACAGTACGCAATATGCCATGATACGGTCTACGTGCTAGAGGCGAATCCGAGGGCAAGCCGGACAGTTCCGCTTGTCAGCAAGGTCTGCGGACTGTCCATGGCGCGCATTGCCACGCAGGTCATGCTTGGCGCAAAGCTGAAGGACCTGAAGCTTGAGCGCAAGAGCATCCCGCACTACGGAGTGAAAGAGTCGGTTTTCCCGTTCTACTTCTATCCGGAGGTGGACCCGATCCTCGGGCCGGAGATGCGCTCGACCGGGGAGGTTCTGGGAATGGCGGAATCCTTCGGGCTGGCCTATTACAAGGCTCAGGACGCGGCGCAGGGAAGGCTGCCGTTGGAGGGGACGGTTCTGCTGACGGTCGCCGACAAGGACAAGCAGGCGGCGGTGAACGTGGCAAGGCGCTTCGCGGCGTTAGGATTCAAGATAAAGGCCACAACTGGGACGCGGGACGTTCTGCTAAAGAACGGGGTCAACGCGGAATTGGCGAATAAAGTGGCCGAGGCGCGTCCGAACATCGTGGACGACATCATGAATCGCCAGGTTCATCTTGTCATCAACACGCCTGTCGGAAGAGCCGGCAAGGAGAACGATTCCTACATCCGGATGACCGCGATTCGGTACAAAATCCCATATATAACAACCATGACCGCTGCGGTGGCGGCTGCCAAGGGAATCGAGGCCCGGAAGATGGCGCGCGGCGCTCTGAAGTGCCTGCAGGAGTACCACAAGGACATCGAAGGGCGGTAAATTCTTCCGGCTTGGGGCGCAACGTGAAACATCGGCCTTCCCGCAATCGCTGTTATCGCTTGCGGGAAGGCCGTTGTATTGAGACTTGCTCTTATCACTGGAACAGTCGAGCAGGCTGGCGGTAAAGTAAAGCGCCGGCAGTTCCAGGAATGCCCGGATTTCAATCTGACGCGATAATGGAGATGAATCATGCCCGACCACTACCCGCCGATCAACCCGAAATTCCCCCATTTTCTTCATGGCGGCGATTATAACCCCGACCAGTGGAGCGCGACTCCGGAGGTCTGGGACGAGGACATGCGCCTGATGAAGCTGGCGCATTGCAATGCCATGTCCGTCGCAATCTTCTCCTGGACATCTCTTGAGCCGGAGGAGGGGCGTTTCGAGTTCGGCTGGCTGGACGCGATCATGGACAAGCTGGCTGAGCACGGCGGGTTCGCCGTGCTGGCGACGCCCAGCGGCGCGCGCCCGGCGTGGATGAGCCGGAAATACCCCGAAGTCCTGCGCGTCAACCGCGACGGACGACGGGAGTTTCACCATACGCGTCACAACCATTGCCGAACATCTCCCGTCTATCGGGAAAAATGCCGGATTATCAACGCGAGACTTGCCGAGAGATACAAAGACCATCCCGCACTGCTTGTCTGGCACATTTCCAATGAATACAACGGCGGAGACTGCCACTGCGACCTCTGTCTGAACGCTTTCAGGAACTGGCTCAGGATCAGGTACCACGACGACCTTGACGAACTGAATCAAAAGTGGTGGGCAGGATTCTGGAGCCACACAATAACGGACTGGGAGGACATTCGACCGATTGACTACAGCGTCCACGGCATGACGCTGGATTGGAAACGTTTCCTGACCGAGCAGACGATTGATTTCTACAAGGCGGAAATCGCCCCGCTGGGGGAGTTCACGCCACAGGTCCCGATCACGACGAACTTCATGGGACTTTCGACGACACTCGATTACTGGAAGTTCGCTAGGGAGGTTGACGTCGTTTCATGGGACAGCTATCCGTGGTGGCACAAGCCGGGCAACGAGCTTCAGACAGCCTGTGCGACGGCCTTCACCCACGACATCAACCGCTGTCTGAAGGGCGGCAAGCCGTTCATGCTGATGGAGAGCGTCCCGAGCGTCACAAACTGGGCGCCGGTCTGCAAGCTGAAACGTCCGGGGATGCACCTGCTCAGCAGCCTTCATGCCGTCGCCCACGGCAGCGACACTGTGCAGTATTTCCAATGGCGCAAGGGCAGGGGCGGCAGCGAGAAGTTCCACGGCGCAGTCGTTGACCACGTTGGGCATGAGAACACTCGCGTTTTCCGAGACGTGGCCGGAGTCGGCATGGCGCTGGAGAAGATGGACGGGGTGATAGGGACGACTGTGCGCCCGCAGGTTGCGATCGTCTACGACTGGGAAACCCGTTGGGCGATGGACGAAATCCAGGGGCTTGGGCGCGACTATCGCGGCACGTATGCCGAGACCTGCATCGCCCATTACTCTCCGTTCTGGAAGGCGGGCATTCCGGTTGACGTGATTGATCAGACATGCGATATCTCTCGCTACAAGCTGTTCATCACGCCGATGCTCTACATGCTCCGACCCGGCATGGCGGAAAAGCTTGAGAAGTTCGTCAGGGAAGGTGGAACGTGGGTTGCGACGTATTGGACGGGGATTGTTGACGAGAGTGATCTGTGCTATCTGGGCGGGTGGCCGGGAGGGGGATTGAGAAAGGTGCTGGGGATTTGGGACGAGGAGACGGACGCGACACATCCGGAGGAGAGGAATTGTGTGAGATTCGGGAAAGGCCCTGCGGATGGCATGAAGGAGGAATATGAGGCGCGGGAGCTTTTCGCGCTGATCCATGCCGAGGGCGCGAAGGTTCTGGCGACTTACGGCAGAGATTTCTACGCAGGCAGACCGGCCGTCACCGTGAACAAATATGGCAAGGGCAGGGCGTATTACGTCGCTTCGCGCAACAGCAACGACTTCCTGTGCGATTTCCTTGGCGCGGTATCGCGGGAGATCGGTATCAGACCGATTCTGGATGGCGGGTTGCCGGACGGCGTTTCGGTCCAGAAGCGAGGGGACGGGGAGCGGGAATTCGTGTTCGTCATGAACTTCAACGCTGAGCAGGTGAAGGTTGCGCTTGGCGATGGAGAATATCATGATGTCCTTGCCGGCGGCAGGGCGGGTGAGTGCGTGGAGCTTGGCGGATACGGAGTCGGGGTGTACAGACGGATGGCGAAGCGATAGACGAGGGCGCGAAAATAGGGTGTGCGAAGCGTAGGGTGCGCGAAAGCCCCAAGGCTTTTGCACACGCGGGGAGATGGAGAGGCGTCCGTCCGTGTGCGCAAAACCTCAGACCTTCGGTCTTTCGGTTTCGCACACCCTACATTGCCACATCGCTATTTCCCCATCAATGGGAGGACCATGCCCGCGAATTTGGCAAGCTCATTATCTCCTGAAGCTGCCTGAGCTTTCAGGGGCTGGAAGTCGCCGGTATCAACCGCCGTCTGCATCGCTGTTCGGAATTCGCCCAGTTCCGCGTCGTCAAGGCTTTCGCCCTTCTCGAGGAAGGCGACAGCGTCGGCAGACGATGCGAAGAGGGCCTTGCCCGCCAGTTTCTGCTGAATCTCGCGCCGGTCAAGGATTGAGCGCGCGCTCATGCGGTAGCCGAGGGGGAATGTGTTGTTGCCCTCGAAGCGCCATGCGATTCGCGCCTGTTCTTCAATCAGGCCCGTCGTGGCGATGATTCTGCCCGGCATTTCAAGGTTGAACGCGAAACGAGTCCTGGGGACGCCATGATAAGCCCCAAGGCACGCCTTCAGAAGCTTTTCGGTTCGCCTGCTCAGTTCATCGGCGTTGCCGTACCTGGCGAGCGCGACTCTCTGAATGGACAGGGCCAGGTTGAAGGCATTCTGTGGCGACAAGTCGAAGTAAGCCACTAGTTGGTTCAATTGTTCGGGCGATATCGCGGTGTTGGCGGGCGCGCCCTTCATCTTGACATATTCCTCCAGGTTGTTTCTGAGGCTAAGCCGGAATACGCGCTGCATGATCTGATTATCCTTCTGCGTGAAGTCGAAGGGCGTCCCGGCGGCGGCGCAGATTTCCGTCAGTTCCCGGTCAATCTCAGATTTGGATTTCTGAAGCGCCGCGCCCCAGTAATAGGCTTCTGAAAGATCACCGGCAAGCTTCGCCAGGTCGCCTTCGATAAACGCAAAGAGCTTTTCCAGTTCGTAGCGTTCGCCCAGGTCTTCCATCATCGCCTGTTTTGCGAGTTCCCAATATAGGGAGACGAGTTCGCGCCCGGCGCGCCGGAAGTCGGCGTAGGGGACATTGTTGGTGATTGTTTCCTCGAAACGATAATCCGCGATCAGGACGTAGTCCCTGCATTGGAGCTTGATTCTGCTTTCGCTGCCTGCCTGTTCCTGACGGTCCGCTAGCCGAAAGTGGGTTGGAATTGCCGTTTTTGGCGCGAAGACGCCGGTGAGTTCCATGCGTTTGTCGGTGATGACGCGCGGGTCCCAGCCATCTTCTCCCGGCTTGGCGAAGAACTTCCATAGGCCGTCTTCAGAATCTTTGTCATCAGGACCGGTGAGCGCAAATCGGCGGGTAAGCGTTCCGTCCTCGGCGATGCGCGTAGTGGCCGCGACGTCGTATTGAACGCATCCTGTTCCCATAAGCCATGAAGTTGCGAGTTGGAGAAGGATCAACGCCAGGTTTTTATGTCTCATCGCAGTCCCCTTTCCATTCAGTGGCGTCGGGCGGCAGATCCGAATCCAAAACTTCCTCCGGCGCGCCTACATCAATTATATCACCATTTTCGGCCGGGGTGGCGGATTGCGGGGGGCGTCCGTCGCATTCCGGGCAGTCTTCGCGCCTTCCCCACCACGTCGCTCCGCACCAGGGGCAAAGCCGGCGCGGGAACAGCGCCATGTGGATGCCGATGCCGACGATGGAGATCAGGACGGCCGCCATCAGCATCTGCATCAACCCGCCGGCAAGCGTCCACGCCTCGCGTGTGGCGGTGGTTCCGCCGACGCGATATGTAAGCAGGTAGAAGAGCCAGACGCCGCCGGCGACGATCAGGATGCCGACGGCAAGCCGGAACCTGCCACGGACGGCATGGGTTTGGTCTTCACTCATCGTCCGTCTCACGCAATCCTGTTGAAAAAGATACGACAGGCGAGACGCATGCATTACGACATGAGACTTGTTATTCCATTATAACGTCCCGAAGGGCGAGGATGTTAGCCGGGGGGGTTCCTGGCATGATAGAGTTTGACGAGCCAATTACCAGGCGTCCGTCGCGCCCGATCGTATCAATAAGCCGTCGCGCCTCGTCCTTGACTTGCTGCGGTTTGCCAAGTCTCAGAAGCCTGCCGCAGGACAATCCGCCCCAGAGGACGAGATCGGGATATCGGCGGTGAAGTTCGATCAGGTCCATCCCGGCGTCAATGTCAATTTCGCCGAAGGCATCGCAGCCGATCAGGCCGAATAATTCGTCGGCGATGGACCAGATTTTCCCGTCGCTTCGGAAGATATAGCAGAAGCCCATGTCATGGGCGGCCTTGACCTTCCTTGCGTAACGGGGGGCGACGATGTCATGGAAGAATTTTGGGGAGTAGACCGTTCCGCGGTTGTCGGCAAGGTCCCCGCCGCCGTTGAGGACGGAGAAACCGAGCGATTTCTGAAGTCTGAATTCCTTGATGTTGCTTTCGACGGCGGCGTCGAGCCAGCGTTCGATCAGGTCGGGCGCGAGCGCGACGGCTTCGAGGAAGTGTGGTTGAATGGGAACGCTCAGGAAGCTGCGCCCCGCGATGAGCGCGTCCTCGCCGGCCAGTTCCCGCATTTGCAGATATTCGCGGAATCCTTCAGGCGTGGGACTGGATTCAGCGGCGGAGCGTTCGGCGGAAGCGACAATGGACGGGATGTCGTCGAAAACCGGCTCTTTTCCCTTCAGGCGTTTCCATCCCACGGCCCCGGACTGGGGGTCGTATTGCCACATGACCGCGCCATTGTCGAATAGGAACGTGTTTTCGTCAATCCTGGCGAAGGGTTTCTGCCCCAGCCGCCACGGCGGGGCGCAGCAGTCAATGCCCATGTGACGGCAGAACTCGACAAGATCGCGCAGAACCGTGTCGAGCCACTGGCTGTGCGCTGCGTCGCCGTCCATCCAAATGTTGGCCTCAGCCTTCCAGAGCGGCATCCCGCCGGTGTGCATTTCCCGGCCCATGATTGCGGAGGCGACATCGGAGGAGACGACCTGTTCCATCCAGGGGACGCGGTCGGGGATGCCGCGCTTGTGGAAGACGGTCAACGCTCTGAGGCAGCCGTTCATGGCGCGTCCTCTGTAATCTCAGGTCGGGGCGGAACGACGCAATTAAGATAATGATAAGAATGGCGGAGAGGGCGGGATTCGAACCCGCGGCACAGGTTTTGCCCGTGCACACGCTTTCCAAGCGTGCTCTTTCGGCCACTCAGACACCTCTCCGCCCGTGTGGTCGTTTGGTTGGCGTTTTACGCCCGCTGTGATTCGCGGAAAAACCATGATATCATAGGTTTGCGTGGTGTCAATTGCTCTGAAAGGATATTCCTTATGCCGGTGAGACATTTGCCGCGGGTGATGCTTTGATTGGCCGACGCAGAATTGTGATATCTTTCGAAACCCGGTTCCGGGTGTTCACTCTTGCGTTGATGGCATTTTGCGCGGTCATCCATGCTGGGGAAGAAAAACCAAAGCATGAAACCATAAGGGTCGGTGGAACCGTTTATCATGTATTGAGCAGAGCCAACACGCAATGTTATGACGCCGTTCTGAAGCTGAAGGATGGAAACCTGCCGTCGGCAATTCTTATTGCGGCGGATGAAGGCGGGAACGGGTATCGGATCGTCTTTTCTGATGGGAAAGCTGTTCTTGAAGCGATGGGAAATGGCGCGTCGAAAGCGCTGCGGTCAAGCGACCTGCCGGCGTTTATTACGGAAGGCGGCGGGAAGGCCGGAACGACGACACTGCTTGTCCGGCGCAGGTGGCATCGCCTGAGCGTCCTGATAAATGGCTGCATTGTGATTGACGCGCTTGAGAACAGCCGGGCGGAAGGAATCGCGGCAATCATAGAGGACGCCTTCGGGAACGTGGAGGAATCTGCCTTACGGGAGATCGGCGATGTGTCCTTCGCGGATGATTTTGTCCGCAAGTCCGGCGAGCTTGGGCAATGGAAGGCGGCAACAGGGCAATGGAAGATTCACTCGACCATCGAGCAGTGGAACGAGGGTGTTGCGTTCAATCCCGCCGGGGTAGCCAGAAGCTCGAACGCTTTCGCGCTGGCGACGTCCTGTCTGGATGGAGAAGCGTTCATCACGGCCGGGCAGGAATTCTGGGATGATTACGTTTTCAGCGTTGCGGCAAAGTCTGACGCGGGCAGCATGGGGCTGGCATTCGGATGCGTCGGAAAGGACGAATGCCATCGTCTTGAATGGAACGGCGGCGAATCGCTGCTGAGACTGGCGCGGATTTCCGGCGGGAATGATGAGACGCTAGCGTCTGCGCGAATGGAGCGCCGCCCCGATCAGTGGCATATGCTGGAGGTGCGACTTGAAGGGCGAAAGGTGATCGCCTGCATTGATGGAACTCCGCGCCTGGAATGCGAGTCGCCGGACGCCAATCGCGGCTCAATCGGATTATGGGCGCGTGGTTGCGGCGAGGCGGTCTTCGATGACGTTTTCGTTTCATCAAATCAGGAATTTAACCTTGATGAAATAGCGGACGTCGCAGCCGGGAAGAAATGGAAGGTTGAGGATGGGAACGACGGGCAGAATGGGATCAACGCGCCGGCGATCAGGAAATTCAGGCCGTCCGGGCGCGGTTTTTCGATTCTGTTGCCGGTCGAGGCTGATTTCGACCGGATGATCGCGTCAACGGCGATTTCGGGCATTCCGAAAAAGGGGAGAGCGGGCCTGGTCTGCGGATGGAAGTCGCCGAAGGATTATCTGTCGGCTGAGATTGCGTCAGGTGGAGGCGATGATCGCGCGGTCAGGATATGCAGAATCGCGGGGGGGAAAATGGAAACGCTGGCGGAGGCGGAAGCCCCGGAGACCGGCGGCGGAGCGATTTTACGCCTCGATACGACCCGCGAAGGCCTGATCCGGCTTTACCTTGACGGGCGATTGTTCCTTCAGGCTGCGATTGGGGAGACGCCGACGGGAAGGATCGGTTGCCTGGCAGAGGGCGGGGGAGAGGTTGCCTTCGATGCGCCGACGGTCTGCCTAACGGAGATCGTTGAGCAGGAACACGTGATCGCAAACGACATCTTCCGCAGGGATGCCTACATGGAGGGGTGGGCCGCGCCGTCCGGGGCGTGGGTAAAGGTCGAGAAACCTGATCCGGTGATGGGCAAACACGCTTATTGGCACAAGGGGGATTTCTTCGGGCGTTTCGAGATTCAGACCCGGCTGCGACGAGCAAATCCGGTCACGAGGCTGTTCTTCTGTTCCGACGCGACTGGGGCCGTTGGCAATCCCCAGACCGGATATCGGCTTGACGCGATGCTGACGACCGATGGAACTCTGAACGTATCTCTTTATCGCGGGGCAGAGAGGGCGGCGCAGGAGAGCGTGAAGCTGACCGCGCAGGAGACTTCTGACCTGAACATCGGCGTCGAAAGCAACGGCTGTTACATCAACTCCTTTATTGCCTTCAAGAACGGCGAAAATACTATCAGGCGCGACCTGATTGTATTCCGCGACAGCGATCCGCCGGGGGGCACAATGCTGGGCATCGGTTGCGATGCCCAACCCTTCATTGAGAAGACGGAAATTCTGCGCGAAGGGGTATGGGATGACGTTTTCGACAAGGCGCTCTGCGACTGGCGCGCGGAGGGAATCTGGAGGGTGACGAATCGCTTCCAGTGCGACCCTCGTTGGTCATGGATGAACGGAACCAGCCGCAACACTGCCGTCCTGTGGAGCAAACGGGAGTTTGAGGGAGACCTGACGGTGGAGTTTTACGCCGCCATGCGCATGGCTCTTGCGCGCCCGCCATATTATCCACGCCCCGGGGACTTGAACGTCACCATCTGCGGCGACGGACGCAACCTCTCCAGCGGTTACAGCTTCATCCTCGGCGGTTGGGGGACGACACGCACCTGCATAATGCGCGGGGACGACATTGTCACCGATACGGACAGAGAACTCGTGCCGACCTTCAGGAACAACTTTCCCGGTGTGGATAACCTTCACCGGCGATGGTTCTATATCAAGATACGCAAGCAGGGATCGCGGCTGGAATACTACCTCGACAATGAGCTTATCCTTGAATTTGAAGATCCGGAACCGCTGACAGGCAAGCGTATAGCCCTTTGGACGATTGACAACAGCATCATGATCGCCAGGGTCAAGGTTTCATATTCAAGCAGCAGCCCCCCGTCAGTTACCGATTCCGATACGCCGGACGATGAGGCTTATCCTGAAGTAAAGGAACGGGATATCATCAATCTTTCCCTGCCCATTATCGCGTATGATTTCAATGCCGGACTGGACGGATGGAGCAGCACGCCGGAGGGCGGGGCCGAGTCGTGTGTCGTCAGGCGGGGGGAGGACGATTCGGACCTTTGTCTTCGGGTCCGCAACAGGTTTGGCGGGGGGGAGATTGACGTCTCGGTTCAAACTCCGGACGATGAGGATTCCGCGTTTTGCAGCGAACTCGCGTTTGACTATCGAATCGAGCCGGGATGCCTGATTAACCTTTATCTCAACGTGAAGTCGCGTCCGCTCTTCATTCGCCTGACCGGTCCGGATGCAAGCGATCTGGGGATGACCTGCATCGGCGCGATAGAGGACATGCAGGCTGACGGGGAATGGCACACCGCCAGTTTCCCGCTGGGAGTGGCTCTGCGGAGGATGTTTCCGAAGGCAGAAATGCTTCAGATTGGGAAGCTTACCTTTGGGAATCTTCATCCGGGATATTTGCGGGCCGGTTTCGGCGGAAACCGCGGCGGGACGGCGTATTATCTCGATAATGTGACGCTGAAACCTTCGATGTATTTCCCGATTTCAGGCACGGTCGAAACCGGTGTGGAACCTGTTCTGACATGGGAACGCCTTGATGCCGATAAAAAAGTCTTGAAAACAGGCGAGGTGAAACCAAAGACGGCATTGCCAAAGCTTAAGAAATACCACTTCTCCAAGGTGGAATTGCCGCCGGGGGAATATCTGCTTAAGGTGTCGGTGGGGGATCAGGTATTGCCCGCCGGCCCGGTTCATATCTCGCCTGCGGTTCCTAAAATTGCCGAGGCGACTCCCGCTGACGGAGCGGAATGGGGATTCGAGCCGATTGTCATCCGATTTGAAAATCCGGATGACATGCTGGCGTTTCGTCCATCGGAACTGACTTTGACCGTCAACGGCAGGGAAATCCCTGTAAACGATGGATCGGTGGAATGCGATTATTCGGCAGGAGCACTCGCTTTCGACGTAGCGAAAAGCGACGCCGTTTTCAAGGACGGGGAGGCGGTTCCCTTCCAACTGCTCCGCATGCCTTGGCGCAATGTTCTTGCCGCCTGGTCCCTGAAGGTCTCGTATCGCAAGGTCACGCTCGCTCCGGCCATGGTACGCTTGGCGGAATCGCCGCTGCAGAACGATTTCGAGGACGGACCCGGGGATTTCACGACATCGGACAAGGAGATTATGCAGACCGTTTTTGACGCTTCCGGCATGCCCATCGGCCACGACGCGCGAGCCGAATGCACAGAGGAAACCGCTTCGGAAGGCAAGCGCAGTCTTGAGGTATTCTGTCTTGACGCGGGGAGTTACTGCGGGGGCGTCATAACGGCAAAGCCGATTGACCTGCGGCAGTATCCGATGTTGGCGTTCGATTACCGGTTTCCGCCGGGCACGACCGTAGACCTTGCGGCCAAAAACGCCGGCAGGTATTGGAGGATTGCATTCTGCGATTCGGGCGCGGGGGACAAGGCCCCGATCGCGGAGATCGCAGACGTGAAAGATGACGACGAGTGGCACAGCGCTGAGGTTAACCTGCTGCGCGGTTTCAGCGGCAGCGCATGGAAATCCGTCGGCAACAGCGTCATTGATAAACTCGTCATCGGCGACATGGGCTGGCAAGGCGCCCCGACCGGGACGCGATACTGGATTGACAACATCCGGCTTGTCCCCCTGGTTCCGGCGGACGGGTGCGCCGTCAAGCTCGCGGCGCGGCATCCTTCCGGGATCAAGGGATTCGGATACACATGGGACGCCGAGGCTGAAACCGAGGCTCCAAAGAAGTTGATGACGAAAAAGCCGGAAGTCGTCACAAAGGGGTTGCCTTCTGGGGACGCCTATCTGCATGTTCGCGCGCTGGCCAATTCGGGCCAGTGGGGGGAGACTTCGCACATAAGATTCCTCGTTGATTCCGAGCCTCCGGCGATCGCAGACCTCAAGCCGGGGAAGGGGGAGACTGCATTTCCCGAAAGGCTTGAGGCGATCATATCGGACGATTCTTCCGGGGTATGCCGGGAGAAGTGGGAGTTACGCGTCAACGGCGAGGCCATAGAGTGCGCCCCGGGCGATGTGACCTATGACAGCGTGAGCGGACGGGTGAGGGTAAGGTGCGCGAAACTGACCACGGCGAGAACAGACGTCGTGGAGGATTATGAGGTAACACTCGGTCCGTTACGCGACAACGCGGGTAATGGGGACGTCCTTTGCCGGTGGAAGTGGAAGATGGATTTCACGAGGGACACGGTCCCGCCCACGCCGCCGGAAATTGAATGGACGAGCGGACGAGAGGAAGTCCTGCGCGACGCGATGGATTCCCCCGAACTGTCGGAGCATATGCGGGAAAGCGCTACTGGGCTTATGCTCCGCCCGGCCTACCGGGACCCGATCAAGTCCGAAAACGTCCTGGCTGTCTACACTATGGCAGTCAACGACGAGCGCCGGGCGTTCAAAATCGTCAATCAGAAGTTGGATTTGAATGAGACACCCGTGATCTGCTTCGAAGCGCGCATGAAGGATGGGGCGTCGTGTAATCTTGAGGTTCGCAGCGGAGAGGAATCCTTTGCGATTCCTTTCGCGCTTTCCGATCCGACCGCGCTTGAGAATGAAACAGGCGCGATTTTGGCGGACAATCTGTGGCATCCTGTATGGATCAACATCCGTGAGCGCATTGCTGAACAGGCGCGGGTGAAGGGGATTGAACCTCCGGAATCTGCGGACGAAGTCTCCGTCTGTTTCCCGCAGGGCAGGAGCGCGCGGTGCTTCCTGAGCAGCCTGGTGATTCCGAAGTCGGGCGCGGCGACTCCGACTTTCAGGCTTGATGCGCGAGACATCTCAGGAATCAAGGCGTGGCGATGGCGGATAACGTCCGATCCGGCGCTCGACGAGCTTGGTCTTGATTCCGACGTTTCCGACAACCCGGATGCATCGCCGGACGCGCCGCTTGAGAACGGGCTGTGGTTCATCTGCGCCCAGGCGCAGGACGGCGCGGGAAACTGGAGCCGTATTTCGCGCATGGCGTTTTACGTGATGGAGTAAAAATGCGTAAAGCCAAAGATTTCACGTAATCAGAATCGCAACGGCGAGTGTCTACGGCTGCGCTACTCAAACCTTACATTGGATTGACAAATGATGCCTTGTTTCTGAGGCAACAGGGAGACATGCGGAGATCATGAGGAACATGCTGCTTTGCGTTGGAATCGCCGGTCTGACCGGGTTGGGAGCCGTGGCGAAGAGCGATGATGGCCGCGAGTCGCAGCCGCCGCGATGGGAATTGGGCAAGGGTTTTGGCGTAGTCTGGAACGTGGCCTGCGATCAGAATCTGCCGCACTCGGACCATATTGAAATGAGCGGGCGACGCGTTTCAGTGATCGTTCGCTACGTTGTCGGAGCGGACAGGCATTTATCTATCTCCCGTCATGTTGTCTGGCCCATGTTGCGCACGATTCCCAACAACACCCACGCCAGTCTGTCGCAGGATTTCGGGCCGGAGATCGCGCCGGACATCCGGGTGGACGATAAGGCCGTGTTTGGAGCGAAGGTCGTCAGCATATCGCTTGACGGGCTGCTGAACGTCTCAAGTGTTACGGACGCGGGCCTGGGGATTGAAAGGATCATATTCCCGTCGCGCGATAAACCAGCCGCGCTTGAAAGATGGACGCTTCGGAACAAGTCAGACAGGCCGATGCGAATAGCTGTGAACCCGACGGAGCGTTCGATTACAACCGATCCCAAGACAGGCGTTCAGGGGTCGTACCTGCTTCAGACCGTTACTGTCGGGCATGGACAAGCGACGCTTGTTCCCGGGGATGAATTCCGATTTGGGGTTGTCATCAGCGGCCGTCTTCCGGGGGAGCAGCCCCTCGACATAAGAATCGAGGAGGAAGAACAAAGCAGGCGAGAGTTTGTCAGCGGGCTGTTTGAGTCGCTAAAGCTTGAAACACCCGATCGGGTTCTCAATCGCGCGTTCGATCTTGCGAAGCTTCGGGCGGCGGAGAGCATATTTGCCACGAAGGGGGGGCTGATGCACGGCCCCGGCGGCGGGGCATACTATGCCGCGATCTGGGCCAACGATCAGGCGGAATATTCCGGGCCTTTTTTCCCGTTCCTGGGCGATCAGGGCGGAAACGAGTCAACGCTGAACTGTTATCGCCATTTCGCACGGTTCATGAAGCCGGACTACAAGGCTGTTCCGTCTTCGATCATTGCCGAGGGCATTGACATCTGGAACGGCGCGGGGGATCGCGGAGACGCCGCCATGATCGCATACGGGGCGAGTCGTTACGCCTTGACGATGGGAGATCGGAAGATCGCCGAGGAATTGTGGCCTTCAATAGAATGGTGTCTCGAATACTGCCGGCGCAAGACGACGCTGGATGGCGTGATCGCGTCGGATTCCGATGAGCTTGAAGGTCGCTTCCCGGCGGGGAAGGCAAACCTGAGCACGTCAACTCTGACATACGGCGGTTTGCGTTCGGCTGCTGACCTTGCGCGGGCGCTGGGCAAGCCGGAATCGGTTGCAGCCGAATACGACAGACGGGGGGGGCAGCTGAGGGCTGCGATGGAACGCTATTTCGGAGCGAAGGTCGAGGGGTTCGAGACTTACAGGTATTATGACGGCAACGACGTTCTGCGAGCATGGATATGCCTTCCGCTGACAATGGGCATCATGGAGCGAAAGGCCGGGACGATTGCCGCCCTGTTCTCGCCACGGCTCTGGACGGCAGACGGTCTGGCAACGCAGGCGGGGGAGAAGACGTTTTGGGACAGATCAACACTCTATGCTCTGCGTGGGGTCTTTTTCTCAGGCGAGACCGATCTTGCTTTGCGCTACTTCACAGCCTACACGAATCGGCGGCTGCTCGGCGAGCATGTGCCGTATCCTGTCGAGGCGTATCCTGAAGGCAACCAGCGGCATCTTTCCGCCGAGAGCGCGCTTTACTGCCGCGTTATGACCGAGGGATTATTCGGAATAACGCCCACGGGGTTGAATTCGTTCACCTGCGAGCCGAGACTGCCGTCCGGATGGAGCAACATGGCGCTGAGAAGCATCAAGGCATTTGGAAGGGATTTCGATATTGAGGTCTCGCGTGGCGGAATGGGCATGCGGATCGCCGTAAGAACTTCCGACGGCTGGCATATCGAGAAGACTTGGGATGGGAAGGCTGAGATAAGAATTGAATTTGGGAACGCGCAAGAGAGGGAATAATCAGACGGGAATAATCCGGAGACATACCTCCGTCCCGGATGATTAACCGCTCAGGATCATTGAGCAGTCGTTAATGGACGAGGTAGACTTCGTTTGCATTGCCATTGAGGAACATTGCGGCTGTCTGTTCAAGCAGGCGTTCGCCCATTCCGGTCGCTGTTGACTGAGTTGACAGAATTTCGGCAAGGATTTCCCGGACGAATACCAGCGATCCCGCCGCCATCTCGACGGACGTGGAATCATGCGCGCACATGATCTTGTGCAATGGAACATAGTTGATCCACTCCTCAACGGCGTTTCGATAGTACCTTGGATTCAGGACTGGGAGCCAGCATGTGTCAATGAAGACATTGCGATGCTGACGCGCTAGCCATCCGGCCTCGCGTAGGAACGGCCAGCAGTGCAACTGAACAATTTTCATATTTGGGTATTTCTCGGCCAGAGTTGACAGCGGGAGAGGGCTGGAATGAGAAAGGTTGTGCGTGCCGACGTGGATCTGGTGCGGCCAGCCGCGATCATGCGCCAGTCGGCAGCATTCATGGACGATCCAGTCCTGGAACGCGCGGACCTGATCCGGGTCTGAAGGCCCCTTCCACGCAACCTGGGCGTCAGTCCGGGCGCGGAAATCGAGTGAGCGGGAATAGGCCTGCAATTGTTTGATCCCTAGTGAGCCGGATTTCGCCGCTTTATCGAAAAGTTTCTCCAGTAAGCGGCGCCATGACGCCGCGTCGCGCGGTTCCACGCCGAGGCGCGCGGCAAGCTTCTCGCGTCTGGGGCAATCGGTCGGCCACATGCCGAGGAGGGGATCAATCCGCATGACAGTATTGGTGAAACCGAGTTCCGATGACGCTTCAGCGGATGATGTGTCGGCAAAATAAAATTCCGGGTGGACAGGGCGGATAAGCCCGTTCATCCTTGCCTCGATCATGGCCTCACGATACCACGCGAATGGAGCCGAATATTTGTTTCCGATTCGGGAATCGAGTTCTGCAATTCCGTCATCGCCTTCTACATCAATGTCAATGCCATAAAGACGCATGACCCCGCGCCGGATGCACTGGTACGTGCCGGTCATGCGCTGAACCTTCAGAGCGGGGCGTAAGGCGGACATGGCGCGGACCGGCTCGCTCAGCGCCATCTCCCGGAAGTTTGCGAATCCAGAATCCGATGCCAGCGAGTTGACGTTCACCCCCGCCATGCCCAGCGAACCGCCGAAATACGGGTCGAGCAGTATGTCCATCAACCCCGTCCGGCGTAACGGCGTCGCGCCGGGAACAACGTCGGCCCTGAAACCTTCCGGGGTCATGCCGATGGAGTCAATACTGCCCCAGTGTTCGTGTGCGCAGAAGCTTGGGGTTTCGGCGAGTTCAACCGTTATCATTTCTGGCTCTCCATCAGTTGAGTCTCATGGCAGTTTCGGTCATTAGCAATATGTGAAGAAACCTGTGCCGCAACCGGACAAGATAGCGGGGATGGTCCTTCTCGGACTTCTAACGATGACAATTGGATTATATGATAAGAGGGACGCTTTTGGCAGTCCACAACTCCCGCTCCGAACAGCTCGATCACGGAAGGAGACATGTTCATGAGGCACATTCTCAATGCGGCCATGATGATGGTTCTGGCAGGCTGTTCATACAAGAGCGACCAGTCGGGCCTTGCGGTAGCTCTTATGCGAACGGAACTCTGCCGGGAAGTACACAATGTCTGGTTGATAACAGCTGATACGTCAGACCTTAAGTTTTATTTCTATGTTCCGGCGGACAGGATATCCATTTATGAGCTTCAGCCTTTTGAGAATTACACCCCTGGCGCGAGGCAGCCTGTTTGGCAGGGCGATGTCGGGGAGAAAGGCGTCAGGATTGCGCGCTTCGACGGGAAGCGGGACAGGATGTTCTCGAAATTCCAGATTGTCGAATCCGCGACTGGAACGCCAATAGGGTGTCCTCGTTATGTCAGCGACATCGCCGGTATTCCAGTCCGCGACTTTGATTTCAAGTGGCCGGAGAGCATCAAAGGGCTTCAGGTCCAGATGGTTGACGACGCCATCGAGCTTGGCGTCAAGTACGCCGGTTACAACGTCATGATCTCCCAGGTCATTGACTGGTCGGGGAAGTCGGACGTTTTCGCGGAGATTGACGGGGAGCGCATCCCGATTGACATGAACTACATCGGAGGGCTGGACAAGGCGTTCAAGCAGATGACCAACGCGGGAATCAACATCACGATCATCCTGCTGAACGGCGTCCCGAGAAAGCCCGATCCGAACAATCCATTCATCCATCCGGCGACCGACCTTGAACACGCGCCATTCAACCTCGGCGCATTCAACATGACGGGCGCGAAGGGGATTCGCTACTACCGCGCCGCGCTGGGATTTCTCGCAGAGAGATATTCCCGCCCCGATTGCGTCTTTGGCCACGTCTCAGGCTATATCATCGGTAACGAGGTCCAGGCGCATTGGGAGTGGTATAACATCGGCAAGATGCCACTGGACGAATTCATCGAGCATTACGGCCCTGCGCTCAGGATCGCGGACCTGACGGCGCGAAGCATTCACTCGAAAATCCGAACCTACGTTTCGATGGAGCATCACTGGAATGAGGCGATACGCGACGATCCTCTCACGGCGTTTCGGGGAAAGGAGTTTCTGGAAAAGCTTAATGCCTGGGCGAAACGGGGCGGGGATTTTCCGTGGCATGTCGCCTTCCATCCCTATCCTGAGAATCTGTTCGACCCGCGATTCTGGAGGGATCGGCAGGCCGCACTGAGTTTCGACACTCCGAAGATAACCTTCAAGAACATCGAAATCTTGCCGGCTTTCCTCAAGCGAGATGCCTTTCTGCATCGCGGGGAACCGAGAAGGATAATCCTATCGGAACAAGGCTTCCATACGCCGGATGGACCGGAAGGGCAGAAGATTCAGGCGGCTGCATACGCGCTGGCCTACCACAAGCTGCGGAATATCCCTGAGATTGACTCCTTCATCCTTCATCGCCACGTTGACCACAGGCAGGAGGGCGGACTGAAGCTCGGCCTGTGGACTTGGGCGAAGGACAGCATATGCTCGCCGGGGGAGAGGAAACTCAGTTACGAAGTGTTCAAGAAGGCTGACACGCCCGAGTGGGAGAAGGCGTTCGAGTTCGCGCTGCCTGTCATCGGCATCAAGAGTTGGGACGAAGCGCTGCCGTCGGCGTCAATCGAGGCGACGCCGGATCCTACTCCAGAAATAACAATCATCAAGGACGGCGCTAGCGATTATCGCATTGTCATTCCATCCAAGCCGGAGCCGTCTGAAGAATACGCGGCGCGCGAACTCCAGCATTTCCTCGAAGAGATGTCGGGCGTGAAGCTTCCGATAACGGACGAATGGAGCGCGCGGAGCGGAACGCCGTCAATCATCATTGGGCGCTGCGACACCATGCTGAATGACGATGACCGGAAGGCGATTGGAGGGTTGCGCGAGGACGGCATTCTGATACGTACGCGGCCTGATCCGATGCGAACGAGCTGGATAGAGGTAGCCGGGGAACAACGGGATGTAATCCTTTCCGGAAAGGATGCGCGCGGCAGGTTGTACAGCATCTATGTCCTGCTGGAAAGATATCTCGGCGTGCGCTTCCTGGCGCGGGACTGCATAATCGTTCCAAAGAGAACGACAGTTGCGCTTCCGACGATTGATTACGCATATTCGCCGCCGTTCATGTACCGGGAGACGCTTTACTTCGACAGTTTCCCGATGGAGATCGCAGCCCGGCAGCGGCTCAACGGTCCCGCCACGAAATGCGATGAAACCTCCGGCGGCAAGATCGCCTTCCATCCTTATGTTCACAGCTTCTGCAAACTCGTCCCGCCGGAGAAGTATTACGACGAGCATCCGGAATACTTCAGCCTCGTTGGCGGCAAGCGCACAAGGGAAACGATCCACGGTCAGCTTTGCCTTTCCAATCCCGATGTTCTTAGCATTGCGACTGAACAGGTCATGAAGTGGATCGAGGAGAATCCCGGCGTGCCGATCTTCGACGTTTCGCAGAACGACGGCAATGGGTCCTGCGAATGCGACAAGTGCATGGCGATTGTCGGCGAGGAGGGTTCCCAGCACGGGCCGATACTGCGATTCGTCAACGCGATTGCTGAAAAGGTTGAGGAGAAGTATCCGGATAAATGGGTCGAGACGCTGGCCTACGCCTACGCGATGAAACCGCCCGCGAAGACCCGTCCGCGCAAGAACGTCATCATCCGCCTCTGCCACGCGGGATGCTACTTCCACGGATTCGAGAAGTGCGGGCTTGGCGCAAACCTGACACAGTACATCGCCGAGTGGAGCGGGCTGACGCGGCGCATATTCATCTGGCACTACGCCACGAATTTCGCGCACTACATCGCGCCGAACCAGAACCTTGACGCCCTTGCGCGGGATATCAAGTATTACGCGGCCCACGGCGTGAACGGGCTGATGATTCAGGGCAACTACCAGGGGCCCGGCGGAGAGTTGGCCGAGTTGAGGCAGTATCTCGCATCCCAGCTCATGTGGAATCCGGAGCGCGATCCGGGGATGATCCGGCTGGAGTTCTGCAACGGTTACTACGGCGCCTCGGCGAATGACGTCCTCGACTACCTCAGCCTGCTTGATGATTGCGCGAAGGAGCCGGAGGTTCACGCATTCGGCGCGTGGGACCCAAAGAACACGGTCCCGCAGCGGCTGGTCCATGACGGACTGGAAATCCTGACACGGGCAAGAACTCGCGCGAAGGATTCCGAGACCGCAAACCGTGTCGGCAGACTGCTCCTCCCGCTGTGGTACATGCAACTGACATATCCCGCAGACTACGGGCTTGACCCGAAGGATGCCGGAACCATTCTGGCGGACTTCCGGCGGATCGTGGAATCATGCGGCATCACGCACGTCTGCGAAGGCGGAGCCGGCATGGCCGGGTGGCTGACGCAGATGGAGGCGAAGTTCGCAGACGCACCGGAGTCCCTGATCCTCGATCTCTACATGAACCTTGGACGAGCGAAGCTTGAAAACTGTATGGATTGGCGTCCGGAAACGATCCGCAGCGGGGATAAGACCCTCCTGAGCATCTTCCACCACCCGAAGGCCGGGTCGCCCGCCGACGCGACGTTTGAGATTGAGCTTCCGAAGGTCGAGCATAGCGCGAAGATCATACTGAGATTCGGCACGGGATTCACCGGTCCCACCGACGACGGCGCTCGGTTCGCCATTCTCATTGACGGGCGGCAAGAGTGGGAGCATACTCAGAAGGAGCAACCGCCCATCGCCCACGAACTTGACCTGACGAAAATGGCCGGGAAGAAGATCGCGCTGACACTGCGCGTTGACGCGCTGGGCAACGAGAAGCACGACTGGGCCAACTGGACAAGGCCGCAGATAATGCTGGAGAAATAACCATTACCGGGAGTGACGGCGCACATGACACACGAAAAAATCAGAAACCTGATTTCCAGGGTCAACGCGGAAAGAATGTCGAATGATCTTCGGTACCTCACGAAGTACCCGCTGCCGTTCCGCAAGCTCAACTGGACACGACCCGGCGCGGAGAAGAACTCGCTCTACGAGGCGGACGACTACATCGAGTCCAGACTACAGGAGTATGGTTACGCAGTCGGGCGAGAGGGGACGCGCGTACAGGCTTTCCGTTGTGATCGCACTAAGCCTTATCATCACTGGTACGGCGCGCCCGATCCAGCCGACCCGTGGTATACGGCCTACAATGTATATACCGAGAAACAAGGTTCGGAAAAGCCGGACGAGATCATCGTTGCCATCGCTCACAAGGACTCGCAGAGCTGGATTGACTCCCCCGGCGCGTATGACAACGGCGTCGGCACGGTCGCCGTCATCGAGATTGCCCGGATACTGAGCGAATACGAATCTAAGCGCGCGATCCGCTTCATCTTCTGTAACGAGGAACATACGCCGTGGACTAGCGTGACGGCGGCTCGCAAGTCGCGCGAGAGCGGGGAGAACCTGATCGCGATCTTAAATATTGACTCGCTGGGCGGGAAATCGGCAGAAGACCTTGCGGCGGGGCGCAAGACGAACGTCACTCTTTACACCGTGCCGGAGGGCAGGAGGCTTGCCGAGATGACAAGCAGGCTCAACGAGGAATACGGCATCGGTCTCGCGCAGAGCATTGTTCAGCGCAAGCATCCGGGGGATGACGACGGGTCATACATCAATGCCGGATATCTGAACGCGATCATGAACCTGGGATCGTTCCCCTATTCCGACCCGAACTACCATCTGGAGACCGATACCTTCGAGAACGTTGACATGGAGAACGTCGTTATGGGCGTGAAGCTGAGCATGGCAGGAATCCTGACGGTTGATATCGAAGGTTCTATTTAGTGTCATGTCCCATAAATAACTGGCATAATACTTGCTGCAGTATGGATAGAGGCCAAGAAGTGTTCCATACTGAGACAAGGAGAATGCCAATGAGAAGCGGACGCCCCAAGCAGCCCATATGTCTGTCCGAAGATGAGACACGGCAACTGGAATCCTTTGCTTCATCCCGAAGCCTGCCGCACAGTCTGGTCAGTCGCGCGAACATTGTGCTGATGTCCGCCGTGGGGATGACAAACAAGGAGATTGGACAGAAGGTTGGCCTTTCGGCGGCAAGCGTCGGCAAGTGGCGCAGGAGGTTTCTGAGCGGGGGCATACAGGGGCTTTACGACGAGCTTCGATCGGGCCGACCGCGCTCAATCAAGGACGAACAGGTGGCCGGCCTGATCAGGAAGACCCTGGACAGCAAGCCGAAGAACACCACGCAGTGGAGTTGCCGCAGCATGGCCGATAAGACGGGGCTGTCCAAGTCCACAGTTCACAGAATCTGGAGCGCGTTTGAGATCCATCCGCACAGGCAGCGGCATTTCAAGATCTCAACAGATCCGTTCTTTGTCGAGAAGGTGCGCGACATAGTAGGGCTTTATCTCAATCCCCCGGACAACGCTCTCGTGTTGTGCGTGGACGAGAAGAGCCAGATACAGGCGCTGGAACGCACCCAGCCCGTTCTGCCGATGGGGCTGGGTTGGGCCGAGGGTGTCACGCACGACTACTATCGCCACGGCACTACGACGTTGTTCGCCGCCCTTGACATAGCAACCGGCAAGGTTGTCACAAAGTGCAGACGCCGTCACAGACACCAGGAATACCTGGACTTCCTGAGGCGCATTGAAGCAAATGTGCCGGATGATCTGGACGTTCATCTGATTGTGGACAACTACAGCACGCACAAGCATGCCAGGGTGAAGCGCTGGATTGCGGAGCATGCCGGTTGGCACGTGCACTACACGCCGACGTATAGCTCATGGCTCAACCAGGTTGAGATATGGTTCAACCTGATAACGCAGCGGGCGATACGCCGGGGATCGTTCAGAAGCGTCAGACAGCTCATAGACAACATCGAGAGCTACGTTGCCGGATACAATACGGACTGCGCGCCGTTCACATGGACGGCCACGGCCGATTCAATCCTGGAAAAGGTCTCCAGACTTTGCAATGTTATTTCTGGGACATGACATTAGGGGGGATGAGCCTATTCATCAACCTTTATACCGGACTTTTTTGTAATGCCGGGCATTTCTTTGATCAGCGCTTTCTCCGCGATGTGTTTGCTTACGATTTCGGCGATAAGCTGATTGCCCTTCCTGGTGAAATGGAATGGATCGGTGAAAAGTGATTCATCCTTTGGATAGACGGCGGCAAGATCAAGAAAGTAGTCCGATTCTTCCTCTGCGACTCTACGGATGCGATCGTTATAAGCGGCGAAGATCGAAATCAGTTCTTCCCGGGTGAATGGATGCCATTTGTGTTCCATCTGATCGGCATAAACATAATAATGTCGTATCGGCATGCGCAAATCTGGTTTGATTGTTGTGCAGAAAGTCATCATAAGCGACTTAGATCCGAATTCCTTCACAGCCCGCGGAATCTTTCTCAGTTCCTTCTCAAACCGCGCCATTTCATCAGGGGGGGATTGGAAGAACGCATGATCCGCTTTGGGGATAACCCCCCAGTCGAACCATGCGGATAGCACCCAGTAAAGAGCGGAATGTTCTTCCAGCCTTCGGGCGATGGATTTATTCGGAACTTCGCCTACCCTCGCGTCAGTCCATTTTTGAAAATCAATGTTGTTCACCAATTCGTAGAAGATTACCAGGTCAGGATGAAGCAGGTTTATGCCGGGCTTTTCGGGCAAGCGGCAGATTCCTTCAATATCGGCAAGGTTATAACCGCTGTGTCCTGCATTGATGACTTCAAAATTGATTCCAGGCATGATTTTATTGAGTTCAATTCCGAGTAAATAAGGATATGTTGCATTGTTTGGGCCGGAACTAAGGCCTTCTGTTGTGCTGGCGCCTATACATACGATGCGGAATGTGCCGGCAGGCGGGATCGGATTGAATTCATCGCCTCTGAATCCCCACGAGTTTGTGGACCAGTATGGCATTTCACCGGCGCGACACTCTCGGAATCCTTTAAGCATTGATATAACCACTCCGGAATTCGGCGCATATATGAATTTGGGATTAACCTTCGGATTCAGGTACATTACCAGCGGGCAGGGCCAGTCGGCAAATTGGGACGAATCGCTGGCTGAAACTGCCTGCAAGTATGTTGAACTCCAATATTTATATGGATCCAAGTCCCAAAAATTCGGATTCTTTGTTCGATGCCACTTGCGCCGTAAAATCGGCCTGGTCAATGAAAAACCATTCATAAAGCGACTGGCTGACTCCAGCGCCAAAAGGATGATGATCAATGATAAACAGAATGCGCTTAGACGAAAAGCCAGTTTCTTCTTGTCAGTCATCATATGACATGTGTTCCATTATTACCTTGGGGCATTCGAGAGCCTGAAATCCATAACCAATAAAGTTCTGTGACACATACATCATATTTGAAGGCTACGTCAAGCAAGGGGGACTGTCAACGCAGATTTCTCCTTTCTGGATTCTTCCGAGAAGGCCGATGTGGAATCAAGTGTTCATTGTTCTGAAGTATCGGCAAGTGCGTGTCATAAATATCAGCCGCTAGGGGTTGGCTTGCCTATTGCCGCCGACTGTATCTCTATCCTGACCTGACATCATAGCAGTACAGGGTGTCATGATATCGTAGATAGAGCCGCCCGTTCAGGATGACGGGGTGCGCCCAGACGTCGCGCGTTTTGTCCTTTATCAGGCGGAAGCTGCCGTGCGTGACAAATGTCTTTTCCGCAGGCTCAAGCAGCGTCATCAGCCCATCCTCGCAGAGGGCGTACATCCGCGCGTCGGCAAGGATGAAGGAACCTTTGATCAGTTCTGTGTTCTGGAAAAGGACCTCGCCCGTCTTCGCGTCCACGGCCGCCCATCCTTTGTGTTCGGGATAGAACGCTCCGTAGATTCGTCCGTTTGCGCTGATTACGCAGCCCTGTGCCGAATCGAGCTTTGTTTTCCATAGTTCCTTTGCTCCGACAAGTCCGGCCTTCCCGTCTGGCGGGATCAGTTGGAAGAGCTTGCCGCCCTTGCCCTGCGGGCCGGTGATGAATATGCGGTCGCTGCCGACAAGAGCCGGCATGGCCGTCAAGGTCAGGTAGGTGGTCGGCACGCGCCTAACCCATTGGATTTTGCCCGTGTCGGCGTCCGCGCACACGAGATGCCGGACAGAGCAGCCGATAAGGAGCCTCCGCCCGGCGAACTCGACGAGGATGGGGGCGACGTAGCTGGCGCTTTCCAAGTCCCGTTCGCCCTCCGTGTCGTTCAAAGGTTCGCTCTTCCATCGCAGTTCCCCGGTTGCCTTGTCCAGTGCGACCAGAAGCGCTTCGGAACCACCGGCTGTCGCATAGACGTTTTTTTCGTCAACCAGCAGGCATTCGCTTATACCCCAGCCGATATTCTTCCCGCCAAAGCGTTCGAGGATATTTAGCGCCCAGACTTCCTTGCCCGTTTCGGCGTCAAAACACGCCATGCGACCGTGTGCGTTCAGGTTGTAGACGCGTCCGGCGCTGAAGGCGACGGTCGAGCGCGATCCGGGGTATGGGTCTTTCCAGTATCCGCCGTTGGCCGCCTGCCAGACATGCTTGCCCTGAAGGTCCAGCGCAAAAATACGCAGTTCCTTGCCAACGTCTCCTGTAATGAATATCCGCTCTCCGACAACCGTGGGGGAGGAGTACCCGTGGCCGACCCCGTCAACCTTCCAGAGCAGTTTCGGGCCGTCCCCCGGCCAGTCGGGCAGAAGCCCGGTTTCGTCACAGATTCCGTCCCGGCGCGGTCCGCGGAACTGCGGCCAGCCGGGTTCTGTTGACGTAATCAACCGGGCTGCCGGAACGCCGGAATCGGCGCAATATGCCGGCGATGCCGCGAGAGTCAGGACGCAGAGAACGCATGAGAACGCCAATGTGATGCTGTTCATTCGGCTGCGCAAACGGTTATGAAAGAGTTGTGTCGAAATTGTATTCCTCATACTGTAAATGATGGCTGAACTAAAATTCCGTGTCAACATGCAGGCGGAAAGGCGCGTCGGTTTTTGCGCGCCGGCGTTATGATGGATAATGAATTCCCGGAACAGGATTCCACCTGGAACTGGTTGTGATAATCACGGGAGGAATGATGGACACGCTTGAATCGAATGATGGATGCAGGATGCGCCGTATCGGGTTGTCCGGCCTGGCGTTTGCGTTTTTTATGATCGCTGTTGCAGTCTGCCGGAACGCGGCAAACGCGGACTGGCCGATGTACATGGGCGACGCCTCGCGAAGCGGATATTCCTCAGAGACGCTGCCCGCCAGGATTTCCCCGCAGTGGATATACAAATCGCCGCACGCGCCGCAGCCCGCATGGTCCGGGCGGGACACGCGGATGCCCTTCGATCAGGTGTATCACACGGTAGCGTCAGGCGACCGCGTTTTCTTCGGCAGTTCGGCGGACTGCAAGGTCTATTGCCTCGACGCCAGGACCGGGGACGAGGTCTGGACGTTCTTCACCGACGCCCCGGTTCGCTTCGCACCGGCACTGTGGAAGGACAGGCTTATTGTCGGAAGCGACGACGGTCGCCTGTATTGCCTTTCGCAGAAGGATGGTTCAGAGCAGTGGGGACGCAATTCCATCCGGCTATCCCCCGGCAGCATGATTCTGGGTAATGACCGGATGATGGCGCGCTCTCCGGTCAGGGGAGGCCCGGTGATTGCAGACGGCATTGTGTACTGGGCGGAGGGGATTTGGACGGCCGAAGACATAGCCATTTCTGCGGCCCCGGCCGAGAGCGGGGATTTCTTCTGGCGCAACGACACAGCCGGTTCCATGAACATGTCCCAGCCGCATCCCACCGCAAGCGCCAACAGCGGGGTCTCTCCGCAGGGATATCTTGTGGTAGCCGGGGATAAACTGGTTGTCCCAAACGGGCGCGGAGTTCCGGCGGTTTTTGACCGCAAGGGCGGGCGATTCCTGCACTTCCAGCTTCAGGCCAACACCCATCGCGGCGGGGCGGAGACGATGGCCGTAGGGGACGTTGTATTCAATCGCGGCGGGGCGTTCGACCTGCTCACGGGCCTGCTGAAAGAGGGTGTCCGCCCCATGATGCCGACTATCAGTGCGTCATTCCCTGGCGGAATGGCTACGTGCCGGGGGGAGAAGGTTGAGTGTTTTCTCTGGAAGGACGTGATGAAGCCCGACCGGAAGGGCAGGCAGACACCGATGCGGGTTCTTCAGGAATCGTGGTCAGCGCCGGTCGCCTTCGGTGGAAGCGCGCTTGTGATGGCGGACAAGACGTTTATTGCCGCCGGGAAAGGAGCGAACGGATTCGGCGTTTGCGCCGTGGATGCGGAGTCGCAGAAACAGTTGTGGGCGTTTCCCGTGGAAGGCGATCCGCTGGGGCTGGCGGTTTCAAACGGCAGGTTGCTGGTCAGCACGACGAAAGGTTGGATTTACTGCTTTGGGGCGGGCGGTTCGGGAGAACCGAAAATTGTTGAGCGGAAGCCGAAGCCCGATGCGTATCCCCCTGATCCGCGGTTCGAAGCGGCGGCGGAAGAGATCATCAAACTGAGCGGTGTTACCGACGGATATTGCCTTGACCTGTTTTGTGGAGACGGATCGCTCTCATACGAACTTGCCAAAAGGACCAATCTGAAAATATGCGGTTTTGCCGACGATCCGAAAGAGGCCGCCGAAACACGCAAGCGTCTGGACTATGCGGGGTTGTATGGTGCGCGAGTCACGATACACGAGCCGGATTTCATATTGTCCAGCTCCGGTCGCGCGTATGCTTCTGATGTGTTTTTTCCGGATTATTTCGCTGATCTTGCCGTATCCGGCATGTCGGTCTTACAAGGTCTGAAGTTTGATAAATGGGATAAGTGGGACGAAGACGCCGAAAGCGATGTTTCCAGCTCGAGAGCGTTGAATCACTGCCTGCGTCCGTTTGGAGGCGTTGCCTGTCTGGGCATGCCGGGGATGATGAAGCGCGTCATTCGCGGCCCCCTCGAAGGGGCTGGGACGTGGACGCACCAGTACCGCGATCCGGCAAACACGAATTGCTCCGAAGATACTGTTCTTCAAGGGCCGCTGGGCGTGCTGTGGTTCACCGACTGGAACTTCCAGATGCCCAGCAGGCACGGGCGCGGACCTGCGCCGCTGTTTTTGGACGGACGTCTTTACGTCGAGGGCATGAACGCGCTGCTGTGTGTGAATCCCTACAACGGGCGTAAACTATGGGAATATCCGCTGCCGAACATCCTCCAGGAATACGATCAGGATCACCTGATGGGAACCGCCGGCACGGGCAGCAATTTCTGCATCGCGGATGACGGCATCTACCTCAGACCCGGCGACGACAAATGCCTGAAAATTGACAGAGTGACAGGCAAGCTGATTGCGACGTTTGAAGCGCCGCCGCAACCCGACGGGAAGAAGGGCGTTTGGGGTTACATTGCGTACAAGGACGGCTTGCTTTATGGGACGCTCTCGAATACGGAACACATTGTCGAATACCGCTACCTGCGCGCCGTGATGGATACCCAATACACGGAATCCGTCCTGCTCTTTGCCATGGATGCGAAGACCGGGGAGGTGAAGTGGACCTTCAAGCCGGAACGCTCCATCCGCAATAACACGATAACCATAGGCGCGAGGAGGGTATTCCTGATTGACCGCGAGATGGCGCTCTTTGATCGTCTCGACCCGAAGACTGCCGGCAAGGGCGGGAAGACGGACGCTCAGGATTTCCCGCGCGGGAAGTTGATTGCGCTCGATGCGGCGACGGGGAAACCGTCATGGCAGAACTCCGACGATATCTACGGCACAATGCTGGCGTTGAGCGAGGAACACGATGTTCTGCTCATGTGCTATCAGGACACGCGGTTCAAGCTGCGTTCGGAACTGGGCGGCAGGATGGCGGGATTAAAGGCGTCCGCCGGGACGAGGCTCTGGGATGTTCAGGCCGCGTATCGCTCGCGTCCGGTTCTGAACGGAGCTACGATTTACTCGGAGCCGGGCGCGTGGAATCTCCTGACGGGAGAGAAGAAGGATTTCGCATTCTCCCGCTCATACGGTTGCGGTACGGTGTCAGGCTCGCGGAATATGCTGCTCTATCGCTCCGCCACGATGGGTTACACTGATCTGATGGGGAGCTATGGGAATGAGAACTATGGCCCGGCGCGCCCGGGCTGCTGGATTAACACGATTCCAGCAGGCGGGTTGGCCATCATGCCCGACGCGACGGACAGGTGCATATGCAGTTATCTCGTCAAGACCTCGATGGCACTGCAGCGTCACGGCGTCAGGCCGCCCGTGATAACGCCGTCGGGCGGATCATATCGGGAACCGGTTGTCGTAGCCATCAAAGGCGATGGGCCGATATATTACTCTTTCAGCGCATCCGAGAATGTTTGGTCACAGGAGCGTGAATACAAACAACCGTTCAAGTTGAAAAAGAGCGCAACGGTCAAAGCCCATACAGTCGCTCCTCAGTTCTTTGAAACAAGCATTCCCGCGCAGGCAGTCTTCACGATTGACCCGTCGTTACTTCCGATGGCCGGGCCGGACTGGTCCGTTTTCGACACTCCCGGCGCAAATCCCCCCGCGAGCAACTGGGCTGAGAAGGAGGGCGTCGTCACCGAGCTTTCAAACATCTGCAAAGGCAGCCCTGAGAATCCCGATCCGGCAGCGGAACGCGAGGGGACGTTCCGGATTTACAAGGCTGGGCAGAATCTCGGCGAAGGGGAATTGTGTCTTGAGATCGCGTCAAGCGATGACGATACGCTTGGCGTTGCGTTCGGTTATGAATCGGAGAAGCGCTTCCACCTGTGGGCGATGGACAGGCAGCGCGGATTCCACATACTCGCGCGCAAAGACGGCAACGCCTATCGCGTTCTGGCCGTCAACAAGGACGGCTACGAGCAGAACCGGTGGTATTCGCTCCGCATCCGGATCGAGGGCGGCAAGGCGACCGTCTTCATTGACGGGGAAGAGGACCTTGTCGCAACCGGCGTGACGGCATCGAAAGGGACGTTCGCGTTTTACGCATGGGGTTGCGCCGGGGCGAAATTCCGCAACGTGAAGTGGATTCCCAAACAGCCTTGAAGTTCGTTATGCTGTCGGCGTTTGTGAGTCGTGAAACACTTGTCTTCGACATCTGCATGGGAGAGAAAGAATGCTTCCGCGCCAACGCGTCTTTGCCGCACTTGAACATCGTGAACCGGACAGAATCCCGTGGGGCGAACACTCGATTGACTACAACGTCTACGAGGACATCCTCGGACGGGAGACGTTCGTCCAGGCAAAGATGAAGGAAACCCAGGCGCTCTGGGACGGGCGGCGCGAAGAGGTCGTGGAGTCCTACAAACGCGACAGGCTTGACCTGGTCAAGGCTCTCGAAATGGACATCGTTTTCGTCGGCGGCGTTCCGGGCAAGGGATACCAGCCTAAACCCCTCAAGAAGCTCGACGATATCACATATGAGGACGACGGCGGAAACCTCTATCACGTCTCCGCCACCACGCACGACCTGATGCCATACAAGCGGAAGACGGAGAACTACCGTCCGCCGACGCTTGAGGGGATTCAGGAGGCGATTGACAAGGTTGACCAGGAGCCGATCGGCGATCCGAACGATTCCGGCTGGGAGCTTGTCCGCCACGCCGTCAAGGAGATGAAGGCTACGCATTTCATCATGGTGACGTGCGGCGACCTTTCTTTCCCGACCTTCGGCGCAACCGAGGAGGATGGATGGATGAACCTTGTGCTTGAGCCGGAGATATGCCGGAAACTCGCCGAGTTGCAGGGGCGGAGGATGGTCCGCAGCGTGAAGCTTTACGCGCAACTTGGCGTTGACGGGATCATGCCGTGCGGCGATCTGGGCAGCAGCACGGCCCTGATGGCCAGCCCTGATATATACCGCGACATGGTTTATCCGTGGCACAAGGCCCATGCAGCCGAGGCGCACAAGCACGGGCTGAAGATTCTCAAGCACTGTTGCGGCCACACGTGGCCCATCATTGACGAACTGGCCGAGGTCTACGACGCCTACGAGGCCATCCAGGCCAGCGCGGGCATGGATATCAAGAGGTTGAAGGAGCGTGTGGGCGACAGGCTTTGCCTCTGGGGAGGAATCTGGCATGAACACATCATCCTCGGTAATGTCGAGGATATCCGCAACGACGCCCGATACGCCTTCGAGCACGCCGCTCCGGGCGGAGGCTTTATCATGGGGTCAACCCATTCCCTGGCGGTGGACGCGAAGAAGGAGAACATTCTTGAGATGAAGCGCTGCCGCGACAAGTGGGGGGTGTATCCGATCAATCCAAAGCGCTTCATCTGACGGAAGAAAACCGGATAAACCATGCGATTCGTGTCATGGAATGTGAACGGCATCAGGTCCGTCCTGAAAAAGGGATTTCAGGATTTTGTGAAGCGCGCGGACGCGGACGTGATATGCCTTCAGGAGGTCAGGGCTTTTCCCGATCAGGTGGGATTGCGGATGCCGGGATATCATGCGTTCTGGAATCCCGCCGAGAGGCCGGGATATTCCGGGACTGCGATATTCGCGCGCAAGGCCCCCCTGAAGATTTCTTTGGGGATTGGCATTCCGCGCCATGACGGGGAAGGAAGGATCATAACGGCGGAATATTCTGATTTCTGCCTGGTCAACGTATACACGCCGAATGCCCGGGACGGCCTTGTAAGGCTGCCGTACCGGCAGGAGTGGGACAGGGATTTCTTGTCGTATTTGAAAAGCGTGGAACGGTCCAAGCCCGTCGTTTTCTGCGGGGACCTTAATGTGGCGCACAAGGAGATTGACCTTGCCCGCCCGAAGGAGAACGAGCGGAATCCCGGTTTCACGATAGAGGAACGGGCCGGTTTCGACAACATCATCGCCGGCGGCTTTATTGACACGTTCCGCGAATTCACGAAAGATGGCGGGCATTACACGTGGTGGAGCTATCAGACCGACGCGCGAGCCAGGAACGTCGGCTGGAGGATAGACTACTTCTGCATCTCCCCAGCGCTCAGGCCGAGACTTTCGACTGCGACGATTCTTTCCGACGTCATGGGATCGGATCACTGCCCCGTGGCGATGACGCTGGAGTAGAATCAATCACACTGGGTCATCGTCAGCCCAATTGGCGTTAAGCTCTTTGCAGAACGCTTCAATCTTTTCTTTACCAAGCGACTTGGCGATATACATCGGGGCGTCGAAAGCGTCATACCATTCCAGGATTACTTCGTGATTGCGATAGACGATGACGTGTATGGCTATCTCCGGACCTGAGCGGTTTTGCGCAAGCTCAGCCAGTCTTCCGATATTTTCAGGTGTTGCTGGCAGGTGAAAGCATAGCGGGCGGGGCCAGATGGTTCCCATTTCGACCTTGATAGGATTTGCTGATTGTCTCGAAGTCAGGAATTCGCGGATTTCAGGTGGATGACATCCGTCCTCAAGATAAAGAACTGCGTCGGTAGGGACAAGTATCGGCAAGGCGCGCAGGAAGCAGGCCGGGTCGCGCACGGTCTCAACGCGATAACGCGGACCGTTCATTCTGATTCCGGCGCGCTCCGACTTCGGTACGAATCCAAGCATTCGAGAAAGCCAGCCCATGCCAATAATGCTACTACCCAGGTGGGCAGGCTTCAATGTGTGTCATCAAGCCTACGCATCCTATTTTCAGGTCACATGTCATTCATTGACGACCTATTACCGAATGCATAATCTGATTGTCTATCCGTGATGGCAATTCTATAATCCACAGATGTGGCATAACGCCTGACCGGTTTCTCCGGATAAGGCGGTGTGTTCGGAGAAGGTAAATGGCAAGCGTCAAGGATTACGTTCAGGACCTATGCAAGGGCGCGAAATCGGCCGCTCGCGGGATTGCCGGAGCGGATTCCGCAACCAAGAACCGCGCGCTGCTGCTGATGGCGGAGAACCTGACCGCCGCGGCCGGCGAACTTAAGGCCGCGAACGCAGAGGATATCGCTTCCGCCAGGGCTGACGGGCGAAATGCCGCATACATTGATCGGCTTACGCTTACGGACAAACGGATTGCCGAAATGGTTGACGGCCTGCGCCAGGTGGCCACGTTGCCCGATCCCGTCGGGGAGTTAATCGGTGGTTGGAACCGGCCCAACGGGTTACAGATCCGCAAAGTCCGCGTGCCGCTGGGCGTGATACTCATCATCTACGAATCAAGACCGAACGTGACGGCGGACGCGGCGTCGCTGTGCCTGAAGGCCGGGAACGCCTGCATACTGAGGGGCGGAAGCGACGCGGTCAACTCAAACATGGCGATCGCGAAGCAACTCTCCGCCGCGCTGGAGTCCGTCGGACTTGATCCGAAAGCCGTTCAGGTGGTCGGGCGAACCGCGCGCAGCGTGGTCGGCGAGATTCTCAAGCGCAATGACATGATTGACGTTGTCATCCCGCGCGGGGGCGAGAGTCTGATCAGGCGGGTGGCGGAGCAGAGTACGATCCCGGTTGTGAAGCACTACAAGGGAGTCTGCCACGTCTACGTTGATAAGCGGGCGTCGCTTACGATGGCCCAGGAAATCTGCCTGAACGCCAAGTGTCAGCGTCCGGCAACGTGCAATGCGATGGAGACGATGCTCGTTCACAAGGACATGGCGCGGCGATTCCTGCCGAAGATGGCAAAGGCCTTTGCAAAGGCAGGGACGACGCTCTACGGTTGCAAGGCGGCGAGAACACTCGTTCCTGGAATCAAACCGGCAAAGTCGGACGCGTGGACGACGGAGTATCTCGACCTGATTCTTAATGTGCGCGTCGTGGATTCCATCGAGGAAGCGATTGAGCATATTGAGACCTACGGCAGCCATCACAGCGACGCGATTGTGACAGAGGACTACGAAGCGGCGCAGAAGTTCCTGAACGAAGTGGATTCCGCAGCGGTCTACGTTAACGCCTCGACTCGGTTCACTGATGGCGCCCAATTCGGCATGGGGGCGGAGATCGGCATCAGCACGGACAAGCTCCATGCGCGAGGGCCGATGGCCCTGCCGGAGCTTACGTCATACAAATTTGTTGTCTTCGGGAATGGGCAGTTGAGGACTTAGAACGGCTTTTGCGGGAGACCGTCATGTCAAAATACGCGAGGATGTTGATTGTGCCGGTTCTGCTTTGCGGGTGCGTTTTGACGGATTCATCATCCGCCGCCGACAAGGTAGGCGACGGGGCTTCAACAGGCGATGACGCCGGAGGTGTCAAGATGGAAAAGATCGCATACGGCGGTTGGAAAAACGCGGTGCAGTTGGAAAACTCGAAGGCGAAGCTGATCGCTACGCTGGACGTGGGGCCAAGGGTGATTTTCTACGGGCTGAAGGACGGGGAGAACGTCTTCAAGCAATACGCCGATCAGATGGGCAAGACAGGGGAAAAAGAATGGCAGATTCGCGGCGGACACCGCCTCTGGCACGCCCCGGAGATCAAGCCGAGGACCTATGCCCTCGACAATACTCCCGTGGCCTTTGAGAAGCTAGGGGAGAACGGCGTCCGGTTGACCCCGCCGGCTGAGACGGAATGCGGCATCCAGAAGCAGATTGATCTGCAACTTTCCAATCAGAACAACAAGGTCGTCGTCACGCACCGACTGACGAACATCGGGCAGTGGCCGATCGAGCTTGCGCCGTGGGCATTGAGCGTCATGGCTCCGGGTGGCACGGCGATCATACCGCTTCCGGCGAAGCGCAAGCATACGGAATACCTGCTTCCAATGCAGGGGATGATCCTATGGGGGTATACTGATTTCACCGACGAGCGCTGGACATGGGGTCAGAAGTACATTCTCCTGAGCCAGCGCAACATTGCCGCGCCTCAGAAGATCGGACTTTCCGGCCAGCGTTGGGCGGCCTATTCCTACAAAGGCTCATTGTTCGTCAAGACTTTCGATTGCATCGAAGGGGCGAACTATCCTGACAGGGGCTGCAACTTCGAGACCTTTACGAACGAAGACATGCTTGAGCTAGAGAGCCTCGCGCCGCTGGCTGTCCTTGAGCCTGGCAAGACCTTTACGCACGTCGAGAACTGGTTCCTCTTCGGCGGCGTTGCCGATATCAAGACCGAAGCCGATGCAGAGAAGGCGGTGAAGCCGCTTGTCGCGAAAGTCCTCAAATAAGGGGGTCTCATGACATACGCAAGGCGCGCTGGAAGGCCGTCCGCGCTGCGGGCGGTCGTCGTGATGGTCTGTCTGCTGTGTTTCCCGCTTCGGGCCGAATCCCGATTTGAGTTTAAACAGGGCGACAGGATTCTGTTCTACGGAGACAGCATCACGCAGCAGAACCTGTATACGATGTATCTGGAGTGCCTGCTGAACGGCGCGAATCCCGGATTGGACCTTCATTTCATAAACATGGGGTGGGGCGGCAATCAGGCTTCCGACGCGCTGGCTCGTTTTGACCGTGACGTTCTGCCGAACAAGCCGACGATTGTCTTCGTCAACTTCGGCATGAATGACGGACATTACGTCAACTTCAACGACCAGGCTTACCAGGACTATAGAAAGAACATGACGGCCCTGGTTGACAGGCTGCAGAAGGAGACGCAGGCGAAAATCGTGCTGATGACGACCACCCCGGTTGATTCGGATACCAACCCCCCGCTCAACAAATACAACGACACCGCGCTTAGTCTGTTTTCCGAGTTCGTGAATGACATCGGGCGGCAGCGCGGTATAGTGGTTGTTGACCAGTTCCAGAAGTTTCTTCAGTTGCAGAAGCACAGGAAAGCCCAGGTAATCGGAACATCCTTGATTCCGGACGGGGTGCATCCTAACGCGCGCGGCCATCTCTGGACGACGTATTTTGCGCTGAAGGACCTTGGCCTCGGGTTTAAGTCGCAATGCGAAATTGCCGCAGACACGGGCAAGGTTGTTCAGTGTGAGGGTTGCAAGGTAGAGGGGCTTGAAGTCTCCCCGGAGCGGATCACGTTCACCCGCGAGGATATGGGAATTCCCCTTTATCTGTATCCGGGACTTGAGCGCAAGATTGACGAAGATATCCCGTTCAACAAGGATATAAACAACCTGGGTTTGCGCGTAACGGGATTATCAGGAGAACGCTACGGCGTGCTTGCTGACGGTATGTTCGTCGGTGGATTCACCACCGGCGAGTTTGCAAACGGCGTAAATTTGACCGAGCGATTCAGGGGGCCGTGGGCGACGGCGGGGGAAAAGCTGCGCAGACTGTCGCTTCAAAAATTCCGCCTGCATTTCCTCGAATGGCGCGAGATTCGGACCGGTGGGTTGTTCGACGAGGCCCCGCCGGCTGAAGATATTGAGGCCTTCCGGGCGGCATCAGCGAAGCTTTACGACTACATCCAGAGCCTTCAGTGGAAGGCCGCCAAACCCAAGCCGGTGAAGTTCGAGATTGTTCCCAGCCGCGCGCTTGACGTTCCTGAATGGCTGACTACCGGGCCGTATCATGCGGTTGACGCGGAATTGCTCGACTTCAAGTTCGATCCTGAGACCAAGACAGAAGGGATTGACTGGCGAGCCGGGTTAAAACCAGTAACCATGGGCGAGGTTAACCTTAACACTTTTCTGGACAAGGATCGCGGACGTTGCGCATACGTCCGGTACGTTTTCAAAGGGCGCAAGGAGGAAACGCTGCACGTTTCCATAGGCTCGCTGGGAAGCGCAAAGGTCTTTTTCAACGGGGTGGAAGTCGCCAGGGAACCGGTTGACCAACGCAATCCCCCGCGTGAAAAGGATCTGGAGCTTCCGCTGGTTGACGGCGACAACGCGATAATGCTCAAAGTCCTTACCAACGGGAACGCATGGGCGTATTACTTCCGCGGAGAAATCCTCTCAAAGTGACCGGACAGGCGCAAGGAGCAATCAATGAAGGGCGCAATCGGGGCTGCTGATTTCTGTCTTCTTCTGGGCGCGGCATTTCTTACGGGCTGCGCGGGCGGGGTTCCGCCGCGCGACGCATCGTGGGGAGGCTTCGCCGCGAAACTCCTGGAATCGGAGAGGATGCAGGTTGTCATACTCCCGGGGCAGGGCGGCGCAATCGTTTCAATCCTGGACAAGAAGGCGGGCCGGGAGTGGCTTTGGCAGTCGGTTGAATTGAGACTGAAGGTCATTGCGGAGAATCCGAAGACGTACCTGATGACCGGCGGCTGGGAAGACATGTTCCCATCAGTGGGGCCTTGCGAGTTTGAAGACGCCGAATGGGGCAAAGTCAGTGTCCCGGATCACGGAGAATTGTGGAACAGGCCGTGGAAGGCAAAGGACCTGCCGGACGGGGTTCAGTTGAGCGTGAATGGGGAGATTTTCCCTTACACGCTGGAGCGGACGTGCAGGCTTTCCGGGAGGACGCTGCGCCTGGATTACGCATTGACGAACACCGGGAGCAAGGCGTTCCCGTTCATGTTCGCGGGACATCCCGTGCTATCCGTGCAGGGCAAGGCGCAGATTCTGATCTCGAACGGGGCCAGGACGGTCGTTTATGAAAGCCAGGACGGGCGGCTGGGCAAGCCGGGCGCGCGTTTCCCATGGCCGGATTGTGTCGTAAAAGGGGAGCAGATTGACGCATCGCTGGTGGATGCTGAGACCCGGGGCAAGACCGACAAGTTGTTCGTGAGCGATTTCGAGGATGCCGAGGTCGGTCTGCGCGATATTGATTCCGGCGGGCGCCTGATGATCAGGTTCAATGCCCAGGAACTGTCGTCCATCGGGGTCTGGACGAACATGAACGCCTATCCGCCTGAAAGTCCCGTCTCAGTGGCGGCGATAGAGCCGACCACGTCGCCGACCGAGAATCTTGCGGAGGCTATTGCGAAAAAGACGGAAGTGAGAATCGAACCTGGGCGAACGCTCCGATGGTCCATATCGGTTTGCGTCGAGTAAGTCCCCCGTTATTGTCCGCGTTCAAGGCGGATTGTCTCGCCTTCCTTGACCTTGGCGAATTGATTGGCATCGCCTTTCAGCGCGCCGAGAACGTTGACCGGGCTGTACGGTTTCTGACCAAAAAAGATACAGAAGCAACATCCGACCGGCCAGAAGGCTATCGTTCCGCTTGGCACGGTGGATTGGGCGTTGTCGGATGGAGCCTTCACAGGGATGTCGAAGTAGACTTCCTGCCCCCATGGATTGGCCGATGATTCGATGGGCAACGCCTCCCAGAGCAGGTTTGCCGTGTCGGAATCGTTCAGTTCCGCATCCATGGCGACCGACGGGGCGATTATGCGCAATGTCCTCATGCCTTGCTTCTCCCTCTACCCATTGCTTTGAGCGGTTACCTGTATTTCAACAAAAGCATCTCGCCTTCGGAGCTTCCCCTCTTTGCCTCGAAGATCATTCCGGGGATTCCCGCGCCGACAACCGCAAAGCCGGAATCAGCGATCCCGGCGGTCTCTGTCATCAATCTTTCCGCGATGCCTGCGGGAGCGTCCGGCAAAATTTTATCGCCGCCGGCTGTTCGCAGGGAGATGGTCGGACCCCCGGTTGAATTCTTCATTACCAGCGCCGCATCTTCCGCCGACGCAAGCGCTAGGGCGGCGGAGACGTAGGCTGCTTTGGCATCCTTCTGCTTCGCGGTTGCCATTATGGCGATCAGAGCGTCGCGATCCGAGTTGATAATTCCGCGCATCCCGCGCAGCGCGGCGTCCAGCAGGCTGTTCTGACTGGCTTCCCTGTGCAGCGTCGGCAGGCGTAAATTGGTCTCTCGCACTGACGTTACGAAAACCTCGTATGGTTCATCCATGATGTTGACCAGCCCGTAGTTTCCGTTCTCGCCGTCGAACCTTCCCTCCTTCGGCTCATCCATATAGCGGAACCAGTGATGCCCGACAAAATATGGTTTTCCCGCCCATGTCTCGACGAATGACTTGTATTTGGCCGCCCTCGCCGCCTGGTCTGGGACGGTCGGCTGCACGAACATCGCCGGGGGATGCGTGTTGGGCATTCCACTGTCCATTGCCCTGAAGCTGAATTCGGTTATCAGGAGCGGGCGGCGGGTTGCCTGGTAGACGTTTGCGAATCCCAGTTCCCCGCCCGCGAGCTGCACGGAATGCTTCTTCGCAAGGTATGCGCCTTCGCCGAGGGGGCCGAGTTCATAATGGTTCAGCGACACGATGTCGCAGTACTCGCCACATGCGGCAATTACCGCGATCGGCGTCGCCCAGCTTACGAAACGGCAGCCCGCGATCATGTGGTTGGGGTCGTGGCGGCGGATCGCTTCGGTTGTAATCTTGAAATACTGCCTTGCTGCGAGCAGCGTGAACGCCTCGCGGTCTTGGGCGGCGCGGGCTTCTGCGCCGGGTCTTGCCTTCAACTCCTTTGCCTCCGCCAGTCCCTCCCAGCTTTTGAAAGCGGGACGCCAGACCGCGCCCATGTCGGAAGCGGACGGGTAACGCGATTGGAAGAAGGAGACCATAGCCTGCTTGCCCGGAGCGTCGGGGGGGAGCGATGCGTATTGATCGAAAATCGGCTTGCCGAGCCGCCAGTCGGTCTCCCACTGCATTTCATTGTCGAGGAAATAGGCCACAAGCATCGGGTCATCAGGCCGGACGCCCTGACTGGCCAGCTTGTCGGCGTTATCTGCAAACTCCGGGGTGAAGAAGTCCGGGAGAACGCCTTTGAGCCAGTGCCCGCCGCAGAAGTTCAGAATCTGGAACTCCGGCAGTTTGACGTGCCCGCTGCACCATGCGCCTTTCGTGTTGAATCCCCAGTCTTGCAGCCGGGACGCGGTCTTTGCGGTCCATGCCTCCTCGCTGCCGTATTTCTCCATGATGTTGATGTGATAGGGATTGCGGCCCAGGGTCGGGGCGTGGTCGCCGGCGGGTTGGACGCAGGTTGTGCCGATGGAGTAAAGCCGCTCGCCTGCAGGGGTTACGAGCCACCATCTTCCCGAATCGGAGACGACTCTGAAGAAGCCCGTAGCCTCCAGTTTCGCGTCTGGTTCAGCGACGATGTCGGACGTCTCAGCTTGCGATTCAGTTGCAGGGGTAGAATTCAGCGTGGGCTTCAAGTCCGATACTGTGGGGTTTTGTCCCGCGCTGCGGCATCCGCAAATAAGCGTGGCAGACAATGCCCACAATATGGAGACAAACAAGAATCCCGACGGACGCTGTTCTCCGGTTCGAATCTCATGCCCCTGATGATTACGGCATTTTGTCATTATCTCTGCGCGCCTTTCCGTTTCCGACGGTTGAGATCAATCTGCGACGGCACACTGTTAATGCTGTTCAAGGATAGCAGGATTTGTTTGCCCGCTTCAAGGCCGGATTGGGGATGAGTAGACAGTGGGATCGTCGGGGACACGCCATGTCCCCGACGGGAACGTTCCCTGCCGGGGAGGGGCGAATGGCTCTGTTCCGTAAAAAAAGGTTTTTCGCGGCGGGAGGGGCATGGCCATATCGTAAATGGAGTATATAAACGGGGTGGATGTGCCGAAAAGAATGGGTCTGATTGGCTTTTCTTTGGCTTTGTTTCGCATTTTTGGAGCGGCGAGGACACGCCATGTTCCCCAACCTGGAGGGTGGATAGTCCCATAATAGGGGGGTATCTGTGACGGCCTCTATTTCCTTCCGGTTTGCCAGACGGGGGATGGGACTGGACTCCGCGCGGGCGTCTCGGGACGAGACGACGCCCACACTACCGGCTCCGCGTGGGTGCGAAGCGTCTCGAAGCGAGACGGTACCCGCCCTACATTCTGGTGCGGCCATTGTTTTACGTCTCTCTTTTGAGGCTGAAAGCTTCGAGGAAAAGCGGGGGCGTGGCGCGCCCGTGTACATCGTTTTTCCCCATCTCCTTAAAAACGCTTAATCGAGGGGGGAGACCAAAGATTTTTTGAAAAATAGTTATAATCCCTTGGCAGGAGGGGGGTTACGCACGCAAAATATTTTTTGAAATCTGGAAAAGAGTCCGAAAACCGGGTGTTCACGGCTCGAAAATGGCCCAAAAGGGGGTACCAAGGGGGAATTTCGATGGAGAAAATAGACCATGCAGCTTTTGCCGTACCACTCCATCAGGCGGAGAAAGATAAGTAAGGCGTCACCAGAATTCGGAAGTCTGGTTCAAGAAACTCAAGTGGTCGAATCGCCCTACATAACGGCAATCTACAATTTTGGCCATCTGAACGTCCTGGGCGGGCAACAGCCGCTGCGCCTCCTCAACCGCCTGCTGCCGTATGTAGGCCATAGGTACCTATGCGACAACGACGGCAAATGTACGCGCCATGAATCGCGCGGCTCGAAGCACATGCCGCTGGGCGAGTGGACGATGGATTGGTGGAAGGTTCTCGGACGCTGCTCGACGGCGGTTACGCGGGGTGGCTGGACGTGGACGTCTGGGAACACCCCGTTCCCTTCGGCGCAAGCGAGAAGAGCAAGCAAGCGCTGGACGCATTCATGGCGGAGCGATAGCGATATGGCTCTGTTCACCCATTTCCCCAGATTTTCAACATTTGACTCTCCTGGGGGTTGGCCGCTATATTAAATTGATATGCAGATGCTGGAAGGTGAGAGCAATAAGGTTGTCACTGGTGTAAAATGCAAGAAGTCTAATCTCGACCGCAACATCTCCGCACTCACTATTTTTGCCGGTCTCTTCGTAATGTTGTGTACTTTTGCCCGTCCTTTTTTGATGGCGTGGCCTTTCGTGTTGATACTTATCTTTTTTTTGCCGGTAATACCGGTTTTGAGAAGGCATAAGGTGGCATTAAGTTCCTTTGCGGTGAGTTCCGTCCTCTTTGGTACGGTCTTCAGTGGTTATGGTGTGCATATATACTATTCCTGCCCAGTAATTATGGTCTTCGATCTATTGCTGGCCTTGCACGTTACAGCGCCGAAGCGATCATTTGTCAAGTGTCTCTGTGCTGTTGTCATTCTCTTATCCACATCGTTTGCAGGAGGCTACGGCGGGTTCTTGGCCAAGCTCTGGCAATGTCGCAGGTTTTGTGATCCCATGGTTCAACTTGTTGAAACCTATGCCAGAACTCACAACAACTGCTATCCGCGGCGCGCTGAAGATGTAGAGGGGTTCATCGCAACATGCCACGCTTCAGGTTACCGTATCGCGGTGGTGGATTCAGATCACAGTTCCTTTAGTCTATTGGAGGAGTCTGACGCAGTGTTCGTGCTGGATCCCCCATTTTCTATGGACTGCTTTGTCATGGTGACGCATCGTGTTCCTATGAGCTTCACCCGATATTATATTTATCGGTGGAATTGCAGGAGACACAGGTGGGAACTTGAGAAAGGTATTTGGTGGTGGAGGATTACACGTTTGTAAACTTGAGCGGGGAGAATGAATTCGGCATCGCCGAAAAGCGCTGAAATGACGCGGTGCGACGCAAGCGAGAACCCGCCCTACAGTTTGGGAATCCAGTTGTAGGGTGGGTTCTTTGAACCCACGCGGGCCTCTTTCGGTGGGTCAACGCATCGCTTGCGCGATGCTAACGACCCACCCTACGCGCTTCTCGAAGACGGCATCTGCGAGGTCGGCGGGAAACGGCACAGGCCGAGTCAAGCCTCGGCCTTCAAAGCGGTCTCAAGCGACCGCAGTCCAAGGCAAACCGCAGTCCAAAATAGCCGACGCAGGCCAGGACGCGCGCGCCTTTTCCGTTTCCTTCTCCTCCCAGGAGAAGGGGGACCGCGAAGCGGTGGATGAGGGGGAAAGCGACGGACCGCGAATTGCGAAACAGGGGTGACCGTTTTCGCCCTCACCCGTCGTTGCTTCGCAACGCCACCCTCTCCCGGCGGGAGAGGGAAAGTTGGGGGGGGGGCGAAAGATTCCGCGTGGGTTCAGAGAACCCGCCCTACTGTTTGGGAATCCAGCTTTGGTATCTCTCCGGGACTTTCCATTCCGTCGGGGGCTGTGTAGCAAGCTCGTCGGTGATGAAGCCGAAATACCGCCCCATCCAGTAGGCGTCCAGGTAGGCCGCGCCGCCGAGGTCAACCCTTGTATTGCGGTGGAATTGCAGCCTGAGGCCGGCGAATTGCCATTCCGCCGCGTCCTTATTCAGGACATAAAGTCCGGCCGGGGTGTCAACGTAGACGCGGTCACCGCCGCCGGGGACGAAGATCGCCCTGACGACGGGGATGTCAAGTCCCTTCGAAACGTCCCGCCACGCGCCGGGATGACCGCGATTCGTGTTGATGCTGAAACCCCGTCCGGTGGAGGCATAGAAAGTTTTCGCCGCGCGGGGGTCAGGAGCGACAATCTCCAAAAACTTCGGATACAGTTCCGCCATGGCCTTCATGATGAGCGCGGGCGCGCCCTTCTTTTTGAATCCTTCGATGACGGTGTCCTTGCCCCATGACCACGTGATGCCGCCGTCCTCGCTTTTCGACATCAGAGTCCCGACGACGTCGCCGGAGTAGAGGCCTTCGGCCTGGATGTTGCGGTATTCGAACTTGTAACCTACGGCAATGCTCTTCGGATTGCCCGGATCAACCAGCAGCCAGGGGTACATTTTGAGATAGCCTTCGTAGTTCAACTGGACGGGCTTGCTCCACTCCCCGCCGCCCAACTGCATGCCGCGGAAGGTTTCATCGAAGAAGCCGTAGACCATTGTCGGCTCGCCCTGGGCCAGGAAAAGCCTAAGCGACCGGGCGGGGGGGACGAGCGGGGTAACGCATTCCCATCGCTCCCCGAACCATTCCTCGCCGAAGTCCAGGCTGCGATAGACGGCGCCGGCTGTGACGGCATAAAGCCGGTTCGGATTTGAGGCGTCGAGTTGCAGGTCAACGGCTGCGCCGTTCTCCGTCGGGACGGGGAGGCGCGCCCATGTCTCCGCTCCGGTCGTGCTCCTGAAAGCGCCCGACCTTGTCACGATGAAGACGAAGCGCCTTTTGGTGCCGCAGAAGAGTTTCTCGACCTTCCCGCCGGGGCTTGCGCAGACCCACGTCCAGGTTTTCGCTCCGTCAACGGAACGGTAGATGTCGTTATTCGAGTCGGCGGCGTAGAGAATGTCGGGGTCGTCCTTTGCGGTATCCATCGCAGTGATGGGGCGGGAGAGCCAGCCGTCCAATTGATAAAGGTGTCCCTTCCAGAGATATTCGTTATCCCAGGCCGCCTCGAAGACGGCCATCGGCTCGACGGAGTCGCCGCCGCTTTTCTTGATATCGTCCCGGATGCTGTTCATGCGGGGCTGGAAGAACATGTTGGTCGGGTGGCTCTGAAGGGTCCAGAGCGCGTCAGCGAGGGCTTTTTCGCGGTCGGGCGCGTCGGGAGTCAGGCTGGCGTAGATGTAGTTGAAGAGCGGGCATTTGCTGTTTTTGTGCGAGTCCCAGAGCGCGTCAAGCACGGCGCGGTAGAAGCGCAGAAGCTGCGGGTCTTCCTCGATGCGCAGCAGGTTGTCCAGGTGGCAGAAAACGTGCTCGCCGTCGTCGGTGTCCAAGTGGCCGGTTCGCGGGAAGGTCGTTCTTTCGCGGAAGCTGAACTGAGTGACGAGTTTCTCATATTCTTTAGCGAACTTCTCCTTGCCGGTGGCGTGGTGGGCGACCTTGAGGCCGGCGGCGGCCATGACGATTCGGAGGTTCGGATTCTTGCCGTCCGTGATGCCTAATATGCTGAATTTCTCATCCGTGGCATCCTTGGTCGGGATCATCCAGTCGTTATCCGCCCAGATGCTGACAAGGTCGTCAATCGCCTGGCGGCATTTGTCCTTGTATTCGCCTTCGGCGGCGAGTCTGTAGTAGACGCCGTAACCGTGTATGGAGTCGCTGTAGTTGTGATGGCTTGGGGAGCCGCGCCAGCGAAGGTCCTTGTATTCGCCCGCGCCCTGGTACCAGTAATCCGCCTTGTCGGAGTTGGTGCGTTCTTCGTAGGTGGGGCCGTGGCCGTAGAGATAGCCCCGCGCCTGGAATCCCTTGATGCCGGTCACTTTCTGGCAGCGGTACATGCCATCGAACATCTCGTTGACGTGACGGCGGACGGCTTCGATTTCCTCGGGAGTTCCGTGTTCCTTGAGGTATGCGTACCGGTAGGATTCCCCCGCCCAGTGGTTTGCGGTCCAGCAGACCATGTGCATGACGTTGGAGACGCCGTTGGTGGAGTGGTCAGGCGCGCCGCCGTCGGGGGGGACTTCAACCTGTGAAGGGTAGAGACCGTCAATCCAGTGCCACTTGAGAACCTGTTCCTCGAGGATTCGGGCTTTTGTGTCGAGCGGCTGATACCACGTGACATCGCCGCCGGTGGCGGACGCGCACCATGCCGACAAGATCGCGATTGCCGCGAGCAAGGCCGGATTCCGATTCATTACAGTTGCTCCCGAAAAAACGCTTTTCCAGTTTATCGCACCGGACACGACATGGGCGTATTCTACACCTGCGCGGATGGGGGAGTCGAGATGCCTTCATGCGGCATCGCCCTGGAACAGCTTTTACTTTGGTTTGCGATTTCTGCTCAGCTCCTGGCGGATTTGCTGCAATTCGCCCTCGGCGCGTTCGCGCAAGGCCTTTTCTTCGGCGAGGGAATGCTCTGCCCTGCGGGCGCGTTCCGCGTCGCCGTCGGAAAGACCGAGCGCGGCGGAGATTCTGCCGGAAAGCAGCCACGCGCAAATACCGGTCGCCATGCAGGCAAGGCCGAGGATGAGCGCGCCTCTGGAGCGTTTCCGCACGAACATGCTGATCTGGTAAGCCGATCCGGCGCCCGGCGCGTCAACAATCCCGCCTGAAAGGAAGACCTCAAGATCGGCGGCAAGCTCCGCGCCGGAGGGGTACCGGCGATTCTTGTCCCAGGATAACGCCTTCATGATGATTGCGTTCAGTCCCGGGTCAATGCGCGGATTGATCTTCCGGGGCGGCTTGATCTGTTCTGTCGCGATCAGGTGGAGGGCTTCGGAGCGCTTCATGTGCCTGGTATTGTGCGGACGCCTGCCGGTGAGGAGTTCGTAGAGCATGACGCCGACGGCGTAGACGTCAGTGCGCGCGTCCACCTCGTCCGGTTTTCGCAAATAATGCTCCGGGGCCATGTAGTGAAGCGTTCCGAGTGTCACTCCTTCGCCGGTTGTGTCTTCGCGCTGGGCATCGTCGCTTCCGGATTCGGTTGAATCTTCGGAATCGCTGTCAGGCTCGTTCACGACTTCCCCGTCGGTTCTCAATATCTTGGCCAGGCCGAAGTCGAAAAGGCGGATTTCGGGTCCGCTCCGGCCTTCGGTAATCAATATGTTTTTCGGCTTCAGGTCTCGATGTATGATCCCGTGGCGATGGGCGAATCCGACGGCGTCGGCGACCTGGCGCATAAGCTCAACCTTCACGCGCATGTCCGGGCCGGGTTTGACGTATTTCTTCAGGATGATGCCGTCCACGTATTCCATGCTGAAGAAGAGAAGGCCCTCGTGCTCACCCGATTCGTAGACCTGCACGATTCCGGGGTGGCGCAGTTGGGCGGCGGCATCGGCTTCGCGGAGGAATCGCCTGCGCCCCCGGGCGACCTTGGCCTGACTCTTGCCCCGGGGCATGAAGATCTTGAGCGCGACGTCGCGGGCGGGCTGCTCCTGACGGGCCAGCCAGACCTCCCCGAATCCGCCGCCGCCGAGGGGGCGGATGAGCGAGTAGCGCCCGATTTTCTGCCCCGGTTTGAGGCCGCACTGATCGTCCGAGCGGGGGATTTCGTCGGGATGTTCCGGGTCGTCCGGTTCCTGCGGCGCGGGGGAAGACCTGGCATTCTCCAGCGACGGGATGGTCAGCATCATGCCGCAGCGGCATTCCAGGGAGCCGGCTTCGCGGACGGCCTCAACGACGTTGCGCCTGCCGCAGTTCAGGCACTCTACGCCCACAGCCCACGGCACGGAGATTTTGCCGCCGCACTGGGGGCATTGCTGCCGCGTGCCGCGGGCGGAGCCGGGGAAGCTGATCTTTTCCCCGCAGTAATCGCATCGGAAAAGGACTGGCATGAATGAACCAGGACTGACGGGCGGGGATCGGAGATTGCCCCGGCGCTGCCTTTTCTGGTAATCTTACGCCGGTCCTGATTATCGCAGACGCCGCCCTTGATGTCTAACCGTCCTTTGGCGACGGTTCGAGACCGGATGGACGCGCCAGCGGCGATAGAATTGAATTAACGCCTTCATCGGAGGAGATGTATGGCCGATACCGTTGCGCCGCCTGTTGAAGTCACGCCCGGGACACCGATGGAGCGATGGCATATCGCGCTGATATCGGCAGCCATCCTGATACTGGAACTTGCGTTTATCCGTCTGGTTCCGTCGCAGGTCAAGGCCATATCGTATTTCACGAATCTGCTGCTCATGTCGTCCTTCTTCGGGATGGGATTGGGGTGCATCCTTCAGAATGGGAAGGTTCGCCCCTGGCTGATACCGCTCGGGATGGTGATGATCCTGAGCTTTGTGCAGATCGGCGGTGGGATAACAATCTACGAAAACGAGGAGTCGGTCCATTACTGGTTCGTTGATCAGACGACCATTTACGGGGTGGCGATACCGGTTCCTTTGTTCCCGGCGGCGGTTGTGGCCTTTATAGCGTGCGCCGTGCCTTTTGTGACGCTGGGGCAGCAACTGGCGGTGACGATGGACCGGTTCCCTCGCCTGATTGCATATTCATGGAACATAGTCGGATCGCTGGCCGGGACGCTCATGTTTGCGTTGTCATCATTCTTTGGGTTGCCGCCGTGGATATGGCCCCCGCTGGTTGCGATTATCTGGGGCGCGATATTCATCAGGAAGAAGATGATGCGAGTCATTTATGTCGCGGCCGGATTGTCCTTTCTCACGCTTGCGCACAGTCCGCATGACTGGAAGTGGAGTCCCTACTACTTTATTCAGTATCAGCGGCATCCGGCAGGTCTGATGGTCTGGGTGAATTCGAGTTACCACCAATTTGCGTTCGACTTCCAAGCAGAATCACCCGAAGCGGCGGAGATGTGCCGCAAGGCCTCACTTGAGTGGGAGAAGCTCTACGAAGTTTATCGCAAATGGCACGATGGGAAGAATCCGCAAAGCGTTCTCATCCTCGGCGCCGGAACCGGCAACGACGTTGAAATAGCGCGGCGGCACGATGCGTCAAAGATTGTAGCGGTCGAGATTGATCCGACCATTCTCTGGCTTGGCAAGAACAAGAATACGACAAAACCTTACGACGATCCGCGGGTTACGGCAGTGGTTGACGACGCCAGGCATTACCTTCACACCACGAACGAAAAGTTCGATCTGATCGTATTCGGATATCTCGACTCTCAGGTCCTGTTATCAGGGAACGCTAACCTTCGTCTTGAGAATTATGTTTATACGCGCGAATCCCTTGAGGACGCGCGGGCGCTTCTGAATGACGGCGGCATGGTCGGCATCTACTACAGCGTATTCAAGCCCTGGCTCTACAAGAGGATATACGCGACACTGAGCGCCGCCTTCGGGGACAGCGTGCAGCCATTCCTGAAGCATGAGAAGAAGAACCTTTTCAACTTCCTGATGGTCGGGGCGAAGGGGATTGAAGGATTCAGGGATACGCCGGAGAATATCGCTGAATACGGGGACGGAATCCCCTGCGTGGATGACTGGCCGTACCTGTATCTGGAAAGCAAGTCTCTGGCAAACGTCTACAAGAGTTTGTTTATTGTCATTATTGGTCTCGTTGCGCTTGCTTTCTTGGTTTTGCGAAGGACGCAGGCAGCGACCGGACTTCACGTTGACTTTCTTTTCCTGGGGCTTGGATTCACTCTGATGGAGGCCAGCGCAGTCGTGCGTCTATCGCTTGTGTTCGGCAACACATGGGTGGTCAACGCCGTGGTGTTCTCGCTGGTACTGCTTGAGATATTTCTGGCCAACCTGGCGGTCATGAAGAACAAGGCGCCGGGCCTGCGAATCTCCTGGATCGGACTATGCGCATCAATTCTGGTGAACTTCTTCTTCCCGATACCGATTCTGTTCGAAATTCCTACGCCCGTCAGGATTGTTGCGTGCGGGATTCTGATAGGCACGCCGGTTTTCTTTGCGGCAATCTGCTTCAGCAGGCTTTTCGAGGCGCAGAAGACCACCGGCTACGCCCTTGGCGTGAATCTGATCGGGGCGATGGCAGGCGGATTCATCGAGTATTCGTCAATGATGGTAGGAATGAAAGCTGTCTGGCTGATTGCGCTGGTCATTTACATTGTTGCCTGGATTGCCAGCATGACCGGAGCAAAGGGGAGTCAATGCTCGGGAGAGAAAGCAGCGCATAGTTAATCTGTGAAACAGCGGGAGGAATGCGAATGAGGAAGTCGAAAACATGGGCGATGGCGGGCGTTCTCATTGTGTCGAGCATGGCAATCACTGCCGGCGCGGTCAGCGCGGAGGATGCGAAGATGGCGGGAGCAGAAGGGAAGACCGGACGGGCTGATTGGTTCAAAGACGCGAAATGGGGCGTTTTCACGCACTACCTGGGCGCGGGGGGGGAGACCGCCGAGCAATGGAACGCCCGCGTGGACGCCTTTGACGTCAAGGGCCTTGCGGATCAACTGGCCGAGATCGGCGCGCCATATTACTTCATAACAATAGGTCAGAACTCCGGCCATTACTGCGCGCCGAATGAAACCTACGACGAATTCGTCGGAATCAAACCGAGCAAGTGCTCCCGTCGCGATCTGATCAGCGATATTCACAAGGCAATCGCGCCGAAAGGCATCAGGCTTCTGGTCTACCTGCCCAGCGGCGGCCCGGCCGCGGACAAGGCCGCCAGCGAGAAACTGGAATGGCGCTGGGGGACGACGGGCGGCTGGCCGCAGGGCGGCGGAGATGAAACCGGCGAAAGGCTGGAGGCGTTTCAGAAGATGTGGGAGGCGGTCATCAGCGACTGGTCGAAGCGCTGGGGCGGCAAGGTGTCGGGGTGGTGGTTCGACGGGTGTTACTTCTCCGACGCGATGTACAAGCATCCGGATGAACCGAACTTCGCCAGTTTTGCTTCGGCTGCCCGAGCCGGCAATCCGGACAGCATCGTGGCATTCAATCCCGGCGTCCTTTATCCGATAATCAATCTGACCCCTGAAGAAGATTACACCGCCGGCGAGATCAACGAGCCTGACCGGGTGGAATGCAACGGGCGCTGGGTGAAGGGCGCGCAATTCCACATGCTGAGCTACCTCGGCCCGTCATGGTGCCAATCCCCGCCGCGCTTCGATAATATCAGGGCCATCGAACTGACGCGGCGCGTTGTTGACAACGGCGGCGTTGTGACGTGGGATGTTCCGATCCAGAGCAACGGCCTGATTCCGCTTCCGTTTGTTTCGCAGTTGAAGGCGATCGGGAAGGACATGCGGACGATAGCGAAATGACCGGTCGGATTTGATCGGATGTGAACAGAACGGGAGATAGCCAATGTGTGAATCGAGGAACGGCTGTCGCATAAGGATTCTTCTTCTGACGCTTGTGCTTGGGGCGGCATTCGCATGCGTGGGCTGCCGGCGGGCGCCGACGGAGGAGAAGGTCATCCGAGTGACCCGCAACATCGGCGGGCGCGAGGGCTTCAGGACGCACTGGGAGGCGTGGAAGGCGTGTTTTGAGCGCAACAATCCCGGCTGGAAGCTCGAGTTGATTGACCTGGGAAACGCGGACGGCGCGCAGTTCTACAAGTCCCGGATTGCGACAGGCGATCTGCCCGAAGTGGTGATGACGTGGTCAATGGCGGACTTCCTGGCCGACGGAGGGAACCTGATTCCGCTGCCGGACTGCTACTACGAGAAGTTCGGCATTCCGCTACCGACTCCATACAAGGGCAAGCGTTACACCTCGCAGGGAGGCAGGCAGATTCAGGGCATCATAGTAAATAAAAAGATGTGGGCGGACGTTGGGATAACCGAACCGCCGCAGAGCTGGGATGAATTCATTGCCGGCTTGCAGAAGCTCAAGGACAAGGGATACAGGCCGCTGGTCTACGGCGGGCGCGAATGGTCCGCCCACATGCCGCTGATGTGCTCGCTTCACATGAACCTCTATGATTACGAGCCGGATTTGACCAAACCGTCGTGGAATAAGCTGAAGATTGAAGGGAAAGTCAGCTTTGCAAAGGATCCCATTGCGCGCATGATCATTGAGAAGATGATTTACCTGCTTGATCATTTCGTTGAGAAGGGCGCATTGAGCGACGGATATAACGAGGAGCAGAGGGACTTTTACGGGGGCAAGGGCGCAACCTGGATCATGGGCTGCTGGGTGGGGGGCGACATAGAGCCGAACAAGGTGGATTTCGAGATGGCCTACTGGCCGATGCCCTCCATGACCGGAAAACCGCCGAAGTTTTTCAGCAATTCGACCATTCAGAATGGTTGGGCGGCGACCGTCAGCGCGACGGGTCCGAAGCTGGAAAAGGCGATGTCGGCGCTTGAAGCGTTCTACGATCCGCAGGTTCACCAACTGTTTCTGAATGGCGAGGCGATGTTCAAGATCGCCGAGAAGGTTCCGATCAAGGGGCCGCAGAGCGACTGGAAGCCCGCGCAGCAGCTTTACGACAGCATGGCGGAGAACCTTGCGAAATATGGAACGGCCACCGGCGCGTTCATTGGGCTTGACGATCAGCCGCCGCACGGGGGGGAAATGGCAGCCGCCCGCGTCATGCAGGAAATCCTAGCCGGCAACAAGGACGTTGACGATCTGCTCAAAAAACTCGATTACGGCTGGGAGAGCGCCCAGAAGGCCAGATAGAGCGCCGGCATAGGAACCGCGAGGAAATGCATAGCGTCAGGAAGAGGACGATTGTCGGTAAATGCCTCGCGTCCCTTGCGCTTTGCGGGCCGGCGGTTTTTCTTTACAGCGCGTTTGTGGTCCTGCCTGCTGTTCTCGGTTTTGCCTACAGCTTCACGGACTGGGGCGGATGGGTCAACAAGGCTAATTTCGTAGGGCTTGAGAATTACCGGGAGATATTGCGCGACGGGCCGCTTCTGGACGCAGTCAAATTCACGCTGTTCGAGACGCTGCTGATAGTCATCTTCTTCACCTTCGCAGCGATGATTCTGGCGGTGCTGCTGGATCGTCTCAGGATGTGGAAGGGTTTGATACGGGGTCTGTTCTTCTATCCTTATGTGTTAAGTGTGCTTATCAGCGCACTGTTGTTCACCTACATGGCCAATACGCGGACAGGGGCGATAAACGTCATGCTGCGCGGGGCGGGGCTTGAAAGCCTTTGCCGGGATTGGATGGGCGATCCTAGCCTGGTTCCATTCTTCATCTTCGCGCTCGTGGCGTGGAGCGGAACGGGTTTCTTCACGACGCTTTATCTTGCCAACCTGCAGACGATCCCCGTCGAGCTTTACGAGGCGGCGGAGATTGACGGGGCCGGTCCGGTTTCCGTCTTTACGAACATTCAATTTCCGATGCTCATCCCGGCGCTGACGGTCAACTCCGTGCTGGCGCTCATAACGGGAATCAACCTTTTTTCGCACATAGTCGTAACCACCCAGGGCGGGCCGGGTTACAGGACATTTACGGTCGGGTATTACATCTACTGGCTTGGCGTCCTGAACAACAGGCAGGGTTACGCGACGGCGGTTTCGTTCGTGATGTTCATGGCGCTGGTGGGCATCGCCGGTGTTCAGATCGCTCTCATCAGGCGGAGGGACGTGAGACTGTGACGATGGAACACGAAACTACCGCTCCCCGCGCCATGAAAAGAAAAAAGCGCCAGCTTCCCGCGCTGGAGTTCGCAATGTTGACAGCGGGGCTGTTATTCGTGTCGCCGTGCTTTCTGGCTGTTCTGAATTCCTTCAAAACGCTTCCGGAGATTACGCAGTCGCCCCTTGCGCCACCGCAACAGTTGAGTCTGGACAACTATGAATACGTATTTACCGGCGTGAAGCTGGCGCGTCCGATGGTCAACAGCTTCCTCATGTGTGTCGCGGTGATTGCGTGCCTGGTCACGATCGGGCCGATGGCGGCCTATTCGATCATGCGCCGCCCGATGAGGAGCGGGCGATTTCTCCGGCTTTATTTCCTTGCCGGGATAACTATTCCGTTTCAGATCATCATGATTCCCCTGCTCAAGGAGTTTCGCCTGATCGGGATTCACGTGACGTATTTCGCGCTCCTGCTGCACTACGTTTCCTGGGGACTGCCTCTCTGCATTTTTATTTACAGTGGTTTTATGTCCACGATACCTAAGGAGCTTGAGGAGGCGGCGGCGATTGACGGTTGCGGGCCGGTTGGGACGTTCTGGCGGGTGATGTTTCCGCTGCTGACGCCATGCACGGTGACGATCATCATTTTCTGGGGGTTGTGGATATGGAACGACTTCATGCAGGCGTTCATCATCATGGGGACGTCCCAGGGCCAGTTGGCCTTTGTGCAATTGTGGAAATTCCTGTCGGACCAGTATGTCAAGAACTGGAATTACATCTTTGCGGGCGTTGTTGTGCTGTCGGCGCCGATAACGGTTCTTTACCTGTTGATGCAGAGGCGGTTCATCAAGGGTTTGACGGCAGGCGCGATAAAATGACCCTCATTGCATCGTGGTTCTGCGCCAATCAGCATTTGGCCGACGATTTTCACTGCGCCCAGGTCCGGATTTCTTTCTGATGGTTTCTTGAAGGGAGAACTGGTTCATGCCTTCGGCAAGCCTCCGATTCATATTATTCGCCTTGATCGTTTCTGTGATTCATTTGACGTCCGGATGCGTCGCCGGAAAGGGCGGAGAAAGCCTGGGCGATGGCGGTACTTATATGGTCGAATATGGGCGGAAAGTCAACCGAACTTCAATTTGGGAACGCAACGGGAAGAATGTGATATACGGCTTCCGGAACATGTATCAACTGGAGGTGGTTGACGATCCGGATGATGTGGCATATCCATTCAAAGGATGGTTCTTCGGGTGGATGGTCGAGGATGGAAATCCCGGGTTCCCGGGATGCGATGCGATATGCGCGGCGCGGGCGAAGGCGCTTGGCGGGCCGTGGGAAATATTCGCAGGGGAAGGGAAATGGGATTCGCAGATGAAGCCGGAAACATGGAAACCGGTGGTGACGGCGCGGGACAAGTTCTTTGATGAATGGCATAACGGCGATCCATCGGTCGTAAAGCTCGGCGGCAAATATTACATGGCGTACAGCTCGACAGGGAAGAATAAGGACGGGAAGCACTATGGCGAGCCGGGAGACCGGGACGGCAGCCTCTGTTGCATCATGGGCGCAGTGTCCGAAGACGAGATCAATTGGCATAAGTCTGAATTTCCCATATTGATACATAAAGAGGATGTTGGGGCCGGGACGGTTCCGCAGGGCGATGCGCATATGAATGGAATCTACCATCGGCCTGCGCTCCTTCATGAGGATGGAAAGTTCAAACTCTGGTTTGACTATTGGACGGACAAGGGGCTGTCAATGGGATATGCGGAGAATAGCGGAGAATTCCTGAATCATGAGGATTGGCGGGTTATCCGGGCGGATGATGATCCCTGCCTTTTCGAATTTCCGAATCCGGATATTATTAAGGTAGGAGATGTATATTTCGCTTATGCCGATCCGGGAGTTGCCGGAGATCATCCCTGGAAAAGGCGGATGCTGACCGAGGCGGTGTCTGTGAACGGATTGGATTGGGTGGTTCTTGGCTATGTTGAGCCTGATGGCGATGCGCCCGCAACGCATGTCCCTCAGGCATTCGTAACCCATGAGAATGGAGAGACCTGGATTAACGTGTCCTATGCATGTCAGATAGGCGGTAATCCCAATTATGATTATCGGTATAGATGCATTCGTTTCATGCGAAGGAAGATTGGCGGGGCTGAACTGGCCTATTGCCGGAGCATTTGTTCGCAGGAAGGCTATGTTAAGTAATACGCTCGCATATATGATAATAGCGGGGTGGATAGTTATTATATATTAGGCCAATAATTTGAACTTTGTGAATGCCGGATGAAGCGGGGATTTTTTTCTTTTTTTTTAGTATACATGCTTGACACAGTGCGCAACGGCTGGTATCTCTTTGTCCTTATGTACTGTACATTCTGATCGTTCGCCGCTTTTGGCGATGGGTGAATTCAGGGTGTCAGATAGGTTGTTCAAGGCGAAGTGTCATGGGAGAGGCCGGTGTTTGCCGGTTTTTTATCGGCGACCAACCGGCCTGAGTGAGAAGGTGTTGATGGCTGGCGGTGACTGTTTAAAGCATAATCCGCTCGAACGCGAGGATAATCCGTACACTTGCGGATATTATGTTTTAAACGTCAGTAGCGGACATTTTGCATAATCACAGCCGGTCTTGCCGGTATTGTTTGCTGTTTCAGGAGAGTCAGTGATGGCGACAAGGAAGTCTTCCCGCAGGCAACGGAAGTCGTTTGTGCTTTCCCGCAATGTCAAGCCCTTCGCCCCGAAGGCGAATGTTCTGCCCTCGGTGGAAAAGCTAGAATCCAGGGTGCTGCTGGCGCCTACAGTATGGGTTGATGACGATTGGGCAGGCCAGCCCATCGGGTGGGACCCGCCTGGTCCGGCGACTTCTTTCGGCACTGATGCCTTTGCCACCATCCAGGACGGCGTGGATAGCGTTGACAACGGCGGGACCGTCAACGTTGCCGCCGGGTTCTATCAGGAGAACGTCCTCATCCTGAACCACGAGCCTGGCGATCCCGATCCAGCCAATCCTCTCTACTACAACCCGCTGACAAAGAGCGATGACCGATCAGTCAAGTTGGTGGGAGCCGGGCGCGGTTCGACAACCCACGGGGCCGGCAATCCCGCGACTGACACAATCATTGACGGGAACTTCGTTGACAGCATGGGCGTCGGCTTTGCCGTCGCCGCCATCACCGGTGACATCGGGAATCTCGAGATCAGCGGCTTCCGCATTCAAAACCAGTATACCGGCGTTGTCATGATGGGAAGATGGGATGAAACGCCGGTCGCAGTGGATCCATTTGGCGATTCTAATTTCGACACCTTGATCAAGAGCGGATTCTTCAATGACAACCTGATCGAGGATTGCGACAGTACTTTCGTTCTGCCGTCAGATCCGGAATTCCCGCTGGGTCTGATGTATGGCGGAGCTACCAACCAGATAAGGCTGGAGAACTTCGAGCAGGATAATAACTGGATTCAATACAACGAGCGCGGGATGACGATGGGCACGCTCGATAACACCATCATTAGCAACAACACGTTCGTTGAAAATCAGTATTTCGGAATAACGGTTGCCGTTGGCGCGTCGAATGTTGAAGTGGCGGGAAATGTTTTCCCTTCAACCAGCGCGGTGCATGACAGGGCGATACAGTTTATTGGCGTTAAGGGCACATTTGCTGATACGGGGACATTCGTTGACTATTTCACCGATCTCCAGGTTCACGACAACGTGATATGGAATACCGACAACGAGGCGATTCTCCTTGCAAGCGACAGTTCAGGTTCATCTTTCGTCGGGCATACTCGCGTCTACAACAATGAGATTCACGTAACGTCACAGGATGATTCCGTCGGCGCGGGAAGCGCGGAAGGCGGCATCGTTATACGAGGTCAGTTCTCAGGCGGATTGGTTGAAGTCACCGGAAATACTGTTACTGGCAGCGCGACTGCGGGAATTGCCCTTGTCGGCGGAGCGATGCAGGCGGCTGTCCAGGTTCGGGATAATGTCCTGACGGCAAATGCAATTGGCGTCAACGTTGATACGGCGTTCATGCCCGGACCAGGTTTGATCGGGGTGCATGTTAACGAAAACTCAATTTCAGGCAACACGGCGGGTTTGGTCAATACGCAGACGATCCTGCTGGATGGTTCACGCAACTGGTGGGGGAGTTGGAGCGGCCCGACGCATTCCGGCAACCCGATGGGCAGCGGCGACACGGTCAGCAATTATGTGGATTATTCTCCGTGGTGGGGTTGGGATTATGCATCGCAGCCGACCCAGGTCTGGGTTAACGGATCATGGTCCGGGCTGATGCCGGGCATGGATCCAGACGGTCCTGGCGGCGCGACGGCATTCGGCTACGACGCTTTCGCGCTTATTCAGGACGGCGTGAATGCTATTGCCGATGGCGCGGGCAATACGGTTCACATCGCGCGTGGGTTATACCAGGAAAATGTGTCGGTTCATGACAAGGCTTTGACATTGTCGGGCGTCGGGGCTGGAAATCCCGACCTTCCGCGCAATACGGCGACGCAGACGGTGCTTGACGGCAGTTGGGGCGGCGAGGGATATGGCGTCGCGGTAGTGCCGTTGACGGGCGACATTGCTGGGTTTGAGATGAGCGGGATGCGGATTGAGAACTACCGCGCGGGATTATTGTTGTTTGGTCGTTATGAAGGCGATCCTGCGGGGATGGATCCGTTTGGCGTGGCAACGAGCGACATGTCTGTGTCATCTGCGGTGGTTGAGGATAACGTATTTGTTGGAAATACAGACACGAGACCAGGCAATGACGATTATCCATGGGATTTATTCAGTGGCGCGGTGGGCGGTGTGAATGTGCCCGGAGCAGTATTTGACGGAAACTATGCGCGCGATGGGCGTTACGGGATGATACTTGCCGACGCTCCCGGGACACAGGTGACCGGGAATACGTTCGCCGGAAACAGCAAGGCAGGCGTGATGTTGGTAGGCGGAGGCACAAACAATGTGATCAGTGGAAATATTGTCAAACATGACACTTATATGACTCTTGAGCCTGGGATAGTTGTGTACGCCGTTTCGAATTTGGCAAGCCCGTCGTTGCCTGTGCCCTCAACGGCTGAAAAGACGTTTACCGATTTAGTGATTAGCGGGAATGCGATATCTGATACTGTGTTTGAAGGCATAGGGCTTATGAATATGGGGACGGAACCGGGATTCCTTGGTGTGACACAGGTGACTGGTAACAGCATCAGTCACGTTTTGGACACGTCATACAGGGACGGGTATGGAGCGATAGCGTTGGGAGGGGTGATGGGGGGTACGGTTGAGGTAGATGGTAATGCGATAACGGACATACAAGGCATAGGGATAGGGTTGTGGTATGGCGCAGTGGCGACGTTGACAAACAACTCAATAAGTGGAGGTGTATGGACAGGGGTGCAGGTTACCAGTGGTTCAGGCGCGATAGTGGGTTTGGGCAACGAGATCAGCGGAGCGAGCGTGGCAGGAGTGCTGGTGACGGGGGCGGGCAGCGAGCTGTTGATGGAGGGTTCGGAGGTGACGGGGAACGCGGCGGGAGTTGCGGTGACGGACGGGGCGAAGGCGGTTTTGGGGAGCGGGACTGGGGAGGGTGTGAGTTTGGGGACGAGCGCAGGGGGGAACGTATTGTATCCCAATGCTGGATGGCTGGTGTATAACGAGACGGGATACGGGATAGCGGCGCGTGGGAACGACTGGGGTGGGATGTCCAGGAACGTGGTGGACGCGATGATTCATGACAATGAGGAGGGGGCTTATGGGGAGGTTGACATAGGGGACATAGGGGTTCCGACGGAGGTATGGGTGGATGATGACTGGTCGGGAGTGGCGATGGGCGATGATCCTGACGGGTCGGGGCCAGCGACAGCGATGGGATATGACGCGTTTTACAGGGTCAGCGACGGGGTGGTGGCGATAGATGGGGGTGTGGGCAACACGGTGCACGTGCTTGCGGGG
>Ga0209507_1000043_pt1 | contig 232421 bp, 152 predicted proteins | sample AD_UKC028_MetaG_FD_184414 | JGI IMG/M metagenome (GOLD analysis project Ga0209507, IMG submission 184414) | Active sludge microbial communities of municipal wastewater-treating anaerobic digesters from USA - AD_UKC028_MetaG (SPAdes) (version 2) | ecosystem: Engineered > Bioreactor > Anaerobic...
GTTGGAAAGGGAAGGAGCCATGAAATTGAGAATCCCGCCGACAACCTTCCGTCCCGACGATCCCGTCGCGTCCATCTCGGCCTCTCCCGGTCAATTTGTCCTTCGCCGCCCGGCCCCAACCGGAATGGCCCGGTTACATGTATATATTATTCCCACGCACGCCGGGGCGATGTCAAGTGGAAAACCACAAGAACCAGAAGCACAAAGGTTATCGGAAAGGTGTGCAACCTTGGAGCGCTCGTTCGCTTTGCGGACACGCAACGTCTGATGAGAGAGGAATTGAGAAAAGGGACAGGGACTTTGACAATAGACGGATACTGAAAGCGTCCTGCCGAAATTGCCTCGCGCGTTTACCGGATATATTATTCGACGGCCAACATACGCTTTACAGCAGGCGCGGACGGTGTATCATTAATGCGCTGGGGCGCGTTCACTGCCAGACAGGTTGTGCTTTCAGCGGACAATCCCGGCGGGACAAACGGCGCGTGACGCGCCCGCCGCCTGCGGGATTCGACGCGGGTAGAAGCGATGCAGAACTCAACCGATATGGTCCGGGCCAGGCTTCATCTCGGCGCGGTATTGCCGCGCATTGCCGAGGTGGCGGCGCGGGACAAGGCCGCGCAGGATATCATCAGGGGCTGGAACATGGTCACGCAGTTCCAACTGCCGGGCGGCGACCCGGCCACAGCCCTGATCTTCAAAGACGGAAAGTTGACCGCGCAGCCGGGGGACTACGGCGGCGCGAAGGTCACGCTCACCTTCCCGGACGCGCCGACGCTCAACGCCGTCTTCCAGGGAAAGAGCAAGCAGCAGCCCCGCCCCAGCGTCAACGCCGTCTTCCACGCATCGAAGCTCAAGAAGCTTGACGGCCTGCTGGCGCGGCTTGATTACTACCTGCGCCCGTCGGCGGAGATGCTAAAGGACCCGGAGCAGTTCGCATTCGTCGTCGAGTTGACTCTCACGGTCCTGACCTGCGGGCTGAAGTACGTGGGGGAGAACGATCGGGAGGCGCGGCCTGTCGTGGCGCACATGCCGGAGGGAACGCTTGAAATCCGCGTTCCTGGCGGCCCGACGACGCACATCGAGCACCGCGCCGGAAAGTTCAATCCCGCCAAAGGCTCCGCCGCCAGGCCCAATGCCATACTTGAGTTGCGGGACATGGATACGGCGTGGAGGATGCTCCAGAACAAGGTTGACTTCTTCGCCGCCGTCGGACTCGGCGAGGTCAGACTGAAAGGCTCGATCGCCCTGCTGGACCCGATCAGCCTGCTCATGGACAGACTGGACATTTACCTCAACCCGAAGTGATCCGGGAGACAGACTATGAAAACCGCGGAACAGGAAAAAATCACCCAGGCGCAGGAGACATGCAGAATTCCGAAGCAGCTCGCCCTCTTCGAGCGGGCAAGCAAGGTCATACCCGGCGGCATCTACGGCCACATCGCGCCGCTGATGAGCATACCCGGCGTGTTTCCGTATTACACCGACCGCGCAAAGGGCTGCCATTACTGGGACGTGGACGGCAACGAATACATTGATTACATGTGCGCCTTCGGGCCGATGGTGCTGGGCTATCATCATCCGAAGGTGGACGAGGCGGCCATGAAGCAGGCGGCTCTTGCCGACTGCACGAACCACCCCGGGCCGGTCATGGTCGAGCTGGCGGAATACATGGTTGACATGGTCAGCAGCGCGGACTGGGTTTTGCTGGTCAAGAACGGCAATGACGCGACGAGCTACGCCACGAAGGTTGCCCGCGCCCACACCGGCAGGAAGAAGATCGTCCTCTGCCAGGGGCATTACCACGGCGTGGCCGCATGGTGCACCGGGCCGTGCCACGCCGGCATCGTCCCGGAGGACCACACGAACATCATCCGCATCCCGTGGAACGACCTGGACGCCTTCCGCAAGGTCGTCGCGGAGAACAAGGGGCAGATTGCCGGATTCATGGCGACGCCGTACCATCACCCGACCTTCATTGATCAGGTAATGCCCTCGGAGGGTTACTGGAAGGGCATCCGCGAGACGTGCGACAAGGAGGGCATCGTGCTGATGGTTGACGACGTGCGCTCCGGGTTCCGCCTGAACCAGCGGGGGTCGGACGCGCATTTCGGATTCAAGGCGGACCTGATCTGCTTCGGCAAGGCGATGGGCAACTGCTATCCGATTTCCGCATGCGCAGGGCGGGAGGAGTTCCGGATCGCGGCGAGCAAGGTTTTCCACACGGGGTCGTACTGGTTTGCCGCCGTGGCGATGGCGGCGTCGCTGGCGTGCCTGAAGGAGATGCGCGACGGCGGGGTCGTGGAGAAGATGAACAGGATGGGCAAGATGCTGGGGGACGGGCTGAAGGACGCCGCCCGGTCACACGGGCTTGAGGTGATAATCACCGGCCCGCCGGCGATTCCATACATGCGGTTTGCGAACGAGACGGACCTGTTCCGGATGCAGTTCTTCTGCGCGGAGGTTGTCAAGCGGGGATCATTCCTACATCCCCATCACAACTGGTTCATGTGCGCCGCGCACGAGGAGGCGGACATCAGGCAGACGCTCGGCCACGCCGACGATGCGTTCAAGGCGGTCAAGGAGAAGTTTGGGAGTTAGCCCTGACGAAACCAGGTTTTATTCAACACGAAGACATGAAGAATATATCCGCCAAATTTAAGTGTTTGTTCTTTGTGTCTTCGCGGTTTTCAGCCTGATAGATTTTTATTTCGCGCCGGGAATCTCAATCACGCGAGTCCCCGACCGGATGTCATCCAATACGAAATCCTCCTGCCCCCCCTTTGGGAACTCGAATCTCGCCGTCGTATTATCCGGTATCTCCACGGTGAAGCGATATCCGCCAGGCGTCCTCTCGAACGCGACGCAGACCGGCCCTCTGACGGTTGTGACCTTGATTGAGCCATGCGTCAATGGCCCTACAGAAGGCCTTATCAGCATCCTGCCGAAACCCGGTTCAAGCGGTTGAATCCCCATGACGCGGCTTGCGATGATATAGGCCGTGAACGCTCCTGCCGGATGGAACAGGCTTGTGTTCTGCTTCTGCTCAAGGTCCCATGCCTCCCACGTTGTAGTCGCGCCCTTGCGGACCCAGTTCATGGGCGTGTCCTCCGTCCGCGCCTTCAGCGTCTCGTGCGCGTAATCCCCCGCGCCGTGGTCGTAAAGCGCCTCAAAGAGGAACATCGCAAGGAACATGTTGCAATTCAAGCCGCGCGTTTTGACGAAGGCGACAGCGTCGGCAACGCGAGCCTGCGGGACGATGCCCATCGCCAGGGGGAAGACGTTTGCGTGAAGAGAACTATGCCCGGAAACCTTGCCATTCTCGTCCATTCCGTCGAGGTAGCGGTGATTAGTGGCATCCCATAACCTGTCATTCACAAACGTTCGGATTCTCTCAGCCCGCGCCGCGAATTCCCGCGATTCAACGTCTTTCCCGAGAGCCGCCGCTATTTCGGCCATGTCCGATTCAAGGCGATGGAAGACCGCGTTCGGGACGATGTTGACCGGCATGATTTCATGCCCGTCGCGCCTGTTTCGCGGCCAGTCCACAAGGTCCTGAAGCGCTTTGTCAGTTCCGCAGAGAACGCCGTCGCCCGTCATGAACGATTCGCGCAGGAACGCCTCAACCCGCGCAAGCTCTCCGAAATTCCTTTCGAGAAATCGCCGGTCGCCGGTGTGCATGTAATAACGCCGGGCCATCAGAACCGGGTACATCAGGTATTCCGTGAAACAGTGGCGTTTGCTTGACGGCGCGACGACGCTTACCTTGCCGTTTTCCGAGGAAAGCAGGAACATCTCGACGGCGCGGCATCCGAGATTCCATTCGGCGCATTGATATGGCGCCGCGCTCATTTCGAGGTAAGTGTCCAGCGTGTACTGCGCCTTCTCGCGCGTCGGGCAGTCGAGATAAACCTCCTGCGTCCCCATAAGCGTCGAATACTTTGCCAGCGCCCATAGCGAGTTCAACTCATCATCCGAGCATGAAAAATCCGATGCCGTTTCATCGAATGGGTAATGCCTGACGACTGCGACGATTGAGTCCGTTCCGAGAACACAAGGCGCGCCGACAATCTCGCCGTAGCGGAATGCGCGGTAATCGTAATGCTCGATTCTCTGCCTCCCCTTCCGGAGCGTCCATTCGTCGCGATATTTGCAGTTACAGCGCATTTCCCACCGGACGGTTTCCGGCCCTGAGAGTTCCTCCCCCAGTTTTACAATGACCTTCTCGCCGCCCGTCGCATCAAACTCGACGCGGAGCGTTCCGACGATCTCCCGTCCGAAATCGAAGAAGTAATGCCCCGCCGCTTTCCCGACCACGCGGACGGGCTTCTCCTCGCGGACAACCAATGCATCAGTCTCCTGCGGATGCAACCGCCATTGCTCCGCGTTCATGACGACAGCGGCGTTCCATGCCGAATCATCGAATCCGGACTCAGTCCAGCCTGAAGGCAGAAGATCAGCGTCAATGTTCTCAACGAATGATGTCTTATAACCCAGTGTGTCAGCGCCCTTGTATGCCTCGCACTTCAACGCCTTCCAGGTCGGATTGGTCGCGAAAACATCGCGCGATCCGTCTTTGTAGGTCACGCGGATTTCCATGATGAAGCCGCGCCTGTCGTCGCCGCTCACCCATGCCCAATTCACAAGTCCCTGGTAATACGCATGCGCTGCGACGCAGTTATCCGCGCCGGAACGCCAGACGCCGGTCAGGTCGAGGGCATTGCAGTTATGCTCCTTCGGGAATGAAGGGGCGGGGCCTTGAGCGATGAATCCGCCATTGATGTAGAGTTTGTAATAATCGTCGGTAGAGACGAATGCAATTACGCTGGCGACTGGTTTGTCAGGCGCCTTGAATGCCTTCCGCAACAGGACGTGTTCGTTTTCGCTTCCTCCGTCGCAAGCCCAAATCCAATCGGCTGCAATGTTATCTTTGAAGGCGGTGACGAAGGCCGCAGGCTCCGCGAAAGCAGTCGGCGCGTCGCCATCGCCCCACGCGCATACCGTCCAGAAATATCTTCGCGCCGGGGATAATTCCGGGCCGGAATAGATAATACCGTTTGATAACGATGATACCGCTTTACCGGAATCCCAGATCAGGCCGGTTCCGCTCTTCAGGCCTTGCTCACTCTCCCCGACCAGTATTCGGAAGGCGGACTGCCTTGCTCCGTCACCCGGGAGATTAACGCTCCATGAAAAGGCGGGCGGAGCAACGGCGATTCCCACAGGATTCCTCCGCCAGTTTGTCAAAAGCATGTCTGGCGCGCGCGATAAAGCCGCCGTCGGTTTCTCTTCCATCACGCTATTCCTTTCAACGCAACCACAGAGCGCAATAACGACGGATGGGATCAAGGTGACAATGCCTGATCTGTTTCTCATGGCCGTCCTCGAACTGATGTTCTATTTCTTTGGCGGCGATTTTCCCGCCGGAGCGTTCCGGGCGGCGATGGCGTCAATCTCTTCCAGCTTGAAGCGAACGCTCAGAATGTATGGCGTTTCGCCCTTCGTCCAGTGGCCGTAAGTCGTCGCCACGAAGGTACCGTCCGGCAGAACCTCAAGCCCGGGATACCCGCAATCCGCATCATGGGTATTATTCTCAAGGCGCACGCGATATTGTCCCTCTCGTCCCTGCGCAATGTCCTCATACCTGCCGACCCACGCGACGAAGTCGCCCTTTGTCAGGCTCGCATGGCACATGTCCCGGAAGACGCAGACGATGCGTCCGTCCGGGCCGTATCTGAGCGTATGCCGGTCGCCCGTCAAGGCTCCGGCCATCTCCGCCGGCTTGGACCACGCGCGTCCCTCGTCGTTCGAGAAGATTACGAAACCGTTGTGCCTGCGGCTGTTCTCGCGGAAAAGCAACGCAAGCTGACTGCCGTCCGGAGAGCGGACGCAGCCGGCCTCGCAGAGATGCGCGGTCGGGTGTTTTGCTATCAAGCGCGGGCTGCTCCACGTAAGCCCGCCGTCGCCCGATTCGCACTGGAAGACGTCGAAGACGTTCGTCAGTTTGCCGTCTTTCCTGAAGAAACGCCCATCGTCATGGAAGAAGGCCAGATAGCGCCCGTCCTTCAGGCGGGCGATATCGCTCATCGCAACGATCCCGCCGAAGTCGCCTATCGGGGCCAGCTCCGACCACGTCGCGCCGTCGTCCTCGGAGAATGCCATGCGGATGGGATAAAGGCCGGAGAACATGATCAAGCGCTTCTTCCCGCCCGGGGCGATGACCCGGAAGAGCGTCGGGACTTCAAGCGAAGTCTCCCAACTCTTCGGCGTCGGCAACCGGTCCGACCATGTGAGGCCTCCGTCGCCGCTGCGTTTCATGACGATTGCTCCGCGCCCATGACCTTTCGGATAGACGCAGATCATCGTCTTCCCGTCCTCAAGCAGGACCGTGGTGACGTGACCGAGGTACTGCCCCGCCTCGCGGTCAACGACCACCTGCCGTTCTTTCTGGCCGGAGATGTCAATCAGGGGTATCGAGTAGCCTGCCGGTTGTTTCTGCCGTTTCGCCATTTCCTGTCCCTCAAGCAAAGTTACGAAAGCGCCTGCCGCGAAGAACATCATTATCACTGTTATTACTTTGTGCGTCACGCGAGAATTCCATGACACTGAGAATGCCATTACTGTTTCAACCAGATTCCATCCCAGGGTTGAAGGCTGACGTTGAATTCCGTATATCCGTCATCGTTCCGGACCGTTTTGACGCCCGGATAACTTATGCCGTTCGGAATTCTGATTGAGACCCGCGCCTCGGTCTTCAGCCCGGCGCGCTCGCGCATCAGGACCGCCTTCCCATCCGGCGAGGCGTAGACGCGCAGATTATGCGGCGCGCGGATCGGAAGGTCAACCTGGGCATATTCCGCCACTCGATCAAAAGAGAGCACAAGACCGCTGCCGACCTCCTGCTGCGGCGCAAGCCCCCATAGAGGCTCATGCGCCAGACCGAGCGGGAAACCGAACGCGTAGACAACGCCATGTCCGTATTCAAAGCGCGATGCGACGACGTTTCCCTCCGCTTCCATGAAAGATTCGCCGGTTTTCAGAATGCCCGTGTCCGGAACGGATCCGAAATCAATCGCTGATGAAATCGCCTCGTTTCCCAGCCTGATGGCAACCTGATGTTTTCCGCGCAGTCTGACCTTGCCGTCATAGGATGATGCGCCAAGCCATTTCTGCAACGTCGGGTGGAAGCGATCTTTCGGCTCCAGCCGCGATGTTCGATTGCCGATCCTGCCTATCGCCAGCGCGCGCCCGCAGCGCCCCGGCTTTTCGTTCAACCATGAATCAATCGCCGCGAACGCCGTCTCCGCCAGGTCAATTTCGACGCTTGGGATGATAACGAGCCTGTAAGGCGCAAGATCAATCTTGCAGTTGGCTCCGTCGCCAGTTGCGCGATAAACGAGATCGCGGTCCATCACGATGTCGAACTCGACGTTCAACTGCGATAACGCCTCTGCAACCGCCATCGCATTGTCGAAGTCCAGCCCGCTCATATTGGAATGCGCCAGATTAGCGTTTCTGACAATGAGGACATGGACGGGACGCCTGAGCGGGAACGCGACGCCCTGAACATCGGGCATGAATCCGGACATCCATTTTAACAGGGGCGTCTCATGCGGACGTTTCCCGTCATGCGCTCCGCTGATGTAATCCCACGAGTAAGTCTGCGTCCATGCCGCCCCGCCGCCGATCTCGTCAAAAAGGGCGCCCCGGTAGTAATTCAGGACGTCCTGCGGGTCTTCTTTCTTTCCGCCCTCGCCCTCCCCGGAAGCGATCCCCATAGCCGGACTGCCGGGGGAGAGGGCGTAAGGCCGGTAGGATGAGACGACCTTGATCGCCTTCCTGACGCGCGCCCACGCCGGGATTTCCGTCAGCGACAGATCGGAATCATGGCAGCCGACACCGATCACGTCGAAGGGCAATTCCGCCCTTTTGAAGAGATGAAGGAAATGCCAGCTTGACGTGAAGTCCTGCGCGTTGGAGTAGAAAAGAAGCTGTTCCGGCATACCCTCCCGCACGATCTTCGCCCAACGGCTGAGCATGTTGAACAGCAGCTCGTCCTCGCGCATTTCGTAGAAATCAATCCACAGTGGATCCTCCGGCGTGAACTGATTGTGTGACTGGCAGCTTCCGAGCGTGATCTCCGGATCGCCGGGACTGAGCAGGCCGGGCCATATCGGCAGCGGAATCTGTTCCCATTGCGCAAGGCCGCCGAAAGGATTCCTCTTCGCCTCATATCGCGGTTCTATAACGTCAATTTCAGGACGCCCCGCCCATCTCTCCGCCGTCCACTTCGCCTTGCGGAACTTTGAGTGGTCGGCGTAGTCGTACCCCCACGGGGTCTCGCGCTTAAAGTTCTCGATCGTTCCATACTTGCGCTTCAGGAAATCCGTGAAGAGCTTGTGGTGATGGGGATTGGACAGGTCGTGTTCGAGAATGATGTCCTCCTCGCCGATCATCATTCCGAGGACGTTGGCGCATTTCGAATAACGACACATGATCTTGCGCGTCGCCAGCGCCTGAGCCTCGAGGACCGCCGGGTAGATGTGGTAGCGCGTCCTGTAGGGCGGAGAGACAAGGCCGTGCGCGGACCAGTAGAAATCCCCCTCGAAGACGATGTATCGCCCGTGTGCCCACGCCCTTTTCACGAAATAATCAAGCAGGTCAACGACCCGCTCGAAGCGTTTGTCCTCGGCGCCAGGCGGTTGCTGTTTGAGTTTCGCCCACTCTCCGCGCTCCGTCAGCAGGGACGCCCAGCCGAGCATCCTGATGTAAAGGTTGACGCCCGCCTTCTCCATCAGGTCGAGATCGCGCTCCAGTTGCTCCAGGTCCCATCCCTCAAGGTTCAACCCCCGTTCCTGCTGACCGTAGATCGTGAAGAAAAGATGCCTGACCCGTCCCTTCCCGTCAATTAGCTGACCGGTTGCTTCATCAATCCGGCAGAAGCCTGAGAATTGGTCCCGAAACTCCGGCTTATCCGGCGGTTCGTCCATGATGAGGAACGGCCCATCGCGATCCTTCTCCCACGATTTGCGAAGCGCTTCGTTATGCGGTTCGAAGCGCTGCTTCAGAAGGTCCTTTGGCAACAGCGCGAATTCCCGCCCCCAGACGGCTTCGCCATCCTGATAGTAACCGCCGACGTCCTTGACCGGACTCCATTCGCCGCCCGCTTCCGCCGAGGCCGTCCATCCATCCGGCGGATCGTCGCTCCACTGCCAGCCCTCGCCGGTCCCAAAATCTTCATGACTGCCGTCCGCGTATTCGACGCGCAGTTGGGCATACAGTTCCGGACGCCATTCGCAGTGAACCTTCGCGCAGATGAGCAGCTTCCCCGGTTTCAACCTGCCGGTAAGATCATTCCATGAGGGCGTTGCCTGGTGGCTGTCCCACGCCTCGCAGATAAGCCTTCCGTCCGCATAGAGCGCGACGGTCTGCCTGGGCGCGACCGCCAGCACAGCCTTCCTCACGGAGCGGCTGATGTCCCATGCGCCCCGGAAGCATGTGGTTTTGCTCTTGCTGTTTCCGGCGACCCAGCGCGCGGAGTCGGGAATGAACGGCGAAGATTCGGAGGGGGGGTACCAGACCGGTTCCCGACGCGTCGCGCATCCGGTGACGACGCACGCGATCAGAATTCCTGACGCAATTGCAAGAAGGGAATCTCTCATCTCGCTCTCCAATCCGACCGAGCCGTTCGCCTCCGACAGCAAGGCGGGCATCCATGCCGGATCCTGCCGCCTCCGCACAAAGAGGATGAATCATTATGCAGGATAATATCTTACGATTGCGGATAACAACGGTCACGAATTTTGCTTCAGGATAAGCGCATTCCGCCATCTTCGTTATAAAGTCTCACGAGATCGGACTATGCGGCAAAACGCAGGATTTCCACCTCGGCCCCCTTCTTTACCGCCTCTTCGGCAATTGACGCGACACGCGCGGCGATGCTTTCGGAAAGATAATACTCGCCGCATGTCGCGCAGACATCAGCCGGCGTCTCTTTGATGATGACGGTGGTTGCTCCGCGCTGAAGCATGACTGTGGCATAACCCGGACGAGTGTCTCCATGCCTGCAGATAACACACTTCATCGTTTTCTCCTTGCTTTGAGATCAGGAGTCCACGATTCCCGATCAGGTTCGTATGTTGTAATCACGTGGCAAATCCCGCTGACCGGTTCTATGGCTGCTACAACATGCAGGATACGGTTTCCGGCCCTGCCAACCACAAGACGACTCGGCCACGGCTCGTCTTCCTCGTAGGTTTCTGCAATCTCGCCCTCGGTTAGAACAACACGCACTTCCTCGGGACTTATGTATCTTTCGAACATGCGTTTGATTGCATGCCCGGTGAAGACGAGTTTTACGAACTTCAAGTCAGAATCCTCTCAGCTACTCGGCTAGCGCCACAGGCATGAAGTTCCTGATTTCTATTTATTATACTGTGTCTACCTGCCATTCACAACCGCCCTGAAATCCCCGAAACTCGTCTCCATCGCGTCCCCGGCGGCTCGCGCCTGTCCAGTCACGCCAACGCGCATCCCCTCGCTCCACGCTACGCGGACATCCGCAAGCTCTTTGCCGTTCAGGATCAGATGGACCGAATCCCCGTCGTGAACAACGCGAAGTTCGCACTCCCCCCTGTCATCCGTTTTCAACAATACTTCTCCCGGTCCCCTTCTGCCGTCGGCGTTATACGACCACACGTTGTGCTCAGTGTCCTGGGCAAAGAGCATGTAATTGGACGAATCAACCCACAGAATGATCCCGCTGCGCGCGCCGGTTCCCTCAGCCTTCATCGCGCCGCGCTTCACGCTCGCTTCCAGCCGCTCGCCCGGCTTCACCGTGAACGCCCCGCGCGACAGAAGCGTCTTGCCGGACCAGTAGTTGATTGACGTTTTGCCGGAGATCGTCAGTTTCCCGCCGCCGGACGTCGCGCTCATCCCCTGCGGTTCGGAACTCTCCAGGCCCAAATCGAGCAACTCCCACTTCCCCGCGTCAATCGCGCCCTGGAAATCGTCATCCAGCTTCTCTATCGCAGCGGGGGGCGGCGGGATGTCGTATTTGCGCGCCGGCGGCGTTCCGACTCCGGCAGCGCGAAACTCGAAGGCTCCGGCTCCGACTCCGAAAACACCGCAGGCCGCGCTGCGGTCAATCTGCGTGACGCCCGGCGCTTCCGCCGCCGGCTTTCCGCCCTCGGTGATGACGGCGTTCCTCTTCCCGAAGGTGGGCACGAAAATCAGCGCCCCGGTGTTGGGCGGAATCGTCACGTTCATCACAACATCATCGCCGTCAAGCTTCCACTCGCTGGCAATCCTGCCGTAGAGCGTTTCCCTGCCGGCCTTGACCCATTTCAGGTTTCCGACCGGCCTGGGCCTTATGACGATGTTCCGGAATCCCGGCTCCGCCGGTTCGATCCCGGCTAGGGATTCGTAGAACCACTCCCCGACCGATCCGAGGCAGAAATGGTTGCGCGAATTCATCCCCGGCCCTGCCGTGTCGCTGTTCCAAAGCTCCCAGATCGTCGTGGCGCCCTTGCGCGACATGTATCCCCATGACGGATAGGTCGTCTGCGTCGCCAGCAGCCACGCCAGATCGTGATGCCCGCATCGCGTCAGGACGGGGTTTATGTATCCCGTCCCCAAAAAGCCGGTCGAGAGATGCCCCCGACGCGCAACCACGTCGTCAACGACATTCTTTACAACCGCGCCGATACGATCATCCGGAACGATGCCGAAGTAGAGCGGCAGAAGGTTCGCGCACTGGGTCCTTCCGGGGTACTGATTCGTATTCTTATCCAGGAACTTCGCGTTGAATGCGGCGCGCGCAAGCTCCGCCTCCTTCTCGAACTCCCGCGCTTCCGCGTCCTTGCCTATCGCCTCAGCCATGCGGGCCAGCAGTATGTTATCGTAATAATAGTATGCCGCGCTTATCGGCTTCGCCGGGGACGCCGTGACCGCGATCCAGTCGCCGTAACCGTCCTCCTCATAGAGGCGGTCCTTCGCGCGCTCTTTCATGAAGTTCCGCCACGCGACCATGCAGTCCCAGTTCTCCTCGATGATGCGCGTGTCGCCGTAGTGCCTGTAGACCTGCCACGGGACGATGATGCACGCCTCCCCCCACGCCGGTCGGGCGACGCCCGCGCCGTTGGTCGGATTGACGTCCTGCACAGCGCCGTCCGGCCTCTGGCAGTCGCGGATGTCGCGCGTCCACTTGGTGAAGAAGCGCGCCGCGTCCAGGTTCCAGCAGAGAGTGTTGGCGAATATCTGCGTGTCGCCGGTCCAGCCCAGACGTTCGTCGCGCTGCGGACAGTCCGTCGGCACGCTGTACATGTTCCCGCGCGCGCCCCAGAGAATGTTGCGCTGAATGCTGTTGACGATCTCCTCGCCGCATTCAAAAGTCCCGCTCTGCGGCGACGCGGAACAAATCATGCGCGCTGTCAGCGCGTCGGCCGTCGGTTTGGCGGGGAATCCCGTAACCTCCACGAAGCGGAATCCGTGATATGTGAAGCGCGGCTCCCAGACCTCCTTGCCCCCGCCCTTCAGAACGTATTCGTCGGTCGCTTTCGCGCTCCGCAGATTCTCGGTGTAAATGTTGCCGTCGGGTTTCAGAACCTCCGCATGGCGCAGGACAACCTTGTTTCCCGCTTTGCCCTCAATTATCAGTCGCGCCCACCCCGTAAGGTTCTGCCCGAAATCAAAGACGAAGACGCCCGGCGCAGGCTCGGTCACGGCGATCGGCTTCAGTTCGGCGATGGTCTGTATCGTCTCCTTTGCCTGAGGAACGAGATTGGCTTTTGAATGCTCCGCCGCGACCGTCGTCTTCCACCCGGACGCATCGAATCCGGGCATGTCCCATCCCGGCATCTCAAGCCGCGCGTCATAGCTCTCGCCGTCGTAGATTGAATCCTGGAGTATCGGCGATTCGCGCGATTTCCACGTGTCATCGCTCAGGACAATGGTCTCCGCGCCGTCGGCAGTCTCGATCCGCATCTGGAGCAGAAGCCGCAGCGACTCGCGCCCCGCCATGCTCCACTCCCCGCCGATGCTGCCATGCCACCAGCCGCTGCCCAGTATCACGGCAACGCAGTTGTCTCCCTGCTTCAGCATGTCCGTAACATCGTACGTCTGATACTGGGTCCGCTTGTCAAACCGCGTCCAGCCGGGCGTAAGGATGTCCGGTCCGACCTTCTGACCGTTGATCCTGAGTTCATACGCGCCAAGGCCGCATACGCGTACCCGCGCGCGTTTGACCTGCCCGGCGACGGAAAAGTCCTTCCGCATCAACTGTGCGCGCAAATGCTGCGCAGTGCCGGGCTTGTTCCACGGCGCGCAGCCGTACTTCCCGATGACGTGAGCGCCGCTCCATGCGCCATCGAAGAAACCAACGCTGTTCCATCCGGCGATCTCTGCGCGGGACGTCTTCCAGTCCCCGCCGCTCTGAATCCAGCGCGTCCGGGAATCCTGGAACTCGATGCGCATGACGCCGACGAAGCCGCAAGGCCCCTCCGTGTTGCGAGCTTTCACGGCGATTACGTTCCTGCCAGCCTGCAAGAACTTTGCGCAGTCGAAACTGAACATTTTGCTCCATTCGGTCCCGTCGCCGGCCTTCTTGCCGTTCACGAATGCCTCAAACACGTTATCCGCCGTGCAGCGCAACTCGCACGATTTGACCTTCGCGATGGATTCGATATTGAATGCGCGGCGCAGATAAACGGCGCTGTCGTTCTTGAACCCGTCCTTGTCCCATATCCACTCCCCGCGTTCCCATGGTTCGTTCCGCGCGGCGTCACCGTCAGCGGGGGCGGCTATCCACTGCGCCTTCCAGTCCTCCGGCTTCAGGCAACTCATTTCCCATCGAGCGGTATCGCTGAAAGCGGTCGCATTGCCATCCGCGTCCCAGACCATGACCTTCCAGAAACAGGCCCCCTCGCCGGCAAGCGGCTTTCCGGCATATGGAACGTGGACCGACTGGTCGCTTTCGATCTTGCCGGTATCCCACAGGTTTCCTTCATCCCGCGCAAGCGCCTCGGCGGAATCTGCGACAAGGATGCGATAAGCGGACTGCGCAGCGCCGCGGCGCGCGTCGTTCAGACGCCATGATAGTCTCGGCGACGGCGTGTCAACGCCGATAGGATCAACCTGGTATTCGCAAAGCAGATTTATCGGAGCGCCGACCGGCGGAGCCTTCGCTTCTGCCGCCGCGGAGCCTGTTGAGGAATCGCCGGAAGTCGGGCCGTTGGCGCAGCCCGACGCCAATATGACCATCGAGAAAATGAAAAGCGCCTGTCGCGTTAAATTCTTCATGCTCATGCTCCGTTGTCTGTCGCGGAATTCGTTGCGCGCGATTGTTGCCGGCTCAACGCCCCTTCGCGCCTGATTGCGAATGTTTTTTCAGGAAAGCCTTAATGCCCGACTTGAACGCCCCGGAAAGAGGCACGCCGACGTGATCTTTGCCTTCGATGAAAAGGACCTCATGGTTGCCCGTCTTGCCGATCATATTGTCCACGGCCTTCTTCAGGGGATCCCTCGTGCCGATTACGCTGAGGAGCGGGACCTTGTTGCCGCGCAACTGCTCCTCAGTCCCGTCCATCTCCGTCATGCTCCCGAAACAGGACGCCAGCGCCAGCGGATCGAACATCTTCATCAGGACGAAATTCGTCACCGCCATCTGAATCCTCGCGGGCAGAGAGGTCCGCCGGTCGAAGAATGTCATGATGGGCCGCATGCTGCGTTCCTTCCGGAGCGCGTCCGGCAGCTCCGTCACCATCTTCGGATACTTCTTCTCCGGAAACCATCCGGCCCCCGCCGCGACACAACTTATCGCGCGGTCCGGATGCGTTGCGCAAAAACTGAGAACAATGAATCCGCCCATCGAATAACCGACGACGTGCGCCTTCGGTATGCCGAGATGGTCCATAAGACGGGCTATATCGTGGATCATCTCCATCCCATATGCGTTCTCCTCATGCGGCGCGTCGGACAGCGCGTGCCCGCGGACGTCCATCGCAATCACGCGGTAGTCCCTGCTCAATGCCCGGATCATGCCCGGAATGCGCCAGTTCAGGTCCTGGTTGGCCGCAAACCCATGCACAAGGATGACAGGCTCCCCGCTTCCCTGCTCCGTGAAATGTATCTTCACCCCGTTGGAGTCGAAGAACCTGCCTTTGACGCGATGAATCAGCAAGAAAGCGACGACCGCCACAATCAGCACAAGCAGACCCGCCAGTCCTGCCGCTATTGCGATTAGAATGTTCATTGCCTGCCGCCTGTCTTACAAATTTGATTCTGGAAATCAGCGCGCCTGTCACTGAAGACAAGGCCGCATCGTACCGCTGCAACCCCATCCGATGCAAGCAACTGCCGGAGCCATGCGAGCATCAGTTTGCATCATTGTTGACTGAATACTCGCCGGGGGAGTATCATTTCAGGGAACATTCAGCCATTGAACACTGGAGGCGCGAAACCATGAAACTTCGCAACATACTGGCTATCGGACTGACACTTGCGGCGCTGGGATGCGGAAGCGCCGGACGCGTTGACGTTGACGACGCCCGCGAGGAGGGCTGGGGCGCAACCGGTACCACCAGCCAGGATATCGGCGGCATGTGCCGCGAAATGGCCGGCGAACTGCTCGCCCTTCCGGCGATCAAGGAGGCCGCCGCCCCGCCGACCATCGCCCTGCTCCACATGGACAACAAGACCAACGATTACATGGATACTGACCTTGTTCTCCGGAAAATCCGCATTGCAATGATGAAGGCGGTCGGGGGGAAGATCATTTTCGCGGACCGCGCAAGCTACGAGGCCGTGGCCCAGGAGCGCAAATCCAAACAGGCCGGTAGCGTCACCCAGAACGCGGCGCGCGCCAACGACAAGGTTCTCGGCGCGGACTACTTCCTCACCGGCGAAGTCGCGGCAATCGTCAAACGGGTTGACAAGGGTAAGACGGAATACACAGTCTGGTCCTTCAGGCTTACCGACGCGCAGACCTCCCAGGTGCTCTGGGAAGATGAATACGAATTCAAGAAATACCACAAGAAAGGCTGGTTTGACCGCTGACCGCCCTCTGATGCCCCGCGCGCTTCTGTTCGCCTTCCTTGCCGTCGCTATGTCCGCCGCTCTTTCGGGCTGCGGCAATCCCGGTCTTGAAGCCTACGCCGACGGGCGGTATCAGGACTCGATGACTTATTTCGAGGAACAGGCGGCAAAGAAGGATAAAAATTTCGCCCAGCATTCCTGCAATCTCGGCAGCGTGGCCGTCGCAGTCGGGGAATATGACAAGGCGTGGCAATCCCTTTACGATGCCAGTTGCGTCATGAATGATTATGAGGCCGGCAATCTGCGCGGGTTGGCAAGTCTCATAGGATCGCAGGCGACCCGGGTCTTCAAGGGAGAGAATTATGAAAAGGCGATGGCCAACTGCTATCTGGGTATAATTGATTACATAAAGGGTGATTATGAGAAGGCGCGCATCGGCTTTGATCGCGCGCTCGAATGCAAGCAGGACGCGCCGGAAAAGTACCGAACAGACTTCGCCCTGGCCCACTACCTGAAAGGACGCGCGCTCCAGCGACTGGAAGGCAGCAACCCGAATGACGTGCAAATGGCCTTCCGGCTTGCCAAAGAGTGGGCGCCGCAGAATCGGTTTCTAAACCTGGAGAAGAACGCAAAGGCCAACCTTATCTTAGTGGTTGACCTCGGGTATGCTCCCCGGAAAGTGCCCAGCGGTCTGTGGGGCAGCGTGGCGGAGTTCGAGGCCGTGCCATACGCCGACCGTGTGGCGATTGTGCTTGTTGACGGGCAGAACTGCGGCCATACGGCCAGAATTCTGGACTTCGAGCATCAGGCGCTCACTGTCGGGGATTCCCCAACGGACACGGTTCAGACGGCCAAAAGCATCCTGAAAACCGTTGCGCTCATCGGGTCTTTCTTCATACGCGACACGTGGGGGCGCATTATCGTGTTCGTGGTCGCGCTGGTCTATCCCGTTGAAGCTGATTGCCGGCAGTGGGACCTTCTGCCCGGTGAAACGCAGATAATCGCCCTCCGAGTCAACGAAGGGGATCACAATGTAGAAGTCAGATTCCCGGTGACCGGCTCTCCGCCGCAAGTCCGGCGTGTCACCGTTGGCGACGGCGACAGGTTGCTTTACTTCCGATGCGGGATCATCGGCCCCCCGACAAATCGGGATGAGCCGAAGCATGAAAAAGGCGTCAATTTCGCCGCCGTTCATGAACAACCCGGAGATAAGAAATGAATACCGATTTGCGCGCATTGCGCCGTCAGGCATTGTTGCTGGCCGTGTGGTTGCTGGCATCCTCGTTACCTGCTCAACAGGCCGCCACGCAGAAATCGGAAATTGTCTTCGAAAAGAACGTCATGGTTCCCATGAGAGACGGCGTTCGTCTTGCCACAGACCTTTATCGCCCTGCTGCTGATGGAAAATATCCCGCAATACTCATGCGCACTCCTTACAACAAGGATGCACAGAAGCATGATGAAATGGTGCGAAAAGGTTATGTCCTCGTTTCGCAGGATTGCAGGGGCCGATTCGCCAGCGAGGGCGATTTCAAGGTCTTCGTCAATGAGGGACCGGACGGGTGTGACACCATAAAGTGGACGGCAGAACAACCCTGGTGCAACGGCAAAGTTCTTATGACGGGGGGCAGCTATGTTGCTTCAACTCAAATAATTCCGGCCATTTATACTCCGCCGAATCTTGAAGCGCTACAACTCATCGTATGTCCGGCAATGGACCCGAAGTTCACGTTTTACCAGGGCGGAGCTTTCAGGCATGAGATGTTGCAGGGGTGGATGATCGGCATGGCGTTGAGCAGTCAAAGGATGCAGCGCAAAGAGGTGAAGGTGGGGGAGATTAGCGCGCTGGTCAAGGATGTAAAGATGTCGGAACTCCTTGGCCCCGGAGGGCTTGAAAAGAAGCTAATGAAGATCGGCGATCGCTGGCGCAAACATCTTCCACTAACTGAATATGGCCCAATCGGCATCGGCGGCAAGGGTTATACGGATACGTGGGACATGGTCATGCAGGGGTGGTATAAACCGGAAATCTGGAATCCTGCAAACGCCTATGCCGCCGTGGATAAGATTGATGTCCCGTGTCTATTCCTTGCCGGTGTTTATGACATATTCTGTCAGGAAGACATTGAGATATGGAAGGCGTTGCGTGAACGTGGCGGGCCGAAGGCGAGAAACAATACTTACCTGATTCTCGGACCCTGGCGGCATGGCGGCGTTCCGACCGGCGACCTGAAGGCGCCTGAACCCATGAAGATTATCAGCGATACGATGGACGCGTGGATGGGCAGATGGTCAACAGGCAAGCCTAACGAGGTTGATAACTGGCCGCCGTTGAAGTGCTACGTGGCCAATTCAGACCTGATTATCGAGGACGACTGCTGGCCGCCGAAAGCCTCCAAACCCTTAAGGCTGTATTTCTCCGAAGATGGACTGACAAGAGAAAAAACGACAGCAGAGCAGTCCTTCAGCTCTTTCAATTATGATCCGGCCAACCCAGTGCCAACCCTTGGAGGATGCAATCTGACAATTGCCAACGGGATGCGAAATCACGCATCGCTCCTTGAACGCGAGGATGTGCTTGTATTCGACGCGCCACCGCTTGAAGAAGACGTTAATGTTGTAGGGCGCGTTACTGCCGATCTTTATGTCAAGACGACAGGCCCGGACACGGATTTCACAGTCATGCTGCTTGACGTTCATCCCGACGATGTCGAAAAGCTTGGCTACCGCGGCAATGTCTGCGACGGAATACAGCGCCTCCGCTTCAGAAACGGGACACAGCAGGAGTCGTTTGTCGAACGGAACCAGATAGTCAACATCAAGGTTGATCTCTGGAGCACTGCCTTCTGCTTCAAGAAAGGCCACAGGATGGCAGTCCACGTCAGCTCGTCAAACTTTCCACGATTTGACCGCAACCTGAATACGGATGAGAAATGCGGTGTGGGAACAAAAGCCCGTAAAGTGACCAACACCCTGTTGCACGACGCCGAACATCCGTCCAGCATAGGGCTCTATGTCTATGCCCCATAAGCATCGGTTGAGGGGATAATCATGAGGCACGATCAGTCATTGATTATGTATCATGAGATGATAGTCATGTTAATCCCATTCAACTGCATCGTGGAACAACCTGATAAGTTTGAGACGGCAATGACTCATGGATATGATAATAACCGGATTTTACGCGCGGTTTTTGGAAACCACAGGGACAGGCAAAGATGGATTGCGATTCCAGGCAACTGATAAGTTACATCGCTCCGGCAGCGCCGGCGACACGGAGACCAGCGGGCGGCGATGAGCCTTTCCTGCGCCCTGAGATTGGATTCACGCCCGGATGGTTTCAGGTCCGGTCAGACATAACATTCGGTCCTGAGTGGCATACCGATCCGGAGTATCGCCTCCGCAATCTTCCTTCAATGTTTGAATCAATGGCAGAAGCATTCGGGCCTTCAGGTATTGGGCATATTATAAATTGCCTGTCAGATGCGGATATTCTGACGGGAGTCTACGGCGGGTGTTTCGTGCCGGGTCTGTTCGGCGTTCCGATACGATATGCAAAGGACGGCTGGCCGGCATGTGAGCACAGGTATCTCTCCGATGATGAGGCGGCGAGACTGAAAGTTCCCGATCTAGATAATAATCCCCTGTTCTGCGACCTGATGCGGCAGGTTGATTGGATAAACTCCGAGCTTGGAAAGGTGGCGGGGTACATCAACTGGCAGGGCGTGCTGAACACTGCATACAGGTTGAGGGGGGAGAGCATCTTCACCGACATGTCGCTTGAACCCGGCAGGGCGGATCACGTTTTTTCATGCGTGGCGGAAACGATGATGTCGGGGGCGCGACGCCTGTATGCCGCCCAGGCCGCAAGCGGCTTCGATGTCAGGCACTTCACCGTAAGCAACTGCATGGTGAACATGATTTCCCCGGAGAAGTATGCGGAACTGCTTCTGCCATACGATGTCCGTCTTGCGGAGGAATTCGGCCTTCTGGGGGTCCATAATTGCGCATGGAACGCCAACCCGTACCTGGAGCCTTACAGCCGGATTCCGAACGTCGGATACATTGACATGGGAGGGGATTCCGACCTTCGGCGGGCCAGGGAAATCTTCCCGCAGGCCAGACGGGCTTTCATGTACACCCCGATGGACGCGGCAGACAAGCCGCTGTCTGAAATAACAAGAGACCTGCGGCGAATCGCACTGTATTACGGACCGTGCGATGTTGTGTTCGCCGATCTTGAATGGAACGTGGATGACGAGAAGGTCGTCGGAATAATCAACTGCTGCAGGGAATTGAGCAAGGAATCGGCTGAAGAATCCACGATGACGGAGGAAACCTGTTGAAACCGAGAGACGCATTCCACGCGCTGATGAGTTTCGAGAAACCGGATACGCTTTGCCAGTTTGAATGGGGCTATTGGGATGAGACGGTCAGGCGCTGGCGGGGAGAGGGGCTTCCGGAAGGAGTCAATCCGTGGGACGACTGCGGCATAATCCACTACTTCCGCCCGCCCATGAACCGGCGATATTATCCGGAATTCGAAAAGAAGACACTCGAGGATGACGCGGACAGCCGGATTGTGCAGAACGAGTTCGGCGTCATCCTTCGCGAGAATAAAAGGGGGATGAGTCTTCCGCAGTTTCTCAAACATCCGGTCTCCAACCGCGACGATTTCGAGAAGATCAAGGAACGGCTTAATCCGGAGGCCCCGGGGCGCTACGGCGCGGACTGGGACCAGTGGGCCGCGTGGAGCCGTGAAGCGCCGCACCTGATCTGCGTCGGCACGCGGGAAAACGGCTTCTTCGGATGGTTCCGCGAACTGATGGGGCTGGAAAGTCTGCTGACGTCATACGTGGACCAGCCCGAGCTGATTCACGAGATGTGCCGATTCCACCTCGACTATCTGAAGCGGCTGGCCGTGAAGACGATGCGGGAGGTGAAACTCGACTTCGTTTTCATGTGGGAGGACATGTCGTATAAGAACGGCCCGCTGATATCCCCGGCCTTCTTCCGCGAGTTCATGCTGCCGTATTACAAGGAAATAGTGGACTTCTACAAACAGATGGGCGCGCGGTGGGTGACGGTTGACAGCGACGGGGACGTCACGCAGTTGATCCCCCTGTTCGTCGAGGCCGGAATTGACGGGCTGCTGCCGTTCGAGGTCGCGGCGGGCATGGACGTAATGAAAATCCGGGAGGCGTTCCCGAAACTTCTGATTCTGGGCGGGATTGACAAGCGCGCCCTGGCGCTGGGACGCGACGCCATTGACGCGGAACTCGAATCCAGGCTGCCTGGGATGCTCAGGCAGGGCGGCTACCTGCCGACGCTCGATCATCACGTCCACCCGGAAGTGCCTTACGCGAATTTCAAATACTACCTTGCGAAATGTCGGGAACTCTACAAGGCATGATTTTGCCGGGCATGGTCACGCCACCGACAAATGTCCGCAATCTTCGCAGCGCATTTGAAAAGGAGCAACCGGTGCATAAACCTGTTCGACATAAATGCCTGATGATTCTCCTCGTCGTAATCGCAGTATTCCTTGCCTCAGCGCATGAAGGAAGCGGATACGAGCTTGTCCGTTATCGCAATCCCGGCCTCGTCGTTGATTTGGGCGTCGGTCTATGGGCGCAGCCTCTGCCGATGGATTACGACGGCGACGGCGACATGGACCTTGTCGTCGCTACGACCAACAAGCCGTCAAGCGGCGTCTACTTCTTTGAGAACACTGAGGGGAAGGTCAAGTTCCCGGTCTTCAAACCCGCGATCAGAATCGGCGAAGCGAAGGCAAACTGCCAGGCTTTCGAGCTTGACGGCCAGATCGTCGTTACGACTCCGGGACGCGTCTACCGCGATTTCCGCAAGCGCCGTCTCGACGGCGGCGAACCGATTTCATACAAGAAGGAATTTCACGCCGGGCGATCTGATCACTGGAGAATCTGCGATTTCGATGGTGACGGCGTCAATGACCTTGTCATTGGAGCAAGCGACTGGAGGGAATACGGATGGGACAACGCCTTTGACGCAGGCGGCAAATGGACTCGCGGACCGATTCACGGTTTTGTCTACTTCGTGAAAAATATCGGAACGAACGCAGATCCGAAATACGCCCCCGCAGTTCAACTGCAGGCTGGAGATGCCCCCATGGACGTCTTTGGCATGCCCTCGCCCAGCCTTGCCGACTGGGACGGCGACGGCGACCTGGACATCATCTGCGGCGAGTTTCTCGACAAGCTCACGTGGTTCGAGAACATCGGCTCCAGAACCGAACCGAAATACGCGACCGGGCGGCATCTGAAATACGAAGGTAATACGATCACGATGGACCTCGAAATGATCATCTCCATTGCCGTTGACTGGGACGGCGACGGAGATCAGGACCTCGTCGTCGGCCAGGAGGACGGGCGCGTTGCGTTGATGGAGAACACCGGAGGATTCATGCACGGCATGCCGTCCTTCCTGACGCCCAAATTCTTCAAACAGCAGGCCGACATGCTGAAGGTCGGCGCTCTTTCCACGCCCTACAGCTTCGACTGGGACGGCGACGGAGACGAGGATATCATCTGCGGGGATACGGCGGGTTACATCAGCTTCGTCGAAAACCTTGATGGCGGATGCCCGCCGAAGTGGGCCGAGCCGAAATATCTCGAGGCCGGCGGGCGGACAATCCGCATTCAAGCCGGATACAACGGCTCGATCCAGGGGCCTGCGGAGGCCAAGTGGGGTTACACGGTCGTTTGTGTCGCAGACTGGGATCACGACGGCTTGCCGGACGTCATGGCGAACTCAATCTGGGGGGAGGTGATATGGCACAGAAACATCGGAACCCGGAAGCAGCCTGCGCTTGCCCCCGCGCTGGCCGTCGAGGTTGAGTGGGAGAGCAAGCCGCCCAAGCCGATGTGGAACTGGTGGAATCCGAAGGGCAGACAGCTTGTCACGCAATGGCGCACGTGTCCATACATCACCGATCTTAACGGAGACGGGCTGAACGATCTAATTATTCTCGACCATGAGGGATATCCGGCGTTCTTCGAGAGGAAAAAGGATAACAGCGGACTGAAACTACTGCCGGGGAAACGGATTTTCATGGCGCAGGACGGGCAGCCGCTGCGTCTGAATCCGCTCATGGCCGGAAAGAGCGGGCGAAGGCAATGGGCAATGACCGACTGGGACGGAGACGGAAAGAAGGACTTGATCATTGACGGCAAACCGACGATGGATCTGATGCGCAATACGGCGCAGAAAGACGGCGAATACGTCTTTGCCGGCCCGACAGCGATTGATCCGCAGGTTCTGGCCGGGCACACGCCGCGCCCGACAATCGTTGACTGGAACAGGGACGGCGTCCCCGACCTGCTGATCGGCGCGGAAGACGGATTCTTCTACTACCTTGAAAACAGCCGGAAGGCGCAGGGCGCAGGGCAAGGCCAACAGAAGTGAGCCTTGCGGCGATGCGATGGCGCGGCGTTCCGCGTCTCTGCCGTGAACTCGAATCGCGGCAACCATCTTTACAGGAAGGCGAACATGGGACTCAGACTTGCAGGATTCGCGGTTTCGATAAGTTGCGCGTTCGGCGCGTGCGCGACGGCCATGCCCGACGGGAAGGAGCACGTGAACTCGATAGGGATGAAGCTGGTCCGCATCGAGCCGGGCAGTTTCAAAATGGGTTGGAAGCAGACGCCCCTGCCGAAGGCGATGGCATTTTTGGCGCACCTTCACAATGGGGACTTTGACGAGTCGCCGGTCCATAATGTGACGATATCGAAAGCCTTCTACACGGGCGCATTCGAGGTGACCAATGCGCAGTATGAGCAATTCGACCCATCGCACAAGGCGTTGCGCGGCAAACTCGGCTACTCGAAGGAGGACGACGAGGCGGTCGTGTTCGTAAGCTGGCATGAAACGCGGGCATTCTGCGAATGGCTTTCAAAGAAAGAGGGATTGCCCTATCGCCTGCCGACCGAGGCGGAATGGGAATATGCCTGCCGCGCCGGGACGGACTCGCACTTTAACTTCGGCGACGAGCTGCCGGAGGGCATCCGCAAAACAGCCAGGAGAAGCTGGTTCCCGGACGGGCAGAACGCGGCTGATGTGATATCGCTGAAGGTCGGACGATTTCCTCCTAATGCATGGGGGCTTTGCGACATGCACGGCAACGTGGAGGAGTGGTGCGCGGACTGGCACGGCCAGTACAGCGCGGCGGACCAGACCGATCCCGCGGGGCGCGCCGACGGGGATTTCCGGGTGACGCGCGGCGGAAGCGTCTTTACAGAACCGTATTACATGCGCTCGGTCAACCGCGCCGGGAACCTGCCGGACGACCGCAACTGGCTGATCGGATTCCGGATAGTCCTGGGAGAAGCTCCAAAGACGCCATTGCTTCAAGCTGTCGCGTTTCAACCTAATGCTACAAACGTCAGCCAGATCATATGCGACTGGTCCGGGGGACCGGATGCGGAGAAACCGTACTTCGCCGGACCGATCCAATACGTAAAAATACCCGACGGCTCGATGGGACCGATGTATTCGCATCACAATCACGATCCCGCGATCGTTGACTGCCCGAACGGCGACCTGCTTGCGATCTGGTACACATGCGTTGAGGAATCCGGGCGCGAGCTTGGCATCCTGGCGAGCAGGCTGCGCAAGGGGGCCGGCGAGTGGGAGCCGGCGTCGCCGTTCTGGGACGCGCCGGATCGCAACGATCACGCCCCGGCGCTCTGGAGCGATGGGAAAGGCGCGATATATCACTTCAACGGGCTTTCCGCCGCCGCAACTTGGGGAAATCTCGTCACGATCATGCGCGTCTCGACGGACAGCGGCGCGACGTGGTCAAAGGCGAAGATCATCGTCCCCGAACACGGGCTGCGCCATATGCCGGTCGAGTCGGTCTTCCGGACGAAGGAGGGATACATAATAATACCGTGCGACGCCGTGACCGGCGGCAACGGCGGGACGGCGATCCAAGTCAGCCGCGACGACGGCGCGACATGGAGCGATCCCGGCGGCAAGACGGCGGGCATCCACGCTGGAATCGTCCAGTTGACGGGCGGGCGGCTGATGGCGCTGGGGCGCGGCGACAGCGTTGACGGCATGATGCCGAAAAGCGTGTCGTCCGACATGGGGAAGACGTGGGAATATAGCGCCAGCCTCTTCCCGCCGATTTCGGGAGGGCAGAGGCTTGTCCTTATGCGATTGCGCGAGGGACCGATTCTCCTCTGCTCCTTCGCGAAGGAGATCGCCGTCAAAGATGTCTCAGGCAAGGAACGCAATGTGACTGGGCTTTACGCCGCGCTCTCGTTCGACGAAGGGGAGACGTGGCCGACACGAAGGCTCGTGAGCGACGACGGCCCCGGGCGCAAGGTTGAGACGACCGACGGGAAGGAGTTCACGATGGGGTTCAGCAGCGCGGAGCCGAGGGGGTACCTTTCGGTCTGCCAGTCGCCGGACGGCGTCGTTCACCTGATCGGCAGCAGGCAGCATTATCGCTTCAACCTTGCGTGGCTGAAATCCCCTCCCCCCGCCGAACCGGCCAGATAATGCTCGGGGCGCGCCGCATGGTTGACGCAAGAAGCATCCGGCGACACAAGACGACACAGCGCAGCGGACCTTACGGTCTGCTGCGCTGTTTTTTCCACTTTTCCGTGCGTGAAACGCGGATCGCATGTCGGCGTTCTTGATACTTCGATCCGCTATTCCGCCTGCGTCAGAACGTCATCTTCTTGACCTTGACGCCCTTTATCTTTTTCAGGGTCTTCTCGAAGGCGGCAATCTCTTTGGCGTCGCCGAAGGTTTCCAGAATAAGCAATCCCCCCGTGGAACAGTTCTTTTCGTCTACCTCGTGCAGCCCAAGCCGAGTCTTGATGTTGCAGCCGTACTTTGTGAGTGCGCTCTGCACCTCCGGTACGTTCGTCACGCGATTGACAATCTGCACGCCGAGAATGACCTTCTTCGCCATGTGAGTCTCCTTTCAAAGAGAGTATGGTATTACCACGGCGTGGAGATTATCAGTCCTCACTGTTGATTTCAATCCCTGAGACGTCCCTCGGCTTTCGGTGCGGTGAAGCCATGCTTCCCGCAAGATGCAAGGAACATGGCATCGTGCCCCGGTCCGCTGCCGCATAGCAAATGTCCCGCATGAAAACCTCTTGCGCGGCCGGAGCATGTAGTGCGACAATCATTCTCTGATGTTACATTCTCATTTCTTCAGTAATGCCTTGTTCGGAGAAGAGCAATGACATCCGGCAGACAGTTTCCCGGCTGGATTCGCCGTTATCGGTCCGGCTTCGCGCGCGTTCATTCTTTCGTTCTCCCCGTCATCTTCGGGTTATATGTGCTTCATTTTATCGCCCCTCGATTCTGCGAAGCATGCGCGGATGACGCCGATGCCGCCGCAACCGTCAACCTTGTCGGGGAGGACGGCAAGGCGCGCCTCTGGCGAATCACCACGCCGAAAGCCGGCAGCCATTACGTCATGTATATTGAGGGATCGGCGGAGGAGGTCGGGCGGCAGCACGGCGCGTTATTTAACAAGCAGATTAAGCCCTTCATCTCCCAGCTCGAGTTCGCCGCGAAGGTCTACAAGGCCGACACCGGAAAGCTGCATCGTCTATGGCAGGAAAAGCTGGAACCCTACTCACCGGAATGGCTAAAGCAGGAGATGGTCGGTCTGGCCAAAGGATCGGGATTGCCGGTCGAGACTGTGCATTGGATTCACGCCATACCGACGCTCTTCAACAGCATGTGCACGTGCGCGGCAGCCGCAGGCCCCGCGACTATTGACGGAAAACCGCTCATGTCCCGCAGCCTCGATTACGCCATAAACATCGGCATGACGACCTACATGCAGGACGCCGCGGTCACGACCGCCTACAAGATTGACGGCCAGATCCCGCACGTCATCGAGGCATGGGCCGGATACATCGGATGCCTGACTGGAATGAATGCCAAGGGACTCTGCATCGGCAACATGACCCTGATCTCCAGCGATGACGCCCGCGAGGGCATCCCGATGACTTTCCTGCTCAGGGAGATATTGGCAAGGGCGTCCACGACACAAGAGGCCGTTGACATCATCGCGGAGAAACAGCGCGATTGCGGTTTTGCGTACATGATATGCGACGCGGCCGGAACCATGCGCTGCGTCGAAGCCACGTCTCATCACATGGCCATCCTGGAGCCGGGGAAAAACGATCCGGCCTTCATGCCCTTCGCCTTCGCGAAGGATTACCTTGTTCACGCAAATGTCTTCGCCGATCCTGAACTGGCGAAGCTTCAGCGGGAGGTTTTCGACCCGCGCCAGGGTGCGCGCAACCAGTCGTGGATGCGCTACTCGATCTACGACACGCACATCCGGAGAAATTACGGAAAGCTCACGCCGGAGTCGCTCGTCGAGGCGCACAGGCAGTATCCGGTTGACTGGCCGGTGCTCCAACAGGCGGTCTACTCCCCCGCGCAGATGAAGGTCTACGTGGCGAACGCCGTGAATCCGCGTTCGACCGACCGCCCCGGCGCGCAGGACCAGACCAGCTTCGTCATTGATTTGGGCAAGCTGATGGAAGGCAGACTCGAAAATGCACAGGCAATTCCCCACCCCGGCCGCGCCAGCAAACGATGGCCTACGTGGGGTGTCGTCAAGGCGGACAAACAACTGCCGCACAAGCCCATCGAAGGGGACAAGGCCGAGGCGCTCCTGAAGGGATTCCTGCCCCCGCCGGCGGATTTCGACTGGATGGCCCATCCCATCAACCGGGAGAAAAACTATGAGGTAGTCTATCTCCGTTTTTCCTCAGGCGAGATCAATCCCAAGTACGCGGAGGTATGCCTGGCGCATTGCGAATATTACCACCCCGACATTCCTGAGGGGGAGAAGCGTCCCGCAGTTGTCGTCGTTCATTGCGTGGACGGAACTTTTGTGGAGTCCCGCGCGATATGCCGCCGCCTGGCCGAGATCGGCTGCCATGCAATCATGATGCAACTGCCCTATTATGGGGACAGGCGTCCCAGAGACCCGAACTGGATGGGAACGGTCTTCTCCCGTCCCGGCCTTGCAGAGGACGCCATACATCGCGCGGTAAGCGACGTCCGCCGCGCGCGGACGTGGCTCGCCCTGCAGCCCGACGTTGACGCCGCGCGCATAGGCGTCTGCGGTTCAAGCCTCGGCGGCGTGACAACCGCCCTGACGGCCGGGGTTGACGGAACGATTCCGAAGATCGTCATCAACGCCGCAGGCGGGGATTATGTCGAAATCCTGAAGCAGAAGGCCGGCGTGGCCAGGCCCGCGATGGCGCTGGCGGCACTGTCCGGCGTGACTCCGGAGCGCGCTTCCGAGCTTGCCGCGATGATTGATCCCCTGACCTACGCGCATCGCGTCAACCCGGCCTCGGTCATCATGGTCCTCGCGCTCAGGGACGAACTCTTCCCGCCATTCAGCATGAACAACTTGTGGAAGGCATACGGACAACCGAAGATAACCTGGTATCCCTGTGGCCACGCCGACATGGGGACCAACTGGACGGCATGGATTAACGACATAGCGATGCCCTTCCATCCCGACGCATGGTAGGGGCGGATTACAGCGGCATTATCGTGATCCTTATCGGCTCGCGCCCGCTCAGGTAGACCGCCAGCGTTGCGAACATCCAGAATCCGGCGATGACGCATTCCCCGAATATCACGCCGTAGACGAACGGGCGGAATTTCAGATACGCGTTCGAACCGCCGTAGCGCATGACGCCGGCCTTGACCAGCCAGCCGATCATGAATGACAACCAGAGCTGCCTCACCGGGCTGCCATACGACATCAGAAAACCGAGCGGATGCAGCGGCCACCACGGGAACCGGACGCGCATGACGCCCAGCAGCGCCGTCAGCCCCGCCCCGATTCCGAAGTGCGTCCACGCTGGCATGGCCGGCGACGGAGATCGCTGCTGATCCACCACGCGGTTGAAATACTCCTGATAACACTGGAGCGTGGCGTAGGGGTCAACTGCGGGCAGGCCGTAGCGATAATCCATCTTAAGGTGAACGCATGTCCCGACAACCATTGCGATCAGGACCCCTGCGGCCATCATCGCCATGAACCTGCCCCAGCGAAGCCCCCGCACGTCGCAGGCCATGCGGTTGCTGTTCGTCGCGTAAGGCAGCAGTGATTCGCGCAGGTCGTATCCGATAAGGACGCTCAGCATGGCGAACATCATGGTCGCGCTCATGCCCATCGTCCTGACGCCGAACAGGTAGAGGGGGGGGTGAATGAGCGCGAAACGCGCCTTCAGGTAGGGAAGCCCGGATTCCGCAATCGCGCGCGCAAGGATCGTGTTCTGGATCAGGAATATTCCCAGCAACGCAAACGCCCAGACCGGCCCCATTCCCTGCGTCCATAACCACCCCCAGACAACGCCCGCAAAAGCGAAGAAGCCGAAAAGCGACCACGCCTCCGCCCTCTCATCCTCCGGGCATCCCCGCCCCGTGATGACTCCGATCATGTTCCGCCCGGTCCGCCTCAGATGGCCGCGGGCTACGTAAGCCAGAAGCGCGAACAGGACGACGTAGCCGCCGAATTCCTCCATCCGCTCCATGTCTGCGTCGCGCGGAACTCCCGCCCAGACCGCCAGCGTCAGGAGCAGGTTTCGCAGGATCATGAAGAACCACAGGCTGAACGACACGTCCGACGGAAGCAGGCAGCCGATCGCGGCGATTGACGGAAATATCTGCCCGCTCTGCATCATCGCGTCGGTCGTATTCCAGGGGAAGTTCAGGAACAGCGGGCGGAGGTTCCACCGCAAGGTCGCGCACGGAACATTCGGATAATAGGCGTTCAATCCGTAGGGGATATAGAGAATGATCGGTATGGCTGCCCCGACCCACGCCGCGCGGCTCCGGAAGAAACTGTTGAACGTCCTCCCCGTTTCCGGCTCCCTGACAAGTTCCAGCATGAACTTCGCCAGCGGGAAGGGAAGGCTCTCGTGCTCCACCCACTGCCTGCGAAGAACTGTCCCGAGGCACAGGAACATACCTGCCAGCCCAAGCAGGACGACGCTCCATCGCAGCAACGGCGCGATCCACGCCCCCCACGGAACTTCCGACTTGCCGTAAAGGAAGCCCTTGATGACCTCCGAATCGGGATTCGTGCTCGCGAAGAGCCTCGGGTCAACGTATTTCAGTATTGGCTCCCACGTAATGAAATGCTGCGCAAGGTGGTGCGGGACGATGAGCGCGTTGAACCAGTAGCGCATGAGGCCGCTGGACGGGACCGTCGCGGCGGAGGTCATTACCGCCCAGACCAGGACAAGGTCCCCCGTTCCGAGGCGTTTGCCCGGCGCCAGGACGGCAAGCAGGGGATTCAAAACCAGCGTGAGCAGCGTAATTACGAATACGACGCCGATGGGCAGGTGATTGCCGAGGAAGAACGTATTGCCGAGGCGATAATCGTTGAAGGGGCAGAATGCCGCGACAAAGACGGCCCCGCCCAGCGCGATCAGAACGCCGCGAAGACTGAAGATCGCGCCATTATACGGCGTTCCGTTATCATTCGATGCGGCGGCGTCCGGTTTCTCGGTTCTCAACGTCGCTCTCCGGACATGACAACCTTCGAAGTTCCGCGCCGGGCTTCCCCCCGACGGCGTTTTTCACCGGGACTGTATTGATGTTAGCAGCGATGGGCAAACGCGGACAGCGAATTCCAATGTAGGGTGGGTTCGGACCGGCAACCGAAGGTTGACGATCAAACCAACGTGGCGCATGGCCTTAACCCTGCCTCCTGTGGCGCGGCAATGGCGGCTGTGTTATACTTTTCGGCTGAGGGAAGGTTTCACAAACACCGAAGTCCGATGCCCATGGTCTTTACACGATTACACAATTTCGCAGCCGTCATTTTCCTCACGCTGCTTATGCTTCAGGGACCAGCCCCCGGCGGGGACGCTCCGGGAGATGCCGCCCTGCTGTTCGACTTCTCGGAAGGCATTGGCGCATGGAGGTTATCGCCGCCGCAACCCAACGCCGCCAGGGGCGTCAAGCACTCCAAGAACGCCCTTGAGGTGGAACTTGAATTTCCCGGGGCGGCAAGCGCCGACGTCATCCTTCTGAACGCCGCGAAGCAAAGGGGCGCGGACTGGACGGACGGGGAGCGTTTGACCTTGAGGATAAAACTGCCCGGCGACGCCCCGGACGACGTTCAGGCAATAGCGTTTCTGAAGGACGGGACGCTGAGCTACTACCAGGCGCTGCGGAAAGTCCCCCTGACGCCCGGCGAGTGGAACGAAATCCCCTTCGATCTCCGTCCGTTCAACCTCGACTGGGAGGCCATCGGGCATTTCAAGCCGTGGGACGGCTACGTCCTTCAGGAAATCATGCAGTTCGGGATCAAGCTTCAGAGCATGAAGCCGTTCAAGGGGAGCGCTCTGATCGGCCCGATGCGCATGGACAAGGCCCCCCCGCCGGAATCTCCAGAGCCTACAAAGATCGAGAACCTGAGGACCAACGCCGGGAGCATCGGGCGATACGAGAAGTTCGAGCTTTCATTCAACCTGAACCGCTGCTACGAGAATCCCTTCGACCCGGCCCAGGTTGACGTTCAAGGCGTCTTCATAGCGCCGTCCGGGAAAACGTGTTCCGCGCCGGGCTTCTTTTATCAGAACTATATCAGGGAGAAGATTCAACTGGAGGAGCGCCTTACGCCCATCGGACGCCCTCATTGGAAGATTCGCTTCGCGCCGGTCGAGATCGGGCGCTATCGCTACTACATCAAGGTCAAGGACTCATCCGAGAGCAGGACCGGCATGCTGGAATTCGAATGCGTCGAGAGCGCAAATCGCGGCTTCGTCCGGATAGAACCGGAGAAGAAGCGGAATTTCGAATTCAGCGACAGCAGCAACTACTACCCTATCGGGCACAATATAGCGGCGGACAGCGACGCGCGCGGAGCCAGCGGGTTGGGCTTCGTCCCGACGTGGGGGGAAGGGACATTTGCGTATGACCGCTATCTCGGAAGGATGGCCGGAGCCGAGGAAAATTTCTGCCGACTCTGGTTCTCATACTGGAGCCTGGGGCTTGAATGGACGCGGCAGGTAACGCTTGAGGCTCCAGCCGCCGCCAAAGATTCTCCCAGCACGTACGATCCGTCCCAGTACGGCAACCTCGGGCGATACCACCTAAAGCATGCCTGGAAGCTGGATCACATACTTGAGACTGCGGCGCGCAATAACATCTACATGCTGATGCTTTTCACTGCGCACGGCGAGATCAGCGCGGATTATGAGTCGCAGTGGAAGGACAGCCCCTACTTCAGCGGCAACGGCGGACCGCTGGACGCGCCGAATACGTGGTACACCGACCCGCAAGTGAACATGTATTACAAGCGCAGGCTGCGTTACATCGCCGCGAGGTGGGGATATTCGACGAATGTCCTGGGATGGGATCTGCTGAACGAGCCGGACCTGGCAAACTACTACCGAGCCGTGCCCAACGAGGCCGCCGCATGGGTCAAGGACATGATCCTCTACATGAAGACACAGGACCCCAACCCTCATCTCTATACGTCCGGGCTGTTCCGATACAGGGAGCGATGGGCGGAGCCGGTCATGGGACTCCCTGAAGTGGACTTCAACACCGCCCATGTCTTCGAGGCGAATTTGGCGGATCAGTTGCTGGCGGACGTAACAGAGTTGACACAGAAATACGACAAGATATTCCTGGTCACGGAGGCGGACCTGACCCCCTTCCAGCAGAACCCGATCCTTGCCAGGCGCGCGCTGCACATGGCTCTCTGGTGCAGCTACTGCATGCCCTACGCCGGCGCGGCCATGTCATGGTGGTGGGTGTTCATTGACCAGCACGATCTTTATTGCCATTTCCACGCGCTTGCGAAGTTCGCCAGGGGGGAGGACCGGCGAAAGATGGATCTGGCGGTAGTCTCCCCGGTCGTGGAGTCAGCGCCGGAAGCCGCGAAACGCGCTTTGCGCTGCCAGTGCGTCCAGGGAAGCGGGCGCGCGTACCTCTGGGTCTACGATTCGCTCGCCTTCGCCAGCGCGGGATGCTGGAAGAAGTTCGAGGCCCTTCCCGCCATGGTCAGACTGGAGAACCTGCCGCCGGGACGCTACCATGTAGAGATCTGGGACACCATCAAGGGCGAGGCGATCAGCGCGTCGGAGATTGAGACGCCGGACGGGAAACTTCTGATCGAACTTCCGCCGTTTGAGACTGACATAGCGTGCAAGGTCAGACAGGTTGAGGCCGGAGAGCAGAAACCTCCCGCCGGAGAACAGAAATAGGTTTATGGACGGACTGGATTTTGCGGCGTTCAAATACGAGGCGCGCCGAAACCGATGCCGATAAGGTTCCAATGCGACTGTGGTTACGTCTGGAACGCCCCTGACGGCGCCGAGGGGAGACTCGGCTGGTGCCGGCAGTGCAGGGCCATAATCCGCGTCCCCGGCAGGCGCTCCGGTCCGGACGCCCAATCCGACAGTCCAACCGCCGCGAACGGATCGGCTAAGCGCGAGGATCGCAGCGGCAGGCTTCGCATGCTGTTGGTTGACCTGGACGCGGCTACGACCGCAATGGCCCGGGAATTCCTTACAAAGGACGGGTATGACGTCGAGACGGCCGCGTCTCAGGATGAGGTTGACGCCGCGCTGAAACGTTTCGTGCCGGACCTGGCCCTTGTCTCCGCGGAACTGCCGGAAGATCAGGGGTTCAGGATATGCGCAAGCCTGAACGCCACGCTCGCGCCGGCCAGCCGTTCCGACTCGGCCCGGCTTGCAATGCTGGCCGCCGATTGGGATAAACAGGCGATAACCCGCGCAAGACAGACCGGGGCGCAGGCGTTCCTCCACAGGCCGGCGACATACAAGGAATTCCTCGGCTCGATACGCAGACTGGCGTCATCCAACGCATGACGACGCCCCCGCGCCCACGATCAAAGGGATCATACGCGGCTCGCGACAAGGTAGAAAGATGAACGAAACAGGTCTTGACGGCCGTTACGCGTATGCCGCGCTGGTGCTGATGGGATTGTTCTTCAGCCTGGTCGTCGGCTCATGGCGCAAGCGGCGTCGGGAATCGGCGCACACCTCCCTGAAGATGTTCTTCACAGTCGGCGGGGGCATGCGCGCGGGGCTTACGAGCGCGTCCGTCGTGGTGATCTGGCTCTGCCCTCCCGCCCTGACGATCGCCTGCGCGATGGGTTATTTCTTCGGCGTAAGCGGAGTCTTCTGGTTCAGCCTGCTGGGCGGGGTTCAGATGCTGCTCTTCGCCATGCTGGCCATGACCTTCAAGCGTTACGCTCCGAAGGCGATCTCATTCCCGCAATACATCAAGGAGAGATACAGCCGGACGACGCACGCAACGATTGCCGCGCTGGGATGCGTCGGCAGCATCTGGCTCGGAGTGGTCTGCGCGATTGCCGCATCAAGGGCGCTGGCGAACATGTGCATGCCCTCGCCAAGCCGCGGCATGATAGCCGCGCTGCTGGGCGCGATGGGTTACTGGATGATCGCAACCCCCGGCCTTCGCGGCAGCCTGCTGAGCCACTACGCCCAACTCCTCCTTTCCGGATTCCTCGTCGTCGGCCTCGTGATGTTCTTTTTCATGACATACGGCGACGCCGGCGTCTACGAGCAACTCGCCTTCAAGGAGGCATCAAGAGAACACCTGAAACTCAAAATCGGCGAGGCCATGACCTACGCAGTGGCCATACATCTCTGGAATATGGGGCCGCTTGTCGTGGGTCAGGTCTACTGGCAGAGGGTCGCCGCGTGTAAAAGGCGCTCCGTCGGACTGGCCTTCATCGGGGCCGCGGTCTGCATAACCGGGATTCTGATGGCGCTCGGCAACTGCTTCGGCCTCGGCTCCCTGGTCAACTCCCCCATGCCGAATGATACGCCCGACGTGCGCTCCATCCTGGACGTGGCCGGCAAGGCGCTCTCTACCGTTTCGAGCGTCGAGTTCGGATTGACCGGCGCGATTGTCCTGTCCGCCTTTCTGATCGCCACGGCGCTGGCCGGCGTCAGCGCCGCGCTGCTTTCCGCCGTGTCGGTCTTCATCACTGACATATACAGTGTCTATATCAGGCCGTCCGCCGGAGAGCAGGAGCAACGCGGCGCCACCCGAAAGGCGATTGCCGCGGCTTCATTTCTTCTTGCCGCTGTCTCGTGGGCCATTGTCGAATTCCATGTCCCCGTCGGATTCATCTGGATTTTCCAGAGCGTCTTCCTGGTCTCCGCCGTCGTCCCCATCGCTGCGGCGCTTATTTTCAGCCGGTCGTCTTCGGCCTCCACCCTCAGCGGCATTGTCGCCGGCATCGCCTCCGGCGCGGCAACATTAATAATCCTCGGCAGACGCTACGGCGCGGACATGCCGGCGTTCATGATGGAGTCACCCGGCAATCTTCTTCTTCTGCCGGGCGTCGCAATGGCCGGAAGCGCCGTCGTCTCGCTGGGCGTGCCCATGATGTTCTACGGCATGAACTGGAGGGAGGCGCCGGTCCGGCTCAGAAAACTGGCGGCTGTTTTCATGGGGGGGGCAAAAACTCTCATTCCGCAGGGGCGGTCATCTGTCGAAACCGGACACGATCCACAGAAGATGGACGAGGCGAATCAACGCGCGGCATATGCCGCCGCCGCTTTCGCGCTGATAGCCACCGGAGCGATCACTGCCATTCTCGTCCTGAAACCGATCGAACTGCATGAGGCCGCCTTCTCGGTATGGACGATACTAAGCGTTGTATGGCTTACCATCGCCGTATCCATGCTCGCGCTGTCGCCGATAGCGGCCTTTCTCCAGCCCGGCCCGGACGAAAGCTGATGACTTCGGCACGGAAAGATAAGCAACGGGGAGACATCATCGTCAACCTTCCTCGGGTATTCAAAGCCCTCAATGAGGCCGCCGATCAGTTCGGCAACCCGTTCATCGAAAGAAACATCGCCGGACGGGAACCGTTCCGTGTTCTGATCGCCTGCCTGCTGAGCCTGCGGACGAAGGACGAAACGACCGCCGAGGCTGCCGACAGGCTTTTCGCCGTCGCCGATTCCCCGCGCGGGATACTTGCCGTCCCGGAGGAGGAAATCGCGCGGCTGATTTACCCCGTGGGATTTTATCGCCGCAAGGCCGCGACGTTGCGCGAGGTATGCCGCCTGATCCTCGAAGAGTGGAACGGAAACGCGCCGGACACCATGGAGGGCCTTCTTTCGCTCCCCGGCGTTGGCAGAAAGACCGCCAATCTCACGCTTTCCGCCGGCTTCGGCATTCCCGCGATATGCGTTGACACTCACGTGCACAGGATCACAAATCGCTGGGGCATGGTCAGCGCTCCGACGCCGGACAAGACGGAGATGGAACTGCGCCGCGTTCTTCCCAAAAGTTACTGGATGGCCATTAACCACCTGCTGGTCATTTACGGTCGCAACATCTGCATGCCCATCTCGCCGAAGTGCAGCCAGTGCCGGCTCTCCGATTTATGCCCGCGCATCGGCGTGCAGCGGAGCCGCTGAATGAATCCCGGCGAAACAGAGGGGAATCCCAACCCCGCGCCCAGAAAGCCGATCGCAGACGCCGTCATGCTGGCCTTACTTGCGGCCTTTATCAATTTCCAGGGAATTGGCTGGGGGCTTCCGTCCGTAACTCGGAACAGACTCTCTTTCCATGGCAGCAAGGATTATGCCGTTTCGCCTCTGCCGGAAGGGATCGTCGGAGACAGTTCCAGCCACTTCCCCGAGATCGCTGAGGGAAGGACGGCGCTGAGCGATCATTACCCCCCGCACTACTTCAATCCGCTCCGCAGCTATCATCCTGACGAGTATTACGTCCTCAAGGGCATCGGCAACATGCACCCGGAGCGATTTGACTTTGATCCGAAGCTCTACGGCTGGCCCGGTTTCACCTTTTATGCCGTAGCAGCCGCGCTAAAGGGGGCGCAGACCGCCGGTTTTCTCACTGTCACCCGAGACCTGACATTCTTCTTCGATAATCCCGGCCAGATGGCCCGGTTCTACCTGGCCGGAAGATTCCTGACCGGCTTATTCTCCGTCGCAGCGGTTGTCATGCTCTATCTAGCCGGGCGTAAAGGATCGGGAAGGACAGAGGGATTCCTTGCGGCATTGATGTTTACGGTGACTCCGGCCGTGGTCGTGAACGCACACTACATGACAGGTGACGCGATCGCCTTGTTCTGGGCAACGGTTCTGATCCTTCTGATCATGTCATGGCATGAACGGATGGACTGGAAACGCTACGCCGCTCTTGGGATCGTCTGCGGCGTCGCAACCGGGACGAAATTTCACGCCGCTACGCTGCTTGCCCCGGTCGGCTGCCTCTGGCTTTTCCGCCGCGACAAGCTGTCGGCGATTCCCGTGGTCGCTTTCAGCGTTATTCTGGGATTCGCCGCCGCAAGCCCGTATCACCTCATCAACGCCTCGCGCGCGTGGAACATCCTCACGGTTGAACTCGGCCAGGTCAGCCATTCCGCATCAATCCTGACAAAGCTCCGGAATGCCGTCTTCGGCCCGTTTGAGCTTCTGCAATATGGAATCGGCGGGTCTGCGCTGCTGTTCGCGTTGGCCGCCGTCCTCTGTAGGCTGCGCGCCGGCAGGCTCCAAGACCGGGCGCTCGCGGCGGGCGTCATCCTGATGTGGCTGGGCCTGGGGCAGTCCGGAACGCCATTCTGCCGTCACGTTCTCCCGCTTGTCCCATTCCTTTGCCTGCTCATGGCCCGCGCGCTTGTTGATTGGGATGTTCCCGACGCGCCTGCGTCATTGAAACGTCTCCTCCCGCTCGCTATCCTTGCTGTCGTTCTTGCGCCTGCGGCTTACAAGAGCTCCGGAATGTTGAACCTCTTCCGCGCGGAGAACGTCCGGGCGGGCGCGGGAATCAGCATCGAGGAAGCGCTGCCGCCGGGCGCGACGATAGCCGTTCCGAACCTTCCGCTTCAATACGACGTCCCGCCGCTGGATTTCAAGCGATACAACGTCGTCCTGACGGGATGGGACTTCGGGCGCGTCGAGTCATCGAACGCTTCATACATCCTCCTGTGCGAACGATGGCGGGAGATTTACATGCCGGGCGTCAATCCTCAATTTGACGCCTTCTGGTCGAGCCTGTACGGACAAAGCCGCGGCCCGGAGGCGAAATGGGCTGTTGCCGCGCGATTTGAGCTTTCCCCGGGCCTGTTCAGCCTGAGAAGCGTCCGTGATACATGGCGGGATTCGGCGACGGCGCGCTTCATCGGCCTCTCGGCGGACAACTCCCGCGCCCCTGAAGACATGCAATACGTCAATCCCAGGATGACCCTTTACGCCCGCGCAAGGTGAATCACAATGATCGGCGACATCCCGGTCTCCGCGATGATCATCACGTTCAATGAAGAACGCATGATCGAACGCGCGCTCCGCAGCCTGATGTGGGCGGACGAGATCGTCGTCGTTGATTCCTTCAGCACGGATAAGACCGTCGAAATATGCGGGAAATATACAGACCGAGTATACCAGCGCGAATTCCCGGGATACGAGAAGCAGTATTCATACGCGCTCAGCCTGACGAAGCATGAATGGGTCGTCACTCTGGACGGGGATGAGGCACTGACTGACGCGACAATTGCCGAAATCCGCAGGGAGCTTGAGAACCATGACGTGCAGTGTGATGCCTTCGCCCTGCGGCGGAAGACCTTCCTTATAGACCGCTGGATAGTCCATTCCGGATGGTACCCGCAATACAAGGTCCGTCTTTTCAAGAAAAGCAGCGGCGCTTACGGCGGGAGCGATCCGCATGTCAGCTTCCATTGCTCTGGACGCGTAAAGAAACTGAATGGCGATATCCTGCACTGGACTTATCCCGAAGGGCTTCATTCCCTGACGAACACGTCCAACAAGTTCTCCACAATCATAGCCAATCAGCGCCTTGCGAAAGGCCGTCCGTTCAGTGTCGCGATGATGTTGCTTGCCCCGGCGGGGGAGTTCCTCAAGAAATACTTCTGGAAACGCGGATTCCTGGACGGAATGCCGGGGCTGTTCCTGGCCGTCGGGTCGGCTTATTACGTCTTTTGCAAGTGGGCGAAGATGTGGGACATAACCCACAGGAAAACCGGTTTCGAGGGCGATCCGGAGAAGCAGTAGGCGCGGGGTGAAACCATGATCCCGCCGGACTATTCAAAATCACTTCGAGTTCCCGGCTCGCTTCAGCGCCGGGCCGATGTCAACCATTACGGGCTTGTCGTTGATTGTCGGAAATATGTCCGGATACGGCTCTTTGCGAATTCTCTCCGCTATCGCCTTGTATTCATCCATCCGCGCGGGGTCCAGCCGGTCCTTGCGAACGTAGAGGTATGACAGGTCCTTTTCCACCATCGCGCGCCTGCCGCCGCGGACCTCCTCAACCTCGATTGTGTCATCTAGGAGAAGAATCCACTCGTGTTTCATCCTGGCGCGCTCGGACGGAATCTGCAACTGCGCAGCCATGTTCCGCCCTCCCATGATGAGGATCATGTCCGTGTCGTAAAGCTCGGGTATGGTTATGGATTCCGGCCCGCGCGGCTCCATGAAAAACTCCATGTGCTTGTCGAGAACGTCCATCGGGTAAATCGTGTCATAGCGCCCGTCCATGCTGACCTTGCACGTGTCGCCCAGTTGCCAGATGAGGTATTCGCCCCAGTTGTATTCGCAGTAGATGTTCCCCTTTAACCCGGCCTCGCGGATGAAGCGGACGGCCCGGCACGGGGTCGGATGAAGGATGTTCAGTGAGGGGGCGGGGTGATCGCCTATGTACCGCACAAGCCCGACAACCGCCGGCAATACGGCGAAAATGCAGAAAATCATTGGCCATCGCGACTGGGCGGGCGGCAGCCCCTTCGCGTCGGTGGTTGTATCCCCCTCCTCGGCAAAGCCCGCCTCCATTGCCCGCGCAATGACCGGGGCGCACATGATTGCGAACAATGGAATGTGCCTGTAGCCGTGCATGGGCAGCAGAACGCCGACAACCGCGATGATATAGTCCGTCGGCGTCAGCTTCCCGGTTCCCGTGGCGGCAATGACGACGACAATCAGGACGGCGGCGTTCATCAGGTAAAAGTTTTCCTGGACGTGAAGCCCGCCAAGCGATTCCTTCAGGCTGCCTGCCCAGGGAATCGCCGGCCCCCATTCCGTTATGAACTTGCGCGTCATGGGGTTGCCGATCGCGCGGAAAAACGTCCGCCAGAGATCAATTCCGATGGGATTGGCAAGGGACGCGAGAGCGGACGCCGTCATGGCTGCGGCAAGGACGCCAAGGCGCTTCACCGCCGCCGCGCGCTGTTCCGAAGGGGACTTCACGGCCTCGATCGCCCCGCCTGTGAAGTAAAGCGCGCCAAGCCCAAGGCCTGCGAAGAATCCGCCGTGGGCGTTGGCCCATGGAAGCATGATGATCGGGAGCAGCAGAAGCTTTTTCCATTTGCCGTCGCGCGCTGAGGTGTCCAGCAGAAACACATAAGCGCCCATGCCGAGATAGGTGTAAATCTGCGGGCGGCATTGAAAAAAGAATGCGGCGAGATGCGCGGTCATGATCAGTACCGCCGCCTCGATCCACAATTGCCTGCATCCCCGCCTGAAGGCCAGCCACGTCAGAAGGATCGCCCCCGCCCCGAACGCTGTCTTGGCGGCAACCAGGCCGAAGCTTCCAAAAAGATCGTAAGCCAGCCAGAATGAAACCTCGAAGAGGGGTTCATGCCCGTGCCAGGGAGCCTTGAATGCGGTGTAGGAATACGGATCAGCCGTCAGAACTCGTCCCGCCCGGATATAATCCCTGCCGAACAACAGATGCCCCCAGACATCCGGATCAGCCCATCGCTGCGCGTAACACAGGGCGATGACCAGCATCCATGCCGCCGCCATCACGATAATCCGGTCTCGCCCCCGGTCAGACTTCGGAGCGCCGGCATCGGGCATTGCCGCCGCTTCTGCTTTATCCATGCCTGTCCTGTCCCCGTTCTTCTTCATTGTTTACGCAATCGCCGATGCGCGCCGTGAACGCCCTCATGGCAATTCGCCTGATGCCTTTTCCAGAGGGATCTCCAGCGCGACCCGAAAACCGATGCTCGGACGGCGCAGTTTTTGAAACGCGGCGTGCCTGTGAACCGATGAACAGACTTCCGGCGCGGAAGCCCATGACCCGCCCCTGATGACCTTCTCCTCGCCGATCCTCGGTCCTTTCGGATCATTGCGCGGGCTGTTCTCGTAGTAATCGGCGGCGTACCAGTCCCCGCACCATTCAAAGACGTTGCCGTAGACGTCGTAAAGCTCCCAGGGATTCGGCCTCTTGTGCCCAACCGGATGGGGCTTGCCCTCCCACCCGTTCAGCGCCCAGAGCGCCGCCTGCTCGAACGGCGCCGGCTTCGTCCCCGAATTTCCGCCGAACCAGCCGTAATCGGTCAGTGCGTAATGGCTGTTGCCGAAGTGATAGGTCGTCGCCGTGCCTCCTCTGGCGCAGTATTCCCACTCCGCTTCGGTCGGCAGCCTGTATTTCATGCCCTCGATCTTCGACAGCCTGGCGCAGAACTCCGCGGCGTCGAACCAACTGACCTGCTCAACAGGATTAACCTGTTGGACGTTTGCGCTGGGGTTTGCGCCCATGATCTTTTCATACTGCTGTTGGGTTACTTCCATCTGAGCAATGTAGAAGGAACGGGTGATTTCCACGGTGTGGGACTTGAGGTCGCCGCCGCCCATGTTGAAGGCGCCGGGCCGGATGCGGCGCAGGCGCATCTGAATGCCGTTGAGATATTCCGCGCCGGAAGGTCCGCGCGATGTCTCCGCCGGCTCAGGCAGTTGTTCTTCCTGAGCGCGAAGCAGGCGCGGCGAAAACGCCAAGAGAAACGCGCAAGGGAGAACGAGCGCCCTTGCGCGTCTGTATAACCGTTTAATCACAAAACCGCCCCGATCAGCCGAGAACGGCCACTTTCACGGTGTTGAGCATCTTGCCGCTGGAGGAGGTTACCAACTGCTGGGCGACCAACTGGCTGCTCCTGAGCAGGAAGCTGCCGGTCTCCGCCATGATTCCGTGCGTCTCCCCGCCACCGCTCACGACGCCGCCAATCCAGACGCGGCCGATGGTTCCCGCCCCGGAGCTCTTCGTGTCATCCGAGTTGCCCAGCGTGGCGTCCGAGCTGAACACGCCGGCGGAAACGTCCGAGCGCGTCAGATCGCCGCCGACATAGAGGTATGTCAACTCTCCGGAGCCTTTTTTCGCCTCGGTCGTTCCGAATACCCCAGCCTTGCCGAGGTCCACGCCCGTCGCCACCATCGAATCAGTCGCGTCCTTCTGAATGACCACGAAGACCATGTTCGTGCCGTTGATAGTAGAGTCAACCAGCGTCATGGCGTTGAGGGAGTAGACCTCCCCCGTGCAACGGAACACGAGATCTTCCATCGCGCCGTGGACAGAGACGGAGAAGATATCCTTCTTTACGTAGAAGTAGCCGGAGAAGTCACCCAGGATCAGAAGTTCCGAGAGCTTGTCGGATATCTCCACGTCCATCCCTGTCGCGTCTCCAAAAGCCATGATCCTGCCGGCATAACTTTTAACCGTCCATTTGCCCGCGATGTTGCCGTGGCAGATGAACTGTTGCATGTAACCACCAACGTCAAGGTTGAGCGTCGCGGCGCTGCCGAGAATCCTGATTGACTGGAGGTTCGTGCCGACCTTCATCGAGCCGGTCAGCGAACCGCCGACCAGGAACTTCTCGACGGACTTCGTGATGTCAATGGTCGTGTCGAGCATGTCGCCGCGAAGGTTGAACAACGTCACCGAGCCGCCGACCGTCAGATCGCCGTCCATCTCCCCGGGGCAACTCAGATGGGTCAGGTCTCCGCCGACCTTGATGTTTCCGGCAATGTCGCCGGTGTTCCAGATGGCCGTGGCCTTCTGCCCGATATCCATGTCGCCGGTAATATCGCCGGCCACAATGATCTTGCCGACGGAACCGCCGACTACGAGATCGTCGTCGCCGATCTTGAGGTCGCCGCCCATGACGTAGAGGTTGCCCAAGTTCCGGGCAATGTCAAAGCTGCCCGTGAAGCCGCCGCCGTACGCCGCAATCGTGCCGGCGTGGCCGTTGCGAACCGTGACGTCGAATGAGACGGTTCCCGTCGCCACGTAGAAGTAGTAGAGTTCGGAGCAGTTTAACTCGCTGGCCAGCGTCACGTATTGCGCGCCAAGCCGGCTGATGACGCCTTCGGCGTAAATCGTGCTGTCGCCCACGATGTAGTTGAAATACATGAATGCCACGTCGCCGTTGACCCTGACGTCTGCGCCGTATTGCAGGCCGGGCGCCCACAGGTAATCCAGGTTGCCGCCGATGATCGCGTCGCCCCGGACGTAGCCGTTAGCCACGTAAAGTCTGCCTATCCCCCCAGTCGTGAATAATCCGATTGTGTCACTGTACGTGCCGTCCTGGTCCGGGTCGGTCGGTATGACCGTCCCATCGCCCAGCGTCTGGCCGCCTATGCTGCCGCCGGCAATGCCGCTGTTGAGGCGTATGTAGGGAACGTATTCAGAAGCCGTGATGAATCCGACGTCCTTCACCGTCCCGGAGGGGTCGGTCCTGTAATCAAGGATTCCGGCAACCGGCCCCTCGATGACGATTCCAATGCCCGTGGCGTCCGTGGGATTGTCGCGCAGGATCACGTATGTCGGCAGGCCGTTGTATCCGCCGGTGACGGCCACGCTGGCGTTCTCCCCAAGATTCGGAACAGGGCCGGGGAAAGCCGTGTAGACGAAATTCACGTCGCTTGCGCCGGGCGTCTTGGCGTCAGTGTCGTAGAAGCTGACGACCGTCCTGCCGTCCCGCGTGACAACCTGGCCCAGATACGCAAAGCCCGTGACGGTGATCGTGCCGGTCGCGGCGCTGCTGTCGGTTGATCCGTCATTTACCTTGTATGTGAACGTATCCGTGCCGGAATAGCCAAGCTCCGGGATATAGACGATCTTCTCGCCCGCGCCCTCGATCCTTCCATGCGTCGGCTGGGTGACAATGATGTAGGTCAACGTATCGCTGTCCGGATCGGAGCCTTTCAGCGTCACGTTCGTCGCCCCGCCCTTGCTTGTCGCAGTGACGTTCGTTGCGGTCGGCGAGTCCTGAACCGGAGCGACGATCACAGTGACAGTGGCGGGCAGGCTGTCTGCCGTCCCGTCGTTGGCCACGAAGGTGAAAGTGGTCGTCCCGTTCCAGTTAGCATTCGGCTTGAAGGTCCATTCGGCGTCATCTGCCGCACCCGGCGTGGTTTCCAGCTTCGCGTTGGCCGGGGTCTGGACAATGCGGTAGGTCATTGGATCGCCTTCCGCATCGGTTGCCGTAAGCGTGATGACTATCTGTCCGTCTTCGTCAAGATTCACGGTCTGGGCGTTGGCTGTCGGCGGCTCCTGGAGAGGATTGACTGTCACATTCACCGTCGCCGGGGCGCTGTCAAGCGTGCCGTCATTGGCGACGAACGTGAAGGAAGTCGTTCCGTTCCAATCCTTGTCCGGGGTGAAGGTGAACTGCGCATCGGTTGCCGTTCCCGGCGCGGTGGCGACTGATCCGTGGAGCGGTTGCGAAACAATGCGGTACGTCAGGGAATCGCCCTCGGGGTCAGTGCCGGTTACGGTGACGACGATGTCCTTGTCCTCATCCCCTGTCACGGACTGGTCATTCGCGACGGGTGGTTCCTGCGCCGGCGCCATCACAATCGTCACGGTCGCGTCGTTCGTGTCGCGGATGCCGTTATTGGCGCGGAAGACAAGCGTCGTCGTGCCGTTCCAGTCCGCATCGGGCGTGAAGGTCCACGTAGCGTCGTCGGCGTCTCCAGGCGCGGAGGATAACGTCCCGTTTTCCGGCTGGGTCACAATCGTGTATGCCAGGTCCGCCCCGAGGAAGTCGTCTGCGTCCAGCGTGATGACCAGCGGAACATCCTCTGTCCCCGAAGCAGTGGCGTCGTTCGCCACCGGCCCGCCCACGGCGATTGTCACAGTCGCCGAGTCGCTGTTCACGGTCCCGTCATTGGCGATGAAGATAAACGTGTCCTGCCCCGTGTATCCGGGATTCGGGGTGTAGGTCCAAGTCGCGTCGTTGGGTGCGCCGGGGTCCGACGCAAGCGTTCCGTGCAGCGGCTGGGCTGTGACTGAATATGTCAGCGGATCGCCCTCGGCGTCCGTCGCCACCAGAGTGACGATGACCGTCTCCCCCGGTTCCATCCTGATACCCTGGTTCTGCGCGTCCGGAGGCTCCTGAACGGGATTCACGGTCACCGTGACGGTGGCCTCGTTGCTGTCCGCCGTCCCGTCGCTTGCAGTGAACTTGAATGAGGTCACGCCGTTCCAGTCAGGATTTGGAACGAATGTCCATTGCGCGTCGGTGGAATTGCCGGGCGCGGGAAGGATGCTGCCGTTCTCGGGCGGAACCGTAATCTCGTAAGTCACCGACTGCCCGTCGGCGTCGGTCGCCACAAGCGTTATGACCAGTTCCGTGTCCTCGTCCAGGGTGACGGACTGATTCTGAGCGACAGGGGCGTCCTGAACCGGGGCGACAAGGATGCTGACCGTGGCTACGTTGCTGTCCGCCGTCCCATTGTTGGCCACAAAGGTAAGAGTCGTCACCCCGTTCCAATCCGCGTTCGGAGTGAATGTCCAGAGCGCGTCGTCCGGATCGCCCGGCGCGGTGGTCAGGACGCCGTTGGCCGGCTGTGTCAGGATGGTGTAGGAAAGCGTCCCGGCTCCCGGATCGGCGGCCATAAGCGACACTTCAATTGCCTGATCCTCGCCCCCGGATATATTCGCATTGAACGCCTGCAAGCCTCCGACGGCTATGTTCATCTTCGCCGCGCTGCTCGTGTGGGTCCCGTCGTTTGCCGTGAAGGTGAAGCTGTCCTGTCCCGCATAGCCCGGATCGGGGGTGTATGTCCACAGCGCGTCGTTAGCCTCCCCCGGCTCCGAGGTCAGCGCTCCATGCAGAGGCTGCTGGACAATCGCATAGGTTAGTGGATCGCTCTCGGGATCGGTTGCCTGAAGTTGTATCTGCGTCGCCGCGTCCTGAGCGGTCGAGGCCGTTCCCGGAAGCGCGACGGGGGTCAGCAACACGCGGCCCTCCAACGGCTCGAAGAGCAGACTGTCCAGTCTCCGACCGGGCGATTTCGACAGCTTCAATGCGGCGTCCGGCTTCGGAAACGACAATTTCCGCAGTTGCGTCATGTCTCAGCGCTCCTTGCCACGCGAGGTTATGGAAAAATCTGTATCGGGGCGGTGACCATATGCTATGGACGCGCCGGCGACCTGCAAGCCGGAATGATATTCCTGCTTCTGTACTGTTGTCAAGATAAAGGGGCGGACGGCTTTACGCAAGCATCATCGGCAACGGTCTGATCTCCCGCTTCAACGGATCAATGAAAACTCCCAGAGCCTCCAGCGTCAAAGCCCCCAGCAAATTGTGATCCCCCTTCTCGCCGAATATCACATCGGCGCCTCCTGCGCGATCCCCATACCTGAAGACGGCCAGCCCCTTCCTGCGGCGAATCTTGTCCCCATTTGCCAGACGGAACTCCTGCTCCGTCAATGGCGATATGCCCAGAGCCGCAAGAACAGCCTCAGGGACGACGGAATATATGGCTCCCGAATCCACCAGAAACTCGACGCCCCGGGAAACGGTTGGATTTGCCGGGTTCGACACCTGCAACTCAAGGGTAATCAATCCCATGACTGCGCTCCTTCGGGATGCGGAAAAGAAACGCCAACGTCATTCTTTACACAAGTATCACCGATTCTCTCCCGCATGTTAAAATCCGTCCTCTCCAATCTCCCATTCGCCAACCGATCAGAATGAAATATCAAAGGCTGGTACTGTCTTCACGCCCGTTTCCTGTTATCATATTTCCGCGTTCCGGGGATTTGCGGCTCGCCGGACTCACGGCGGCGGAAATACAGTCAGGAGCATCGAGAACACAATGGGTCTCCAACAGGTTGTCACAGAAAACGGAAAGAAATTCCTAAAACTTATCAACCCCGCCACAGGCAAACCAATCCAGCTTGAAGGCAGGGAAATCCTCACCGTCCGTGTCTGCGGCGCGGACGATGTCGCCCAGGCGGTTGACAATGCGCACGAGGCTGCCAAACAGTGGCCTCGAATGACGCACGGGCAGCGGACGCGCATCTTCCGCGAGGCTGAAGGCATCCTGGCCGACAACGCCCGCCGCGTGGCCACCGTCGTCACACAGGAAACCGGCAAGCCGATCGCCGAAAGCATGTCCGAGGTCTACGGCATCCTTGAAGGCATGCGCTACTTTCCGAAGCAGGCGAAAAGACTGGCGGGAGGCAGGTGGCGTCTGCCCTCGAACCTTATCAACAAGGGCAAGCCGCTCAAGATTTTCCACAAGCCGAAGGGCGTCGTCGGCTACATCATGCCCTGGAACTACCCCTTCGCAATCCTCGTCCCAATCGTCCAGTCGCTCGCGGCGGGCAACTGCGTCGTGCTGAAACCATCCAGCGAAACCCCGCTGACCGGACTGGAACTTTACAACGTCTTCTCTGAAGCATGGAAACGCCATGCCTCCGGTCCGTGCCCGCTACAGGTCATCACCGGCTCCCACAGCGTTACCGGCGTGGCCCTGCTGGAGGAGCTTGCCCGCGGGCGCATCAAGGACATCTCCCTGACCGGCAGCGTTGATTCAGGCGTTGACCTCAGCGAGAAACTCGCCCCGCACCTCAAGCAGCCGGTGCTCGAGCTGGGCGGCAAGGACCCCGTCATCGTCTGCGACGACGCGGACATAGACCTGGCGGCTCGCGCCAGTATTTTCGCCTCTTTCTACAACTGCGGGCAGACATGTTGCTCCGTGGAGCGCGTCTACGTTACGAGGAAAAGCGCCGACGCCTTCATCAAACGCGTCGTTGAAATCGTCAGCACGATGAAGGTCGGCAACGGGATGGACGAGACGGTTGACATGGGGCCGGTCATCAACCGCAGCCAGCTTGAGAAGGTCAAATCCCACGTTGACGAAGCGGTTGAAAGAGGCGCGAAGGTCCTCTTCGGCGGCAAAGTCCTGGACCAGGGCGAATACGCCGGCGGGACCTTCTTCCAGCCGACCGTTCTGACCGACGTCAACCACGAGATGATGGCCATGCGCGAGGAGACCTTCGGCCCGACGCTGCCGATCATGGTGGTAGACTCCGAGTCGGAGGCTGTCAAGCTGGCCAACGATTCCGAATACGGACTCAACGGCGCGGTCTTCACTAAAGACATTTCCAAGGGAATTCGGATCGCGCAGCAGATCGAGTCCGGCGTGGTCTATGTCAATGACGTTCTCTGGTCCTTCACGGATCCGAGCGTTCCGTGGATCGGCATAAAGAAGTCGGGCTGCGGGGCGTCCCAGGGCGACCTCGGCTTCCTGCATTGCACGACCCCGCAGGTCATGCTGGTGAACGCATCGAAGAAGTGGCTCCCGCTGGACATGCGCCAGCCCTGGCTCCAGAAGTCCGGCAGCGGACTTCTTTCGTTCTTTACGAACGCGATACAGTTCCAGCATGGGCGCAGCGGACGGCTCGGCGCAATGATGCGCACCAACGCGTTCATACTGAAGAACTTCTTCAAGTAGGGGCACGTGGCTCATGGGCCGCATATTCATGACGGGCGGCGCCGGATTCCTCGGCGCGGGTCTGATCGGAAAAATCCTGCGAAACACGCGGGATGAAGTCGTCGTCCTGGTCGAACCCGGCCTTTCCAGCCAGTTCGACCGCCTTGCCGACTCCTTCCCGGAGCCGGGATTCCGCGAACGCCTTAGCATGGCCGAGGGGGACATATCGAAACCGGGCCTCGGTCTGGCCGCCCCCCCCGAAGGCATTGACACGATCTGGCACCTGGCCGCCATCTACCGCCTTGACGTCGAGCAGAGCCTGGCGGAGCGCGTCAACGTCACCGGCACGGCCAACGTCCTTGACTTTGCGGAAAAATGCCCCGACCTCAAGGCGCTCAATTACGTCAGCACCTGCTACGTCTCCGGCAAGCGCAAGGGCCGCGTCCTCGAATCGGAACTCGACAAGGGGCAGGAATTCAACAACTGGTACGAGTCCACCAAGTTCAAGGCCGAGGTCCTCGTCCGCAAGCGGATGGACAAGCTGCCCACGCGCATCATCCGCCCCGCCATAGTCACCGGGGACTCCAAGACCGGCGCTACTGTGAAGTTCGACGGCGTCTATTACGCCGTCAGCGCGCTGGCCAACAGCATGTTGGGAATACGACTGCTGGGGCCGTCGCTCGGCGCGATTCCGGGCAACGGCAAGTGCCCCGTCAACTTCGTCCCGTCGGATTACCTCCTTGACGCCGCGTTCGCCGTCTCGCAGAAGCCGGACACCATCGGCATGACCTTCCAGATCGCCGACCCCAACGCGAGAAGCGTTGACCAGATAATGGAAACCCTCAGCCGCGAGCTTGGCGTCCGGACCCCGCGCATTCACCTTCCCTTCGGCATGGCCGTCTTCGCCTTCAAGTATCTCGCCCTGGACAAGATCATGGGCCTGCGCCTCGTCTCCTCGCCCCCGTTCTTCAAGGTCAACCCCTTCTACAGCCACATCGTCCCATACTGCGATCACTGGGCGGAGTACGACACGACAAACGTAAGCAAGGCGCTTGAAGGGACCGGGATTTCATGTCCCACACTGGAAAGCTACGCGGGGGCGCTTGTCAGGTTCTGGAAATCCAGGAATCCGGAGGCGAAATGAGGTAGATGCAGGATCGTTAGCAGCGCGCAAGGCGCGGCGCGAAAGCGACGCGATGACACACCGCGCCGATCCTCCTCGTGGGTGCAGAGCGCCCATCCTGCAACTTCCACTATGCGGTGTTCCTGGAATCCTTCCCACGTCGCCTATAGGCGAGGATTCCGGCTATGCCCAGGCATACCAGTGCGCTTGCGCCCGGCTCGGGAACCAGGTTGGCCTCAAGCGTATACGCCAGGTCCTGCGAGACGCCGTCGTCGAGAGAGTGTGGATACACATTGAGATTGAAATCGAGGAAATGATGCTCCGACCCGCTGACCGGAAGCCTTTCATACCAGTCCCACGGACTCTCCGCGGCGCCCGGGATGACGATGTAGGCCGTGACCCAGTACGTCCCGGCCGGAAGGAACTGCCCGCCGAAATCAATGACCAGATTCTGGAAACTGCTGTCCTGATAAACCCAGTTGCTTGACACTCCGGAAAGAACCAGCGTTCCGGAACCGGGCAGGCCGCTCCATATCTCGCCCACTATGCTCTGGATCCATGACGGGCCGGCCGCAGGGCCGAATCCAAAGGCGGTCATCTGGGTTATGTAATAGTCCTGCGTGGTGGTGAAGTCGTCCCAGCCCTGAAATACATCCGTAACCGGCCCCGGATACGTGAAATGATTCGACCAGACGGAGGTGGTTATTCCGGCGGATTGATCAACAATCAGAATGCCCGCCCGGGCAGCCATACTGACGGCCAGCAGCGACGCCAGAGCCAACGACAACCTTATCATCCTCATCGAAGCGCCTCCTCACGGGCCGAAGATAAGAGATTACTCCATCGGGAATCTGTCGCAGCATCCGAGGCCCGTGGTTTTGACAAACGACTATAAGACCATGAACTTTCCAACAACGGTAAAGCTATTCTTCTGCGCGAGGACTGTCAAGCAGTTTCGAATTGACATCCACTCGTATGCGCAGTCTCATGCCAGGTACCATTCCATCGTCTTCTTCAGACCCTCCTTCAGCCCCGTCCGTGCCCTTAAGCCGAATTCCCTTTCCGCCCGGGAGACTTTCAAGCAGCGGCGCGGCTGGCTGTCCGGCTTGGATAGGTCCTACTCAATCTTGCCACGGAAACCGACCTCGTCAGCGATCATCCCGCCGAATTCAACGCCCAGGCTACGGCTTATCAGGTAGTAAGGTCCCCCCGCCGACTCGCATGTTCGTGCAGGTTCTGGAAATCCAGGAGTTCGGAGGCGCGATGAGGTAGATGCAGGGTCATTAGCGGCGCATAAGCGACGCGATGACACACCGCGCCGATCCTCCGCGTGGGCGCAGAGCGCCCACCCTACTAACGACTCCCGGCGTATCACGCAGTAAGCGAGACGTCGCCGGCGTTATAAACAAGTATCACGTCGCCGGGAAGTCCCATGATATCCTGCAGATCGGCCGCCAGGATGCCTCCCGGATCTGTCTCCCCCGGCTCGAATCCTACGAACAGGACAGCCGAGGGCTGCATTGCCCTGCGCACCGCTTCCAGGGGATCATCCGTCGGCAGCACCACAACATCGGCAAAGATGCGCGCGCTAGATAGCGTCTTATTCATCTCTTTTAGCACGTTATCAACATCGGCCAGAGGAGGCACAGTGCGCAGAATACGCAGGGGGCAGCCGCGCCAAGCCCTGTTCTCGCGTAATAAGAACCCCATCAGCAGCATCAACTGCGCATTCTTCGAGTCGTTCCACCAGATATTGATCAGGCCGACCGGATCATCCAGGTCCACTCCAAGTTTGTGCCGTCTGATGACGATCAGGCTTCTATTCATACGTTTGGCGAGACTCAGGATCGAAGTGAAGACTGTGGAGCTGGAAGGGTCTCCGCTCCAGCCCAGCAGGAGGATGTTAGGTCTGAGGCCGCCTATCCCGTGGCACTGCAACAATGCCTTCAGGGCTTGCAGGAAGCTCTCGTCAGCCACCACGACCGGAAACGCTGCCAGCCTCTCCTCGCTTATGAACTTGCGCATCTGCCTCTCAGCTTCGTGCTGAAGGGCGATGCGGTCGTCCAGGTTCCCGATTATGATCTGCGCCAGCGAGACGGTGCCCCGGTCGGCTGACAGCAGGCAAGCGTATTTGACAAGGTTCAGGCGGTTCCAGGCTCCGCCGCTGAGAGCGAGCGTTGAAGGACGCCAGTTTTTGGCGTGGTAGCTTTCCTGTTCAAGGCGAAGAAGAGCTTTCCGCGCGCGCTGGAAGGCGAGTCCGCTCTGTACGTCTCCCCACTGGACAATGATCTCCGCCCTCGCGATCAGCGCATACGTCCCGCCGGCCAGCAGGATGGCTGCGATGGCCCATACCCAGTTGATGAGGAACATCACTGCCAGACACCCCAGCGCGCCTGCCAGCGCCAGGGACCAGTGGTTGAACCGGAATGTCGGCCTGAAACTGGGGTTCCGCGAGATCATCTCGTCAAAGCATGCCAGATTGATTGTGCCGTAGGTTATAAGGAAAAACATCGTGATGATAGGGGCGACCGTGTCCAGATCTCCGATCATGATGCCTATCTGCGAGATCATGAACGTGATCACGATAGCGCGCCGTGGTTCATCGGATACGCCGCTTCCGCGCCCGAATCCTTTTAGCCAGGGGAAGATGTTATCCCGCGCAAACGCCTGGAGAATGCGGGGAGCCCCCATCATGCTGCCAAGAGCGGAAGATAGCGTGGCGCAGATGACTCCCGCGTAGATCAGCAGCCCGGACCATGCCGTATCCTTTACCACGAAGCTGTGCCCGAGCAGCGCCTCGCGGCTGTTGCAGGCCGCCAGTATGACCGCAAAACTCGCATATATCAGGGCCGTCAGTCCAATGGCCATTAAGGTCCCTTTTGGTATTGAACGGCTCGGATTCCGCAGATCGCCGGACATATTCACCCCTGCCATGATGCCTGTTACGGCCGGGAAGAACAGGGCAAAAACCCCGAAGAACCCGTACTCCGCTGTCCATTGCGGCTCCATGTTTGAGCTGAGGGTATCCATGGAAGCATTCATCAGCCCGCCGACCCAGAATGATCCGACCGATAACATTAGCACGGCCAGAATGACGTACTGGATTTTGATCGTCCATCCGGCTCCGATGTAAACGCACGCAAACACCAGGATGTTTGTGAGAGTGGCGACCATCTGGAACGATAGCTCCAGGGCTGGAAAGGCCGAAAAGACGGCTTCCGTGAAGCCTATCACATACATTGAAACGGCAACCGCCTGCGCAATGTAGTAGAACACGGCGATCATCCCGCCGAATTCAACGCCCAGGCTCCGGCTTATCAGGTAGTAAGGCCCCCCCCCCGCCGACTCGCATGTTCGTGGACGTGGACGACAGCGAGAGGGCGGTGGTTATAGTGATTGCCTTCGCCCCAAGAAGTATGAGCAAGGCATTCCGGAGTCCGGCATAGCCGACCACCGCCGAGAAACGCAGGAACATTATCACACCGAGAATCGTCAATACGCTGGGCGTGAAAACTCCGCCGAAAGTGCCGAATTTACTGGGGCTATTCTCGACTGGCTGCGTTTTCTCTGTCATTCGTTCTCCGACCTGCAACCGGAATGGAAACCATCCAGGGGGGGGATACTGAGCGCCTGCGAAATCCAGTCTCTGCCGGACGATGCTCCGGCCGATTACTTTAGTGACTGTACCATGCGTTATTCCGAAAAACAACAACGGCGACGTTCGCCATGCTTTCAAGGTCCTTCATCCGCGCCGCAACCATCTGGAATCGCTCTATTGTCCGGGCATTTCCGCCGCAGTAGGATTACCATCCCTGAGAGGAGAGATGAATGAGCGAGAAAGAATCTTTCGGCGCTGAACGCCAGATAACAACCGCGCCTCATGGCCACATACTGACCAACGTTAACGTCTGGGCGCCGGACGGGGAATGGATCGTCTACGACACGCGCTCCGACCAGGCGGGAGCGGGGTTCGACGGTCTCCGCATTGAGAAGGTCCGCCCCGCGACCGGCGAGGTGAGAACACTCTATGAATCCCGCAACGGTGCCTTCTGCGGAGTGGCCACATACAGCCCGGTTGAGAACAAGACGGCATTCATCCTGGGACCGGAGAATCCGACCCCGGACTGGACCTACGGCATGAGCCGCCGGCAGGGGGTGATCGTGGAGGACGCCAGGCCGGGCATCGCCCTGAACATGGACGCCCGGGACATGACCCCGCCCTTCACCCCCGGCGCTCTTCGCGGCGGGTCGCATGTCCATGTATTCAGCGCGGACGGACGATGGGTGAGCTTCACATACGAGGACCAGGTTCTCGCGCATTTCACGGATGAGACGGCGGAGCATGAGATGAATCTGCGGTGCGTCGCCGTGTGCGCCCCGGCGGGGCCTGTGCGCGTCCGGCGGGAGCATCCGCGCAACCATGACGGGGCGTTCTTCTCAGTGGTCGTGACCGAGGTGACCGCGAATCCTAAGCCCGGATCGGATGAAATCAGGAAGGCCTATGAGGACGGATGGATCGGCGCGGACGGGTACCTCCGCCCGGACGGAACGCGGCAGAAGCGCGCGCTTGCGTTCCTGGGCGACCTGCTCCTGAGCGACGGAAGCGCGATCACCGAGGTTTTCATGGTTGATATTCCGGATGACGTGACGCAGCCCGGCGCGGGGCCGCTGGAGGGCACGCAGACGCGCCGTCCCCGCCCGCCGCTCGGAGCGTGCCAGCGACGTCTTACGCGCACGGCTGACCGTAAATATCCGGGCGTTCAGGGAGTCCGGCACTGGCTCCGCAGCTCCCCGGACGGTTCGCGCATCGCCTTCCTGATGAAGGATGACGACGGCGCGGCGCAGATCTGGACGGTGTCGCCCAACGGCGGCTCCCCGGTTCAATTGACCCGAAACAAGTGGAGCGTATCGTCAGCATTCACGTGGAGTCCGGACGGGCAATCAATAACCTACGCAATGGACAACAGCGTCTTCATCACCGATGCGGCGACCGGGAGGAGCAGGCGGTTGACGTCCCGATTCGGAGATGGCGAAGCGCCGCGCCCGGAGGCGTGCGTGTTCTCGCCGGACGGAAGACGGATCGCGTATCTGCGCCGCGTCGGCAATCCGCCTTTCAACCAGGTGTTTGTCGTTGATGCTGGATAGGAGAGGCCCTTCGCGAATGTCCTCTTTCGGCTTAGAATTGAGACGTTGCGAAGGCGCGAAAAAAACAATCGCGCAGACGGCGTCGCCGGTGGTATGATATGTTAACGGCTCGATTCCGGCGTCAATGTGGAGCGGGAGCAGTTGACGCGGAGGGAATGAGCAGGGGAGACACGCGTTGGCGAAGAGTTTTGAGGAATTCGTCAAAGAGGTCGTCCACTACTGCGAACTGCAATTGCAGATCATAGGGCGCTTCCGGGAAATGATCCTCTCGGACGCGCTAAAGGAAGTGGTGCGCCTTCTCGAAGAGGAAAAGAAGGAGACATTGTCCCTTCTGAAAGAGTCCGCATGGAAACAACCCAAGACCCCGCCCAGCCGCCGCTCTCTGCCGGATAAGACGCTGCAACGGCTCGACGCTCTTGAGCGCATGACGGGCCTTGCCGCATCCGAGATGACCGACCTGCCGCTGGTCAACCAGTTCTTCAAGCAGATGCTGGACTTCGAGCGGATGGAGCGCGAGGTTTTCCGGGCCATATTCCACCGCAACCGCGACAGCCAGTCAAAGGCAGCGCTGTTTCTGCAACTGTCCGTGCGCTGCGCCGCGCATATCGAATTGATAAAGAATGTGCGCAAGATACTGGACGAGTGGCCTCAGGACGCGACCGACATAATGCTCAAGCCGCGGGGGTGAAGGCCCGACCGGAGACCGAGATGCCGCGATACGGCAGCGAAAGCCCCCCCGAAAGCGTTGAGATATTCGGCAAGTCGTACACATTCATCGAGTTCCTCAAGCGCGACGGCTATTCCGTGAACATGCTGCTTGAGGAGACATTGCCCGGCGGCGGCGCGCGCAAGTGGGTTCTGAAAAACAGCCGTGTATCGTGGATCGGCATCCCCTTCAACTTTCTGGCTCGCTGGCTCTCCCGCCGGGAATACGCTTTTTACTGTGATCTTCAGGGATTGCCGTTTGTGCCGGAACTTGGTCCGCGCCCGGACGACTTCACGTTCCTGCACGAATTCGTGGAGGGCGTGCCGCTGAGCCAGACCCGAAGGCAGAAAGTGCCCGTGTCGGCTGAATTCTTCGCGGAATTGCTCGGAGCGTTTTATTCGCTGCATGAAAGAGGCTACGCTTACGTTGACACTGCGAAGAAGGACAACGTCATTGTCGGTCAGAACGGGAAACCCTATCTGATTGACTTCCAGATAACGCTTGGTCCGAAACCGTGGGGCGGCCTGCCGGGATGGGCGTATGGGAAACTGGTGCGCCACATGCAGAGGGAGGACCTCTATCATTATTACAAGCACAAGAAGAGGCGATGCCCGGAAATCTGGACTGATGAGGACGAGCGGAACTTCCGGCGCGGAAGACTCAACGCAATCCACGGCGTCATCCGCCGTCCATACCTGGTCGTCAAGCGCTTCTTCTGGCCGAAGGAACGCTACAAACAATAATTGAACCGGGCAAGTTTGAATTACAAATGAGGCTATCGCCAAGGCAACGTTTGCCTCTGGCAGAGCGTTTAATTGCGGGGTATCATCCCATCCCGGATTCATTTGACACTCAATTCAGGAGAATCATCCATGTTGATCGTAGCAGAAAGAATCAACGCGACGCGGAAACGCATCGGCGCCGCGCTTGCGGAACGGGACGCGAAACTCATCGTAAAAGAAGCGAAGAACCAGGCCGCCGCCGGGGCCGCGTTCATTGATATCAACGCCGGGGCCGATCCCGCGAAGGAGACCGAGGACCTGGTCTGGATGACGCGCGCTGTGCAGGGGGCAGTCGAAACTCCGCTGTGCTTTGACAGCGCAAGCCCGGAAGCGCTGTCCGCCGCTCTCGACGTCCATTCCCGGTTCCTGGCGTCCAAGTCGGATGGGCGGAAGATCATGATCAATTCGATCAACGGCGAGAAGAGCCGCCTGGACGGCATTCTGCCGCTGGTGGTGAAATATGAAGCCGAAGTTGTCGCGCTGGCGATGGACGAGGCCGGCATGCCCACGACCGCCGCCGACAGGGTTGCCAAGGTTTCCGCCATCCTCGAAGCCGCAGCAGCAGTCGGCGTGCCGTCGGCGCGCATTTACGCGGATCCCTGCATCCAGCCTGTCTCCACCGACCAGACGCAGGCGCGAGCCGTGATTGACGCGATACGCGAGCTTCGCGCTAAGTTCCCGGAGCTCAATTACATCTGCGGGCTGAGCAATGTCTCCTTCGGACTTCCGCAGCGGCGGCTGCTCAACCGCACCTTCCTTGTTCTGCTGATGGGGGCGGGCCTGAATGCGGCCGTCCTCGACCCGACGGAGCCAGGCATGATGTCGGCCATCCTTGCGGCGGAGGCGCTTCTGGGGCAGGACGAGTGGTGCATGCAATACATCACCGCCTCCCGGGACGGGAAGCTCGACGACGCGTAGCCGGTCATAACGCGGCGCAGGCTTATTGACGCAAGGGCGATGTCCCGGAAACGTCACGTTGCGCCGCAGTAGGGGCACGTTGCAACGTGCCCCCTACATGAGATATCGGACGCCTTGCTACGGTCCGTCCGAAGGCGCACGCGGGAATCCATGACGAACGCGCATAAGGCAACCTGGAGCGCCAGACTTCTCATAATCGTGGCGGCGATTGTCGTCTTCTTTCCCGCCTTCACTGCGGAGATTCTGGACTGGGACGACCAGGAATTCCTTGTCCTCAATCCGCTTACCGAGCGCTTGGACGGCCATCGTCTTGCCGCCGCGTTCACAAGTTTCCAAGCGGCCTATTACGCCCCGCTCGTCTTCGCGGGGTTCGCAATTGAGAGATCGTTGTGGGAGCTTGATCCGTTCGGTTATCACGCGATCAACGTCGCCCTTCACGTCATTGCCTCGCTGCTGGCGCTTGATCTGCTGCGGCGGCTGGGCATCCCGCTTCGCATCGCGACGCTGGGCGCGCTTGCGTGGGCAATCCATCCACTGCGCGTCGAATCCGTTATCTGGATCACTGAGCGCAAGGACTGCCTGAGCGCGCCGTTCATCCTGGGGGGGATGATACTATATCTGGCGCTTGAGGGCAGGCATCCCGCAGCGCGACTGGGGACGGCATGGATTTGCCAGTTGCTCTCTCTCCTGGCCAAGGGAACTGCCGTCGTATTCCCCCTGCTGTTGCTGCTTCTGGACTGGCAGCGTGAGGGACGCATTACGCGGAAGGCTGTCATCGAAAAGGTCCCCTTCTTCGCGCTCAGTTCCGCTTTCGCGGGGGTAACGCTGCTGGCCCAGCATGGCGGGGGCGTTCTGGGATACGCGAAACACGGCGCGATGGAAAGGGTCTTCATCTTCTTCTACGCGGGATGGTTCCAACTCTCCAAGTTCTTCCTCCCCGTAAGCCTGAGCGCCGTCTACAGCCTTCCGGAGCCGGTCCGGATGACGAATCCTGATTACCTGCTGGGAATGGCGGGGGTTGCGCTGGTTGCGGCGGGCATGTGGCGCAGCCGCAATCGCGCGCCTGAGCTTGCATGGGGCATGCTGTTCTGGATTGCGGCCATCCTGCCCGTCTCGCAGGTCCTTCTGCTCCCGATCCCGCTTGCGGACAGGTATGTCTATCTGCCGTCCTTCGGCATGATTTTCGGATTGTGCGCAACCGCCAGGGACTGGATTGCGCGCACCGGCTCGCGAGAGGCCGAACGCCGAAGGCTGAATCGGCTGACGCTGATTGCTGCCGTCGTGATTGCCGTTCTGGGAATGGCAGCCAACAGCAGGGCGAAGGTCTGGCGGAACGATTGGGCGCTCTGGGACGACGCAGTGCGCAAGCAACCCGTTCACCTGACCGCCCTGTTGAATTACGGGCGGCTGTTCGCGGTTGAGACTGGCGACGAGGAGACGGCTGTTCAGTATTATCGCAGGGCGCTGGCCGCCCATCCCGATAGCGCGCTTGCGCTGGAGCGCATGGGCAATTACCACAACCGCCGGAAGGAATACGCAAAGGCGCTGGAATACTACAACCGTGCAGTGAAGGCGGATCCCGGGACGCCTCGGATACGCTGCGCCGCCGCGGCGTGCCTCGAAGCCACAGGACAGATCGGAGAAGCTCTGAAACAATATGAGGAAACCATTCGGCTGGCTGGCGATTCCCCGGAGCATGATGAAGTCCGCAAAAGCGCCGTTGAAGGAAGGGAACGTTGCGTGAGAAAGGCCGGCAATATGGGCCGGTGATTCCTCCCGCATGGAGCGTCGGAAAGACGGACGGACTGAGAAACAATATCGTATTGCGCTTGACATTTACGTATTTTAGCGGATACTAAATAACATGCGGAATGAAACCGTGAAAGAGATGACAAGAATGTTCCGGGCGCTCTCCGTGGAAAAGCGCGTGGAGATCGTCCGGCTTCTCTCGAATCGAACACTTTGCGTCGGCGCGCTTTCCAGATTGCTCGGCATCTCGCCCGGCGCGGTGTCGCAACATCTGCGCATCCTCAAGGACGCGGGCATCGTGGAACCCGACCGCCGCGGCTACTACGTGCATTACAGCCTCGCCCCGGACGCCGCAGCCATGTGCCGCGGCGTTGCGGATTCCCTTTTCAAAACGAAACCAGAATCGAAGAAAGGAGATCGGGAATGTGTTGCGGAAAGACGAAATGCCGGAAGCCGAAGGCGTTGAAGGGCGCGCCGGAACAATGTTCTCCCGAGCAGATTATGAAATGTCACGGCGACGCGAAGGAGCATCCGTGCGCCAAAACGAAAGTGAAACGCAAGTAGCTGTCCGCGTAGCCGGTTTGAGCAAGGCATACGGCGATTTGAGGGCCTTGGACGGGGTGTCCTTCGAGGTTCCCATGCGCCGCGTGTTCGCCTACCTCGGGCCGAACGGCGCCGGAAAGACCACCACCATCAACATCCTGTGCGGTCTGCTTGAGCGGGACGGGGGGGAGGTCTCAATCCTCGGTCGGGACGTGGCCGCAGATCCGGTACTGGTCAAATCCCGCATCGGGGTCGTGACGGAGAATTCGAACCTGTATCCGGAACTGCACTGTCGCCGGAACCTGGAATACACGGGGGAATTATACGGTCTGTCCGCCGACAGGAGGCGCAGCAGGGCGGAAAGTCTGCTGAACGATTTCGGACTTATGGACAAGGCCGGCGCGCCGTTCGGAACGCTTTCACGCGGGATGAAACGCCGCCTGACCATCGCGGCAGCGCTGATGCATGAGCCGGAGATTCTTTTCCTTGACGAGCCTACAACCGGCCTAGATGTGCCCAGCGCCAGATCGTTGCGCGACCTTATCCGGCGGATCGTTGGCGGAGGCGCAACCGTTTTCCTCACAACGCATAACCTGTTTGAAGCCGAGGAATTGGCGGACGAAATCGTCGTCCTGATCGGCGGGCGCATCGTCGAGCGCGGCAAAGTGAGCGATATCAAAAGGCGTATCGGCGGTGCAAGATGCCTGACCGTCAGCTTCTCGCAATCCGTTTCCGGCGGCGACGTCCTGGGCGTCTGCCCGGCAATCCGAAATGCCGAGCTGCAGGATGGGGCGTTGAAGTTTGAAGCGTCGGACCTTCACGACGCCATCGCCCAGCTTGTCGCATTCTGCAACAAAGAAAATATCCGGATGAATGATATCGGTATCCGCGAACCTTCGCTTGAAGACGCCTTTGTTTCGCTCCTGGCCGGGGCAGGGAAGTCGGATGGAAAGGATCGGCCATGATCCAACTCGCAAGGGCGCTGGCGATCAGTCGCAAAGACGTTGAGAGCTACTACGGCAAGCCGCCGCTGGTTACCTGGGGGCTGCTGTTCCCGGCGGTTCTGATCCTTGCGGTGTACATCAAGGACCGCGCGGGATACCTTGATGTCGCGCCCGGGATAATCGCCATGACGCTGCTCTTCGGAAACACCTCGATGGCGGCCATCGTCATAACCTTTGAGAAACGCAGCGGCACCTTTGAGAGATTGCTTCTGTCGCCGCTCGGCATGGGAACCATCATCCTTGGCAAGGCATTGAGCGCGGCGGCATACGGCATCGCAACCTCAATCGTGCTTGCTGTCGGGCTGAAGGCATGCATGGGCCTGCCGATGGCGCGTCCGGACGTCTTTATCGCCGGACTTCTCATTGGTTCGTGCGTGTTCTCCCTGCTTGGCCTGATCGCTTCGGTCATGGTGAAGGAAGTCTTTGAGGCGATGACGCTCATGAACTTCTTTCGATTCCCCCTGCTGTTTCTGAGCGGTGTATTTGTGCCCTTCGCGCAAATGCCGGGGTGGTTGAAACCCGTTGCCTGGCTCTCGCCGTTGACTCATGCGGGGGAGATGATCCGCTTCGGTATCTTCGGGGAGACCGCCTTTGCGTCGCCCTGGGTTCCCGTTGCCGCAAGTTTAATCATGTTCGCCGCAGTTTGTGTTCTGAGCGGACTTTCCTTCCAGCGTTATGCAAGACGCTGATATCAATTGCGCGAAAAGCCGTCTTGCGATGCGGTATGTTAATTTCACCGACCTTGCCAATGGCTTTTTCAGCATAAGCTATCCAATTCGGCGTTGGAAGTTTGTATATTACGCGCTGGAGAGATTCGGAACTATTGACACCGCGCAGGAGGGAACATGCTGGAGCAGATTGAACTTTTTCTGGGCAAGGCCAGCGGCTTCGTATGGGGCCCGCCGTTGCTGATCCTGCTGGTCGGCACGCATCTCTTTCTGACCGTCAGGCTCGGTTTCATCCAGCGCCACATCTGGAAGGGCATCAAACTGTCCTTCAGCAGGAAGAACGAAGGCGAGGGGGACATCAGCCAGTTCGGCGCGCTGATGACCGCGCTGGCGGCGACCGTCGGAACGGGCAACATCGCGGGCGTGGCGACGGCGATCGCCGCCGGCGGGCCGGGGGCGGCGCTCTGGATGTGGCTCACGGGCGTCTTCGGCATAGCCACGAAATACGGAGAGGCGCTCCTGTCGGTCAAGTATCGCGTAACGACTGCGGACGGGAAAAAGGCCGGCGGGCCGATGTACGTGCTTGAGCACGGGATGGGGCAGAAGTGGCTGGGCGTGATCTTCGCGATCATGACCGCCTGCGCCGCCTTCGGCATCGGCAACATGGTGCAGGCGAATTCGCTCGCCGATCTCGTTCAGGAGACGTTCGGCTTCCCCCGCTGGGGAACCGGGCTGATCGTGGCCGCGCTGACGGCGATGGTGATGATTGGGGGGATCAGATGGATCGCAAGAGTGTGCGAAGTCCTTGTCCCCTTCATGGCGGTCTTTTACATCCTCGGCTGCCTTGTGCTGCTTGTCGTCGGACTGCCGACGATACCCGCCACCATTAAATTAATAATAACAAGCGCGTTCACCGGCCATGCCGCTGTCGGCGGGTTCATGGGCGCGGCGATGCGCAATGCGATCCGCTACGGCGTGGCGCGGGGCCTGTTCTCCAACGAATCCGGCCTCGGCAGCGCGCCCATCGTCGCGGCGGCGGCGCAGACGCGCAACCCCGTGCGCCAGGCGCTCGTTTCCGCAACCGGCACATTCTGGGACACGGTCGTTATCTGCGCGTTAACGGCCATCGTGATCGTCAACAGCGGCGAATGGCAGTCCGGCGCCACGGGCGCGCCGTTGACACGCCTGGCATTCGCCAGGCTCCCCTACTTCGGGCCTTTCGTGCTGTCGGTCGGCATGTTCACATTCGTTTTCTCGACGATCCTGGGCTGGAGCTACTACGGCGAGAAAGCAGTGGAATACCTCATGGGCGCGTCCGTCGCAAAACCTTACCGGGTGCTATGGGTCATCTGCGTCTTCATCGGCTCTGTGGCCACACTGAAGGCGGTATGGGACTTCGCAGACACGCTGAACGGGCTTATGGCGATACCGAATTTGATTTCCCTTGTGGCGCTGAACGGAATAATCGTCGGGGAAACCCGGAAGTACATGGGGAAATTCGATTCGGAGGCTGAGACCGGGGATAATTCCGTTTGAAGAGAGCAGACGCGCCTCATTTCAAATTGAATTGTAAAATCAGGCCGCAGATGGAAAAAAAGTTGAATCAAAGAGAAAATCGGTGAAATTGGCCTTGACAGTCGGCAATAACGCTGTATGATAAAGATTGATGATGAAGCGGGGGCGAAAAAAGCTGCCTATTTCGCCTGTAGTGAAGGCTTTCAGGTCCAGTTTTTTCGCGTCCTTAAGCACGGCGCTTCCGCCAATTTTGGAACGAGGCGCCGTGAGCTGTCGGTCGAGTGCCCCCCTCGCCGACAGCCTGCAATTGTAGGTTCTTCATAGACGTGGCTCCAGGGATGGCGGCCCTGGAGCCATTTTTCGTTTCCGGGCTTCGTCGCAAACCCTTGGGCCGACTATATATGGGGAAATCTGGCCCATATCCTGATCCCCCCGCAGCCAACCGTCCGATCCTCTTCGCGGCAGCAGCTTTTACCGCCGGCATCGTATGCGGCAGATGCCTTTCAATCTCCTGCGTCGCATGGTGCGTCCTTTCCGGCGCGATGTGCGCTTATCTCACTCTTGCGACATATATCGGTCAAATCCATGCGCCGCTATCAAGTCGCAGAATTCTCACGGGATTTCTTGCGATATTCTTCTCTCTTGGCGCGGCATGGTACTGTTTCCGATGCCGCTGGACGCCACCTGACGGAATTCGCGTCAGCAGAGACGACGCGCCGATTCTAACACTGGTCCGGGGGGCGATCGTCGGAATTCCGAACACATATCCCGGAGACAGGCCCGATCCCTGGGAGGAGGAGCCTGCCGTTCTGCGCGCGCGTCCACCTTGGTCATCCTTTACACTCAGGCTTACAGAAGTCTTTGTCAACAACCGATGGCGTCCGACCAGCGGCGCCCTTATTGTCGGCGCAGAGGGCGTTGGGGCGGATCACCTTGCGCGTTGCGGACGCGTTGAGATCACCGGGTTTCTCGAACCGGTTTCAAAATCGCGCAACCCGCATGATTCCATCCCGCAGGCGGAGCTTCGCGGCGTTTCAGGAAAACTGGCTACGAGTTGCCCGGAAAACATCGTCCCGCTGCGTAACGGCCCGGTTTCATTTCTGAAGACACTGGCTGCGCGGCTCGCAGCCCGTTTCGAGACGATCATTGATCGCAACCTTTCCGGCGACGACGCAGACATGGCCGTAGCGCTGCTCCTGGGCAGGCGGCAGAGGTTGTCCCCGCAGGTCTACGCAGATTTTCTGGACACAGGGACGGTTCATATCCTCGCCATAAGCGGGTTTCATGTGTTCGCGGTCTGTCTTCAAGTTGGCATCCTGCTCAGGTTGATCGGCCTGAGGCAGCCCTGGCGCGCAATCTTTCTGATATGTTTCGTGTGGGCTTATTCACTGTTGACCGGCATGAATCCGCCCGTCTTGCGGGCGTCTGTCATGATCACATTACTTATTGCCGCGCCCCTGCTCGGACGGCGCAATGACTCGCCTTCAGCGCTCGCCGCGGCAGTTCTTGTCATACTAATCGTTTCTCCTTCCGAATTGTTCATGCCGGGTTTTCAGCTTTCCGTCGCGGCGGTTGCAGGCCTGATCTGGCTCAGTGCGCGAGTCCACGCGGCGTTGTGGCCGTGGGACGCGCTGATCCGCGAATTGCAATCTCCCGAAGAACGAGTCATTGCCGCTCGCTGGAGATATTCGGCTCACAGGGCCGTTGCCCTGACGCTCGGCGCATGGGCGGCTACCGCGCCGATAGTGGTCCATCATTTCGGTCTGATTGCTCCCTCCGGCCTGTTCCTGAATTTACTGATCCTTCTGCCGCTGTCATGGTACCTTGCGGTCGGTCTGTTGTTGTGCCTGTTCGGGACGATTGGCCCTATCGGATGGACGCTTGCCGCGCTCATGAAGCTCACAGGAATCATGTTTGCCGCCCCCGTAAGGTTTGCCGCCGATGCATTCAGCGCGATGAGCGTTCCACAAGTCCCCCTTGCCTGGACAATCGGTTTCATGTTTCTAATCTGCCTCTGGACAATCCGGCGGCGAATCGGAATTCGTCTTGCGCCATTGACGATGGCTGCATTGGCTCTGACCGCCGTCCCGTTCGCCAGTCAGTCTTTCCGTGGTATCCGAAATCCGGCATATGTTGACTTTCTGGATATCGGACACGGTCTGTGCTCCATTCTGCGAACATCCGATGACCGCATAATCATGTTCGACGCAGGTTCGCTCAGCCCGACGGCCGACCGCGACATCCTTGCCCCGCACCTGCGTAGCGAGGGAATCAGCCGTATTGACGCGCTCTTCATCTCACATGAGCACGTTGACCATTGGAACATGGTTGCGCTGCTGCTCAGGCGCGCGCGGATCGGGACGGTTGTTGTCTCGCGAAATCTGAAGGAAACTGCGGCCGGAAAGTGGATGCTGTCCGAACTGCTTCGACACGCCGAAAGGGTTGTGGAGGTTGAGGCCGGGAATATGCTCAAGCTCGGCGGTGAAACAGAAATCGCCATCCTGAGTCCGCCCCGCGCGTGGGAGTTCCAGCCGGAAGACGGCAATTCGGCCAACGAGGACTCGATAGTCGCCCTTGCGCGGACCGGCGAGTCCACGATCCTCTTTTCCGGGGATGCGGACCGTTCCGCGCTCGCGCCGCTGCTTTTTTCGCTTGTGAACAGCGGCGCCGCGTCGCGGGAAAACGGAACTGCGGCAAAGAGGATTGATCTTCTGCAACTGCCCCATCACGGTCATCCGTCGCCGGCGTCGCGGGCGCTTCTTGCCACGGCGCGACCGCGCATGGCCGTGGCTTCAAACGGTTTGTCGAGGCGGCCAGCCGGAACGCCGTCCCACGATGAATATACCATGATTGTTGAGACCTCGCGCTGCGGATTCATCCGCGTCCTTCCCGGCGCGAATTCCCGCGTTGACACCTTTATCGAAGGCGGATTGCGCCCCAGATAACGGGAGCATTGCAATGCCCGACGCCCATGACCACGACAAATCCGTCAATGAGCTTATGTCCGCCTATTGGAAGCGCGAGAACCGCCGCGTGCCCGTGACGTTCTCGACCGATGAGCATCTCTGGCTCAATCTGGCGGGGCGCAGTTTCTCGGACTTCTACCGGAATCCGAAAACTCATCTCGACGTCTATCTCGCAGGGCTGAAGTGGGAATGCGATAACATCCGCGCCGATCGCGCCGTTTCATATCCTGACAGGTGGCGCGTCTGCCCCAGGCTGTGGATGGAGGAGAACCAGTTCTTCGGCTGCCAGGTCGTCTATCAGGAAAACGACTACGCATGGGCGAAATCGCTGGAAGGATCAAAGTCCGACCTCCTTGCCCGGATCGCCGACACTGACGCGGAAGCAACGATCAAGAACAGCGAAATCTGGCGGCTGTATTGCTCATGCAGAGAACTGGCGGATGGGATGGAATTCGCGGGGCGGCCTGTCGAGATCGTGAGTCCGGGGCAGGGAACACACGGGATTTTCACCAAAGCCTGCGAGGTCAGGGGGATCGAGCGTTTCTGCATGGATCTCTATGAGGACCCGGACTTCGCGCACAGGTTCCTCGACCTTGTCACGGACAAGGAGATCGAACGCATCAGGGCCTGGCACAAACTGGCGCAGACCGGCGTGACGCTGCCTCTGCCGGGGGGGTGGGGGCTTTGCGACGACAGCCTGCAATTGATATCCGCCGCCGCGTATCGCAATTTCGTCCTGCCGCGCCATGAGCGCCTGTTCTCAGTCATGACGACCGGAACCCGCCAGATTCATCTCTGCGGCTACGCCGAGCAGCATTATCGCTGCCTGCGCGAGGAACTCGGGGTAAAGGTCATTGACGGACCGGGGCCGTTCGTGGACCATGGAAAATGGCTCGAAGCGCTTGGAGACGACTTCGGCTTCAACGCCCAGATGGACCATTCAATACTGCTTATCGGAACGCCTACCCAGGTTGACCGCATGATGCGGGACATGCTGACCCCGGCGGCGAAGAAGCCGGGACGCTTCCAGATATCGGGTTACATCGTCGCCCGCACGCCGCTGGAGAACGTGAGGGCGGCTTATGAAGCGGGATGGAAATATGGGCAGATACAAAGTGCCGGATAGAGCGCTCATCTGTTAACAAGAGGTTAATTATTTCACATTAGATTTTATCCTGCCATCCTGTCGCCGAATCCCACATCATCCCCAACACTGACGGAATTTACAACTTCACCCATCATGCGACAGCCCCATGCCAGCATGATGTAATGCCTGTCATTCCATAGACTTATGACATCCTGCATCGTTTGGAGCTAATGGCACGCCGATTGCCCATTGAATCACGCAAGGTCTTTGTTTACAATTCGGCGCATAATCTCAAATCGAGATAGCGCTATCGGGCGCGGTCCTGCGGTCTGCGGGGGCTTCAGGACAGGATGCGCCGCCCGGCATTGCGCCGGGTTGATGAGAACGGGGAGGTAGAACGAATGCCGGGCAGTAAAACCTTCAAAATCCACTCGCTGGAAACCAGGGTCCTGCTGTCGTCAGCGACGACAGACTTGGACGTAATCATGCCGCTGATCTATCCCCTGCCGGACGATCACGGCGACACGCCGCGCGACGCGACCCAGCTCCCCCACGGTCCCGACGGAGGCTATGAGGGACGCGGCATGCTGGAGAATGCCGGGGATCGCGATGTCTTCGCAATCAGAGCCGACCAGGACGGAATGGCATTCATCCATGCCGAAGCCCATCCCTGGGACGGCCCGGTGATTCTTGCAGAAGGCGTCGTCATCCCGGAACCGATAACGCCCGGAACGCGCTTGGCGGTATTCACCGCGGACGGCGAAATCCTGGCTGAGATTCAACTGCCCGGCCGGGGCGTCATTGAGCCGATGGATCCGGCGCCCGGCGAACCCGAGACCGATCCGGGCGCGCCCATTCTTCCGCCCAACGAGGCCGTATTCCCGGTCAGGGCTGATCAAGTCTACTTCATCGGCGTCGAAGGCGGGCCGCTGGTGGGTTACGGTTTCTTCGGGACTCTCTCGGTCAAACCCCCGGCAGAAGACGATCACGGCGACACGCGCGAGGAAGCCACGCGCCTTGAATTCAACGAGGAGAATAACATTGCGGGCAGGGGGTTGATCAATCTGCCGGGCGATGCCGACGTATTCGCCTTCACGGCTCCGGAATGGGGAACGATCATCATCAACGGATGGGCGGCGCTGCCCCCCGATCCGGACATGCCGACCCTCGATCCGGCTGCAAGCATCGTCGCTTATGACTCAGAGGGGCAATTCCTCGGGGGGATACACCTTTTCCAGCCTCTGCCGATTGACTCGGAGGCTCCGGAGGTCTATCGCCAGCCACTCATGTTCGACGCACAGCCGGGACGACCGTATTTCCTGGTCGTGACGGGGCGGCAATTTGCGAATTACGAAGTCTTCGGCCATCAGGAACTTCCCCCGCCGGACGATTACGCCGACACCCGCGAAGAAGCCTTCCCCGTGGAAGTCCCCGTTGCCCCGTTTGAAGGCTTTCCAATCATTGTTGAGGGCGGCATCCAGCGACCGGGCGACGTTGACATGTTTTCCTTCACCGCGGGCGTGAGCGGCACGGCCAACATTGACCTGAACGTCAATCAGATTTATTACATCATGGACGGCGACCCGGGCGTGGAGATCATGCCCCCCGTCCCGCCTCCCCCCCCCAATACGCTCCAGCCCCGCGTGGCCGTATTTGACGCAGACGGACGGCTAATCGCTGAGGCCGCCGCGCCGGGAGACCGGGCGCATGTCGGCTTCCATGTTACCGAAGGACAAACATATTACATCGCCGCCGTCGGCGATCGCGGAAGTTGCGGAGCATACTTCGTGACCGGCCAGGTCAGGGAAACCTCTGACATTGAAGCGCACTTGGTCGAGACAATCGTTGTCCGCGGCGGAGCCGTGAAAATTTACGACATGGACGACGGCCCGACGGACATCAGGATCGCCCACAAGGCGGACGGCTCATACGACGCGCTGAACTCAGAAGTGATCGTCGTCCCGGGATTGTTCAACACGGTGACAGCCGTCATCCTGACCGGATCATTCTCGAACGCGGGAATCGTGGTCGAGGGCAACCTGGGCGCGATTGCCGACCTGCGCGCGGACCCCGGTCCCATCTCCTTCATAGCGACGCGCGGAGACCTTCACGCCGCCCTGCTGCGCGGCCCACTGGAGGGAAGCGTCCTTAACGGTGTGGAACTCCTTCCCGGCATGGCCGTGCCGCCCGATCCGGACGGTGACGGCATCGCCGACCCGACGGCGCTGCTGGTCGGCGGGAATCTGAACGCGCTCGTCGCTCTGGGCGTTGACGCGGATGGCGCGAGCATCGCCGGAGACGTGATCGTCGGCGGCAGCATAGGCTACGTCTATTCTGCGGGCGATATCACAGGAGACGTCATCAGCCACCTGCGAATCGGCTCCATCCGCAGCATGAGGCACATTCGCGGCCATGTTCGCTGCGAGGGCGGAAACGTAGGCGCCGTGTGGGCGGCGGGGACAATCGAGGGACTGATCTCCGGCGTTAATGTTGACCTCGTCTACGCAGGGCTTGAACTGCTCGCGGGCGTGAACGCCGAAGACCTGATCAAGACCGTCGTAGCGGGGACGGACATACTCGGCGACTTGATTTCCACTGACGGCATAACCTTCGTCGGCGCGCTTCGCGGCCATATTCACGGGCGCATCATCGCCACGTCCGACGATTCCGTGATCGGCGTCGTTCATGCCGGCGGATCGTTCCGAGGCATGATAGAAACACGCGGACGCCTTGGCAGCCTCGTGGCGCGGGAGATTGCGCCGCAGGGCGCGGAGCGGATACGCATCCTGGCCGAGGGCGGCATTGACCGCATCGCCGTGCGGGAAAGCGTGCGTGACGCGGACATCGCCGTCGGCATGGACGGCGTCCAGCGCTGGCGCGGGCCGGCGGAAATCAGGAACGTCTTCATCGGGCGCGACTGCGCGCGCACGAACCTGCTGGCCGGCGCTCATGCCGGAACGTTCGGTGAGTTTCCGGACGGCGAAGCCGCCCCGGAATGGCGCGTGGTCGAGTCCGGCCGCATCGGCGTCGTCTTCGTCGGCGGGCGCATGGGCGAGGATGGCCCGGAGCGCTGGGGCGTAGGCGCGTCGGCCGGTTTCGGAATCATTGTTGATTCCGAAGGAGTCGTTCGGGTCGGACTCCATTATAATGTTAACTTCTGGCAGGGATAATGCGCTCATTACTCGGGAATGGAGCGGCATCACGCCGCTCCATTCCCGGATTCGACACGTCCGTCCGACTCATCCCGTTGTTCCCCTTGTTGTTAGAATACCGCGCGATGTTGCGCCACCGCAGTCCAAAATTGCGCGCTGTGAATGCCAAACGATACTTGACGACATGAAGGCCAACCCTGCAACAGACAGAATCATCAGGAAGATGCAACCCGGCGTCCTGACGCGCGACGGATTCCTCGGGGAGGACGACCGCTCGCTGAAAGAACTGACCGACAGCGACGACTTTGCCGTCCGCAAGATGGAACTTACCCACAGCGGAATCGCCAACCGCATCGAATACCTGGCCGAGGTCGGCAGGAAGGGCTACGGCACGCCCATGCTCTACATGGGCGCATACGAGATCACCGTCGAGGAGGTTAAGGGACGGATTGCGTGTCCGTGGGGGCGATGCGGAACGTTCCAGAAGGGCACGGTGAAGATTCATAACGTGAATACCGACATGACGATCGTGACAACGCCGCTGGGAATTCACATGATACGCGAGCACGGATTTTATCAGGGCAAAGGCTCCCCATATCGCCTTGATCCGTATACCCTGCGATGGACGCTCTGGTAACGCGGGTTCGCCCTGCTCATGCTCGCACAATATAGTGACAACAAACACCCTTTCGGACATGTTCCGAGCAAGGAATGTGTCATGGCATTGTGCGAACATCAGTAAATCTGCCCCAGACGCGGGAAATGCGTTCCCGTGATTTACGTTGAAGACCCAAATTCGGAACTGCGGGACTCGGAATTTCAGAGCGCTGGAATTGAGAATTCCTTTGACACCGCCGCCGGGGCCTGCTAACAATTGCTCATAAGTATGGTTCAGGAACCGAGGCAACTCCTGACTCTGCTTGACGCCTCTCGGTCGGGGCGTAGCCCAGCCTGGTAGGGCGCTTGAATGGGGTTCAAGAGGTCGCTGGTTCAAATCCAGTCGCCCCGACCAAGTCATAACCCTAGCCGGGTAGCCAACTTACGATACCTGCCAACGTGAGGCAGAGCGGCTTCTGAAGCAGTTGCGAAGTTAGTACAGTACTCACATCGCAGGAAGGAGCCGCAAATGCTGAAACGTAATTCTGTTCCATCGTATCGTCTTCATAGAGCCTAAGGCCAAGCCACCGTCTGTCTTTCCGGCCAAACTTTTTACCTTGGCCTTTACGAATTCCAAGTCAGCAGGACTGCCTATGATCGCCTGATTAGGGAGTGGCTGGCCAACAACAGGCGTCTCCCACCACGGGAGGCTGAAGGCCAATCCGACTACACCGTCGAGGAACTTCTGGCGGCGTTCCTCGACCACGCTGAAACCAAGGGAGTTTGTCTTGCCGTAAAACTTGCAGCAACTAAGGCGGCAAGACGAAACAAGACGATACAAAGTGATACAATCGGCGAAAATAATGACCTTCAACGAAAAGCCACTTCCTCTTGCGACTTTGCAAGCGAAAAGGCAAATGGCGTTGGGGTGGGTGATGGGATTCGAACCCACGGCCCCCAGAGCCACAGTCTGGTGCTCTATCCAGTTGAGCTACACCCACCGTCGCATGAAGTCCGGCTGCGTTTTCACAGCCAGACAAAAGTTTATATTAGGCTTCCGCGCCCGCATCGTCAAGTCAAATCGAGAAACGACTGTAACCGGTCACTGAACGGCGCGGACCTGTCGGTTTTGGATTGCGCAGGCACGACTGCGCTTTCCATCGCGAATCTTCGATTCGCGCCGAATCTTCGATTCGTGCCGCCGGCATGCCGGCGCGATCCTTGACCGTCCCGGAGCCTTCCGGCGAATCATGCTTCGCCGGGAAAAAGCGGCGTCGCGCTTTTCAAGCGCGTTGACGCCGCACTCCAAAATCTCGCGCCAGTCACTGACCCATTACCATTACATGCCCCCGAGGAATTTCGTTGAATGTGCGCGGGCTGCAGCGTATGTTATGCGTCCGGCATGTAGGGCGTGGACCTCAGGAGGGATGGTATCGAAAATCGCGGTTCGGCGGCGCGGGGCGTCTGCCCCTGCGGCGTCCCGGGCCGGAAGTCCGACCATGTTTGAATGCCAGACAATAAATTCAACCTCGGCAACGCGACGCGCCTGATAAGCCTTCTCACCCTTGCAAGCCGCGTTCTCGGCCTCGTTCGCGACAGTCTGATCGCCCGGACATTCGGAGCCGGCGCAGCGTATGACGCATTCGCGTTCGCCTTCCGCGTTCCCAACCTGTTTCGACGCCTGTTCGGGGAAGGGGCGCTGACCGCCGCCTTCATCCCGGCGTTCTCCGAATGCCGCGAGAAAGACGGGGAGGAGGAGGCGTGGCGGCTTTTCAACGTCGTCTTCAGTTTTCTCCTGCTGACGCTCACGGTCATCCTCGTCGCCGGGGAACTCGCCTGCCTCATCCTGCCGAAGACGGGGCTTATCGCTGAGAAATGGGACCTGCCGTTGAAACTGCTGGCGGTGATGTTCCCATACATGCCGCTCATCTGCATGACGGCATTCCTGGCGGCGATGCTCCAGTGCCGTATGCGCTTCGGCATGGCCGCGCTCAGCCCGACCGTCCTGAACGTGATCTGGATCGCTTCCCTGCTCTTTGTCTCATACGCCTTTGCGAAGGACGAGCGCAGGCAGGTCTATGGGGTGGCGATCGGGATTCTGATCGCCGGGGTGTTCCAGGTCGGGCTTCAGGCTTGGGCGCTCAGGCGCATCAGCCCGGCCTTCCGGTTCATATTCGACTGGAGGAATCCCTCTCTGAGGAAGATCCTTGTCCGAATGGGGCCAATGATCGCCGGGCTTGCCGCAGTCCAGCTCAACACGTGTTTTGATGGAATCATGGCGGTCGGTCTGTCCGGACCGGAGGGCGGGACGTTTGCGACGATAGCCGGGCGGGCGATCAGGTTCCCCATGCTGACCGGGGCGAATTCGATCCTTTACTACGGGGAGCGGCTGATTGAATTCCCGCTGGGCGTCTTCGGCATTGCCGTGGCGACGGCGGCGTTTCCCGCGATGTCGCGCGCCGCCGCGGAGAAGGATTCCGGGGCGTTCCGCAAGGCGCTCACGGACGGGCTGCGGCTGGTCATCTTCATCGGCGTCCCGGCGTCGGCGGGCACTATCCTGATAAGCTCGCCCCTGATCGAGCTGCTCTTCCAGCGGCGCGCCTTCACGGCGGTCGAGACGGCGCGTTGCGCACGCGTGGTCATGGCCTCCGGCATAGGCATCTGGGCATATTGCGCCATTCAGGTTCTTGCGCGCGGCTTCTACAGCTTGGGGGACGTGATGACGCCCGTCAAGACCAGCGCGACCGTCGTTGTGCTCAACCTTGCGCTGAACCTGTCGCTGGTGTGGTTCATGCGTGAGGCTGGATTGTCGCTTGCAACGTCGTTGTGCGCCACGATTCAGGCGGTTATCCTTTACTACGTTCTCTCGAAGCGCCTGCCGAAGGGCGACAACGGGCCGATGCTGCGCTGCATGCTCACGACGGTGACGGCCACCGCCGCAATGTCGGTTGCGGTCCTGTTGTGCATGCGTCTGATGCCGGGGATTGACCCGGAGCAAGGGAAAGCCGCCGTTTTCTTCCTGAAATGCGTCAGGGTGGGCGTTCCGTGCTGCGCGGGCGGCGCGGTCTACTTCCTTGTCGCCTTCCTGCTGCGCAGCGCGGAGTTGAAGCTTCTGATCGGCAGGGGACTGGCGTAGGGCGCGTTCCCCGGCGGTAATCCGGCATCGTTCAGTTGGCGGAGCGACACGGGCTTCCAGCCCATGCGCGCCCGTTCCTCACGGACAGGATGCCCGCGCCACGTTTACCCGGAGCAAATGGGCATCGGGCGGGAATTGTAAGCATGAGACGTCTCCCGATAATCGAAACTGCAATCGCAGCAGCCATCGTCATCTCGACGCTCGCCGTCGCAAATTCTCCAAGGGGGAAAGACCGCATCGAGAGCAGGGCGCTGACGGGCGTCCGCCCGCTGGCGTTCTCGGAGCAGGAGAAGTCCCTGCTGTCCGGCATCGCGCCCTATACGCCGTCCGAGGGCGATGAATCCGACGCGGCATACCATCGCGGGCTTGTCCTGCTGGCCGGCGGAGAGCCGGACAGGGCGGGGGCTTACTTTGCGCGGGCGGTCGAGATTTGTCCCCGATGGGTCGAGCCGCGAATGTTCTGGGCCGAATGTCTGGCCCTGACCGGGCTGCTCAAGGACGCCGACGAGCAGTTCAAGATAGTCGTCCGCATGGCCCCCCAGCAGGCCGAACCGAACTACCGGGCGGGGATGTTCCTGCTTTCACAGGGCCACCCCCACGCGCTGCGACTGCTGGGCATGGCGCGCGAAATCGCCCCGGACCGGGCGGACATCGCCGAGGCATATCAACAGGCACAAAAGGCGTTTGCGGGGGGAGGCGGACGATGACGGACGACGCGGCAGGCGCCGCCCCGCGCAAGGATATCAACGAGCGCTCCGTAGGCGGATGGGGGGCGTATCATCGCGACGGCGCGGCGCTTGCGCTTGCCGTAATGATCGCCGCGCTCTGCGTCCTGACGGTCGCGTTCAACAGGCGCAGAGGGGACTACTCGCGCTTCGGCGACGTCGGGATGTTCAGCACCGAAGGGGCGATGAAATATCGCTACATGAAGCAGGTCGCCCTGGGCGGCGAAATCCCGGAGCGCGACCTCGACGCGGAATTCCCAGAGGGCATCAGGCCCTGGGCGGAAGTCCCGCTGTTCATGGAGGTGATAGCCGGGCGGGCGTACAGGATTCTCGGCGCGGGGATGGCGGTTCACGAATTCCAGTTGGTGTTCATATCGCTGTGGACGGCGCTGAACCTGATACCGCTCTATTTATGGGCGCGATGGATGACCGGAAGCCGGCTCGCGGCGGTTTGCGCGGCGGCGCTTTACGCGACCTGCCTCTCGTACCTTTTCCCCCGGCTGGTCTTCGCCTATGCAAAGGAGGATTTCTCGCTGCTGCCGATCTTCGCCGGATGTTATCTCCTCCTTAGAGCCATGGCAGGATCGAGCGATAACGCGGATGGGGCGTGTTGTAACGCGCCCCTGCAATATGGGGATGAAGCACGGGCGGCGGCGGGCCGCGCGATTCTGGCTGGCGCAATGTGGCTCCTGGCGATGGCCAACTGGCATTTGAGCCAGTTCTACTTCATGATCTTCCTCTGCGGGATGGCGGCATGCGTTGCGCTGTCCGCATGGACGCAATTTTGCGAAATGCCAAGGCCCGGCGCGGCGCGGACGATGGGCCTGACGTTGCTGGTCGTCGGCGCGGGGTCCTTCGGGATTCCCTGCCTGGCCGAGACCGGTTTCGCGGCAGGGCCGGCGTTCTGCCTGGGGCTTGCGGTCATTGCCGCGCTGGTCTTCATGGAGAAACGTCCGGACAGACTCCGGCTAACGCCGCTGGTTCTGATCGGCGCGTTCGTGGCGCTTTTCCTGATCGCTGGCGCGATCTCCGGGCGGGCCAGCGTGAACGCCTACTCCCACGTCTACTCCGCGATGCGGTTCAAGCTGACGGAATTCCTCTCCGGCGGCAAGCCGCCCGACCCGACGCCCTACGACTGGGAAGGCATGGTGATGAGCTGCGGGCCGTTCAAGCGGATGACCCTCGACATTGCGTGGAAGAACTTCGGCGCGCTTTTCGCGCTTGCGCCGATCGGATTCGCCCTATGCGCGGCAGGCTGGCGCAGGCGGAAAGAGATCAAAATCGCGGAGTTTATGACGACATTTCTTGTCGCCTCGCTGTTCGGGCTTATGCTCCTGATGCAGCGCATGGACCGCCCGATGGTCTTCTTCGCGGCGATATTCGCCGCGCTGATATGGCCGCCGTCGAAGTCGGACGCGCGAAGGCGCGAGCGCGAGGGCAACCGAAACATGTTCCTTTGCCTGATGATCGCGGGGCTGATCTGGAACGCTAACGTGTTCAAGCAGCACGGCATGACTCTCGAGCGGCAGACTATGGAGAGCCGGAGCTGGTGGTTCCCGACGGTGAAATGGATTCGCGCGAACACCCCAGAGGACGCCTGCTTCGCCGGGCCTTTTCCCATCATGCCCGCCATACTGCTCGACACCGGCAGACGGACTGCGTTCCACTCGGATTTCGAGATTGTCCGGACGCGGCGCAAAGTGATGTCATTCGAGAACACCTTCTTCCAGAGCGACGATGCGTTATGGAAATGGTGCAGGATCAACCGGGTTGACTACCTTCTGATAGTGGAAAATATGCTGACAGACACGACGCCGGAGGGGATGCGCTACAGGACAAAGAATATTCGTGTTGGTAAATCCAGCGTGGCGTATGGCCTCGTCTTCGCGCCGGAGCGCCTGGAGATGTTCGAGCTGGTTTTCTCAAACGAGGGATTCAGGATATACCGCGTCATGCCCGGCGGAGATAAAACAGCCAACAAGCCGTCGGCCAGGATTCCGTGGAATTACGATAAATGGTTCGGTCAGGGCGCGGACCTCGGCATCGGACCGTAGCCTGAAGCGCGGCAAGACGTTGTCGCTCTTTTTAGGCGCTCGCTCGTCGCATTCGAAGGTCGGGCCGCGCATCGGAGTTTTCCTGATAATGATGAGTGCGCCGTTAACGGAACCGGAGCGCTTCTTTACCCAATACAAGTGCGGATGACATGAAAGCGCCTGATATCTAAGATTCAACCGCCTGCGGCGGGCTTTCGCGAGTGGTGTTCTTCCGGGGGGAACCCCGCTCCGTGTTCTCCACAATATCTGCTCTAGCGAAACGCTTCCGTCCTGTTCAGGGACTAACAATCCGTAAATAGCCGGGGGGGCGGCTTGTCAGGGAAGCGGCGCTCCGGCAGGCCCCATCACCCCGACTTCCAGCGCGCCTTCAACATCGTATTCCCCCCCCCTGAAGCGAAGCTGCCGGTCGCCCCTGGCCCTGTAGAAGCGAACCTTTGCGCATTCCGACAACGGCTTGTCGTCGAGGCTCCTGATCGTCGCCATTGTAGGCTCGGCGAAGGTCTGCCCCCGGTAGGAGTTCGCGTAAAAGGCCGTGAACATGGGATGTTCGACCAGGAAGCCGTAGGGCGGAAGCGTTGCGATGTCAACCAGTTCGCATGTTCTGGCGGAATAATTCACTGTGATGGTCATCGCTCCGAATGAGGACTGCGCCACGTTGCCGTCCTCGCTCAGGAAGCGGAAGTCGCGCATGGGCAGGTCGCCGGAGAGTCTGCCGACCCAGGTGAGAACTTCGTAGGTATTCCGTATCAGACGGTCTGTCGGATGCATCCCCTCAACCGCGCCCTCGTCATGTCCGAAGGGGTCTGAATCCTCGCCGGCGTCGGACGCGGGAGCGTATGTCGCCTTGCCGTCGTCAATGACTACATGGCCGAGAAGGTAGCGGTTGTCCCCCACGTCCCTGCCGCGCATGGGCATTCGATTGCGGGATTCGTCAAGAACCCCTGCCAGAACTGCGAACCGGCCTTTCTTTCCGCCGGTTTTAACCTCATGCGGGCCGTCCTCGAAAACACCGCTGTCCTTCCACTCTGATGCCGGCGCTGCGAAGGCGTGGTCGTTCTGGATGGCGATATCGTCTTCTCCCGGCGGGACGAAATGCACGAAGCAGCCTTTCACCTTTGCCGCATCCCCCGAGCAGCGCCAGCGATACGCGATTTTCAGGCGATCCTGCGCGGCCATTGCGACTGAGGCCACCTCGACCGAGAGAGGCTGCCGTCCGGGGGGCTTGTCCTGATAGTAGAGGCGCGGCCCGAAGTAATACACCGGCATTTCGCCGTAGAGCAGGCAGTCGAGGAAGTAATCCGGACGCCCCGGCGCGAGCCTGTCGCTCTGGTGCGTATAGGCCGCGATGCAGTCGTGATAGACCATTTCATAGAGCGGGATGCGCCGCCCCTTGTCGCTGTACGGGGAGCGCGCGATTATGCCTTCATGGTAGTCGGATACGGGGATGGCCCATTCGTATCCGTCCTCGCTGCCGAAAAGCCCGAAGTTCTCGCGCGCAAGGGCGCAAAGCTGCCGCTTTGCGTCCATATCCTCATGGCGCGACATGGGGTGCTTCTGGTCGCTGCATTCCACCAGCGGCCATGCGAAAACCGTGTCGGAAAAATAGATAGTCGGGCTGCAGAGGGATTTGACGGCGGGAAAGTTCTGCGGTCGTGAGGCGAGAACGGGCTGGAGGAGGGAGCAGACTTGGTAGGCCTGACCGCCGGCCCAGTACCCCCCCCTTGCGACAATGCCCCCCGGCCAGCGCACGAGCCATTTCTCATCGAAGGAAGGGGCGTCCTTGTACATGTCCTGGTAGTTGTCGTGAAGTCCGAAGAGATAACCCTGAGCTTTCACCCGCCGCGCACAATCGGCCAGCGCTTCGTTGCCGCCGCATTCGGGCGCCGCCGGCATGATGTCCGGATGCTGGTTGTCGTACCCCCGGTGAATCCATCCGGCCAGCACGTACATCGCGCGGTCAATGCCGACATCCTTGCGTAGGTGTTCCGCGCAGGCGGCGGCCTCCTTGAAGGTGAACCACTGGCTGACGGAGTTCCTGCCGCCTTCGCGGATAGTGCGCATGAACACGAATGGTTTGAAGTCCGCGCATCCCGGCATTAACAACGCGTTCGGATTCTTCTGCGCCTTCTCCTTCCATGTAGTCAGATACCCCTTGCGTCTGGCGACCGCGCGGTAGGCATGAGCGACGCGCGGCGCCCCTCCCATGCCCAGCGGGTAAGCCGTCACGCTCATGTCCCGCGCCTTGTTCGTGAACATGAAGCCGGCTGAAACCATCTGCGCCCCTGGGATGGCGGGATCGGAAACCCATTCAGAACGTGTTTCAAGGGCGGCGTAGGGATCATTCCACGTCAGTAGCAGGGCCGAACCGAGTTTGTGGCATCCGGCCATGGCCATACTCAGCCCCGCGCGGCCCTGATACGTCCCGAAGATCAACTCCCACGGGAGGCATTCGGAGACCTTTATCTGAAGGCCGAGCATGTTGGGCAATGTCAATTCGCCCGAGTCGGAATCCGTCATCCAGAATCCGCCGGGAAGCAGACGCATCGAGCTTAAGTCATATCCGGGAGACAGCTTGAGGCTGGGCGTGAATCGCAGGCCGGTAAGTCCATCCTCCTCTACGACCTTTTCAATAACCATACGGACGGAGCCTGCGGAGTCAAGGGAGTAGTTCAGGACCATGCGGTCTTCCGCCTGCTCCACCTCATGAGGCTGGGCCAGAGTGACCGCAACTGTTTTCCCGCGGGCTTTCAAGGTCAGCTCGGCCATCAGGTTGCGGCGCGGATCGGAGTGCCAGATGGTATGGGAGAGTTCATCGCTGAGGCAATATGCTCCGGTCTTCGGATCAAGGCGGAATTCGCAGGTTGCCGCGCTCAAGCGCGCCGAGTCGGGACCGAACCGGTCATCAAGAGCCTTGCGCCGCGCCGCCGCCTCATCCGCGGTGATGGGGGCCGGGCTGGAATCTATCACCGGGGCGTCCGGATCAACCTCAACTGCGCAGACGTATTCGCTCAGGATTCTGGGCTGGCCCGGAGCCTTCTCCGCGAAGATTCCGCAATGAACGTAGACCTTCCCGCGCGTCACTTTGGACGGGATGTGCAGGATGCGCGGCCCGACTGCCGTCTCCTCCCCCGGCGCCCATAGCGTCGTTGGTTTCTTCGGGTAATGATCGTCCTGCCAGACGAGTTTCGAGCAGTCCGCGTCAGGCCACTCGACGTGAATGAATATCTTGTATTCGTCCGGCGCGGGATCAGAGCCTGCGTTTGTAACCCACCACGTGAAGACCAGGTCGGTATCCGGCCTCGCCTCGGTTGCGGAGATGCGGTAACGGCTGATTTTAGGGAGGAAGCCGGGGCCTTTCGGCGCGGCGGGTGCGGGAGCTGGAGGCGGGGTCGGGGCGCTTTCATCCCGCCCGGCGCATCCGCCGAGGGCGAACGCGGCGCAGGCCAGCGCCGCAAAAGCAAGGAACAGGATTTCCCGGCGTTCTCTCATCAGGCGATGCCTCAGAATTCGCGCGTTCACTCGGCAGGTGTTAGTCTTCCGTCCTTCTCGACAAGCGAAACAAAGAAAGGTTTCTCATCAGGCGACTTGTTCGGGGCGTGGATGCTCAACATGAGCCGCCCGTCGAACGTCTTGAAAACCATGCCATGCCCGCCGTCCCGGGCGAAGATGGGGACGGGGTCCTGCGTCCAGGGGCCGGTAATCTTCCCGGTGGCGGAGCGGGCGGTTCCGATCGCGTAGCCGGCGTCGCCGAAGCTGGACCAGAGCATGAGCAGCGCTCCGTTCGCGCAGCGATGCATGAAGGGGCCGTCGGTGACGAAATCCTTCTGATCGGGGTCTTTTCGCTTCCAGGGCGCAGCGGATGCGTGGAAGAGCGTAATCGGTTCGCCGGCGGGAGCCTTTAGGTCCGGCGTCAGGCTCATGGCGCACATCCCCCCGTCGCGAATCTGGGTCCACTCGTGGCAGAAGACGATCCAGGGATTGCCTTCGGCGTCAAGGAAGAATGTCCCGTCCAGGCAATCCCAGTCGCGCGGTGTGACGGGGCCGTCGCTGATCGGCGCAAAAGGGCCTTTGAGCGAGTCGGAAACAAGAATCTGTGTGCCACGGCAGGCCGTCTCGGACTTGAATGACGCGAACATATGCCAACGCCCGCGATACCGATGAACCTCCGGCGCCCAGAAGTTGCGATCCGCCCAGAAACCCTTCGGCGGGGTGAAAACCATGACGGGCGCTTCCCAATTCTCAAGGTCCGCGCTTGTGAAAACCTCAAATCCCTGCCCCGGCCCGCTCCAGCAGTTCTGCACCTTCGTGCCGTACATGTGATAGGCGCCGTTATCGGGCACGATGAATGGGTCCCTGATCCTGATTTCTGCGGTCTTTATCATTCGCCTTTCTCCGCCTTCGGCGCAGATTCCGACGACGAGAAAGACAATCGCCGGAACACATGATGCACGGAACATTCCCCGATTTTGTTTGTTCAGAGACGATTCTGACGCCATACGATCATGATACCTTCCCGGACGGCTTTGCGGCAAGCGGCAGGGCCGGATCGTCCTTCCATCATAACTTCAAACCGGAATCGCCGTATAATCCACATATTCGAGTCATACGCATGCCATGAGAGCATGTTGAGAGAAAGCCCGTCGCCGGATAGACTTCCCATTTTCGGCGACTTGCAATTTCAGGGATGCGACCAGGGAAGAATTCAGATGTCATTTCTCGACATCAATGCCGCGATAGGACGGACGACGTCCGGACCTCCGGGCTTTGAGACGCCTGACGCCCTTCTGACGGAGATGCGCCGCCTCGGCATCGGCGAGGCGCTCGTTTGCCATCGCATGGCGCAGGAGGCGGACGTTGTCCTGGGCAACCGCCTGTTGCTTGAAGCGCTGAAGGGGCATCCGGAGCTGCTTCCGTGCTGGGTCATGGCTCCCCCTGCGCTTGGCGATCTTCCCCCGCCGGGTGAATGGGTGGGAGAGGCGGCGGCAAACGGCGTCCGGGCTATCCGATTGCAGCCGCGCCATAGTCTATACTCGCTTTCGGAATGGTGCGTCGGCCCGCTGGCGGAGGCCGTCGCGGGGGCCGGGCTTCCGATGCTATTGGATTTTGGGCCGCGCCACTGGTCGGAGCAGGTCGTTCCCTGGAGTGAGCTTGAGGAGTTGTGTCTGGGGCATCCGGATCTGGCTGTGATCCTCATCGGCTGCACTGTGGGGGAAACGCGTAACGCGCTCGGCCTCATGCGCCGCGCGCGCAACCTGCACATTGAATATCACGCCCTGAGCCTGCCGGACGGCCTGACGCTCATGGCCGGGGAGGGCATGGCAAAACGGCTCCTGTTCGGGACGGGGCTGCCCGCGCGGGCGGCGGAATGCGTCATCGAGCAGACGCGCCGCAGCGGGTTGAGCGTGCCCGACCTTCTGGCCGCGTCCGGCCTGAATGCGAGGCGCGTCCTGCGCCTGACGCCGATGCGCGTCACTGAACCGCGGCATCCGCCCGGGGACGCCTGCCCGATCATTGACGTCCACGGACACAGCGGGTCGTGGGAGCGCGCCTGCTCGCCGGTCAACACCCCCGGCGCGGTCGTCGCCTCGATGCGGCGCTGCGGTGTGGCCAAGATGGTACTGAGCAGTTTCGCTGCGATTCACGCGGAGATGCTCGCGGGCAATGATCAGACGGCCGAGGCCGTGGCGAAATTCCCAGGAACGCTTTACGGCTACGCGGTGGCGAATCCCCATTGCGCGGCGGAAATTCCGGCGGAACTCGAGAAGCGTTTCGATAAGGACAAGGGATTCGTCGGGCTGAAGTTGCATTGCGGGTTGCACGGCGTCAAGCTCCAGCATCCGGGTTACGAATACGCGCTGGCATTCGCGTCTGAGCGCGGTCTGCCTGCGCTAGTCCACGGCGGCGGCGGCGACAAATGGGGGGGGGTTGCGGCGCGATATCCGGGCGCGACGTTCATAATGGCGCACGGTTGCGCGTGGGACGGGCGGGACACGGCCGGGCGCGAGCTATACGCGCAGGTCAGAGATGTCCCCAATCTTTATGTGGACGTCGCCGGATCGGCGGCTTACCGCAGGGCGATGGAAGCGCTGGCCGAACTTGCCGGCGCGGAGAAGATTCTCTACGGATCGGACTTCCCGATGTTCGACTTGGGATTCGAGATCGGCAGGATCGTCGGCAGCGGCATGAACGAAGTAGCGCAAGCAATGATCCTCGGCGGGAATGCGATCAGGCTTTTCAAGCGGTTTTGAAGCCGCCATACACGGAGGCAGGTAATGGCCGGATACGACTTCGGATGGAACAAGCGGGACCACGTCCGCCTGAGCGCAAGGTCTTTCGGACGCGACCGGTCGCTCTATTTCGACATGCTGCCCTGGACGCCGCCTACAGCGAACATGGAGGGCCTTGTCAGCTACTACGACCCCGCGCGGATCGCCGCCGCGCGCAAACGGCTGGCAGGCGTTGACCGGAAGATGTATTTCCAGGGAATACTCGACCGCATACTGAAGCCCGGCATGGGAGGAAGGGAACAGGTCGCGGCGATCTGCGGGTTCATCTCCGACGCGATCTACTACAACCCCATCGAGCAGCCGCAGGAAAACCACACGGGCGAGATGCTCACGGACGCGATAGAGCTGTTGGAGCTGCACGACGGGCGTTGCGGGCAGGGCGTTTGCGTGACGCTTGCGCTGTTGGAGGCCGCCGGAGTCGAATGCCGCAAGCGTGACGTCTTCCACCACGTCACATGCGAGGCTAGGTACGGCGCGCGCTGGCATCTGGCCGACGCCTTGATGTTCGGCAAGGACCAGCCGGAGCTTGACGGCGTCGTTGTGAACGTCGAGTTTCTTCAGGCTAATCCATATTTCGCGGACGCATTTCCGCTGCGTTGTTTCGCCTACAACCCCGAGGAACTGCTCTCCGAGGACGGGTACCGGATTCTCGGCTACTCGTTCGGGGACTGGGGCTCCCTGGCTTATTATAGTTGGTACATGGGCGGCGCGGAGGATTACCCGCCGATGATGCCCGTCTTCCTTCCGCCGCTGCGGCTAGACGAGGGGGCGGTCGAACTTCGCTGGGCGCCGAGCGCGAAACGCAACGGCGGCAGGATCAGATACCGCGTCACCGTCTGTAAGGATCGGGACAGGACGCAGCCGCTCGCGCAGGAAACTGTTGACGGCACGTCACTCAACTGGCGCGTCCCGGAAATGAACAGGATGTATTTCGTCGGGGTGGCGGCGATTGACGATCACGTCGCCCGCAATCCGCAGACGTGGTATCCGGAGGCGGCGGGAAACTTCGTCCTCGCTCCGAAGGGACAATACGGCTGGTACGGAGCGCTCTAGGTATCCCAGAAGTTGAACAATTTCAATCTTGCGCAACCGGCAAAAAAAGATATTGCAATCGGTTTCTCTGTGTCATAATAAACAGAGTTTGAGAGCATCGGTTTCGGGGGGTTGAACGGGAGAAGGAATATGTCAAGGACAGCGGCAACAATCCTGAGTTCTATGGCGATCGCACTCGCCCTTGCGATCGGATGCCCGGCAAACGCCACGACAATTCTCTTTGAAACCGGGTTCGAGTCGCCGGACTACGCGCTGGGCGACCTGAACGGCCAGCAGGGATGGATTGCGGATGCCTTCCCTGGGGAGTGCTTCGTGACGGACGCCTTCTCATTCGAGGGCAGCCAGTCTCTCTTCATCTGGGGAGACGGATATCCCGACGGCAACCCGCATCTTGGCGCGGCTCATTCCTTCGCGGACCCGGTGGGCATCGAGAACATCGTCACTGCCGGAATGATTGCGGCGGTCAGCCCTCCGACCACAACCGGCAACGATTACTTCATCGTCCTCGGGGACGGCGTAAACGTGGCCGGATACCTGCACTTCGTATGGAACCAGAACATATCCGTCAATGGCGTCTCCACGGGATATATGTATCCCTACAACGCGCCGATGATCATAACCATGGTCGCGGACTTCGATAATGAGACATTCGACGTTGACATCGGCGGCACGCTGGTCGCCGAAGATTACCCGTTCGTAAGTCCCGGCATGTCAGCGTTGAACGAGGTACTGTTCGCCGTGGACGATCTGGACGCCGGACAAGTGATGGTTGTTGACGCGCTGAGCATCGTCTCAACCCCGGAGCCGGGAACGCTCAGCCTCCTGGCCGCGGGGGTCTGCGGGATCGCCGTCCTGAAACGTAATCGTAGAAAGGCGTGAGACTTCCGAGCGTAAATCAAACCTTTAGAAATCTTCCGCCCCCGCTGCTGAACACGGCGGGGGCGGGTTTGTTTAATGGACACTGTTTGAAACCGTGCTGAATGCCGATATGAGATGGTCAATTCCGGTATTATAATTGCGCGCATCAGCAAGACTGCGGAACAGTGGCAAGGCGAGGCTCGGCACATTGACTCCAACAGCATCTGACAGGATGGGGGATCGTTGCTTCGCGGCGGTTGTCTGCGCGGCGGTCGCCTTCTGCTGGGTCAACCACCTCAGCGATCCTCCCTGGTTCCAGGTTCTTAGCGAATTCACGGACGAGGCCCAGTATTCGCTCAACTGCCAGCATTATCTGAAAACGGGAACCTGGGAGCTGACGTGGCAAAACAACATCTGGAACAGCCCGCTCTACCAGGGCGTCTGCCTGCTCGGGATGAGCATTTTCGGTACGACGCTTTTTGCGATCAGGACAGTCTCCGCCATATTTGCGTCAGGGACGATTCTGGTCATCGCATTTTTCTGGCGCAGGAATTTCGGATGGAAAATCTCCGCAGCGGCAGTGACGCTATTAAGTCTCAACTCAGGATTTTATGAGTTGAGGCGCGCGACAGGGCCTGAGATGTCGGCGCTATTCTTTACAACGCTGGGATACTGCCTGCTGGCCGAGGATGGGCAAGTTGCGCGTTTATCAGCAGGCGTCTCCCTGGGGGCAGCCGTGCTGTGCAAGATAACGTCCGTCTACTGGCTGGGCGGCGCGCTTGCTTATATCGCTTTCACCGTCTGGCGCAGGCGGGAAAAGGCGTTTTCTGCGGCGCTGTTCCTCATCCCTGTCGCGGCGGCTGCGGGATGCGTCGGAGTGATCTTCCTGCTTGGCAGGGGCAGATGGAACACGCAACTGGCGGTTGAGGCCAGCTTCTTCAGCGCTCAACAGGCGTGGTATCAACGTTTTTTACTTCTTCTGACCGGCGATTCCGCCCTTTGTCCGGGTTTGATTCTGGCGTGGACGGGCGCTTCCTCATGGTTCGCCTCTCTCTGGGCGCCAAGGAACGGTGGCGCCGCCCCGGAAAGGCGCGCGGAAGACGCCGCTACGTTCTGGGCGCTTGGCATCCTTGCCGTGTCGTTGATCTGGCCGACGAGCATGCCGCGCCGGATCATCGGAAGCATCATCCCGCTGAGCCTCCTTTGTGTTCTCGGATTCCACAGAATGAGTGTTTCGCTGCGCTGCGCCAGGACATGGCGGAAGGCTGCCTTTGCCGTCACGATGGTCCTGCAAGCGGCATTCTGGGGCGTTGCCGTATCGAACTGCGCGGCGGGTTTCAAGCATTACATCGCGCGTTCAAGCGCCGAGACGGGAATACGCGCCGGATTGCTTTGGGCGTGCGATCCGAAGGCGCTCGCGACATTGTGGTGGATTGCATGCGCCTTATTCGCAGTCTCCGCCCTTGCGCTGCGCGGGAAGTCGGAATCCAAATCATCCATCGTGAATCGTCTTGCGGTTGCCGTCTGGATGGTCGCTTTCGGAGCGTCAGCGTGGTTCACGGTCGGCTGGTGCGCGATGAATCCGTCATACACCGTCCTTCAGTCCTGCCGCAGAGTCGCCGGTATGTTCAGGGCCGGCGACGCGCTGGTGGCCCATCTTCACGACGGCAGGCAGGCGTTTCTGCTGTCGCTTGAAGGCCCTGCCGCGCCGCTTATGGAGGCTCCCAGACCCGAGCCGTGGCGTGGAGACGTCAGGCTGCTCAAGAGGGCGCGATGCGCGACCGTCATGCGGCGAACGCTTTGGAAATGGAGCAAGGCGGAGGGCTGGGTCCATCCGCCGAAGCCGGAAGACATTGTCAATACACTCAGTCTTGACGTGATACCAAATCCCTGGGGCGTCTGCGCCTATACTTTCCAGATAGCTTTCCTTAGCGCGGAATCACCGCAGGGCGCAATACCGGCTCAATCCGCACAGGAGAACGTGAAATGAAATCGCGCATGGCATTCGCGGCAGTAACGGCCATTGTTCTTTCAGGAACGCTCGCCTTCGCGGCCGACACGGGCGCTCCCGATCTGGAACAGGTTTTAAGGCGGCTGGGGTCAATTACCCAGCCGGAAGTGGCGGGATGGAAGTTCAAGGCAGGCGACCTGCCGGACGCGGCTAAGGTTGACTGCGACGATTCAGCCTGGGCCACGGCGACGCCTGAGCACACATGGGGCGAGGAGCGCGTCTGCTGGTATCGGACCGCAATCGAAATTCCGGAGAGGATCGCGGGCGCGCGAGTCGCCGGGGGCGAGTTGAGGCTGAAACTCTCAGCCGGGGACTCGGGCGAGTTGTTCGTCAACGGCGCATCCTCAGGGAATTTCGTGTGGGACAAAGGGGACTTCGTCCTGACGAAGGATGCGAAACCTGGCGACAAGTTCGTCCTTGCGATCAAGGTTGTGCGCGGGGTCAAGCCGGGGCGATTAAAAAGTGCGCGGCTTCATTACTCCGGCGCGGAGGTCTTTATAGCTGCCGCCGCGGCGCTGCGGCAGGACTTGCTCATGGCGGGACCGCTGATTGACGCCGCCGATGACGACGCAAAGGAAATGCTGCGAACGTCGCTTGCCAACGCCTTGCGCGAGGTCCCTTTCGCGGCGTTTGAGGCTGGAGACGAGAAAGCGCTGGGCAAAGGTATGGCAAAATTCTGCGCTGCGCTCTCACCGCTCCAGGCCGAGGCGAAAAGCTACGAACTCCACCTGATCGGCCACGCGCACATTGACATGAACTGGCTCTGGCGTTGGCCGGAAACCAAACAGGTTTGCCATGACACTTTCTCGCAGGCGCTGAAGTTCATGGATGAATGGCCGGAATTCCATTTCTCCCAGAGCCAGTGCTCCACCTACCGGATAATGGAGGAGGATTGGCCGGACATTTTCGCGCGGATCAAGGAGCGCATCCAGAACGGCCAGTGGGACGTAACCGCAGCAACCTGGGTCGAGGGCGACCTGAACACAGCGGATGGGGAGGCGATCTGCCGGCAACTGCTCTACGCTCATCGTTACAGCATCGGGACGCTTGGAGTCTGGGGAGACGTATGCTGGGAGCCGGACACTTTCGGCCATCCGTGGACGCTGCCGCAGTTCCTGCGGAAGGCAGGGATAAAGTACTATTACCATACTCGTTGCGGTCCGGATGTTCCGCTTCATTACTGGGAATCCCCGGACGGGAGCCGGGTGCTTGTATGCAAGACCGGGACGTACAACGGGCAGGTGAACGAGGATACGATGCGCTCGCCGCATCAGTTTAAGCGGGCGTGCGGGGCGCGGACCGCCGCGCTGGTCTACGGCGTGGGGGATCACGGCGGCGGCCCGACGCGGCAGGACGTGGAGACCGCTCTTGAATACAGGAAGCGGACGCTTGCGCCGCGCGTCGTGTTCGGCTCGGCCTCCGGCTTCTTCCATCGCGCGGAGGAGGCTGAGCCGAAACTCATGACGCTGCGGGGGGAGATGAACACTATTTTCGAGGGGTGCTACACCAGCCACGCGGACATCAAGCGCATGAACCGCCGCTCCGAGTTCGAGCTTGTCACGGCGGAGACAGCGGCGGCGATGGCGTCCCTGGGCGGCGCGCCCTATCCGGGCAAAGTATTTGAAGAATCGTGGCGAACGACATGCTTCAACCAGTTTCACGACATCTTCTGCGGCTGTGCGATTCGAGGCTCCTACGATTACTCAATCCCGCTTGCCGATGGCGTGAGGAAAAAGGCGCGCGAAATAACGGACGCTTCGCTTGAACGTCTGGCTGCGGAAGCCGACACGCGCGGCGAGGGACTGCCGATCATCGTATTCAACCCGCTGGGCTGGAGCCGGGACGCCGTCGTGACGGCGACGGTGAATGACGCCGACCTGCCGCAAGAGGACGGGCGCTGCGTCATTGACTCAATGGGCCGCTTAATGCCGGCTGAGACAAGGGCTATTGGAGAGGGAAAGTCCGAACTGCTGTTCCTTGCGCGCGACCTGCCGCCGGTGGGATGCGAGGTCTTCCACGTTCTGCCCGGTCAGGCAGGCGCGCCCATGCTCAAGGCGCAGGAAACGGGCCTGATGGAGAACGACGCGTTGCGCGTGAAGATCAATCCGGAAACCGGCGCGATAAGCAGCCTCGTCCTGAAGGCGACGGGCAGGGAGTTCGCGCCGCAAGGAAGGGAACTCGCGGTACTGGAGCTTCTGCATGAATTGCCGACCGGGATGCCGGCGTGGATGATCGGGCAGTTCGACAGGAGCGAAATGCTCGTCAGTCCGAAGTCGTCGAAACTGGCGCGTTCCGGGCCGATCGAATGCGCGTGGCGATCCGAATATGAATGGGGGAAATCGAAATTCGCCCAGGAATACATCCTGCGCGCCGGAGCGCCGGGGCTGGACGTTCGATTCTTTGCGGACTGGCGGGAGATAGGAAATCCTCAGAGCGGTTCGTGGATGGTCAAGGCCGTTTTCCCGACAAGTCTCGAATTCCCGGCAGCGACGTTTGAAATCCCCTGCGGACATATCAGACGTCCAACGAACGGACTGGAGGTCCCGGCGCTGAAGTGGATTGACCTCGGCGAGCCGCGGTCGGACGAACTTGCCGACCGGCGGAAGACGGTCTTTACACCGGTTGATCTGTCCGGCTGCCTGAACGCGGCAAGTTTCAGCAACGAAAGCAACATGGGCGAGGCGGATTTTGACGGAAACGGCATGAGCTACCCATCCGGGATGCTCCAGGGCGCGGGCTCCGTCACCATCGCCGGAGTGCCGTTCAACCTCCCGGCATTAGGCGGGGGGCGGAACGACAGCGTGGCGTTCCGGGGCGGGACAATCCCATGTCCTGATGGCAGATACGCCGTAGCATACGTGCTGGGCGCGAGTGGATGCGGATCCCATGCCGGCGACGTCGGCGTTGATTACGGCGACGGACCGGCGGCGGCATTCCTGACCCTTGACGACTGGTGCATTCCCGCGTCCGGATCGCATATTGGCGGCATCAACCATCCGTATCGTCATGCAAATACGGGCAGGACCGAACCCTCCTGCAACCTGTGGGTTGAGGCCATTCCCCTCGATAAAGGCAGAACGCTGAAGGGGTTCCGTCTGCCGGCGAATGAAAGGATGCGGATTGTCGCCATGACGCTGGCGGACGCGCCGATGATGATGGCGTCGGACGCGGCGGTCTGCGGATTGAGCCTGCTGAACGACTGCAAATACGGCCACGATGTCAGGGACAACGTGATGCGTCTGAGTCTCCTGAGATCGAGCTATTCCCCCGATCCCGAGGCGGACGTCGGCCTGCATGAAGCGACTTATTCCCTTCATCCGCATGATTCCGGATGGCGCGAGGCTGGAATAGTTCGCCGCGCTTACGAATTGAATCAGCCCGTGCTTGCCCGCGTTGCGACTGCACATCCCGGCCCGGGCGGCATCAGCCGCTCCATGCTGCGCATCCAACCGGACAACCTGATCCTGACCTCGGTCAAAAGAGCGGAAGACAGTGACGATCTGATACTGCGGTTCTATGAATCCGAGGGGAGGAAGACCTCCGGATACGTGGCGTTCAGGTTCGGAGTCGAGCAGATCTGGCAGGCCGATCTCCTGGAGCGTGTGACAGGCGACGCGCTACCGTTCCGTGGGACGGCGGTCGGCGTTGCGATTGGGCCGTACGAGATCAAGACGCTGCGGTTAAGGCTTAAACACTGAGCCGAATGCGGACGGCATTGACGCCTTCCCCAGCTTGACAGCCCGCAAGTCCCGGTCTAATATCAGGTTCAAGGAAAACCTGATTTGCTGTAAGTTACGCCTGCCGGTGGAAATTATGGCCAGAATACAGAAAACACGCACAGACGTCATCCCGGCGCCGAAAGAAGACCGTATTGCCTATGCCGGCCGTATCGGATTCAAAATCGTCGCGCTGATCGGTCTCATGGCCGGCGGGGCAAGGTTGAGTATCCCCCTGCAGCCTGTGCCGCTGACCTTTCAGGTATTTTTCGTCCTGCTTGGCGGCGCGTGGCTTGGGCCTGGGCCGGCGCTTGCGGGTCAGATCGCCTATCTGGCGCTGGGATGCATGGGCGTTCCGCTGTTTGCGTTCGGGCCGGGCGGATTCTGGTACATCATGGGGCCGACAGGCGGCTACCTGATCGGATTTGCGGCCGCGTCATGGCTGACGGGGGCCGCGCTGCATTCTGCGGGAATGGGTGGAACCAGGGTAGGGAAAATGGCGGCGCTGACTGCGGGCATAATCGTCATTCACGCATTCGGGACAATGCATCTGTCCATCGTAACGGGGATGGGGATAACAAGCGCCATCAAGATCGGTTCTTTGCCGTTCCTGCCTTTCGATTTGTTGAAGGCAGTCATGGCATTGATGATTATTGAGAGATTTAACCTTGTCCCTGACGCGCAAGGGAATCACGGCGGGTGATCCGATTATTTTTGTCTTGCCGTCTGGATATTCCGGATGAACTGGGCTGCAAGGGCGGCGATGCCGTCCATATCCCCGGAAGCCAGGAAACTTTTCTTGACCAGGCTGCTGCCCGCCGCCACCGCCTCAGCTCCGGCCTTGATGAAGTCGGCCGCATTATCAACGTCCACCCCGCCGGTGGGTATGATCTTTATCTGGGGTAGAGGACCGTGAATATCCTGGATATATCCCGGACCAACCGCCGTGGCGGGGAAAAGTTTCACAAAATCGGCGCCGGCTTCCCATGCGGTTAGGATTTCTGTTGGGCTGAACGCTCCAGGGACGACCACTTTGCTGTACCGCCTGCAAAGCTCGATGACCTTGACGTTCAGTGTCGGGGAGACGATGAAGTCCGCGCCTGAAAGGATAGCGGCGCGCGCGGTTTCCGGGTCAAGCACGGTTCCCACGCCGAGAGTCACCTCGTCGGACGGGAGCTTTGATATTGTCTTCTCCAGAACGCTGAGCGCGTTGGGAGTGGTCATGGTCAGTTCAATGGCTTTGCAGCCTCCCTTGTGCAGGGCGAGGGCGACGTCAACGAGTTGAGAAGAGTCCTTGGCGCGGATTACGGAGACCAGACCTGTGCCTGTGATGATGTCTTTCGGAAACTTTGGCATTTTTTTTATTATGGTCTCAAAGAAAAGAGGGACATTCAGTTTCTGAATGTCCCTCTCTATTTTTATGTCGAAGTCGGTTCGTCTAAGACGAACAGCCAAGGCGCGGTCAGCCCCCGCCCTGCCGGTACGACAGGCTCATCATGAGCCCCCCTCAAAACCTTGCTCGCTGGTTTTCTCAAAGGGGCCCTTCGTCCACTCGCCAATCGCGCTGGTGGCTCCGATCAGAACCACCATCACGATGATAAGGCACAGGGCATATTCCACCAGACCCTGACCTTTCTCCGTTTGTCTGGCAAGCTTTCTCATGACGCACCCGGACCACAGTTCCCGTCTTTGACTGTTACTTAGCCGCTGCGGAATCTCGATTCCGCCACCACCCGACTTCGACGTGGTGCGCTAAAGGAAATCCGCGCTTGGCCGTGTAGACAAAGCGCGGATTTCCATTCCGGCAGAACTACGACGGCAGGTTTTCAGAAACCGACGTCATCGTTCCGTTTGCCCTCTCACCGACCGCCCTCAGGGCAGCGATGACGACGATGGCGACCAGCGCCAGAATCAGGGCGTACTCAACCAGGCTTTGACCTTTGCTCTTCTTCATCTCTCGTCCTCCTTCAGAAACTTGACCTTGAAACCGGGTTTTACTCTACATTGAGAAAAACTGATAGAAGAAAGAGCAAACCCCGTGCCAGTGCGCCACATGGAATTCATAGAATGTCATATCACATTGATGGACAATGCCATGCAACGAATCATGACGTGATGAGACACAATCGCACATCTTTCAAACTGTCCGGTTTTGGAACGCAGAGGCCCCGCGCGGCTGTTTCCGTGGCTCATTTTGTTACACTTGGCATATGCCGGATTTGAGACACACGCGGCATCATAATGATAAAGGCGTAGCGGTTTATTGACTTGGCGGGCAAACCGGCAGTATAAGTACCCTGACAACACAATGGAACCTCGAATCGTTGCTCAAAGGCATCAGAAATCGAACTTGGGCATTGGAGGTAATTAAAAATGGCTGACATGCGCGTCCGATTCTGCGGGATGCTCCTGCGCTCCCCCATCATCGTCTCCTCGGCGGGCATCACCGAAACCGTGACGAGGATGCGCAAGTGTTATGAGAACGGGGCTGGCGCAGTCATCATGAAGTCCTACTTTGAGGAGGAAATCAGCCGTAAATCGCCCACCCCGCGCTTCCACATGATTAAACACGACGCAGGGAGCGACAAAACATTCTCCATGATGTCCTACGAGCAGGCAAGCGAATGGGACATTGACAGATACTCCGCGGAGGTTGCCGCGGCGAAGCTGGCTCTGCCCGATCTGAAGATATTCCCCTCGATAAACTGCATAACCGACGACGGCTGGGTGGAAGCCGCAAAAAAGGTCGCGACGGCTGGGGCCGACGGCATTGAAATGAACACCTCTTGCCCGCATGGAAGCATAACCTTCCGGGGCGGTCCGGTCGAGGAAGCCATCTTTCACGTTGTCCGCCTTGTGCGCGCTGCTGTGACGTGCCCCATCGTCGCCAAAATCAGCCCGATGCTCACCGCCCCCGGCGCAGTCGCCCGGGGGCTTGAGGAGATCGGAGTCCAGGGCGTGACGATCTTCAACCGGATGACCGGGCTTGACTTGGACATCGAGTCGGAGCGCCCCGTCCTGCACGGTGGATACGCCGGGCACGGCGGCCCTTGGGCCATACAGTACCCGCTTCGCTGGATCAGCCAGGTCCGGAAGGAAATCAGAATTGATATAGCCGGAAGCGGCGGCGTCACCTCGTGGGAAGACCTTGTCAAATATTTCCTCGTCGGAGCCAACGCAGTCCAGGTCTGCACCGCCATATACATGAACGGGTACGAGGTCATCAGGGACCTGCTGGAGGGACTGGATGCTTGGATGGATGAGAAGGGATATGCGAGCATTGACGACTTCCGGGGCAAGGCCGCCGGAAAGATAGTCGGGACGAACGATGTGGACAGGCGGAAGCTCTACCGCGCCGAGATTGCCGGCGTCTCGAAATACGCCCCGTGCAGGGCGACGTGTCCGGCGAGCGTGCCCGCGCAGGCATACATAAGGTTGACCGCGGAACGGCGTTTCAGCGAGGCGCTTGACATGGTCAGGTCCGCCAACCCGTTCCAGAGCGTTTGCGGCTACGTCTGTTACCATCCATGCGAAGATGCCTGCACCCGCGGCGCGATGGACGCCCCGGTCAACATCAGGGGGATAAAGCGCTTCCTGTGTTCCTGGGGCCGGAAGAACCGCCCCCTGATCGAGGAGGCGAGCAACACGTCGGCGGGGAAGACCGGAAAAAAGGTCGCCATAATCGGCGCCGGCCCGGCCGGACTGACGCTGGCGCACGATCTTCTGAGAAAAGGGCATAAGGCGACCGTCTTTGACCGTATGCCGCAGCCGGGCGGGATGCTTCGCTACGGAATCCCATCGTATCGCCTGCCCAGGGAGATACTGGACGAGGACATCGAATACGTCCGCGCGATGGGGGCGGACATCCGGTGCGGCGTGGCGTTCGGGCGGGAAGTGACGATCGAATCTCTGAAATCCGAAGGCTACGACGCCGTCGCAATCGCCGTCGGCAAGTGGCGCGGCGCGGCGCTGGGCATTCCGGGCGAGGAAGGCCCGGGCGTGGTCAACGCAATCGAGTACCTCCGCAGGGCGAACATGCGGGAGGCGATGAGCGCGTCCCGCAGAATAGTCGTCATCGGCGGGGGGGACACGGCGCTGGACGCCGCCCGGTGCGCGGTCAGGAACGGCGCATCGGAGGTCTATCTCCTGTATCGCCGCACGAAGGATGAAATGCCGGCGGACAAGGGCGAAGTTGTCGAAGCCGAAGAGGAGGGAGTCAGGATTCTATATCTCGTGACGCCGGTGGAGATCATGCGCGACGGCGGGCGATTGAGCGGAATCCGATGCACGGGGGGGTATCTTGACGCGAAGGGCGAAGACGGACGGAGAAAACCGAAACTCCTCCAGGAAGCGACATTTGAGCTTCCGGCTGACATGATCATCGCCGCAGTCAGCCAGTCCGTAGAGCCGGACACGGCGGGAAAGGCCGGCGTCATATGCGCGGGTGACGGCTCGATAACGGTTGATCCGATGACCGGCATGACCTCGGTCAGAGGCGTCTTCGCGGCGGGGGACGCTGCCGGGGAGCAGGCGTCAGTCATATCCGCCATCGGCCACGCCAGGCGGGTGGCGGCGTATCTGGACTACTACCTTGCGCATGGCGAATGCGCCTCGGCGGGACGTCTGCTACCCGAATGGGAGGAGGTTGACAAACGCCAGGTACTGTCGCGCCACACTGACGATCCCCTGAAATCGCGCGAGGAGGCTGCGAGACGCGCCTCCGATACCAGACGGCGTGATTTCGGAATGATCGAGGAAGACATGGACGAGGAAGCTGCGGTCCGGGAGGCGGAGCGCTGCCTGGCGTGCGGGTGCGGGGTCGGGTGCGGGCTTTGCAGCCGCGTCTGCATCTATGACGCGGTGATCCGCGAGGGGGCGGAATACAGGATTGATCCGGAGAAGTGCGACGGCTGCGGGTGGTGCTGCGCGCGGTGCAGAACCGGCGCAATCAGCATGGTCAGGACGTCCTGAGCGCCGGGCCTGATTTTCGCGCTTATCACGAAAACAGGGAGATTCAGGCGGGGAGAACAGGGGCAAGCATCCCTGTGAAAGGAGAGCTTGACACCCGCCGCGAAGCGGAACATTATCACCCAAAGCGACGACTCCCCGTCCGCAGTCTGCCGCGATTGTTCTCCGACTTTACAATCCGTCTTCAACCGGATCAAAGGAGGCCTGCATGAGTATGCTCAAACAGGACCTGATTACACTGAGGTCATTAGCCGAACGTTACAGCGAGATAGCCCATCTGGACGCGCAGAAGGAGCGCATCGAACGCTACTATCAGACCAACAACCTGAAGCAGGTCCGCCCGGTCGTATTGATATCGGAAATCCCGTGGGGCGAGATCAGGGATGACTCATTGAAGAATACGTGCGCCGGCGAGTTCGGCTGGATCGAAACCCACATCAGGCAGACTCTGTATCAGTGGGAGCATTTCCAGGTTGACCTATTGGTTCCCCCCGCCTTACGCGTCGGAAAAAAGATTCGCTCCACCGGCATCGGCGTTCAGGTGGACGAAATACAGATCAAGGGCGACACGGGCGCGTATATCGCCGCTCATCAATACAAAGACGTGCTGAAGACTGACGAGGACCTGGCGAAGCTGCGGATTCCAGAACTTTCTTATGATAAGGAGGGAACTGAAAGAGCCGTGGCGATGGCAGGCGAGGTCTTCGACGGACTAATGCCCGTTGAGCTTGGCGGCACAGCGCTGCATTACAGCATCTGGGACCAGATTTCCGTGTTCAGGGGCGTGGATAACCTGCTGACCGATCTTGCCTTGCGCCCCGACTTCATGCATCGAACGGCGCAGCGATTCCTGGATATCGCGCAGGCAACATTCAGGCAACTGGAGGCGCTCGATGCCCTTGATTCGAATGTGACGCTTCTGCACTGCACCGTCGGCCTGTCCAGAGATCTGCCCGCCGCCGATTTCTCCGGGAAGGCAAGGGCCAGGGACGTCTGGGGGCGGTGCGCGGCGCAGATTTTCGGCGCGGTTTCCCCCGCCATGCACGATGAATTCGATCTGGCATACAACGAGAAACTCTTTGGGCAGTGCGGCCTGCTCTATTACGGATGTTGCGAGCCGATGGACGCGAAGATTGACCTCTTGCGCAAGCGATTCAAAAACCTAAGAAAAATCTCCATAACGCCCTGGGCGAATCCAGAACGCGCGGCGGAACAGATGGGCGGGGACTTCGTGATGGCCGCGAAGCCCAATCCCGCCTTTGTAGGCTTGCCGACCTTCGATCCCGCGCCGGTTGAGCGGGAGATTGCCGGTTATATCGAGGCATGCATGCGTCACGGCACGCCGTGCGAGTTCGTCCTGAAGGACATCAGCACCATCGCAAACAGGCCTGAAAACCTGGCTCAGTGGGCGGACACGGCGCAAAGAGTGATCAATCGCTACTATTGATCCCCCCCGGAAAATGCCTCATTAAGCCTCGCCCCGAACGCGCATTACGGCATTGGCGCCTATATATAATGGTACATCTCGCCGGCTCATATTTGCTGTGAGCGGCAACCTGTGCTAATCTCATGTCGCCAGATCATGGACCAGTCTGTTCCCCTCCTTGCCGACGATCACAATCGCGCCCATCTTCCTGAGCGTGTAGGCGATGCGCCGCGCGCGATATTCGGGGATGCCCAGAAGCGACGATAGATTTGCGCTGGTGAAGGGGCGTGGCATGTCATCCGGCAGGCAGCGCAGATAATCCCCGCGATTGCCGAAAACCGCGCTCCCCTGAACCTCAAGCAATCGCCGGTCAACGATGCTGATCCCTCTGCGGCGCCAACTTCCCGCCCCATCGTCGCAGCGGACTTCCTCCACGACGATCAGCAGGGCTTCGAGCGAAAAATTCGCGCAGTTGGCCATGTCCGGCATCCGCATCATTTCGTTGAAAACATCCAGAACGCTCCCGCATTTCGGGGACTTGCGCCTGCGCAGAACCGTTTGACGATCGCCGGAGAGCGTCACGATCCACTTGACCGCCGGAATGGGGTAGACGACGCGGACCTTGCGGCGCGCGCAGAGGCGGCGGACCTTGTCGCGGATGGACGCGAAGTTGCCGGTCTGAACCTCCACGAGCAGATCGCCCCGGATAAGGTCAATGACGCAGCCGTCAACGACGCCTTCCAGCGCGTCGCCGGGACGGGCGTACCATTGCTTGATCGCCGCGTGGAGGGCGCTCTCGTTGAGCGAGCCGATAAGAGGCGGTTTCCTGTCCGGGGCGGTTGAGACCATGATTCGCCGGAAGGCGTCGAACCTTATGGCCGATGCCGGTAATGGGTCGCCGGCAGGCGCAAATTGTAGCGCAGGCGTCTCGTCTGCTCCCTCTCTCTGCAGCCGGGACGTCTGCGCTGCAACAAACTGATGACGCGCAAGATGCCAAACGGTTGACAGCGCAGCCGCATTATAACAATATGATGTCATGCGGGCCGTGTTGTAAATGCTGGGCGGGCGCTTGGCGCCCACGCGGAATGATTCCCGCATCCCAGGAGCGGTCTTTATTGCCGCTCCCTTTGGCGCGCGCGCTTCCCGCCGCGCGCGATGCCCCGCCGAAAAGACCGAACCGCTCCGGAATGGAGGACGAATGAACAACGATAAGATCAACCCCTCGCCAGTCACCCGAAGACGCTTCCTGAAATCCGCCGGCGCGGCAATAGGCTTCCCTTATGTCGTTTCGGCCTCCGCCCTTGCCGCCGGGCCGACCGCGCCGGGCAACCGCCTGAACGCCGCCTGCATCGGCGTCCAGAACATGGGCACGACCAATCTGATGACGCTCCTGGGCAATCCTGAGGTCAGGGTCGTCGCCGTCTGCGACGTGGACAAGGCCGTGCGGGACAAGGCAAAGGCAAAGGTTGACGCGAAGTATTCGCTCTTCAACCCCGGCGGATCGAAGGCGTGCGACACCTACAACGATTTCCGCGAGGTCCTTGCGCGGAGCGACGTTGACTTCATCATGTGCGCTACGCCGGACCACTGGCACGCGCTGGTCGGCATCGCCGCCGCCAAGGCGGGCAAGGACATGTACATCGAGAAGCCGCTGACGCTGACGATCAACGAGGGGCGCGTCCTGCGCGATACGTGCCGGCGCTACGGGCGCATCTGCCAGACGGGCAGCCAGCAGCGTTCCTCGATCCATTTCCGCCGCGCCTGCGAGCTTGCGCTGAACGGGCGCATCGGCAAGGTTCACACGATCAAGGTCGGATTGCCGGGGGGCAGCACTTGCCCGCCGCAGCCTGAAATGCCGGTTCCGCCGGGCTTCGATTATGACATGTGGCTGGGGCAGGCCCCGTGGGCGCCTTACACGGAAAAAAGATGCCACTATAACTTCCGCTTCATCCTGGACTACTCCGGCGGGCAGATCACGAACTGGGGCGCGCACCACATTGACATCGGCCAGTGGGGCAACGGAACGAGCCTGACCGGTCCGGTGGAGGTTGACGGGCGGGGCGTGTTCCCGAAGGATGGACTCTGGAACGTCGTTCAGGATTTCCGGTTCGAGTGCCTTTACGCCAACGGCGTCCGGATGATCGTGTCCAACAAGGAGCGCGGGGGGACGCTGTTCGAGGGTTCCGAGGGATGGATATTCGTCAGCCGGGAGGAGTTGTCCGCCAAGCCGGAGGGAATTCTCAGGTCAAGGTTGCGCCCGGAGGAAATCCACCTTTACGAGAGCAACAGCCACTGGGACAACTTCCTGGAGAGCGTTCGGACGCGGCGTCAGCCGATCTGCGAGGTCGAGGTTGGGCACAGGTCGGCGACGGTGTGCCACCTGGGCAATATTTCAATGCGGCTGGGGCGGAAGGTGAAATGGAATCCGGACGAGGAGCGATTCGTGAACGATCCGGAGGCCGACAAGATGCTTTATCGTCCGATGCGCGAACCGTGGAGCCTGTAGACGGCGATATTGTAAATAGAAAGCGCCCCTCCGTTTTCCGGATGGGGCGCCCGTCGTTCAACGCCCGTTGAGGAAGGAGCGATCCTGAGCCGTTCCGTGCGGTTCAAGGCCGGGCGAAGACGATTCACGGCCCGGAGGTTCTGCGGTGAACCCTCACGCCGTTCTGCCAAATCGTACGCGCCTGTCAAGAAGTCGCGCAAGTTCAGCTCGGAATCCAAACTGTGTTCCGATTGGCAGGGGCGCTCTCCGGCAGACGGTCAATCGCGTCAGCAAGCAACTACCTTGACCTTCGGCATCCGCCGCGCATATCATTGCCCGCAATGGCGAGCGTCATTGGTCTACGTGCATGAGTTTGGAAAGAGAGCGACACTGATGAGCCATGCTGAGAACGAGCCGGCGGCGGGTGGAAAGCTTGTCCGAGGTCTCCCCATGTTCACGGCGCAGGACGCTGAAGCCCTCGCCGCTGAGAAGGCGCATCTGGCTGAGCTTGCCGGCAAACCATTCCTGGAGCGCTGCAAGGGGTACTACGCCAAGACCGGTCCCGGCTGGCTGCAGAGCGCGCTAACGCTGGGCGCCGGCAGCGCGTCTTCATCCCTCATCATCGGCGCCTTTTATCAGTATGATCTGCTATGGCTTCAACCAATGGCCATGCTTTTGGGCATCATCATGATGATGGCCCTATCCTATCAGACCCTGTCAACGCAGGCCCGTCCGTTCGATGCGATGAGGAGGTACGCCCATCCCGCGATAGCGTGGTCATGGGCGATTGCGACGCTGGTCGCCACGGTCATTTGGCATTTGCCGCAGTATGCTCTGGCCGGCGGGATGAGCGCGGATATCATAACTGCGACAACTGGTTGGGACCCGAGCGGCGGCGCGCGCACCGCCCTGCTTATTGCGATCGGGTTGATTATCCTGACAATTTCAACGATAATCACCTGGAATTACAGCGCGGGTTGGAAAGGCGTGAGGATATACGAGCGCGCGCTGAAGCTCATGGTGTGGGTGATTATTGTGTCATTCACCATCGTCATCATCCGAAGCGCGATGCTGGGCAAGGTTGAGTGGGGAAAGGTGTTGAAGGGTTTTCTCCCTTTGAAGATTCCCACGGACGCGAAGGGCATAGAGACTGTCATGGGCGCATTCGGGGCGGCGATCGGGATCAACATGACGTTCCTTTTCCCATACACTTTGCTGGCTCGCGGATGGGGGAGGGAACATCGCGGGCTGTCCCGCTTCGATCTTATGACGGGCATGCTGCTGCCATTCTCCATGGCGACGTCGCTGATGATCATCGCGGCTGGATGCACGCTTTACGGCAATGTCGAGGGGAAGCTCAGCACGATCCAGGCCGCGCAGATGATGGCGCAGGCCGGCGTTGGCGTTTTCTTCGGACGGATCATCTTCGGCCTGGGCTTGATAGGCATGGCGCTCAGTTCAATAACGCTGCACATGCTTGTAAGCGGTTTCGCGTTTTGCGAGATGTTCGGGATTGAGCCGAAGGGCTGGAAGTACAAGCTCGCCTGCATGATTCCCGCGCCGGCGTTCCTGGGCGTTGTGCTCTGGAAATACATGGGGTTCTGGATCGGCGTCAGGACATCGGCAGTCTGCGGGATACTGCTGCCGATCGCTTATATCGGTTTCTTTATCCTGAACAACAGGAAGGATTACCTGGGCGAGGACACGCCCAAGGGCGGCCTGAGGCTTGTCTGGAACATCGGAATGCTGGCAGCCATCGGCGCGACCGTCGCATTCGTGATTCACTTTTTGGCGAACAATTACGATAAGATTCTCGCCTTGAAATAAAAACAGACATAGCTGCGAACGCCAGTCGAAATATTCCGGTTTTGGGGAGAGACGCCCGTCATGCCGGCTTGTTTTTGCCAGGCTGGGATTCCTTGACGATTGAGGGTATGACCTTCCATCCCAGCTTGCGGCAGGCTTCCAGACGCAACTGCCCCGCTATGATATCGTAGCTCTCGGAGCCTTGTTCCTTCACGACCAGGATAGGTTGAAGCAGTCCGTTGGCGGCGATGCTCTGGGCCAGTTGCTCGATGTCCTGCGGCTCCGCGTCAACCGGGCCGCAGCGTATGGCCGAGATCGGCACGTCGCGGATCTGGTCGGCGTCCTTGGCCTTCGCGACATCGGCCTCCTTCCTGTCCAGCCCCGCGCGGTATGAGTAGACGAACGGGATGGCCATGTCCACCGTCGGGGTTCTCTGCACCTCCTCGAAGATGCGCCGGTTGATCTTGTAGGCGATCTCGGCGCGGTCCTGAACGGCGGTCTGATATCGCAGGCGCAGGAAGACGCCATAGTCGTACGTGTCGGAGCGAATATATGGCTGGACGCCGGTCGCGGCGATGATGTCCTTTGTCACATCGTTCGCGGCGCTCAGGAGTATGTTCTCTGCCGTCTGCCAGTCGGAGTCGAAGGTGATGCGGATCACCACCTCGTCAAGCATGTAGGGCGCTTCCTGCGTGACTGTGTAGTTGATGACCACCTGGCTGAAGAGCATCGGGTTTGGGACGAGGATGAAGCGCCCGACGGCCTCCTCGCTGCCGATCGTTCCGCCGACCTGGTCAAGCATCGTGTACATCGGGCCGATGTCCTTCACGTCGCCGGTAAGTCCGAGGTTGGGGAACTGGATGCGGTCGCCGGGGCGGAACGGGCGCTTGAGGGAGACAAGTATCCAGGCGGCCAGTCCGCTGACGGGCGCCTGCAGCGACCAGCCGAGGAGCATGCCGCCGAATGCTCCGAAGAATGCACCGAAGGCTGTCAGCTTCCCGAAGGCGTAGGCCACGCCCATCATGGCCGCAAAGGCGACGACCATTGCGTAGATGCGCCCCAGCATGACGCCCTCGGCCAGTGGGCGCTTGCGCCGCGCAAGATAAAGAACTGTGGCGATCTTCAGCAGGTCGCCCGCGGCGAGGATGATGGCGACAACCCCGACGACTCCCGGCGCAGTCTGGCCTGATGGCAGTCTGGCCAGGTCGGGCAAAGCGCTGTTGGCGATAAAGGCGCCTGTGGCAATGGCCGCCCAGACGAAGAACATGATCTTCGCCTTGGACATGAACTGGTCCGGTTTTGACTTGACTGTCATGGGATGTCGCTGACGGTTATGGAAATGAAAAGCTGCGGCGCGTCGGGTTTTCCTTCCAGTAGGAAATGATGTCCCGACGGCGGGCGGGTGTCAAGCCCGGAATTGACACGCATCGTCCGGTGGAGCATCATGCTGGCGCATGAATAATCCGGAGTCGCTGTCTGCTCAAGATGAAAGGATGGACGGGATGAGAAAGGCGATGCTTCTGACAATTCTCATGCTCATGGCAGCGCGTATCGTCGCGGATGGCGGCCCGAACGAGGCGAAGCCCTACCCGCGAATCAGCGAGGAGGCGTTCAAGGCGCGGTTGCCTTTCTTCGATTACGACAAGGGGATACCTCTTGAGGGAAGGGTTGTCCGGGATTGGCGCAGGGATGACGAGCTTCGCCAGAAATTCGTCTTCCGCGGAGCCCAGGGATTCCTGGTTCCGGGATACATTGAATTTCCGAACAAGGCATCAAGGCCCTGCCCCCTCGTCCTGCTGCTGCACGGATGGTCCGGATCGAAGGAAATGTGGTTCGACGGACGCGAGAATCACGGCAACGAAATGCGTGACGCGCTGTTGGGCGCGGGCTTCGCCGTCATGGGGCTGGACGCGGCCACCCACGGCGAGCGCGCAAATGAGATTGATTATCAGCACGTCAATCCATTCGACGACCCGAAGGCCCCGACACGGCGGAATTACTTCACAATATCCGAAATTGTGGTTCAGACCGTGAAGGATTACCGCCGCTCGCTGGACTACATGGCCGAGCGGGGGGACGTTGACATGGGGCGGATCGGGCTTGTCGGTTACAGCATGGGGGGCATGGACGCCTTTTACCTGCTGCCCGTCGAGCCTCGCATCAAGACGGCGGTGGCGTGCGTTCCGCCGCTGTATTCGGGGGGATACGGCCCGGTTTCTCCGATTGATTACACGTGGGGCGCGCGGGGAAAATCGCTGCTTATGCTGATGGGGTTGAAGGATGAAATGTATGACGCCGGGAAAGTCAACGCTTCATACGCGCAATACATCGAGAGCAAGGAATCGAAGATAATCTGGTACGACAGGGGGCATGACCTGAAGTCGGATTACGTTCCGGACGCTCTGGAATGGATTAAGACAAAACTGTAGCCGAAGTCGCGCCGGAACGGGTTTTCAGGCGTTCGATCCGCCACATTCCGCTCCCGGCGGAACTTTGGTCCGGAAGGCGATTATCGCCTCAACCAGCATCCATGCCGCAAGCCCAAGCAGGAGGAGCGCCACCCAGGTTGTAGGCTTTGACAGGCCGCCTGCGACGGTGAAACCGCTTATTGCCCACGTCGCAAGCGCCCATGTGCTCATAATATACATGATCGCCGTGGGAAGCCCCAGCGCCGGCCATATCCATTTTCCCCGGTTGCTGCGGAACAGCCATACAGTCACCGTCATCAGCGCGAGAGCGGCCAGCAACTGGTTGCTTGCTCCGAAAAGGTCCCAGAAAGTCTTCCATGCCGGTATCTCCACGCCGGTTTTGGCGTCAACCGCTGTCCTTGCGACGAAGAGCATGGGCGCGCCGGACATGACGGCTCCGGCGAAGACCTTGCCCCCCTTCGAGCGCCACCCGGTCAGTTCCTCGATGATATAGCGGCCCAGCCTGGTGGACACGTCCAGCGTGTCATAGACGAAGGTCGTGAAGGCAAGCATGCCGAACGTGATGCCGACCTCCTGCGGTATGCCTGCGCGGGACAGGAACCTTCCGATGCCATTGGCATAGATGAAGTTCGGGGACTTCTTGGTCAGAGGATTGTCGGGGGCCAGCATCATCAGGAAACAGAGCGAGACAACCGCGACAAGCCCCTCAAGCAGCATCGCGCCGTAGCCGGTTGCGAGGGTCTGCCGCTCGTTCTTGATCTGCTTGCTGGTGGTTCCGGAGGAAACCAGCGCGTGGAAGCCGGAGCACGCGCCACAGGCGATCGTGATGAAGAGGATCGGAGCCAGTGTTCCGCGCGGTGAATCCCAGGCCTTGAACGCCGGAAAGCGTATCTGCTCCCCGCCGAAGAGCAGACCCAGCCCTCCCGCCGCAAGGACGACGTAAAGGAAATACCCCCCGAGATGGCCTCGCGGCTGAAGCAGCGCCCACATGGGGACCAAGGATGCAACGAGGCAGTAAGCCAGAAGGATTGCGTCCCAGATTTTCCGGGCGTTGGAGGGCGACACGTTCAGGATTTCGTCGAGATTGAAGGGCATTTTCGGGCCGGCCCATATGGCCACGCCGATCAGAGGGAGGAAGATGATCGTGGCCCACTTCAACGGCAGCTTTGCATAGCGCATCAGCAGGCCCATCGCAATGGGAAGCACAAGGTAAAAAAGCGAGGAGGTCGCAATCGCCCCGCCGGGAACCTTGCGCCCGTTCTCAAGGTCGGTAGCATAGACGAAGGCAGAAGCGGTGATGTCAGTGAAGACGACAATGACGTAGACGAGAGCTATCCAGATGAAGAACAGGAAGAGGAGGAATGCGCGACGGCTCATGTGACGCCGGGCTACTTCCGTTATCGAGCATGCGTTATGGCGCACCGAGGCGATAAGAACGCTGAAGTCATGCGTTCCGCCGATGAAGACGCACCCGATCAGTATCCACGCCAGCGCCGGGAGCCATCCGAACAGAAGACCGGCCAGTATGGGGCCGACGATCGGGCCGGCGGCGGCAATCGCGGAGAAGTGTTGCCCCATCAGGAACTTCGTCTCAATGGGAACGTAATCCTGCCCGTCATTCTTCTCAACTGCCGGAGTGATTGCGTTCGGATCGAGCTTGAACAGGCGCGCCAGCAGACGCCCGTAAGTCGCATAGGCAACTGTAATTACGATTGTGGAGATTACGGCAATGGCAAGCAGGCCCATGTCGGCATGTCCTTCAACGCCGCCGTTCCGCCGCCGTCGGAACGGCGCTGCCGTCCCGGCAATGATTCCGATCAACGAACCGGGCGCGGCGCGACCGGGGGCGGATGTTGGGACGCGACGCCGCGCAGCAGAGCGACGCAGGCGATTGTCCGCCCAGGGGTGAACCATGTCAAACCAATTTCGTTGATATCGTCCTGCCAGTCGGATATACTTGTCCTATAGACGGGGTGGGTTGCCGGAAAGGATTTGGGCTGACTGTTAGCGGCAGAGCCGGCTTAAAAAGATGTTTTCGCTATTGGCAAGGAAGTCATCGCCCGTCTGGGGTCGAGTTGACCGCAGACGCAATGGAATTGTTTGCCTGGCAGGCGTCCTCACGGTCCTCTGGGGTTACGGGACCCAGTGGAGGGTCATGGACCTTCTGCTGACGGAGCTTGGTCTGAGCGCGGCGGAATTCGCCTCGGTTATCGCATTGTTCGCGCTTGCTATATTCGGCCAGTTCGCGGCGTCGCTCTGGACGGAGCGCTTCGGTTATCGCCGGATAATGGGCGTCTGCTGGACCGCGTCCCACGTGATCCTGATCCCGCTTCTTTTCCTGCCGTCGGCTTATTTCCAGGGGCGCGCAGCCCTGCTTGAAATCCTGCTGCTGGCTGCGGCTGCCGGCAAATTGCTTCAAATGGCCGGAACGTCCGGGCTGCGTCGCGTGATTGACAGCCGGCTGCCCGCCGTGCGACGCGACAAGGCCCACGCGTCCGCCCGTCGGATGTACTCCGTCGCCGGAGTCCTCTGCCTGCTGGTTCTTGCGGCTGTCTTCTCATTTTGCGAAGGTTGGCGGCATCCCCTCCGCACCTTGCGCGTGGTCCTGGTCGTCAGCCTCATCGCCGCGCTGATTCGCGATCTTTTCGTGTCGGGAATGCCGGAGCCTCATTGCGCCGGGCAGACCGTCAGGATCGTCTGGAGGCGGGTCGTCGTCGTGTTCCTGAGCAATGACCGCCTGATGCAGCTTTTCGGACTCTGCATCCTGATGAGGATGGCCATTGCGGGCACGGAGCCTTTCACCGTGTTCTTCATGCGCCGGGCGCTCGGCGCGTCCCCGGCGCTTGTCATGCTTGCGGCCGCCGCAATGGTCGCGGCTGCGGCGCTCTCGTCCCCGGCGTGGACGCGCATGGTCTCCGCCGCGGGCGGCAATTTCGCCCTCGGCTTCAGTCTGGCGATCATGGGGGTCTCGCTGGCCCTCTGGATGCCCGTTGTGCCTTCAACTGCTGTCGGCGCGGCGACGGCTGTGATCATACACATCCTGCAGGGCATCTCCTTCGCGGGCATGGCTGTCTGCGTGTCGGACCGGTTCTCCGCCGCGATGGGCGGAAAATGTTCTCCCGTGATCATGGCCCTTTTCCGGGGCGCGGACGCCGTCGTTTTCGCCATAGTCGTGTGCCTCTGCGGCGTGGTAATTGACATGCTTTCCGGGACCGGGCCTTTCGCCTTCGGCCCTCTCAGTCTGGACGTTTATCGCGGAATCTTCGCGGTCTCGGGGCTGCTGTTTCTGGTGATGGCGCTGCTCTGTCTGAGGTTTCCTTCGGGGCGATCCGCCGCGCCCGTCGCCCCGCTGAACGGGGCATTCCTGCCACTTCGCCCGGCTGTTGAGCTTGATGAGGCCCTCCCACCCCTGGCCGCCGATCACAGGTTGACCTATCTGGAGCAGACCAGCGAATTCGGCAGCCGCCTGACGACGGAGGAGCTTATCGCGGCGCTGGGCGATCCGAGCTTTGACGTGCGGCAGGACGCCGCCGTGGCGCTGGGCCGGCGGCGGGCGGTCGAGTCCGTCCCCCGCCTTGCAGGGATGCTCAAGTCCGCGGGCCACGGCATCGAGCATCAGATAATCTGGGCGCTGGGGGAGATCGGGGACTGGAACGCCGTCCCGGCGCTTATGCGCGCCCTTCGGCGGGAGGACCCGCGCATGAGAGGGCTGGCCGTGCGCGCGCTTGGCAAGATCGGCAACCACGCCGCTGCCCGGCGACTGCTGAAACTCCTGGAAAAGGACCCGGACGACTTCGTGCGGCTCAGCGCTGCCACAGCCCTGAGCCGCATGCAGATCGAGGCCGCCGTCTGGCCGCTGCTGACCCTCCTTGAGAACTCTCAGGTCTCCGTCAATCGCCGCGAATACGCCGTCGCAATCGGCAACATCCTCAGCCGTCCGGACGAACCGTTCTACCCCTGGTGGAGCGGGCGGCGACTGGACTTCGACAGCGACTTCCCAGCCCTTGTCCAGAACCTGCAGAATGAGCTTGGCATCATCCAGCCGGAGCTTGAGCGGCTTCTGGAAATCATCTCAAACGCGTATCAGGAGCGGGATTTCTTCGGGGCGCTGAACTATCTCAGGGAAAAGTGGGCGGACTTCGGCTGTGAGAGGCCGGAGGACATCAGAAGCCTTGTCCTGGCGTCGCTGCTGGACCCGAACCGCAAACCCGCCGCCGATCCGCAGGAGGAGGCGATGCTGGCGATGTACCTGTTCTGCGAGCTTATGAAGACCCCCCACGCCCCCCTGGAAAGCGCGCAATAGCTTTGTATTTTCCCGTGAGGGGAACCCGTCTCGAATCCATCCGCAAGCGGAAGCGCCTCGTATCGGTTATAATCGGCACGGTTAAATCATGGCGGTCGAATGAGATCCAATAGGAGGCGTGAAAGATGCTCTGCCCCTCCTGCGGCGTTGAATATCCGGCGGTTCAGGGCGGGAAGTGTCCGCGCTGCGGCGCAGACGCTCCCGCCGACGCCCCGGACAGGCCGGGACTGCCGTGGCAGCAGTTGCACAAGTATGGCTTCATCCTGGGATTCGTTGAAAATTTGACACTGGTTCTGTTTTCCCCACGAGTTGCCTTTCGACGGATGAGACTCCAACCGGGTTATCTGAATTCGCTCTGTTTTCTTGCGATTGCGTTCTGCCTTGCAGGTCTGCCCCCTTTGCTGGGGACCTTAAAAGACTTCGGCAAATATGGAGCAATCAACGGATATGTTTTCAATTTCCCGGGGAAAGCCGCATATGTGGCGCTCGTGACAGTATCACACATACTGAACGCGCCGTTCGAGGCTCTGTGTTACAGTTTTCTCATCTACTCCCTGACTGCCTTTTCTGGGCGGAAGACGCGCTACAGCGTATGTTTCGCAACATATGCGCACACATTCGGGGCTTCGCTCATGTGGCGGTCGCCGGGTGAGTTTTTCTTCATCGTCAATCGGGGACGAATATTCTCGCTAAGCACGCGGGTTTACTGGATATGGGTTGACTACGCGGATGTTGTTCTCTTGTCCGGTTACGCGGTTCGGATATACACGGTATTCTTGCTTTACTTCGCATTTGGCCATTTATTCGGCATGAGCCGCAGAGACTCCCTTATCGCAGGCATCCTGTATGCAATCCCGGCAATTGGAACCTTCTGGTTGGAAGCGCAAATATGGCAATTGTGCAACTTGGAATTGGAGCCGAATACGTTGTGGGACAAGTTTGCCTTTGATTACGGATTGCGCCTGATCCTCAATCTGTGGGCTGCGACGGTCGCTTTCTCTATTCTCGCTACCAAGTATTTCCTACAGAATCGGTCTTCGAGGTATTCCCGTCTTAAGGAGCATGAAGACGCATGATCTGCCCTTCCTGCGGCGTTGAATATCCGGCGGTTCAGGGCGGGAAGTGTCCGCGCTGCGGCGCGGACGCGCCCGACGGCGCCCCGGACAGACCGGGACTGCCGTGGCAGCAGTGGCGCGAGTACGGATTCCTGATCGGCTTTATCCAGACCGTCCTTGTCATTGTATTCTCTCCCCGCCGCGCCTTCGCCTCCATGAAGGATAGGCCGAATAACCTTAATTCCCTCGGCTTCCGGTTTCTGTTTGCCTTCGCAAGCGCCTCTGCAAGCATTGCGGTAATGATATGGACGGTAGAGTTAAGAAGTAACCCTTTCTCTTATGAAATCAACCTGCCCTTATTCTCGATTATCCGAATGATAGCGTGGACGGGAGGCGCAATGCTCAATGTCATTTCCGGGGCATTTTTCATCCATGTCCTATGCAATCTTCTGCGTTCTGCCAGGCCATATCGAAACAGCGTTGCAATAATGGCTTTCACAACAGGCGTTACATCCGTCATTGGAGCAATGCTGGGACATGCCATGCACCTGACGGATCTCATGGCAACCGGATTGAGCATTAACGCTTCGTTCCTGACGTGGCCTTCTTATGGCCTCCCGTGGGCGATGAGCATATACGGCGCATTTCTGATCGCCATTGCCTGCAGGCAGGTTCACGGGATGGGCTGGAACCGGGCCATCGCGGTAGCGCTTGCTTATTCAATTACTCAACTTGCGACTGGATACGCCTGGCGCGAATATATGAGCGCCCTGCCTTATCCGCCAAAGGCCCCGTTCGCCACGCATTACCAGTTGATTCTGAATCTGACGCGTCTGGCTATAATTTACGGAGGCATGTTCGCGGCGGGCGGACTGCTCCTGGTCGGGCAAAGGCTCTATCGCAAGTTGTCACAGAAACTGTCGTATCCGCTTCAGAGGAAAGATTAATGATCTGTCCCTCCTGCGGCGTTGAATATCCGGCGGGCCGGCAGGATGGCGACATGGTTTTTCTGAACGTGATGTTGAGTGAGCGGACAAAGTCCGGTCCTACCGCGAATACGTTTCGAATCCGTCGTATCGCTCCCTGAGCTTCCGGTCAAGCTCCGCCCCCTCGCCCTTGATACCGGGCTTTGAGAGCGTCCACATTATGTCAGCCGTCAGCGGCAGCGCCTCCCAGTGGTCGTCCCACGTGGTCAGGAAGATAGCCAGGCATTTTTCCGATTTCGCGCGGAATCGCTCCACTGCGCGGCCCCACGCCGCCGCGTTCTTGAAGTCGTACCACGGCGCGCCCGTCACGTCGAACCCCTCCTCCGCCAGCGAGGCCAGATCGCGGTAAAGAAGGTCTATGTCCGTCTCCGTGTAACGCCACGGGCACATGACGATGTCCCTCGGCATGTCCTTCACGGCGTCCTTGAGCAGGCACTTCTCCTCGGAGTACCACGCAACGCGCACCGCGCCCTCCTCGTTCACGCGGAAGGCGTCCGCCCAGATCATGACGCGGCAGCCCGGATCGGCCTCCTTCACGTATTGATACATTTTATTAATGTCCTCGACGTAAAGCTCGTGCGCCTCCATCCCGCGACTGCGGCAGCGGGAATCGCGGTTCATGACGCGCGGCTCGTCGTGCCCGATGTGGATGTACCGGGGCTTGAAGACCTTAATCGTGTCCGCCAGCGCCTTTTTCATTATCGCCTGTGTGCGCGGCTCCGACGGACAGTAGGTGATGTCCCCCGGCTCCGCCCATTCGTAGCTGACCAGTATCTCCTGCCCCGGCGCAATCGCGCCGTCCTTCTTCCGGATCAGCCGCCACGGCTTGAGATCGTCGGGATACGGATACCTGAGTTCCCCGGCCTCGACCTCGTAATCCGCCCCGCGCTGGTAGGTCGTCTTTTTATCCATGCTCGTGACAACGATGGGCTGATCCGGCGTCTCCACGACGTTGACCATCGGAAGCTCCCGCGCGCTCTTGATCGTCACGTTGTCAAACCACGCCGTCCCCGTTCCTTCCTGTATGCGCAGGTAAATGACGATCTCCCGCGACGGCCCGGTGTTGAACTTCAGGCTCCGCCGCTCCCACACCGTCGTGCCGGTGACATGGGGGTAATGGATGAATTCCCTTTTGCGGTCAAGCGTAGGTACGCCGTAGACCTCGAAGTAGGCGTAGAGGTTCTTTCCCAGCTCGGTCTTCATGTCCACCTGAAGCTCGTAGCACGTGTCCGGCTCGCACTTGATCCTCTGCGAAACGCGGCTGACGCCGGGCATGTCGCGCTTGATCTTCAGGCATCTCCCCCCCCTCTCCGAAACCTCGGAGAAAATGGTCGTCCCGACGTCCTCCTGCTCCCATCCGACTATCTGGTTCCCCTCTGCCTGGTCCAGCCCGGCGTTGAGGACCGTCAGGTCCTTCGTCTCGCGGTAGAAAGGCTCCGCCGCGTCGTCCTTGCCGAACTGGAAATGGCGGTCCCCGATCGGAACGGCCTCGACACAGAGCGGATCAATCGGCAGGACATATTGCGCCCAGCCGAAGCTCTGAAGCTCCGGGATCGGCTCTATGCCCATGTCCTCGCAATACTTGAAGACCTCCTGAAGTCCCTTCCGCGCCTCCGGGTTGTCCAGTTGGTAGAACTCAGCGTTCTCGAACACGATCATGTTGAGCTTGTAGTGAACGCAGAGGCGCACGATGCTCCGGATGCGGTCGTCAAGGCGATTCCCGCCCGCGCAATAGGTCGGGCGAATGGCCATGTCCGGAAAGTCGCGGATTTCCGTCGCCGGAACCTCCGGCCCCTTACGGACAAGCTGGATCAGCGTCTCGACGCCGTAGACGGTTCCCCTGACGTCCTTGCCGACGACGAAGGCGCTCAGGCCGGACGCGCGGATAAGATAACCCTCCGCCGGCAGCTTCGCGGCCTGCTCGATCAAGTCCTTCGGAACCGCGTCCCTGAATTGGCCCTTGCCGAGGTCCTCAAGGCAACCGACGACGATCTCCGCCGGAGCCGTCGCGACCTGCTGCCGGTTTGCGACCTTGCCGACCGCCAGCTTCAATCGCTCGACGGCCAGTTGGACGGGCTTCCTGACGCCCGACGCGACCTTGAACGATGCCCCTCTCGAAAGATCGAGGGGCTTCGCGCCGCTCAGGAGTTTCGCCTCCTGCGGCTGCGGGCAAAGCATCGGCATGTCATCAGCCGCCGCGTTTGCCGCGACTCCGGCGATTGCCGCCGCCCCGAATACCAAAGCCCACGACACGCTCATCATTGCGCTCCTCATCATTCGCCCCTTTCCTTCGGACTGCCGCAGCCGCGCGCTTGAAAAGCGCGACGCAGCCATGTAGTTGCTGGAGTCTGCTCCAGCGCGTTTCGCTTACTCAGTCAATCGCCGCATCGCTTAGCGCCGGGAAATCCGTCCGATCCGTAGATCATTGCATCCCGGCATTCCCTTCGTCCACAACCTTCAGGCATCCGTCACCGCCTACGATCACGACCTCCAGCAACCCGTCGCCGTCAGCGTCGGCAAGGATCGGCTGCCCGTCGCCGACGGGCAGGCTCCATACCCCGCGCCCGTCCGTCCCGCGAACCGCGCGCAGGTTCCCGGACGAATCCGTGAAAACGAACTCAATGATCCCGTCGCCGTTAATGTCCCCGGCGGCGACGTTGGACGTTCCGCCCCGGGCCTCGATCTCCCAGATGACTGAGCCGTCTCGCCCCTTCAGGCAGAGCAGCCGCCCGTCCAGAACGTCGCACGCAATTTCAGGCGCGCCGTCGCCGTCAACGTCCGCAATCGCCTGATGTCCCCGGCTGCCCTGCTCGTTGGCCGTGAAGGTTGCCCAGAGCTTCCGGCCCTCGCGCGTCATCGCCGCCCGCGCCCCGCGCGCGTAGGACGACGAGTTCAGGAATATGTCCAATTTCCCGTCGCCGTCCAGGTCAACCGGCGTCGGGATGCTGTACGCGACCCACATGCCGAAGCAGTCCTTCGACCATGTGAAGACGCCGGGGAAGGCGTCCTTCCCGTCGTCCCCGCGCAGCCCGGCGTAGATCGTATACGCGCAGTTGTAGATTTCGTCAATCCCGTCGCCGTCCGCGTCTGCCACGGCTGACATGCGATCCCCGGCGGGCATCGCCTGATGGCCTTCGGGCGGTTCAGCGGTGACGAGTTCGCGATGCCACCGTCGCTCGCCCGTCCTGCCGTCCAGCACGGCGCTTTCCCCGCTTCCCCGGCTGTGGCGGTGGAATGAGAGCCATACGTCAAGGCCCTTCTCCCCCTCCCCCCCGAATCTTCCGACCGTCCATAGGTCAACTCCGGCTTCCACGCCTCCGACAACGGCGTTCTCTATCGCGCGCTGCCAGCGGATTTTCCCCGCGCTGTCCAGGCAGTTGAGCGCCGCGATCCCGTCCCGCTCCCCGCCGGCAAGCGTCTCCTTCCTCCCGTCGCCGTCAAGGTCCGCCGCGACTACGCAACCGCCGCCCGGGAGCAGGTAGCCGGGGGCCAGGTTCATGGCGTGCCCCGGCGCTTCCCAGAGCGTCTCCGCCGCGCCGCCATCTTTTGCCATGCGGAGGCAGCGGATAGTGTCCTTGCTTGTCTGAACGAGAATCTCGTTACGCCCGTCGCCGTCCACGTCCGCGACAGATGGAATCGTCGCGAAACCGCCGGGGCTGTCCGCCTGGCGGATCGCCTTGCCCGATGACGCGTCAAGCTCGACCATCGCGCCGTCGTTCATGTCCCGGAACGTCAGCCGGCAGCTTTGGTCCATCCGCGCTGACATCAGGGCCAGGTCCTTCCCGCCGGCGTCCCCGGACCATTTCACGACCCCGCGCCCGTCCGGCCCGGCTCCGACCGCGACGATTCTGCCGCAGGCTAGTCCCGCGTCTCCCTCGGTCAGGATGATCTCGCGCCTGCCGTCGCCGTCGGCGTCCATAAACATCGGCTCAAGCTCCCCGTCCTCCGCGATGGTCGAGGCGGTCAGCGGCATGGCGGCGTTCCAGCGCGGGACGCCGCAGTTGCCCCTCTCGAACCACGTCTGCGCCGCGCCGCCCTTGACCTTCAATATCCTCACCGTGTCGAATCTCCTCGGACGGGGCCGGTCCGTCGGCGTGGCGATGATCTCCGCGACGCCGTCGCCGTCCAGGTCCTCGATCCCCCAGAGGAACATGCCCGGCAGATCGGCCTTCGTATTACCGGTCAGCGGATCGAGAACCATGACGTGCCATAGCTCGTCGCCCTTGTCGTTGAGCAGGTTGTAGACAAGCTCAAGCTTCCCGTCGCCGTCCACGTCTCGGACCGGGTCGGGACCGACGTGCAGGAACTTGCGCCGCGCGCCGGGGGAGTTCTCGACGTAATAACGATGCTCCCAGACGTGCCTGCCCTCGCCGCCGTCAACGCGCAGAAGGTTCGCGTGCAGGACGAAATCCGTCACAACGATCATCTCCAACGCGGGCGTGTCGTCGAGCTGATACGCGCCGAAGAAGCCGTAATTGCGCCCGGTCTTCCACGCGATGTCCCGCTCCCATTTCCCGGTTTCGAGGTCGAATATCTGGACGCGATAATGCGGAGCCGCGCAGATTTCCTGCTTCCCGTCCCCGTCAACGTCCGCGATGATGACCTCCGGGGCGTAGTAGTTCTCGAGCGGCTCGGTCTTCCAGACCAGCCGCGCCTTGTCCGTCCCCTGATCGAAGGCGAACATGTAGCCGCGCGACTTGCCCGTGCCCATGTGCGAGCCGAAGCAGACGACCTGAAGCCCCTTGACGCCGGCCAGGAACGGGCCGACCTTCACCCTCGGCCAGCCGAATCCGGACTCCTCGAAATTGTGCTGCCAGACGCGCTCCCCCGCCGCGTCCTTGACTACCAGCCGTCCGTCTCCGATGTGCAGGTATTCGTCACGCCCGTCGCCGTCAAGATCGAAGCGCCCGCGATTGAGGTCGCTGGGGCTGATCACGCTGGCCGGACGCTGGGGGCCGAGATACTGGTTCAGTGCCACAGCGGGCGCAACGATGTTTCCCCTGCCCTCGGCAAAGGCCGCGCAACGCGGATCGTGAAGATACATCGGCCATTCGCCGGCTGAGATCAAGCCCGCCGTGCTTGCTGCCAGGGTCAAGATCATCGCGTTCAACATGACTGCTCCCCTTGTTCCTTTTTGAGTGTCATCGGCCATCTGTCAACAGCATATCACGTCCAGGCGCGATGATGGAATCACCGTCATGCAAATCAAGCCTCTGTCTGGAACATGGCAGGATGTCAACCCGCAATCAAAAAACGACATGCGCCGCGGTGTAATCCTGTCATAATGGAAGTTCCAACCCGTCCCTCACCGGCAAATCCTGCAACACCTTGCTCCCGTCCTCCATCGTCGCCTCCACCGTGACTATCCGCTTCTGAACGCCCTGCGGCAGCCCGTTGCAGAAGAGCGTCCATCCCTCCTCGCTGCTCTCCATTCGGCAATGCCTCCGGCATAAGATGTAATCCTGTACCTCCGTCGCCTCCCCCAGCCAGACCTCCTCCCCCCCGACCGCCTTCACCTTCTCAAATCGCTGCGCCAGATGCTCCAGCGAGATTTCCTTCGGCGGGCTGGCCATCGCCTCACGCGGGCGGGCTATGTGCGTGTAATCCACGACCCACCCCCCCAGGTCCCGCGCCTGGCACAGCCGGGAGTATGGATCAAACACGCTGAAGAACGGATAAAATCCTTCCTCGATCAAGGGAGTCCGGCCCGTCTTCAGCAGGTCGCAATCCGGCAGGTTCACCTCGTCCCAGAGCGTGACGACCGACAGATATCCCGCCTCCGCCGCGAATTCGCGCGACAGCGGGTAGTTGTCATTGCTGCCGGGGACGATGAACATCGTGATCGCGCGCCCCAGCGCGTCCTCAAGGACCTTGCGGCTCTCGACGATCTCAACTCTGGCGTTTCCCCTCGTGAAGGCGGCGTGCGTCATCGAGTGATTGGACACGCCCCAGCCCTCGGCGCAGAGCGAGTCAATCTCCGCCCGCGACAGGATCATCATCTTGTCGAAACTGCTGCCGGGAACGTTCCGCGGCCTGCCGACGTCCGCCGCCACGAGGGAGACGTGGCCCGGCACGCCGAACTTGCGGTGCGTCTCCAGAGTCGCGCCCAGGAGCGCCTGAAGACCCTCGTCGTACGTGACCGAGTATACCCAACGCTTGCCGCCCCTCCAGGGGGTGATCCGCATGTCCGTTATCTTCCCGACGTTCATTTCCCTCTCTCCTCCAGCGCCGCGTGTAACGCTGCGATCAGGTCCGCGCTCGCGAGGCTGTCGCCGAAGTGTGATTCGTGGAATCGAATGCCCCAGCGGGTCGAAAGCCGCTCCTCGAAGGTGTCCGGGAATTCGACCCCGATCGTCGCGTCGCGCACGAGGTGAACGCGATATCCAAGGCTGAACATGGGCAGCAATCCGCCCGGCGCGTTCAAAACGCACATGTCCGTGGCGAAGCCCGTGTACAGCAGGTTCTCGATGCCGCGCTCGCGTAAAAGCCGATCAAGCTGGTCAGTCCGAAAAGCATATATCTCCCCCGGAAGCGGCTCAACGATCTTCGCCCGGTCCATCTTTGAATACGGGCCGTTGTTGGCGTAATCGCGCCCGTGTTTCGAGTCAACGATTGACTGGACGTAACCCGGAACACGCGGCCCCGGTCCTGGCTCGCATTTGGACGATGGTTCGGAAGGCGGCTTCGGCGGGATCAGTCCTTTCTGTGCCTCCGGATGCTTCATGCCGATGAACTCGCTCTCGATGTGCGCGATGCTCAGCCCCGCGCGCCGGGCCGCCTCCATCGCGGGCTTGATGACCTCGCGCATGATGCGTCCAGCCTCCTCAATCGTCTGCGGGAAGCCCATCCCGACCCAGTAATCCGGATGCCACGCCGGGCCGCATTCGCACCCGATGTTCCAGCAGTGCATGACCGCCAGCGCGGTTTTGTCGAGGTCCAGATCGAGCGTTATGTCTTCATAGCCGGGCGAGGTGATCGGCAGCGTGCGATATCTCCGCCCCGGAATCTTCAGTTTTCCGCCCGCCATATTTTCCTCCGTCACGGCATGTAGGGTGGGGCGTTAGCGGCGCGCCGAAGGCGAGCGCGATGACCCACCAGTCTTCCGCGTAGATGCGGAATACGCCAATTTCACTCCGCCGGCAATTCCGACAACGCCAGCAGGTAGTAGGCGTTATGCGGCAGCCACGGCTCGTTGCTCTGCCACGCCGCCATTACGTTCTCCCGGAAGTCGAATCTCGGAACATCGCGCTCCGGGGAAAAGCGCACAATGCCGTTCGGAACGCATCCCGGCACGGCACCGCGCGGCTGACCGGCGATGTTGCGGTATCTGTGATGGTAGCTCGGCGGGTTGAGGCTGCCCGCGCCCTCGAACATGCAGACACCGAGCGGGTTCGCGCCGAGAATCCAGTCAATGTGCCGCTGCGCGAAATCCCGGAACTCGGCTTTCCCCGTCGCGCGATGGGCCAGCAGCGCCGCCCATGCCTGGGAGAGATACTGGCTGTTCTGCCCGACGTACCACTTCTCCGGCTCGAACGGGAAAAAGAAATGCAGTCTCCCGCCGGCGAAGATTTTCGATATCCGCGCGGGATTGTCCGTCAGCTTCGACAGATACTTCACGTGAAGGGCCAGCGAATCCCGCAGAGACGGCGCAATCGCGGCGTGAGGCCTTGCGTTCGCAAGCAGGGCGATTGCCGCAGGGACAAGCCCCTCGTTGACGATGCTGTAACCCGGCTGTCCGGCGTTCGGGGCAGGGCGGAATGCGCCCTCCCACTCGTGCCCGGCGGGGAATTGCAGGGCGACAAGCTCTCGCGCGGATTTCTCCGCCTCGACGGCGTATGAGTCCTTCCCCGTAGCGCGCCAAAGCTCTACACAGGCGATGATTCGCGACGCCACCGACTCCGGCGACCGGTCGCCAAGCTCGTCGGTAGCCGCAAACATCCTCTCCGCCCGCGGCAGATGCCCGGACATGCTTTCGCGCAGTTTCGACGCCAGCGCGAAACCTGCGGCGGCGAAATATTGCGCCGACGCCCCGCCGTTGCCGGGCTTGACCGGCCTGTCGTCATCGTTGCCGATGACGTTGTCCGTATCAAGCTCCGGCGCGGTCTTGCAGCCATAACCGGAGAAGACCGAATTCCGCAGCAATCCCGTTGCCGGATCGGTCATCTTCACAAGCCACTGCATCCCCCATTCCGCCTCGTCCAGAACGTCAGCCCGCCCCTTCTCCCCGATGGAGTCAAACCGATCATAGAAGGTCTTGTGCGCCCGGTAAGCCGCCAGCAGCGAATACACAGAGAGCGGCGTGAATCCGTTATATTTATTGTAATCCCCCGCGTCGTGCCATCCGCCCGTCGCGTCCAGATGCGAGCCGTCCGGCAGCTTCGCGTCATCCATGTGGCAGGGCGGATGCCATCCCGGAACCTCGCAGCCGCAGCGCTGAATATAGAAGAATTTTACTGCGTCCTCCCCCGTGGCGGAGATTAGCCGTCGCGCATCAATCCGGAACGGCGCCGATTCCACTACATGCCCGTCTGCGATGACGCGGATCCTGTATTCGCCGACGGCCTTGAATTCCGTGAAGTCGCCCGCATAGCCCTGGGTTTCCCATTCCTCAATAGCGCCCAGCGGGGTTGTCTTTCCCTCGAAGCAGACCTTGTCTTTTCCGTCAATCAACTCAAACTCCGGCTCCGTGCCGGGCCGGACGAACGTCTGGTAGTAGAATCGCTTGGGATCGGACGGCGAGAAGCCGACCTGGTTGACGGCGACCTCCTCGCGCAGTTCCCGGACCTCGTCAAGGCTCTCCAGCGGGCTGAGCCTCATGTTCCTGATCCGGAAAACAGGCGTTCCGTGCTCGGTATACCATTCCCCCTTTGTTGAGAGTTTGAAGGCCGTGACGCCGCCGCGCGGAACGCTGGAGATGTCCCATGCGACGTCCGTCCATTCGCCGGACTGGATTTCGCGCTCGGTCTCATGGACGCTCCTGCCGTCGTCGTCCAGCCGCAGCAGCAGGTGCGTCTCGTCCGTCTTGCCGGGGTATTCCGGGCGGATGCTGAAGCGGATGCTGTTGAATCGCCCCCAGTCTTTCCGCTGGACATTCAGGAGGCACTCACGCCAGTCCTCCGGCGATTTCCAAACTGGCGAGTAGACGAGAACCGGGTCTGAAGCCTCCGACTCGTCAAAGCGGGCGTCGCCCTGCCAGTCCTTGCGCATTTCGGGGACGAACAGGCTTTCGTCCATGACCACCTCCCCGGGAGAGAAGAAGACATGATCCCGGTCAATGTTGACGCCGACCTGAAGGGAGTACCTCCCCCCCGCAAGTCCCGCGGTCGGGATTTCCACAATGGAGTCCTGAGGCCCGGTCCACACAAAGGGGGTTTGGGTGACGGTTTTAGATTCCAGCGCAAGCGTCGCCAGCCCTCGCGCGACGGGTGGTTCGCCCGAAGCGGCAAAGACGACGGGACGCAGAGCCACGGAAACCGGCGGGCCGGGAAAAGCGGGGGCGCTCAATAACTCCGGGAAAAGCATGAATCCGCCGGCCAGATACAGCGCCCCGGAATGCCCCACGTCCGTCCGGTAATTGCGAGTCGCCCCGGCGGGCCAGACCAGAACGCTCGACTTGATCGCAGGCTCCGTATCGCGGTCAATCAGGCAGAACTGCGCGTCGCAGCGATTACCCTGCTCAAGCGCGATTCCCTTCAACAGCTTGCGCGGTATCTCGATCTCCAGGCTGTACAACCCCGGCGTCCGCGCGGAGCGCGTCAGGATGCGGTCAAGCGTCTGACGCATGTAGAACTTCTCACCATAGGCGAGCGTCGTCACGCGCCCTGTCGCCGTCACGGCGAACGCGAGTGTGTACCTTCCCTCCCTTCGCGAGCCGGCGTCCGTGCCCGCGAAGTGAAACCTGATTCCGTCACCCGCAAGCGCGTCGGATGGAAGGACTCCCGGCTGAGATTCGGAGTCGTCATGCGCCTCCCCCCCCCCCGATTTGGCGTCGCCTCCGGATGAATCGGTTTTCCTTGAGCCTTCGGCGTCCCGGGGCGATTCGCTGTTGGATTGCGATGGGGCTTCTTTGGATGGCGCGGCATCCTTTGCGGGGGATACAGTCTGATCATCGCGCGCGCTGACGGCCAGGATCAGCGCCTCGGGCATCCATGCGGCCCAGACCCTGGCTGAGGCGTCGGCAGGCCCGCGCCAGTTTCCGGAGGCGACGTTTGCGGCATCGGCGATGACGACCGCCGGCCTGCCCGCCCATTCTTCGACGAATCCGTCAAGCGCGTAGCCGTCCGGAACCGGCCCCGCCTCCAGCAGACGCCCGTTCTTCTCGCACGCGGCGATCCCTTCGGCGGAAGAGATGACAGGCTCGCGCACCGCCTGCGTTGAGCAGGCGCTGAAAACGAGAATGGCCGCGCAGAGATAAATGCCTTCCCTGCGCAGCCATCCGGAAGTGACGCGATCTTTCATATGTTGAATGGACGCTTTGCGCCCATACTGAAGATTAGGTGAGGGGGAACAAGCCCCTCATCCGTCGCGTCCTATGGACGCGCCGTCCTATGGACGCGCCACCTTCTCCCCGGGGAGAAGGAAGATTCCCTCATATGAGCAGAGAGTTAGCTCAGGAACTTGTGGGACGCAACGCTAGATCATCCCGCGCTTCCTGAGGTTGTCAATGCTGATCTTCGCGCTCTCAAGCGGCGGGCCTTTGCATGTGTCCTGCTCGACTATGTACCACTTCGCTCCGGCAAGCTGGCATGCGATGAAGATCGTGTCCAGGTCGAGGATGCCCTCGCCCACCTCGGCGAACGAGCGCTTCTCGTCGTTGGCCATGTCCTTCAGGTGAATCAGCGGCAGGCGTTTGGCGTAGCGGATGATGTACTTCACCGGGTCCTCGCCGCCGTACTTCACCCAGTAAAGATCAAGCTCAGCCTTCAGGTTCGCCGGCTTGGCCGCGCCGAAAAGGATGTCGAAGCCATACTTGCCGTCGAAGGATTTAAATTCTGCGCTGTGGTTGTGGTAGCAGAGGGTGATGCCCTCCTTCTTCAGCTTCGCGCCCGCCTCGTTGAATATCTCGCCCGCCCGTTTGTATCCGTCGGCGGAGGCGTGATACTCGCCGGCCATGCCGGGGCAGGTGATGAACTTATGGCCGATTGTCTTGGCGCAATCAACCAGTTCATTTATGTTGTCCTGCAAGTCGCCCATTCCGCAGTGCGTTCCGGCGGGTTTGATCCCCAGATCATCAATAAGCTTTTTCAATTTCTTGGCGCTCAGGCCGCCGTAACCGGCGAACTCGACCCCCTCGTAGCCCATCTTGGCCACCTTCTTGAGAGTGCCGATGTAGTCCTTCGCCGCGTCGTCCCTGACGGTGTAGAGTTGCAGCGCAATCGGAATCCTGGCCATTTGTGTCGCTCCTTATTAAACGAATCCGTTCAAACCGCTCCGCCACGGGCGGGGAGGAACCGAACTCAGGATGATAAGGTAGCCCGCGCAGTGTAATAGGGCAAGAGGTTTCAGTTGAACGCAACAAGGGTATTGATAACAGCGCCAACAAGGGGATGACACATTTGTAATTCATCCCTGGGATAGATACCGTTGGAGTACGATCATACAATTTGACCTTCAAGTCTCACCGGTCCGCCTGAAAACCGGGAGAAGAGCTTGACGGCGCAACCGGGGCGAATCCTCCCGCCGATTTCGATATGCTCGCGCCTTCTCCGTCGTGATTACGCGCCGCCGCTACGGTTCCAATACCGCCATTTCCTCCCAATCCGCGATTCTGGTCTTCACAATCCAGACGTTCCCGCTCTTTACCATTTCAAAAGTCCCTTCGCCCGGCTCCTTCAGCCTTCCAAGCCCGTCGAAAAGGAGCGCCTTAGGCTTCTGTTCCCCCGGCCAGTTGAACGCGCCGGAAACGCACGTCGCTACCCGCTCCCGCCCCTCAATGAATCCGTCCCCCAGACGAACGGGCGTTATCGGGAACATGTGGTTGATCGGGCCATAGTCCCCCGCCCCCGGCCCGCTCTCCGGAATGGCGGTATTGTAATGGCAATACAGCAACCCATTCCGCAGATAGGCAGAGGCCGAGCCGATGATGCAGCGAGCATAGTTGTCCGCCGCAGCCTTGCCGCGATGCTGCGGGCGGCATCCCAGGGCAAGCGGGCTGCCTAGATGCCCCTCGCAAAGGCTCCTGACGATCGGCGGCTCCTCCCCCCTGTCCAGCGTCATCGGATCAATGAACCACTCCGCCTCCAGGAAGCGATGTATGGGCAGCGATTGCAGTTCCTCTGCCGCGCAGTGCGTGTTGGCGACCATGGCCTTGCCGTTGGCAAGGACGTAGCGGATCAGGTCCCCGCGCGCGCCGACGCCCGCCAGCGCTCCGTCAGTCAGCTTCCGGGTTATCTTTCCGGTCTGCGGATCAATTTCGACCGTCACCCCGTCCCACTTCTCGTGCGAGTATCTCTGCTCATCCGAGAAGGCGAGGCTGAACTGGTCAATGTAGACCCCGTCCAGCCCGACGTCCTCGATCATGAATTTTGCCTGGTCCATCCAGTATTTATGCTGCCCGTTGCCGGGCGCGGCGTAGACGGCGATGGCCAGCATGGGCAGTTTCTCCCGGCCGTCGTTGCCGCGATAGTAAAGCTCGTAGCGGCATCTGTTCTCCGGATTGCGCAGCAGGCAGTCGTTCCAGCGCAGGTCATGTTTTCTCAATAGATTCATCTGCTCGTCGGTGAACATGTACTGGCCCTGTCTGCGGCCTTCCGGCGGAATGGTCGCGTAAAGCGCGCCGGCCAGCTCGGGCGGGATCGTGACAAGATTGCCCTCCATGCACCCGATGCAGAGAATCCCGGGATCGGCGCTCTTCAGCGCAGCCGCCGCCTTACGCATCATCGCGCGATATTCGTCCCGCGTCGTGACCTTATCGGTGACGTAGTTGAAATTGTCGTAATCCAGCCACGGCATCAGCGCGGCGATCTTCAACTTCTTTCTTGCGAGGCGCTGCTTCAGCGCCCCCGCGTCGGCAAGCAGACCCGCTTCCCGCGTCACATCGAAGAAGTCGAAAGGCCCCTGAAGCGTGAAGTTTGAGCCGAGTTCGTCCCGCAGCAAATTCACGAAATCGAAATAGTCCCGCGCGCCCGGAGACGGATAAATCGTCCACCTCAGCGTTCGGGTTTCTCCCGGCGCGATTCCGAGGCGGCGCAGCCCGAACCGCGCGACGTTTCCCTGCCAGCCGGACTGAAGTTGGAGCCGGGAAACAGTATCATTCGCCATAATGCCAAGGGAGCTTGACTTCTGCCGCAGGAAGATCGTCGGATTCTCTGAGCACGCGCTCACCCCGCCATCCCGCCCACCGGCGAGACGGCATTCCTCAAACAGTTCCGGCGAGACGATGCTTGTGTCAATGATGACACCGACCGGTTCGTCGCTCCGGTTGCGTATCTCGTCCTCGATGAGAATGCGCCCCCCGGACGCCGCAATCGAGCGCGTGACGGAATATCGCGCGCCTTCCGCCTTGACGAATGCTTTGCCCCTGCCTTCGGCTGACGCGCGAGGAACCCATCCCGTTTCGGCGCCCTTCTGACTCTGCGAAAAACCGTTCCAGCTTATGCGCTCGCCGGGATAGGAGAACAGCGTCTCGATGACGTACGATTCCTCCCCGGCGCGAATCTCCATCTCCCCCCCGACGCCCAGCAGCAGCGAACACCCCCCGCAATCGAGTTGAGCGACCTTCTTCACAGGTTCCCTCCTCGCCATCTGGAATTGCGCCGTAGCCTTGAAGAGTGTCTGAATCTCAGTCTCCGCGAGGGCGCGATTGTAGACCCGAACCTCGTCAATCGCGCCCTCGAATCCTCCGCCCCGCCCACCCAGGCCGTCGCCGATTCTGAAATTGCCTTCCATCCTTATCGGAGTTTCGATCTTGCGCTTGTCCGCAATCCGCCCGTCAACGTAAAGCCGCATTTCCGCGCCGTCGTAGGTTCCCGTGATCATGTGCCAGAATCCCGCGCCGACGCTTGCCTTGCAGTTGTTTCCCCCGCCGCTGATGTACCACCACGCCGTGCCGAACCGGTAGAACGTCAGCCCGAAGCAATCAATCCCCTTGCCGGCGATGCCAACCTCGCCGGTCGGCAGGCGGTCGCTCCTCACCCACGCCGAGACCGTGACGGCATTCGTTATGCCCATGCTCTCGCACGGCCCGCAGTCAACCATGTCATCAATGCCGTCGAACTCAAGTACGCAGCCGCCCTTCACCTTCGCGAATTTGGCGCCGATTACCTTCCCGTGATTAGCCTTCCCGCTCAGGTCGCTGACGACCTCGCCCGTTCCTTCATCGAACGTGTAGTAGGCGACAAGACCGTCGTCGGCAGCAAACGAATCGGCGGGGGGGAAAACGAAAATACACATGCAGATAGTCGCAAACAAACCCCGTAAGATTCCCAATCTCATTGAATTGCTCTCCCGGACAGGTTATCGCGCTCTTACCAGAAATTCTTCAGCCGCGTCTCCAAGCTCAGTCTTCATTATCTCGTTCAGGTCCACGATGCTCCCGACCGTGACATGCCCATCCCGCATCGCCCGACCGAGCGACAGCGAAAGATCAATCGCCTGCCCCATCAACGTCGCATAGAATCCGCCGACGCCGGACGGCTCCTCTCGCTCGAGGATTGCGTAGACGGCGTCGCGGTCGCCCGTCTTCATCTCGTGGAACCCGGCCAGCGCCTCGCCGATGCTCTCGACCCCGTATCCGGCTTTGCCTTTCGGCGTATCGCGCAGGAACATGGGGTTCACGCGCGAGTATTTCTCCGGCGTTGATTCGTAGAAGCCGCGGTTTGAACTGTCCACGAGAACGTCCCCGCCGCTGAACTGGAGATAGAAGCCCTGCGTCGTCAGCGATGGGACCGAGTCCGGCAGGTTCCATCCCAGATAAAACGAGATCGCTGCGCCGTTGTCGAAGATGAAGTCCGCCTTCACGGCGTCCGGCGTGTCCACCCCTCGCGCCTTCACCGCGTCCCTGTATGAAGACGCCCTGACCTCAACCGGCAGCTTCCCGGTGACGAAGCGGATGAGATCGAAAAAGTGGACGCCCAGGAACCAGACCGGACTGCTCCGCGCAGCCAGGTTCGACTTGAAGAACCCACCCGCCGGCACGCAGATCGCGTCCTGCATCCAGACCCAACCGAACTGAAGTTCACCGTAACGCCCTGAGGTTATCCGGGTCCGCGCCTCTTGGTGCGCGGGGTCTTCGCGCTTGTGGAAATCCGTCACGACGCGCCTGCGCCGCTGCCGCGCCCGCGCGATGATCTGCGCCGCTTCCGATATCTTCATCGTCATCGGTTTCTCGACCAGCACGTCCAGCCCCCGGTCCAGCGCGTCCAACACGATGGCCGTATGAGCATGATCAGGTGTGACGACGACCGCCGCGTCAAGCCCCGCCTCGTCAAACATCTGCCGGTGATCCGTGTATCGCGCCGCGCCGGGACATTCGCTCCCTATGCGTTCAAGCCGCTCCCGGCTCAGGTCGCATATCGCCGCCAGCTCGATGAATTCACGGTAGCGGCTGTGGAAGTAACATGGGATGTGCGCTATCTCGACGAACGTCCCCAGCCCGACAAGCCCGATCTTCAGTTTCGCGTCGCTCATGATACGGCTCCAGTCCCAAGCAGAAACGCCGCGACCGTGTCAATCGCCAGCGCTTCACATGCTTCATCAAGGTTAATGCATTCCCCGTCCGAATGCGCCAGCGCCAGCGCGCCGGGGCCGAAGACGACCGTATCGCGTCCCTCTCCGGCGAATATTCGCGCGTCGCAACTGACGTCCCATCCACAGACCTTCGGCCACGACTTCCCCGTCAGCCGGAACGCCGACTCCATTGCCCTCATCAGCGGGCAGTCAACCGGCGATGCGTAGGCGTTGTTGTGCAGCTTGTCGAAAGTCACGACCGCCATCTCGGTGGCAAACGCGACTCCCCCCCGTCGGCAGAACGATTCAACCGACCCCCGCGCCGCGCGGGACTGACGCCGCATGATCTCCTCGATCCCGTGCGTCGGCACGAACCCCTGCCCGCCTTCCAAGACAAGCTCTTCGACATCCGGCGATGTCCCGTCCAAATGAACCCTGACCCCGCATCCGCCCGATGCGTGAACCCCCCGGATGATGAACGCGGACTTGATTATCGCGCAGTCGCACAGGTGAATCGCGCCCATGTGCCCGGCCTTGCCGTGAACCTTCAGCAGCAGATCGCCGTCCGCGTCTTCAATCTCCCAGTGCGCTGGAACTTTCGGCAGGCCGGTCTTCGGATCGGTCTCGCGCGTCTTGTCCCCGTATTCCGCGCAATACTCCGCCACGGCTTTCCCGACGGCGGATTCAAGACCCGCGCGGCCCAACCCCGAAATTCTGAGCGCGACGAAATCGTTGACCGATGACGGATGTCTGCCGAACGGCCCGATGATGCCGTGACAGGTCTGGACGTGATGCGGCTTGAAGAGCGGATGCGCGCTTTCGGACTTTATCAGCCGCCCCTCCGCCTCCATCGCCAGAACTGTTTCCGCGGCGGCTCGGACAAGATCAACCTGCTGCCCATTTCGGCGAAGGACCAGCTTATACCAGACCGCTCCGCGATTTGCCGGATGCGGCGTGTTGCCGGCGCATTCATGCACCAGCGCCTGGAAGCCGTTGAATCTCGGATCAAGGGCGGCGGACAGCGATCCATTTCCGCCGGTCTCCTCCTCGATTACGAACTGGTAGACCCTCGGCGCGGTAATCCGAATTCCCGTCTCCCGCTCCGTCTCCGCAAGCAGTCGCAACTGCGCGATCAGTAGCGCGACCGACCCCTTGTCATCGCACGCCCCGCGCCCGCATATGCGGCGTCCCTCGCGCCTCGGCGGAATGTGCGGCGCGACGGTGTCAATGTGCGCGTTGTAGATCATCCCCGGACCGGAATCCGGCCTGCCGGGCATGATTGCAAAGACGTTGAAGCGATTCGCGTAAGCCTCCGACGGACTCAGTCCGTCCGGGCGCGCCGCGCTGACGGTGTGATGAATCCGGGTGAAATACGGGTGTTTCCGGATTTCGGGACGGATTGGAACGCGCTCGATTGCTCCGCCTTCCGGCATCCAGCGGGTAAGCTCCCCGGTGACGACGTCGAAACACGCGGCCTCCCGTCGCGCCATCTCCGCAACATCGCCGGACGGCGTCGTGTCGCAGGCGACAAGCCGCTCCAGAACGTCGGCGTAATATGCCGCCATCTCCGCGCATCCCGCGCGCCCGATGATGAAGTCGGCCGCCGCTCGTATCTGTGATTCGGCAGGTTTCACTTTCACGACTCGCAGTCTTGCAGGCGGGCCGGAGAGTCTCGCCCCTTCCGGCCCTGTGTTCCGAATACCCGGGAGCGATTCTACACGAGCCGGCGCGCCGCCTCAACTACGCCATTATAAACGGGGGCGCGCAATCTTCATCGGCAGGTCTGCGCCCTTGAACGAACTTCGCGGTCAGACGCTCATATACATGCTTGATTATAACCCACCAAGCGGCTACAAGGCGCTCATGAACAACGAAGAAAGGAATCGAATGACTGAAAAGGCAAGGAAGTACAAGAGTTACCTGATGGACATGGACGGGGTGCTCGTGAAGGGTAAGACCGTTATTCCCGGGGCGCAGGATTTTCTGGGAAGGCTCAAGGCCAGGGGGCTGAAATTCCTGATTCTGACGAACAATCCGATGTATACACAGGCGGACCTGAGCCATCGTCTGAAGATCACCGGGCTGGACATCCCGCCTGAGAACATCTTCACATCGGCAATGGCGACTGCGATGTTCCTGAACCAGCAGAAAAAAGGCGGAACCGCGTTCGTCATAGGCGAAAGCGGTCTGACCAGCGCCATGCACGGCATCGGATACATCCTGACCGACCACGATCCGGACTACGTCGTTCTCGGCGAGACGTTCGATTACAACATACGGGCCGTTACGAAGGCGGTTCAACTGGTGGCGCGTGGATCGAAGTTTGTGGCGACGAATCCCGACCCGTCAGGGCCGACCGAGAGCGGGCTGGTTCCGGCCTGCGGAGCAATGGCCGCGTTGATCGAGAAGACGACCGGACGCGCGCCGTTCTTCGTCGGCAAGCCCAATCCGCTCATGATGCGCAGCGCGCTCAACTATATCGGCGCACATTCGGAAGAAACCGTAATGATCGGAGACCGGATGGACACGGACGTCATCGCCGGGCTTCAGGCGGGCATGGACACAATCCTCGTTCTTTCAGGCGTGACCGCCCGGGCGGACGTTTCTGCGTATCCCTTCAGGCCGACGATGATCGTGAAGCATATCGGCAAGGTTCAGGTCTGACATATCCGTTAGTAATCCGCGCGGTTCGGCGTCGAGCAATTGTGAAAATCCTCCGCAGGTGGTGGTAGAATACCATCCCGAAGGGAGACGATCATGATACCGACCGGCGTTTGGGCAATGTTCGAGGTATTGGCGCTGGTTGCCGGGGCGCAGGCGCGTGACGCATCAACCCCGACAGCAGAGGAGAACGGGCGGGCCGAGCGATGGGCCGCCGCCAAATTCAGCGGCGTTTCAGACGTTTCGGCGCCTGAGGCATTCATCTCGGTCCTGGCCAATCACGGTTCCGTCCAGCGCAACGCGCGGGGCGGGAAACCGCTGCGCATCGGCAACGGGCGCTACGCATCGGGATTGTACTGCCACGCGCCGAGCAGACTGGTCGTCCGGCTTCCAGGCAACGGCAAGAGCTTCAGCGCGCTTGCGGGGGTGGATACCAATGATCAGACCTCCGGGGGGCGGGGAAGCGTAGTATTTTCAGTCGCGGTCGGCGGCAAGGAGGCCTTCCGCTCTCCGCTCATGCGCGAGGGGACGCCCGCCGTGCGCGTCGAGGTCCCGCTTAACGGAGAACGCGAGTTCGTTCTGGAGGTCGGCGACGGCGGGGACGGCATCTCCTGCGATCAGGCGGACTGGGCGTCTGCGCGGGCGGCACTGGCCGATGGACGCGAGGTTGCGATCGGCGATCTCCCGATAGAAGGCGAGCGTTCGGCCTTCACGACCGAGCTGCCGTTCTCCTTCACCTACGGCGGGCGACCGTCGGCGGAACTGCTGAAGACGTGGAAGCTGACTCGCTCCGCGCGGAAGGTCGGCGAGGTGAAGACCGAATACGTCTCAGAGTATTCCGATCCTGAGACGGGGCTGGTCGTAAGATGCGTCGCCCTGCGCCATCACGATTTCCCGACCGTCGAGTGGACCGTCTACCTCAAGAACGCGGGGACTACTGACACGCCGATAATCGAGAACGTTCTCTCGATGGACATCGGCCTGAGCCGGGGGCAGAGCGGGGAATTCATTCTGCATCACAACAAGGGGGATTCCTGTACGCCTGACAGCTTCGCGCCTCTTGAGACGGTTCTTGAAACCGGCGCGGAGAAGCGTTTCGCTCCTGTCGGCGGGCGTCCGTCAAACGGAGAATGGCCCTACTACAACATCGCGTGGGAGAACGAGGGCGTCATAGCCGTGATAGGCTGGCCGGGGCAGTGGAGCGCGACGTTCGCAAGGGACGCCGGCGCGAACCTCCGCATCCGGGCCGGACAGGAGCTTACACACTTCAAGCTGCATCCGGGCGAAGAGGTCAGGACGCCACTGAGCCTGATTCAGTTTTACAAGGGCGACTGGATTCGCGGCCAGAACATCTGGCGGCGTTTCATGTTCGCCCGCGTGTTCCCGCCGGATCGCGGCAAGCCGCTTGCGCCGAAGATTGCGGCGTGCAGCGGCTGGCAGTTCCCCGGCCTCAAATGCAATCAGGCGGGAGAGATTGCGTTCATTGACCGTTACCTTGAGGAAGGAATCAAGCTCGATTACTGGTGGATGGACGCGGGCTGGTACGTCAACAACGCGCCGGACTGGACGCAGGTCGGCACATGGGAGATTGACCGGACGCGCTACCCCGACGGGCTGCGGGCGGTGAGCGACCACGCCCACGCGAAGGACGCGGGCGCGATAGTCTGGTTCGAGCCGGAGCGCGTTTCGGCGGGAACGTGGCTGGCGCAGAATCATCCTGAGTGGGTTCTGGGCGGCGCGAACGGCGGACTGTTGAACCTCGGCAATCCCGACGCGCGGACGTGGCTGACAGCCCGGATCGGCGATCTCATCGCCGAGCAGGGCATTGATCTATATCGCCAGGATTTCAACATGGACCCGCTGGCGTTCTGGCGCGGCGCGGACGCCGAGGACCGGAAGGGCATCGCGGAAATCAGGCACGTCGAGGGGTATCTCGCCTACTGGGACGCGCTTCGCGCGCGTTTCCCGGGAATGCTGATTGACTCGTGCGCCTCCGGCGGGCGGCGCAACGACCTTGAGACCATGCGCCGGGCCGTTCCCCTGCTTAGAACCGATTGCGAGTTCAACGCGATCGGCAACCAGTGCCACACCTACGGCTTCGACATGTGGCTGCCGTATCACGAATGCGGCAACCGCGATCTCGACGTCTACAACTTCCGCAGCAACCTTTCGCCGATGATGGGCTTCGTCTGGGACGTCAGGCGCAAGGACCTGGACTACGAGCTTGGCCGTCGGCTGGTCGGGCAGTGGAAAAGCGTGGCGGACTGCTTCTTCGGTGACTTTTATCCGTTGACCGGATACAGCACGGATAAGGACGTCTGGATGGCGTGGCAGTTTGACCGTCCGGACCTCGGCAAGGGCATGATCCAGGCCTTCCGGAGGGAGGAGAGCATACACGAATCCGCGCGCGTGAAACTACGGGGGCTTGATCCGGAGACGCGATACATCGTCACGGACCTTGACGAGAACAGACCGCGGGAGTTCACTGGGCGCGAGTTGATGGAGGCGGGTTGCGAGATCAGAATTACCGGAACGCCCGGCGCGGCGCTGCTGGCCTATGAAAGAGCGGAAGTCGCGGAGCGCAAGCCGGATTCCCGCCCGGCGCAACCGGGCGGCGACAACCTGATCCAGCGTCTGGACGGCGGTTGGTTACTGGCGACCGACGCCGGGAACGCCGGGCGCAATGAGAAGTGGTTTGAAGCGGTCAGGGCGGAGGCCCAGCCCGCGCCTGTGCCGGGGATCATCCAGCAGGTTTTCCCGGACTATCACGGCGTTGCCTGGTACTGGCGCAAGTTCCGGCTGCAACGGGCGCCGTCAGCGAACGAAAAGGCGCTGATCAGGTTCGGCGCAGCGGACTATCTCGCCGAGGCGTGGGTCAACGGGAAACCGATCGGCGGGCACGAGGGCGGCGAGACGCCTTTCGAGCTGGACGCGACGAACGCCCTGCTGCCCGACGGCGAGAACCTTCTAGCCGTAAGGATTCTCAACACTACGGATGATCCGATCGAGGGCTTCGCGCTTGGGCAGACGCCTCACCGGAACAAGCGGCAGAAGGGATACCAGCCCGGCGCGATGTACAACTACGGCGGCATTCTTCTGCCGGTTGACCTTGTGGTCGTCCCGAAGGCGCGCGTGCGCGATGTCTACGCCCGCTCGCAGCCTGATACCGGCGGGGTCCGCATTACCATCACCCTGGAAAATGACACGGGCACAACGGCTTCCGGCGTTCTTATGGTCGCCATCGGCCCGAAGGATAGCGGCGAGACGCAGACGTCGCAGTCGCAGCGCGTATCGCTTCCCCCGGGGCAGTCTGTTCAGACTTTGGCGATGACGGTCGCCAACCCAAGATTATGGAGCCTCGACGATCCGTATCTATATCAGGCTCAGGCGATTATTGACGCCAAAACTGATGATGGGAATGACTTCCATCACCGAAAAACCATCCGCTTCGGTTTCCGCGACTTCCGGGTAGCGGACGGATTCTTCCAGTTGAATGGAAAGCGCGTATTTTTCCGTTCCACTCACACGGGGAATCACTTCCCCATCGGCCAGGTCGTGCCTGTGAATCCGGATTTCATGCGGCGCGATCTTCTTTACGCCAAGGCCTGCGGGTTCAACGCGATCAGGTTCATTGCCGGCGTTGCGTGGCCGGAACAACTGGATTACTGCGACGAGATCGGCCTGATGGTCTACGAGGAGAGCCTTGCGGGATGGTGTCTTGAGGACTCGCCGAAGATGGCCGAACGCTATCTGCGCTCGACGCGCGAGATGATCCTCAGGGACCGCAACCATCCGAGCGTGACCATCTGGGGGATGCTGAACGAACAGTCGGACGGGCCGGTCTTCCGCGAGGCAGTGAAAGCGCTGGCGATGGTCAGAGATCTGGACGACACGCGGCTTGTGCTGCTCAACAGCGGGCGCTGGGACTGTCAGCCGTCCATCGGCTCGGTCTGCAATCCGGGAAGCCGGGAATGGGAGCATCAGTGGGGCGTGGAGGCCCCGAATCCGCCGCAGGTGTCGAACGCGTGGAACCGCGAGCACGGCGGATACTTCGATCGCGCCGGGGACGCCCACGTGTATCCGGGGACTCCGCTGCCGCATTCGACGTACCGTTTTATCCGGAATCTAGGAAGCGACACCAAGCCCGTGTTCCTGTCCGAGTTCGGGACGGGCAGCGTCTTCAACGCAGCCGACGAGCTTGCAAGGTATGAGCAGGCCGGCGCGCGAAGCGACATTCCCGACGCCGCGCTCATCCGGTCAATGCTTGAAAGACTGCGGGCGGATTGGGGCCGGTTCGGAATGGACGGCGTCTATCCGTTCATCGAAGACTTCTTTCGGGAGAGTTACACGCATCACATCCGTCAGCGGATGCTGAACTTCGACCTCGTGCGCTCCAACCCCAGGCTGTGCGGATACAACATCACGGGCTGCCTTGACCACGCCGTCACCGGTGAGGGATTGTGGACCTTCTGGCGCGAATGGAAGCCCGGTATTGCGGACGCGCTGCGGGACGGATGGTCGCCGCTGCGATGGTGTCTCTTTACGGAGCCGTGGCACGCCTACAGGGGACGGAAGATGATGGTTGAGGCCGTCATAGCCACGGAGGATGTTCTGCCGCCGGGAGAGTACCCGGCGCGTTTCCGCATTCACGGCCCGACGGGCGTCGTCTGGGAGCGTCAGGCAACATTAACAATCCCGCAACCGGAAGAAGGCAAGCGCGGGCCGCTGGCCGTTCCGGTTCTGAAGGAGGAAATTATCCTGGATGCTCCGGCGGGGGAATACACGTTCGCCGCTAGCCTTGAGCGCGGCGGCGGCCCGATGGGCGACCGGGTGAAGTTCTTCCTGTCGGATGAAGGCGCTCTCCCGAAGGCGAATGACGGTGTAACGCTCTGGGGCGTTCCTGAGCCGGTTGGCGCATGGCTGGCCGCGCATGGTGTGAAATGCGGGCAGTTCGCGCGGGGCGTGTCGGTGAAGGGGGAAGTCATTCTCGTCGGAGTCCCCGAAAATCCCGCCGACGAGGACTGGGCGGACCTTGTCTCGCGCATAAAGGGCGGCGCAACAGCGGTCTTTCTCGATCCCCGCGCTCTGCGCAAGGGCGACGACTCGACTTTCCGGCTGCCGCTTGAGAAACGGGGCAGATGTTACGACTTCGGGGACTGGCTCTACCACAAGGAATGCGTCGGCAAGCGGCATCCGGTCTTCGACGGGCTGCAGAGCGGCGGGATTCTCGACTGGGATTACTACGACGAGGTTATCCCCCATGCCATTTTCGATGGGCAAGACGCTCCGGACGACACGGCAGCGGCGGCCTTCGCGGTCGGATACTGCTGTCCGGGCGGTTACGCGTCCGGCTTCCTTATCGGGTCTTACAAGGTCGGGGAGGGGCGCATAATTCTGAACACGATGCGGATACTTGAGAACGTCGGGCGTCATCCCGCGGCGGATCGGCTGCTGTTGAACCTTGCGGCGCAGGCGCGGCGGCGGCCATAAGGTCAATGCCTGGCTGGATTGGTCATTCGGTGCGGGAACTCCTTCGCGTTTGACAACCAAGCGTCCCGGTTACTACACTTTCCGCCGACTTGCCGCGCGATAGAAATTGAGCGTGGCGGAAGGATCATCGCTCGATCCGCATGACGACTCCTGCTCCTGAATCCGACGCACATGACAAAAGACAGAATCCTGCACCTGTTCAGCAACTTCCGCAAAACCGGCCCGGCCGAGCCGATGCTGAATCTGTGCGTCACGCTCCAGTCCCGCGGCTGGGACATCAGCGCCGCGTTCTCGAAGCCCCTTCCCTGGAATGACGACGACCTGACGGACATCGCCGCAGGCTTGGGGATAAAGGTCGTGCGCGGGTTCAATCTGGACAAGCATTTCCTGATTACCGACGATTTTGAGGATATAAGCCTTCTGACCCGCTACATCCGGGAGGCCCGCATCCGCCTGATTCACGCGCACATGGACAACGATCACCTGGTGGCGGCCATGGCGGCGCGGCGCGGCGGATATGCGGTCAAGGTCGTCAGAAGTTTTTATGACAGCGGCGCAGCCCGGAAGACGTTCAGAACGCCGTTCATGTACGGGCGCGCGACGGACATGGTCATCGCGTTTTCCGAAAACGCCGCCGACTCGCTGGCCCGAACCTTCCGCCTTCCGAAGGAACGGGTCACTGTCGTGGACGGCGCAGTTGACCTGCGCCGCTTCGATCCCGGCAGGGGGCTTGACGGGGCGCGGCGGGAACTCGGCCTTGACGCACAGAACATCGTCATCGGCATAGTCGCGCGCGTTCAGGCAAGAAGGCGTTTTGATCTTCTGCTGGAGGCATTCAAGCAGGCGTCGGAGTCGTGCTCGTCGCTCAGACTTCTCATTGTCGGGCGCGGCGGTGGGATGGAGGAGGTGGCCATCAAACCCGCCGAGCGAATGGGCGTGCGGGACAAGGTCATTTTCACAGGTTATCGTCCGGGGGACGAATACGTCCGAACGCTCAATTCGATGGACGCGAAGGTCTATCTGATCCCCGGCACGGACGGCACGTGCCGGGCGGTGCGCGAGGCCATGGCTATGGGACGTCCGATCATTGCGACGCGGCGGGGCATGCTGCCGGAACTGGTTGACGACGGGAAGACGGGGTTACTCGTGGATGAGACGCCGGCGGCCCTTGCTGAGGCAATGCTGAAGGTCGCCGGGGACGCCGGATTGAGAGCGCGGCTGGGCGCGGCGGCCCGCGAGAAGGCGCTTGGCAGGTTCTCCCTCGAACAACAGGCGGAGCGGATTGAGGCCGTCTATCATAAACTGCTTGGCGGCGGCGCGGAAATTCGATAAAGACCGGATGGCGGGCGGACAAGCGCGAGTCCCACGGGCTTCTACGATGCTTTTCGTTTATTTTGCCATGTCGCGCCTCATTACTCATTACGGGTGCGCCCATTTATCCGGGTAGCTGAATCGTGCGCCTGCGACGATAGCGCTTCCAAATACCCCCCTCCTGCCTCTATCGAGGCGACCTCCCCCCGCCGCGCGGAGAAACCCGCCGGGATTCTGAGACGTTGCAGCGGCGGGGGGAGGATGTCACGCAAGTGACAGGTGGGGGGCTTTCCCTGAGTGTGACGATCGGAGGGCTTGTCTGTTGCGTGATTTCGGAAATGGGCATACCCGTCTGAGTGGGCGCGCCCCTCATTACCGACACAACCCTTTTCTATGGTTTCACGCCTCAGCCTCGGTTACGATTTTCATCTCCTGAGACATGATGTAACGGATTTCAATTCCATGTGTCGGCAGAAATACGAAAGGCATTGATCAGATGGCGAAACTGCTTCTCAACGCAGGCGACAGGGAGAGAGTCCAGACAATCGTCAGCATTCCGCTTCCCGCAGGCTCCGATTTGAAGGACGGGCCTGTCGCATTGAAATGCCTGACCACCGGAGCCGGGCTGGTCGGACAGGTTGACGAGGGCGTTCTGACCTTCATCATTCCGTACCTCCCCGCCGGAATGAAGGGCGAGATGGATGTTTCCAACATCGAAGCCGCGCCCGACAACGTCTCTTTGGAGAAAAAGCGCCATGAGATAGACGTCAAGATCGGCGGGGATTACTTCACGACCTATCGTTTCCCGCCGGAGTTCGCCAAGCCGTGCATGGCTCCGCTTGTCGGCCCGTTCGGGGATGAGGTGACGCGGTCAATTGATCCCTCTGTCACCGAGCATCCGCATCACCGGGGCATTTTCCTGGCTCACGGCGCGGTCAACGGGGAGGAAATCTGGAACGAGCCGAAGGATCGTCACGGTTTCTGCGTCCAGACGGGGCTGACCGCGTGCAATAGCGGGCCGGTTTTCGCGAAGATCGTCACCGAGAACATGTGGAAGTCCAGGGATCGCAAGGACCTGATGGCGGAGACGCGGACGTGGAAGATCTACAACACGCCGAAGTCGCTGCGCGTGATTGACGTCAGACTGGAACTTCGCGGGGAGCCGGGCGAGGTCATCCTCGGCGCGACAAAGGAGGCTGGCTTCCTGGGTATCCGCATGCATCCGAACATGAACGCGGACGCGGGGACGGGCGGCAGGCTGGAGAACTGCTACGGCGGGGTGAGCGAGTCGGAGTGCTGGTCATACAAGTCGCAGTGGTGCGATTACTCCGGCCTGGTGAACGGCAACCGCGTCGGCATCGCCGCCTTTGACCATCCGGAGAATCTGCGGTTCCCGACGCGGTGGCATATCCGGGGTTACGGGCTGTTCGCCGCGAATCCGTGGTTCTGGGACGGGGAACACAGGATTCCGGCCGGCGGGAAGCTGGTTTTCAGGTACCGGGTCATCGTCCACGCCGGGGACGCAAGGGCGGCGGACGTGGCGACGAAGTACCTGGAATGGGAGCAGGGCTTGAAGGCGAAGCTCGAGGGATGACCGTCCGCGCATTGACAGTTAATCCGGACGCCTGCTAACATTGTTTCCGGCATCGCCGAAGTCGGATTTCAAGCGCCGGGAGGCGAGATTCGCCCTCCTGATGCGCGCATAGCGTTAAAGGCATTGTTCAGGAGCGCAAATGTCCATCTACCCAGTGAGGCGGATGCGTCGTCTGAGGGCAGCGGAGTCTCTGCGGAGTCTCGTTCGTGAAACCCGGCTGAATCCCGGACAGCTTGTAATGCCGTTGTTCGTCAGGCCCGGCTGGAGGGTGCGCGAGGAAATCCCCTCCATGCCCGGCAACTACCACATGAGCGTTGACCGTATCATCGAGGAGGCGGTCAGGCTCGAGGCGCTTGGGGTTGGCGGTATTCTGCTCTTCGGGTTGCCGGAGATCAAGGACCACCGCGCAAGCCATTCCGCAGCGAAGCACGGGATCGTCCAGCGCGCCATCCGGGGCATCAAGAAGGAATGTCAGCGGATACTCGTCATCACGGATGTCTGCCTGTGCGCTTATATGGAGCACGGGCATTGCGGGGTGGCCGTCAGGGAGAAGGGTGATAATTTCCGGATTGACAATGATGAGTCCGTCAAGCTGCTGGCTGCGATGGCCGTTTCCCATGCGCAGGCCGGGGCGGACATTGTCGCCCCCAGCGACATGATGGACGGACGGGTGGCAGTCATGCGGCAGGCGCTGGACCAGAACGGCTGCAAGAACACGCCGATAATGTCCTACTCCGCCAAGTTCGCGTCGAGTTTCTATGGTCCGTTCCGTGACGCGGCGAATTCCGCCCCCGCCTTCGGGGACAGAAAAACCTACCAGATGGACCCGGCTAACGGTGACGAGGCGCTCCGGGAGATCGAGATGGATATCCAGGAGGGCGCCGACATTGTCATGGTCAAGCCCGCCCTGCCTTATCTGGACGTCATCTGGCGCGCAAAGAACCGTTTCGGATTCCCGATGGCCGCATACTGTGTCAGCGGCGAATTCGCAATGGCGACGGCGGCGGCGAAGATGGGCTGGGCGGACAGGGACGCCGTGGTGATGGAGATGCTAACGTGCATTAAGCGCGCCGGCGCGGACATAATCATCACGTATTGGGCCAAAGAAGTCGCCGAGCGACTCCATGAGGAATCCGCCGCCCGTCTGCAGGATTACCGCAACCTGCCCGAGGAAATGGCGGAAGGCGACTTCCAGCAGGAGGACGAAAGCGAAGAGCCGGGCGATGTTTCCGGCCAACCTCAGGATAAATGATGCGGCGCAGCCGGCGGCTGGGATAACGAGGGGCAAATGGGAAAGGGGAAGGTCTTTCTTGCAGGGGCAGGCCCGGGAGGCGCCGACCTGATAACGCTGCGGGCAATCCGGGCGCTCTCCGAGGCCGATGTTGTTTTGTATGATGCGCTTGTCCCTTCGGCGCTTCTCAGGCGCATCCCTCCCGGCATCGAAAGCCTGTGCGTCGGCAAGCGCGGCGGAATGGGCGGATGGAGCCAAACCGATATTCAGATGAAAATGGCCGATCTGGCCGACGCGGGGAAAACCGTTGTCAGACTCAAGGGCGGCGACCCGTTCGTTTTCGGACGGGGGGGGGAGGAGGCGGAGTTCCTGAGCGCGCGCGGCATCCCCTTTGAGATCATCCCGGGGCTTACCTCCGGGCTGGCTGCGCCCGAATGCGCGGGGATTCCATTCACCGACAGACGCGCATCGTCATCGGTCGTTCTGGTGACGGGGCATGAGGACGACAGCAAGAAGGAATCGTCGGTGAACTGGCCCGCACTGGCCGGGGCCGTTGACGCCATCATCATCTACATGGGCCACGGCAACATGCCGGGAATCGTGGCCGGCCTGATGCAGGGGGGGCGTTCGCCGGACACTCCGGCGGCGCTGATCGAGCGCGGGACGACGTCGGACCAGCGGGTACTGATCAGCAAACTGGGCAACCTCGTGGAGGGCGCGCGGGGATACTCCGCCCCCTGTATCATAGTTGTTGGCGAGGTGGTTGCTCTGAAGGAGCGGCTTTCCAAACTCGAAGTTCCGCCGCTGTTCGGAAAGAGAATTGTCGTAACACGTTCCCGGGATAAGGGCCTTGAACTGGCCGATGACCTTGAGCGTCTCGGGGCCGAGGTCTTTGTCCTGCCGACCATTGAGACGGTTCCCATCAGGCCGAATCCTGAGCTTGAAGCGGCGCTGGACGCGGTTCTTTCCGGGATCGCCGTGGCGTCCCCCGGCTACGACTGGATTGTCTTCACCAGTTCCAACGGCGTCGGATTCTTTTTCGACGCATTGTTTGAGTCCGGCGGCGATTGCAGAACGCTTGCCCGCGCGAAGTTCGCCTGCATTGGGCCGGCGACCGCCGAAACGCTGAGGGCGAGGGGGATTCTATGCGATCTGCTGCCGGAGCGTTATGTCTCGGAAGGTCTTGCCGAGGCGCTTATCGCCCGCGGTGTGTCGGGAAAACGGGTTCTTCTGCCGAGGGCGGCCGAGGCTAACGAGGCGCTGCCGTCGCGTCTGAGAGAGGCGGGAGCTGAGGTTCAAGAGGTCGCCGTCTACGATACAATCGCCCCGCGCGGGATGCCCCCCGGCGTCGAAAGATTGTGCGGTGACGAAGCGCCCGATTACGTCATCTTCGCCAGCCCGTCCTCGGTTAGGAATTTCATCGCCATGCTCGGCGGGGATGCCGGAAAGATCCTCTCAACGGCGAGCATCGTCAGCATCGGCCCTGTGACCAGCGACGAATGCAGGCGGCTCGGATACAATGTGGCGGTTGAGGCCCGAACCTCGACCGCTGAAGGCATCATTGATGCCATTCTGTCCGCGATCGGGTAGACTATAAGACAAGCGTGCGCAGAGGCGCATTGCGCGCACCTCTCGTAAAAGCGCAACAGCAGGAAGGGATCGCAGATTGCACATTGCAACTCTTGGTCTAAGCCACAGGACGGCCCCGGTTGAGGTGCGGGAGCGGCTGTGCTTTGCCGCCGCAAGCCTTCCGACCGCCCTGCGCCGCTTCGTGCGGGAGAACCCCGGGACCGAGATTGCTGTCGTCAGCACGTGCAACCGGATTGAGGTCTACACCGCCGTCCCGCCGCGCGGCCCGGACCACGCGGCGGTTCTGGACTTTGTGGCCCGTCAGCGACGGGTTGCCCCCGCCGAATTCCGCGAGTTCGCGTATCACTATCGCGACGCCGACGCCATACGTCATCTCTTCAAAGTCGCCGCCGGACTGGACTCGCTGGTACTGGGCGAGCCGCAGGTCATGGCCCAGGTCAAGCAGGCGCTGGCAGTGGCAACAGAGGCCGGCACGGCAGGCAAGGTCCTTCAGAAAACTTTCCAGAGCGCTCTGGCCGCCGCCAGAACTGTTCACCGCAAGAGCCGAATCAACGAAGGCCATGTCTCCATCGGCTCAGTGGCGGCGGACTTCGCCCGGCGGATTTCGGCGGACTTCAAGACCAGTTGCCTGCTTGTGATCGGCGCCGGGGACATGGGCAAGCTCGTGCTGGAACAGCTTGCCGAAGGCGCGCCCAGCCGCATGCTAGTCTGCAACCGGCACAGGCAGCGCTCCGAGGAAATCGTGGCGAAATACGGCGGCGAGGTCGTCGAATTCGAGGGCCTGACGGCCGCCCTGGCGCAGGCCGACGTGGTCATCAGCTCCACCTCCGCCCCGCATTACGTCGTCACGGCCGCGCAGGTACGCTCCGCAATGGAGCAAAGGCGTGGGAAACCCCTCTTCTTCATTGATATAGCAGTGCCGAGGGACATTGAACCCGCCGTCCTGGAGGTCCCGAACACATACCTTTACAACGTTGACGACCTTCAGGCGCTGGTGGCGGAGAACCTTGCGGCCCGCTCAGCAAAGCTGGACCAGTGCAACGAACTCATCGAGAAGCAGATGGCCGGCCTAGTATCATGGATGGAGTCCCTGCACATCGAGCCGACCATCACCCGCCTGCGCGAGACCTTTCATGCGATCAAGGCCGAGGAGCTTGGCCGACTGAACGGAAAGTTGTCATCAGCCGGCGAGGCGGACCGGCAGTTAATCGAACAGGCTGCGGAGCGGATCGTGAACAAGCTCCTGCATGCGCCGTGCAACGCCCTGAAGGACCCCGCCGCCCGGCGGAGGCAGTACGATCTCGAGGAGGCGATAGAGGAAATTTTCGGCCTGTCCGCCAACACTGATGGCGACAAGCAGGATTCTTAAGACGGTTCTATGGCGATAATCGCCCATGCTAAAGAAACATAGCGAATTGCTGGTGGCAGGATTGAGGCTTCTGGACCTTGCGGCGATTGCCGGGGCCTGGATGCTATCCTACCTGCTTGCCTTCCGCCTAGGGGCCATACCGACACTGACGGGGGCGATCGGGCCTGGCATGGAGGACCCGATCCGATACTACGCCCGCGCCCTGATTGTCATACTGCCCGTCGCCGCCGTCGTCTTCCAGCAGCAGCGACTTTACGTTCCCCGTCGGGTGGGGCGGCTCTTCGAGGAATCTGCCGGGATAGTGATGGCAGTCGCCATAACAGCCGTTGTCTCATTGGCGCTGGGCGGCGCGATCCGGTTTGAGGAGATCGGGCCTGACGGCGCGATTGTAGTGAAGCCCTACATCCTCAAGTATTCCCGCAACGTGATGGCCGCGGCCGGCGTTCTCGGCGTTGTCGGGCTGGCGCTGGAGAGGCTGCTTGTTCGTTCCGCGCTGCGCAAGGCGCGGCGCAGGGGCTGGAACCAGAGGAAGGCTCTCGTTGTCGGGGCGGGACGTTTAGGCCAGAAACTCGTCGAACGCTTCCGACGCAATCCGTGGACGGGCATCCAGCCCGTCGGCTACGCGGACGACCGCCCTGAGCGGATCGGCAGGAGCTTCGGCGGCGTCAAGGTCATCTGCGACATCGCCTCAATCGCGCAGATGATCGAGAAGGAGGGCGTTGACCAGCTTTTCATCGCCCTGCCGGCATCCGAGAGCGACAAGGCGCAGCGCGTTCTTGATCAGACGGGCGAGGCAATGGTTGACGTCCGGCTGATTCCGGATTTCCATTCCGTTGCCACGCTGAACGCCGAGATCGGCGATTTCGACGGCCTGCCGATCATAAGCCTGCGCCAGACGCCGCTTGCGGGCTGGAGCCTGGTGCTGAAGCGCGGGCTTGACCTGGCCGTCGGGGGGCTGGCGTGCATCATTCTCGCCGCGCCGATGGCGGTTGTCGCGATTATAATCAAGCTGACTTCCCCCGGCCCGGTGTTCTACAGGCAGCAGCGCCTCGGCATGGACGGGCGGCTCTTCGACTGCATCAAGTTCCGCTCGATGCGCACCGACGCCGAGGCGGCAGGGGCCATGCGCACGACCCCCGGCGATCCGCGCCGCACGCGCTTCGGAACTTTCATACGAAAGTTCAACATTGACGAGCTGCCGCAGTTGATCAACGTCCTGCGCGGCGACATGAGCCTCGTCGGCCCCCGTCCGGAACGCCCCGTCTTCGTAGATGAATACAAGAAGCGCATCCCCGGTTACATGTTCCGCCACAAGATCAAAGCCGGCATGACGGGCTGGGCGCAGATCAACGGCTGGCGCGGAGACACGTCCTTGGAAAAGCGCATACAATACGATCTTTATTACATCGAACACTGGTCCATATGGTTTGACATATACATCATCGCAATGACGCCCTTCAAAGGGCTTCAAAACGCGTACTGAGCGAGACGCGAAGGATTCCCGCTATTTCACGTCCGTGTCAATTATGTAGTCTTCGGCGGCGTTGCGGATGATCCACGCTCCGGGATCGCGCGAGGCGATGGCCCATTGCCCGTGCATACCCTCGCCCGTGCCGACCTTGCCGAAGATTCGGACGTTGGCGATATAGGCGTAGCCCTTTGTGTCGAGAACGTACGGCGTCCCGTCCTCCCCGCCGTCGCTGAACGGGTTGAAAGGTCCCGCGTCAGGGCCGTTCTCGTTACATACCCCGGCCAGGATGTTGGTCCGCTGCACGTCTCCGCCGACGAACAGGAAGCCGATTATGGCGACCTCTCCGTCCTCAATGCCGGAAAGCCCGACGCCGATGTCCGCGCCGTGAAGGTTACGCCAGACGTAGATGTTGGCGATGTTGTAATGCGCGGTTATGCGCGCGCGTTGATCTCCGTTGGTTCCCGTGGCGCTCACGTTCAGAATCGTCAACCGCTGCGTGTCAACCGTCCCGCGGAACGTCCCGTTGGGGACGTAGATCGAGCTTATCACCCCGCCGGCCGTTATTGACGCGGTCAGGTCTCCGCGAATCACGTTGATTCCCCCCGCGTGCTGATCCAGCGCGATGCCGCCCGCAAGGTCGCCCCGCACAACGGTCAGGCTGCCGATCGTGGAGGCGGAGATTGCAGCATTTACCCCGGACACGGCGAAAACCTGCGTGAGAACCCCGCCGACGTCATACGTTCCGGTAAGCAGTCCCGGCGTATAGATCGTGCCGACGTTTCCGACGGCCTCAAGGTTCGCGTTGACGCTGCCGTTCGAGATCAACTGACCCATTTCCCCGACGTTGAAATCTCCGCTGACGTTGCCGGTGGAAATGAACTTGCCTAGCAACCCGGTCGTTTCAACCGCCCCGCCGTATATTCCGTAATTGTAGAATAACCCGATGCTCCCGGCTGAAATCGAACCGGTGAAATCCGATGGCCCCCGATAACCTGCGAAGACCAAATCAATCGCGCCTTCAACCAGCGCCCGGCCGGTCATGCCGTGAGAGATGAGGAACGAACCGATTTTGCGCGCGACAACGTCGGCTTCCATGCCGTCCCCGGCGGCGTTCGCCCACAGGAGCGAGACGGATTCCCCGGCGCAGTACACGCCGGCGCCCTCCGGGACGGTCAAAACGCCGGCAACCTCCAGGTCTCCGTCACTCATTCCCGTAACGGGGGAATTGACAAGAACCGTACCCATCTTCCCGGTCGAGGCGATAAAACTGATGTTGCCGTCCAGCAGGCGCTGGTCCAGGAACGCCGCCAGCGGCCCCTCCACCACAATGCCGAGGTTGGTGAAGTCCGCCTGACGCCAGGTTCCGTCATATGTCCAACTGCGGGCGACGATGACGACCCCAGCGCCGTTGCGCGTGATCAAAAGATCGTTTGCGGGATTGGCGATGCGATATGGCGCGCCGTCCGTCGCGTCGTAATCCCCGTCAATCGGCGCGCCGTATCCGATGCCGTCCATGTCATACACGTAGACCTTCCCGCCGCCGGTGTCAACCACGCCAAGCAGGTCCCACCCCGGACGCACGGTTATCGTCACCAAGCCGTCATCCGAGAGCGGTTCCGCGTCGCTCACCCGGAAACCAAACGTATCCACGCCCAGATATCCGGTATCCGGCGTGTATGTGGCAATTCCGCCGACAAGCGACACCGTTCCGTGAAGCGGCAGGTCTGTAATGATCCATGTAAGTTCCCCGGGCGGATTGTCAACATCCTGGGCTACAAGAGGAATGTCCACCGGCGAGTCTTCCCGCGCATCGCCCGCAACGTCAAAAGCGACCGGCGGGTCGTTGACCGGATTGACGGTGACGGTCACGACCGCAGGCAGCCCGGCGGAGTATGGGTCTGAGGCGATGTAGGAAAACGTATCGGTTCCAGCGAAATCCTTAGCAGGGGTAAAAATCACTTCTGTGCCGTCCCCGCCGGGGGCGAACGCGACGCTTCCATGAGACGGCTGAGCGGATATCGAGTAGGTGATCGCGTCCCCGTTCGGGTCAATCGCGTTTAGGATGATCGAGACGGGTGAATCCTCAGCGGTCGCGGCTGCCAGGTTGTCCGCCGCCGGGGCCGCGTTGACTCGTATCTCCACAACGTCCGGAACGGGATCGGCTTCCCCGTCGTCATCCGTCACGGTAAGCGTTATGGCGTAGTCCCCCGGCGCGTCCAGGCGAACCGGCCCGGGGTCTTCGACCACGAATGATAGCGACTGCGGCCCGGTTATCAGCCAGAGCCAGCCCGCTATCGTCCCATCAGAATCGGAGCCGTTGGCGGTCAGGTTCACGAAATCCCCGGCGTTGACCACCGCCCCGTCCGCCGGCGACGTGATCACCCCGTTCGGCGGAAGGTTGCCGGCCTCGATAACCGTCACCCTCGATATCGCCGGAATGGGATCGGGCGCGCCATCGTTGTCCGTCACGACCAGAGACACGACGTAGCTGCCCGGGGTGTTCAACTGAAGCAGCCCCGGATCCTCAAACGACGACGCCCACGAAAATCCCGCCGGTCCTGTCACAAGCCATGACCACGAGGCGATCCCCCCGTCGGCGTCGGCGCCACTTCCCATCAGGTTGATCTTCTGCCCCTGCAGGATGGTTGTTCCCTCGGCGGGGGAGTCAATGATCCCGTTCGGCGGCTGGTTTATCTCGCCATAAACAATTACGGAAACCGTCGCCGGGGTCGGATCGGCCAGCCCGTCGTCATCCGTCACTGTCATCGTGATCGTGTAGCCGCCCAGCGCATTCAACTCAAGCAACCCCGGATCCTCCACGGATGACGACCACGAGAAACCCGACGGGCCGGCAATCTGCCAGTTCCATCCGGCAATCGTGCCGTCGGTGTCGGTCCCGCTCCCGCGCAGGTTTATGCTCTGTCCGGGGAATATCGCGGTTCCGACGGTCGGCGAATCTATGGTCCCGTCCGGCGGCTTGTTGACGTACGTCTCAACTATGACGCTTGCCGAAGGCGGCGTGGGATCGGCAAGGCCCTCGTTATCCGTGACGTTCAACGAAATCTCGTAGATGCCCAGTTTGTCCAGAACCAGCAGGCCCGGGTCCTCCAGGTCCGACGTCCATTCAATGCCATCCGGGTCGGTGACCGTCCAATGCCATTCTGTTATGGCGCCGTCCGCGTCGGTGGCTGAACCCTGAAGGTTCACACTATCGCCCGGCGCGATCACAAGTCCGTCGTCGGGCGACTCAATCGTCGCCTCCGGGGCCGCGTTCGCAGACGCGTTGCGGACGGAGTAGACTCCGATGGGGCTTGTGCCGACAAGCAGGATGTCGCTCAGACCATCGGTATCGTGGTCGTAGATATTCATCTGCAACGCAATGCGCCCGTCGGTCTCCGCGATGTTTCCCGTCGCGGAGAACTGTCCCGTCCCGTTCCACGTCCAAGTGGAGAATCCCCCGGCTGTCTCATCGGGCTGATAATCACGGAACGGCAGCGTTTCGGCGATGCCGTCGCCGTTGGCGTCAAACAGAAGGCTGTTGAAGAGGGTGTTCGCGCCGAACTCAGTGGACTGCGGGGCCTGGAAGGTCATATCGCCGTTGTTCTCGTAGACAAGCAGCAGGTTTGAAAGCACCTTCCCGTCCCCGTCCCGCGATACGACATTGAAGAATACGTCGAGGAGGGAGCTTTCATCGGCGCTGAAGGGCATTCCGTAGGGCGGATCAGGCTGCACAATGGGCTTCAGCAGCAACGGCGTTGTCCCATAAGTCCCGGAGACAGTATTATAAAAGAATATCCTGGTTCCCCATTCGGTTCCTGAGACCATGAAACTGGAGCAGACCAGGTCGGGACAATCATCAGCGTTCATGTCCAGCGGGATCATGAAATCGCTTTCCGTCACGTTAACCGTCTGCGAGGCGGTCAGAACGCCTGTCCCATCGTTCTTCAGGACGATAACCTGATCGCTGTCGGGATCGGCGTCGGGATGGACAAAAGCCAGAAGATCCATGCTGCCGTCGTCGTTCACGTCGGCGGAGAATGGCCAGTCAAGCCCCCCCCCCAGCGGCAGATTGGTCTTCGACGTGAAGGTCCCGTTGCCGTTGTTGGCGAAGACGGCGATGCTGACGGAGTATGGGTTCTCCGGCGCGGCCCGCGTGGCGATTATGTCCGGCAGGGAATCCCCGTTCATCTCAAGCAGGGAGTGGAAGATTGTCAAATCCCCGCCGGTTGACCACGTCGGGGTTGCGGCGAATGTTCCGTCAGTCCTTCCCGGATGGAGTTCGAGCGGATTCTCATCCAGCCCCGGCCAGTTCGTCAGTATGTCCGCAATGCCGTCCCCCGTAAGGTCATCTCTGTATGAGCAAATCCGGGTTCCAAGCTCGAACTCCGTGCGGACGTTTGCCAGGAACGCGCCGTTGCCGACCCCGCGCATAACATTGATGTTGGGCAGGTCGAGGAACGGATTCTCCTTGATTGCCAGGTCGCTCTTGCCGTCCCCATTCATATCGAATACTTCAAGCTCCGAATTCGCCAGAGCGCTTATCTGCGATCCGGCATGTGTAAAGCTCCCGTCGGCGTTGCCGAGCATCACGTCAAACCGGTCGAAATCCGGGGTTGAAAGATTGTAAGTCTGGGAATGGAGCAGGATGTCCCTGCGCCCGTCTCCGTTGAAGTCCGAGAATTTGACCGCCCGCAGACGCCCCGGCATATCGGCTGCCGGAGCCGTGGTGAAAGTTCCGTCCTCGTTGCCCTTCATAACAGCGACTATGAAACCCTCGTTCGGATTGGACGTCTTCTGATAACTGACAATAATGTCGGCATAACCGTCCGAGTCCAGATCGCTGAAACCGTCCGGCGTCGGATGGAAAGCGGGGCTTGACGGAAGCGCGGTGAATACGGGATCGCCGAACGCCGGAACGGAAAGCAGCGTCCTGCGTTCCAGAACGTCTATGCGGAATCTTTTCCTGACTGCCATGAGTGCCTATCCTCCCTCCGCGCGCCAATTCTCTCCTGCGCCATTATACTCCGATCCCGGCGCGTTTTCCCTGCGCGATTCAAACCGTCAGGGGAGCTTCTTTATCCGAATATTCCGGATGAAGATCGCTCCCTTAAGCCCGAGAGCGTTTGGATGCCCAAGCCAGCCGATCCTGCCCGACGTTCGTCGAAGGCCCGGATGGGCGTTGCCGTCAATGCACTTGTCAAGGTCCAGCTTGGACAGGTCGGCGTCAACGATGACCGTCCCGTTGAGCGTCACCCGGATCCGGCTGCCGTCGGCCATGACCTCCTGCGAGTTCCACTCCCCAGCCGGCTTGAGGAATCCCCGCTTCGCCGGCACGACGCCATAGATCGAGCCGTGCGCCTGGTAGGGATGAATGTTTGCATACATCGGATGCTCGTCGTCAAGGACCTGTATCTCGTTCCAGATCGCGCCGTCCGTCCTGATGTTCAGCCCGTTGTTGCCGCTGGGTGACAGCTTCAGGTCGAACCTCAGGATGAAGTTCGCGAATTCGTCCTTCACGTAGGTCAGGTTCCCGCCCCGGCAGACCATGACGCCGTCCTCGACTACCCAGTCGGCGCCTTCCCATCCCTCAAGGTCCTTCCCGTTGAACAGCGGGATGAAACCTTCCTCCTCTCCCGTCGCCCCGCTCCTCGCATCCTTGATCGAGTCTTCCGTCGGGATGATCTTCTGCTCTTCCAGCCATTTCAAAGATTCCGTCTGCCATGCGTCCCACATCGGTCCCTGATACCCGTTCAATCCGTGCCCCCCGGATGGAAGCTCAAGGTATCGGGCTGCGACCTTGCGCGCCTTCAATGCCTCGTAAAACTGCCGACTGTTGTCGCAGGAGACCGCCGTATCGTCAACCGCGTGCGCAAGGAACGCGGGGCAAGTCTTGTCGCTGACCCGCTTCTCGTTGGAGAACAGATCTATCATCTCCTGCGTCGGATTCCCGCCGAGCAGATTGGCCTTCGTTCCGGCGTGGGTTTGCGGCCCCATCGAAATGACCGGGTAGATGAGTATGGCGAAGTCGGGACGGCATCCGGCCTTCGCAACCGGATCAGCCGATTTGGGATCACCGTCATCAAAATGCGTCGCCGCTGTTGACGCCAGATGCCCCCCCGCCGAAAAGCCCATCACGCCGATCCGAGCCGGATCGCAGCCCCACGCCGCCGCATTCGCCCGGGCGGTCCTGATGGCCCGCTGAACGTCAAGCATCGGAACGAACGATCTTCCCCCCGGGAGGCGGTACTCCAGCACAATCCCGGTTATCCCGCACCGGTTCAGCCACCGGGCGATGCCTGTTCCCTCCGGTCCGGTCACAAGCCCGCCGTACCCCCCGCCGGGACAGATGACCACTGCCGTCCCGTTCGCTATGGATGGGCGATGGACCGTTATGAAGGCTTTGTCTTCCGAAAACGTCCCGTCGCCGACCGGCGCCTTGTCCGGCCAGAGCGCGACCCGCTCCGGTTCGGCCTTTCCCTCCGCCGCAAGCGCGAACTCCAGGGAAGCGACGGGCAGCAATCCCGCCGCGACAAGGAGAACCATCGCGCGTTGCGTCGCATGGCAGAGCATAATCGTATTCATGTCGTTCTCCCGTTTCAGTGCCGCGCGCCTGACTGACCTCCGGATGTGCGAAGCAGGCGGCGCAAACGCCATGATGTCCCGCCCCGGCGCGGGTGTCAACCTCTGCCTCTTCCAAAATCCCCCGGCCATCCATATTGCCGATTTGGGATTCCTCGCCGCCCGCTCCTGTCGTAAGATGTGTCTCGTTGAATCGCCTTCACATCCGGAGGAAAAACTGATGCGCGAAAACATCGTTCTCATCGGCGCGGGCAGCGCCTCCTTCACGCGCGGCCTGCTCGCCGACCTCATCTTCGGCGACTGGGATGCGGAAATCAGGCTCTGCGACATTGACCCGGAAGCGCTCTCGGTAGCCGAGGGCATCGCCCGGAAAATGATCGCCGCCGCAGGCTCGCGCATGACCGTAGTCGCGTCAACCGGGCGGCGCGACCTCCTCCCCGGCGCAACCGCCGTCATCTGCACCGTCGGCGTCGGCGGGCGCAGGGCATGGGAAAAGGATGTCTTCGTCCCCCGCCGCCACGGCATCTTCCAGCCCGTGGGGGACACCGTCATGCCGGGCGGAACCTCCCGGGCCTTGCGCATGATCCCGCCGATGGTCGCCGTCGCAAAGGACGTCCTCGACCTCGCGCCTCAGTCCCTGTTCTTCAATTACGGCAACCCCATGGCCCCCGTCTGCCGGGCCATCCGGAAGGAGACCGGCGCGAACGTCATCGGCCTCTGCCACGGCGTCTTCCACGTCGCGCATTACCTCGCCCATGTCCTCGGTGTCGAGGAGAAGAACTTCGCCTACGCGTCAGTCGGCATGAACCACCTGACGTGGTTCGTGGAGGCGCGGACGCGCGGCGCGGATGCCATGCCCCGCCTGAAAGCGATCGCGGACGAACGCCTAAAAGCTTTGGCGGACAAAGGTCTTGACGGCAGTCCGGACAACCCTTTCAGTTGGCATCTGCTGAAACTCTTCGGCGCGTTCCCCGCCGTGCTGGACCGCCACGTCTCGGAGTTCTTCCCGCAGTTCTTCCGCGACGGAACCTACTACGGCAAAAAACTCGGCGTTGACGCCTTCAGCTTCGAGGACTGCATCGCCGGCGGCGACCGGGGCTACGAGGAAATGAAGGAAATCGCCCTCTCCGGCAGCCCCCTCCCGGAGCGCTACATCAAGCGCAGCGGCGGCGAGCACGAGCAGGTGACGGACATCATCCGCAGCATCCGGCAGGACCGCGGCGAGGTCTATTCCGTGAACCTCCCCAACGACGGCCAGCTCCCCAACCTCCCCGCGCATGCAGTCGTGGAGTCGCCGGGCGTCGCCACCAGCGCCGGCCTGAAGGCCATCCTTCAGCCGCCCCTCCCCCCCGGCGTCGCCGGAACGCTGGCGACGCGCCTGCAATGGGTCGAGACCACGGTCGAGGCCGCGGTCGAGGCAAGCCGGGACAAGTTCGTCCAGGCCCTCGTCATTGACGGCGCGGTCGGCTCGCTCGAAATAGCCGAGAAGCTTGCCGACGAGATGCTGCGCGAGCAGGCGGAGCATCTCCCGCAGTTCCGGGCGTGACGAAAAGGAGTATCGTTCGGTGACAAATACGCGCGGGATCACCAGGCGCGGTTTTTGCGCGTCTGCAGTCGCCGGCGCGTTCGGCCTTGCGGCCGGTCGCGCCTTAGGCGATGCCCCCGCCAAACGCCCCAACATCCTCCTGATGACGGCGGACGATCTCGGGCCGTATCTCGGCTGTTACGGCGACGGCGTTGCGCGGACGCCCGTCCTTGACTCCCTTGCGTCCGAGGGCATGCTCTTCACGCGCGGATACGTCACGCAGGCCTCGTGCAGCCCCTCCCGAAGCAGCATCCTTACCGGACTTTATCCCCATCAGAACGGACAGATCGGACTGGCGCACCGGGGGTATTCCATGCGCCCCGGCATGAAGACCCTTCCCGCGCTCCTCAAGCCCGCCGGTTACAAGGTCGGCATCGTGGGCAAGTTCCACGTCGCCCCGACGGACGCCTTCCCGTTCGACTTCGAATACGACAGCCCGCTCCTCATGGTCACCCGCGACGTCCGCAAGGCGGCGCAGGTCGCCGGGGGATTCATCCGCTCCGCCCGCGGGGAGCCGTTCTGCCTCCTCGTCAACTTCACCGACCCGCACAGGCCGTTCCTCGATCAGTCCGCCGGCCTCCCGCAGAGACTCTTCCAGCCGGGCGAAGTCCCGCCCTTCGGCTTCCTCGGCGTTGACTCGGACGACATCCGCCGCGACATGGCGGGATATTACAATTGCATGTCCCGTCTCGATTCCGGCGTCGGCTTCGTCCTTGACGAGCTTCGCAAGTCCGGCCATGCCGACGACACGCTCGTCGTTTTCATCTCGGATCACGGCCCGCCGTTCACGCGCGCCAAAACGACCTGCTACGAAGCCGCTCTGCGCGTTCCATTCATCGCGCGCTGGCCGGGCCATGCCGCGCCCGGAACGACTTCCGACAGGCTCGTCTCGACCGTTGACCTGCTGCCGACGTTCCTCGACGTTGCCGGAGTTCTGGCCCCGGAAGGGCTGGCCGGCGCATCTCTTTCCGGCATCCTTGAAGGCCGGGACGCCCCCCGACGCGAATTCGTCTTCGGCGAGTTCACAAGCCACACGCGGGACGCCTTCTTCCCCCGCCGGACGATCCGCGATTCCCGTTATCGCCTCATTGCCAACCTGCTCCCGGACCGCCCGAATCCCGTTCTGGGGGTTGACGGGTGCGCGGGCTGGAAGGAATCGCGCAACGACAGGTGGAAGGGAACCGACGCCCGGACCGCCATGGACGTCTATCACCGCCCCCCGCCACTGGAGCTTTACGATCTGGAATCCGACCCGTCCGAACTGCGCAACCTTGCCGGCAGGCCTGAATTCGCCGAGATTGAAACAAAACTGGCCTCCAAGTTGTTTAAGTGGCGTAGAGAGACGTCCGATCCGCTCCTCGACCCCGCGCAACTGGCCGCCCTTGCGCGCGAGCACGACGACGGATCGAAACGGTAGGATTCCACGAGTCGGGAGACTGGACGATTGCTCGCCGCCTTCAAGGTTTGCGGCAAGGGGTAAATGATGAACATGCGAATACAGAGATTCACGCATCTTCTTGTCTTCATTTCGGCGTTCAGCGCAAAATGCGTCGCTGTGCCGGTTGATGAAATTGAGGGAGATGCATGGGATCGTTTGGCGGAAATTGTGAAGGCTCCCGACCCCAAGGCTGTAATGTCCGGCGCCATGCTTGACAGGATGTTGGAACAGACGCGCGCACAGGATAAAAGAGGGCATTCTCCGGCAATCTACGCGCTGGCGTACTCCTCCGATCCCAGAGCCAAAGCCCGTCTTCATGAACTTGCCAAAAAGACGAATCCGAACGAAGCCGGCGTAATCAACTTTGCGATCACCTTGTCGGACGCACTTGACAGGGAACGATGCCGGCAGCTTCCCCTGCTGGCATACGAATTGGCCAAGTCCGAGAACTCTTTTGAGCGTTTCTTGCTGATCGAATACATGGCGCGGGTACATGCCGATGACGCAGTTCCCGTATTTATCAGGCACATTGAATCGGAAGATTATTTTGAAGCGAAGCTGACCTGTTATCAGCTCATTGCATTGCGCGGCAACAGACAGGACATCATTGCCCTTCGCGCCAAAATCAAGAATGAGAAACCCATATTGAGATGCGAGGAACACAAAGAGTATATCCTCCTCGTGTTTACCGGTGAGAAAGGTCGAGCGCCATTGATTCAGTCTTCCTATGACGTTTTGGAAATTATTGAAAGCCGCCTGTCGAAGATGGAAGCGGAGAAGAAGTGATATTTCATGATATCAGGCATATTTATGTATTACCAAAATATCTTTCTATACATTATTCGTGTCTTTGAACCTGCGCGGCAAAGAAATCGTCAGCCTCTTGTCAATGCGTCGCCGCGACGTGTCGGAACATGAAATACGCCGCGCCGACCAGACACAGCCCAGCCCAGAGGAAGTCCAGCGTCAGCTTCTCCCGCATGTAAAAGACGCAGAACCCGGTGAACACGCACATCGTTATCACTTCCTGCATGACCTTGAGCTGGCCCAGGCTGTAGAACTGATGCCCGATCCGATTGGCAGGGACCTGAAGGCAATACTCCAGCAGCGCGACGCCCCAACTGACGAGGATCGCGATCAGGACGGGCTTGCCGCGCAGGTCTTTCAGGTGGCCGTACCAGGCGTACGTCATGAAAATGTTCGATCCGACAAGCAGAAAGACCGGCAGCAGCTTCGTCATATTCAACTCCTGACATCATGAAACTCGAAAAACACCGCGCAGACGCAGATCATCCGGACTGGAGGACGGCCCGACGGCAACCTCATACGCCGCATCCTCGGTTTCCCATTCGTCCTTCTCAGAGTCGTAGAACGCGAGATCGGAAACATCGAGGTCGAATCGCACCGTCCGCTTTTCCCCCGGTTCCAGGCGAATCCGCTGGAAGCCTTTGAGTTCCCGCACGGCGCGTTCCACCCGGCTGCCCCTGCAGCCGACGTAAAGCTGAACTACCTCCTCTCCGGCCCGGTCGCCCGCGTTGGAAACCTCAACGCTCGCCACTATCCGACCGCTTCTGCCTACAGTCTCCCGATCCAGCGCCAGATTGCTGTATTCATACTGCGAATAGCTCAAACCGTATCCGAACGGGAACACCGGTTTCAGCCCGTTGTGGTCGAAATGTCTGTATCCGTGCAGGTAGCCGTATCGGATGGAGTCCGCGCGGGGATCGAAATTGACAAGCTGGCTCTCCGACGCGTGGAAGGTCGCGGGAAGTCTGCCGCCGGGATTGACATCCCCGAACAGTATCTCCGCTATCGCGGTTCCGCCCGCCATGCCCGGGTACCATGCCATCATGAGCGCCGGGACATCGGCGATCCACGGCGCAACCGTTATCGCGCTTCCGCCTTCGAGAACCACCGCGCAGCGACGATTCGCGCCTGTGACTGCTTTAATCATTTCCTCCTGCTTTCGCGGCAGGCCGAGGTTCTCGCGGTCTCCGCCGATATTCAGTATCGGAATGTATTCCCCCTCGTCCCGCCACGTCAGGCCGGCGATCACGACGACCGCATCGGCCTCGCGCGCGGCCTTCGCCGCCGAGCGCAGGTTCGCGCCCGGGTCATGGATAATCCGGATATCCCCGCCGGCGACGTTACTGATTCCGTCAAGCGGAGTCACAACGCGCGGCGGCCTGACGCGGCTGCTTCCCTTGTCCCCAAGATTGGCCATGCCGGCCAGTTCACCGATGACAGCGATTGATTTCAGACCGCCGCGATTCAAGGGCAGGATCGAATTTTCGTTTTTCAGCAGGACGATGCCCTTGCACGCCGCCTCAAGAGCGAGTTCCTCGTGCTCGCGGCAGGCGATCCTTTCGGGACCGTATGATTGCCCGGCCCCGACGCCCTCGAATCTCAGCTTCTGCCTCACAATCCGCGCTACGGCGTCGTCAACCAGTTTTTCAGGCGCGCGACCGCCCTCGACAAGCCGCTTGAGTTTCCTGCCGAATCGCCACGTGAACGGCATCTCGACGTCAAGGCCGCCGAGAATCGCCTCCTCGCCGTCTCTGCATCCGAGTATGAAATCGGAGATGACGAATCCGTCGAAGCCCCATTCCTCTTTGAGGATGTCCCGCAGGAGATGCCCGTTATGACCGCAGTATTCTCCATTGACCTTGTTGTAGGCGCTCATAACGCAGGCCGCGCCGGCATCAACGCACCTCTTGAAATGCGGCAGATACACCTCCCGGAGCGTTCTCTCATCAATCCTGACATCAACGCGGAAGCGGGACCTCTCAATGCTGTTCGCGGCGAAGTGTTTGACGCAGGCCATGACGTGCCGTTGCAATCCAGTTGTCTGCGCGGCGCCCATTGCTCCGACGTGGAAACTATCCTCACCGTAGGTCTCCTGCGCCCGGCCCCATCCGGGATGCCTCAGCAGGTTCACACATACAGAGCCGGAAAGATCGCCGCCCAACGAGCGGGATTCCATGCCGATTGCGGAGCCGATACGCTCTTCAAGCTCAACATCCCACGCCGCTCCCCTGGCAATCGAGACGGGGAAACATGCGCAATGATTCGGGGCTGCGCCCCGAGGACCGTCTGTGAACCTGAACGTGTCAACTCCAATCGCCTTGTCTCCGCCGGTTCCGTACGGTTTGATGTTGTATCGGATGGCGGAGACAACCATGTCCGCGACCCCCATGTTACCGGACATTCGGGCGATCTTCTCATCAAGGGACATGCGCGAGAGCAGTTCCCGGACGCGATGCTCCCTTTCATCAACGCGCGCTCTTTCAATGCTTTCATTCATGCCGGGCAAGCCAGTCATTTCCTGCCGCCTTTGGCGAGGTACTCCGCCCTTCCGTCCAGCATCCATTGCCAGACGGCCTTGCGCCAGAGGGCGACGCGCTTTTTCTCAATGTCGCTTTTTGCAAGCGTCTCGGCCTCGGCGATCAAGGCGCCAAGCTCGTCCATGCGCTGGGCCGTGCCGAGGTTATCCCACGATATGGCCTCGTCCCAGCCCTTTTTCTTCGGCGGATAGTTCGCTGGATTTGTGACGGTCTCCTCGATCCGGGCGTAGAACTTCCGCATCGGTTCCGCCGCCGCGCCGAAGTATAGATCAAAGAACTCGTTCATCAGCGCGTCGGTGTCCAGCGTCGGATCGTCCCAGACTTTTACCATCACGTGATGCTCAAGCTGGTCCGGCTCCCCGCAACGGAAAATCCCGCGAACGCCGTCCTTGATGAACATGCGCATGTATTGCGCGGAGACGTGGGGCATGAAGTCGGGGAAGCATTTCCACTGCTGGATTAGCGCCATTTCCATCGGATGATGGTAATAGACCCACATGAACATCGGGGCCGGGGATTTCTCCCGCCATGCATTGTAAAGGGCGAGGTCGTTCTCGCGCATGGAGTCGTTTATCGCGTAGTAGCAGAGGTGCAGGCAGGGGGCGATGGAGACGTTCGGCTCGACCTCGATGCTGCGCGGATGGACTGCATAGCACCAGTAGGCAAGGGTTGCGATGTATTTGTCCGGGTGCGTTTTTCGGACTTCGCGGGCGACGGCGTTGACGAAGGAGAACCAGTAATCGCTGATCTCGCCGCTGCTGAAGTGGCCCGTCGCCATGCCGATGCCCAGATGCTGAAGTTCGCCGCATTTTCGGCACAGGCAGAGGTTCCGGTTGTCGTCCGGGACGATGGCGAAGTAGTCGCCCATCGCCTTCCAGCCGACTGGAAGTTCACCCTTGCCGTCGAAGTAATCGCGCGCCATCTGCGCCACGCGGGCGACAAGTTTCTCGTTCGTGTAGCAGAGTTGCGATCCCTTGCCGGCCGGGTTCTGCGCCTGATACTCCGGATCGTTCAGGACGTTCTGGATCGTGCTGCGGTGGATTGTGTGATTGCCGGCCCAGCGTTCCCCGCCCATCTTCATCCGCCGCCAGTAAAGGCAGACCTGGTCGCGGGTGTAGTCCCCCCATTGTCCTCTCATGAACGGCCAGCTTCCCCCGGCCAGCGCGCTGCGGTGCTTCAGCGCCGGAGAGCGGCGCACGTCTGCTCCGGCGACCTGCAGAGTCTTCTTGTCCGGAAAGACGATGTTGATATCAGACGGTCCGTACCATCGGACGCCGCAGACGCGCTCCAGGAAGTCATATGCCGCGTAACATGTTCCCTGATCGTCATGGATGCCCGGCAACTCCATCTCCCCAGCGCTGCGGTCCGGGAGGCCGACCGCTTTCCAGTAGTCAATCCTGTGCCTTAAGTCTTGCAGGGATTCGTCGGTTGTGGTTCGCCCCTGTTCCTTGCGATTGGCCTCCGTGTCCTGCCAGTCGCGTCCGATCAGGATCACGCAATCAGGGCGGAAGGCGACGAGATACTCCTGCGGCGCGAAGTCCATGCCCTTGAAGCCGAGCTTCAGCGCCGCATCGCTATCGCCGACGAGGATTCGGGTTCCGGAGACATTCTCGGCGTCGGTTCTGATCGGGAGTTCCGCGCCGGTGATTCTCATGAGGTGGAACTGAATCTCCAGCGCGGCCAGCCGCGCCGAGGGGGTGGGATTTCTTGCCGTGATAATCGAGGCTGCGGGCGCTCCGTCCCTGACCAGCGTCAGATTTTCGTTCTGCTTTGTCGCGCTCGTTCCGGCGCATCCCAGCGCCAGCCCGACAATGACCATCTGTCCAGCCAGCGTCGCTCGAATGAAATTAGTCGCCATCACAAAATCCTCCCGATCTCAGTCGGTTATGAATCTGACGCCCGGTGGGGGCTTTATTTCCAGGAAATCTTTGCCGGTTCTCTTTCGGCCAGACGGCGGAACTTTACGTCCTGGTATCCGAGCGTCATCGCCGCGTAGCATGAATGCCCGGGGGGGATGCCCAGGAAAGACGAGATTTTCTTCTCGTTCACGATCGCGTTCACGACGAACCCGTTGAAGCAGCAGCCCACGCCCAGCGTGTGCGCCATTAGTGAGCAGTTGTAAATCGCAGCCGCGCAGTTGAAGCATGAAGACGTATCCCCGGACGGGGAGTGCGCGATAATCATCGCCGGGGCGTGATAGAACAGCCTGTCATGGCCTTGCTTCGCAAGCTCTTCGGCGTGCCGGGCCTGCGGGCCATAGAATCGGAGGAGTTCGATTGCCTCCCGGCCCGCCTTCAGTCCAAGAACCGCCCGGCCGGCCGGATTAGCAGCAAGGGCGAATAGTTTCCGGTAGAAGGAGACCGTCATGTCGCGAAGCCGGTCAATGTCCGCTTTTGTCGTCAGGACGACGTAGTGGACGGCCTGAAGGTTGGTGGCCGTCGGGGCGTAGCGTCCGGCCTCGATGATGCGCGCGAGAACGTCGCGGGGGACGGGTTCGTTGCGATAGTTGCGGACGGAGCGCCTTTCACGCAGCAGCATCTGGAGGTCGTCTGGCGTCACGGCAGGCTTTGCGCCGGGTTTAGGCGCATCGGGGCCGGCCACGGCTGGATGTGTTACGGCGTCAACGGGACAGACGGCAGCGCAATGCCCGCAATCAATGCACCAGCCGGGATGGGCGACAGACGACTTCTTGTCCTTCATCTCCAGGACGCATGCCACGCAGACCCGCGCGCATTGCCCGCATCCGACGCATTTGGAGATGTCAACAATCGGTGGAGTCCGTTTTCTGTTCATCATTCGCGATTTTCCGCCTTTCAGATTGCCAACGCCGGGAATCTTAATCGGTCGCCTGCTTGATCCCGCCATGCCGCATCGGGCCGCAAAACACGCTTGTTTCGCGTGAACGGTTGTTATAATCATGGGAAGGTTTCGTTGCGAAACATTTTTGGAATGGCGTCAAAGAGGAGATAGCAGATGCGCAGACTACGCGTAGTGCAATCGTTGCTGATCGTCCTGGCTCTGTCGCTGGCGAGCCGGAGCGCGATGGCGGACGTGAAACCGCATGCGCTGTTCACCCCGGGAATGGTTCTCCAGAGAGACATCGAAGTCCCGGTATGGGGGTTTGCCGACAAGGGTGAAGAGATCACTGTCAAGATACTCGACCAACAGGCCAAGACGATAGCTCAGGACGGCAGGTGGTGCGTCAGACTGAAGCCTCTGAAGGCCGGCGGACCGGTTTCCATGACGATCTCCGGCAGAAACACGATCACGCTGGACGACGTTCTGATCGGCGACGTGTGGGTTTGCAGCGGGCAGTCCAACATGCAGTGGTCCGTCAGGAACAGCGTCAATGCCGAGAAAGAGATCGCCGACGCCAATCAGCCGACCATCCGCCTTTTCCAGGTTCCCATGGTTCCTGCCGACGTGTCGCCGCAGGACCTGGGCGCGGCATGGGTCCGTTGCACTCCGGAGACAATCCCTGATTTCACCGCCGTCGGATACTTCTTCGGAAGAAGCCTGAACAAGGAACTCGCCGTGCCCATCGGCCTGATCAATTCGTCATGGGGTGGTTCCCCGGCCCAGGCATGGACAAGCCGATCCATGCTCGTGACCAAGCCCGAAACGAAGGGAATCATGGAGGAATACGACAAGATCATTCCCAATTACCCTCAACTTAAAGCCGATTACGAGAAACGGCTGGCGGAATGGAAAATACAGGCGGAACAGGCCAAGAAGGAAGGCAAGAATCCCGGATGGGGGCCTGGGCTGCCCATGGGGCCGGAGCATCATTTCCGCCCGGGCGGGCTTTACAACGGTATGATAGTCGCCATCCAGCCCTATGCGATCAAGGGCGCGATCTGGTATCAGGGCGAATCCAACGCGGGGGCATACGATCAGTACCGCGTTCTCTTCCCGTTGATGATCACGAACTGGCGTCAGGACTGGAAGCAGGGAGACTTTGCGTTCCTGTTCGTGCAGCTTGCTCCGTTCTCCTGCGGCGCGCCCGGGGACCGCTCATGGGCCGGACTGCGCGAGTCCCAGGATGACACGCTGTCGCTGAAGAACACGGGGATGGCGGTCATAACGGACGTCGGCGACGAGCGCGACATTCATCCGAGGAAGAAGCAGGAGGTCGGACAGCGTCTGGCGCTGGCCGCCTTGAAGGTCGCCCACGGCAAGGACGTGCTATATTCAGGCCCCATGTATGAATCCATGAAGATCGAGGGCGACAAGGCGATCCTTAGCTTCAAACACGTCGGCGGCGGGCTTGTGATCGGCAACGCCTCGGTTCCGACCGACGGCAAGCTGGTCGGTTTCATCATCGCCGGGGATGACGGCGTCTTCTACAATGCCGAGGCGAAGATCGAGAACAACAAGGTCGTCGTGAGCAGCCCGAAGGTGCAAAAGCCGGCGGCTGTCCGCTACGGCTGGGCGAACTGGTGCGTATGCAACCTTGCCAACAAGGAAGGCCTTCCGGCGTCGCCCTTCAGGACCGACCGCAAAGGCGAAGTCAACTGCAAGACGGGCGAATAGAAGACCCCGATAAAGAACGTTCGCGAACACAGGGGCGGGTTTCACACCCGCCCCTGTTCATTTTCATTGGAGGGTGGGGACAGAGAAATGACACGCCGCGGGTTTTATAGATTGGTTCCCCTGAATCCAAGCCAGAACGCGAAGCCGACCGCAGCCCCGCCGATGTGCGCGGCGGCGGAGACGTTGCTGAAACCTTTTATCTGCATCCACGCCCCGATCAACTGAATACCGATCCATAGCGCGAAGGCGAACCAGGCCGGCATTGTTATCCACCTGTAACGAGCCAGCCATCTTCCCAGGCCGAAGCCAAGCCCGCGCGCCAGGCCGAGGCGCGATTTCGGAAACCTGAAGGCATAATATGCAATGATGCCTGATATGCCCCCGCTGGCGCCGACGGCGGGGATGGCGCTCTGAGTATCAAGCAGATAATGGCACGCATCGCCGGTCACGGTAGCCAGAAGCAGCAGAAGTCCGTACCAGAGCCTCCCCAGGCTGTCCTCCACGTTGTCCCCAAAGACAATGAGGAAATACATGTTTCCGAGGAGATGCGCCAGGCCCGCATGAAGAAAGAAACTTGTCAAAGAAGTCAGTCCGAAGCATCGCCATGCCATGGCGGGAATGAAACCGAACTTGTCCAGAACGCCGGGGGCGGCGAAGATCGCCCAGATGCTGACGACTGATATGACCAGCGCCAGTGACCACGTAAGCCAGGGTCGTTTCATCAGTTCAGGCGCGTCGGTCTCCACCGGCAGTCCCATGTAGCCGGCGATCTGTCCGATAACGGAATCCGGGGCGTCGGCGTCGTAATCCACGGAGGACGCCCTTTCCTCCTCGCTGTGGGCGATCATGAACTTCCCCATCGCTTCGGCGGCTTTAGGCGAGAGCTTCTTTGACTTTGTCTCGACCGGCTTGATCGGAACCTGCGAGAATTCCATGGGGTCGAACCAGCAGGTCTGGCAGGAAGCGCAGACGTCGAGCATGAGCGGGTTTTCGCTGTTCAGGACGGCCGGAACCTCCCGCATATTTCTGCCGCAGAACGGACACGGCCGCCCCTTCTGCCCCGTGCCGGCTTTCGCCCTTGTCCATATGCCGTTGACGTAAGCCGGCGGCAGCAACTTGCGCAGCAGGGAGACATTGGCCGCCCGCCCGCCGCAGTCCTTGCAGACCCAGAATAATCCCTTGTCAGACTTCGCTTTAACCAGGGGGCTGTTGCATTTTGGGCAGATGTTCACAGAGCGTCTCCGGAAATGAACTCAGATCCGGCTTTCAACCGTATAGGCTCATTGAGATATTGTACATCGGTGTTCGTGGATTTCTATTGTCTGAATCGAGTGTATAATTGCTCCAGCATGATCGCTTTCATCCTTAATAAAAAGGAATGACCCCATGCCAACCATCATCGGCCCGCTGAAGTCCCATCCCTGCATGAAGCGCCATCCGGCCAATCCCGTCCTGACCGCGCGCGAAGTGCCCTATCCCGCGACGCTCATCTTCAACCCCGGCGTGACGAAATACGAGGGCCGATACGTCATGGCCTTCCGAAACGATTACGGCTCGGAGCAGGAGAAAAGGCTGGACGGCACCAACATCGGCCTTGCATGGAGCGACGACGGCGTCAAGTGGCGCGTCGAGCCGCAGCCATGCTTCGCCATGAAGGACGACGAAATACAACGGGTCTACGACCCGCGTCTGATCGTCATCGAAGGGCGCTGCCACATGTGCTTCGCAGTTGACACGAGGCACGGCTGCTGCGGCGGCATCGCCTTGACGGACGACTTCCGCAACTTCGAGGTTCTGTCAATCACGACTCCCGACAACCGGAACCTTGTTCTTTTTCCGGAGCGAATCGGCGGGAAATACGTCCGCCTTGAGCGTCCTTTCCCCGTCTACAGCCGGGGCGCGGGGGAGCATTTCGACATCTGGATTTCCGACTCGCCGGACCTGCGCTACTGGGGCAACTCGAAGCTCCTGCTCGGCGCCGAGCTGGTCCCTTTCGCCAACGCCAAGATCGGCCCGGCCGCCCCGCCGGTCAGGACGCCGAAAGGCTGGCTGGCGACGTTCCATGCGGTTGACATTGATCCATCCAGAGGCAAGAACGGATGGGAAGCCTCATGGAAGAAACGTTACACGACCGGTATCATGCTCCTTGACCTCGACGATCCCCGCAAGGTCGTCGGCATCTGCGCTGATCCGATCCTCGCTCCGGAAGCGCCGTATGAAGTCGAGGGCGGATTTCGCAATAATGCGATCTTTCCGTGCGGGATGATCCTCGAGGATTCCGGCGAGACGAAGCTTTACTACGGCGCGGCGGACACGGTCGTCTGCCTGGCGACGGCCGACGTCGGCGACCTGTTGAAACTCTGCGGATGTTGAAAAGACGATTGTTCATGGGCTGGAAACGCGGTACGGCGCGGACGTCGGCCGAGTCAAGCTTCGGCCTTATAAAGCGGCCTCGAGCCGCCGCACTCCAAAGTAACAAGGAAGGCGGGTGGAAAATGACAAAACAACTGGGAATCATCGCGCTGGCGGTCGGCGTCATGACGCTGGCCTCCTGCGCCGGACTCGAGCGGGTGGCGGAGCAGATGCCCGAAGAACCGAGCTACAAAGTCGTCTACGATCTCGGCGACGCGATAAGCGACGCTCAGAAGCAGGAATACATGGTTGCCGAGGCTCAGGAATGCCGCTCCGCAGGCGCCATCCGAAAGGGCATCTTCCTGCACCCGAAGAGCGACAAGGACGCGACCATCACCTACAAGCTCGCCATTCCGAAGACAAAGGAGGACGAGAGACTTTTCCTGATCGCGTGGACGTCCGTCAACAGCGACGTTGCCGACAAGACGGACAACCCGTGGAACGGAGTGCGCTTCATCATCCGCGTGAACGGGCAGGACAAGCTTAACCGCGATCAGATGCCCGGCGGCTGGATCCCCGCCGTCATCCCGCTTGACGACGCGGCCGGAACCGACGCCGAAATCCAACTGGCGACAAATGCAATTGACGGCAACGGCAGCTACGACTGGAGCTACTACGGCCAGCCGCAGATCGTTCTTATTCGTCCGAAGCCGCTCGGAGCGGGCGGCGAGCTTGAGGGATTGACGGGTCTGGTCTTCGCCCCGGTTGCTTCCGCTTCAACCGGAAGCGCCATAACGATTCAGCCGGTTGACGCATCCGGCGCGGGGATCGGCGATCCCGTGAAGGCGGCGCTCCCGGCCGCTCCGGGATCGGAATGGACAGTCGCCGAATACGATCTGAGCAAGGTCGAGGGCGTCATGGGCGCGAAGATCGCAGACGCCGCATCGCTACCTGCCGGCATTCTTTTCAGCCCCTACTCCAGCGACATCGAGGTTTCCGGCCCGTATCAGGGCAACATCCAGGTTCACGCGGGCAACGAACTGCCCATCACAGTCGTCCTGAAAAATCGCGGCATGGGGACGTGGATTCCGCGCGACGGGAAGTACTGCGTCACGCTTGACGGCGAGGAGAAGGTTCTGACGAAATTCGAGCCTGTCCGCGCGGGGGAGGAAAAGGTCCTGCGGATTCAGGTTACCCCGCAAAAAACCGGACGGAGAGCTTTCAGCGTGGAGCTTACAGCGAAGGGTATAAAGACGTTTCGCAGCGACGGCGTCATCCACGTTGACGAATCACCCGCCATCCTGGCGGAGACGCGCAAGCCCGGCAAGTTGGTCGAGGCTGCCGAAGACCGCGCCGTCATCCAGACGGACAAGGTCCGCATGGCTGCGCTCAGGCTCGATGCGGAACGATGCCGTCTGTGGTTCCAGAGGGCGGACGGCGGCAAGTGGCGGACCGTTGCGGTTCAGCCTTTCGCGGCAGACGTTGCGATTGAGGAGGGAGGCAAGGCCGCGCAGTGCGTGGGCGAGAACGTTGGTTTCAGCGTTGGCAAGCATGAGGGCAAGGAAGTCCTCATCATAAGCGCGGGCGTCATTTCGCCGTCGGGGACGCGGATGGGGGCCAAGTCTTATTATGCGGCCCCGACGGACAACGCGCTGCACGTTGTGAGCGTTCTTGAAGCGCCGGCGGGGACAAAGGTGCTGCGTTTCTGCGGCGCCTCTTTGCGCGTCTGCGACCGGCCCGGCGGAGAGCGCAAGCTCGGAGCGCTTTTCCCCGGACTGGAATACCTCGGCCCGAACGAGCCAAGCTCCAGTACGCGCGACGCCGCCCCGCCCATCAACAACCGCCTCTGCCCGGATCGCCTGAAGGTGACCATGCCGCTCATGGCCGTCAACACGGAAGACGGACTCGTTTCGCTCACATGGGACGCCGATCACAAGTGGGACGGACAGAACGTGTCGCCCGCCGCAGTCTTTGCTTCTCCTAATATCGCGGAGAGGGCGGACAACCACCTGTTGGAGCTTTACCTCCCGCCGCCGGTGGAGTTTGGCGCGGACAACAAGCGAACGGCAACGAAGGGCTGCGTGGTTCCCGAATCCGGGAAGCTGTCCATACGCTGCCGAATTGTTATTTCGGAGCCGGCGGATGTCCTTGCGGCGGTTGACGATTATCTCGCGCAGAGCGGTCTACCCGCGCCGCAGAAGCGACCGCATGACATACAGAAGACGTACCGCCTAAGCCGCCTGGGCTTCATGAAATCATGCTGGGATGAGAAGGAGCAGAAGTCCATGCACTGCGTCGGCTGGCCCACGGCCAACTCGCCGCACTTCGCGCTGCTGCTCTGGATCAATTCGCGCCTTGCGGACAAGTCGGAAGAGAAACGCCTGTCGCTGGAGCGCGCGGAACTGATAATCAGGAACACGCTGCGCGACGGCGGCGGAGCGGGGCTGAACAGCGGGCACGGCTGCCACATCCTGTGGGGGATTATGCCATTTTACACGGGGCATATGAAGGATGCGCTTGAGGAACAGATCATCCACGCCGACGGCATGATGGCTGGGCAGAAGGATGATGGAAGCTGGGTTTTCATCCCGCCGACGGAATCCCACGCCACGCTCGGCAAGTCGGGCGACGCCGTGCAGGGAATCTGCGCCAATACGTCCTTCCGCCTGCTCAGAATCGCTCGCCTGACCGGATATCAGAAGGCGCTCGAAGGCGGTCTCAAAGGGCTGGCCTTCCACAACTCGAAATTCCGAATCCCCCACGGCGCTCAAGGGTGGGAATGCCCCATCTACCAGCCGGACGTGCTGGGTTCGGCCTACGGCGTGGCCGCCAACCTCGAAGCCTTCATGCTGACGGACAAGAAGGAATACCTCGACGCGGCGATCTACTGGGCGCGAACCGGGATTCCCTTCCATTACATGTGGCAGGACCCCGCGACGCCCGACTGGATGCTCTATGCCGGCATACCCGTCTTCGGCACGACGTTCTACACGCACTCGTGGCTGGGCATGCCGGTTCAGTGGTGCAGCCTCGTCTACTGCTACCACGTCCTGCACATGGCGGATTACGACAAGAGTTTCCCGTGGAAACAGTTCGTGGACGGCATCACGGTCAGCGGCGAATGGCAGCAGGTCGGGGAGGACGATCAGGCGCTCGTCGGCTCGTATCCGGACAGTCTGGGCAAGCGCATGACCGTGCGCAATCCGGCGTTCATCAACCCGGAGGACGTCTACCTAAACCGGATTTCGCTTGAAGGACACGACCCGGAGATTCAGAGCAAATTCCTGCGCGGATCGAAGTTCGGCGACGTTGTCGTGAACACGTGCTCGAGGCTGAAGGACGCGCAGATCGGCGAGACCGGGCTTTCGGCTCAGATCGGCTTCTGGCAGGGCGAATCTAGCGGGACAGCCGTGCTGAACGTCCCGAAGCCGAAGAGCGTGTCATTCGCAGGAGAGACGCTTTCCGAGGCGTCGGACCTGTCGAAGGTCTCTTCCGGATGGACGCATGTTGAAGGAAGGAAGTGGCTGCTGATACGATGCAGGCACGCAAGGCCGGAGGCGTGCGAGTTGAAGGTCGAGTGGTGAAGATGCCGGAGGCGCAGCGTAGGGTGTGCGAAACTGAAAGACCGAAGGTCTGAGGTTTTGCACACGCGATCCGGATTGTCGCCTTTGAGATTCCGCATGTGCAACGCGGCGTCTCGAAGCGACACGACACGTCGCACACCCTACATCTCAGAGGGATGCAGACGATGCGAACGCTTATAGTATTTACCATCGCGTTCCCGATTATCGCTGGCTGCGCGACGAGCAACCGCCCCGACTGGGTGCGGCACGGCTCCGGCGTCTATGCCGACCAGTCCGGCATGGTCATCACCGGCGTCGGCATGGCTCCGGCCAATCCGAACGTCGCGTTCAGGAACCAGACCGCGGTGGTCCGCGCCCGGCAGGAGCTCCAGAAGCAGATCGTCGGATACGTTCCGACAATCGTCGCGGAGTTCGGCGAGTTCTGCAAAGAGCGCTGGGGCGACCCGAAGGCCGTCAACACGCAGACCGGCGCGTTCCCGCAATTCAAGAAAGCCGTCGCCGTCGGGGTCGCCGAGGGCGCGATGCGATACGCGGCCGCCGACCAGCAGTGGGAATCGCCGGACGGCTCGGTCTTTCTGGGCGTGTCGGTTCCCATGCGGGCGATCCGCGTCCTGACCGCGCGGCACATCCTCCTGCCGCAGAACAGGGGCATGATGGGGGAAAGGTTTGGCGACGAGGCGGAGATGCGCGGGATCGTTGACGCCTACTTCGAAAAATCGGCGCAACTGGTCGGCGCGTCGGGAGCTTCTCCTGAAGACACATCGCAGTAACTTCGTATTCCGGCGCGCTTCACTTATCGCTGTCTTTATCTCCGACCGTTCCGGTTGTAGAATTTCGCTCTGAGTGTCGGACGGAATCTCAGTTCGCACATGGCTCAAAGCGCAAGGGGAGAATCGAACATGCCAATCAAAGTCGCTTTCATCGGCGCGGGGAGCATCGGCTTCACCCGCAAGCTCTTCAGGGACATCCTTTCCGTCCCAGAACTCAGGGATACGCAGTTCGCCTTCACGGACATCAACAAGCGCAACCTGGAAATGGTGGCGCAACTCTGCGAGAAGGACCTGAAGACCAACAACCTTCCCGCGAAGATCGCCGCCACGCTCGACCGACGCAGGGCCGTGGCCGACGCGGATTACGTAATCAACTGCACGCGCATCGGCGGGCTGGAGGCGTTCAAGCTTGACATTGACATCCCGCTGAAGTACGGCGTGGATCAGTGCGTGGGGGACACGCTCGCCCCCGGCGGGATCATGTATGGCCAGCGCAACATCCCCTGCATCCTGGCCTTCTGCAAGGACATCCGCGAGGTCGCCAAACCCGGCTGCTGGTTCCTGAACTACGCCAACCCGAACGTGATGAACACATGGGCGGCGATTGAGTTCGGCGGCGTGGCCAACACGATCGGCCTCTGCCACGGCGTCGAAGGCGGCTGGCATCAGATCGCCAACGTGCTGGGCGCGAAGAGCAAGCACGAGGTTGACATCATCTGCGCCGGCATCAATCACCAGACCTGGTACACGCAGATCATCTACAAAGGGCGCAAGATCACCGGCGCGGAACTGCTCAAGGCGTTTGAGAAACACCCCATCTACAGCAGGACGGAAAAGGTCCGCATAGACATGCTCAAGCGATTCGGCTACTACACGACCGAATCCAACGGGCACTGCTCCGAATACGTTCCGTGGTACCGCAAGCGTCCGAACGAGATCAAGCAGTGGATTGACCTTTCAAGCTGGATCAACGGCGAGACGGGCGGCTACCTGCGCGTCTGCACCGAGGGGCGCAACTGGTTCAAAACCGAGTTCCCGAACTGGCTGAAGAACCCGGGGGAGCCGATCTCGGCTGAAACGCGCGGAACCGAACACGGAAGTTACATCATCGAGGGTCTGGAGACGGGACGCTGCTACCGCGGGCACTTCAACGTGAAGAACCACGGCTGTATACCGAACCTGCCGGACGACTGCATCGTCGAGGTTCCCGGCTACGTGGACCGCAACGGGCTGAACATCCCGCGCGTCGGCGATCTGCCACTGGCCTGCGCGGCGACGCTAATGGCCACAATCAACGTCCAGCGCATGTCCGTCAGGGCTGCGGTTGAGGCGGATGTGACACTGCTCAAGCAGGCGATGCTGCACGATCCGCTGACGGCGGCCTGCTGCAATCCGCCCGAGGTCTGGCAGATGGTTGATGAGATGCTGGTCGCGCAGGCCGAATGGCTGCCACAATACAGGCGCGCCATCCCGGCGGCTAAGAAACGGCTTGCGGCGGAGAAGCGTCTCGGAACGAAGAGCACGAAGGGCGCGGCAAGGCTCAAGACCAAAACGGTGGCGGAGATGAGGAAGGCGAGAGCGAAGAGGAGATAAAGAAGATGGAAGAAATCGCCTCAGCATTGCAGCAGCAACAGCCGTCGAAGTCCTACGCGCAGCCCGGCGCGGATCATGTGTCCCTCGGCCGCCCGCTCAGGTTCATCCTGTTCCTGATTCCGACGGGGATTTTTGCGGCGGTGATCCTTGGAAGGACCAATGAAGCGGCTCCGCAATCCGTCGGCGCGGTCGCCGCGTTCGCAATACTGATGTTGATTGCCGTACGCGCCGTGCGGGTGGCGGCTGAATGGGAGCGCGGCGTCGTCCTGAGATTTGGACGCTTCCACGACGTCCGCGGACCGGGCATCTTCCTGGCCATCCCGGCGGTTGATTACATCCGCTTTGTGGACAAGCGCATCCTGGCCCTCAACATCCCGCGCCAGCGCGTAATCACGAAGGACAACGTCCCGGCAATGGTTGACGGCGTCCTCTTCTTCCAGGTCGAAGACCCCCGCAAAGCCGTCACCGAAATTCAGAACTATCGCTTCGCAATATCGCAATATGCGCAGGCCTCCCTGCGCGACGTTGTGGGCGGGATGACGCTCGACGAACTACTGACCGAGCGCGAGCGCGTCCAGACCCGCGTGGGCGAGATCGTCGAGGTCCGCATACGGGACTGGGGAGTCCACGTGGATTCCATCCGCCTGCTGGATATAGAAATGCCGGAGGACCTTAAGAAGATGATGTCACGCCAGGCCTCCGCGGAGCGCGAGAAGCGCGCAACCATAACGAAGGCCGAGGGCGACAAGATGGCAGCCCTCAGCCTTGCCCAGGCGGCGGAGATCATGGCGAAGAATCCCGGCGCGATGCAGCTCCGCACGCTTCAGAGCATTGACGGTCTGGGATCAAGCCCGTCGAACACAATCGTCCTCTTCCCGGTGGAGCTTGCCGATGCGCTGCAGTCTGTGGGCGCCAAGGTCATTCGCGCGGAACAGATCAAGCCGGGGGATGAGTAGATATCATGGCTTATGAGATGAACCAAAATGAGATGGCAGCAATGACGGCCTCCCTCACCCGCCGCGCCATGCGGCGCGCCACCCTCTCCCGATGGAAAGGAAAAACAGCGCCGGCGATATTTGCGCTTGCGGTTGTTCTCTGCGGGTGCGGTTCCGAGGCGCGGAACGGCGGGTCGGGCGTGCCGACGGCGCCCGCAGTTCAGCAGGCCGCGGCAACCGACCGAGAGCCGGCGAGGCAGAAGGAACCCCGTGCGCTTTATGAAGAAGCCGGCGGTTTCTCATACGATCCTCCGTCTGACTGGCGCACGGTCAAGCTCGATTCTTCCAGATTCCGGGCCGCCGCAGGCCCGGCCACGGCCTTCTACGCGCCGAATATCACCGTTTTCATGGAGTCGTATCCCGCCCCCCTTGAAGCCTATGCCGACGCGAGCGTGAAGGCGATTCTCGCCAAAGCGCCGGACGCGAAGACGGTCGGGCGAGAGGCATTCAGAACCGACGACGGCGAGGCGGCGGTGCGGGTCGCGACCGAAAGAACAACCGGCGACGTCCTCCTGCGCCAGACCTTCTACTTCTTCCGCGGAACGGGCGACAATCGTTACGTCGCCACCTGCACCTCCCGCGCCGACGAGAACGAAATACTGGAAGCCGCATTTGAAAAAAGCATGAAGAGCTTCCGGATTCATTGATGCGCGAAACATCGCGGCATTTCGCCGCGCTGCTTACTGTCCGGCGCTGATATCAACATTAATCGTGTTGTCTGTAATACGTTTCAACGTCACGACGTTCCCGCCGAAGCGATATCGTATTTCGTCCGGATGCCCCATGAACATCCAGACCTTCTGGAAGACTTCGTTCGAGGTGAATTCGTCAGTCAATACGAATCGCCCTTTGCCCGACGGAATTTCCCGGACTCCCCCGGCGTAATCGTCGAATCCCAACTTCTTCGCAAGGTTCCCCCAGATGAGGACCGTCGCGCCCTCCTCCGCCCGCCGGCTGACGGCCTTCATCGTCTCAACGCTGATCTCAACGCCTGTAAGAACGATCAGCGGGATATCGCGCAACCGTTCGTACTCGACAAGGTGATCGAAAACGACGACATTGTTCATAGGGACGAAGAAACGGTGCGACGCGGCCTGAACCGGGCGCGAGTAAAGCGACTGGACCTGGTCAGCCTTGACCGGGCGTTCATAGCCGGACGCCGCCACAGTGCATTTGAAGAAGGAAATCCCATCCCGCCCTGTGGCCCCGGCGGTCAGCAGATTCCAGAGATCGAACCACGCCTGCGTGTCCTCGTTTGACGGGATGTTCGGGGAGCCGTACAGCCCGGCATGCCATTCCAGCTTGCCTGGCGGGAGGTTCGGGTCTTTCACGTATTGGAAATGCTGACCGTAATCCGAATCCGGAAAGCGGACGACGGCGATTGTCGGCTTCGCGTCGCGGAAGGTCCACGAGCGCGGATGGCTTGGCAGGTATTCGCGGATGAATCGGCGCAGCGTCTCGCCGTGGGCGGTCAACTGATATATCTCCGGCGTGACCTGCGTCATCAGGCTGAACGGTATGCCCTGCCTGCCGACGGGCGTAAGGTTGTGTCCGCAGCCCTCAAGGTAGAACGCGTCCGCCCCAAGCCAGTAGGCGAGAAGCATGTTGCTCCATAACTCCTCCGGCGGGTGGCCGGGGACGAGGTCGTAATACCACAGATCGCAGTCAACCCACAGATCGCGCCCATATTGCAGGGCGGCGCCCATTGCCACGGCAAGGCTGACGGTCGAGTAGAATTCCTTCTGAATTTTCGGACAGGGGATGAATCCCGCCCGCGCCGAGACGTGATGGAGAACGGGGAAGACATGCGTGGCGACGCATTGGATTTCCTGCGCAGCGTATTGGTCGCGCAATGCCTTGTATCCGGCCAGAGTCTGCTCATATGCTTCATTAAGGTTCGTCAGCTTCTTCGGATCGGCGAATGTCGGCGTTCCCTCGTGAGGATTCAACTGGCGGCAGTGTTCCAGTTCATCGAAAACAATCCCTCGAAAACGTTCTTTGCGTTCCTTCGCGGTCTTGACGCATTCATCCGGCGGATTGACGACGTAGCAGGCCAGGCTGAAAGGAATGTTCAAGCGATCCGCGAATTCGAGCATGGCTTTATTCGCGGCAACGCTTTCCTTTTCAGGCGTTGCCGCCCACGGCTTGACGTAATAGTTGAAATATTGGATGCCGATGTCGCGCATCGCGGCTTCGACGGCTGGCATAGCCGGAACTTGGCACGGCATCTCTATGCCGATGGTGAAGCCTGTCCGCTCCGGTTTTGCCTCCCCGCCGGATAACGACTCGGTCGGCCCGATCAACAAAGCCGCCGCCATCATGCAGGCGGTCAAAGACCTCCCCGCTATTCCGTATTCGGACATGGTCGGAAACCGCGCTGTCATTTCGACGGAGCGTCCTCGATCTTTGCATTGCCCGCGGAGTTTCCAGACTTTCCCCGGCGAAGCTCCTCTGCGCGCTCGAGGCAGCGTTTCGCCGCCTGTCGGCTGCGCTCCGCCGCCTCGGGTTCGCTGTTGCGTTCAAGGATTTCCGCTGAACGCATGTGCAGGTTGCCCATGTTGAACGTTATGTCATAGTCGTCCGGGCGAAGAGCGTCTGCCTTCTCAAGCGCCCGGAAAGCGATGCCGTCCTTGTTCAACTTTGACGCCGCGACCGCGTAAAGGTTCCACGCGTCGGCGTCAAGGGGTTGAGCGTCTGCCGATCGCTTGAAACATTCAATCGCATGTTCCGGCATGTCATTCTCAAGCAGCGCGATGCCGGCCTCGTTCAGGAGCCACGGCGCGGGGCGCGCGAATGCGAGCATGGTCTCCAGCGCCTTTGCAGCCCCGTCCCTGTCCCCGGTTTTCAGGAAGGCGATGATTCGCAACTGCTGCGCACGGGGATTGGCGGGGTCAAGCCTGACGGCCTCAGCCGCCGCTTCGAGCGCCGCCGCATAATCCCTCTTCGCAACCGACATCCGCGCATGGGCGACGCGAAGCTCGGCGCATTGCGGCGCGGCTTTCAACCCGCTCTCAATGACGTTATTTGCCTCGTCTTTCGCCCCTTCATCCATCAGAAGATCGGCAAGAACTGCGCTCGCCTCCCCCGACTTGGGGGAGATCCGGATGGCGGCGGCCAATATGCTGCGCTCATCGCGCCAGTCAAACTGCCGCAGCAGGCTTCCAAGAGCAAGCGCCACCAGCGCAAGCACCGAGACGGCGTGCGTCACGGCCATTCCGGACGATCCCAGTCTATCTCTTAGCGGAACCGCCGCCCTCTCGATCCCCGCCGCCGCCGCCCAGCATAACCCCAGCGACGCCAGATAAGTGTAGCTGTCCGAGACTGCGACGCGCAGGGGAATGACTTGCAACGCCGGAAGCAGCGCAACCGCGAAGAACCACAATCCCAGCGACATGCGTGGCAGCCGCGTCAGCGTCAGGAAACCCAGAACGAGGTAGACCGCGCAACACGCCAGCGCGATTGCATAAGCCGGATTCCTGACCGAGATCGGCAGCGGCAACTCGTAGAACGCGGACAGTTTCAGCGGCAGGAAGGTCTTGCCGAGGTGGAACGCAAGATTGTGACAGGCCACAAGCAGGTTTTGGGCGACCTCATGCGTCCTTCGCGTGGAGACGGGACCGAAGGAACGCTGCGCCATGAACATCAGCGCCCCGAATGCGATCCCCATGGCGCACAGAGGCAGCATTTTCCAGAAAACCCGCTCGAAACGATTGACCAGGTGCGTGAAGTTCAGCCTCGGCTCCTCCCATTCCAGGAACGGATCGGGCGGGGGCGGCCAAAGGATGTTCAGCAACAGCAGGGAAATCGGCCAGAAGGCGAATAGCGGCTGAATTGAGAACGCAACGGCGGAAAGAATAAGGCCGACGGCATATGCCCATCCGCCCTCGAGATTGCGCAGGCGTCCCAGGCGCGAACCGGACGGCGGGCCGTCCGGATGCATCGCCCGCATGATAAGCAGCGCCCCGCCGAGGGCGGCGGCCCCGCCGAGCGGATAGCCCTGTCCGGCGATCCGGGATACCGCGTCCGCCCTCATCGGGTGAACCGCCCAGGCCAAGTCGCCGAGACCCGCGACAAACGTGCTGCTCCCCGCCCGGCGGCAGAGCAGGAACGCAAACGCTGCGGCGAGAATGTGAGCCGCAACGCTTACTGCGTGATAACCCGGCGCCCAGTCGCCCCATAGCGAATACTGAACCCGCAGAGCAACCCAGAGGCCGGGCGCCCATGATTCCTTTACGGAACCCAGAAAAGCAACCCGCCGCCATGCGCCCCCGGTGGATGTCACAACCGGATTTTGTGTGATGGCCGCTGCGTCCCATCTTCCCGAGAAGCCGTTCAGCAGGGACGGCGCGAAGACGAACCACGCGGCCAGCGCCGTCAGCGCCGCGCCTGAAATGTTGCGCCTTCTGATTTCTTCGCGGCTGCGCGAAGGGGATGCTGCTTTGCCGCCCGCCTCGGACATGGATTCTCCGTCGCGCGCAAACGCCCGAACACCGGCGGCGCGACTTTCATCGCCGCCTGGGATGGATGAACTTCACACGGGCCGTTCCGGAAGGTCCCGCGCATGTTCCCATATGTTACTCGGTTATTCTGTGGATGGAAGCGCCGAGTTTCTTCAGTTTTTCCTCTATGTGCTCGTAGCCGCGGTCAATGTGGTAGACGCGCTGGACCTCCGTCGTCTTCTCCGCCACCAGTCCGGCCAGCACCAACGCGGCGCTTGCGCGAAGGTCGGACGCTATGACCGGCGCGCCGGTGAGCGTCTCAACGCCCTGGACGATTGCGCTTGCGCCCTCCAGCCGTATGTTCGCCCCCATGCGGTTCAGTTCGGCGGCGTGCATGAACCTGTCCGGGAAGATGCGCTCGGTTATAACGCTCATCCCCTGGGCCACGGCGGCCATGACCATGAGTTGCGCCTGCATGTCGGTCGGCACGCCGGGGTAGGGCAGCGTCGTCACGTCCGCCGGCTTTAGCTGGCGGCAGGTGACGCGGCATTTGCTGCCGTTCGTGAACTGGAACTTAACGCCCATTTCCCGCATCTTGTCCAGCACAGCCCCCATGTGCTCGGCCTTCACGTTCTCCAGCAAAACGTTTCCCTTGGTCAACGCGGCTGCAGCCATGAAGGTCCCAGCCTCGATGCGGTCAGGGATGATTTCGTATTCGCAGCCGTGCAGGGCCTTGACGCCCGTGATGACAAGCTGCTTCCCGCCGATGCCGTCAATCTTCGCGCCGCAGGCGACCAGAAAGTTGGCAAGGTCCTGGATTTCCGGCTCGCAGGCGGCGTCGTCGATGATCGTCACCCCTTTTGCCAGCACGGCGGCGCACATCACGTTGGCCGTGCCCAGGACAGTGCTGCCGAAGTGACCGCCCAGGTATATCTGCGCCCCGGACAGTTGCTTCGCCTTCCCCTCCAGGTAGCCGTGCCTGAACCTGAACTGGGTATCGAGGGCTTTAAGCCCCTTTATGTGCAGGTCAATCGGGCGCAGGCCGATGACGCACCCGCCGGGCAGGCTCACCTTGGCCTGACGCCGCTTGCCCAGCAGCGGCCCCAGCACGCAGATGCTGCCGCGCATGGTGCTGACCAGCTCGTAGGGCGCGGTTGAGAACGTCTCATCCCGCGTGTGCAGCTCTAGAGTCTTGGCGTCCAGCCATTCGGATCGGCATCCCAGCTCGTCCAGGATTCTGCGCAGGCTCTCCACGTCGCGCAGGTGCGGGATGCTCTTGATTCGGATCGGATCGTTTGTCAGAAGGCACGCGGCCATGATCGGCAGCGCGGCGTTCTTCGATCCATTGATCCTGACGTTGCCCTTCAGTTGCTTTCCGCCGTCAATAATGAATTTGTCCATGTCGCCCATCCGTCCTGTTTATGTCCTTCCCTCTCCAGGCCCGCTTGCGCGGGCAGTCCCCTCGCGCCTGCTCAGACGTCCCTGCCGAGGACCTCAGCCTTCCAGACCGAGGATCGCAACCCGTTCGATCTTTGCCGCGTCCCTGCGAATCGCCGCGCGCGCGAAGCCGGCCTTCTCCGCAATCCGCGTCACCGCTCCGGACTGGCCCTCGCCCATCTCGACAATCAGGATGCCGCCCTTTCGCAGAAGCCCTCCGGCCTGTCCGATGATCTTTTCGTAGTAATCCAGTCCATCCGCCCCGCCGTCCCATGCAAGCCGGGGTTCATGCAGGGCCACCTCCGGATCAAGTTCATCCAGCATCGAGGAAGCAACGTAAGGGGGATTGGCCAGTACGAAATCGAAGCCGTCCGCCCTGTCCGCCTCGGTCAGCGGGGCAAACAGATCGCCCAGCACAATCTTGACCCTGGCATCTACAGCGTTCTTCCGGCAGTTCCTTTCCGCAAGAGCCGCCGCCCTGCCGTCCATTTCAACCGCCGTGATCCTGGCATTCGGAAGCTTCGCGGCAATGGCTATCGCCACAGCGCCTGATCCGGCGCAAAGCTCCAGTACCCGCCATTCCGACTCGGCTGGTTTCGCCAGCTCAAGGCAGCACTGAACAAGCAGTTCCGTCTCCGGCCTCGGGACGAAGACTCCCTCCTCGATGTCCAGAGGGATGCCGTAGAACTCCGCCTTGCCGGTCAGCCACTTGCACGGGACCCGCTGTGCGCGACGCTTGACCAGTTCCCGGAACCTCGCCCTCTCCTCGTCTCCAACGACGCGGTCGAATCCGGTGTAAAGGTGGATGCGGTCAGTGCTCAGGACATGCGCAAGCAGAATCTCCGCGTCAAGCCGGGCCGTCTCGATGCCCGCCTTGCGGAAATGCTGCGCCGTCCACTGAAGCAGTCTCAGGATCGTCCATTCGGAGTCCCTGACCGCTTGCTCCTCGGCCGCCATCAACACATATCCTCCAGCGTCGCTCCGGCTTTCCCTCCGAACGGCGAAGCCGGCCGTCATTCCCCTCAGGCCGCGCCCAGTCTACCACCGGCGGCGGCATTGTCAATCAAACCATTTACTGAACCTGGATCGGCGGGGCGGCGACGGGGCCGTCGTCCGCCGTTTCGGGCGCGGGGGCAAGTCCGGCATGGGTCTTGATCCTTGCGTCCAAGGCCGGAACCATCTGGGCCATCAGCGCCTGCAACGCCTTCTCAGAACATTTTGAAAATTGATCCGGGGTGCCGATCCAGTTGTTCAGAATGAATTCCTGGCTGCCGTAATAGTAGCGCGAGTAGACCGGCTCCTCCCCGCATTTTATGTTCGCGCGGATGACCACGGAACTGTTCACGGACAGGCTGGTGCTCTGGAGGCACTTGAACGCAAGCACCTGCCCGTCTATGACAATCGCGTCCGGGGAGGGCGGGCGCTCGGCATCGCTTGCGAGGATGACCGGGTCATAACCCATCGAGGCCAATTCCCGCGCCAGAGCCTTGGATATCCATGCGCCGATGTCGGCCCCGGTGATGTAATTCGTCACGACATTATCGAACATGTTGAGCGCGACTCCGATACGCTTGTCCATCCGTTTGTCGTCGAAGCTGATTATGTGGACGCGGATGGCGTTGGGCAGGCGTCTTTCGCTGACGGTTCCCTCGTATCGCAATTCGGTCGAATAAGTGTCGCATCCTGGCGCGATGAGGCACTGCGCCGCCAGAAGGACCAAGACCGCGATTTTTCCCGCTCTCATGTCCGCTCCCCAGACGAACGCAATGCCCTACTCCTTCCTCTTTCCCCGGGAGGGAGAGTCAAGCATCATCGGATTTTTCATCCACATTTTCGCGTTCTCGTAGCTTACAAGTCCCTTCTCGTAGAGTTGTTTGAGCGATGAGTCCATCGTGTACATGCCGACCTTCGCCTGCGTTTCAAGCGTCGAGTAGATGTTGAATGTCTTGGCGTCGCGGATCAGGTGCGCGATGGCGTGGTTGTTGAGCATGATTTCCGAGGCGCAGATGCGGCCCTTCGTGTCAAGCCGCGGGATCAGCCTCTGCGAAAAAACAGCAAGGAGGCAGAAGGCGAGCTGGATGCGTATCTGCTGCTGCTGGTGCGCCGGGAAGACGTCAATGAGCCGGTCAATCGTCTGAACTGCGTCGTTGGTGTGCAGCGTCGCCAGGACGAGATGACCCGTTTCCGCCGCCCGCAGCGCCGCCCCGATGGTTTCCAGATCGCGCATCTCGCCGACCAGTATCACGTCCGGGTCCTGGCGCAGGACGTGCTTGAGCGCGTTGGCGAAGCTCTTGGTGTCTGAGCCGACCTCGCGCTGGTCAATGATGCTTTTCTTGTTGGTATGGATGAACTCGATGGGGTCTTCGACGGTGACGATATGGCATTTCCTGATCGTGTTTATGATGTCAAGCATGGCGGCAAGCGTGGTGGACTTGCCGTGGCCCGTCGGGCCTGTGACGAGAAGAAGCCCCTGCGGCTTAAGCGCGAGGTCAGCCAGCATTTCCGGCAGACCCAGTTCGCGAATGTTGGGTATCCGGCCGGGGATGGTTCTGAACGCCGCGCCTACGCAGCCGCGCTGCATGAACACGTTGCCGCGGAAGCGGCTTTTGTTCTCCACGTAGAGGCTGAAGTCGAGTTCCTTCTTTGACTCGAACGCCGCGATCTGCTCGTCGTCAAGGACGCTGTAGACGAGTTTCTTGACGAATTCGGCCGTCATCGCCGGGGCGTTGGTATGGATCAGTTCCCCGTTGATGCGCACGGTCGGCGGGCAGTTGGCCGTGAGCAGAACGTCGGAGGCATTGCGCTCGACGGCGAACTGAAGAATCTGCACGATGTCCAGATACGCTTCTTTCGCCATGTGAATTCCTTGACGCGGGATCGCGGAGCATTAGGACTGCCGGATATTCTACCAGACCATCTGGCGGGGACGGAAGAATCATTCGCATGGATTCCGAAGGAGTTTCACGTCCGACTGTGACTCCGTCTATTACCGAGATGCCTTTGCATTTAGCGCAATCTGCGATAGTCTGTTTCACATCCGTGATGGTTTCCGCCACATAGTGTCAACAGCGCGATCCATGTCCGATCTGAATATCAATATACCAGCCCACCGGGCCGTGCCGATCATTGATGCGAATCAGTCCGGCAGGCGTTCCGCTTCAAGCCTCCGGGCGCTGCTGATCGGCGCGGCAGGCTCGATCCTCGTCTCCGCACTGATCCCTTACAACGACTACCACCTCGTCAACACGCCCATTGCCGGGAATCATCTGCCCGTCGGCATCGTCTTCATGCTGCTGATCGTCGTCGTCCTCAACGCAGCAGTCAAGAAGATCAGCGAGGGCAGTCACCTCAGCCCGTCCGAGCTTGTGCTGGTCTGGGCGATGCTCACCGCAGCCGCGTCTGTCCCCGGCAGCGGCCTGATGCGCTACTGGTTCCACTCGATCGTCATGCCCTTCGAGCTGGCCGTGGGTGAGCCGGGATTCCGGGAGACGCTGCCATACATGGACTCGCGCCTTTTCCCGTCCATTGACGCCTCGTCTCCAATCGTCCAGGACTTCATCCGCGGGGGATCGAGCGTTCCCTGGAAGGCGTGGGCCTGGCCTCTCGCTCACTGGGGAATCTTGTTTGTCGCGTTCTTCGCCCTGATGCTCTGCATGGCCTGCATATTGCAAAGGCAGTGGGTCCATAACGAATGCCTGCCCTTCCCGTTGGCGCAGTTCACGCTGGAACTCGTCAAGGAACCCGCCGCCGGCAAGGGTTTCAACGAGTTCTTCCGGAATCCGTTGACGTGGGTCGGGGTAGGAACGACCGTGATTATCTTCACCCTTTACGGCTTGAACTTTTATTATCCGAGGGTTCCGTCGCTGCGGCTGGCATGGAATCTGCGCGCGTCGTTCAACACATTCCCGTGGGATCAGGGAAGCGGTTCGCTCTACTCCGGCAAGCTCTATCTGGGCGTCGTGGCGGCGACGATGCTTGTGCCGACGGACGTTGCCTTCAGCCTGTGGGCGTTTTATCTCTTCTACCAGGTCAGGAAGATATTGACGGTCTGGCTCGGCGCACCGCCGGATTGGACCGTCTACGAGGTCGAGACAGAGGGTAGTTACTTCGTTCTGGCCTTTGTCATTATCTGGGTCGCGCGGGGTTACCTGCGGGACGTGTTCAGGGATGCGGGAAGGCTGATCGCCGGAAAGCCCGTCAGCCCGGAGATGAGAACGCCCGCGATTGCGCTCATCGGCTTCGCGGTCAGCGTCGTCGTCGCGTGGGCATGGCTCAGCTACTGGCAGGCCGGACCGATCTGGGGCGGGCTTTACGTCGTCTCATTCATCGTAATCAACATCGTGCTGGCGCGGGCCGTCTGCGAGGGGGGCGTGATCCACGTCGAGTGCTGGTGGCCGTTCTACGTCGCCATGTGGGTGTTCGGAGTCCGCGCGGTCGGCGTCGGGGCGATGCTGATGGTGGGGCTGGTCTCGATCATCGCCTCGAACGATCTTCGCGCCGGGCCGCTCCCCTACATGCTCAACAGCGGGCGCATGGCCGAGGGTTGCTCGCGCATGAAGATGAGCCGGTTCTTCACCGCGATGCTCCTGAGCCTGGCAATCGCCTTTGTCGTCGGAACTTTCGCGCATCTTACGTTGAATTACTCGAAGGGGTATCATCGCGCGGATGACTGGGCATGGCAGGGCAGCCCGAGGCGGATATTCAACGGGACGGCGACCGAATTGCGCACGCCTTCGAACACGTCGAAGATGGCCGCGCATTTCGCCCTCGGCGGCGGAGTCACGGCGGCGCTGAGTTTCATGCGCATGCGCTATCACTGGTGGCCGTTTCACCCGCTCGGTTACGCGATGGCCTACGCATGGCCCATCGGCGTGCTGTGGGTATCCATTTTTGTCGGTTGGATGCTCAAGGCGTTGGTCATGCGGTACGGAGGCGCGCGGACTTATTACAAACTGCGCCCGGCCATATGCGGCGTGATCCTGGGCGAGTGCGTCATGGCCGCCGTCTGGGGCATTGTCACGTTCGCGGTGTCCATGTCTGGCAAGGAACCGATTCGCGTGCTTCTTGAGATTGACTGATGTTGTCACTATATCCCCGACGGATTCCATGCGGAATGCGTATTACTGAACTTTGACAACATATTGACGATCACTTGCGCGGGGGGGATAATCAAATGAAGCGATTGCGCAGGATATGGATGGAGAACCGCCTTGCCCTCGATACGCATAGACCCGGAATACTTCCGCCGCCTTGCCCGCCAGGATTATCGCAACTGGCGCATGGCTCTGGCGCGGGAATTCATCCAGAACTCCGTTGACGCCGGGGCGTCGAACATCCACCTGCGCTTCTGCCGGGATGCGAAGACGCTGACGGTGGCAGACGACGGTTGCGGCATGTCCCGCGACGTCCTGGAAAACAAACTGCTCTGCATGGGCGGCACGAACAAGATCGGCAACGGGACCCTCGGCTGCTTCGGCAAGGCGAAGGAAATCCTCTTCTTCGGCTGGGAGTCCTACCGGATCATCACCCGCGAGGATGGCGGTCCGACGTGGCGCGTTGACGGCGTAGGCTCCGAATACGAGGTCGGACGCCCCGCTGAGGAACTTCCGCATAACGGCACGATCTGCGCCATTCAGTTCGCAAACGCAGGCGAGGTGGAGCAGACCGCCGTGGCGGTGCGGCGATATCTTGCATGGTGCGAAACGCCATGCGACGTCCAGTTGACCGAGCCTTCCGGCAGGCGTCTGCTCTACCGCGCCGGGGTCTGCCCCAGGCTTGCCGGGCACGCTCTGAAACGCGAAATCATCCTCGAAGGCAACGGAGAGTCCTGGGCATTGCTGAAGGTCTACGAATCCCCGAAACCGCGCAACTTCATACCGTACATGATCCGCTCGCGCGGAGTCCTGATGCTTTCCGAAAGCCGCTGGGTTCCGGGCGCGTCGCAGATCGTCGTCGTCTGCGAGGCCCGCGCCTCCAGCCGGGCAATTTACACGGCAAACCGCGAGGCGCTCATCTGGGAGCCATACGGCAGAAGCCTGGGCAAGGCGCTTGACGAAGCTACGATAGACTTCAAGACCTACGCCGAGAACAGGCAGAGGCAGCGCCGCCTCTTCCGGGGATACGGCGCGCTGCTGGATCGAGGCAACGACCTTACCGGCCCGCTTGCCGGCGCGGCGTCATACCTGCTGGACGGCTACCCCGGCCAGAGGCAGCGGCAAGTCTGGCTGGACGAGCGCGGACGCGAGGAATTGCTCAAGCAGTCCGGGCTGAAGGGCATTGTCGCCCCGCGCGATTTCGCCAGCGCCGAGGCGCTGCTTCAGATCGTGACCGATCGCCTTTGGAACGACGGCCAGCCGGACATGCTCGTCGTAGGTGAATGCGGCCTTGAGGACCTCAGGGACCCTCGCTACGTCTGCATCGCCAAAGCGTGGGCGGAACTGGTCAGAATGCTGGGCGAGGCGTCGGACATTCCTCGACTGAGCATCGGCTTCGTGTTCGAGGAGAACCGGCGGGGGTTGTACCTGAGCTTCGGTCGGATTTCCTTCGTGATGGTCAATCCGATGTGGGCATTGCGGCTGCTGGACTCCGGGGCCGATCCGCGCAAGGCGTGCTGGACGCTGCTTTTCGAGGCGTGCCACGAGATCGCGCACCACTACTCCGAAACCCACGGAGAGGGATTCACAATCGCGGCAAGCGAGATCATGGAGCGCATGGCGTCGTCGCCGGCTGAGGCGGCGGCGTTTGATAGAGCGTGCGGGATATTGGCGGAGGGGACATATCCCTGCAGGACAAAGCAACCCCCCGCATCCTGCTGAGCGAACGTCCTTCCACTGGATTCCCATACTAAGCGCCGATACATCATCACCCGACCAGAAGGGATCACAATCATGTCCTCCGACTACACCGTCTGTTGTTACTACTTCCCGAACTACCACGTTGATCCCCGCAATGAGAAGGTCCACGGCAAGGGCTGGTCAGAGTGGGAACTGGTCAAGCGCGGGGAGCCGCGGCTGACCGGGCATCAGCAACCCAAGGTCCCTTTCTGGGGCTACACGGACGAAAGCGATCCGGCGCAGATGGCGCAGAAGATCGCCGCAGCAGCCGACCACGCCGTGGACGTGTTCCTCTACGACTGGTACTACTACGACGACGGGCCGTTCATCGAGCGCGGGCTTGAGAAGGGCTTTCTGGGCGCGCCGAACAACAGCCGCATGAAGTTCGCGCTCATGTGGGCCAACCACGACTGGTACAACATCCACCCCGCCAAGCTACGGGAGCGCAATAACCTGCTCTATCCCGGACGCATCAAGCCCGAAACTTTCAAGGTCATAACAGCGCACTGTATAAATACTTACTTCAAGCACCCGTCCTACTGGCTGATCGAGGGACGCCCCTATTTCTCCGTCTACGACCTCCAGAAAATGATCGAGAGCTTCGGATCGGTCGAGGCGACGCGGGAGGCGTTCGAGGCGTTCCGCTCGGACTGCCGCCGCGCCGGACTGCCGGGTCTGCACATCAACTGCGTCCTGTGGGGACAGACGATACTTCCGGGCGAGAAGATTCCGGCGAACCCCGTTGAACTGGTCAGAAAACTCGGCTTCGACAGTTTCACGTCCTACGTCTGGGTCCATCACGGCGGTCTGTCGAAGGTTCCGTTCTCCGATTACGACGCCTGCCGGGACAATTACTTTGCATATTGGGATCGTATCGTGAAGGAAATCCCGCTGCCTTATTATCCCAACGTCACAATGGGCTGGGACCCCAGCGCCCGTGTCGTGCAGAGCGAGATGTACGACTTCTCGGGGTACCCATGCACGCCGATCCTTACTGGAAACACGCCGGAAAGATTCAAGGAGGCGCTGCGCCTGACGCGGGAGCGGCTGGACGCGAGCGTCAGAGGGCCTAAGATTATGAGCATCAACGCATGGAACGAATGGACGGAGGGAAGCTATCTCGAGCCGGACATGATCAACGGGATGAGCTACCTGGAGGCTATAAAGGCTGTTTTCGGGTAGTCAAGCATACAACATGTTGTACGGGGTGTTCTAACATCCCCATACTGGTGGTTCCATCATATGTATCCCGACGGCTTCCGATTGACAAATCCTTTGATTCTCAGCAGAATATCACTGTTGGTGTTTTCCTTAATGCTCATCGTTTCATGGAAGGCGCCGGGGCCATGCCCCGCTCATTGAATGGCGAAGACAAACCAGACAGTCCAAAAGCAACCCAGGGAATTGCTTATAGCCCTGCTTTATTTCGCCATTGCCATCTTCCTGATGGCAGCGGCTGCCCCCCTTGCGCGGATGGCGATAGGGCTTGGCATTGACCTTGAAAATCCTGAAAATGCGGCGACGGCGGCAATTCTTAGAGCGTTCCGAATTGTCTGTTTCTGCGCGGGGATGTGGATGCTCATGTGGGCATTTAGGCATGTCGTATCCTCTTTCGTTCCATATGCTTCCGACATTGTGAAGAATAAGCTGGCCTGGGGCTGTTTCCTGGTGGGGGTAACGGTCATCCTGGCTCCTGTAACGGCCGGGGTCGCCCGGGGGATCATGACCGGACGCGCGTCACTGGGTGTAAATGAATGCCTGTTGGCCTTCTGCTGGATGGGTTCCCTGGCCGTCAGCGTAGCGCTGCTCATCAAAGGTTGGAAGCAGGCCAGAGGCCAGGCGCATGAGTCAACGACCTCCGACGCCACGGCTGCATAAGTTTTTCTTATTGCACCATTTGGATCACGTTATTTTCCCGCCACTGTTTCCCCTAGCATTGTGAAAAGGTTGAAGCGATAGAACGCTTGATTCTGGGCGCCGGGATATTTTTCCCTGCTTGGATTATTGGCATGAGATACCCATATGTCCCCCTTGCCGGGGCACATGGCGGCCTGATGGAGGCAGGGATGGATTTTCAGGTACATCCGCAAGAGGGTCACCATCATGGGACCGTCAATCTTCCCGTAATTCTTCTCCGCGAAACCGGCAATCATGGAATGCCCAATAAATGAGGGGTTGATCCTTTTTGATGGATCATAGATGCTCCGTTGTGTGGCCGCGGTTTCCGGATCAACAAAGTGATTTACGCGCCAGACCATCTTCGGCAGGATTGTGTGCGGGGGGACGGCGTTGCACTTATCCCCGGCCGGCATGATCTTGCAGAGGGAACGGGTGGTTTCTATGGCGGCGGCGTCCGGAATCTTCCCGTCTCCCACAATGAAGTTGAAACCGCAGGTGCGGGGGCCTTTCACGAAGACATCCTCGGCCTCCTTGAGCGTTGACGCCTCTTCCATGACTTTGCGCAGCATGAAGATCATGGGCATGCCGTTTTCGGCCTCGTCGCGGCATCCGCTGCCCATCTCGCTTACGGAGATGCGTTTTTCGTTCATACCGGTCAGGCAGCCGATGAATCCGAGCCAGCCCAGGTAGCAGTGCGCGTAACCCTTGTCCGTAGGCTTGCAGACGATCAGAACGGCCTGATCCTGCGCGTAGTTCTTCTTGTCCAGCGTTATGTCAATGGCGTAGTCAAGGCTTCGCGTTTGGTAAAGCTCACCGTCGGCGGAGGCCTCCCCGAAGGCCGCCAGACCCGTGCAGTGAAAGAATGAAGGGATCGCGTGGACCATCTCCAGTCGTTCGAGGGGCACGCCAGCTCCCTTGGCCAGCCCCTCCATTTCCTCCCTTATGTATTCGGGGATGAAGGGCTTCTCGATTTTCGCGCGCCGCATGAGTTCCGATTCGGATTTTCCCTTCTTCCCCGCGTAATAGATGAATGACTCCGCAAGCAGGGAAGGATTCTCCATTTCTGCGGCGAGAATCTTCCCATGCTGCAAACCCATTTCACGATGGGTTCCCTGGAGATATAGAACCCGTTGCCGTCCGACCTGGATCAGTTTGGCTGGGCCGCACGTTCGGATGACCTTGTGTTTTGCCGCGCCGGGGGGAGGATTGGGGGTAAGATCGGTCTCGACGATACCTGCGTCGCGTCCCGCAAATGCCTGTGAAACTGACAGGAGAATGACGACGAGCAGGGAGAAAGCAAATCTGAGCGTTTTTCTCATTGGATTATCGTCCTTGCTTTATTACGTCCGGCCTGAGCGCCCGGCGTCAGCGCGCATGAAAACAGATACAAATCCGCTTAATGCGCATTATATCAGCGGAGATTCAATGAACCCGACATGTTATGGGCGCTTACAGATCGGCGTCCGGTTTTTTCAGCAGAGGGCTGTCGGTCAGGGCGTGCATGAATCGGTAAGTATGTCCTTCCGGGCTTTTCCAGACGTAAAGCGTTCCGCACTTGCGACAACCGTAGGGCTTGGGGTCGGCGTCGCATACCTGATCGCAGTAGTAGGCGTCCGGCGGTTCCCTGCGGCAGCGCAGACACTCGTAAAGATCAACGCTCTCCGGGTATGCCTGGCGGAATCGCTGGATTTCCCCGGTGTCATGCGCGTCGGCCAACGGTTCTACGAACCGGTTGTTGCAGACTTTACATACCGATGCGAACGCGCCGGTGCTGGACTTGGTCTTGTCCGCGAACTCTCCGTAGACGATCCTGCACGACTGGCAGCACCAGATTGAGCCTTTGGAGGGATTGCTTCCCTCGTGAGTCGCGTAGTATTCCATGACGCGGTTCTGCTCCGCTTCGTCAAGGTCGGCAAGCGGCGTCATGCGCATGCGGCATTTGTAGCAGCGGGGTGTGTCCTCACGGAAAAGGGCCTTGAATATCAGGCCCATGACGGTGACGCCCGTCGTGAACGCGAAAAACAGTATGACATATTGAAGCGGACCTTCCACTTGCCTGAGCCTCCATAATGCCGATGGGTTGCGCCATGAAGGCGGGTTCCGGCTCCGACCGCGTCATTCCCGCCCTTCAAACAGAGCATATCCCGAAGAGCGGTCGCCGCACAAGAGATATCTTTGGAGGGAGATTTTGCTCTTGACTAATGCGGTTGGGGGGTTACACTGAAAAGCACGTTGCCAAAGACGTTTAGCGGTTAGAGAACGCTGACTTGAGACAACGCCCCTGATTCGGGCGTCAAGGAGGAGTCACATGGCTCGCAGGCCAGGAACCGCCGGCGTGCTGGTTTTACTGCTCGGCGCCATTGTTATCGCCGTCGTATGCGGGGCGGGAGCATATTTATCGTGGGTCAGGATGGCCGATTTGAGCGCCGCCATTGAAACAAACCAGCAGGCATTCGACGATTACGTTATGAAAACCGGAGCCGGGCTGGCAAGCGGGCGATTCTCCTGGGACGTCAAGCAGCAGATTGACAATTCGAACACGGGTTTCCGTTTCGGACCGGATTCCTACAGGGAGCTTCAGAAATACGTCAAATGGGCCTTTGCGGGGAGGGCCATCCAGGAGCGCGTTCTCGGCAGCGGCAACCAGCAGGACGTTGATATTTACCATGAACAGGCCGTAGCCGACGCTGTCGCGAAGGGATTCCTGCCCCAGGATGACGTCGCGACGACTCAGACTGTTCGAGAACTGGTCGAAAAGCTTCAAGCCAGATGCGGAAGCCTACAGGCGGAGCTTGAACACGCCAAAGTCGAGATGGAGAAGGCTCTGACCCAGTCCGCCGAGGCTGCGGCGGCGCGGGCCAAGGCCATCGAAGACGCCAAGAAACAGGTTGAAGCGGCCAGGGCCGAGGCTGACAACATGGTCGGCGAAGCCAGAAAGCAGGCCGAGGGATTCAAGCAGCAGTTCACCGAAATGGAAGCCGCAAAGTCGAAGCTGGCCGCGGAACTGCTGGCGGAGGAACAGAAGCGCCGGGACGAAGTGGCAGAGCTTCAGAAGGCAATCTCCGGGCTTAAGGATGAAATCGCGCTGCTCAGAAAGCCGCCGGAGGAGAAAAAGGAGTTTGTGACGCTGGGGTCCGTGCAGCAGGTCAGCCTTTCTGACAGCCTGATTTTCGTCGGCGGCGGCAAGGACGTTGGGATGGAGGCCGGACAGCGGCTCGTCGTATTCACCGAGACGCCGGGCGGCGGTCGCGAGTGGAAGGCTGAGTTGAAAGTCACCAAGGTTCTGGACGTGATAAGCCAGGTGATTATAACCAAGAAAGGCGCGTCTCTGCTGCCCGTCATGGAAGGCGATAAATACGTCAAGGGCGAGACATGGGACGAGTTCGCGCCTGCCGCTCCCGAGAGCGAGAAGGCGACCGAGAAGGTTGCGGCCAAGACGCCGGCGTCCGCTCCGGCAACGGTTCCGGCCCCAGAGCCCGCGGCGACGGAACCGGCCCCGGAACAATAGAAGTCTTATCGGAATTCCGCCCGGATACGCGCACACTTCCAGCGGGCGTCCGCATGGCGGCGCTGGAGTGTTCCCGCAAATGTCCTACCGTCTGATGAAATGGCTGAACAGCCGCCAGAACGATTATGAGTATCGAACGCGGCGGGTGGTTCTGAAATCATTTCCGACAATTGTCTATGTTGACCCGTCCAACGTCTGCAATCTGCGTTGCGCGCTTTGCCCGTCCGGCCAGGGAAAGATTCCCGCGCCGCACGGCAGGATGGACATGGGGCTTTTCAAGGACGTGGTTTCCGTGCTGGCCCCGCGCGCGCGTCAATTGCACGTCTACAACTGGGGCGAACCGCTCCTGCATCCGCACATAATCGAGATGCTGCGATTCGCCCGCCGGTTCGGTCCGCGAATATATCTCAGCACAAACCTCAATATCCTCAAGCCTGGCATGGCTGAGGAACTCGTGAATTCCGGGCTTGATGTGCTCAACGCGTCAATTGACGGCATTTCGCAGGAAACATACGGCAAATACCGTCAGGGTGGAGATTTGTCGAAGGTCATTGCCAATATCCGATCGCTGGCGGAAGCGAAACGCAAGTCGCAAAAAAGCCGTTTGACGATACGATGGCAGTACCTGGTCAATCGTTACAACGAGTCCGAGATTCCGGAAGCAAGGAAGATGGCGCGCGAACTGGGGGTCAGCTTCAGCACGAAGAAGATACGCGTGGGGCTTGACAGCTTCGCTGACGAAGGCATTGAGGAGACGGCGCAGAAACAGAGCGAATGGCTGCCGGAGAACAGCAAACTGAACCGTTATAAACGCGAAGAGAAACGCCTCGTCTGCCGGCACGTCTGGGATCGGACGATAGTGAACTTCAACGGCGGAATCAGCCCCTGCTGCCAGATTTTCGAGCCGAAGCATTTTTTCAGTGAGACATTCGACGGCGATTTCATGAAAATATGGAATGGGCCTGCTTACACCGCAGCAAGGCGGATGTTCGCCACGGGCAAGATTGCGTCCGAGTCGGAAAGACTTGTGTGCAGAAAATGCATGGAGCTTGGCAATATTCTTTAGGAGACCGGCGGGGATGAAAATGCCTCAGTTTCTTAGTGATTGCAGGCGGCTTTACTCCTATGCCGTCCCGCGCTGGAAACTGGTGGCGGCAACAATTCTAGCAATGATGGTATGCGCGGCCACGCAGGGGGCGCTCCTCCTCTTGGTCGGCCCGGCAATACGGGCGATAGTCACCGCCGGGCCGGAATTCAAACTTGCGCGAGAGGACGCGGCGGACCGACCAAAGCCGGACAAGGAGAGTTCCGCCGCCTTCATTGATAAGAAACAGGAGCAGATCGGAAATTACATCGAGCAAATCGGGATTATCAGAAAGCTGACAGATTACCTGAAACCGGGACCGGACGCCCTGTCCCACGTCGGTTTTGCCGTTCTGCTGGTCACGCCGCTTCTGGCGCTGTCCACTTTCCTTCAGGAATATCTGCATCGAACCGTGATATACACAATCATGGCGGACATCCGCCTGGACGTGTTCCGGCGGCTGCTCGACCTGTCCATGCAGTTCTTCAACAAGCAGCGCAGCGGCGAACTGATTTCGCGGCTTACGAACGATATTATGACAACGTATGGCGCGCTGTCGTTCATCTTCGGGGAGATAGTTCTGGAACCAGCGCGTCTGGCCATAGCCGCCGGGATGGCGTTCTACTACAGCCCATTCCTGTTCACTGTGACGGTTCTGGGAAGCCCATTGATGGCCCTTCCGTTGAGCCGTTTCGGCAGGAACATCCGGCGATACGGCAAGAAGACGCTGGAGAGGCTTGCGGACCTGACTGACGCGATGGCGCAGATGTTCGGCGGCATACGTGTGGTCAAGGCGTTCCGCATGGAGCACGCGGAGGTCGAAGAGTTCAGCTCCAAGAACCAGTTGATGCTGCGCAAGGTGGTGCAACTGAGCCGCAACCGCGCGCTGGTGCACATGGTTCCCGAGATGGCTTATGGCCTGATTTTCGGGGTTATACTGATTCTGGCCAGCCGTTTCATGCCGCGCGGGTGGGTGACGCTCGGGGAACTGGGGGGATTTGTAGCCTCCGTCCTGCTGGCGTTCCAGCCGATACGCAAGCTCAGCAAATCATACTCCGTATTCCAGGAGTCGCTTGCCGGCGCGCAGCGCATCTTCGCGTTGATTGACACGAAATCCGACATCAACGACGCTCCCGACGCCGTCGCGTTAAATGGGGTCAGCCGGGGCGTTGCGTTCAAGAATGTCAATTTCGGGTATGGCGAGGATATGGTCTTGAAGGACATCAATTTCTTCGCGCCCGCCGGTAAGATCATAGCGATAGTCGGCAAGACCGGATCAGGCAAATCAACGATGCTTGATCTGATTCCGCGCTTCTACGATCCGGTCGCGGGGGAGATTGAGATTGACGGCTTGGACCTGCGGCGCATCAAGCGGGATTCCCTGCTGGAGAACATAGCGATAGTCTCGCAACACCCATTCCTGTTCAACCGGACGATCGCGGAGAACATCCGCTACGGCAAGCCGTCGGCGACGAAGGATGAGTTGGAAGCCGTGGCGAAGGCAGCCCTGGCGCACGATTTCATCGTCCAGTTGCCGGAGGGCTACGAGACGCTTGCGGGCGAGCGCGGCGTGAGGCTTTCCGGGGGGGAGCGCCAGCGCATAACGATCGCGCGGGCGCTGCTGAAGGACGCTCCGATACTGCTCCTGGACGAGGCGACGTCCAGCCTCGATTCAAAATCCGAAAGCCTTGTGCAGGAGGCCCTCGGCAACCTGATGCAAGGGCGCACGACCTTTGTGATCGCCCACAGGCTCAGCACGATCCGCAACGCCGACGCGATAATCGTTCTGGAGGACGGCAGGATCGTCGAGCAGGGGACCCATGACGAGCTGCTTGCGCGGGAAGGCGAGTATTACAAACTATATAAGACCCAGTTTGAGGCGAAGGATAAACCTGAAGAAGCGGCGGCAAAGGCGGAGCAGCCTCCGGGCGGGTCGGATGAAAAGTCAAACGGATCGGCTCAGCCGGACGCGAATAAATCCCCCGCCGGATGAAAGCTGTCCCACGATCCGGTTATTCGATATAAACCGCGCAATTCTGCTTCAGGCAGTCGGCGCGCAGGCGGATGCGCTGGCCGACGAACTGCCGCGCGTCAACAACCCGCACGACGTTTGACCAGCGCGCCTCGTTAGGCAGGAGGTCGCCAAGACGATTGGGGGAGGCGTAGAAGAATTCCGTTTTGAACGAGTTGCCGGCCTTCATAGGGAAATACGCCGTATAGAGTATGTCCATCTCTATCAGATCGCTGAAGAAGTGAGTGCCGAGAGAAATGTCCGGAACCAGGTCATCCCGCATGCCGACGATCTCGCAGAGGACGGAGATGGTGTTGATGTCCGTGAATGAGACGGGGATGCCCAGCGCCGGCGTGCTGGTCCCCCACCTCCCCGGTCCGATCAGCATGATTGAGCGCGCCCCCAGGGGACCGGGGATGTGGGTGATCCTGCCGATGAGCTTGGCCAGGGCGTAGCGGTCATGATTCGGCAGCTTGGAGTATTCCGACGGGGCAACATAGACAAGCCGTTCGACGGGGCCGAACCGGCTTTCTCCGATGACCGCCCCGCGGGCCTCCATAATCAGCCTTTCCGGCGGAATCTCAACCGTCGGCGCGGCCTCGGCCGCGAAGCCCTTTGCCTGAAGGGGGCGACACTGGAGAAGGTCAATTTTCAAGCTCCCCTGCGGCAGAACATTGGCCGTATATTCCACGTCAACCGGGCATTCGTAGGTTTCCTGAATCGTGGACATCAGGTCGCGCATGTCGTCAACGAACGTAGTCTCCCGCAGGAACTCTCTGAAGGTTAGCGCGCCAGCCAGGAGTCCTCTGTGCGGATCGTCCCCACCGGGTTCGGAGTTGTTGCCGTCAGTGGTCAGATATAGCCCCAGCGGCACGTCTCCCGCCGTGCCGGCAATGTCATAGAAGTCCAGCGTCTGGTGCGCCCTGTCACGCAGGTTCAGGACGTCAATCTTGTGCTGCGCGTATCTGCGCAATTCGTCGAAATTGGCCTCCGGACGCAGTTCCGGCGCGTTCAGCGCAACCACCCGCGTGTAGTCGTCGTCGTGCCTGTCCACGGCGCGGGTCCCAAGCCCGAACACCAGGCGCAGCATGCCGGCCTTCGGGTCAATCTGGCTGTTCCAGACGTACGGATTGAAGGAGAATCCGACGCCGGCAACCTGCGGATAAAAGAAATCCCCGTGCGGCGCGCCTGAGACGCGCTGGACCAGCAGAGCCATCTGCTCGTCCTTCTCAAGAACTCCGCGCTTGGCCCGATAGGTGAGCGCCTCCACGCTGACCGTGCTGGCGTAGACGGTCCGCACGGCGGCCAGGAATTCCTGAAGCCGCTGCTCGTGGGTGCCGCGGTTGGCGCAGAAGACGCTCTCATACTTCCCGGCAAAGGCGTTGGAGAAGTTATCCTCCAGGAAGCTGCTTGAGCGGACGATGATCGGCGCCTGACCGAAATATTCGATCATGTCCGCGAACCGCTGCATGATGTAATCCGGGAATTTCCCGCGCAGGATGCGGGAGCGCATTTCCTCGATGCCGTCAAGGAAGTTCGCGGGGTCCTTCTGCTTCTGCCTCTCCCACCAGCAGTCGTTCAGGACCAGAAAAGAATAGAAGACGTCCGATCCGATGAAGAAGGAATCGTGCGATTCCAGACGCTCTTTCCACTTCGGATTCTTCTTCTGGAGGATTGCGCGGCTCAAGAGCATGCCGACGGACTTGCCGCCGATCATGCCCGAGCCGATCATGCGCTTCCAGATGTAGATCAGGTCTTCAAGCTCAAAGTATTTCGAGGAAAGCTCCTGGACCCTGGGGTCGCGGGAGATCATGAGGCGTATCAGCCACTTGCGCCGCTTGTCGTAATCCTCCTGCTCGACCTCGCCGCGGCGATATGCGGCCAGCAGGTCCTCCGACGCCATGAACCTGCGGTCCCAGACGCCCACCATGCGATAGCTCGCGCTCTTCAATCCCGGCCACGGGGAACCGCCGAAGACGTCCGAGACGTTTGAGCTTTCCATGACGGGCCTGAACTTGTCGCCCTCCCATGCGTGGAGCATGTGGATTGTCGGCGGATATCGCCCGTCAATCTTCAACGGGTAGACATACAGCTTGTCTTCATAGCCGTATATGTCCAGCAGGAGTTGCGTGGTTTCCGATATTGGAGACATTGCGTGATAGGAATGGTAATCGCGGAAGATTGGGAAATAGGCGATCGTCTCAAGCGCATAAAGGTACGGGCAGGTAAGCTGGAAGAAGTTCCCAATCATGCGGTCGCTGTAGAAGTCCTCCGCGATTGCCGACAGGGAATCGAAAATGTAATGCCCGCCGAGACCGACGCGTTTGATGGTCTTGTGAATCTGCGTGATGAAGGACTCGAAACCGGCCTCCGTCTGAAGCTCGACAATTTCGACCCCGGCGTCCGGCGGAACGAGGGGCTTGTGATTGGCGAATCGGAAGTAGACTGTCTTGCGTCCGGCCCGGACGGCGTTCTTGTAGAACGGCTCGACGAATACAGTGAAATCTTCAATATTGCCCGTGATCCAGACGATATTGTCCCCGGCGCGCAGGCCGTGAAGGATTTCATCCAGCCCCTTTATTCCGGTTGTCCATCCTTGAATCGGCAGGCTCATATCATCTCCGCGCGCAACAGGTTTTCAGAACGCAGTCCGTCCGGGGTAACGCTCGCCATGACAAACGGGGCACGGCATGCCGTGCCCCGTTGAACGCGGAACCGGTCGGACTGCCGGCGCAATGCGCAACCGGCAGCCCGAGGATTTCATGCCATGCGTTAGACCAAACCCTGGTCCAGCATCGAATCCGCCACCTTCTTGAAGGCGGCGATGTTTGCGCCCTTCACATAGTTGACGTAACCCTTCTCCTCGCCGCATTCGACGCACTGGGCGTGAATGGTCTTCATGATGATGCGAAGGCGGTTGTCAACCTCTTCCCTTGTCCAGTTGAGTCGCAGGGCGTTCTGGGACATTTCCAGCCCGCTGGTGGCGACTCCGCCGGCGTTGGCTGCCTTGCCCGGACAGTATAGCAGTTTGTTGTCCACGAAGATGTCAATGCCTTCCGGGCAGGTCGGCATGTTCGCGCCCTCGGAGATGAGCTTCACGCCATTATTAACCATGTTCTGCGCGTCCTTGGCGTTGATTTCGTTCTGCGTGGCGCTCGGGAACGCGCAGTCGGCCTTGATGTCCCAGAGCGGGTTGTGATTAGCGCCGGGGTCGGCCGGGACGTATTCGCAGTTGAACTTCTCGGCGTATTCCTTGATTCGTCCGCGCCGGACGTTCTTGAGTTCCAGGACGAACGCGAGTTTCTTGTCGGTGATCCCGTCGGGATCATAGATGAATCCGCTCGAGTCCGAGAGCGTGACGGCCTTGGCGCCGAGCTGGTTCAGCTTTTCGACGGTGTACTGCGCGACGTTGCCGGAGCCGGAAACCAGGCATTTCTTGCCTGCGAAGGCGTCATTGCGCGTGGCCAGCATTTCCGCCGCGATGTAGACCGCGCCGTAGCCCGTGGCCTCCGGACGGATTAGCGATCCGCCCCAGTTCAGGCTCTTGCCGGTCAGAACGCCGGTGAACTCGTTGCGCAGGCGCTTGTACTGCCCGAAGAGGAATCCGATTTCGCGCCCGCCGACGCCGATGTCACCCGCCGGAACGTCCGTGTTCGGGCCGATGTGGCGGAAAAGCTCGTTCATGAAGCTCTGGCAGAAGCGCATGACTTCGTTGTCGCTCTTGCCCTTCGGGTCGAAGTCGCTGCCGCCCTTGCCGCCGCCCATGGGCAGTGTGGTCAGGGCGTTCTTGAAAATCTGCTCGAAGCCCAGGAACTTGATGATGCTCAGGTTGACCGAGGCGTGGAAGCGAAGCCCGCCCTTGTAAGGTCCGATTGCGCTGCTGAACTCGACGCGGAATCCGCGATTGACCTGGAACTCCCCACGATCATCCTGCCATGGAACGCGGAACATGATCGCCCGCTCAGGCTCAATAAGCCTTTCCATCACTTTTGCTCTGGCATAACGGGGATTCCTGCTGAGGAAGTCCTCCAGCGACTGCACGACTTCGCGCACCGCCTGCTGAAATTCCGGCTGTCCGGGGTTGCGAGCAACAACATAGTCCATGAAATCCTGCGTCTGACTCATTCCTGTTTTCCTCCTGATGGAAATGAACGACCTTAAATGGCGCCGGAACAGACCAGACCGGCGCGACCGGCGCAGGCGGAAAACAGAACGACGCTTCCCCGGGGCGGAGATCCTTCCCCGGCCAGCAGCCCCCGGAGTCCTCCACATAAGGAAGGCGCGGGAGTCATTACGCGGGATGGACAGGCCGCCCTCGAACGAGGGCGATGCCAGAACCTGCCGAACCGCCTTGCTGGCAACCCAGTGCCGGAATGCAGCGTGGGAAGTGTAGCGTTCCATTTGGCTTTCGTCAAGCTATATGAGTGATAATCAAGAAAATACAATAGGCATATTGAAGGCGTATTATACGGCATTATTGCCGCATCCTCAGGCTTGAACCAGACAGTCAATTGGCGCATAATTGCCTCTACAGGTCTGGAGGAAAGATTCGTGGACATAAACAGTCAGCGCAAAGTCGCGGCGATACTGCGCATTCTGGATGACGCGGGAGCGCCGTTGGGCAGCACAAAAATCGCGCGGGAACTCCACGCCGCCGGGGTTGACCTCAAACAGCGGATGGTCCGCAATTACCTTGAAGAAATGGACGAGACAGGGCTGACAGTGAACCTCGGACGGCGCGGGCGGCAGATTACGCCCGTCGGCCAGAAGGAACTGGCCTCCGCCGTGGTCATTGACAAGGTCGGATTCATCGCTTCCAGAGTTGACGGACTGGCCTTCGCCATGTCCCTGGACGTTGCTTCGCAGTCAGGAACGCTCATCCTAAACATCAGCACATTCGACAAGAACAAACTGCCCGATGCGCGCGCGATAGCCTCGGAAGTAATGCGGGCGGGGCTGGGCATGGGGCGTTATATGGCAATCGCCGGTCCCGGCAGAAGGCTTGGCTCCTTCCGTGTCCCGGCGGGGCAGGCGGCAATCGGAACCGTCTGCAGCATTACCATGAACGGCGTCTTCAGGCTTGCCGGGATTCCGATCACCTCCCGATTCGGCGGCCTGCTGGAATTCAGGGACGGGCGTCCCGTGCGATTCACGCATATCATCAACTACGATGGAACCACACTGGACCCGCTTGAGATTTTCATCAAAGCCGGGATGACATCAGTGCGCGAGGTCGTCAGGACCGGAAACGGGCTGATAGGCGCGAGCTTCAGGGAAATCCCCGCCGCCGCGCTGCCGAAGGCGCGAAGGCTTATAAAGAAACTGGAGGCAGTGGGGTTGGAGGGCATGACGGAGATGGGCGATCCGCACCGTCCGCTGCTGGAGATACCCGTCCCGCACGGAAGGCTTGGAATCGTCGTCGCCGGCGGCATGAATCCACTGGCCGCCGTCCACGAGGCCGGTATCGAAACTCACAACCAGGCCATGGCCAGACTCTGCAATTTCACCGAACTGACGCCGGTCCCCGGCAAGGACGCCGAATGAAGAACATCCGCTCCCGGGTTGAAATTCTGTCGAACGAAGACATCGCTCGGATTCATGAGGCGACTCTCGGCGTCCTGCGCGACGTAGGCTGCCGCCTTCCGCACAAACGGATTCTTGACAGGCTTGCCGAAGCCGGGGCGGATGTTGACTTTGCAAAGGCGGTCGCCAAGCTTCCCGGAGAACTGATAGAGAAGGCCGTAAAAGAGCTTTCCGGCAGGGAAAAGAAATCGCGGACAGCCGGCGATTTCTGCATGGCCGAGCGATCCGGGCCGGTCAGGCTTGGCGTCAGCACGCAGGCATCAATCGTTGATTACGGTGCGTCTTCACGCCGGCAGGGAACAACCGATGATGTTCTGAAAGGGATCGTGCTATGCAACGAGCTTCCAAACATCGGCGGGTGCATGCCGCTGGTCGCGCCGTGGGACGCGCCGGGGTTCATGCATGATCTTTACGGTTACTATCTCTGCGCGCTTTATTCCCGCAAGCCCCACGGCGTCTACGTTTTGACCCCGGAAACCGCGCGGCGGATCATGAAGATTGCGCGACTGAAGGGCGAGAACAGGAAGATAAGCTATCTGCTTGAGCCGAACGGAGCGCTTTCCTACGACGACTTCAGCCTGGAAATGGCGCTGACCTTCCTTGACGCCGGGCATCGCTTCGGGCTGGGGCCGATGGCGATGGCCGGGATGGACGCGCCGATCACGCCCGCCGGGACGCTGGTCATGCAGAACGCCTACAACCTCGCGGGCAACGTCCTGGCGTATCTCTGGGGCTGCGATGGGAGCTGGTGCGGCTCGATCCACGCGCTGGACATGCGCAGTTCGCTTTGCTCTTTCGGATCGCCGACGCGAGTCCTGACCGGGCTGGCCGCGGTTCAGCTCGGCGAATGGTACGGCTTTGACGTTGGGGTGAACGCGGCGCTTACTGATGCTTGCGTTCCGGATTTTCAGGGCGGGTTCGAAAAGGGATTGTCGGCGGCGTTCGCGCTCCTGTCCGGTGCTGGCTTCGGGGCGCAGGGGATAGTCGGCGCGGACCAGGGTGTGAGCCTGGAGCAACTGGTGATTGACGACGAATGGCTCGGCGCGCTCAATCACATATTGCGGGTTGGCGTGGTCGTTGACGATGACGCGCTCGGCGCGGACGCCATCCGCCGCGTCGGGATTCTCGGCTCTTTCCTCTCCGACGAGCATACGCTCAGACATATGCGCGACAATTACTGGCGTTCCAACATCTTCAATCATGAAAGCTGGGACGCCTGGATGTCCCGCGGCGGGAAGGACGCTAATGCGCGCGCGCGGGAAGTCGTTGCGGAGATTCTGTCGCGCCATTATCCCCCGAAGCCGGTCGTCGGGGAGGATGTAAAGCGTGAGATTGACGCAACTATCGAGGACGCGATGGCGCATCCGGAACTTTTCCAGACGGCGCGATATCGCTACGAGCCACAGGCATGAACGCGCGCTTTCCCCGCATCACGGTCAATCTGCTCTTCCGACAAGAGTTGGCAGGTCGCGGAGAAGCTTGACGGCTGCGGCAAATACTACAATGATTTCCAATCGCCCGAGGAACATCCCTATGGTTTCGGCCCAAAGCAATCCGGGCGGAGCCGAAGCATTCGTGACTCCAACGGACAAGCCGACGTCGCCAATGGAGGAAGCAAACTCAAAAAGCGCATCCTTTAAGCCAACCCCATATGCGCACAGCGTCCCAACCCCAAGCATATATGTGAATAGATAGAGAAAAAAGAAGACCCCGACCTGGCGGAGGCGCGCGTCGCTGACGAAAACCAGCTGGTCGCCCTCCCAAATCGCATTCTCCATTACCGCGCTGGAAGGCATCAGCCAGCGCCGAATCTCCCATATTACGCCCTTCCAGAGCAGGTAGATTCTGAACTGTTTGATGCCGCCGGCGGTTGAACACGCTCCGCCGCCGACCAGCATGAGAACGATCAACACAAACCAGCCAAACGCGTTCCAATTACCATATCCGACCGTTGAAAACCCGGTTGTAGTCAAAGCCGACACGTTCTCAAACAAAGCAACGCGCGCGGATTTGGACAGGGAGGGATACAGGCCCCGACATGTGAGGCCCAACAGTAATATCGCGCTTACTGGGATGAGGACGGCCATGAGGCGCACCTCGCCGTTACGGATAAAAGCGCGGAAACGTCCGCGCAATAACACCCATGCCGTTACGAAATTCAAGTTTCCCAGGATCATCAGAACAATGGTTACAGACTCCACGGCGGGCGAATCCCAGTAACCGATGCTTTCGACGCGCGTGGAGAATCCGCCGGTGGATACTGCCGTTATCGCGTGGTTGGCGGCGTCAAACCAACTCATGCCGACAAGCCGGAGCGCGGGAATGCCGGCGACGATGTATCCGCCGTAGATTATCAGCACCAGCCTGGCGGATTTGCGGACATGCGGGACAAGCAGGTCCCGTCCCTCAGCGGTTGAAACCGCTGGTCCCGTTGGCCCGATCACGGCGGCCAGCATGATGATCGCCAGTCCCGCCCCGCCCGCCAACTGCATCATGCTGCGCCACAACAATACCATATGGCTGGCCCTTGTCACGTCCACCACGGACAAACCCGTCGTTGACCAACCGCTGACGGATTCGAAGACAGCCTGGGTAAAGTTCAGACCGTGGCCAGACATAAGAGGCCATGCGGAAAACAGGCAGGCGATTATCCAGACCAGGAGTACTATGATCCCACCTTCCTGAACAGTAAGGGCGATCTCATCAGCAGGTTTAAATAATCTCCAGAAGATTATTCCCAGCAATGCCATGACAACAGCAGGGATCAGGAAGGCATGCGCCTGGGCAATCTCCTCCGGCCAGAATGGGAGCGCCATCAACGGCGTAAGGATCAAGCCTGCGCAAATGACCATGACGAATCCCGTCTGGGACAGTACCGCCCTGTAACGCAGTCGCATGTAGGCTGTTTCGCGCACTTTCATATTTCTTATCGAGATTCGCCCGTCATGATCTTGATGACAGGCCCGTGGTTGTCGGGCAGAGTGATGAGGATTACGCGGTCCGATGCCTGAAGGCATGTGTCCCCGCGCGGCACGATGGCCTTGCCATCCCGCATGACGACGGCGATCAGGCTGTTGGGCGGCAACGCCAAGTCGCGCAGCGTTCTTCCGACCGCGGGCGAATCCGGCGACAGCGCCATCTCGGTGATATTGACCTTGCCCTCTGCCAAAGGCATAAGGTTCGTTATTTCCTCCAGCGCCGCCCGTTGTTCGATCATGCTTGCCATGACGCTGGTGGCGCAGAAAACCGTTATGCCGAGCATTCTGAATATTTCCTCGTTGTCGGGGTCGCCGACCATTGCCAACGCCCGGGGCACGTCAAACTCGATCTTCGCCAACTGGCAGACGGCGAGGTTGGTCGCATCGTCGGGCGTGGCGGCCACGACGGCGTCGGCTCCTCTGGCTCCGGCATCTTCAAGTATTGCAGGATCGCTGCCATCGCCCTTGATAACGAGGGCGCGCAGCTTGCGAGCCATCTGCTCGCATTCCTCCTGATCGGGATTGACGACCGCCACTTCCCATCCCTTCGACAAAAACGCGCGGCAAAGGAAATAGACCGCCTTGCCGCCTCCCGTAATGATGGTTTTCATGATGCGTCCGCCTTGTCTTCCTGATTCCGGATGATGTTCATGAACGCTTCGACCGCCAGAACAGTCGGGCAGACGGGTTCAATTCCCAGCGCGCGATACATCCTTTCGCGCTTGGGGTCGAAGACCCTCGCCATGACGCGCGGCACCGAGAAGAGGGTTCTGGCCGTCTGCGCGACCATAAGGTTGACGTTGTCATCCCGGGTTGTGGCAATGACCAGATCGGCCTTGTCCATCTTGGCCGCCCGCAGAACCGCCGGCTCAGTCGCGTCGCCCTCGACGCGGAAACCGCTGTAAGCGCGCGACAGGCCGGAGAAAGCGGAATCGCTTGAATCAATGGCAACCACGCCCATTCCCAGGCGGCTGAGGGCATTCGCAAGTTGCGAACCAAGTCGTCCGCAACCGACTATGACGACATAAAGGTCCTTCACGTTTATCCTCCGTCATGCTGAAGTCAATCCAGACTGACGCGCCCGCCGCGATCAAGCCCGGCGGTCCTCCTGAGATTCTGTTGAGCCGGCTCGTAGGTCGGATCAAGTTCCAGGGCGGTCCGGTAGTTTTTCTGCGCTTCCAGTTTGTCTCCGCCGATCTCATGCAGAACGCCGAGTATGTTGAACGCTTCTGGCTTGGTGGCGTCCGCCGCAATGGCTTGGCGGACGTGCTCGGCGGCAGCGTCGAATTCCTGCCTGTTTATGCATCGCTTGGCAAGCTCGATGCACGCCTGGTAGCCTTTGGCCTTATCAGCGTCCAGCGCGTCTCGATCCATGACGGATGCGATCAGCGCCCGTATCTCTTTGGGCGCAAATGGTTTCTGAATGAAGTCAGCCGCGCCGAGTTTCATGGCCTCCACGGCTGATTCGATGGTCCCGAAGGCGGTGATGATCACGACCTTGACATGGGGATTCCCGTCCCGGATGCGCCGGAGCGTTTCAATGCCGTCAATGCCCGGCATTTTCAAATCCAGCAGTATCAGGTCGAATTGATCGCTCTTCAGGATCGTCAACGCTTCCTCCCCGTTGACGGCGCAGACTGTTTTGACGCCTGAACCTTCCAGAGCGTGGGCAAGCGTCAACCGGATGTTCTTCTCATCGTCCACGACAAGCGCTTGAACATTTTTCATTTCAATTCTCCAAAATCATGCGGCTACGGGCAGCGTAAAAGTGAAGGCGCTGCCCTCGCCTGGTTTTGATTCAACCCAGATCGTTCCCATGTGAGCGCGGATGATCTGCCTGCAGATGGCGAGTCCCAATCCGCTTCCGCCCAGGTTCTTCTGGCCGGGTATCTGGACGAACTTTTCAAAAATCCGGCTCTGATATTCCAGCGGGATGCCCTCGCCGTTATCAGCCACGCAAACCTGTATCCACTGTCCGGTCCGCTCTACGGAAATACGGACCTGTCCGCCGCGCTCGACGTGCCGCAGCGCATTTGAAATCAGATTCGTCAGAACCCACGTTATCCGACCGGCGTCGGCCCTTGCCCTGATTGTGTCATCGCCGGATATGCGGGCAAGCTCAACCTCCTGACGGTCTGCCTGCACTTTGAAAGCGCCGATCGCCTTGTCAATAAGCGCCGCGACCGGAACGCTGTCGAAAGCCATCTGAGCCTTTCCCGATTCGATCCTGGACAGGCTGAGCAGATCGTTCACCAGGGATTTGAGGCGCTGAAGTTCCTCATTGGCCGCGGTCAGGAGTTCGCGTTCCGTCTCAGTCAGTCTCTTGGGGGCGTCCTCAAGCAATAGTTCCACGCTCATACCAAGACTCTGAAGCGGGGTCTTCAATTCGTGGGAGGCCGCCATTACGAATTCGCTTTTCATGCGGTCCAGTTCCTTGAGCCGCGTCACGTCCCGCAGCAGCAGCACGACGCCGAATATCCCCCCGGAATCGGAAAGCACAGGCGTGACGGCGAACGTGTAGTGCCGAACGGATTCCCCTTCTCCGAATGAAAGGATTTCCTTTCCATCGGATACAGTCGGCGTCCTGCCGGATTCGACCGCCTGCCTGATCAGTTCGAAAAGCGCATTATTTCCCACGACCTCAAGGAAGTGACGGCCTTCAACTGTCTGCGATGCCGCATTAAGAATCCGCGCCGCCGGAGGATTCATGGTCAAGACGCGGAATTTATCGTCAACGAGCACGACGCCGTCGTCTATGCTCCTCAGGACGGCGTCTCCCCGGCGCTTTTCCGCAATGACCTTCTCGACGTTCAGTCTGTTGTATTCGCCGAGTTTGCGGGCCATCATGTTGAAGGCATAACCGAGTTGTCCCAGTTCGTCGCTCCCGTCGGTCGGAACCTGTGTGTTGTAAATGCCAAGCGCCAGCGCTTCGGTTGCGTCCGTCAGTGCCGTTATCGGACGCACGAGCCTCCTGGACATCAACAGGCTGAACACCAGGCCGGCGCCCAGAGCCGCGAAAGCGACAGCGACGGTTGACCAGATTGCCCGCCGGGAGATGTCCCCTGCGCGCCGGCTGGAGGTGAACATGGCGTTCTGATTCGCCTCCCGCAACCGGATGCAGGCGTCCCGCACGCTCTTGAAGGACGGCAACGTCGTCTCGTGGTAGAACCCCCCGGCGGAATTTTCATCGGTATCGCGTATGCGGCACAATTCTGTGAAGTTCCTCAGATAGGCGGAATATCCGGCGTCAATCGTCTGAATGATTTCACCCTCCCCCTCAATAGTGATGTTGTCCTTGGCCCTCCCCAGCCATTGGAGGAAACCGTTTTCGTTCTCGTGAAACTGGCTCAGAGCCTCGTCTTCATAATTGAGCATCAGAAGGAGAATGGCGCTGTCCTGGCGCTCGATGGCTTCAATCATGTTTTCAGCCGCAAGGATGCTCTTGTAGTTCTCTCTGAGGATGGCTTCACCAGCCTTGCCGACGCTTACAAGATTAGCCACGGCCCAGATAAGGACTCCTATCAGGAGCGTCAATCCGACGCCATATCCGGCAAGCACCCTGGTCTGGAGATTCATGGCTGGGATTCCTTCGGGATACCGCGTTTGCGGAGCGGACGAGAGCGTGGGGCAAGTTTCGCCCGTATGGTATCGCGATTGAGACGGACTTTCTCCACGCGTATGGAGCGGCAGCCCGGCAGGTATGACCGATGTGATCCAGACTGTCCGATAAATGTTCGGACAAAGGCCGGATCAAAGGATAACGCCGCTTCTGGGCGGCATGGGGAGGGCGAGAACGATTGACGGTCGCCCTGAAAAAGCCTGCGAGGTTAGCTGACGGGCTAGGACTTTCAGGTGTCCCTCCCGGCTTGCGGCCGGGATGCGCCCCAACGTTGTTCGGTTCCCCCGCTCCGCCTGCACGGCAGGCAGACTCGGCATATTTAATGGTGCCATGAACCACGCCCGAATGCAACAGGAAAATCCAAGTTTAATAGAATTCGCGTTTATCGGCATATTAATAGCGGGCGGTCGGCTTCATCCGGAGCCGCCCGGCAATCCGACTATCATCGTCATGGCATCGGATTGTCGAATACGTGAATCGCTTCACGCGGGAGCGTCATGAGATACTTCCCGCCGGTTTCGAACACGCAGTGCGCCCGGCCCGGGATTGCGTATGTGACAATCGTGATGCCCGCGTTGAATTCCAGTCTGCTGTACGCCCCTCGCTCCGTGATTGCGGCCAGTTCGCCTACAAACGCATTTTCCCCCCTTGCCTCAATCTCTTCTGAAGCGGGAGAAACCTCGACGTCCGTCGGCCTGATCATGAAGACGACTTCCCCGGTTCTCTGCCCGGGGACGGCGATCCTGCGCCCCCCGGCCTCGACAATCGTCCCGCCGGGATGCGCCGAGATTGCCCGTCCCCGGAAGATGTTTTCGATTCTCAGGAAGCGCGCGATTCCCTCGTCCGCCGGGCGGCGCATGAGTTGCGACATCGGCCCGGTCTGGACCAACCGCCCCTCGCGCATGATTCCGGCGCGGTCGGACACGGCCAACGCCTCCTCGAAGCTGTGCGTGACGTGAACGGTGGCTATCCTCAATTCACGCTGAAGTCTGCAAAGCTCCGCGCAGACAGTCTGGCGTATGGATTCATCCAGCGCGCTCACCGGCTCGTCCAGCATAAGCAGCTTCGGCCTGATTGCCAGAGCGCGAGCCAGGGCGACCTTCTGCCGTTCCCCCCCGCTAAGCCCTCGCGTGGACCGGTTCAGCAGGCGTCCGAGCTGGAGCGTCTCGACCAACCCCCTGATCCGCTCACGCGCCTCGCGCATGGGTACCCCGCGCGCGCGAAGACCGAAAACAACGTTGCGCTCGACGTTCAGATGGGGGAACAGGCCGTAGTCCTGCGGCACATAGCCGATATCGCGCATGCGCGGCGCAAGGCGCGTCACGTCCCTGCCTTCGATGAGAATGCTCCCGCCGTCCGCTCGGATCAGTCCGCAGATGTTCTGTATCAGCAGAGTCTTGCCGGAGCCGGTCGGCCCCAGGAGTGCGAAGTATTCCCCGGCTTCGATATCGAGGGAAACCTCCTGAAGCGCGAAATTCCCGGCGCGATAGCGAAGACCCTGGACCTGGAGCATCACCACCTCTTTCCCGGCGCAAGCCTGTGAATGGCGGCGAGCATGCAGGCCGCAAGGGCGAGCATGAGAAGGGCTATGGCCAAGGCGGTCTCGATGCGCCCCACGGAAAGCTCGAGGTAGATTGCAGTGGGGAGGACCTCCGTCTTCATCCGCACACATCCGGCAAAAACCATAAGCGGGCCGAATATGCCGACGGCGTGCGCCCAGGCAAGTATCGCGCCGGCCACTATCCCGTTCCGCGCCAGCGGCAACGCCACCATGCGGAATGCCTGCATCGGAGTGCAGCCAAGCGTCAGCGCCAGCGTTTCAAGCTTCTGATTATCGCTGTCGAATGACGCCTTCGCAGCCCGTATCGCGTAAGAGACGGAACATAGAAACTGGCAAAGCACTATGCCCTTGCGCGTGTAGACGAACTTCAACCCGTGGGTCTCGATCCATTTACCCGGATCAGTCTGGAAGAACACGAGTAGGGAAACGCCGATGATAAGCGGTGGCAGGACGATCGGCATGTCAACGATCGTATCCGCTATCCCGCGCCCGGGAAACCGGTAACGGCTCAAAGCGTAACCGGTTGGCGCTCCAAACAGAGCGACCAGCAGGAGCGTAGCAAGCGAAGTGACAGCGCTGAGCCTGATGGCGGCTCTTATCTCCGGGGCGGCCAGCGCAGCAGAGACATCTCCCAGGCCGATGTAGGAAAGGTCGGCGGCGATCAGCGCGACGACTATCGCAATGAACACGAAGACAAACGTCATCGAAATAACGGACAACGGATGAATCCGTGGTCCTGCCGCCGTCATTTCCTTGCGCTCGTCGCGTCCGCTGCTTCCGAACATTCTTTTCCGCATCAGCCTTCGGTAGCGTAGTGGTGTTTCTTGAAAATGGCCTTTCCCTTGTCGCCGGTCAGGTAGTCCATGAACTTCTGCGCAAGCTCCGGACGCTTTGAGCACTTCAGTAATCCGATCCCGACCGGCGCGGGCAGGTTCTTCTCCGCCGGTATCGCAATCCTATCCGAGCAGTCGGAATAGTATGCCGCCACCGCGTCCCAGACAATTGTGGCATCAATGTCGCCGGTCTTGATCTGCACGCCAAGCTCGTTGACAGTCGCCGAGGAAAAGACGAGATTGGCCTTGATCCCGTCCTGCGGGATTGCGTTTTTCTCAAGAAGTTGCTTTGTCGTCATCCCGATGGCGCAGGTCTCGGGATTGCCGAGACCAAGTTTTATGCCTGGCTTTGCCAGGTCCTCCAGCGCGGCGATGCTCTTCGGGTTGCCCTTCTTCACGAGTATGACCGGAGTCCACCGGAAGACAGCCTTCTTTGACGCAATAAGGCCGTCCTTCTCCGCCATTTCGATGTAAGCATTCTCCCCCGGCATGTAAAGATCGCCCGTCTTCTGAAGTCTGAGCTTTGAGATCAGTATGCCGCTGCCGCCGTAATCGGCCTCGACCTGAACGCCCGTCTCCTTCTGGAATGCGTCAATCGCCTCGGCCACCGCCGGCCGGATCCCGGCGCCGCAGTAGAGATAAAGAGGGCCTTCAGCTTTCTGTTGTTCCTTCGCCAGAACCGTGAACCCGAATCGCGCGAAAACCTCGGCGCCATTCGGGGACGCCACGTATTCCGCAAAGGCTTTCGCCTTCTCCGGCTGCGTGGAGCACTTGAGCGTATCAATCGTGACCTTTGCCCTGCTCATGTCAATTGGTCCGAATGTGGCGGACGTAACAGCGTCAACCACGGGATCGGGACGGAATTGCGGTTCAATATCCAATATTTCCAGCTTGTCCGAGCGCAGGAACAGCACCGCGTCCCAGGCAATGCACGCATCCGCTGCGCCTATTCCCACCGCATTGGCCGCCTCGCCGCCGCCCTTCGTGCGGGTTATGACGTTCTTCTCAATGGCATCGGCAGCGCCGGCTTTCCTGAACATGACGGCATTGATGTGGCCGACGGTGGAATACTGAGGATCGGTAAGAACCACCTTGACCCCCTCATTGCCAAGGTCCTTAAGCCCTTTGATGCCTTTGGGATTACCCTTCTGCACCCCGATCATGGGTGTAACAAGCGCGATCGTCCATCCATCGCGGCTTAGTCCCTTGTTCTTCAACGCAGCCTGAAACGGATCGTGGCAAACGTACAGGTCGCCCTGCTTTGTCTGTTCGATCCTGATGAGCAACTGGCCGGAATCGGCGTAGTCAATCTCGACCTCGACGCCGGTCTTCTGCTTATAATGTTTGACAATCTCTTCCATAGCCGGGCGCATTGTGCCGCCGACATAGCAGCGCAAAGGCCCCGCCGCAACCGGTCCCTGCTGCCTGCGGCACGACGCGCATGAGAGCGCCACGACAGCGGCCAGAAAAGCCATAATCTTCAGACCATCCCGCATTATTCCGAACACCATGATTTTCTCCTTGTTCTCCGGATTCGGCAATCCGTCATTTCAAGCGCCAAACACGAAAATAATAACGTATTCGAGTTATTATTACCAATGCGGGGATCAGGTTCAGCGTCAGCCGTCCTCGCGGATTATCTCGACGCCGTTCAGAATCGGTTTTCCGTCGCCGCTCTTTTTGATGAACTCGATTGTAAGGCGTCCGGAGACCTTCACGCCCTTGATTTCCTGCGCGCAAGGCCCTCCCGGAACCGCCGGATCGAAGTTCTCAAGCGCCGTCCGGCCCTGGACCATGACGTCGAAAATGCTGCTGCCGGCGGGCGCGGACTCCGGATCGGCGAACATCAGCCGAACCGTGTATGTCGCCACCTTGCCCTCTTCAGTCAGAGGGATTGAGAAATTGCTGATCCCCCTGCATCCCGACGCGAAGATCCACGACCTCTCGGCCCCGGCGAATGGCTCCGAGTCTGAATTGTAGAGGAAGTAAGACCCTCCCTCGGTCAGCTCGATCTTCGCCTCGAATGGGATCGCCATGCCCTTTTGAGGCCTCGGGGCAGATAACCAAAGCGTCCCGGCATCGTCCCGCCGGTCGCCCGGCGCGCCCAGGTTCAATCCGATACGCTTCACGGGAAAGGCCGGGCCGTTCGCCGCGTAGACGGACCAGTTCTCGTTGCGCTCGACATGCGTGAACGCGATCGAGGTCTGGATCGGGTACGCGCACGTGCAGAACGCGCTGCCCTCAGGAGCAAGGACCAAGCCAGCTGCGGGAATGATGTTTATCCAGCATCCCGGACGCATCCCGCCCCAGTTCGTCGTGCCCGCGTCGGCGTCAAGGTCGTATATGCCGAAGCATCCCGACCGGTAGAAGATGGCGTTTTCGCAGGCCGAGATCGTGCCGCAGGCGTAGGCGCGGCGGAAATTCCATTCCGTATCCTGACCGCTCAGCGCGTGTTTGCGCATCCTGGGCGCGCCGGTCCGGAGATCGAACGCAGCCGGCTCCGCGTAGATCGTCTCCCCGACGATCACCGGATGGCGGAAGCACCAGTAGCCGTCGCCGGGGGCGTAAGGTCGTTCCCAGAGTTTTTCTCCGTCGGCGGCGGAGAACGCCGCGAGGTAGCTCTTGTCAGTCACGCCCCACATGGCCAGGACGCCGTCGCGGTAGTAAAGAAATAGTCCTGTGCCGAAATGCTTGAGCGCAAGTTCCTTCTCCCAAAGCTTCTTCCCCGTCTGCAAGTCGAGCGCGACAAGGAAGCGCGACTCAAGCAGTTCCGCACCGCGCTGGCCGGGTCCGGCCTTCATTGCCCCGGCGCCCCGGCTCTCGGCCATGAAGATACGCCCGTCCCCGATGGCCGTCGCAATGTGGCTGAATATCCCGCCGGAGTAGGCCCAGCGAATCTGTCCGTCCTCGATTCCGACGGAGAACAGCGAATCGTCGCAGACTGCCGGTTGGGTGGTTCCCTCGTAGAAGTTGCCGACCGCGCGCGTGAACGCGGAATCCCTGGCCGTTGCCCCGCCGATCAGGACGTCGCCGGCGCAGGCAAGGTAGCCCCAGTCGCGCGGTTTGCCGTCTTTTGCGTCCGGAACCTTGTAGACCTTCTCGCAAACCCCCGTCGCCGAATTCAACCTTATGCAGGAATCCCCGGCGGCGCGGAAGACGCTGTCGCGTGAGGCGACCATGTTGCCCAGGTCGCGGGACATGTTTGTTCGACGGGAGCCGGGCATGGGAGCGTCCCAAAGCTCAGTCCCGTTGTAGGGATCAATCGCGATTACGCGGTCGTTGGCGGGGATGAACATCCTGCCGCCGGCGCTCAGCGGGGCGGGGGGATGGCTGTGACGGTCAATGACGCGCTGCGGCCCGGAATCCCCGAACCAGAGAACGCCCAGCGGGAACTCCACAAGCTCCTCGTCGGAGCAGCCGGTGTTGCCTGCGTCGGCGTACTGGTGCGTCCATTCGCCCGCGCCGGGCAGCGGCCCGCGCCGGATTGTAGCAACGCAATCCTTCCCCAGGCTGATCTCGTAATTCTCCGAATCCGTCGCGCGAATCCACGTCGAAAGCGCGTCGGAATCCAACGGCTTGCAGACTCCTTCCGCCTCGGTCGGCCTGACGAGGCAGATCGCTCCGCCGCACGGCTTCAACATCCTGAAGGCGTCCTGCGCGTCTGCGGATATCGTTCCGTTGACCAGCAACTCCTCAGAAACGATAAGGTTTGCGAAATATTCCGGATAGGGCAGTCTGCCGAGCAGGCGGCAGTCCACGGTAACGCGCGTTCCGTAAAGTCCGGCCGCGTCAAGCGCCGCGCGGGAAACCTTCACTTTCTCCGCGTTGGGTTCAACGCAGTAGACATTGAGTTTGGTCCGCTGAGCAATTTCGTATGCCAGACGCCCCTCGCGCGAACCCAGCACAAGGCAGTATCCCTTTGTAATCCCGGTCTGGGCCAGGATGCTCTCCGCCGCCCTGTCGTAAACAATGGAAAGCGCGTCCTTTGGGAATGGTTCGGACTTGGGACGTTCGGCCCCCGCCGACGCGCCAGTTCCGGGAGCGCCACCGGCGAAGGCGAAAATTTTTCCGTTATCGCTACTTACGTAGAGCTTGCCTTCTGAAACCGCGAGTCCGAGAGCCTTGCCCTCGATGGAAGCCTCCCAGACCTGGCTGCCGTTTGACGCGGCAAGCGCGACCACCTCGCCGTCCCCGCCGGCAAAAATCGTCCCGCCGGCAAGGATCATCGAATCGCCGCACTTCGTCTGCGCCTGCCACTTCACGCACTTGCGAAGCTCCTGAGCGGTCGCCTCGACCTCGGCAGTCACGGCCTTCTGCTTTGCGATAAGGTCCTTGATCTGGGCGTCAATCATTTTCACGTCCTCGGCCTTTGCCTTATCTTTGGCCAGCTCCTGCCTGCGGCTGCTCAAGTCCCTTATGTTTCTGACTATCCCCTCCATTTCCTTCCGCTTGCGCTCGTTCGGACGAAGCTTCTCGGCGTAACTGCGGCGATCAACCATCATGATGCTGCCCGGCGACTGCATGATGGACGAGTCGCGCGTCACAACAAGCCTGTTGCCGGGAAAGGTGGCGAAGTAGTCTCCGGAATCGCTCTTGAATCCCTGCAAGCCGTCCGGCCCGGAGTAGAGAATGTCGTCGCAGACCAGGGCGCAGGCCCCGCCGCCGCTGCGCGAAGTGGACTGCCAGAAGGCGAACTTCCCCGTCCTGCGGTCGAATGCGGCGGGAACGTTCCTGCCGTTTGGGATATAGAGGCGGGAGTCGGAGGCCAGCAGCGCGCCCTCAGGCGTGATTCCGCTGAAGCCTTCGGTTCCGCCGTGCGGGAGCTGCATGTACATCTGCCCGCTTGTGTCGTTCTTCCAGATGACGCCACCGTCTTCCGCGCGGACGGCGCAGATGAAGATGCTCTCGGTCGGGAACAGCCCCGCGCAGAAGTATGCATCTGCTCCGTCAACCAGCACGCCCGAACGTATCGGCCAGACGGACATTAGCCTGCCGTTTCCGAGTATTCGCCTGTCGCCCGGCCCGCCGCGCAGCTTCCAGTTCTGTGCGCCGGTTGCGGCGTTAAGGCAGTATGCGTATCCGTCGTCGGAGCCGAAATAAAGTCTGCCGCCGGAAAGCGCCGGAGCCATGCGTATCGGTCCGTCAGCATAAAACGTCCACTTCACAGCCCCGCTTGCGGCGTCAAGCGCATAGACCTTGTTGTCAGCCGAAGAGCCGTAATACACCATCCCGCCCGCAGCAACCACATGATTGGCGAAATCCAGGTTGACCTTCACCAGCGCGTTGGTGTCAGCCGGCCAGGCCGGTTTCGGGGGTGAGGCCGGTGCATGAGTCCACGCCGGCGCCAGAGGCAGCGCTATGCTCTCATCAGTCGCGCCGGAGCGGGCGTTGTCGTGGCCGAGCGTCGGCCAGTCTGCCGCGCATGGCCTCGTTATGAGAGCCGCGAACGCCAGCGCCGCCGCGAAAATCCCGCATCCCGTCTTTGCCGGAAGACCGAAGGAAAGGAATCGCCCTGTGAATTTCAGATTCGCCATGATTGTCTTTCCGCAGTGAACAAAAACCGGCTCATTGAGCCGGGCGTCGGGTTTCAGACTCGATGCGCCCGTCCCTGAGAACCAGCACCCGCCGGGCATACTCCTCCGCCTGGTTCGCATGGGTGACCACCACGACCGTTCCGCCGCCGCGATGAAACTCCGCCAGGTAATCCATTATCTGCCTTGTGTTCTCCGGGTCGAGATTACCCGTCGGCTCATCGGCCAGAAGCAAGCGAGGCTTGTTGAGCAACGCCCGGGCCATAGCGACGCGCTGTCTCTCCCCGGCGCTCAATTCGGCGGGTTTATGCGATTTGCGCCCGGACATGCCGAAATGATCCAGCAGCCGCTCCGCTTCACCCCTCCCCCCGTTTGTATTAGCGGCCAGGAGGGGAAGCATCGCATTTTCCAACGCGGTAAGATATGGAACCAGGTGGAACATCTGGAAGACGAAACCGACGTTCTGAGCGCGGAAATGCGCCCTGTCGCCCGGGGACATCGTATAAAGGTCTTTCCCGCAGACCGTGATTTTTCCGGAAGTCGGCCTGGCCATGCCGCCCGCGCACATCAGGATGGTGGACTTGCCGCTGCCGCTCGGTCCCCGGATGACCGTAAATTCGCCCTCCTCGATCTCCAGGCTCACGCCGTCAAGCGCGCGCACCTCCCCCCGATGCGTTTTGTAGACCTTGCTTGCATTCTCAAGGCGTATCATCATTGCTCCGTAAGCGTTGCGGCAGGGTCCTGCGTTACGGCGATCATCGTTGGGATCGCGCTGGAAAGCGCTGCCACGAATGGGGATGCAGCCAGTGACCACCACAGTAGATCATATATTGGCGTGATTTTTGCCGCCGTCAGCCGGAAAATCTCAGGCCCGTAGCGTAGGGCCAGCCCGGTTCCGAGCGCAAAGCCCAGAGCGCCGCCGAGCGCACCGATCAGCGCAGCCTTGCCGAGGAAAAGGACGGCTATGCGTCCCGTTCCTGAGCCGATCGCCCTGAGGACGCCGATCTCAACCCGACGCTCACGAACATTCAACAATGCCAGTACTCCGATCCATGCAGCGCAGACGATGAGAACCAGCGGAGCAAAGAACGCGGCGTATTTCTCCATCATCGCGCGCGTCTCCGCCCGCGCGATGGCGATTGATTCGAACTCCGTAACTCTGGTATCGGGCAGTTTCCTGGCTATGTCCTCCCGTATTGTCCCTACGCGCTTGCCGAAACACAGGCAACCCAAGGCCTTTATCTCGTTGATCCGGCCTTTCATGCCCAGAATCTCTTGCGCGTCGTGCAGGTGCGCGAAGATCGTTATGTCGTCCTTACTCCCCGATTCTCCGAGACAACGCACAATCTCCATTTCCCGCCCCAGAAGTTCTATGCGCTGTCCGGATTTCAGCCCCAGGTTGCGCGCGATCTCGAAACCGATGTAGACAGTCCCGCATTCAATAATGTATCCCATCGCGTCCTTCCGGGCCTTGCCGGCGTTGCCGATCTCGGGCAGCAGCCCGCATAAAAGAATCTGCCTGTCGTTCCACTTGACCCGCTTTTTCAGAATAGCAACGTAATGTTCAGCCTGAATCTCAGGCGAGCCGGACAGAGTCCGGACGTATTCCTCCGGCATGTCGGACTCGGCGAAATCCTTCGCCCAGAAGTCCTCCATGTTCGTGTCCTTCGGGACGATGACGAGGTTGAAGCCCATGTTGCGCATAAGGCGCTTGATCTCAAGGTCCGCCGCCGCGCTCATTGTGAGCGCCGAGACGATCAAGCCGACTGCAAGCGTCGCAGCCAGCGTCCCCAGCAGGAAATTGAGTTTCCTGTGAAGAATCTCCCTGACCAGCAATCTCGCTATTGACATATTTACTGCGGTCCTCGACGTCGAAACACCATAAGGCTCAGTGTTGCGACAATGATAACCAGAATCCCCGCCGCGACAAACAGATTGCGTCCCGCGCGCTTGCTCAGGTTAGCATCCGCCGCAGGCAATTGCGGCCTGACTGGGGCGGTTCCAGGCTGGGGATTGTCCGCCTTCAGGATTGCCGCAGGTTGAATGTCCGCAACCGGGGGTTCCGCCTGTTTCACAGGCCTCACAGGTCCATCATCAGGGATGACGGCGACTTTCTCTTCCGCATCGGGCTTTGCTTCCCCGTCCTGTCCCTCCTGCCCGTCGGGATTGAAGTCCACCGGCACTTCGCGATATCCGAGCAGTGGGAAGTCGTCCAGCCCCAGGTCCTCCACGCGCCCCTCAGCCTCCCGCGCCAGTTCTATTGAAGCCACCCCGGAAAGCTCCATCTGCACCAGCGGGCTGGCCGGATCATATCCAAGCTCCTTGCGCACCTCCCCTTCGAGAGCCTCCCCCCATCGCAGAGGAGCTGTCGGCCCGGCGAACCATATGGGATTTGTCGTGCAGGCGCAGTTGCGTCCGAGCATCTGGAAGAAGCCTTCCACGTTCTGCCGCGTAATGTCGTCGCCCTTCAGCGCCGGCCCGAAACGCTTGCCCCGCCCGAAAAGCACAGCCAGCGCCGGGGCCGCAGGTTTCCCATCCCCCAGCCCGATGGCTCGCAGGAACAGATTCTCCTTCCCGCCGTCGGGGGGGACTATGATCATGTGCGGCCCCTTCTCTATTACCTTCCCCATCTCGGACATTGCGCCGACAATGCCCTTGACAGCTTCCTTCACCGCGTCGGCCGCCGCGTCGTCCAATGCCTTGTCGCCGCACTGCCGCAGGACGCAGACGCACCAGGGCTTGATCAGATTGTCCCTGACTTCGGCCCTCATCGGCGACGCAACGGCGGATTCGAGGCATCCCTTGACTGATTCGGCGGACATTTTCCCGCCCGGGATCTCAATGGGGATTGCCTCGCCGTTCGGAGCCGCCAGCACTGCGGACGGAAGCGCGTCGGCCCCGGCTTTCTTCAGCCATTCCGCCGCGCCAGCGTTCTCATCGTCCGACAGGTTGACCGCTTTTGCTCTGACGTTGGAGTCATAGAGCGCGCCGGCAGCGATTTCATCCAGTTTTACAAGGCATTCTCGCCCCGGCGTCTCATTGTCGTGAAAGAAGAAAATTATGTATGGCGCGCGTGAAGGGGCTATGAATCCGGCCTCCCGGAAGGAAAACGGGCATGCGTCCGCGACCGAAGCCGCCGCAAAGAAAGCGATAAGCGCGGACATCCACGCCCTCGCTATCATAAGAATTTTCCGTTTCTGGAGCACTGAATCCATACTGAGGTTTTCAAATCCGGAAGCAATGCTTCCCGTTCAAGATTTCAAAGCAGGCCGGCGCGTCCAAATGCGCCTCTTCAGAGGGATTCTAGGTTTCCCCCCGCGCCTCAGGCAAGGAGGTTTTCACCTCCGGTTTTCCAACGCCGGGCCGATGGTTGCGTCACGGATCCAGCATTTTGAGGGTCTTGATTGACTCCTCGGCGCATGTCTCGGGGGTCGGCTTCGGAAGTATCTCGACTGAAATGAAACCCTTGTATCCCGACTCAGCCAGCGCTTTGACGCATGCGGCGAAGTCAATGTGTCCCCATCCGGGAGCCCATCGGTTGCTGTCCGCAAAGTGCATGTGTCCTATCAGCCCGGCGTGCTTTCTCAGAGACGCGACCGGATCGCGCTCCTCGATGTTCATGTGGAACGTGTCGGCCAGGATTCTGACGCGCCCTCCGCCAACCATCCCGCACAATTCCGCCGCCTCGTCAAGGTTGTTCACGATGTCGGTTTCGTAACGGTTTATCGGCTCGACCATGATCGTCCCGGGCCGGATTTCGGAACACTCGCGCAATGATTCCGCCACCCATTCCAGAAACTGCGGGGCAGAGGGGGGCTTTCCAACTCCGGGCGTCAGTGTACTGTCCGACTTCCTGCCGCGCAGCAGGCCGACGATGACAAGGCAGTCCAGCTTCGCCGCGAGTTCCATGTGCGCCTTGAGCCTGTCGGTCGCCTTCCGGCGGATGGCCGGGTCCGGATTGCTCAGGCTCAGCCCCTCGTCCACATAGGCCTGTCCCGTCCCCAGCGCGACGGCCTTCAGGTTATTGTCGGCCAGGAGGCCCTTCACGCGCGTGACGTCAATCAGTTCCGGATTGCGCACGGCAAGCTCGACGCCCTGATACCCCAGACGCGACAGCCGGGCGAGATTGGCCTCCAGGTTCTCCCGCATGGCGACGGCGGAAAAACCTGTCGGCTGGACGGAGACTACAAAGCTCTTGGGGAATCGAATGGCAGCGCTCCTTTCAATGCGGACGCCTCAAGGACAAGGTTGTATTGTCGCGCGCATATTCTGCCATAATCGCGCGCGCCGGGCGAACGAAATGCCGTGGAGTAATTGGAATGAGCCAATTATTCCCGGCATGCGCGTCTCTTGACGCAGGCGGATCATTCCGCAACAATAGCCAATGTCAGAGCGAAACGGCCGGCGCATGCCCATGAAATTCATTTTAAAGAACAGCGCATGTTGGGTCGTTTGTCCATGAGATTGGCCTCGGGAAAGCCGTTGTCTGCATCATTCAAGGAGTTGCGTCAGGAACATGGGAAAGCCCGTCTGGGGAATGGTGGAGTTACTGAGCTGGCTTGCGGATAATCCCGACCCTACGGGCAGGGAAATCGAGGATTGTCTGCGCGCGCACCTTGAAAGGGGCATCAGCAATATTGTCTGGTCCGCCGCGCGCAGCGCGGTAGGCTACTGGACAGAACTTCCCGGCGCCACTCGCGCAACTCAGAACGGGGCACAGACGGACAATCCGGAGTTCGCCGCGTTCACGCGCGTCATGCGGGAACGATGCCCCCTGAACACCGCCCTGGAATACTCGCGCGCCAACGGGATGACGCTCTACGCCCGGATATGTGTGAATCATCACTATTCTTCCGGCCATCCCTTCAGGTCAGCTTTTGCTGAAAGCAACCCTCAGTGGCATTGCGCGACAAAAGACGGCGCGGCTGACCCGGCCAGAATGTGTTTCTTCTTTCCGGAAGTCAGGGCTGAGAGAGTCGCAATCGTCCGGGAAATTGCTCTGATGGGCGTAAATGGAGTGATGCTGGACTTCTGCCGCACTCCGCCCATACTCCAATACCAGGCCAGCCTTCGCAAGGCCTACCGCAACGAAGCAAGCGTTGATCCGGCGGAGTTGTCGCCGAAAAACAGGAAGGCGTTCCTTCCCTGGGCGCTGTTCAGGACGGAGTTCGCCACGCAGTTCCTGCGGGATGCCCGGACGGCGCTGAATGAAGCGTCAGCCAGAATCCGCCGCAAGATCGCCCTTCAGGTCCGCGTCCCCGATCTCGGCATTGACGCAAATCTCCTCGGGGGGGTAAATATCGTGCGCTGGCTTTCCGAGGGGCTGATAGACGAGTTGGTCCTTGACCCGATGGAGTGGATTGAGAACTATCACACCCATGATCCGGACGTCTATATTGATCTGTGCAAGGACCGCGCGATCACGATTCATGGAGGCGTGAGCGGCGTTCCGGTGGACGGGTTCGAGTTCAACCCGCTGCCGGTGGCCCGCCGGGCAAAGAGCCTGCTGGACTACGGGGTTGACGGCGTTCACGTCTTCGGCAGCGAGTCGGCGGCGCGCAACCCGGACATGGGCTGGCTGCTGCCGGACATCGGGGACAGCGCGGCGCTCGGGCAGATTCTGTCCGACCGGTCGCTGAAAAAGAAATACCCCGTGACGTGGACCAACGGCAATTCCGGCTTCGACAACATGTCTTCGCTGCCGGGATTCGGATGGGATAACGGAGAGAGGGCGCTTTGACGCCGCCGCCCCGCGGGGCGGTTCTTTTTGACAATGGAGGAGCGACACGCAGTGTTGTACTTCAGTCCTTATGATTGGCTTATTCTTCCGCCGCTCATTCTTTCGCTCTACGCGGCATGGAAGGTCAGGAGCACCTTTGCGAAATACTCCAGAGTGCGCGCCCTGTCGGGAATGACGGGGCGGGACGCGGCCCGGATGATACTGCGCTCCGACGGAATCACGGACGTGACCATCGAGGTGACGCCGGGGCAGTTGACCGACCATTATCACCCGACGCAGAAGGCATTGCGCCTGTCCGAGGACGTCTACTACGGGGACAGCATCGCCGCGCTGGGCGTCGCGGCGCACGAGGCCGGGCACGCCGTGCAGCATCATCGCGCATTCGCTCCGCTCGTCCTGCGCAACATGGCCGCGCCGGTCACGGGCATCGGCAGCTACCTCGGCCCCGTCCTGTTCATGATCGGGCTGTTCATGGGCGCAGGAACGACCGTGTTCGGCTATTACGCAATGCTGGCCGGCATAGTCCTCTTCGGCGCGGCGACGGCCTTCGCCGTGATAACGGTTCCGGTGGAGATTGACGCCAGCAGGCGGGCGATGAAGCTGCTGGTCGAGGGCGGACACCTGACGCGGGACGAAGCCCCGATGGCCCGCAAGGTTCTGACGGCGGCGGCGCTCACCTACCTGGCCGGGATGCTCATGGCCATGATGCAGTTGCTGAAATATGTCCTGATATTCACGCGGATGAGCCGGGACGACTGAGCGCGACGGGATATTATTCAGGAGAGACAGCCCCGTTTCACGTCGAGTGAGACTATGAGGGGATGGGCCAGGAATGGGGCGTAAGAATAAGGCAGCCTGTGTCTGTCATGAATATCCCTGAGCTTGCGATGCAACTCTTCGACCGAGTCATTCCAATCCGGCCCCGCCTTGCAGAAGTAGACCCGGCAGCCCAGCGGACGGCGCTCGCGCGCAGAGCAGCGGCCTGCGTCCTGAAACGGGCACGGCGGGTTCCCCGGGGACGCGCCGCACGGCACGGCCTTAATTTCGCCCAGAAAAATCACCTCTAGCTCCGTTGCATACAGCACGTGGTCGCGGCGGCGGAAGTCGCAGCACCGCCCGCAGGCGGCGCATTCAAGGCCAAGCGCGGCGACGCGGGCATCCGCCTCTCGATAGAGCGCCGCAAGGTCCTTCAGTGCGAGAGCGACCGCGCCGATTTCATGTCGGGAATCATTCATATTCGCGGGGGGAAACGGCCCTATTGACGCGCCAGGCAGTCCGCGCGGGTTCGGCCTGCGGCCCGCCCCATGCTATTCGCTGTCTCAGATTCCGCCGGATTCGTCGCGTATGCGCTCAATCTCAGCCGCGGTGTGAAGCTTGCCGTGGTTGACGCCGGGGCAGCGCCGGGCCGCCCTGCTCCAGTCCTCCGGACTGCCGAGGTAGACGTTCCAGAATGGGAAGGTCCGGCATTGGCGCGGGCGGACGGGATAGATCGAGCAGCCGACCCCGTCCCGCCACATGTAGCAGTCGCCGTTGGGATGCTCCTTGAGGCTGCGTCCGAAGGCGGCGAGGCGGACGAATTCCCGGTCAAATTCCGCGAGGGGTTTATCGAGGAACGCCGCAATCGCCTCTCTCTCGGTCCGGGTGACCCATACCACGCCCGGCTCTCCGCGGCAGCAGTCTCCGCACCTGCCGCATTCGAACCTCAGGCCTTCGGAATACCAGACCTTCGGCTTATTCTTTCCGTTGTCCGGTTTCAGTGGACTCATCGGCATTCAGGCTCATGTCCCGGACCAGCTTCCCCGCCGCGTAGTCCAGTTCTGCTACGGCGTTGGCAAAACTGATGTGCGCCTTGATCATTTCTCTTTCGGTATAAGCGAGTTTTTCCTGGGCGATAAGCACGTCAAGGGTCGTCGCCTGTCCCTCCTTGAACCGGATTCGCTCGTCTGCAAGGGCCTTTGTGCGATCGTCCACAAGGGCGCGCACAGTGCTTATCCGGCGCTCATACATTTTCGCATTGTTGGCAGAATAGCGGACCTGCTGGGCGATGAGTCTGAGCGCGCTGGTGGAGCCGAGCTTGGCCTGCACGTGCCTGGTGCGGGCCTGGCGAAGCTGGGCGCGCTCCTTGCGCATGCCCAGCGGGAAGGTCAGCGAGAGGGACGTTACGAACTGGTAGTAATCCCCGGAACCCCAGGCGTCAATGATGTGACCCTCATTGGAGCCGCCTCCCAAGACGCCTAAGGCCACGTTCAGATCAAGCTGCGGCAGGTTCTCCCGCTCCATGCGCTTGACGAGGAGGCGGGCCTGCTCCACCTGGAGGGCTGCGGCCATCAATTCGGGGCGTCCGCTGATGGCGGCCTTCTCCAGCCCGGAAAGGTCAATGTCGAGGGGCTTGAAGACCGGAGAATCCGAAGGCTCGACGGCCGCCGTGGAAAGTATCTCATTGACTTCGCTGATGTTCAGGACCTGCTTGAGCTTGTCTTCGGCGTCGAGGACGACGAGTTCCTGCGCGCCGATTTCCATCTCTCGCAGGGCCAGTTCCGCTTCCGCCTGGGCCAGTTCCCCGGCGCCGATTGCGCCCGCGCGATAGGTCTGCTGCACCACGCCCAGAAGCTCCTCCGCCCTGTCGCGGGAGACCCATGCGACGTCCAGCGCGGCGATTTCTCCGACCAGCGTCCAGTAGGCGACCGTCGCGTCCTTGATGGTGGTGGCGGTCTTTGCCCTGAGCATGTGGTTTGCGACGTCGGCGCTTTTCTGCGCCAGCAGCTTCGGGCTGTTGACGTAGAAAGGCCCCGCGCCCTTGAGCAGTGGCTGGACGGCGCGCAACGTCAATGAGCTTTCCTTCCAGGGATTCACGATCAGCAACTGCGATTTTTCATAAAGCGTGCTGGCAAACGCGAATTCGACCGTCGTCAGCGTGGAGGTCGGCCACATTTTCTGGACGCCGCCGCCCGCTTGAAAGAAGTAATATGTGCTTCCTTGTGTTCCGGTTCCGCCGAACGCCTCGTCCTTCATGAAGCCCGGGCGGATCGTCTTGACGTTGCCGGCGCTGATGAGCATGGCCGGGTCGAACAGGGAACTGGCGCGAATAACGTCCAGTGCCGCGACGTGGGAATCAATATACGCGGATTTGACGTCGAGATTGTTTTCCAGGGCGACAGCGATGGCGGTCTTCCGGTCGAGCGTGATCACCTTGTCGCGGTTGCGCTTGAGGACCATGACCCGTCCGCGGGAGCCTTTTTCCCGGAGGACCTCGCGCAGCTTACCCATGGCGTCGTCGCCGTTGTCCTGCGCCGCGGCGGCTGCGCAGAAGACGATGGCGGACAGGACGGCAAGGGCAACGGCGCGTGAGGCGCGCCAAGCTTGCGCTGAGCGCAAGGCGCGGTTGCGTTTCGTCACGGTCATATAAGCGGATGTGTTCTTCTGGTTCACAGTTGCGCGTTCAAGCGTGTCGGCGCGTCGTCAGCGGGCGGGAGCCGCCGCGCTGAGGGTGTATTCCTGAGTCTGCCTTTCAAGGTAGACGCCGTTGCGGTCAAGCAGGGTGCCCATGGATTGGAACAGCGCACTGATGGCGATGCGGTAATCCGCCAGCGCGCCCACGAGGTCGCGCTCTGCCTCGGCCAGCCGCTCCTGAGCTTCGACCACCTGCAGGAGCGTGCTGCGCCCGACCTCGAAGCGCTTCATCTCGTCATCGCGGCTGCGCTCGCGGGATTCCAGGATGACTCTGGCGCTCTCAACGGATTTGGCCTTCTGGAGCGCGCCGCGCAGGGCGGAGCGCACCTCGACTATGACCGCCTGCCTCTGCTGTTCGGAGGCGTAGGACGCGCTCTTGACCTTCAGCCGCGCCTGCTGGAGGCCGGCCTTGGCCGCCCTCATGCGGATCGGGTAGATGACCGTCCCGCTGACGGCCTGAAGGTAGTAGTCCGTGCTCTGCTGGGCGTTCCATGTGTCGTTCGGCTTGACGCCGAGGCCGATGAGGGAGCCGCGCGCGGTCAGGTCAGCCTGCACCTGGTTTTCGTTTTCGGCCTTTTTGACTCCCAGATTCGCGTTCTTAATGCCGACGGCGGCGGAGCCGACTTCCGGGCGGCGCTCAAGGGCCGCAAGCTCGGCCTCCTTCCAGTCCATTGAGACCTGAATGAACTTCGGATCGTCGGTCGGCACAAGACGCGACCGGGCCAGCACCGAATCCCCGCCGGACATGCCCATCAACTGCTTGATCGCGTCCTCGGCGTTGCGAGACTGGAGGCGGGCCGTGTTGAGCGCGTCCTCCTGAATGGCCACCTGGGCGCGGGCTTCGTCAAGGGCGTGGGGATAAATGTTTCCGGCGCGGACTCTGACGTCCACGGTTTCGTAGAGCTTCTTCGCGCGCTCGAGGGATTTCAGCGACGCCTCAACGAATCCGCGGGCGCGCACAAGGTTCCAGTAGGCAAGCTCTATGTTCTTGACGGTCTCGATTACCTTGATTTCGAAGTCGTATTCGCTGATGGTCTTGGTGTTTCGGGCGATGCGGATGTCAGCGAGGTTGTATTCGAACCCGGCCCCTTTGAGCAGGGGCTGGACGACTTCCAGCGTGGCCTCGGAGTTGTAGTACGGATCAAACGCCGACCATGAGTTGTCCGGTCGCGAGACCCATCCAAGCGTCTGGCTCGCTGTCACTGTTGTCCCCGTGCTGAACTTTTTTTCGATTGAGCCGGTGTAGTTCCGGTCTTCCTCTGTGACGGCGGTGAGTTGCGGATCGAAGAGCAGGTTGATGCCGACGTCGAGGACGCTGACCGTCGGGCGTTTCTTGTAATCGCGGGACGCGCTCGCCTTTGCGACGGGGTCGAAGACTGCCTTGGCGGCGTCAATGTTCGTGTCCTCGACGCCGGGCCCGAGCCTGGCGATGCGGATGTCATAGTTGTTTTCCAGCGCCTCGACGATGCAGTCCTTCAGGGAGACTTGCATCGTTTCCTCTCCCGGTTCGATCATGCCCAGCTTGTCGGCCGGGACGGGCGCATCGGGCGGTTTGGCGGCATCCTGGGCCTGCAGGCCGGCGGCGGCGATCAGAATCAGGGCAATCGCCGCTGCCGCCCCGGGGCGCAGAATTCGGACGGACCCGGACGGCGTTCTTCGTTTCAGCTTTTCTGACATGGCATTTAACCTCGACGTTCCTGCTGCAATGAACGAGCGAGTTTCGCGTATTTGTCCCTTCACCTCAAGCGGAAAATCCCGCACAGTTTTCAAACCCCCTGGCCGTTTATGAGGGCCATCGCCTCCGAACGCGTCGCAAAATTGGTCCGGAAGATGCCCCTTACGGCGCTTGTGACGGTTTTTGAACCCGGCTTTCGCACACCGCGCATGGTCATGCAGAGATGCTCAGCCTCGATGACGACCATCACTCCGCGCGGGTTGAGCGCCTTCATGATCGAATCGGCGACCTCGGTCGTGAGCCTTTCCTGCACCTGCGGGCGCTTGGACACAATCTCGACGGCGCGGGCGAGCTTGCTTATCCCGGTGACGCGGCCGGCCTGGGGGATGTAGGCCACGTGCGCCTTGCCGAGGAACGGCATCAGATGATGCTCGCAGATGCTGTAAAAGGGGATATCCTTGACCAGTACGATCTCGTCGTGCTGCTCCGCCGGGAGGACTCTGAGCGTATCCACCGGGTCCGCGCCGATGCCAGCGAAGATTTCCTCGTACATCGCCGCCACGCGGCGAGGGGTTTCCTTCAGGCCGTCTCTTTCGGGGTTTTCGCCGATGGCTTCCAGAAGCATGCGGACGGCGGCTACGAGCTTGTCATGATCCATGGTTGTTCTTTTCCCGGCGGGCTACCTACCGGCAGGTATGTTATTTTGGGGCGGCGGGCGTTGTCAAGCTTGGGCGGCGAATATGCGCGACGCCTCATCGCAGAGCGCCTTCATATCCCGCACGGCGGCGGCAAGCCCGGCGAATATCGCCCGGCTGATAATGCTGTGCCCGATATGCAACTCCTCAGGTCTGACTCTCAATGTCAGAGGCAGCGTGTTGTGATAGTTCAGTCCGTGGCCGGCGTTGACATGCAGGCCGAGCCGCCTTCCCAGCGCCGCTCCCTTTTCAAGCGCGGCCAGTTCCGCCTCAGCGTCCTGCTCCGTCCGGGCGTTGGCGTAACGGCCCGTGTGCAGTTCAATGCAGTCCGCTCCAACCTCGCGCGACGCCTCGATCTGCTCGTCCTCCGGGTCAATGAACAGGCTGACGCGGATGCCATTGGCGCGCATTTTCGGGATGATCTCCAGCAGGCGGCTGCGGCATGAGGCCGCGCCCAGCCCGCCCTCGGTCGTGACCTCTTCGCGTTTCTCCGGCACGATCGTCACCTGCTGCGGACGGATTTCCAGGGCGATGGCGACGATCTCCTCGGCCATTGCCATTTCAAGGTTCAGCTTTGCGGTGACGGTCTGGCGCATCAGGCGCAGGTCCCTGTCGCTGATGTGGCGCCTGTCCTCGCGCAGGTGGATTGTTATGATGTCCGCCCCGTTCATCAGGCAAATCGCGGCGGCGGCGACGGGGTCCGGCTCCGCGCCGCGCCGCGCCTGACGCACCGTGGCGACGTGGTCCACATTCACACCGAGCTTGACGATATGAGCGCAAGGCTGCTTCTTCATGGTATTTCCAGATCCTCCTGCGGGCGTTTCAACTGCAGCGTCACCTGCGGGCGAGGGACCTTTTCGTCAAGGCTGATCCCGGGCGGAAGAATAATGTACACCGGCTCCTTGAGCAAGGGCTGCGTCACGCCCGGAGGAAGGTTCTTAATGGTTAATGAACTCAGATCCACATAGGCCTTCAAGTTTGCCGGATCCAGACGATCCAGCTCGATCTTCGGGCCTTTCAGCGAAAACTTCACGGACCTTTCCCTGACTTCGGCCGCCATTGGAAACCCGTTCGGCAGCAACACGCCGATTTTCAGACACTCGATCTCCCTGGTCGTCTCCTCCCTCTCCACCAGAACGGTGACATTGACAGTCTCCTTGCATTTTATCTCGACGTCCTGCATTACGTTGTCAATGCTCAGGGGGAACTTTTCTGCGATCAGAACCTGCTCCAATATTGTTCCGGCGGTTAATCCGCTTATGCTGCGCGGTTGAGTTGGAACCACCGCCAGGCGGTCAAGAAACTTGGACGGACCTGAAACTGTCACCGTCTTCGGGGTGGCGAATTTATCAATAAGCCTGTAACCGATTTCAACCGACCCCGTCAATTCGACCTTAACCGGCACCGACTTGCTCACTATCCTGTTGAATTCGATATCAATTTCCTTCGGGTCAATTTTCTCGACGGAAAAACTGCCCCACAGTTCTTCGGGGACCGACAGGCACGTCTTGTCCAACAACAGCTTGCACTTAGACTCATTCGGTTTCGGCTCGTATTTCACGACCACCTTGAAACCACCGCCGATTTCGCTCCGGAGTTCGTTGAGGACGGTCTCCGAACTTCTGAGGGTGACCGTCGTCTTTTTCCCCTTTCCGCCCGGCTGCGCTCCGGAATCGGCGCTTTCCATGATTATGTAATCCTTTGGCAGGATCACATCCACCGGAACTTCAAAACTGTCCGTTTTTTTGAGGCTGATGGCCCCGATCAGCCAGAAGATGAAGGCTACCACCAGCGCAAGCGCGGGGGTTAAGTAATCAAACCTTCGTCTCCTGCTTCTTTTGCTCATGCCGTGGTTTCCGCCTCATCCCGTCCTGAAAGCCCGCTCACCGTTGTCAGCTCCGTTAGCACGCGCGCCAGCTCCTCCTCGGTTTGCAGTCCGCGTATCACGTTGCCCTTGTGGGCGATTGATATCCTGCCCGTTTCCTCAGAGACTATAACCGCGATGGCGTCTGATTCCTCGGTAATGCCGATGCCTGCCCGGTGTCTTGTTCCGAATTCCGAGCCGTAGGAGGTGTTTTCCGTCAGAGGGAATACGCATCCGGCGGCAAGGATGCGGTCCTCATGGATTACGACGCCTCCGTCGTGCAGGGGGCTGCCGGGCCAGAAAATCGTCTTCAGCAGGTCTGCCGTGACTGCGCTGTCCAGGCGGCTTCCGCCCTCAACGACGCCCGCCAGGCCGATGTCCCGCTCAAGGACCATCAACGCGCCAATGCGCTGTTTGCCGAGGTCAGTTGCGGCGCGGACAATCTCCTGAGTCGGGGATACGCCGTGGCGCAAGAGCCTGGACAAGAGCGGATTCTCCCCCACCTTCACCAATGCCCGGCGGATCTCCGGTTGAAACAACACAACCAGAGGTATTATCACAGGACCAAGGATTCCAAATATCCACTTAAGCGTGGTCAACTGAAACTGAATTATAAGGTATTGAATCAACAATGCGAGTCCGAGGCCAAGCACGGCGATTCCACGCAGAACGCCGACGGCCTGCGTCCCGCGCATCAGCCGGAAAATGACGTATATGAGCACGAAAAGAATGCCGATCTCGATAAGGGCGATTTTGAGGCCCTGCAGACCGCTGAATATGCGCAGCAGGCGTCCCCAGTCAAACCCAAATAGCGCGCTCAGATGCATCGCCCCTCCTTTATCGCCTGCGTCATAGCCACAACCTGCCGCGTTTCCTCGACGTCGTGCGCCCTGACTATGGCGGCTCCGCAGGCCGTTGCCCACGCGGCGGCGGCAAGGCTGCCGTAAAGCCGCTCCTGCGGCGGTTTGTCCAGAACCTTGCCTATCGTGCTCTTGCGCGAGAAACCAATCATGATCGGAAGCCCAAGCGACCGGAGCGCTGAAAGATGGCGCATCAGCGTTAGATTATGCTCCGCCGTCTTCCCGAAACCCAGCCCGGGATCAATGATTATATCGCCTTCCCGAATCCCGGCGTTGAGCGCGAATCGAACGCGCGCGCGCAGAAAAGCGGACGTCTCCGCCGTCACGTCGCGGTAGCGCGGCATGGTTTGCATCGTACGCGGATCGCCCCGCATGTGCATGAGCACGACCGGGCGCTTTCTTTCCGCGACAAGTCCCGCCATTTCGGGATCGCCCCTCAGAGCCGTCACATCGTTGACGATTGTCGCCCCCGCGTCCAGCGCAGCGCGAGCCACGGACGCCTTGCTCGTGTCAACGCTTATGGGAACATCCACCCGCCTGACGAGAGCCTCGATGACGGGCAGTATCCTGCGGATTTCCTCCCCGGCGGGAACGGGCGCGGCGCCGGGCCTTGTGGATTCCCCCCCGATGTCCAGCACATCCGCCCCTGCCGCCGCAAGCGCCTCCCCGCGCGCTATCGCGTCGGAGGGAGCGTAGAAACTGCCGCCGTCGGAGAACGAATCCGGCGTCACGTTTAAAATCCCCATGACGCGGGTCGGCGGAGCCATCTGCATTGGCTGCCTGAGCCTGAGCTTGAACCCCGATTTATCGAAGCGGGACACCGCGTCCTGTGCGGCGCGAAGAAATTCCGGCGCGCGGTCAATCCCCGCCAGCGCTGCTTCGATCTTCGCGCGCAGCTCGGCGTCCGTTCCTGAGACGCAGACGCGACGCCTCCCCCTTCCTTCCCCCGGCGCGGTTGGAATGTCGAATTCAAGATGCAGGACGCAGGCGCGCCGCTTCCCGCCGCCCCTCTGCCTGACCAGCGCGGAGACGAGCGGGTTCATCGCGATACCGACGTCGTCGAAAGCGGGGGGTATCTTCATGCCGTCTCTCCCGCTGCCTTGCCTTCGGCGGGATTGCCCATGTCCTGTCCGCCCTCTATGATTGCGCGGATTTCCGGGGCCGTCAGCGTTTCCCGCTCAAGCAGGGCTTCAACAATTCTGCGAACGCCGTCCGCGTTCTCGCGCAGTATCTGCCTGGCCTTCTCATGCGCGTCCGCGAGGATGCGGCGCATCTCCTCGTCAATCTCCTTGACCGTAGCCTCGCTGATCACCTCGTTGCGCGCCACTTCCCGCCCCAGAAAGACATACTCCTCGTTGTCGCTGCAGGCGATCATGCCGACTTTTTCCGACATGCCCCATCGGCAGACCATCAGGCGGACGATCTTCGTGGCGGTCTGAAGGTCGTTCTCCGCGCCGGCTGTTATATCGTCGCAGAAGAGTTCCTCAGCGGCCCTCCCGCTCAGGCACACTATGATTTGTTGCTCAAGCTGCCGCCGGCGGATGTGATACTGGTCCTTCTCGGGCAGGCTCATCGTCATCCCGAGCGCCCTGCCGCGAGGGATGATGGTTACCTTGTGGACGGGTTCGGTCTCCGGGCAGAAGAACTGCACTACGCTGTGGCCCGCCTCGTGATAGGCCGTCACCAGCCGGTCTGCTTCTCCGATGGATCGCTTTCGTTTCTGTGTTCCGAAGCGGATTTTGTCGCGGGCCTCCTCAAGCTCGTCCATTGAAACCTGCTTCTTGCCGCGCATGGCGGCGATCATTGCCCCCTCGTTGACCAGCGCCGCCAGTTCAGCCCCGCTGAAGCCCGGCGTCGAACGCGCAACGACCTTCATATCAACATCCGGTCCAATTTTAACCTGGCGGGCGTGCACCTCCAGTATGGCCTCCCGCCCCTGCAGGTCCGGCAGGTCGAGCGTTATCTCCCTGTCGAAACGCCCCGGGCGCAGCAGGGCGGGGTCCAGAACGTCCGGTCGGTTTGTGCTGGCGATTACGATGACGCCCTCGTCGCGCTCGAATCCGTCCATTTCGACAAGGATCGCGTTAAGCGTCTGCTCGCGCTCGTCGTGTCCCCCCCCCAGACCGGTTCCCCTGCGCCGCCCCACGGCGTCAATCTCATCCAGGAAGAGGATGCACGGGCTGTTCTCGTGCGCCTGCTTGAAGAGGTCGCGCACGCGCGCCGCGCCCACGCCGACGAACATTTCCACGAAATCCGATCCGCAGATGCTGAAGAACGGCACGTCCGCCTCGCCCGCTATCGCCTTTGCGAGCAGGGTTTTGCCTGTGCCCGGATAACCCGTCAGGAGGACGCCCCTCGGAACCCGCGCCCCAAGCTCCCTGAACTTCCCCGGGTTCTTCAGGCACTCGACCAGTTGCGCCACTTCCTCCTTGGCCTCGTCCACGCCGGCAACATCGTTGAAGGTGACGCCGGACGCGGTTTTTCGGGCAAGCTTCGCGCGGCTGCGGCCGAAGGCCACCGCGCTGCCTGTTCCGCTGGCCTGCTTCATCGGCCTGAAGATCAGGAAGTAGGCCGCCACGATCAGAATCAGCCACGGCAGACCGTTCACCAGCAGCGCCACAAGCAGGGGATTTGTCGGCGAATATCGCCATGACGCCGGCTGCAACACCTTCTCCCCGATCTCGGCGATCGTTTCCGGGGTCCAGAAGGACGGCGGAACCTTGACGGTGAAATCAACCCGCTGCCCCTCGCCACCGACCATTAGCGTCCCGGAGATCTCCGCGTCGCGGTAAAGCGCCTTCTCGACCTTCCCGGCGTCAAGCATCTCCTTGAACTCAATGACGCTCAGTTCCCGCGCGCGTCTCGACCACGGCCCGCCCTTGACGGTGAATACCGCAAGCAGCATGGCCAGGAAAAGACACCAGATCAGAACCTGGATCGCCAGCGCGGCGGTTCTGGGCCTTCGGCTTCCGCCCTTCGGGGCCTCAGGTTTTTCCTTATCCTCTGACATGGTTTGCCGGTTTTACCAGTCCTTCTCCATGTGCTGCACAATGCGCCGGGCCAGTTCCTTGAATGCGCGCCTCAGCGCCTCGTTCTCAGGCTCCCCGCGCGAAACGCGCCGTATCGTGCTCGCGGACAGGTTGTCCGCCTTCGCTATCATCCGCCCGTTGCGCTGGTCAATCCACTGGAAGTTGCCGTAGACAACAAACTGCGTGAGCAGCGCCTCGTTCTCCGCGTCCTCAACCAGCACCGTGGGGCGGATGTCCGTTATTTCGCCGGTCAGAATGCTGTCCGCCGACCCCTTTGGGACGATTCGCAGGTGGGTTTTCTGCTTGATTTCGTCCACGACGGCCTGGGTCAGCGTCGCCTCGTGAAACCTTCTGAAGGTCTGGTTGTCGAAGACCGGGACGTACACGGTCTTGATGTCCTCCCTGAGCAGGGGTTTCATCGAGTAGCCGCATCCAGTCGCCGCCAGGCACAGGAAAAGCCCGGCGAGAAGGGCGGCGTCACGGCATCGGGTATGGCTCAAAAGCATCTTCCGCGATCCTGGGGTCGTTCGCCTTTATGTATCGCTCGCTGATGAGGCGGTCAAGCATCTGCCTGGCCTCGACGGCTTCGGGGGAATCCGGCAGGTCGGAGATGACGCGCTTGCAGACCCGCGCCACGCCGACCGCCTGGCCCATCTTGAAGTAGAAGCGCGCGGTGTGGATGTAATGCTGCGCGAACCACGCCTTCAACTCGTCCATGTGCTGCCGCGCCTCGTCCGCGTACGCGCCGGAGGGGTAGCGCGTGAGGTATTCCTCAAAGCCCGCGCGGGCCTTCAGCATCAGCGACTTGTCGTTCTCCAGCCGCGTTCCCGCCATGTAGCGCGAGAGCGGTATGCGGAAAAGGCAGTAGCTTATCCAGATGCTGCGCTCGTAATTCTCGACGACCAGCGTGTAGGCGTCCCACGCGCCCTCGAAGTCCTTCTTATCGAAGTAGCAGTCGCCGATCCCCTTCTGGCAGTCGTCCGCGTAGTCGCCGACGTAGGGGGCCGTAAGGAGCATTTCGTAAAGGTCAATGCCGGTTCCTGGGGAATTGCGGGCGGCGTCGCGGCAGATTTCGAATTGCTCCCGGATGGCCTCGACCTCCCGGCGGCTGCCGCGATACTTGTCCAGGAATTCCGTGAAAGCTTCGAAAGCGGCCTTGTAGCTCCCGCGAAGGTGCAGGGCGTGCGCGATTTCGAACCGCGCGTCCTCGATGATTTCCTCGCCGGGTTTTTCCTTGATCAGCAACTCCAGTTCGCGGATCGCGCTGGTGCACTGCCCGGCGATGATCATTGCCTGGGCGTGGCGCAGCCGCCTTTCCGGGGTCTGGCGCGGAAGCTCGTCAAGGTTCACTTCCCCCGTCTCCCACGTCCAGACGGTCGCGGCGTTCGCCGGTGGCGAGATTGCGGACAGCGCCGCCAGCAGAATCGCCGCCGCAAGGAGGCGCTTCTGCGATGTTCCTGCGCGTCTGATCCGCTTCTGCGACATTGCGTCCTTTCCTAGAGGAATCTCCAGGTCCTAAGGTCCCTGCCCAGCAGGTTGCGGATGATCCCGCGCGTGAGCGTCGAAATCTCGCGGATCATCCCCGCGTCCGCTTTCATCCGCACGGCGGCCACCATTCCCATCCGCAGCAGGCCCTCGCAGGCCTTCACAGTCGGCGGTCTTAGCAGCACAGCCGCCCCGGAGCCACCCCGGGCGCAGGCCGGGCAGGCCACGGAAACCTGGCCCGACGCCATCACGACACGTGTTCCGCCGCTTATCGGCCCGCCGCATTCCGCGCAACGGTTCAACTGCGGCAGATAGCCTTCCGCGTCAAGCACCGACAACTCGTATGCCGCCGTCAGCAGGCGATTTGCGCCGTGGCGGTCCACAGACCGCAGGTATTCGACCGTCCGGTCGAAAAGGGCCGGGGCGGACTGGCCCTCATGCGTCATCGCCAGCAGCAATTCCGCCGCGTACAGCCCGGCGCGAATTCGCGCAAGGTCACCCCGCAGGGCGTTGAAGCGGTCCATCGAGCGATGCTCAACCAGCACGGACAGCGCCCCCGGAGCCTTCTGGAGGATGACAAGCTCGTCCAGCTCCAACAGGTCAATGGGGCTTGCCGGGCGCTTTCCGGTCCCGCGCTTGATGCCCTTGGCCAATACGTTGATCCGCCCGAGGTCGGGGGCGAAGAAGGTCACAGTCTGGCTTGTCTCGCTGTAATCGCTTCGGCGCAGGCTCAGACCACGGGTGTTGACGTATGCCATCGGTATTGCTCGAATGTAATGATAGCGCAGTGGAGCGGGAGTGTAAAGGAGCGGGATTGGGCGACTCAGAATCAATCGTCCGAAAGAATCGCCTTGCCAACCCGCCGCGGATGTGGGAGATTCGGAATCGTGCGCGGCCTGCGCTTCCCGCCGCGCAAGCCAGGGACGGAAGGAGAACCGGCATGAACCTCGTGAAAACCGCAACAGCCGTGGGATTTGTGACAGGGGCGATTCTTATGACGATTACTCAGAACGCATTCGGACAGTCTGCGGCACGGAATGACTTGGGGCGGATTGTTACGCGGGACGAGATGGCCGCGTCGCGCCGCTGGATTGCGGCGAAATTCGAGGGCGTCCGGACGCCCAAGCCGCCGGCCCCCGGCCTTGAGGTCGCGGCCAACTACGACGCGGTACAGAAGAACGCCCGCTTCGGCGGGCCGCTCAAGCTCGGCGGCATGAAATATTCCCACGGCCTCTTCTGCCACGCACCCAGCAGGCTCATCGCGCGACTGCCTTCTCCGGGAAAAGCGTTCATCGCCACCGTCGGCGTTGACACCAACGAGCAGACCTCCGGCGGACGTGGAAGCGTCGTATTCGCCGTCAGCGTCGCAGGCAGGGAGGCGTTCCGCTCCGAAGTTCTCAGAGAGGGGATGCCGCCCGTTCCGGTCAAGGTTGACCTGGGCGGCGCGCGGGAGTTCGCCCTTGAGGTTGGCGACTGCGGGGACGGAATCGCCTGCGATCAGGCGGACTGGGCCGAAGCGATAATCGAACTTGATAACGGCAACTCGATCCGGCTGTGCGATTTGACGCTTGCTGCCAGCCCGGCTGTCGCTGATGCCGCGCCGCCCTTCTCCTTCGTCTACGGCGGGCGTCCCTCGGCGGACCTTCTTAAAACGTGGAAGCTGGAACGGACGTCCAGGCAACTCGACGACCGGCGCGTTGAACGCATTCTGACTTACACCTGTCCTGACACGGGCCTCGTCGTCCGATGCGCGGGAATCGAGTACCTGGATTTCCCCACTATCGAGTGGACCCTTTACTTCAAAAACGGGGGCGCGGCGGACACGCCGATTCTGGGGAATATCCAGGCCCTCGACGTCAGCCTGGAACGCGGCCACTACGGGGAATTCGCGCTGCATCACTTCGTCGGCAGCCCATGCGCACCGAACGACTACGCGCCCCTCAAGTCGCTTCTTGCGCCGAAAACCGAGAAAACAATCGCCGCCGCAGGAGGCCGCCCGACCAACAGCGACATGTCATACTTCAACCTGGAGGTCCCGACCGGGCAGGGTGTGATCGCGGTCGTCGGCTGGCCGGGGCAGTGGACCTCCCAGTGGTCAAGAGATGACGGCGTCGGCCTGCGGCTGCGGGCAGGGCAGGAGTTGACGCATTTCAGGCTCCTGCCCGGCGAGGAGGTCCGCTCGCCGCTCATCGCCCTTCAGTTCTGGAACGGGGACTGGGTCCGCGCGCAGAACGTATGGCGGCGCTGGATGCTGGCGCATAACGTCCCGAAGCCGGACGGCAAATTGCCGGAGCCGGAACTCTTCGGCTGCAGCTCGCACGTATTCAACGAAATGGTCGGCGCGAACGAACAGAATCAGATCGAATTCATTGACCGATACGTTGAAGAAGGGGTGAAGATCGGCCGCTACTGGATGGACGCCGGATGGTATTTCTGTGACGGGGTTGGCTGGCCGAAGACCGGGACGTGGGAGGTTGACACGAATCGTTTCCCGCGCGGTCTGCGCGCCATATGCGACCACGCCCACGCGAAGGGCATAAAGACAATCGTCTGGTTCGAACCGGAGCGGGTCCATCCCGACACATGGCTCACGAAGAACCATCCGGAATGGGTGCTGGGCGGGGCTGCAGGCGGGTTGCTTGATCTCGGCAATCCGGAGGCCCGGAAGTGGCTGACGGACCACGTTGACAAGTTGCTCACGGAACAGGATATTGACCTTTACCGGCAGGATTTCAACATGGATCCGCTGAACCATTGGCGGGGCAACGACGCGCCGGACCGGCAGGGAATCACGGAGATAAGGCACGTCGAGGGATACCTGGCCTACTGGGACGAACTGCTGCGGCGGCATCCCGGCATGTTTATTGACTCATGCGCAAGCGGCGGGCGGCGCAACGATCTTGAGACCATGCGTCGGGCCATCCCGCTCTGGCGCACGGACTGGAGGTGCGATCCGGTCGGGACGCAGTGCCACACCTACGGCTTGTCCTTCTGGATACCCCTTTCGGGAACCGGCGTGGCGGACGTTGATCCCTACGTGTTCCGCAGCAACATGGCCCCCTTCACCAACTGCCTGTGGGATATGCGCTCGAAGGGCCTGGACTACAACCTGATGCGAAAGCTGTCGGGCGAGTTTAAGCATATCTCCCCTTGCTGGTCGGGCGATTACTATCCTCTGACAACCTACAGCGTCGAAAACGACGTCTGGATGGCGTGGCAATTTGATCGCCCGGACCTCGGCGAGGGCATGGTGCAGGCCTTCCGGCGCGCGGAAAGCCCCTGCGCGGCCATTGGCTTCCAGTTGCGCGGGC